>Ga0209514_10000015_pt1 | contig 729776 bp, 896 predicted proteins | sample Subgrocontami58m_FD_187452 | JGI IMG/M metagenome (GOLD analysis project Ga0209514, IMG submission 187452) | Subsurface groundwater microbial communities from S. Glens Falls, New York, USA - GMW37 contaminated, 5.8 m (SPAdes) (version 3) | ecosystem: Environmental > Aquatic > Deep subsurface...
TTATCCAGTTCCGCCCTAACTAGTCCCTGACGCCCGCCACTTTAGTGGCGGGTAGTTCACAAATGCCATGGGAAAATAAAGAACAATTCTGGAAATGGGCAACACATGATAGCGGAATGGAACAGGTTGGAACAGTTTACACATCACAGGGCTTTGAATTTGATTACATAGGCATAATTTTTAGCAATGATCTTATCTATGACTGGAATAAAAAAGAATGGATTAGCAAACCAGAAAATTCTCACGACTCAATGGCAAAAAGAAATAATGATAAATTTACAGAACATTTAAAAAATGTTTATAGGGTTCTTATGTCCAGAGCTCATAAAGGCTGTTACGTATATTTTGTTGATGAAGGTACGAAAAAGTTTTTTGAAAGCAAAATCGAGAAGGTAAATAAATGAAGGATCAAATTATCCCGCATCGGGAAATGTGTAACAAGTTGGATCTAAATACAATGTAAAGGATATAAAAGTCATGGCGGCAAAGCCGCGGATGAGCGGCGAGGACCTGGAGTTTTACAGGAAGATGATGGGGAAATAACGGCTGGAAGATATATTTCCTGGAACATTGACTTTTAAGCGCTGGAGCCTTTAATAGCTGCTTGCTGCAATGTTACAATATAGAAAAGTATAATTGGTGTCTTTATGGCAAAACCGATAAGAGCGACTCCCGAACTTTACAAAGAAGATGCTAAAAGATTTTTGTCTTTGATGTCAAAGAAGGAGAAGTCAAAAATAACCAAGAAAGAGCTTCAAATAGCAAAGGCTATCGAGACGCTTCCTCTATAATGCTTGACGGCCTTAGTTTTTTCTTGCCTTCTCTATAATATTCTATATATTTTATCATGTCCAGAAACATCGGTATAGTTCCTTTTTCCCGCTGTTTCAAAACATCGAAGCCAAATTTTTTGTAGAATCTTGCGGCATTTGTCTGCGTCTTGGCATCGAGCACCAAAAACCTGCAACCAGCCTTTTCGTTTATTTCAAGCAGCAGCTTCATTGCAAAATGCATCATGTATGTTCCTACCCCTTTCGAGGCATAATTTTTATCAACGCACATCCTTCCTATTTTTATAGCTGGCAATGCCTTGTACTCTATGCCTTTATCCACAAAAGACCTTCCCAGCTGCGTTCCATGCACTCTTATGGAATCCGTCAGCAAAGTGATGTATCCTACAAGCTTGTTATCAGGATTATAGAACCATAAGTATGTCGTAGATATCGCTATTGAATGATTATTTGTTGCATCCTCCACCAAAAAATCCTTGAGTTCTTTAGTATCTGTTTCAAATTTTTCCAGCGGATCTTTGCTTTTACTACCAAGCTTGACTACCCTTAACTGATCAATAGAAATTTTTTCGCCTACCATAAAAATATTTGTTGTCCATTGCTTTTAAACACTTATTTTTGATATTCTGCATTCTCAGCCCCCACCTTTTCTATGCCAGCAATGTAAAGGGATCGCAATCATATAGAAGCCACGGATGAGCGGCGAGGACCTGGAGTTCTACAGGAAGATGATGGGGAAATAGGGAAGACTTAAATACTTATTCTACCTAAAAATAGGTATTGAATAACCTAAAAATAGGTATTCAATTGCAAATGAAAAAGAAGCAATAAATATGCTCACCAAAGAACAGTTCAACATATTTGGGGTGTTTAGTCCTGACATCTTCAAAGAGCTCACGTTTTCCGAGATCAAGAAAATGTCCCGCCAAAATTCGAATAACACTGTCCAGATTGCTATTGATAAATTCAAAAAAGAAAACCTGGTAAAAGCAAAAAAAACCGGCGATGTTACAGCATACTCATTAAATTTAGACAATAATCAGAGCCTGCTAAACCTTGCCCTGATTAATGAGGTAAACCTGCAAAAAAGCGCAATTCCGCTGGAAATTCTCCATGAATTGCAAAAAAATATCATGCGGAAAACAGAATTCTTTATTTTACTGGCATTTGGCAGCTTCGTTTTGGGAAAGGCTACAAAACGCTCTGATCTTGACATCGCGGTCATTGTGGAATCAGAAAGAACAAAAAAAGAAGTCATTCCTTATGCAGAAACGGTTAAGAGACGTTCAATAGTAAAGATAGACTACCATGTTTTCACAAGAAATGAATTTTTAAAAATGCTCAGCGCAAATTATGAAAATGTTGGAAAGCAGATTTATAAGAATCATATCGTATATTATGGCTTTATCGAGTATTGCAATCTCATAAGAAGGGGAAAACATGAATGACATGGCGCGCCTGTATATGCAAAGGGCAGAAAATGAACTGGTAGCTGCGCAGGTGCTTTTCGAGATATCAGGCAACGCGCAATTGCAACAGGCGCAATTCAGGCTCGAGAAGGACTTTACGTTTTACAGCGCCGTAATCAGCCATGCGTACTACTGCATTTTCTATTCGGCAAAAGCGATATTGATTAACGATGCGATAAAGACAGAGCCTCCTGAAGTCCATAAGAAAACTATCGATGCATTTGAAAGGCATTTTGTAAAGACAGGAAAGCTTGACGTAGCGCTCCTGAAAATTTACAAGCAGATGATTGTACGGGCTGACGAACTGCTGGGAATATTCGCAGAAGAAAAGCGAAAACGCGGGACATTTACATATCAAAAACTGCCGCAGGCGAACAAAGAGCCGGCAAAAGAATCCCTTGAGCATGCATTGTTTTTCTTCAAGCACATTAATAGAATCCTTGCTATGTAAATAGCCGTTTCCTGCCGCTGCACATACGACATATGAACTTCCCGAGAGGATGATGGCTCCCTGGTGAGCTTGGGACAATCGGAAGGGTTCACGTTTTTCTTCAATATAGCCTTTTGATGCATGAAACGCTTTTTTTGATTATATTGTATATGTATCTGTCTTTTTTGCTATCATGTTTATGGCAGCGCCGCAAACGAAATCTATGCATAAGAGTCCCACCCTTTCTTGGGACTGAAGGTGCAACATATTTATTTGCCGCGCTGGAATACTGCGGGTTTATGGCAAACTTCGCAAAGAAACCCGCAGAGGAAGCGAGCCCTCAAAAGGAAGGATAGTAAGCTTTAAATCCATTATCTTTTATAAGATAATGATGACAGATATAATAAACCCTGTTACGGCGGCCATAATAAAGCAGGCAAAAGACGGGGATACGATTAGAGAAGTGGCTAAGAAAACAGGATTTGCTTACTCTGCGGTATACAGGCGGGTGACGGAGTTGGCAAGGCACGATATGTTTGAAGTGAAGGACGAAGGCAATAGGAAGCGCATATATGCAAAGCACACAGCATTGTACAGCCAATTTACAGGCTTGATAAAATCAGTCAGCGAAGCAGAGCAGGACAAAGCATTCTGGACATTCATAAGAAAAACAAAGTTGAAAGTCAGGTTGGCTGGCGGGGCTGCTATATCCTTATGGACACGCGGGAGTTACATAACAGGCGACTTTTTTGACAGGATATATATATTAGAAGTCGCAGCAAAGGATTTGGATAATTTGAAAAAAGAATTGAACAAACATAAAATAACCTATACTGACGGCGACAAAAACGAAGTAAGGCCGTTGATTTTCTTGTCCGCCAAGAAAGACTTTTCTATGGAAAGGATAGAAGGCATACCCGTTATGCCGTTGAAAGAATTGGTAGAATGGTGCAAAAAATTGAATTTGGACGCTGTATTGGAGCACTTGGATACATTGTACAATTTGAATTTGAAAACAAGATACTCAGAGGTGCGTACAAACGTCTGATTTTATAGCTGGCGTGCTGTCGAGGGAAAACGAGATCATCAGGCTGATAAGATTGCTCTCTGACAATAAGCTTGACTTTATCGTGGTAGGCGGCTACGCGGTTTCTGTCCACAAGAAGAGATTTTCAATAGACCTTGATATTGTAATAAAGGAAGCTCACGTGAGCAAATTTGAGGGCCTTCTGGAAAAAGAGGGCTTTGCCAGCGGATACTCAAAGGAAATAGACACGTTTTACGGCGAGAAATTCCATAGACTTGAGAAAAAGATAGGCAAGCTTTCGGTAAGCGTAGACCTCTTGATAAATGGCGTGGTGTCAAGGCTGACAGACGGATCATGGAGCTACGAACTGCTGCTTGAAAACTCAACAAAAAGCACGCTGCAGGGCGCTGAATTCCTGGTGCCATCAAAGGAGTTTCTTGTAGCTATGAAGATGCATTCCGGCAGATTCTCCGATGTGCGCGATATCGTGGCGCTCTATGAGAATACAGACCAGGCTGTTATCCTGAAGTACGCAAAGCGCGGCGACATAAAGAAGCTCAAGGCCGCGCTTCGGAAGGAAATAAAGTTCATGGAAAGCCCGAATTTCAAGGACAGCTTCAAGGGCGTTTTCGGCTTCCACGTTTACAAGGAGCAGGACATAGAAAGCGCTGTGAAAGGCCTGCGGGCGATTTTGAAGAGGCTTTAGTAAAATTTGTGCCAAGACAAATCACTTAATAAGCTGCAATTATAACTTCAATATCTTTGATATTACAAATATATCCATTGCGTAATTTTACACTGAAATATGTCTTTACAATTTAATAGAATCCTTACTGCGTAAATAAATGTTTCCTGCCGCTCTACCTTCGACACATGCTACAGGAAAGCGATGGGGAAATGGCTGAATAAATATCTTCTTCCAGTAATGAAACTATGGAGTTTCCTTACGCTTCTGTCCGGCCATTCCAGGAGGATATGATAAAAAACATCTCAGAGTGCCTGGCAAAAAAGAAGCACATAATCATAGACGCGCCGACAGGCATAGGAAAGACCGTAGGCTCGCTGCTCCCTGCGGTGGAGTATGCACTCAAGGAAAACAAAACAGTGTTCTTCCTGACATCCAGGCTTAGCCAGCACAAGGCTGCAATAGACACGCTGAAGAGCATGAGGAAATCTGCCGGCTTCACTGCCATAGACCTTGTCGGAAAAAAGCACCTATGCTCCTTTGACACAAAAGAGATGGACAGTTCCTCATTCTCCACTTTCTGCTCAGCCATGATAAGAGACAAGAGGTGCCAGTTCTACAAGAACTTCCGCTCTGACGTGAACGAAGCTGAGCGGCAGGTAATGCTTAGAATGCTGGAAAACGAGTCCCCTATACCATCCCAGAAAGTACTGGCACTTGCAGGGGGGCGATTTTGCAGCTACGAAATGCTCATGGAACTCAGCAAGAAGGCAAATGTGATAGTGGCAGATTATTTTCATATGTTTTCCCCGTTAAGGGAAAAGCTCCTCAAGAGAACCGGCAGGAACATAGAAGACGCAATAATCATAGTGGATGAAGCTCATGCCCTTGCAGACCGGCTAAGAAACCATCTGTCTTTCAAAATTTCCACAAGGGTTGTCGAGCTTGCTGAAAAAGAGGCAAGAGATTTCACTGAGTTTGAGACAGCCGACAGCCTGAAAAATATTAAAAAAGCGCTTGAGAAAACGGAAAAATCAAAACTTGCCCTGGAAGATGAAGTGTTCATTGAAAAAGAGGACTTCATGAAATGCATTGAGAGCGTAGCTGGCTATGATCACCTTATAAAAACGCTTACCGAACTTGGGGAAAGAGTGCTGGAAGAGAGAAGAAAGTCACATGTAGACAGAGTTGCTGCATTTCTTCATGCATGGAAAGGTGAAGATTACGGGTATGCGCGCATCTTTTCACGGGAAAAGGACTACGGAAAGAAGAAACTCGCTGTATACTATAATGCAATGGACCCGTCTATAATATCAAGACCAGTAATACACAATTCCCACTCGACTATACTTATGTCAGGGACAATGAGCCCCATGGAAATGCACCGCGACATACTGGGACTGGAGGGAGAAAGGACTTTGCTCGCGGCTTACGAGTCCCCTTTTCCGAAAGAAAACCGGCTAAATATAGTTGCAACGCATGTTACAACCCGCTATAAAGAAAGGAGCCCTCAGATGTTCGCCAAGATAGCATTTACTACAGTACTTTGCAGTGAAGCGACTAAAGGGAATATGGCAGTATTTTTCCCAAGCTATGATATACGCGACAAGGTATACGACCTTGTCAAAGAAAGGGTTAAAAAACACATACTGCTTGAGAGGCCTGAAATGACTAAGGATGAACGGGAAGCTACAATAGACAAAATGAAGGAGCTTTCAAATGAAGGTGCAGTGCTTTTTGGCGTGATGGGCGGTTCGTTCAGCGAAGGAATAGACCTTCCAGGCGACTGCCTTAATGGTGTAATAATTGTCGGGCTGCCGCTGGCGCGACCTGATCTCTTTACACAGGCTTTGATAAGCTACTATAACAAAAGATTTGGAAAAGGTGTTATGTATGCTTACACTTATCCTGCTATGATAAAAGTGCTTCAGGCAGCTGGCAGATGTATCCGCACGGAAACTGACAGGGGAGTGATTGTTTTTTGTGATAAAAGATTCATTGAAAGAAGTTATAGATACCTATTTCCTAGCGATTTTGATGCTGAAGTTACAGATAGGCCAGAAATAGAGATTAAGAGATTTTTTGGTAATTAAGTGATAATGCTCCCGACGGGATTCGAACCCGTGTATCCGCAGTCCGCACTCGCGCGCAGACTTCCGCGGCTTTCTTCATTCTTGATGAAACTTCTTTCTAAGAAGTTTCTCGAAAGGCCGCTATCCTAGCAGCGGCATAAGATGCTTCGCACTTATGCGCTTGACCGGGCTAGACGACGGGAGCAGTTTAGAATAAATGGAAGAAAAGGCTTTAAAAATGTTCATGTGATTGAAATTCTTCTATGGCGGCGGATTATGGCGCATTCAGGGCAGAATTCCGGAGAAAATCAGGGGAAATAGAGGATGTGCTGGAGTTTTACCCGCTGATCTCGGAGGCGGCGAGGCTGGTGCAGGCAGCCAAAGGCGCAGGGCTGGGAGTAGAAGAGGAGGAAGCCAGAATTGGCACCTATATGGAGGCCGCTGCCGTTATTACCGAAGGCAGGCAATTCGTAGAATCACTGGAAACCGAACTCGGCATAAGATTGGATGAAATACGTGGATCTATCCAATGAAACGAATGTTTTCATGATTTATATTTACTGGCCAGCAAGTTCTGAATTCTGCACCTCTTTCGAATTTTCCTGACTGAGAAAGTGGATCACTATTTCTTCTTCCCGTGCCAAACAGAGTACGCGATCGCGATGAAGGTCGTGGTGAAAATTACCATCAGCGTTATGTCCACTATCGACCTTGTGAAGATGCCTGAGCCGTAGGCCATGAATGCTAGGGCTGCCGCCACGTAGCCTCTTGGCATTATCCATGTGAGCGGGCCCTTGTCACGCCTGTACTCGCGGTGCCTGCGGGCGAGTAGCAGAGTGGGGATATACCTTGAAAGAAGTATCACTGCGATCAGGGCGGGCCACATCCAGAGGCTGGAGGAGTGGATGCCGCTGAAGCTGAAAATCACGCCAAGAAAGACGAAGAATATGGTCCTTATCAGGAACGAGATGTCGAATTCGATGCGCTTGAGATCCCTCAGGACGTAAATCGTGAATTTCTTCTTTATCCCGTCCTTGATCTTGAATTTCCTGAAAATGCCAAGGGCGTTGCCGAGTATGAGGCTGAACGTAAGGATCGCTATCGGCCCGCTTCCCTGGAACGTCTGCACGATGCCGTAGAGGATGAACAGGATCGCGATGGTCGCTATGTAGTTCAGGGGATGCTTTCCAAGGAACTTCCCGATCACGTACAGCCACAGGATGGCAGCCACCACGCCGAATGCTATTGCAAGCGGCACGCTCAGGAAAGGCACGATAAATGAAAGCCCGTCAAGGGAACTGGTCTTCGCGAACCCGAGAAGGATGAAGAAGGGGATGATCTGCAGGTCGTTCACGACAGAATCAATGATGAGCAGCTGCCTTGACTCTCTCTTTATCTTCATGCGCGAGGTGATGACTGTTATAACGTCGGTAGTGGTGCCCGATATCACTAAGGCGATTATCGCCGCCTCGAGAAGATGAAACCCGAAGAGGAAAACGAGGACGGAAGTGATGGAAAACGTCGTCAGGAAAAGTATGGAGACCGAATAGATTATCGTGACAGGGAGCGCCTTCACGACACGGAAGATGTCAAATGAAAGGCCGTTGTCGAGCATGATAACTATCAGCATGAGCGCCGTGATGATGTCGGCAAAAGACAGAAATTCCGCAGGATCCAGGATGCCGAAAACAGGGCCGAGAAGGATGCCGATTATTATCAGAAAAAGCGCTTCCGGGATCTTGGTCTTCTTGAAGAAGAGGCTGCCCACGAACCCCAGCAGGATCACGAAGCCAAGCACGATGAATATGCCAACTGCCATCGTATTACTTGATTTTAGACACTATATATTTCTACAGAGTTTTCAGGATTTCCCTTGCCTTGCTGATATCCTTTGCTATCTGTTCTTTCAGCTCGCCGACGCCTGAAAACTTCTTCTCGTCGCGCAGGAAGGAGACGAAAGAGACCTCGACTTCCTTGCCGTAGATGTCGCCGGAAAAGCTGAATATATGGACTTCAACCATGAACTCTTTTCTGCTGAATGTCGGGGCATAGCCGATATTTGCAACCCCATCGTAAACGTTATGGCCAATATTTATACGGACGGCATAGACGCCCCTCAGCTGAATTTCCCTGTCCGAGACCGCTATATTGATCGTAGGGAAGCCTATGGAGCTGCCGCGGCTTTCTCCTTTCTCCACGAGCCCTTTCACGGAAAACATGAAAATAGGTTATGGAGAAAAGCTTATATGAGTTGTAGCGATCAGATGCCTATGCAACACATGGCTGAAAGGTTACTGGGAAAATTTCTGGCGGAAAAGGGAATCGACCAGGCGACGTTCTACAAGGTCGTTGAAGCGCTGTCAGCATATCCGCACGCAGATCCCGAAAGCATAAGGTTTGCGCTGCCTAACGAGCACCAAGTTGAATTGCGGGCAAGGTACACCGGACCGGGGCAAATAGGACATTTCCTGTCGGAAGGAAGAACCGTAGACCCGCAGGTAGAGGCAAACATCGCCAACATTTATCGCGATATTGCAGCACTTTCAGGCGTCCAGTTCGCGAATGTCTACCCAAGAATAAAGAGCGCGCCCGTCGAGAGAGGGGAATGCTTCGGGTACGTAAAATTCGAGCCTGGCAATCCGAAAGACCCTTTGCAAGTCATATTCATGCAGGAGTAGCAACCATGGAAAGCGCAGAGATAAGCGTCGAGGAGCTCGCGGAGAAGCGCGCGAAGAAAGAGGACTTCGTGCTCCTTGATGTCAGGGAGGACTGGGAACGGGAGATATGCAAGATAGACGGGGACATGCAGATACCGATGAGGGACGTCAGGACAAGGTTCGTAGAGCTGCCGAAGGACAAGGAGATAATCGTGTATTGCCACACGGGAAACAGGAGCTTCTGGATCACCAGCTTCCTCACGGCGCAGGGATTCAACGCCAGGAACCTCGAGGGCGGAATAGACGAGTGGGCCGAGAAGACTGACAGCCAGATGAAAAAATATTGATTTTGTAACTAGAGATAACGTATCCGATGAAAGTTCTTTTTCCTGAAAATTTTAGCAATTAGATAATGGCCAAATTTGCGTAAACGTGCTAGCACTACCAAAGGCTTATCATACTCAGCTTATAAGAAAGGGCCTTACAGCTCAAGGCTACAAAGGACCTGAACTTGAAGAAGGAGTCAGAAGTTTCATGAGAGCTTACGACATCATAAAAAAAGGACAAGCCGCGGGGCAATAACCAGCCAGTAGAATTTTAGAGATAAATAAACTTCCTTACAAGTTCTTTCTGGGAACCATGATAGACTTCAACAAGTTCATAACTAGCTACCTGAAGCGGGAGCAGAGGCAGAAGATCCGGGGAAGGTACTACCCGTCGGAGATAGGCATGTGCATGAGGAAGCTCTGGTATTCCTACCGATTCCCGGCTGAAACCGACCCGGAGCTCATGAAAATATTCGAAATGGGAAACATGCTGCACGACTTCGTGGTAAAGGTCATGAAGAGCGACAAGAACCCGGAGGTCGACCTGCTGAAGAGCGAGTTCCCGCTGCAGCTCGACGGGGACGGCTTCATGGTGTCGGGAAGGGTGGACAACCTTATACTCGTGAAAGCAAGCGGCCAGGAAGTGCTGGTCGAGGTCAAGTCCAGCGGGGAAATAGGTTTCGTAAAGGAGGCCTCGCCGCACAACAAGATGCAGCTGCAGCTATACATGCACATCACGGGCATACACAACGGCATACTTCTCTACATCGACAAGAAGAACCTCCAGAGCAAAATATTCAGCGTGGAGTACGACGAGCAGGAAGCGAAGAGAATCATAGAAAGGTTTGCCCTGCTGCACAAATTCCTGCAGGAAGGCAGGCTTCCCGAGGCAGAGGCGCGGAAAGCCAAGGACACAACATGGATGTGCAAGTTCTGCGAGTTCCGGGACCGGTGCTATGCCGCGACGCCCATGAGCAAAGAATGGCTTTGATATTCAATCCGATTCTTTTTTAATATGGTAACCGGACCAATCTTGAAGAAATTCTGTAACTTCTCCTTCTTCGTCAAAAACTCTGTGAATAATGTCACGACCGCTAAGTCTTATTACCGCATTTTGATCGGTAGGAATATACTCTATAGGAACATGTCCACCGTATACTATTATACCATGTCTTGTCTGGTCCTAAAACCCTATTAGATTTTTTCATGAAACAACTATTTCCAACATACTTTTAAGCTTTTCCTTCTGGATAGTTACAATGCTCAAGAAAAAGACGGAAAAAAGCGCGGAGAAAAGCGACAAGGTTCGCATACTCATCGCCAGCGACGTGCATGGCGACGCCAAGGTCATGAAAAGGCTGGCTGAGAAGGCCGAGAAGGAAAACGTGGATGTTGTGGTCATAGCAGGGGACCTGACGGAATTCGACATGTACAGCAAAGGGATGATCAAGCCATTTCTGGAAAGGAAGAAAGAGGTGCTTTTCGTCACGGGAAACCACGACATCACAGCCGGGGAGGTGTTCGCGGAGAAATACAAGATCAAGAACCTGCAGTTCTACCCGGTGAAGATCAAGAACGTGGGATTCTTCGGATGCGGAACCGCCTCGGTGGGGCCGAATTTCCTGACGGAAGAGGAAATAGCCTACTACCTGAACAGGGGATTCGAGAAGATCAAGAACACGGAAAAGAAGGTGCTTGTCACGCACATGAGGCCGAGCGGCAGCGCGATAGAGAAGATGATCCCGCGGCTGAAATATTCCGGAAGCGACGCCATCAGGGAGGCCATACACAAATTCAAGCCGGTGATAAACGTGTGCGGACATATACATGAGGCCGAGGACCTGCAAGAGAAGATAGGCAAGACGCTGGTCATAGGCACGGGGCCCGAAGGAAAAATAATCGAGATATAGATAATTATGAAGATTCTTTTATTTCTTCATGGCACTGTTATCATGCACAAGAACGCACCGATGAAACAGCAACGAAAAATGACACAAAGGCTGACAAGACCGTCTTAACAAAATACAAGTTCCCTTCCGGCAAGATATACAGCCGCAAAAAAGACGAGGAATACAGGGACGTGGCGGAAAGGAATTCGGCGGCATCGACCACCTACCGGACAAGGCAGAAGAGCTGGCTGAAAAATAATCGATATAAAGGCAATAAAAGAACAAATTTTCCGGGAACTGCTTTTATATATTATCCCGGCAGTAATAATGATTCTGAAAGAGAGATACCCATGAAGGACCAAATCAAAATAGAACTGCACTCGCACACATATCATTCGCACCAGTCGAAGGTTTTCTACGACGGGACGTGCCCGCCGCAGGACATGGTAAAGACGGCCAGCCAGCTGGGGCTCGGGGCCATAGCCATAACAGATCATGACTCCCTCAGAGGTGCGCAGGAAGCCAGGAAATTCGCGAAGAAGCACAATATTATAGTGATACCGGGCGAGGAAGTCACGACAGCAGATGGGCATTGCCTCGCGCTTGGAATACAGGAAGTCGTCAGGCCCGGGATGCCGATAGAAGAAACGCTGGATAATATCCACCAGCAGGGCGGCATAGCTATTTCATCCCACCCTTTTGACATAAAACATGACGGGCTGCGGGAGAAATCCAGGCTGTGCGACGCACTCGAGGCATTCAATGCGCTCAACCTGGACAGGCTCGCGAACATAAAGGCCGCCAGATTCGCGGCCGAGAACAAGATACCGGGAACAGCAGGAAGCGACGCGCACCACACGACAATGATAGGACATGGCAACATAATCGCCAATGCGCACGACCAGGACAGCATACTCAAGGCGATAAAGAAAAACAAGTTCCAGCTCGCCACGAAATACCCTTCGGTGAAGACCGTGATGAACTATGCGGTGCTCAGGCTCAAGATGTCCTATGATTTCACTTCCGACTACATAGAAAATAACTATTCCTTCCCGAAGAGGCAGATAGCGAAGAACCTGCTCGGCATGGTGAACAGGAGCCCGGGAAAGATCGACTACATATTCAAGGGCATGGCATACATGAGCTTCGCGGGGATCCTGACATACAGCGCGGCGAAGCACGCGATAGGGAAATGAGCTTTCAGTTTATCTGCGGCTTCTTTAATTTTCTAGCAAATTAATTATACCAATGCGACCGGCTGAAAAAGACGAGCTTGATACTAAGAAGTATCCCGAGAGCTACAGGAGATACCTCAAGCAAGAAGAGAGATTCATAGCAAAATCCGTAGGGACGGCCGACAAGGTTCTGGACGTGGGCTGCGGAGCAGGAAGGCTAATACCACTGCTGGCTCCAAAGGTTTTTTCTTATACAGGCATCGACAAAGACGGCGAATACATCAAACAGGCGAAGAAAGCCGCTTCTCACTACAGCAACACGAAAATACTTGCGCTTGATGCCCATAAAATATCGGAAAAATTCAGGCAAAATGCATTTGACGTCGCAGTAGCCGCATGGCACACAATCGGCTGCGTGTCGGACGACATGAAAGTTCTCAAAGAACTTTCTAAAGTGGCCGGGAAGAGAATAATATTCAGCGTAGCGTCTAAAGGGTCGCTAGAGACGCGCATAAAATACTACAACCTGCTCGGGATTGACTATAAGGCAGACAAGAAAAGTGAAACAATCTTCTCAAAATCATGGGACAGGGTAAGGGCGTACAGCGAACAGGATATACGGGATTTATGCAAGGGACTTCCTTTCAGCATAAAGGAAATAAAGCCTGTGCTTGGCCTGGGATATTTTGTGGTGCTTGAGAGAAATTTGGATTAAAAACTTTTAGCAACAGCTATTCTTATGGATCCTGCAGACACGCTGAAAATATTGAAAAAAGAATACCCAAAAGCAAAATATTACCTCAATTTCTCGAACCCGCTACAGCTCGTTGTCGCCGCCATACTTTCGGCGCAGTGCAGGGACGAAGTTGTGAATGCCACGACGGCGACGTTGTTCAAGAAGTACGGGAGCGCGAAGGATTTCACAAAGCTGGAAGAGAATGACATAAAATCGATCACGTTCTTCAGGGCAAAGGTGAAGAACATCAGGGAAGCGGCGAAGATAATCGACGAGAAATACAAAGGAAAAGTCCCGCAGACGACGGGAGAATTAATAGAATTGCCGGGCATAGGAAGAAAGACGGCTAACGCTATAATGCAGAACGCTTTCGGGGTTGTCGAGGGGGTCATTGTTGATACTTACGGAATCAGGATACCTTACAGGCTTGGATGGGTAAAGACGCAAGATCCAGAAAAGATTGAAAAAGAACTGATGAAAACCCTGCCAAAAAGCTATTGGAAGGAATTCCCTCATTTGGTAAAGGCGCACGGAAGAGCTGTATGCAAAGCGCCCGTGCCGATATGCAGCCAGTGCGTGCTTGAGAAAACGTGCTCTAAAATAGGAGTTACGAAAAAGCTATGAGACCCAAGAGCTATTTTTCTTTTGGTACAGAAATGCTGGGGGATGAGGAAAGCATAAGAGCCCTGAAAAGTAGGTTAGATAAGCACATAACTGCAACCCATCCTGGAGAGAAATATGCGGGCAGGATAAGGAGGTACATGAACGGCACAATAAACAACCCAACAGCACGTGCAGGACATGGCTATAGAATAGAAATCAGAAATGACGGAGTGTACCTCATAGACGCACTTTCAAGACACGACGGCACGGGAACAAAAATTTTCCCTTAGCGATGTGATAACATGCCAGAGATACTCAACCCAATGGACAAGATGCAGCAGCAGGTGGACAAAGTAGGAGAGAACCTGAGGCGCGTCAAGCACAAGGTAGCGGTGCTGAGCGGAAAGGGAGGCGTCGGGAAGACAACCATAGCAGTGAACCTCGCCGCGCTGCTTGCCGCCAAGGGCTACAAAGTCGGGCTGCTGGACGCGGACGTCGACTGCCCCAACGTGGGAAAGATACTCGGGATAGAGGAAAGCTTCGAGATGACGGAGCAGAAAAGGCTGAAGCCGGTGGAGAAATACGAGATCAAGATAGCGAGCATGTCTTTTTTCGGGCAGCCTTCGGGCGCGCCGATAATATTCCGCGGGCCCATGATACACAGCGCCATAATGCAGATGCTCGAGATGACAGAGTGGGGCGTGCTGGACTACCTTATAATTGATATGCCACCAGGGACGTCGGATGCGGCCCTGACGGTCATGCAGTTCGTACCGCTCGACGGGATAGTGATAGTCACCACGCCGCAGGAGCTCTCACTCGAGGACGCAGTGCGCTCGGCCAACATGGCGAAGCAGTTCGGGAAACGATTCGGCATCGTGGAGAACATGGCAGGCGAGATATTCGGCAAGGGCGCGGACAAGACCGCAAGAAAGCTTGCAGTGCCGTTTTTGGGATCCATCCCGCTAAGCAAGGAAATCAGGGAGAGCTGCGACGACCATGTGCCTATAGTCCTGAAGGATGAAAAAGCAGCAAAGGAATTCGAGAAGATAGCGAACAATTTGAAGACGAAGGTGCTTGGATGACCACAGAAACCTATCACGCGAAAACGACCGGATACTGGAATTCTGTTGCAAGCCACTACCCCAAAAACGGAAAGGTTTCACCGCTTTTTGAAGAGTTTTACACGCCGCAAAGCGGCCATATACGCGACGCCCTTGATATCGGCTGCGGATTAGGGACGTATATCATTTATCTGGCCAGAAACGGGGTTGAAGCAACAGGCATAGAGCCTTCAGAAAGCAGGAGAAGAGTTGCCGAGGACAGAATAGCGGAGGCAGGCCTGCAAGCCAGCGTTATCCGTGGATACAGCCATGATCTGGCACTCCCGGAAGACGCATTTGACTTAATTGTCAGCAAGGGCGCGATACATCATAACACATGGCCTTACATAGAGAAGTCTTTTGCAGAGGCTGCCCGCGTACTGAGACCAGATGGATATTTCTTCTTCCAGGGACGATCTGCAAGGGACACAACAGAGCCGAGGCGCAGGATTCCGGATAAAGGCTTCACTGCAATTGATACAAAAGGAAAGAAAAAGGGGGTTGTCCAGCACTACTTCACAAACGACGAACTCCTCTACCTTGCACATCAAAGCCAATTAGAAATATTTTCAGATCCAGCAGAAAAAATAGAACGCCTAGAAGACGGGCGCGACAAAGCAAGATGGTGGGCCGTGTTCCAGAAGAAAGTCGCCTGAAACAAGACAAATCTATTGGTGTTTCTCATGCTTGAATTCCGTGATCTTTCAGTTTCCTCTTCAGCTCCTTCACGAGCTCCGGATCATCGCGGGGGTAATCGTCGCGGATGCCGAGGACCTTGATTTTCTGCTTTATCCCCTTGACAGACTTGAACTTCTCCAGCAAAAAGGATTTCTGGCCTTCTTCCTTCTCGTTCATGACAAATACCAGGTCAGCCCATTTCACGAGATGCTCATCGACCTTGACATCGCACAAGAAGCCAAGGCCAGCTGACTTGGCATGGTGCTTTTTGCTTTTCTTGAACAGCTCTTCAGCGGTCACGGACCGGTTCATGTGGGCGGTGCAGACGAAAAGGAGGTTCATGATAAGTAATTTAGCTGCATCTTTAAAACATTTCGATACAGAATCACTAGCATGCCAGAGAAAGTAGCATGTGACATGTGCAGCAAAGAAATCAAAAATAACAAAGACCTTGCCTATTATAAGCTCGGCACCGTCGCCATTCATAGGGTTCGTTCCAGTCATTGGACTGCTGCTTATTGCGGCGATTCTATACCCAAGAATAGCTTCTTACTACAAATATGAAAAAAAACTGAAGTGATAACTATGCAAAAGATTTCAAAGGCCCTGCTGCTGATAGACTTCGAGAAAGAATGGACGAAGCGGGAATCGGACTATTTTGTAGGGGACATAGCGAACACTATCGACAGGGCTAACAAGCTCATCGACTTCTGCAGGAGCAAGGGATACAAGATAATATTTACCAGACATGTGGATATCGGCTCTGAGGACGCGTTTGCGGAGGAGTCGGAAGGCGTCGAGCTGATAAACAGGCTGCACAAGAAAGAATCCGACATACTGATTACCAAGAACAAAGTGAGCTCCTTCTACAAAACCGGGCTGGAAAAAGAGCTGCACGGAATCAAGGAAATTGCCGTTTGCGGGATATTGACGAACATGTGCGTCCGGCATACTGCAGAGGACGCATACGACAGGGAGTTTGACATCACAATCATAAAGGACTGCTGCGTCGCGCTGGACGAAGAGATGCAGGAATTCACGTTCAAGGACCTCAAGGCGACAAGGCCTGAGATAGAATTTCTTGACGTGAAGGAATTCGTGAAGAAAGAGGAAAAATAATTAACTGATGTTTTAAGAACGTATCAGAATGGGTAGTTCATATGGATTACGCTAAAAAGGAAAGTGAATACAAAACAGAAGGAATCACTGGGGAAAAATATTACATCGGCCAAAATAGCCCAGAAGAAGAGAAAAAACAGGAAACCCCGACATTCCAGCAGGTATTCTACAACATACCAAAAGGAGGCAGCATAGCCGCAAGGGCCGAATTTCATGATGGAGTCATATATTTTCCTTCACTTGACACCCATGTTTATGCACTAGACGCCAAGACGGGACAGATGATATGGAAATTCAGGACAGGAGGCCCTTCCATCTCAGCACCGCTTGTTCATAACAACCATGTTTATTTTGGCTCCAACAACGAGTTTTTCTACTGCCTGAACCTTGACGGGCAACTTCTATGGAAAAAACATCTTGGAGATATAATAGTGTCATATCCTTCAGGATTTGGAGACAAGATATTTGCCGCTGCCGGAAAATACCTGTTTTGCCTTTCAGAAAAGGGGCAGGAAATCTGGAAATTCCGAACAGGAGACGGCCTGCTAGTGCTTCCAAAGATAGTCAATAACAGGGTGTTCATAGGGTCTTATGACAGGCATGCTTATGGCCTTGACGCTGAAACTGGCAGACTACTATGGAAATTTGGGACCGGAGGCCCTCTGGGATCCCCGATAATTTTTTCAGAGAACAAGGCTTTGGTTACAGTTAAGCGAAGCTGGGAAAAGATGCCAGAAGCAAAAGACCCGCGGTTATATTTTACATCAGCCGACAATTACGTCTATTGCACGGATCAGGACGGGAACCTTATATGGAAATTAAACTGCGGCATGTCGCTTTCTAGCGGGGTAACCGGCGACAATGGGAAAATTTTTGTTGGCAGCGTACCCGGATATTTGCACGCAATAGACGCTTTAGCCGGGAAATTCCTATGGAAATTCCGGGCCAATAACATGATAACCGCAGGCACTGCGATAAAAAACGACGAGCTTTACATAGGTTCTTGGGATCACAAGATGTATTGCCTAGCGGCAAACGGGGAGAAGGTATGGGACTTCTTAACAGGCGGACCTATAGCTGCAGAGGCTGTGATCGCCGGCGATAATATATACTTTGGCTCTGCTGACACATTTTTCTACTGCATGAATACGAGAAAAAGAAATGTTGAATGGACTTTCCAGTGCGGATTCGGGATGCCTGAAGTGCTCAGCAATAAAATATCACAGGCGCTGAATGCATTCGTTGAATACGACAAGAAGATATTCAAGGTGTGGAGGCCTGAGACAATAAAATCAACGCAGCATACAGCTTCTTCGAATTATAGCATTCCATCAGGATTCAGCTTCGGAGGCGAACAAATTTATTCCTCTTCGAATTCTTACAAAGCAGAAAATCGCCATATCGCAAAGAAACGGCAGTATAATAAATAACAGCTACTTGAAGCTCTTGCCGCAACCGCAGCTTGATTTCTCGTTGGGATTGGAGATCTTGAAGCCCGCGCCCTGCAGCGATTCTATGTAATCCACCGTGACGCCGGAAAGCATCTTTGAGCTTTCGTTGTCTATGAACAGGCGGACGCCGTGCTGCTCGACGACGATGTCGCCGTCGTTCTTTGTCTTCTCGAAATCCATGCTGTACATATAACCGGAGCATCCGCCGCGGACAACGCCGATGCGAAGGCCGTAGCCCTTCTTGCCCTGCTGCTCGGCCAGATATCGGATCTTGTCCGCTGCCAGAGGCGTGAGGCTGATGGCTGCAGCTTCTTCGTGATCATGAGATTCTTCGTGCTCGGGCAATGCAGATTTCTTGCCGATGTGGTCGTTCATTTCCTGCACCATCAGGTCTATCTCCTCGTCAGGGATCCCGTGGCCCTTCGCGCCCATCTCGACGCTTTCGAATGTGTTGACAGAGCAGCCGAAGCAGTGCAGGCCGTGCGCCATCATGATCTCAGACGTGTCAGGGTACTTTTCGATGACCTCTCCGACAGTCATGTCCTTCGTGACGAATGTTGTTGATTGTTCTGCCATTATTATCATCATCCTTCCTTAGGCCGAGATTCAGGATTTTGCCTATACCAGATTTCACGGCCCCTAAGATACGCTTGCGTCACGTTCTTTGGTTCTAGCTTGCCATCCCTTGCATCGTCATAGCCTCGCATACTTTCTGCAAAAAATTGTTCTACACGACGCTCAAAATATGTCTTGAAAGTTTCAATTGCTAACATGCATTTCACCTAACAATAAAATATTCAATTGCAAAAATCAAATTATCTTCTCGCCGGTTTCCTTGTTGATTATGTGTATCACGACAGCCGGGCAGCCTTCAGCGGACTGCTTGTTGATCTCGAGGTCTTTCTCGTCGATCTCGAGCTCGAACTGGCCCTCGGAGACTTCCTTGGCAGCGACGAGATCAGCCTTGCCGTCCTGGTTCATTATCCAGTGGTCTGGCGCCACCGCTGCGCAGACTCCTGCGCCTATGCATCCGTTCCTGTCGTACTGAATCAAAAACTTTGCCATGATATTTTTCCTCCTTAGCGCAAGGAAACCAAGATTTCCTTGCCGTTCTATCCTTTCCTTTGGAAAAGACAGGCGTAATTCCTAACTAATCACCAAAGATATTTAAAATGAAATGAATGAGAAAAATAAAATTGAAAAGGGCTTAGCATCCACAGCTGCCATGGCTGTTTCCGTCGCCGCTTCCGCAACCACATTCGTGGCTTTCTTTCCCGTCCTGGATGATATTCAGGGAAGACTGCTCCTTTCTTTTTGAAAGCTCGGCAGCAGCCGCGCTCTTGATGTCGTCCGTGCTGCAGCAATCCCCTGCCAGAGCTCCGCCGCTTGCCGGGTGGCTCATTGTCGGCCTCTTCGGGAAGTGCGAAACGCCCGATTTCCCGGCGCCTGCAAGCATCGGGCCCGTTATAAGAGGCTCGACAACCTTCGAGATCTCTTCGTCTCCCCAGTCCGCCTCGAAGTACTGGCGCGTCTTGAATTTCCTGTGCTGGTCGTAGTTCGTCTTGATCGCCATCATCTGCTCCCTCGTGAGGCTGCGGTGGTATTTGTCCTTCGAGAGCTGCTTTCCGGTCTTCTTCTCCCATTCGCTGAACGGGATGGAGAATTTCCTCTGTATGCGGTCGCGGTAAAGCTCAGGGATGACATTGAAAGTGCAAAACGGAATGACCCTTCCGTCAGGCGTCGCGTAGTGGATGTCGCACTTGTGTATGCGGTCGATGTCCCAGTTGAACGGGTCCTGGAAGTGCATCATCCCTATGAACAGCGAGTTCTTGTGGAAATCTGCCAGGCCGTGGTAGTTGCCGCCCTGCATCGCGCCCGTGAGCATCCTCACGAATTTCAGGTCCTTCGGCTTGTGCTCCTCGTCGACGAACTTGCGGATGTTCCACATGAGCTTTGCAAGAACCCACGACTTCCTCATCTTCTTGTGCTTGGCGTTGTTGATCTCCTTTGTCAGGCCGCCAAGATAGTCGAAGAACCCATCTACGTCGAAGAAGCGCGTTATAGGTATGAGCTTCATGTTCTCGCTGCTGCCTTCCTTGAAGACGTATGTTGCCATGCCGCACGCGAAGTGAATCGAGAGGCGGTATTTCGGCTCGTCTTTCAGGGCTTCAACGAAATCTGTGACCTGCTTTGCGCAAGGCACGGGGAAGAAGTCCTCGCGGCCGATCTGGCCGTCTGTCTGCTCCTCGATGCGCTTGATCGCGCCCGGGATCGTGATCCTCTGCCTCTTCCTCAGCTGGTCAGGCATCCTGCCTACCAAAGAAACAGGCTGGAAATTCACGCTCCTTACAGTATCAATGTTTCCCGCGCCAAAGCGGATTATATCCCCGAGCTCGTGGTCATTCACGCCGCCAATAACTGTCGGGACAAGCACGACACCCATGCCTGCCTGCCGGCAGGATTCGATAGCTGTCTGGGCTTCCCAGTAGTTCTTCGGATTCGTCTCCGGCGTCATTCCGTCGAAGCTCATGTAGAGATTATTCACGCCTGCGTCGCGTATGCGGACTGCAAGCGCCGGCTCGTGGGCAAGATTCACGCCGTTCGTGTTGAGCTGGACGTGGTCGTAGCCTATGTCCTTGGCTGCGCGTATGATTTCAGGGAGGTCCTCTCTCAATGTCGGTTCGCCGCCCGTGATCTGGACAGCGTTCGCGCCGACCGGCTTGATGTTCCTCATTCTCTTGAGCATGAATTTTATCTGGTCCATGCTAGGCTCGTAGATCGGCTCTCCTTCTTTAGCGTAAAAAAAACAGTACCAGCACGTCAAATCGCAGCGGTTCGTGATGACTACATTTCCCAGCCCTGTGTGCGACTCGTGCTCAACGCATAAGCCGCAGTCGGAAGGGCAGTCGATGTCGAACTTGCTCTTGTCGATGTGCGGGTTGAGAATCTTTATGCCAGGGTCCTGGAAGCGCTCTGCTTTCTTGAACATCTCGTAATCAGACCAGTAAAGCTCCTTGGTCTGCCCGTGCTCTGCGCAGCTCTTCGTTATCCAGACCTTGTTGTTGCGCACATATGTGACAGCATCAATCTTCATCATGTCCCATTTTTCCTCGTCAACACAGCCGGGACAAAGCGACTGGTGGAATTTCAGGATCTGCGCGTCCGCAGGAAGCAGCTTCAGGAGGGCTTCCTTGCGCTCTTTCGAGAAGTCCTTGACATAAGGCGTCGTAGGGACGACATCTATATTCTGCTCAACATGCTCTGGGTCATGAACTATTGCCTGCGGATATGCATTCACCATTCGGGATTCCTCCATTAATATTTTTTTGTTTTAGACGATAAGTTTAGGAACTTTTAGAAATATCTAAAAGTTATAAAGGTATTAAGTTTCCCGTGATATTTAAAGGTAGATGTGTCGGTGAAGAGACACAAATTGCTGGCCGAATATTGCTAGCTTTTAAAGTTCGGGTTATTACTTTTATTATGGCCAACGCCGAAATCTATTGCATAACTGAAAAAGAAGCAAGAGAAGTAAAGCAAGTCAAAAGGATATTTTTCAATACCGGGAAAATCAGTGCTGCATCTGCTGTCGGCGCTTATGCCATTGGAGGGCTCATCCATTATTTCGGCGGGCCGGCATATGCATCAGCCGCAAATCAGATAATACAGAACAGCCATTTGCTCGCCATAGGCGGGACTGGGTCGTTGTTTCTCTCTATAATGCCATACAGAATCCGTGATTGAATGAATTTAATCCCTTCTTCACAAGGATTATCATGGCAGACGAGGAAGTGAACAAGCGCATATTCTCGACATTCGGGGGCGTCGCGTCTTCCCTTGGATTCAGCGAGGCGCACGGGATGATCATAGGGAGCGTCATAGTTGCGAACAAGCCGCTCTCGCTGCAGGAGATAGCAAAACGGACGGGATATTCATTGTCATCAATCTCGATCTCCATCGACCTGCTGGAGCTCGTGGGAATCGTGAGGAAGGTAAAGAACCTGGGCGACCGCAAGGTGTATGTGAAGCTCGAAGGCGACCTTATCGAGAGCCTCAAGAAGGCGTTCATGCTCAAGATGCAGAAGGAGATATTCGTCACCAAGATGGAGCTCGAGAAATTCAAGGCCACCGCAAAAGACGCCAACACACGCAGGACCATAGAGACGCTGCAGAAAGAAGTAGGGCGCCTCCAGGACTATATTAATAAACTGGCAGAGGTCGAGATTCCGAAGTGATGCGATGAGCAGGATCGAACTCATCAAAAAAGAAATAGAACAGCTCCATAAACTCAGTTCTGAAGAATATTTGCGGGAATGGTTTTACCAGGGTCATGTGGCAATCGTCGCCAAATATGCAGGAGAAATCGCAGTAAAGTCCGGAGCAAAAAAGGAGTTGTCAATCCTTGCCGCGCTTTTTCACGACATCGCGCGCTGCTGGGGAATTGATAATGAGCCGGAACTAATGAACCAAAGCCTCGCGAAAGCCGAGGAAATAATGAAAAAATATGCGTATAACGACCCTGAAATAAAAATCGCCAAAGAAGCTATTCTATACCATAGCTGCAAAGACCTACGAAGAATACAGGGCATGGGTGCTGAAAAAGATCGAGAGGGACTTCAATAAAAAAATGTTCTACCGCGAGTACAGAATGAAGTCGAAGAAAAGATACGAAGCAATAAAGACGCTTTTTGGCGCCGCGTGAGAAGTTTGCCGAATGACAAAGCTATTTTAACATCCCCGGAGCTATAACTAGCATGGAGCAGTCCCACCAGAAGACTTTCAGCCTGGAAGAGGCGAACAGCATCGTGCCATTCCTTTCATCGGCGTTCGAGGAGATATTCAGGCTCAACGAGAATTCGCGGTCCCTTGATGTGGATATCAACGACCTTCTCGCGATATGGGGGGAAGAGGTCATGATGCCGGGCCACGTGGACCACGAGATCTACAAGGAACGGATGGAACGAAGGAAAGAGATGCACAGGACGACGCACGAGATGTTCGACAAGGTGCTGCAGACAGGCGCCGTTGTAAAGGACACGGAAACAGGGCTGGTCGATTTCTATTCGAAGAAGGGCGACGACGTAATAATGCTGTGCTGGAAATTCGGCGAAGACCGCATAAAGTTCTGGCATCCGGTTTCATCGGGATTCTCGAAGCGCAAGCCCGTCGACGAGCTCAGAAGAAACTGAAATTGGTAGTCAGTCAAGATTCATTCTATAGCTGCTTGAGAGCAAACGATTAACAAGAGGTTTTAATTCTGCGATAGCTGGAGCAATCTGCGTATATTCGTGATAGAAGCAAGCAGTTTTCAATGCATTTGCAGATAATAACGAAAAATTCCAGTCTTTTTAAATACATTGACGAGAGAGTAATTTCATGGCATTCGTAAAAATTGCTTCCGTCAATGACGTGAAACCCGGACAGGGGAAAGCAATCGTCGCAAACGGGAAGGAAATTGCGCTGTTCAACGTAGGCGGCAAGTTCTTCGCGATATCAAACGAGTGCAGGCACCAGGGAGGGCCGCTGGGCGAAGGCGACCTTGACGGCAATATTGTGACGTGCCCGCTGCACATGTGGCAGTATGACGTCACGACAGGGCAGTCGCTCACGATGCCCGGAGCAAACGTGCAGCATTACGCAGTGAAAGTAGAGGGCAACGACGTCCTTGTCGATGCCTGAAGGCTAGTAGAAATAAGGGAGCCCGTCGCGGAATTTCTTGCTGATATTTTTTGCACAGAAAACATGGAGATACCCAGTGCTGGTTTTCATCAGGAATTATATGGTTGCACACGCTGAGGAGCTCGACAGGTTCTATTTCAAATCCGTATTCTTCTTTTATTTCCCTTTTAATTGTGTCCTCAAGAGTATCGCCGAATTCCACAGAGCCGCCAGGGAACTCCCACAAGCCGCGCTCATTTTTTGCTTCTCGGCCCCTCTTGGCTGCAAAAACTTTTCCTTTCCTGTTTATGATGACTGCGCCGACGCCAGCTTTGTTTAAAAAGTGATATCCTGTTTAATAACTTCTGAGAGTGTTTAAAAAGTTCTGAGCTGAAATTCTATGTTATGACAGATGTTCTTACAAAGATCCAGAGAAGCTACAACATGTCAAGGATCAGGGGTAAATGGACATCTCAAGAAAGAACAGTACATAACTATCTCAAGGGCAGAAAAATAAAACATAAAATGCACCCTGAAATACAGGGCAAACCTGATATTCTTCTTGGTGACAATACTGTTATTTTTCTTGACGGCTGTTTCTGGCATAAATGCCCTAAGTGCTTCAAAATGCCTGCTACACGGGAAGAATTCTGGAAGGAGAAAATAACTCGTAATATTCTCAAAGACCGGAAAACCAGCAGACTGCTGAAAAAGCAGGGCTATAGGGTTATTCGAATCTGGGAACATGACATAAAAGATAACCTACATAACCGCCACCGGAAGCTGTTTTTGAAGATATAAAAAGTATCGTTTTAGAATAGTATTATGCGCAGCGGTACTTTGAAAATTCTCGATCTTTTTTCAGGCGCAGGCGGATTCTCACTGGGTTTTGAACTAGTAAAGAATGGCAGAAACCAGAAAGCATTTCACACAATAGTTGCTGTTGACAATGATAAGTTCGCATGCCAGAGTTTCCGAAAAAACTTTCCAGAAACTGAAATGATAGAGGGGGATATCACCAAACTATCTGTTCAGAATAAGATAATCAAAAAGTGTAAAAAGAAAGTTGACATTATAATCGGAGGTCCTCCGTGCCAGTCCTTCTCCACAATAGGACCAAGATCAGGATACGGTGTGAAAAACGCAAGATTCCGGAAGGACAAAAGAGACCGACTGTATCTTGATTTTGTTAAAATTGTTAAGGAAGTCAGGCCACAGTTCATAGTAATTGAGAATGTAATGGGAATACTATCAAAAAAGGATGGAAGAAAAACACCGTTTGTAAAGAAGATAATAAAATCTCTTGAAAAGCTCGGTTACTCATTCGAAATAGAAGGAAGGGATGAAAAATATCAGATTCTAAATTCAGTAAACTTCGGGGTCCCGCAGAGAAGAAAAAGGGTTTTGATTATAGGCAATAGAATAGGTCTGAAGAACTCTATAATTAACCCTACACACTATGATCCAGAGCATGAACAACCTGTAAAGGAGCTCAAGAAATGTATCACTTTGAAAGAAGCAATAGGAGATCTGCCACGACTTAAAGCAAAAATAACTATGACTGGAATAAAGGAAGAGGATATTGAAAAAATAGAAAAACTTAATGAGGCGATCAATTCTGGTGTGTGTGAGGCCGACTATCACATAAAGACTATTGCGGAGAATAGCAACTTTCTGCATTTTGTTAGCTCTGGTATATTTACAGGGAAAGCTCCAGATGTCCTGAGAGATCATGTAGCGAGATCTCAACAGATTACTGATATACAATTATTTGGTTTAATGAAGCCAGGTGAAACCGCAAGGGACTTCATAAATAATGGCTACACGGAAAATGAGAAAAAACTGATAAAATACGATATGTCAAGTTTTTATGATAAGTACAGAAAACAGAAATGGAATGGCCCGGCAACAACCTTATTTGCGCATCTTGAGAAGGATGGAAATAGATTTATCCACCCAGATGGTAAACAAGCCAGAACTCTTACAGTAAGAGAAGCTGCCAGAATACAGTCTTTTCCTGATGATTTTTTATTTGAAGGGCCCTATAACAAAAAATTCAGGCAAATAGGAAATGCTGTACCACCATTATTATCATACGGGGTAGGGCACGCAATAATGAATTTATTAATTGGTGATTAAATGGTAACTTTCAAAGAATTATTAGATCAAAAGCAATGGACAAATTATTCAGAGTTTGTGAATGATATTCCAAGAATACTTTCAAAGGAAATAAAAGAAAACACAGAAAGAGACAGAAAACTCATAAATGATATTAAAAACGATGAGCGATTCAAAAAACTAAACAAAAGAAAAGTTGACTCTTTGATTCCAGAAGCGGAAAAAAATTTACTTTCTGGAAATGTTGTAGGGATTGATGGCACACGAACCAAGTACGAGCTTCTTTCAGGAGTCAAATGCCAGATAGGTATTGTAGCTGTTAATTATTCTGGAGAACAGATTAAACACTCATTTTTCATATCAAGTGCAACTCTTCCAACAAACGTGTCAGAAGATATTATAGAACGGATAACAGGCAACATAGAGAACGAACAAAACATGTCGGAAATGGCTTTACGGGGTTTGATGATGTATAGAGAAAGAGAAATAGGTTTCACTGAACAATTCAAAGGAAAATACATAATGTTCCATGGACACCTTTTACCATTCGAATTAATGTCAGGTCTTGGAAGACTACGAGCACTTGAAGTGTCATTAGATCTACTTAGAAAACTGGTTTCTGACACAAGATTTTTTTCTGTAGTTTCCTCACATTCTAGTAGCTTTAAAGAGTATGCATATTTTGGAAGAGCGCTTAATCATGGTGAATACTTCACAGCTGAGAATTATACACTGGGACACCATCTTGCGAATGCAAGCGACTTTTTACGTTGGAAAAGTAAATGGAGAGAGGACGAATTGGCAGATGTTGAGGAATTTCTTGTAGATTATGCAGAACAAATACAAATAGGTGTTATAAGAATAGGTCAGAGAACGGTCATTTTTCATGCTCATAAAGACAATTTTGATAAAATCGCGGCAATTATAGCAAGAGATTCAATGTTTCAAAAGGAAAAAAGTTTTCCATTACTCATCGATTATGCTGATAACCTTTGTTCTGTATACTTTTCTGGCTCGGAATTTCAAAAAATGATTGAATTTGAATTATCGAAAAATAATGTTTATCTGACAGAAGCATCGGAAAGAGGTCTGAGAAGAAAATGAGGTGAAAAAGATGGCAGAAAAATCATTGGGATATGTGAATTTTGACAGTACAAACGTACAACATGACGAGATAGAGATACGGGTACCCAAAGATCGGCTAAATGAGATCAAAAGAGGTCAGTATGTCCTTATTAAATCAAAAATTGAAGGACATGTCAGGAATTTTCTTGCGCGGGTAACTTCAGGCCCTCTATACGTCCCTGATGCAGTAAGTAGAGATTCGGCTTTCGCAAGAGCTTCCATCCTTCAGGCTGATACTGTAACTTTCAGACCGGAATTTCACGGTGTGTGCAGAGCCCAACTTATGGGTGAGATTGATATAGATACTCTGCTTTTTACAGGTTACAACGGAAGACCACAACCACAAGCATCTGCTTTAGTGCTAACATCCGAACAAATAGGAAAACTTCTTGGGTTAGAAGAGGACGATATGTATCTTGGTCATCTGGCAGGATATGAGGACGTGCATGTCAAATTTCCGTCAGATAAAAATGCTGCTTTACCAAGAAATCTTGGTATATTTGGAACTGTTGGAAGCGGCAAAACTAATACGAGCCAAGTACTTATTGAAGAAGCTGTTGCTGCCGGTTGGGCAGTCGTTGTACTCGATGTCGAAGGCGAGTATGTTGATATGGATATGAAATGCACACAAAAATCTGTGGAAACCCTATTCAAAAAATTTGCCATTACAGCCGAAGGTGTTTCGCATGTTGATGTATATCACTGTGCCAATACAGAGCCTGCAAAGAAGAGCTCAAAAGCATTTGGGATAAGATTTGCTAATATAGATCCGTATTTGATTTCTGAAATTATTGATTTGTCACCTGCACAGCAGGAAGTATTTCTTGAGATACATTCTGACCTCTCTCAGAGAGGAAGAAAACAAAAACCTAGCGGGTTCGTAGAAACCCTTGACGATGATTATACACCCTCTGCAAAAATCACTCTCAAAGATGTAATAGACGTAGTTGATCAGAAACTTGCGAATAAAGCGACTGGAACGAGCAGGGCAACTTTGTATGTGCTTAAAAGACGCCTAAGTAAACTGCAAAGATCACAAATATTTGACATTAGACAAACCATGGGTGATTATTCGGAACTGTTGCAACCGAACAAACTCAGTATCATAGATTTGAGTGGTTCGTACAGCTCATGGATAAATAATATTTTAATTGTGGACCTACTGAAAAGTATTTTTAAACTGAAGAAAAAGATGCAGGTAAAAACAAACGTAATGATCGTTATCGAAGAAGCTCATAGCTTTATCAGTAAGGACAATGCAGCAAAAATGGAAGAGACGCTGGATGTTTTGCGTGAAATAAGCAGAAGAGGAAGAAAGAGGTGGATAAGTTTGTGCTTTGTCAGTCAACAACCATCTCATCTACCGCCTGAGATATACGAACTATGCAATACAAAAATAATTCATCAGACCACTGGAGAGAGAAACCTGAACGCAATAAAGAACTCTACTGGGTCTGTTAACCCAAGTTTATGGGATGAAGTCGCAGTACTTGGACAGGGTCAGTGTCTGTTTCTGAGTTCGTACTACAAGAATAAACCAATTCTATGTTCAGTAAGACCGGCAAAATGCAAAAGAAGGTTCGTCGACGAATGAAATCCTCCAAGCTCGCAGTAAATTTCCGCCCTAAGGCAAGAATGGTAAAAATAATTGGCGAACAGCTTATAAGAGATAATACTGTTGGTCTTCTGGAACTTATTAAAAATAGTTTTGATGCTGATGCATCAACAGTAAAAATTCAGTTGAATAATTTGTCAAACCCCAAAAAGACGGAAATTATAATTGAAGATAACGGATTTGGAATGAATGAGGGAACAATAAAGGGTCCATGGATGGAACCTGCTCATGAAGGAAAAGAAGAAGATAAAATACATAAAAGACGTACACCAAAAGGGCGACTATGTCTCGGTGAGAAAGGAGTCGGGAGATTTGCCACACAGCGTCTCGGAAAAACACTTGAATTAATTACAAAAAGCAAGGAATCCAATGAAGAGTTTTATCTTAAAATAGAATGGGAAAATTTTGAAAAAAGTAATAAATACATGGACGAAATTCAACTGGTACTGATAAAAAGGTCTCCTGAAGTTTTCAAAAAAGGTTCTGGAACAAGGCTTGTTATGCGTGGATCCAGAGATACTTGGAAAAAGAAGGATATTGAACGCTTACATGCAAATCTTATCAAACTTGTAACACCAAAAAAAGATATGAAAGATTTCAGGATAATTCTTAAATGTCCTGAACATCCAGAATTTGAAAATCTCGAACAAAGTGACATTCTTGATAAATATCAATTCAAAATAGACTGCAAAATTGACAAAAAAGGGCTTGCCAAATTTGTTTACTATGAACGATCACCAGATGGCCATGTGCATAAAAAATCAGGCAAACGTAATTTGTGGGCTCAGATTAACCCGGAAGACTGGGTCAGACGTTATCCGGAATGCGGCCCTTTCAAAATTACGCTAACAGCATGGTTATTGCATGTTATCAATGGCTACGATATATCAAAAGCACACCTGAAAGTACTCGGCGGTATTAGTATTTACAGGGAAGATTTTCGAATTTTACCATACGGCGACGAGCAAGATGACTGGCTTGGACTTGGTCCAAGAAGGATTAACTCTCCAGGAAAGAAGTACGCCAACAACCAGATAATTGGAATCGTAGAAGTAGACCAGATTAATAATCCTAAATTGCAAGACAAAACCAATAGGGAAGGTCTGCAGGAAAATGAAGCATTCTATGACTTGAAGCTTTTCAGCGTAGGCGTTCTTGGTATTCTTGAGGAAATGAGCTCTGAGGAACGCAGCAAAGTTAAGCCTAAGGTTCATAAAGTTAAGGAGGAACTTGAAACAAAAAACGTTGAACTTCGTTCACAAGTTGAAAAACTGACAGACGAAATTGAAAAAATAAAAGTTGGAGCAACCCCGTCTGATAAATCGGACAAAATTTCAGTTCAAGAAACAGTTACAATTCCAATTAAACAGATAGAACAGTTACAAAAAGAGGCATCAAAAATAGAAGAATCACGTGCTGAAATAAATGATTCTATTGATTACATAATACACGACCTTTCTGAAATTAAAGAAAATCAGAAAGAGGCATTTATTCACCTTATGGGCATTGGTCTTGCAGCTGAACGTTTTGCGCATGAATTTGAGCGAGAGGTCAGCATGATTAATTCCTGTGCAGATGATTTAAATGCTGCTCTGCCAAGTGAAAAAAACATTCAGCAAAAAATTCACAGACTTATGCTTTCAGTAAACGCTTTGAAAAATGAAGTTGCACTTATGGGGGTCTCCAGATATATAAGAAGGTCGCAAAACCGTACCGATACTTCAGTAAATCAGATAGTAAAACTTGTTCTTGACGGGCACAAAAGAGAAATAGAAGAGTCAGATATAAAAATCGAATCATCAAAGAATGATTTCAAGGTACTCATGTCAGAAGCTTCTCTTTCACAGGTTATTGATAATATAATATCGAATGCCATTTACTGGCTCCAGCAAAAATCTGAAAAAACAAGAAGATTTATTTTTATTACCATTAACCCAATGGAAAGAACGATATTAATCAGTAACAATGGTTCCAGAATACTTCCGAATATAAAGACAGACTTATTCAAAGTTCCCTTCACAACAGCCAAATATGAGGGACGAGGACTTGGGATGTTTATTACATCAGAAATACTGCAAAGAAATAATGCGTATATAGAACTATTAGACGAGAATAATAAAGACAATAAATTCAGATCAGCCGCGTTCAAAATTACATTTCATCCGCAATAAATCTCATTTGGTGATATATTTGATAAGTAACTATTCAGCCATCAGCAGTCGATTTTAGCTCGTTAATAACGAGTTCAGAGAAATCCTCGTTTCTCAGTTGACATGTCTGCATCATAGACGATAAAACCGCGTAGTCTTCTCTACCATTTTCCGACCTGTTCCCGCCGGCCCCCGACACCAATGCCTATGTAATCTATCCCCCTTTTCATGAAGTTACTATGGCTGAAACCATTAAATGCATTTCATTATCATGCTATCTAACCGATCGATATGGCAGAACAAATAAACTGGATGGAGTGGGGGAAAGAGGCATTTGAAAAGGCAAAGAAAGAAAATAAGCCGATATTGCTGGACATAGGTGCTGTTTGGTGTCATTGGTGTCACCAGATGACAAAGAATGCGTATTCAGACCCAATAGTCATCAAAACAATAAACGAGGGCTTCATCCCGATAAAAGTAGACACGGACAAGAGGCCCGACATCAACGAGAGATACAACCAGGGCGGGTGGCCGACGACTGCTTTCCTTACGCCTGACGGGGAGCTCATAGCAGGGGCGACATATGTGGCGCCGGAGCACATGAAGACGCTGCTGCCGCAGGTGAAGCATTTCTACGGAATGCAGGGCGACAAAATAAAGAGCGTCGTGAAGAAGCGCGACTACAAGGAAGGCGACATCTCGGAGAAAATATCGCAGGAAATCACGGAGCAGCTGAAAGAAAACTTCGACTCGGAGAACGGCGGATTCTACTACGAGCCGAAATTTCCCATGACCGAGGCGCTGGAGCTGGCAATGCTTGCATACAAAAAGACCGGGGAAAACATGCTGCTGGAAATGATATGCAAGACGCTTGACAGCATGACGGGGATTTACGACAAAGAGGAAGGCGGATTTTTCCGCTATTCGGTGACGCAGGACTGGTCAGTGCCGCACTACGAGAAAATGCTGGAGGTCAATGCAGGACTTTTGCAGAATTATACCCATGGATTCGCGCTCACCGGAAGAGAGGAATACAGGAAAACAGCAGAAGGAATAATAAATTACATCAGGGCGAAGCTCAAGGGACCGGCATTCTACGGAAGCCAGGACGCTGACGAGGAATACTACGCACTGCCGCTGGAGCAAAGAAAGGAAAAACAGGAGCCTTACATAGACAGGACAATTTATGTTAATTGGAACGCGCGATGCATAATCGCGTTCATCGATGCATATGCGGTTTTCAACGACGAATCCTGCTTAAGAGACGCGGAACAGGCCATGAATTTCCTTCTCGACAAATGCTATGATTCAAAGCAGGGCATGTGCCATTACCATGACGGCAGGAAAAACACCTTCGGCCTGCTCGCGGACAATGCATGGGCAATGGCAGCCTTGCTGAAGCTGCACCAGGCCACCGGCAAGGAAAAATACCTTGAGCATGCAGAAGCGCTTGCTGGATATTTAACAAAGGCCCTCAAGGGAGGCAGCGGATTCTTTGACAGGACAGACGAAGAAAGCCTGGGAATGCTAAAAGAAAAGAACAAGCCTATAATAGATAACTCAATAGCGGCGATCGGATTAATCGAACTCGCCGCGCTCACGAGAAAAGAAGAGTACAGAAAAACAGCAAAGGGCTGCCTTTCAATATTTGCCGAAGCTTACAAAACATACGGCCCGCATTCTGCGCTGTATGGGATTGCCGCGGAGAAATTTTTGGATGGCGTACATATCGTTGCTGTCGGGGATGAAAATGACAGAAGAGAAATCAGGAAGCTGCTTGCAATCCCCGATCCGAGAATAACATTTCAGTTCCTTGAGGAAGACAAGGACAAGAAAGAGATCAAGAAGCTCGGCTACGGAAAAGGGGTTTTCGTGTGCAGCGGAGAAACATGCCAACGATTCGAGACGATAGAAGAGGCTGCGAAGCTGCTAAGCGATCTGGAGTAGCTCTTCGGGCTTCTGAACGGCTTCTCCCGAGGGGAAATGAACAACATTCGTCGCGGGCGCGGGTTCGTCGATATATTCTACGGCTTCTACCCATTCAACAGGGGGATCCACCACCTCGCTACCTGCGGGGTAAATCTTCAACAAGTGCGCCGCATCCGCAGCGGGATCCAGGACGTTCTCACCCAGATAATGCTTCAGCTTGCACATCACCAGCGGACGGTCATAACCATTCATAGACAACTCCGTAACTTCGTACCGCAGAAGAAGGCGGCCTCTTACCGGCCAGCCATCAGCCCGCAAAGGGCAATTATATTCTCCGACTATGTGCTGCCTTATCATCCGACCGCCAAGAAGAATCCTTTCTGACTATTTGCGGGAAGACGCTAATATACTTTCTCTTTTAAGTGTTGCCTATAATAATTGACGAAGCCAATGGCGACTTTGCCGCCATACGGCCAAGCGAGGGTCGTGTAGCATGGTCAATCACGCAAGGTTGAGGGCCTTGTTCCTTAGAAACTTTTGGGAAAAGTTTCATCAAAAGTTGAGGAATGGATACGAGAGTTCAAATCTCTCCCCTCGCATTAAACTTTTACAAAAAGTTTCATCAAAATATTAGGAAAAAGATGCATCAAAAAGAAGATGCGTGGCTTTTGTAATTTATGCGCAGTACGGAAAAATTTCTATTTGGCTTTAAATTATTCCGAGATATATAAAATAGCTAATGAGTTCTAATGATAGGATTGCACAGCTTCTAGTTGAATCCGGCGGCTACAGGGATCTGGACCAGCCTGTTATATTTGCAGGAGGAGACCTTGGTTTATACTATGTCAATGCAGAGAGCCTGCTATTTGATGGCGGAGAATGGAAAGACCACAAGGGAAACTCTGTAGATCTAATGAATTATGCTTTACAAAGAATGGATGAATCCGAAGAATTCGCAGAGGTAGTTGGAATACTTGCGACAGAAATAGACACAAAATTTGCAAGAAGAAAAGTGCCCCTTAACACACGCGCCATTTCAGGCGGCGAAACGCGGGACTGGATATTTTCAGGCCCGGTTGCCCATGAGCTGGGCTACTCGCATATTTCCGTATATAAAAACGGGCAGCTCTACAGAGCGTCATTAAATGGCGGCAGCTTTTCACAGAACGGGAACGATATTTCAGGCCTGCATGCAATACATATCGCTGATTTACTGACCGTAGGCTCCAGCGTTTATGATACCAATCAAAAACCACCTACAGGATGGGTACCTTATGTCAGGAGTGCTGGCGGCGAAGTCAGCGATGTCTATGCAGTTGTCGATAGAGTGCAAGGCGGCCCAGAAAATTTGCAAAGAGCGGCAGGCGTTGATGTTGCGTGTTTTGTTCCCATTGATGCGGCTTTCCTCAGGAAACATTCGAGAAACGCAGCACTCGGCATCGAATATTTGAAAGACCCCAGGAAATGGAGCGAGAACTACATAAGAGAGCACGGCACTGATGCGCTAATGGCGTTTTTTGACCCGAATGGAAAGATAGACCATGGAAGGAAATTTGTGCGGAGATATGAAAAGACACTAAGAGAAAGCGGCAGATGGGAGCAACTGGAGGCACAGGCAAGGGGAAAATACGGCGTTGATATTAATCAGTTGCACCAGCAAGGCGCAACAAAATAAGGGGGAATAAGAAATGGGAAGAATAATCCAGCAGGACAGAAGCATAATAGTTGCATGTGACGTAGGTTTTGAAAAATATGTAGACATACTGAAGGATACAGGATATTTCCAAGGCATTGGTGCTTATAAAATTCCGGCACGATCTGGCAGAAAAGGCTGGGAAACATGGGTAGAAGCGGGAAAAAAATATACAAACAAACCATTGATATTTGACGGCCAAAAATGGGGAAATGACATTCCGGACACAGGACCCGGGATAATGTCTGACATAAAAGAATCTGGATTTGATGCAGTTATTCTATTCCCTTTTGCGGGTCCTGTAACTCAGTATGTATGGACGCAGGCTTCAAAACAACTCGGACTAGAGTTGATAAATGGTGCTAAGATGACACATCCCAGACATGTTGAAGGAGATTATTCTAGTCCCAAAAAAGGACCTGACTATTCAGCGATTTTCAGAGAACTAGGATTTGAAAATGACATAACAGGCTATTTGAGGGCAACTGCGCCAGAAGACATGACAAGGCTTGCAGCAAGACTTGGCATTACAAATTATGTTGCTCCCGGAAACCAACCAGCTCAGACAGCTGCCATGAAGGAGTTATTGGAAGCAGAAGGCATAGAGCCTGTATTTTATTCACCCGGATTTTTAGATGTTGCGCAGGGCGGAAAAATAAGCGATGCGGGAAAGGCAGCAGGAAGGAGCTGGCATGCAATAGTTGGGACAGGAATTTACGGCTCATCTGACTATAGAAGGGCTGCTGAAGACCTTTCAAGAGAGATTTTGAGTTCTTGATTTCCCTTTCGCTTTCTAATATTTTTCTTTTCTATTAATCAGCATGATGCGCGCGCGGCTGATCATCACAGGGCTTGTGCAGGGCGTGGGGTTCCGCTCCTATACGAGAAACAATGCCAAATCACTTGGGCTCAAGGGCTATGTCCGCAACACGAAGAGCGGCAAGCTCGAGGTCGTCATCGAGGGGTATGAAAAGCAGATCGACGACCTTCTGGACCTTCTGCACAAGGGACCATTCCATGCGCAGGTCGAGAACATAGAAGTCATATGGGAAGACGCCACGAACTCCTTCAAGGACTTCACGGTAGAGGCGTGATAAATGAGGCTTGAAGCGGGTGCAATTCCTATTGACGAGAAAGAGGCACGGCGATATTGCAGGCAACTGATTAATAAGGCAGAAGACAGAATAGACAATTATTCAGCAGCTTACATCAGTTCCGTTGTTTCGGGCTTTGGGTATCTTTTGAAGGATGCACCTTATCATCTGGGCGAAATGCGCAAATCTCTTGCCAGGCTTCACCTAACGTACGCGCTTATTACACCGCGGATAAACCGCAATAAAGAAGTAATTGCACGGCACATGATTCGGGCAGCCACGCTTGACAATGAAGTTTCTGTGGCTGGCACACACTATACGATACCCATCTTCCTTGGAATCGGCTACGTCGATTATGAGGATTTTATGCTAGATTCCAGTGCTGTCAGGATTTTGCTTTCAGAAAGAGAATCCGCACGCATTAACAGCGTTCTCATGGATATAAGAAAATCCATTTCAAGCAGAACCAAGTAAACCAGAAAAGCACGGCTATTGCAGAAATTAACCTTTAAAAGGGTTAACTCAGTATATTAGAGCTGCTTTTAGGTGCGGTGACACCGCGAAAGACGGGGAAAGTTTGGCAATTTTCCTTACAGGTTTGACTGCATAGTTGCATGCGGTCGTTAAAAATATAATGCTTACTGGTGAGTCTAGAGACTCGCCATGAGACTGCAATAGAGACAGGCTCGCGCCTGTTTCAAGCGTTATGCCTCCGAGCATCTGCGTCCGCAGGCCGGGAAGAGGCACATCAAATTGCAGGATATCATGAAGGCGTGATTTGACAATTATGCCAGATGGAAGCGCAAGCAGGCAAAACTCTACTAAAGAGTTTAAGGGACAACACAAATTATGTAGTGTTAAATTTTCCTCCAACAATTCCGGTTGATCCCGCCGGAGACTACTCCTATCAGGTTCCGACTAAGCCATGCGAGTCACTGCGCAAGCAGGGCGTACTGCTCAGTAACACGTAGTCAACCTGCCCTTAGGACGGGGATAACCCCGGGAAACTGGGAATAAAACCCGATAAGTGACGTATGCTGGAAGGCTTCATCACTGAAAGCAGCAATGTACCTAAGGATGGGACTGCGGGTGATTAGGTCGTTGTTAGGGTAACTGCCTAACAAGCCGATAATCACTACGGGTCGTGAGAGCGATAGCCCGGAGATGCACTCTGAGACATGAGTGCAGGTCCTACGGGATGCAGCAGGCGCGAAACCTTCGCAAAGGCTTTTTCTTCAAAAGAAAAACCCTGGAAAAAGAACAATGGAAAGAACAATGGAAAGAACAATGGAAAGAACAATGGAAAGAACATGGGAAAGAACATGAAGAAAATGCCGCGATATGGGCGAAAGCCTGACGAGGGGAGCCTGAGTGGTGCCGCAATGCGGCACCTTTTCTGGAGTCTAGAAATTCGGGAAGTTGAAAGAGTTAAGAAGACTGCAAATATAGAAAAAATATGCAGCAAGTTGGCGTATACGAATTGAAAAACCATCAAGGAAATATAGCTCTTATCAGAAGCCGCAAGCAAATATATTTTTGCGGCATGGTAACATACGAAAAGGGCGAATGCTTTCTTGACCTAGGCGAAAAGAGATTCGGCCCTGTCAATGATGGGGACGACATTTACGTCAATCCTGGTTTATCTTCTTCTCGATCTAGTCAGCTCTAGGAATAAGTGGTGGGCAAGACGGTTGCCAGCCGCCGCGGTAATAACCGCGCCGCAAGGGGTAGTCACGATTATTGGGCCTAAAGCGTCCGTAGCCGGCTTGATAAGTCTCTGGTGAAATTCTACAGAAAACTGTGGAGATGGCTGGAGATACTATCAGGCTTGGGACCGGGAGAGGTCGAGGGTACGTCATGGGTAAGGGTAAAATCTTTTAATCCATGACGGACCACCTGTGGCGCATTTTTTCATGTTGCAGATGAAATTTTGAGGCTGAGTGAACTCCAGCTTTGATGTATCTTGAAAAAATTCCACATAAGGCGCTCGGCTGGAACGGGTCCGACGGTGAGGGACGAAAGCGTGGGGAGCAAATGGGATTAGATAAGCTTTTTCTTTCGCAAAGAAAAACTTTGGAAAAAGAAAATATATTATAAAGAAAAACTTTGGAAAAAGAAAATATATTATAAAGAAAAACTTTGGAAAAAGAAAAATATTATAAAGAAAAAGCTCTAGATACCCCAGTAGTCCACGCTGTAAACGATGCCCACTTGGTGTCGCACATCCTTTGGGGAAGTGCGGTGCCGTAGCGAAGGCGTTAAGTGGGCCGCCTGGGGAGTACGACCGCAAGGTTGAAACTCGAATTCAACGGAATTGTTTTGTTGATATCGATCAACAAACTTAAGGGAAAGAAAATAATCTCTATAGAGAATAAAATAAATGGATTCTTAGAAGAATAACGAATAAATAAATTATGAGATTGTTTTCCCCAATTTGGCGGGGGAGCACTACCAGGGGTGGAGGCTGCGGTTTAATTGGATTCAACGCCAGGAACCTTACCTGAGAAGACAGCAGAATGAGGGTCACTCTAAAGGGGTTACCTGACAAGCTGAGAAGTGCTGCATGGCCGTCGTCAGTTCGTGCCGTGAGGTGTCGTGTTAAGTCACGAAACGAACGAGACCCGTGCCGTTAGTTGCAACTGTTCTGTCCGCAGGACAGGCACTCTAGCGGGACCGCTGCTGCTAAAGCAGAGGAAGGAGCGGGCTACGGCAGGTCAGTATACTTTGAAAGTTGAGTGTTGTCTTCCCCACACTTTTCACTTTTCAAGAGCATGGCTCGTGAATAAAAGTGCAGGAATGAAGGATTTGTCATGCTTCCCTACATTGCAGGACTTATTGCTGGCGATGGACACATAGAACAAAACGGAAGAGCAGTAATAGCAACCAGCGACAAGGAATTTTTGTTAAAAATCGACAAATTGATACAACACAAAAAGTCAATTTTCTTTGACAAGTCTGCAGGTGTATGGAAGATTTCTGTGAATTCAAAAGAGTTTACAAAACAGCTGACTGATATAGGAATTAAAAAAGGGAACAAGACAGAAACTGTGATGAAAATAAACTTGAAGGATGATGAAATTAGGCAATTCATTTCTGGACTGTACGATGCTGAGGGCCATTTTGAAGTGGACAGAAGAAAAGGCTGCTATTTCAAAATAAGAATAAAAATGAAGAATAGCAGCTTAATGGAAATTCTATATGAGTTTCTTAGTCGAAATGATTATCAACCAACGCAATGCAAAAAAGACGGATGTATTGTGGTTGATATAAACAGACAGAGAAAAGTAAGAAAATTTGTTTCAGAATTTATGTTATTTCATTCAAAGTGGGGAAGACTTCGAGATCTTCTTTCAGAGGCTGAAGGCCTGAATTTTCGGGGATACACGCGGCCTACAATGCGCAGGACAATGGGATGCAACACCGTGAGGTGAAGCCAATCTCCTAAACCTGTGCCTAGTTCGGATTGCGGGCTGCAACTCGCCCGCATGAAGCCGGAATCCCTAGTAAGCGAAGGTCACCAATGTTACGAGTTCCAGATGACTATTTGGCTCTGGCGCAAAAGAGAGACTGTTAGAAACAGGCTTGACTCTGATTTCATTGCATTTGACGGTGCGATGGAAAATGATTATGAGAATGGGCGGATAACAGTCTTGATTTTGAAATGAGCAGCACCATGATGATCTCGCAACAGTGGAATCTTTCGCTGAATACGTCCCTGCTCCTTGCACACACCGCCCGTCAAGCCATCTAAGTGGGGTCTTGGTGAGGCCTGTGATGAACAGTTCGAATCAAGGCTCTGCAAAGAGGGCTAAGTCGTAACAAGGTAGCCGTACGGGAACGTGCGGCTGGATCACCTCCTAAAACTTTTTTAAAAAGTTTTATCAGATAACGACAATATGCAAGGCATCGTTTTTACGATGAAAACTTTAGTAGACTGCCAAATTTCAGAAGTTGAGGCTTCTGACAAACTGCTTGCGCTTCCATCGAAACTTTTACAAAAGTTTCATCAAAATGTTAATTCAAAATGTTAATAAGTGGCTTGAAGAAAAAATGACCGGCTTGAAATGGACAATAGGGAACGTCGAGATTCTTCAGATTATTGAATTAAGCGCTGGAAATATAATTCAGTCCCTCATAAAAGACGCTACACCAAGAAATATCATGCAAATCAAATGGACACGTTTGCAGACAAACTTCTTACAGAATTTAAATAAAACCGGCGTAAGCGAGGAGAATGTAGACATTGTTATTTGTACTCACCTGCATTGCGATCATGTTGGATGGAATACAAAACATGAAAATGGCATCTGGAAACCGACATTCCCAACTGCAGGCCATACACCCAGCCATGTAAGCGTGCTTGTAGAATCTCAAACAAAGAAGGCTATTATTTCAGGAGACATCCTTCACCATCCCTGCCAGATTGCAAGGCCCGAATGGCTGACAGACGGAGATACAATGCCTCAAAAGGCTCTTGCAACTCGCAGAAAAATACTGGAAGAAATAGCAGATACTAACACACTCCTTATAGGGTCGCATTTCCCAAACCCAGTTGCAGGGCATGTGAGGCGCTCAAAGGAAGGGTTTGTTTTTGAGGCCTAGAGATGTTCGTCCATTTATTTAAATCGCTTTAGATAAAGAAACAAAATACGGGCTGGTAGATCAACGGTAGATCGCTTGCTTTGCAAGTACCCTGCGCTTTTGCGCATCGTACCCCATATAAAATAGCAAGAGGCTAGGGGTTCAAATCCCCTCCAGTCCATTTTGATCTAGTTAAGTTTACATCAACTTTTAGATTAAAGCCGTGTAGGCTGAGTAACACTTTCAACAAGTCCACTGCGTTTCAATTTACATATAACTAATGGCTGTAAACTAGGCGTTATACTTGTGATACGACCTTCTGGAAAAAACTGGGGAATAATGTCAATGTTGTATTCTTTTGCTATCTCTTTAACATCACTCTGTGTTGTATTGCCTTTAAAAATAACTAGTAAACTATCAATATCTCCAATATTTTTCTTTTCCTCTTGAATGCAATGTTCAAGTTCTTTATCAGTTGAGAAAATCAGATAAGCAAAGGTTGGTATCAATAAAATCAACAGACCAACTAAGAAATACAACTTAGAATTTTTACTTAATTTCTTTTTCATACTACCTATAAATTTATGTTAATTGCCAGTATTTTAGGCTTTTCTGTACCCATTCGTGGTTGTTGCCATCTCATGCAATGAGCCGATGAATAGCTTAAATACCGCCCCTCACAAATAATACACAGGTGAAAAAATGGGAAAAGCAAAACTTATCCTCGGGCTTATCATACTGCTCGCGGGCCTCGGATTTGCCGGAGCGCCGGCAATGGTCAGCACATACCTCAAAGTCACGGCTGATCCGCTCATGATAAGGGGCCTCGGAGTCGTCCTTGTGATAATAGGGCTGATAGTGCTCGTCAAGGGAAGGAAATAGACTTCTATTTTTTATTTTTGAATTCGCCGGAAAACCTGCAGCTTTAGCTGCGGGATGAATGGCAAGAATTCGAAAAGAAATCCGCAAAGAAACCTATGCCTTCAGGCATAGGTAGGAAAAGGATTTCATTTTGATGCATTTTGTTCTGGTTAATTTTACTTTATAAACTCTTCCGGAAACGTTTCGGAATGACCAAATTAGTCGTCTGGGACTGGAACGGGACGTTGTTTGCCGATACTGCTGCTTGCTATGAGGCGGACAATCATGTAATAAAAAGTTATGGCGGCAACGCAATAAGCATCGGCACGTTCAGGGACACTATCGCAATTCCTGCTATAGATTTCTATATCCAGCACGGCTGCAATAGAGAGGAATTACTGGCCACGCCAGAAAGACTGGCTGGACTTTTCCACACGTTCTATGAGAACAGGTCAAAGAACTGCAGGCTGCGAAAAGGCGCAAGAAGTGTCTTAAAATGCATAAGAGACGATTTTCATGCAGAATCAGTCATCCTGAGCAATCACACGGTCGATGGGATAAATTTCCAGCTCAGCAGAGTAGGCATAGAGGATTATTTCTGCGGACTTCTTGCCAATGATGACAAAAATGCGTCGATGAAAGGCAGAAACAAGCGAGAAAAACTAAACGACTACATGGAAGCGAAAAAATATGAACCAAAAGACGTGGCAATCGTCGGAGACACTACAGAAGAGATCGAAATAGGCAAATTCTTCGGCATTAAAACAATAGCCATAACAGACGGCTACTATGCTGCCTGGCGCCTTCGGGAAAGCAAGCCGAATTATCTGATCACATGCCTTGAGCAAGTGCCTGAAATCCTCGAAGCGGTTGCATAGTACCCGGCGGTCGCTGTTTAAATTCCGGCAGCCAAAATTATTTCATTTGATTACAGACTGGCTTGCAAAATTCCACACGACTGGTTGTGGATGTTTTTCGCCGCGGGTATCGGTGTATTGCATAATATAAAAGCTGTCATCATGCTCCTCAAGAATTCCGCTGAATGTGCCCAGGTTGCCGGGCATACCGATTTTTCTGCTGTTTCCATTAAGGGATATTTCTTGCCCTAATCTTCTTTTCAGCCCTTTATGCCCGATATATTGGTTCATATGAACTATATCACGAGCGTCTACCGGCCTGCCGCTCGTTTCGCCGTAGTACTTGAGGCCTTTTAGAGAACCACGTTTCATTCAGGCTAATTTATTTGAAAACTTAAAAACAAGAAAAATCACGGATTGAAGGGAAAATGGCAGAATTTTAGCTTTATATATTTTACACTAGTATTACTTCTGTTGCGGGGTCAGCAATCCTGCATTTCTTGAGTGAAGCACGGGCTTCATGATACACAGGCAAATACATTACCGGAGCTGTTCAGAGTAGCTCATTATCCTTGTGAGAGGGGTGGAGTGTCAGCGAGTGGTGGTGGAGTCAGTCATCTCTATCTACTTGTTTCTCTGAATAAGCTTTTCGCGAAAAATCAGAATTAGGAATGAGACTATAATGCCAAAATATCAGATGCAAGGAAGGACTATGGACAAAGAATTAAGGGATAAGAATAATGCAAAAGTCCATACACGTAAGTTAGGTTACGATTCGATACGTGCATTATTCGCTCCTATACTATTACCGAAACTTGAAATGGTAAATTATCAACGTCATAATTATCGGCAGCAATGCCTTTAATTGCGGCCCACCAGCTCCGCTGGCAGGGTTAAGTGTGGAGGAAGATGAATTTCTCAATTCATACTTTTCTTTGAAGCAGTCATAGGTGAACGCCAGAACAAAGATAGCTAGCTCCCATGCTGTCAGGAGGATTGCTTGGCTTGAGCGGCGATGAAGGTCGTGGCAAGCTGCGAAAAGCTTCGGTGAGGCGCATGCAGCCTTTGAGCCGGAGATTGCCTAATGGGACATCCCATTAATTCACGATGAGGCGCGAGTCACATTGTGAAAGCGAACGCCCAGAATTGAAACATCTTATTACGGGCAGGAAGAGAAAGCAACAGCGATTCCCTTAGTAACGGCGAGTGAAACGGGAACAGGACAAACCGAAGGGGTGCTGTAAGGACATCCCAATGTGGTGTTTGGACTCGTGTCGTGCCCAGCTTGCATACAGGAAGTCTGCTGGAAAGCAGCGCTCCAGAGGGTGATAGCCCCGTACTGGAAATGCAGGAAGGTATATGGCGAGTATCCAGAGTACGGCGGGTCGGATTTCCCGTCGGAACGAGGGTCGCATCTAGACCTAATCCTAAATACGTCTCAAGTCCGATAGCGCACTAGTACTGCGAAGGAAAACTGAAAAGCAACCGTAACAGGTGCTGAAAAGAGCATGAAACCTGGCAGCTATAGTTAGGCGGTTAAAGCTTGCGCAAGCAAGACGAACCCGTCGTCCGTTTTGAAAAACGGGGCAGGGAGTTTTTTCTCGTGGCGAGGGTAATTCCTCTGGAAGAACCCACAGCGAAAGCAAGTCCCCTTTGGGGCCCGTATGAAAATGCGGTTAGTCACGGGATTAAGACCCGAAAATCTGGGAGTGAGTATAGGTTTGTTTGTAATGATATGGAATCACTTCTCATGAGAAGTGCGCCTGGCAAAGCCTTTTTAAATAAGACGGGCATGATTCCATATGGAAAGCAGAGAAATTCTGTTGGCAAGACTAGTTGGATTGCTTCTAACAGATGGCAGCCTGTCGCAAATTAAGAAGTCTAAAGTTTGGCGAATATCTTTCATATCCAATTCGGAAGAATTGGTTATAGAATTTGAAAAATTGGCATTTCGGCTTTTTAGCGTGAATTTCAAAAGAAAATTCTATAAAGGAGCTTTTGAAATAAGAAACACGCTGAAAAGAGAATTTGCCGAGGAACTAATCAGATATTCGCCAACTTACAGAACCCTTTCGTGCGAAGGTAAAGAAACAGAAGCAAAAGTGCCAGAATTTGTCTTTGAAAACGAAAATCTTGCAAGAGAATTTCTTAAATATGCTTTTACTGGAGACGGTTCAGTAATTTTCAATATAGGAAAGGCAAAATATGGATACAGGTTCGACAGGTGTGTAAAATTGTATTCTCAGCACAGAAGCCTGAGAAACCAATATTTTGACCTCCTGAAAAAAATTGGCTACGAACCAGTAATGCTGAGAGACTCTGTTCTATTAAGAAAGCAAAAAAATATCAGCAAATTTGCAAAAGAAATTGGCTTTGTTGAAAACGTCAGAATTTCTGGAAGCGGCTTATGGAAAGGAATAACAAAACAAAAACTTCTAAAGTTTGCCTCTAATTCATATGACATAAAACCTAAAAATTTGGGACAAACAAAAAGTGATATTCATGCAAACCTTGTAAATCTCATTCTCAGGTCAGGACACCAGATGATCTAACCCTGGGCAGGATGAAGCTTTGCGAAAGCAGAGTGGAGGTCCGGTAGCAGTTATTCGAAGAGATGAACCTATATCGAATTTCATTCGAATTCCCACATACGCGCAAAGGATTCGAAAATAAATTCATAAAGACAAAATCATTTCTTCGAACTGAAAATGGTCCAAACCTTTTGCGTGACCTGGGGTTAGGGGTGAAAAGCCAATCGAATCTGGTAATAGCTGGTTCCTCCCGAAATGTATCTTAGTACAGCCTCGCTCTATGTAGGCTGGCGGTGTAGAGCACCGATTATATGGTTAAGGAGGGAAACTTCCACCCATATTGTCGAACTCCGAATCTGTCAGCGTCTGAGCGGGAGTGAGGGTGCCAGGAGTAAGTTTGGTATCCGAAACGGAAACAACCGAGCCTGCAGTTAAGGTCCCTAAATATTGGCTAAGTGTATCGAAACTGGTTTTGAACTTTAGACAGTGGGAAGGTTGGCTTAGAAGCAGCCATCCTTTAAACAACGCGTAATAGCGGACCCATCGAAGTTCAGAGCGGTGAAAATGGACGGGGCTAAGTCAGTTACCGATACTGCAGATGCGTTCTATGAACGCGTGGTAGGGAGGCGTGCTGCGAGGGCAGAAGCGTCCGCGTGAGCGGGTGTGGACCTCGTAGCAATGAAGATCCTGCTGGGAGTAGCAATAGTGCATGGTGAGAAATGGCGAAGGAAGTAAGGTTTAAGAAAGTTTCCTATATAGAAAAAGTATGGATGGTAAAATTTGGATGGAAATTGGATTAGGCGCTGTCGCAGCCCTGAATGTAATGAATTTTGCGATAGACACTTTTGGATTTCTACAGTATAAGTCACTACAATCATCAATGAAAAGAGAAAATTTTAGAGCACATTATAGAGATTTTCAAAAAAAACATCCTATATTGTATGTCCTTAACTATCCAGAAATGAAACTAGCAGAGAAACTATATTCTAGATAATCTTCCTTCTCCACTCATGTCCATGCCGCCTAAGGGGCCAGGGTTCCACAGTAAAGTTTATCTGCTGTGGGTAAGTCGAGCCTAAGTGAACCCTTAAGAAGAAGTTCGCGAAAGGAAAAACGGTTAATATTCCGTTACTGCTTGACACTTATCCTTGGTTTGACACCTCGGGATAGTCTGTGCATGACCGTCGTCATGTCTAAGCGTTGAAATCAGAGGAGTGTTGTAATGACGAGAACCTGATGAATGCGTGAATGGCTTGGTGTATGCCGAGTTCAGATAATTCCTGGGGTCCATGAAAATAGCGATAGATAAATCGCTGTCATGAAAATTACCAAGGTCATGGTGTCAACACTCGTACTCAGAACCGACAAGCTTTTTCTTCACAAGAAAAACTTTGGAAAAAGAAATATATTATGAGGAAAGAGCTCGGGAAACAGGTGCCCCTTGTTGAGAAGACAAAGGCGTTCAGGAGAATCCAGGTCAGGGAATTCGGCAAATGAGAAAAATATAGTTTTTCTCAGTCGAGATTAGTCCCGTATCTTCGGTAGATTTGGATAGCACTAGCTGTCCAAGACCGTGAAGGGATGCCTGCTCAGCGATGAGCAGGTCGCAGTGACTAGTTTCACCCGACTGTTTAACAAAAACGTAGTTGGTTGACAAGCCGAAAGGCCTTTTATAACCAATGAGTCGTGGCCACTAGCGGTGTGTTAAACCCGGTTTCAACCGGTCGAAGCCCCGCTGTAGGCCGGCCCTAACTCTGAGGGTCTTAAGGTAGCGTAAAATGCGCCAATCGATAAAATCGATGCGCTTTAACGCCAATTCCTTGAACAGCCATCGTTGCTGTTAGGGATCGCTAAATCCCTTGCCAATTAAATAAGCCTTTTTTCTTGTAAGAAAAAAGCCTTGGGAAAACAAGAACCAAGGAAAATATTATCAGGAAGAGGCTGTAATTGTTGGCCTGCATGATGGATTAACGAGGTGGAAGCTGTCCCGACCTGGAACCTGGCGAAACCATTGTTCTGGTGATTAGGCCAGAGACCTCCAGTGGGAAGAGTAGACCCCGTGGAGCTTTACTGCAGTCTGATGCTGCGGTATGGTTGGGATTGTAGAGCGTAGGTAGGAGGCGTCGAAGCAAGCTCGCAAGAGCGTGTGGAGCCAACAAATGTAACACTACCCTTTCTTGATCATACTGCTTACCCGGGGAAACCTGGGAACACCATCAGATGGGCAGTTGGGCTGGGGCGGTACGGCTTTGAAAAGATAACGCGCATAGCGAAATTAAGTCTCGCGATGCTCGCCTTAATATCAAAGCTCCTCAAAGTGCAGCTCATTCCGGTCAGAAACTTGCGACAACTTAATTGTCGCAGCTGATTATCGGAAGTAGAGTGTAAGCGCAAAAGCTGCATTGACTGGACTTTTAACAGTAACAAGTCCAGCCGTGAAAGCGTGAGCTAGCGATACGCAGTTTGTCCTAGATGGGCGACTGTGACATGAGAAAAGCTACCCCGGGGATTTATTGTAAATCTCCATGATTTACTTTAACCCATAATGGTGTCGTAGCGGGTGAGAGTTCTTATCTGCAGCTGCGAGCCAAGGGGTGCTTAGCAATGGCATCCAGAAGATGTCAGTGCAAGTATCCACAGTCTATAATTTCTTGAAAAGAGGTAGCGAAGCCTATTACCCTCAACTGTTTGACGTGCCTTAGGGCAAGGATGAAAAACAGCGTTAGTAATAGGACAAGCGACCAAATCACCAAACACGAATAGCAAAAAGCTATCTTTGTTCAAGCAGAAGTAGACAAACGGTTCACTTCGCAGCTTTAGTGCCCTTGAGACCGACTTGGAAATCGATTTTCTAAGCCACTCAAGGCAATGCAGAGAACAAATCGACCCCGCGTGTTGCGGCGTCGCTGTCGGCTCGTCCTCTCCTGGCTGTGCAGCAGCAGCCAAGGGTGCTGGAGTTCACAGATTAAAAGGGCACGTTAGCTGGGTTCAGAACGGTGTGAGCCAGTTTGGTCTATATCTGCTGGAGGTGTTTATGCCTGAGAGGAAGGAAGGATAAGTACGAAAGGAACATCCGTCCGGCGCCTCTAGTGTACCTGCTGTCTGACAAGGCAAGCGCAGGGTAGCCACGCGCCACTTCGATAAGGGCTGAAATTCCAGGAGTTTATTCTTTTGGAACAGCATGGCATATCGAAGGGAGGAGTTAAGAAGATTCAGGCAAAATGCTATTCATGGCGAACGAAGGCGTGAATGTCGTAGCAAACGTACATAGTAAGTTTTTACATGGCATCACGCTGGCTAATTCGCAGAAAGAGAATAGCAGAAGCAAATGGAATTTATCAGATAAGTCAATAATCTTCTCCTTGGAGCCGAACTAAGCCCCAAGCGAATCTCGAAAAGAGGCATACGGCACCGGCAAGACGACCGGTCATGGAAGCGGGATGTAAGAACCAAGCCGCAAGGCGAGGTTTTCAGTCTACGCTCTCCTAAGCCAATGCTAGCCTTTAAAATCTCTGAAGTCGGAAACGGCTTTGAGATCCATTTCCTCGGAATGGGTTCTGGCGTTCACCTATGACTGCTTCTTTATTTCATTACAAGCAGAGTAGCGGGAGCTTGGCGCTTTGGTTATAAGAAAAGATGCTTCAGGGAATTACAGAGCCCAGACATATGTCAGACCCCTAAAGAGCAAGGCGATACAAGCAGAGGCGGGTTTGGCAGATTGCAATATTGTACCTTAAGTAATTTTTCTTTAATTTATTGCGATGGATAATTTTCATTCTGAGATGCTCAGGCTGAACATAGCCCTCCTCACTAAGCCTGACATGGAAACAGAAAGGGATACAGTTTACAGAATGGCCGACCTGATGAGACATGCGCCCAAGATGCCGGAATACGATTTGCAGCAATACATGGAGATTGTAAGCACGCGCCTAGCTTCTATTGGCAACACGTCGAGCTATGCATTTCAATAACCACTTTTTGAATTTCCTTTTAAACGTTTTAGCACCATTACAAGTCAACGCCATTTGTAACAGTTGGAGAGGAGTTCAAGGCAAGAGGAAAACTTGCCAGAAAAACGAGAATACCTGAAAACTGCATAGAAATAATATACAATTTAAACGGGAAAGATTTTACAGACTTCAGAGAATTAAGGAGATCTGCAGCAAAAATCTAGGATCACTTCTCGCTCTTTTTGCAGCATGAAAAATAAGTATTTCATTCCAGCATGAAATCAAATGACAGGTGTCGCGCATCACGAGAGAGCTCTGCTTCGTAGCGTTCAATAACTGAATTAAATTTCTCAAGCAATTGTGGATCTTCCGGAAGCGCATCACCAATGCGCCTAATGTAAGCCCGAAAACCTATAAATGCTGCATCTTGCAAACGGATAAGATGGGAGTGAATTTCAAGTTTGCGGTTCTTTTCATCGCGTTCATTGTTGTTGTCGTTGGGCTGGTCGCCTTCCTCAACATAACATTTTTCTGCCATGGAAAGACCGAGCTGGATTTCAAGCTCTTCAAAATAGGATGCAACGTCGTGCCCAACAAGGCGGCCGAGCTTGACGGCGCGATCAACAGGACGTGCTACATTTTCCAGAGCCGTTATAATTGCAACATCGACCAGATAGACAGCGTGACAACTCCTTACGCGGAATTTGGCAAGGAAGAGAGGACTTATACGCTGGTAGAGCTCTGCCAGCTGAAGAACCAATTTTACATCCCGCGCCAGTGCGCAGCAATGTGCGGGTGCAAGGTTTAGATGACAAAAGAGTTCTTGATAATTTCAAGTAATTAAATCCTATATTAGATTTTTGATGATTGCCGAACGCCACGCCTATGTTTTGCTATCTTTTCCAATTCGGCCATTTCGTGGCACTGATAAACCCGCAAAAAGGCATCAGATTCCCCAGACTTTTCAAAATCCACAAGCGCTTCGTAAGTGGCCTTGCGTAATTCAAAGAACAGAGCGTCCTTTTCTGACGCAATTTTTTATACCATACTGAAGTTAGCCAGTTTTTTTAGAATAAGCCCTTAAGTGCCATAATTTAACCTTTACAAATCCTGTAAATAATATACTTTCATGAACATGTTTTATTCACTGCGGGAATATGTAGGTTAAAAAGGCGAAATGTTTAAATAGGGGTTTAGCCTATATAGAGAGATTCGATGGCGAATATAACAGCGCTATAAAGATGCAAGGCCAGCAGGGGTGTTGGTTGTTTCTTGGCTGGTAATATTCTGATCATTAAAGAGACTTTCACGAAACTTTTACCAAAAGTTTCACCAAAAATTTAGAGAAAGGGGTGTGTATCATGAAAAGAGGAAAAATCAAATTCATAAAGAATAGCCTTGGGAAGAAATTGCATTCTTGCGGATCCGGCTTCAGAGGGGAAATCATAAAGGCCCGCGGAATCGCATTCTGCGGCTTCTGCGGCAAGGAATTCAAGAAAGGCAAGTTCTGAGCCTTTACTTTTTCTTTTAGACCTTTGTTTTCACGAGTCAGGAAGGAACGATTACAATGGCAAGAATTTCAGCTATTGCATTTACGCACGAGAATAAAGACAGCGTGAGCGTGAAATACAGGGAGATCAAAATACAATATGACGAGTTGCTTTTTGATTTAACACGGGCTGTCTATACAAGAACAGCCAATTTTCTGGTGAGGAACGGATTTGATGCCGAGACAAGGGAGTATATGTGCCGCAGCCTTAATCGGCTGAAAAAGCTCATACAGACAGATTACAGCGGCAGAGAATTTTCATTGGCACTTATCACAGATATGCCTGAAGAACATGCCAAAATCCTCCTCGAAAAGTTCCCGATCTATGGAGACGAATTTGTCGAGGAAGCCATCAGAATAGGCGCACCTGAAACAGCCAAGCAGCATTAAAGTTTTTCTGTCCTAGTTCTAATCATGAAAAGCAGGAAAACGGCAGCAATAACATGCAAGATGTTTATTTGTTTAATACTGATTTTCGGCTTCCTGGCCGGCGGCTGGTTCAACTCGGCCCAGGGGGCATTCTTAGGGATCAAATCGGCAACTAGGCTTCCTGCAACAGGACAAGCAGAAGCCGGTGGCGGAATAAGAATTGGGCTGCCGCAATGGCACGGCCAGGACTTCTCTATCGTGCCGAGCAGCTGGATCTCGATACCGCTCAAAGAGCTGCCTGTAGGATGGTTCCCGCCGAAAATATACCCGCTGCCGCGGGACCTCGACAGGGACTTTGATCCTTAGTAATTCTATATAATTTAATAGTTTCAGATAGATGACTATTTTATAAAACTATTAGTTATAAGTTTCTTATGACTTCATCCGAACAACACATAGAAAAGCTGATAGACCTAATGAGAGAAAACAATAGAGATGCTGTTCAGTTTGTTTTTAGTGATGCCTCTCTGAAAATTCTTAGAAATTCCATTCGGGAGGCTGAAGAGATATGGCAAGACATTTACTCAGAATTACAAGAAATTGAAGATGGAGACGAACTCCCAATAAGACTAATTCTCAATAAAAAATACTACTCATTGGACATGCTTCTTCTTACAAAAGCCCTTAGAATAAATGATAGTAAATCCTCTGTATATTCAAAATTGTATTTACTATACCTAGTTATTGCACATATGATAGATGATTATATAGAGGACTATCAAAAATATAAACTACATATGAGAAGCATGAAAGAAAATGAAGCAATGTTTCGTTCTTCTATAATTCAAATTTTATTTATTGTTCAGAGATTATTTTACAGCGTCATAGAAAAAAATACCGATATACTAGAGATTGAAGCTGTTGATAAACTGCGCCTTCAAATAAAATTTAACGAGAAGCTCTTTATAACTTTTACACATGCACTAAAAGAATTTAGTAAAAATTCTGACGATCCAAATGAAATTTTTTAAGTGAAGGCTCTTGATATAAGTGGCAATATGTACAGCTTCATAGGCGACTTGCTGAGAAATGAGATTGAAGACACCAAAAGAGAAGATTTCGAGAAGGCGATGTACTCCTTGGGAATTCAGGCGCAAATCACCGATGACCTGAGAGACCTGAAAAAGGACGTGGAGACTGGCAACAATAACATTGTTGGCGCTTTAATTAAAAAAGAGACGAATCCACAAAAGAAACTCGAGGAGTGGTATGTTGCTGGACGGAATCAGATGTTTGAACGCCTTGATGGCATACATGTCAACGAAGAACTGATCGACTTGATTTGTTGGTATCCGTGTTTTGTTAAGGAGTGGTTAAATTGAGCCAGATAGTGCATGTGGGGGGCGTAAAGGGCGTCGGGAAGTCAGCCGTTTTAAACCAGGTTCTGCGTGATTCATCAGGCTATCATACCTTGAATATAGGCGAACTCCTGACCAGATACAGCATTGAAAAATATAATTCGGGTTTTGAGCGGCTAGGACAAACAGAAAAGTCCCAATTAAGACTTTATCTTCGAAGCCTAATCTCTGCCAATGAAAACACAATTCTGGATAGCCATTACACTATTCAGGAAAACGGAAGAATAGTCAGAGTCTTTCCGCAATATGCAGAAGAACTAGTTGACAGACATGTGGTTGTCGTGGCTACGGCAGAACAGATTTTGGAAAGGCGGCAAAAAGACTATGGAAAAATCAGGGACATCGATATGGACGCTATTAAACACGAAGCGGAGGTAGAATTGAGGACGGCAAGGAAGATTGCAGAAACCACCAAAAAACCAATTTATATAATTCAGAACCTGACAATAGAGACAGCAGCTTCAAGCCTGATACGACTCCTGTGTGGTTGAAATGAATGTAGTTTTAATTACGTCAAATAAAGAGAAGTTTTCTCTAGCTAAGCAACATCTTCTGAAATACGGCATTAGCGTACGCCAAAAAGACCTACACATGGCAGAAAGAAGAGGCAGAGATGTTGGTGAAATAGCAAAGTACAAGATCATGGACGCGTCCAAAGTTATCAATGACCACCTGATTGCTGAGGATTCTGGGTTCTACATAGAAAGCCTGAAAGGCTTCCCTGGACCATTTGTCAAGCCTTTCTTGGAAACAATAGGCTTATCTGAAATTCTAACTTTAATCAAAAACAAGAAAAACAGAAAGGCAACACTTAGGAGCGCTGTTTGTTATTATAATCCTGTGAGTCGTAAAACAAAAATTTTCATGCATGATTTAAACGGAATTCTAGCATTAAAGCCAAGAGGCTTCAATACGAGGGGCTGGAGCGAGATGACGAAACTGTTTATTCCGGATGGGTTTACAAAAACACTTGCAGAAATGAGTGATGACGAATGGAATAGACTGACTGTAGCAGAAAATAATTTTGACGAACTGGGAAAATTCCTGGAAAAACAACATTAGTTTCTACTATACGACCAAAAACCGGTAACTTTATTAAGGCTGTGGTCTATCTAAAAATGTGACCTGCTGGGCGACCACCGGTGGCTGCGCGTAAAAGCAAGGCTACTGAGGAAGCTCTGTCCACTCACGCTGCCCTTGCGGCGGCGTAAAAGCATGATGCCAAAGGCACTCGGCTGAGAAGCCGATGGTGAGAACAGAAACGATACTGCTGAATGCTGAGCGGCGAATGACGCACGAAGTGCGTCCAAGCTGTTATGATGCATTCATTCCTGGAAACAGGAAAGCAGGTGAAACGGCTCAACGCGTGCGGGTGCAAGCGAGTAGCGCTCAGACAAATGTTGCAGGGTTTTTCGTTGAACGTTCCACGGGAGCGGGAGAGACCCACAAAAGACAGGCTACGGCAGGTCACATTTTTATCCTTGTAACTGCAGATAACGACCTGCATCACTTAAGAACTACGTTTTTCGTGCACTCCGACAGCCGAAGAACGCTATTATCGCTTTTTAAACATTGCCGTAATCTTAAAATTTCTATGCGGGATCTTATCGTTGTCAAGCATGGCGGCAGCGCATTGCGAAATGCCGGGTCTTTCATGGAATCTGCTGCCTACCAAGCCAGGACAGGCGCTGTAGCACTAGTTTCTGCTGCTTATGGCGCGACCAACATGCTGATGAATATCTATGAGAGAACAAGCGGCGCCACGCTGGCTGACTTGATGGATTTTTACGGAGAGATTGCCAGAGAACTGCCGGACGAATTGCGCCAGGACGCGCTAAGGGAACTAAAGAAAGACGCCGGACGCTTAGAAGCGCTAATTGGCGCAGGAAACAAAGATGGTTTTGTTGGCGCCGGAGAAGGCCATGCGGCGATTTTATTCAAGAATTATCTAACCTCACAGGGCGTGGTGGCTGAATATCTCACAGGCCCTAATGCGGGATTCTTGCTCGACGAGCACGGGATAATTGACACAGAAAAGAGCAGAGAAGCGCTCAGGAGGAACGTAGGCTCCATAGTAGATGCAGGAAAGGTATGCGTCGTTGGCGGGTATTTAGGCATGTACTACCGTACGCCTGTGTTCAAGGCCGGAGCAAGAAACAGCAATGACGCGTTCGCTGCCGCGCTTGCCGATGCACTGGGCGCAAGAGCAGTCCAGATCTTAAAGGACGTCCCGGGAGTTTGCAGGGTGCCGCCTAACTTCGGAGATTACGGACTGCTGGAAAGACTCAGCTATGAAGAGGCTAAGCATATGTCACTGAAAGGCTCGCCTGTCGTGTATCCGGGCGCAGTCAAAATAGCATCGGAGAGGGCTATACCGATAATCGTCAAAGATATGCGAAGCGAAGGCACTATAATAGGCAAAGACAGCCAGACAACAGGAGAGCACTTTGTCGCAGCCATAGTGCCCGAGAACATAGCCGAGATAACGATTTTAGACGAAATAATAGGCACAACAGAAGGCATGGATTACATGCGCGATATAACTGCGTTTGAAAGAAGTAATGGAGCGGCGTTTACACCAAGATCTGACATAGGATGGGTTTCTTACAATGTCTCACTGGGCGACAAGAAAAGAGGCGAGAGCGACAAAGCACTGGTCAGGAGGCACAAAGAAAAACTGCAGGCGTATCTAGAAAATAAAAACTACAGGCCTGTTGTGGAAGGAGAAGAAGTCGGGAGGATCACCGTTGTAGGAGACGAGATGAGGCGAAGAAGAGGAACATTTGCGCATATCGCAGGAATACTCGGGAGGAACGGCATATCGATAGTTTCTGCAGTCCAGGGCAACGAAGATTATGTGCTTCCTGCCATAACACTCAGCGTCCGAGAGGATGCCTTGGAGAGTTCGGTGAATGCTTTGGCAGATGAGCTTTTCCCGCGGCGATGAGTTTTTATTCTTGTCCAGCCACTAAAATTCATGCATGCGGAAAGGCAGGCGGCGCTCAGGCATTTCAAAAAAGCGGATCCTGTAATGCACTCTATCGCGAAAAGAACTGATGTACAGCTTTCAAAAGCTCGCAGGACGAACGATTATTTCTACCATCTGTGCTACGAAATCATAAGCCAGCAGCTGGCGGGGAAAGCAGCGCAGGCGATTTTCAGGCGCTTCCAGGAGATGTTTCCAGAAGGAAAGATCACGCCGGAATACATGCTGAAGCTGAAGGAAAAGAAAATAAGGGATGCCGGCACGTCATGGGCAAAGGCAAGATTTGTCAGGGACCTGGCGAAGAAAGTAACCGATGGGACGCTTGACCTGAAGCGTCTCAGAAAAATGGACGATGCAAAGGTAATCGAGGCCCTCACGCAGGTCAAGGGAATAGGGCCGTGGACTGCGGAGATGTTTTTGATGTTCACCCTCGGAAGGCAGGATGTTTTCTCGCACGGAGACCTCGGACTGAGAAAAGCTATAGTAAAGCATTACGCTCTGAAAAAAGATGCGGGGCGGGAGGAAATAGAAGCGATAGCAAGAAAATGGTCACCATACCGCACCTACGCATCCCGCGTCCTATGGAAAAGCCTTGAAATGTGACGCAGCAAAGTTGATGGATTTATTTCTTTCTGCACCAAATACAACTATGGTAATCGAAAAGCAGGAGTCGAAGTGGATACTATACAGCAAGGACAAGAGCAAGGTGCTCGGAACTTTTAGCACAAAGAAAGACGCGCTGAAGAGGGAGCGGCAGATCAACTACTTCAAGCACCTGAAAGGCAAGAAGCAGCCATTACAAATGCAGCACGGCAACCGAAAAACTTTATAAGCTGCCTGAAACAACCTATCTTAAATGTCCCGCAAGACCCATGCATTATGCATGTTTATCATCCTTGCTTCTGTAGTCTTCATAGCAGGGTGCGTTTCCAGCAACGAGCCGCCTGTCAAGCCCCTGACAAATCCAGGCTACGAGACATATGCGAATGCCGATTACGGCATCAGCATGGACTATCCTTCTACATGGACTGTTAATGACGCATCCGAGGTGGTTGCTGTTGCATTTTCATCGCCGCTCGAAAGCAGCGAGGACGCGTTCCATGAGAGCGTGAATTTGGCCATGAACGACCTGTCAGGAGAGAACATGGACATGGAAGCTTACACAACATTACTGCTGGAACAGGTCAGCGCTGCATATCCAGATGCCGTTATCACAGAGGCGAAGGACGCCGTGCTGGACAGCAGCCCCGCGCGCATGATAGTTTTCAGTTTCCAGGGCCAGTACGGCAAGCTCAAATCCATGCAGACGTGGACGATCAAGGACAAGACAGCGTATGTCGTGACATATACCGCAGAGGAAAGCAACTTTGACAATTACAGAGCCACGGCGGAGAAAATGACAGCGTCGCTGGATATATCAGCAATGCCGGGCCAGAAACCGGCAAATCCCGTGCAACCAGCGCCGGAAAACCCGCAGAACAATGTAGCAGCGAACTCCGAATTTGCCGGAAGATGGCGCGCTTATTCGGAGGCGATCTTTTACGACAGCGGGGGCAGCAAGTATCTTGATAGGGCTGTCACAAGGGTGCTAGAGATCAAAGCGGACGGCACATGGGCTTTCGGGACGTCGAGCGGCACGTGGAAAGTCGATCCTGTCTCGTTCGCAGACTGGCAAAAATGGGACACGAGCGACTACGGCCCAACAAGGAAAATGACGCTCAACGGCTGGAACGGAGGAGTTGCAGACGGGCCGATAGAGGAGACGGAATCGCGCGTTGATTTCATATGGGTGATTTACAAGGAGGAGCCCCCGACAGTGAGCAGCCCGGGACAAGTGCAGATAAAGTTCGGGCACGCGATCAACAGCTGATTTTCTACACCAGGTTTCTTCTGACAAAAAGCCTGTAATCGTTCGTGCCGAGGCCATAAGGATCCTTTACCTTTCTTATCACCCTGAATCCTAATGCCTTATGGATAGCAAGAGATGCCTTCCAGCCCGGATGAATCAGCGTTACCAAAGGCGAGCCGTGAGCTGCCCCAACGATTTTTAAATTTTCTTTGGCGACGAAGACATAACCGAACCGTATCAGGTTACCGACATCGTAGCGGCTCGAGACGTTCTTTTCTTTCCAGACTTTCTCTTCTAACTTCCGAATCTCATGAAGTCAAAGATCTGCACCCACGTCAGCGCAGCTCACTACAACACCGTGCTGCGGGCATATGAACTTGCAGCTCCTCTCGGCGCAGTCAATGCCGCAGAAATAGCACTTCATGACAAACGCCTGTCTCGTGGATCCTTCTTAGCGGTATTTTGATTTGTGTCGTATATATTCCTTGACTGATAGAGGTTTTTCTCGCCGTAGGCGCGGATAACTGTATCAACAAGAGCATCCAAAAGCCGGTAGCCTGATGGCGCAGGCGCTGCTTCACCATACTTTGCCGGCTTGGAAGGCGATGTGCTGGCGGGAAGCTCCAGATTGTACTGCTGCGCGAATTGCGTAATAATGGCATTAATTTTCTCTTTCATGTCGAAATCCAGGGCATCAATAAAAGGCTGTATGCTATGCAGCCCCGATTCCATGACTTTTGGCGTCAGCTCGGAGATGTTCCTCAGAACCATGAATTCCGTGCAGTTTACGAGCTCCAGCCCGCCGATTTTCGCGTCAATAAAGTTGTGCCACGACAGCCGCGTATTTATCATCCTGCTGCCCTCGACGATCGCGCCGCCGAAACCCGAATAATCAAGCCGGCAACGGAGAAATTCCACGCCCCGAAAGATGCTCGAACCAAAAGAGGTGAAGAAAAACTCACATTCCTCAAAAACAATGTCCTTGAAATTGCAATGCCTCAATACCACAAAATAGAACCTGCACTTGCTGAATTTCAAACGTTCAAAACTCCTGCCGCTCAGGTCTGCGTACTGCAGTTCTATGCCTTCAAACCCTTTTTGCCCGCCGGCGATGCGCTCCAGAAACTCGCTGCTCAACATACTCAACGCCTGCCCCTTGGATCTTTAGCTTCTGCTTTCGTGTCGTATATGTTCCTTGCCTGGTACTTGTTCTTCTCGCCGTAGACGCCGATGGCCGTATTGACAATAGCGTCAAATAACTGGTAGCCGGACTGCATGGACGCTATTTCGCCGTACTTCCTTTCAACTTTGCCGGCTGCACCAGGAAGCTGCATGCTATAGCGCTGCGCTATGCTTTCTATAAGCTGCTTGATTTTCTGCTGCATGTCAAAGTCCAGCTGCTGCAGCGCGGGCTGCAGGCTTGAAAGGCCTTTTTCCACCATTTGCGGAGTTACCTCGGATATATGGCGGACGACATTGAATTCCGTGCAGTTCAGCATTTCCAGTCCGCCAAGCTTGGCGTCCATAAGCATCATCCAGCTCAATCGGCAACGGGTCATCCTAGAACCAGTAAATGCAGTTTCTACAAACCCGCTATAATCAAAGCCGCAACCAACAAATCCAACTTTTTGGAATTCGCTCCCCCTGAATGCGCCAAAAAAGAACTCGCAATTTTCGAACATGACATTTTTGAATTTGCATTGCCTCATGGTAGCAAAGTAAAATTTGCAGTTCCTGAATCTCATACCTTCAAAGTGCCTGCCGTCCAGATCCGCATAGTGCAGTTCTATATCTTCAAACTCTTTCCGGCCTGCGGCCACGCGCTCGAGGAATTCGCTGCTGAGCATTACATTTCCCATATTTATCAAATCGCCGAAAATCTTTATATAGCGGGAAAATAAAACAATCTTATGAAAAACTCCCTCGTGGCATGGGGAATAATTCTTATTGCGGGATTCTTCGCGTCGCATTGGCTCCTGCTCCAGGGATACAACCCGGCGTGGCTCTGGATTGCATGGGCAGTAATATTCAACGTCGGGCATTACGCTGTCGGGAAGACCATGAAAAAGGTCTCGCAGAGCATGCGCTCCGTCTGGATGATGGGCGGCATCTTCGGCTTGATCGTCACGCTTGTAGTTGCGCTCGAAGTCGTGTCGCTGAACCTCGGATTCCTTATGTCGTTCTGGTTCCTGATCATAGGCGCAACGCTGTTTGCCGGCGGGCACGAAGGCAAGGATAGCACAATGATTTTCGGCTCGGTGGTGCTTATATTCTCCTCCATCTTCACGCTCGCCTTCGGGAATTCTTATTTCCTTGCGGGCTCCCTGATACTCGGGCTCCTGACGCTGCTTCATGGCGTCTTCATGAAGAAGTAGAACGGCTTTACGAATAGCCCGTTACATTCGTTTTTTAACTTTCCTGCACAGATCCAATCATGGCGTGGCCCGAGCTCCTCAAGGCGAAGAAGAACATCAGGAATATAGAACAGGAAATAGACAGGACGCTGAAGAGCCATAACGCATTCACGAAAAGAGAGATCGCAAGGCATCACTCCACGCTTCTTGACGATTTTGAAGTGTCGATTGAGGCAATAAACAAGGAGCTCGAAGAATTCGATGCGCATATCAGGAACCACAGAAAATACATCACATCCAAGTCGCGGTTCATGAAACGGCACTACACAAGACAGAAATCATTCTAGCACTTTAATTAAATATTCTTCCGGGATGGCCATGGACGCTGCAGGAAACTTTCGTGCTGCACATGCCAAGCCCATTACGAAAACTTTCTGGTACGAATCAAATACAAGAGACATGTCCATCAAAGACGGCTTTGGCTTGCCGTTATCAGATTTATAGTATTCGAGAACCTTAACAAAAGGAGAACCATCATATGGCAACTTTTTTGCGACTTCTGGATAACGCGCAGCTATTTCTGCAGCTTCCGGCACGAAAGAAAACTGAATAGTTGGAAAATAAGAATCCTGCCAGCGAACGCCTTTTTCAACCCATCCTGAAAATTCTTCAATAGAAACAGCGTCATCATGAGCTGTAGACGAGTGATCTACGCGAAAAGCCCCATAGCCTGAGCCAACCTTGTGCAATACATAATTCTGCGGCGCCCATGAAGACTTCACAGGAACAAGCCCGTTAGATACCATAATACCCATTGCATATCCTGTCCATGCGATAAATCTGCCAAAAATACGCTTGACCGTAGCGAATTTTTCCTGCAGCTCTTCGCGGTTGGCTTGTGACAGCTTTTGTTCAAGGATGTTCATAAACTCGTTGACACGAAGGTCACTTTCTATTGAAGGCAGTTCGAAGAGCATCTGATAAAAATTGCCACCATTGATATCCAGCTGTTTGCTTGCAACGAACTCGCAGGGAGACGTGAGACCATGGCTCAAATACACCCTGTTGAGACGACTGAACGCTTCTCCTGCTTTTTCTACATTTTCTCTTGTGTATACGCCAAAAGGCTTCTCTCTGAAGGTTTTTCTTTCTACAGGCCCTTGTTCTTCAAATTCTTTGTGTGCAACCCTGACATCTTCGAGACGGTTCTGCGCGGACTGGGCCACGCGCCTTGTAAGATGGCCGTAAGGATCGACGCCATTTATCTTGAAAAAGAATTCGTCTTTTTGGACAATCACAGAGCGCCCGCCTGAGCTATAATAGGGGCAGCCACCTGGGTCTTCACAAGTATATACGACAGGCAGACGGTCGCGCATAAAGCGCTCTTCCGACATTATGACCTTACCCGTGACCCTTACCTGCTCAAAAAGACCGCGCATCAAATTCATGGGAAGACTATCCGAGAAGACTTTAAATATGCTGTCCTAATAATACTAACCTATGGCAGAAAAGAAAAAGAACTACATGCCGCAGAGCGGCGCAGGGCTCATAAGATACTTTGACGTAGAAGAGCGGGTGAAAATAAAGCCTGAGCATGTTGTTGTAGTAGGCGTAATTTTCGGCGGACTAGTTCTGGTATTGAAACTTATTGCTTAGTTTTAGATACTTAAAACAGGCAACAGAAGATATGGTACAAGACTTACTTCCAGCACACCGAGCAGCAGTATTAGGATATTATAGAACTGCAATTTTTACAGAGATCAACCTTATTAATTTTATTGCTGTAGGATTAGCATGCGCATACTTGTCACAGGCGGCAACGGATTTGTCGGAAGGCATTTGGTGAAAAAGCTCGCGGAAAGCGGGCACGAGATAGCTGTTCTGGACAACCTCAGCAATTCGCAGACGTCGGCGCCGGAAGGGGCACAGTTCATCAAAGGGGACATCAGGGACATATCCGACGTCACAAGGGCAATCAAGGGGTGCGAAGCTGTTTTCCACCTCGCTGCGATGACAAACGTCAGGGATGCCGACGAGAAAGCAGATTACGAGGTAAATTTCCTAGGCGCGAAAAACGTTTTCCAGGCGGCCAAGAAACAGAATGCAAAGATAATATTCACATCTTCAGCGGCCGTTTATGGCGATGCTGCAATATGCAAGGAAAGCATGGAGTGCAAGCCGATCTCGCAATACGGGAAGAGCAAGCTGAAGGCGGAGAATTTGCTGGCGAAGGAGTTGCCGGAGGCGTTCATTACAAGGGCTTTCAACATATACGGCCCGGGCGGCAAGAGCGTCATTAACACATTCTGCAGAAACGTGCCGAATTACAAGCCGGTGAAGATATTTGGGAACGGCATGCAGACGCGCGACTATGTGTATGTGCAGGACGTGGCGGATGCGCTGATGCTGGGACTGGAAAAGTCGGGCATATACAATGTCGGAACCGGATACGATGCATCGCTGCTGGAAGTGCTTGACATAATACACAGCATCACGAGGGCCAAGCCTGAATACAAATTCGAGCTGCCGAACGAGAAGGAAATAAAAAGGAGCAGGGCTGACATGACGAAGACCAAAACAGAGATCGGCTGGTCGCCGAAGGTTGACCTGGAGGCAGGAATACTCAAGACGCTCGAAGCGGAAGGATGGAAGCCGATTCCTTGATATGAAATAAGATGATAACAATGGATGACGATGCAATAAAATATACGCCCATAGAACCTGAGGGCATTCCGAGATGGGCAAAATTTACTTCTATCGTTGGCTACGAGTTAGCAAAGTTTGCTCTTGCAAGTTCGATAATAATTTTTAATACTGTAAATGCTCTTAATATGTATGATACTTTCAGATATAGAGTGGATAGACATGATAAAGCACAAGTTGAAAAATTAATTAGAAATAAATCTGGCATAGAAAAAATAGATAAATTTTATTATAAAGTAGGAGCGCCCGGAAGAAAAGCTACCAATTGGGCTTATGATAAAATTACACGCTAATAAAAAGTTAATTGCAATTATTTTCTCAAGATATACAGGAAATTCTTTATGCCGTCGGTTACTCCGACGCCTTTCACATAAACAGGGATATGTATCGGGACATTTGCCGATTTCAGCCTGTTCCTGCCAACTTCCTTGACTATTTCTGCGGCTATCTCGTAGCGCTCGGCTTTCAAGTCCAGCTTTGCGAGCGCAGCTCTCCTGAACGCCCGGAAGCCGCTCTCTGTGTCCTTAAGACGGGTTCCTGACACCATATTTGTCATCCTGTTAAGGAAAAAGTTCCCGAATTTCTTGACGAACGGATATTTTGACAGGTCGCGCGCGCCCAGGACAAAGTCATAGCCTTCTCTCATCTTCTTCAGGAAGAGCGGGATCTCTTCAGGAAGGTGCTGACCGTCGGCATCTATCGTGATTATAATATCTGCATCCATTTTCAACGCGGCCGCGAACCCTGTGCGCAGCGCCCCCCCAAGGCCGCGATTGATTTTATGCGTTATCACCACTGCGCCAGACTTTTTTGCGGCGTCTGCGGTGTTGTCGCTTGAAGCATCATTGACTACAATTACCTGCCCATACTTCTTGCATTTTCTGACCGTCTCGCCTACTGTCCGCTCTTCATTGTGCGCTGGCATGATCATGACTAACTTCATCAATAACATCTCGCCTCAATGTTTAAATCCTGAATTTCTTGTGCTTCTTCACTTCAGCGGACAATACAGAAAGAGACTTGAGGTACTCGATCAGGGCTATGCGCGAGATCTCGGACTCCTTCATCCCGAGCTTATTGCAGACATTCCTGAGTATACGGTGCGTATCGTCGGAAAGCTTGAATCTCACGTATGCCATAAATATCCTGTCTATACATTATAGTGTATGCATAATGTATTTAACTGCCAATATCTATTCAGCCGTTACTAAAAATTGGGAAAGCTTTTTAAGGAAGTTGATCGATAATAAACTTTTTGGTATTAGAAACTTTTATAAAAGTTTCATCAAAATATAAGGAAAAAGTTTAATCAAAAATGGCTACAACCAGAAGATTAAAAAGTTGCATCAGAATATCAGGTATCAGGTTTTTGTCATGGAAACAAAAAAGACGAACGACTTTTCATGGAAAGTTGCCGGGGCGGCAGGCGACGGGATACTAAGCGCCGGGATGCTCTTTGCAAAGACATGCATGCGCGGCGGACTGAGCGTTTTTGCCACAGCCGAATACCCTTCGCTGATCAGGGGCGGCCACAACCACCTGGACGTAAGAATAGCCGAAAGAAAAGTCTATGCGCACACCAAGCACCTGGATCTTCTTGTGGCACTTAATCAGGATTCCGTTGATTTTCACAGCTATAAAATAGTTTCAGGCGGCGCCATAATCTATGATGGGGACGAGATGAACCTCACTCATGAAAGCATCGGAAGAAATGACATCCACCTGTTCTCAATACCACTCAAGAAGATCGCCAACGAGAACGGCGGGCTCATAATGCGGAATACCATTGCCATGGGAGCCACGCTAGGGCTGCTCGATTTCGGCCTTGAAATATTCAACAAGGTCCTTGAAGACCGATTCGGGAAGAAAAGCCATGAAATAGTGGTCGCAAACACCAAGGCGGCAAAAGCCGGATATGATTATGTGAAAGAGCATTACGAGGGACTATTCAACTACAAGCTCGAGGAAAAGGAGTACAAAGAAGAGTTATTGATAACAGGCAACGAGGCCATATCGGCCGCGGCAATAAAAGCAGGATGCAAATTCTATGCGGCATACCCCATGACGCCCGCGTCTTCGATACTGGGGTTCATGGCCGCGAACGAGAAGCAGTTCGGGATGGTAGTGAAGCACACGGAAGACGAGATAGCCGCGATAAACATGGCGATAGGCGCGAGCTATGCAGGCGCCAGATCAATGGTAGGAACATCGGGCGGCGGATTCGCGCTGATGGTAGAGGCACTGGGTCTTGCCGCGATCACCGAGACGCCGCTTGTCATAGTAGAGGCGCAGAGACCGGGACCTGCAACAGGGATGGCAACGCACAGCGGGCAGGCTGACCTGAGATTCGTCCTGCATGCGGCAACAGACGAATTCCCAAGGATCGTAGTCGCGCCAGGCGACATCAACGAATGTTTTTACGCCACGATAAAGGCGTTCAACCTCGCAGAAAAATACCAGATTCCTGTGATAATACTCACTGACAAATACCTGGGAGAAAGCTACTGGAGCAATGAAGAGTTTGACACAGCGGGAATAACGATCGACAGGGGACTGCTGCTGGCAGACGAGGACATGGAACGCATCAAGGACTACAGGCGATACAAGATAACAGACACGGGTGTCTCGCCAAGAACGATACCCGGAGTCAAGAACGGTATGCATGTCGCAAGCAGCTATGAGCATGATGAAAAGGGCATGGAAAGAGAGGAAGAAGTGATAAGGGTGGCCATGCACAACAAAAGATTCAGGAAGCTTGAATTCATCGAGCAGGAGCTGGAACAGCCGCACGTGATCGGGCACCAGGACGCGCCGATCACAATAGTTGCATGGGGCTCCACAAAGGGGCCGATAAAGGAAGCGATGAAAATACTGCAGGAGCAGGGAATAAAGTCAAACTATCTGCAATTGCTCTACATTTCGCCGTTCCCGACGGAGCGCGTGAAGGAGATACTCTCGAAGTCAAGAATAATCGTAGATGTCGAGAACAACAAGACAGGGCAGCTCGCGGGAGTGATAAAAGAGCACACAGGACTGGATGTTCATTACAAGATACTGAAGTTCGATGGCAGGGCATTCGCGCCGGAGGACCTGGCAAATGCAATAAAGGATATACTGGAAAAGAGAGCTGAAAAGGTCATAACTATCAACGGATATCAAGAGTCGGAAATGACGAAGAACATGGATGACATAAAGATGAGAACATTCAAGATGGGCAAGTAGGTGATAAAATGACCGGTAACAATCTACTGATGCCAGAAGACAAATACATGCGCAACGGAAATTATCTAAGAGAAACGGAGTTCATGATGGCCGGACGTGGAATTCCGGGACTGCACGACGGCGAACGAGTTGTGTTAGGTCCAAACTATCAAATCATTAGAATTGATGGGCCTGCGGAACCGGAGCTGAAAGGACAACCCCAACCTAGGGGAAGAGACTACAGGAGCGAACAATCATGCCAACAGTAGCTGAACTAACGACAAAGGCACTGCCGAACTGGTGCGCCGCGTGCGTCTTACCGGGTTCGCTTATTAATACGAATCCTTCGACAAAGAAGATAGAAGAGATAAAGGTCGGTGATAAAGTTCTTGGAAAGGACGGGCGATATCATAAAGTCACGGAAATAATGGCCCACAAGCACAAGGGGAAAATTTACCGTATTACAGCAAAATGCTTTGGCGACACAATAATCACTGGAGAACACCCTGTCCTGACTTCCAAACGCAAACAAAAATCTTATAACAACAAAAAGTTCGACATGGAATGGGTAAAGGCGGAGGAACTCAAAAAAGGGGACTACCTGCCTTATCCAATACTAAAGGAGGAAGAAGACATCGAAACAACAGAGATTCCTGTAAAGAAAAAGTTCATGGACAGAAAGAGCAAGGAGATCCCAGAAAAAATAAGAGTCGATAAAGACTTCCTTCGGCTTGCTGGTTACTATCTGGCAGAAGGTTATGTGCATGAGAGAGTGATAGTCTTTACATTTAACAAGAAAGAAACGGATTATTTAGAGGATATAAAACAGATAAGCCAAAAAATATTTGGCATGGAAGCCAAAACAAAAATATTCAAAAACAAGGCAGAGATATACATCAACTCCTCTATTCTAGCCGAAACATTCATGCTGTGGTTCGGCACGGGAGCGGGAAACAAAAAAATACCCAAGTTTGTAATGCTGTTGCCAGCGGAGAAGCAAAAGGATTTACTTGTAGGCATGTGGAGGGGCGACGGCTGGGTTGATAAAAAAGGCAGACGCGCAAATTACAAGACCATCTCGATTGTCTTGAAAGAGCAGATCAAGCAGCTCCTTCTCCGCCATGGAATCGTGCCCACAATTTCGATAAACATGGCATACGGAATGCACAAAGAATCCTATTCTGTCCAGGTTGTAAGCGGCCGAGACATGAAGAAACTTGGAGATATTTTAGGGATACAAATAAAGCTGCCCGGATCAAAGTCCAAGAAGCCACCAATAATCATAGATGACAATTATGCATATCTTCCTATAAGAAAGATAATGGAGCAAAATTATGACGGCCCTGTACATAATTTAGAAGTTGCTGATGTCAATTCGTATGTAAGCGAGAGCGCAATACTACATAACTGCGGTGATTTTAATATTTTATACGCCCTGAAGAATGCCTTGTCTGAGCTGAACATTCCTCAAGAGCAGACCCTTGTTGTGACAGGCATAGGCTGTGGCAGCAAAACGAATCATTTTCTCACAACATACGGATTTGAGGGACTGCATGGACGTAGTTTGGCTGTCGCGACGGGGGCAAAATTGGTAAATCCGGAATTGAATGTCATTATTACAGCAGGCGATGGCGACACTTATGGAATTGGGGGAAATCATTTTCTTCATACAATGAGAAGGAATATGGACATAACACTCATCGTGCAGAACAACGCGGTTTACGGGCTCACGAAAGGGCAATATTCTCCGACGAGCAGGAAAGGATTCAAGACGCCATCCTCGCCTGGCGGAGCGCTCGAAGAGCCGATCAATCCGATGGCGATGGGGATAATAACAGGCGCGACTTACGTCGCAAGAGGATTCGCGTACGAGATACAGCATCTGATAAAGCTCGTGAAAGGGGCGATCGCGCACAAGGGGTTCGCGATAGTTGATATATTCCAGCCATGCTCAACATACAACAAGGTGCAGACCCTTCAATGGTACAAGGAAAACATCAAGAAACTCGAGGACATGGGGCATGACCCGACAAACAAAGCAGCTGCGCTGGAGAAGGCAATGCTATGGGAGCCAGGCAATGTCCCGATAGGGCTGTTCTACAAGGAAGAGAAGCCGACATACGACGAGCAGGCAGGGCGCGTCGTGATCAAGGACGACATCACCAACATAGACATCAGGGCGATGCTGGCAAAGGCGAAGTAATTTTTATCCTTTCTTCTGCAATTCATAGTATGGAATTTCTCACTGCTTATGTTACTTGCAAAGACGAAAAGGAAGCCCAAAAAATAGGCAAAATTCTCGTCGAGCAAAGGCTTGCGGGCTGCGTGAATATAATCCCCAAAATCAGGTCGATATACTGGTGGAACGACAAAGTCGAGAAAAACAATGAAGCGCTGCTTCTCGCAAAGGCGCCTTCAAAGAACAAAAAGAAAATCGTAGATGCCGTGAAGAAGAACCACAGCTACAGAACGCCGTGCATAAATTTTCTTCCAGTGGAGATAGGCAACGCCGAGTTCGGGAAATGGCTGGAGAAGGAAACGAAGAATAAATAACCTTCAATTACCTAAACGTTTAATAGTTCTTTGCTATAGAATACACATGCCTGGCAAATTCATTGTTTTTGAAGGACTTGACGGTGCGGGAATAACCACTCAGGCCACTCTGCTGAGGAACAATCTTATTTCTAAAGGAAAAGAAGCGCTGCTCACCAAGGAGCCTACAGAGGGACTGATAGGCGGCATAATCAAATCGTCGCTGCGCAAGGAATGGAACACCGACCCCATGACTTTGCAGATGCTTTTTGCAGCCGACAGGTCGCATCACCTGAAGACGGAGATCGAGCCTGCCATGAAAAAAGGGAAAATAGTAATATGCGACCGCTATATTTTGTCGTCACTGATCTTCGGCAGCCTAGGCGTGTCTGTCGGGATACTGAAGCAGCTGAACGCGGAATTCAGGAAGGCGAACCTCACTTTCATAATAGACACGCACCCGAGGATATGCATAGAGCGCATGAAGAAGGCGCGCCATCACGTTGAGCTCTTCGAGGACGAGCAGAAGCTCGAGCAGATAAGAAGGAACATGCTCTCGCTGAAGAGCTACTTCCCGGACACGTACGTCATAGACGGGAACCGCTCAGCCGAAGAGATCATGAAGGACATAATGAAAATAGCAGAGAAAAGCTGATCGTCTTCAACTTTAAGATATGCAGCGGCAAGAACATATAATGCTGCCACCGCAAATGGGCATATATTTCACTACAGAGCCGGCATGGTACCTCATTATAGTCATCTTGGTTTCTATCTGGCTTGTACTGATGTACTACAGGAAAGAATACAGGATGCGGACGCAAGTAATCATTGCCTGCATCGCTACGCTCCTCGCCTTCGGTGCCGAGAACCTCGCGGTCTTTTACGGCATCTGGGAATACGCAGGAGGAAACTGGCCTTTCACCCTGTGGATAGTTTATTTTGTATCTACGATGATGCTCTACCAGATGGCAAAGCTCGCGGACGAATGGATGCCTGAAAGAAAACCGCGGAAGAGATGAAGATAGTGGAAAGGAACTGATTTTTAAGGATTTTAGTAACTTGATTAATATGAACAAAATCCTCGAAAGTACACTACCTGTCGCGGAGAATGCGCGAAATGTGTTCATACGAGACGAAGGCATCAATAAGTTTGTGCAGAACTTCAAGCAAGAAAAAGTAATACACTCTTCAGCTATTTCGTTATTCCCGCAAGACGATATGGATGACGAGCAGAAGCTGAATTTCATTCTTGTATCGAGTTCCTTGGCGTTCTGCTTCTGGGGCGAGCCGAAATGGAGTGCCGAATATGCAGGAAAGAAAGAGGATGGTTGGTGGGGACTTCTTCTGGCTTTCAGGAGAGCTGCTGCAGAAAGCTGCCATATCTGGGATGCGGAATTCCTCTGTGACATGGAAAAGGAGACGTTCGACAAGATATTTCGCGGCACGGCGACGATCCCGCTTGCAGACCAAAGACTAGCTATCCTACAAGACGTTGGGAAAAAACTGCTCGAAAGATATAATGGACATTTCTCCGCTCTTATAGAATCGTGCAATTACAATGCCTTGGAGATCACGCAGAGAATTGCAGATGAATTCTATTCTTTCAATGATTATGCTCAATACAAAGGAAATAACGTTTATTTCTACAAAAAAGCCCAGCTCGTCACAGATTTCGTATCCAGCGTATTCAGGGGAAACAAAAGTTGGAAGCTTTCCGGCATGAGCGAATTAACAGCACATGCCGAGTACAAGATACCGCAGATATTGAGGGCTATCGGAATACTTGACTATTCTCAAGGACTTGCATCAGAAGTGGATTCAAAAAAGCGGATTGTCGCAGGAAGCGAAGACGAGGTAGAGATCAGGGCATGCACAATATGGGCTGTCGAGAGAATAAAGAAAGCACTAGAAGAAAAAAGCGTTACCATAGATTCAATTGATCTTAGCCAGCACCTTTGGCTAATGGCTCAAGACAAATCGCTTCTTGACAAGCCTTACCACAGGACGCTGACAATGGCTTATTGAGGTTCTTGTAGATTATTTTTTCCTTCCTCAGGTGATTGCTGTCCCTGATTTTCCTGACTTGGCTGCTCGTCGGGCTCGGGCGTTCCTTTGTCGGTCGCGCCGATCTTTCTTATCTCCCCGGCTTTCGCGCCGAAATATTCCGCGAAGTATGGCGTTGTTGACAGGAGCTTGGTGCGGGCTTTTTTTTCTATCTTGACAAGGTTCATCTCCTCGAGCTGCTTCACATATTCGTAAGTTCGGTTTCCCACGACTTTCACGATGTCCGACTGCTTGATAGGCTCGTGGTACGCGATGATAGAAAGCACGCGCAGCAGGCCCCGCGAGAGGTCAGCATGCGGGGTGAAAGGCGCCACGGCTTCCGCGAACTCGGGCTTGGCAATGAGCTTGTAGCCGCCGATCTCTGAAAGCTGTATGCCAAATTCGCTGCGCGCGTACCTTTCTCCAAGGGCTTTGAGCAAAAGATCGAGCTCGTTCTTCCTCACGCGCAGCGTCTTCTGGAGCTCGTTGAACGTAAGAGGCTCGTTTGTAGTGAACAGCACCGCCTCGAGCAGCGCAAGCTTCTGCGCGTCTATTGTTGTCGGCATTATTTTTCCTTCCTGATAACTTTGTAGCGAAGCTGTATTATACCTTCCGGGAGGCGTTTTGCATTCAGCAACCTTAGTCTTTTATAAAAATCAGATTCTGCAAACACCTTGATTCCTTTTCCAAGAATCGCGGGCTCTATGTCGAGAATTATCTCATCCACCAGACCGGATTTTATGAATGCGCTATTTAACGTGCTGCCTCCTGTAAGGATCATTTCTTTATGGCCTTTTAAGCGGGCTTTCTTTAGAGCGTCTTTTGGAGATCTTGACAACATGTATCCTACTGGAAGACGAAATTTTGTATTTTTAGTGACGATTATCCTGTCTGCTTCCACATCATCAAAATTATAGTCTTTATACAGCGACTTGACGACTTCGTAAGTCCTCCTCCCGACAACAAAGCATCCGGCATTCTTCGCGAGCTTGCAAAATTCCTTCCAGTTCCTGTCAGAAAGAAAATCCTCTTTGTCGTTTTCCCTTGCGATCACTCCGTTCAAGGTCATCGCCATGAATAAAATCACTTTCATGAAGTTGCAGCCTCCTGCGGTTTTTTCTCGCCAGGAATCCTCAGCGATATGTAGATCTCCTTGAACATGTCCTCCTGCTCGCAGACTATCATGCCTCTCTGGTCGAGATAGAGCAGGGGCATGAATGTGTCGATGATCTCCTTCCTCTTCCAGACCGGCACGAGCTCAGTGAAAGTCATTTTTTTCTTCTGCACTATTGCCGTGTAGATCCTCTTTATCTTCGCCTCTATATCTTCCTTCGGCTTCTCTATGAGGTTCTCTATGGCGCCGCGCATGCGCAACTCTTTTGTTTCTTTCTTCTCCTTGAATTCGAACGCCTTGTTCAGGGCCGTGATCAGTTCGTTCAACGTGACTTTCCTTGTTGGCTTTCTTATGGCAGGCGCAGTAAGGAGCGGAACGTCTATGTTCAGCGGCTCGACAACCTTCACCTGCATGGCTTTTTTCTCTTCCTCTTCGAGCAGCAGCTCCGTCTTCATGCGCAGCAGGATAGCCGCTATCAGTATGAAGCGCGCCGGGATGCGGAAATCGAAAGTCTGGAGCTTGCGCAAGTAGGTGAGGAATACGTCTGTGAGCTTTATGAGATCCACGTCCTCCGGGTTGAGGCCTTCTTCCATCACGAGCTGCGTGAGCACTTCCTGCCAGTCAGAGCCAAGAACTATTGTCTGGATCACTTTGTCTTCTGTGAGGACTTCTTTTTTCTGCGGTTCGTTCTCCTTTATTTCGGGAGCTTCCTCTTTCTCGTCTATCGGATCCTCTTCGATGACATCGGATAAGTTTTTCTTGTTATCGGCATCAGTATTTTTGACAGCAACATCAGCAGATGCTTCTTTCTTTTTTTTATCCGCCATAATCATCCCTTGCTCATGTCTATTCCGAATACGCGGCTCACTCCGTCTTCCATGGAGACACCGAACACTTTGTCAGCCTCGGATATGGTGAAGTCATTGTGCGTTATGACTATGAACTGCACATCCTTTGAGTACTTCTTTATGCCGTTGGCAACTTTCTTGGTGTTTGCCTTGTCGAGCGCCGCGTCTATCTCGTCCAGCACATAGAAAGGCGACGCATAATGCTGCATGATGGCGAACAGGAACGAGAGCGATGCCATGGTCTTCTCGCCGCCCGACATCGCATCGAGGTTAAGGATCTTCTTGCCGCTCGGGTTCGCCATGATAACCAGGCCTGAGTCTATATTGTCCTCCACTTCCAGCTTCAGCTCAGCGGCCCCTCCGGTGAGATCGGCATAAATTCGCGTAAAATTCTGGTTTATACTGGTGAAAGTTTCCATGAACTTGCCGTAGCGCCTGGTCTCTATCTCCTGGACGACATTCATAATAGCGTTCTTCTCCTCCAGCAGGCGGTCGAGCTTCTTCTTCAGCTCCTCGAATTCCACGTTGATGGTCTTGAACTCATCGACAGCCTTCATATTGACGGGACCGAGCCTGTTGATCTCTATCAGCGCCCGGCGCACGCGTTCCTGCAGCTCCTCGGCGCTCTGGCTGAAAAAACTGGTGATCTCCTTGTAATCCTCAAATTCTATCTTCAGGTTGTCCAGCGTCGCTTCAAGCCGCGCCTTATCAATCCTGAGCCTGCTTATCTTTTCCTGAAGCACAAGGCGCTCCTCGTAGAGCTCCTTCCTTCTCTTTCGCATGGCATCGAGCTCCTCCTCTTCCTTTGTCCTGGACTGCTGGAGCTTGGCAACTTCCTGCGACTCTTCCTGCTGGGCGCCGCGCAGCTTTTCCAGGTCTTTTTCGAGATTTTCTATCTCTACCTGCAGCTTCCTGCTCTCATCCTCGAGATGGGAGAAGTCCGCATAAGCCTGCTCGCCTTTCTTTTTCTTGTAGAACCCACCTATCATTGCGCCCGACACTTCAACGAGATCGCCATCCAGCGTCACGACCCGGAAGCCGTGTATGCGCTTTGCTATATCGATGTTTTCCACAACAAGAGTGCTGCCCAGCACGTACTGGATTGCGGGATCATAATGCCTGTCGAATTCTATGAGATCGATGGCGTAGCCGATTACGTCCCTGCTCTTGTACGGCTTCTTTTCCCTGGTGTTCATCTTCGTGAGAGGCAGGAAACGCGCACGGCCTATCCGCTTCTCCTTCAGGGCTTTAATGCAGAAGGATGCCGTGTCCTCGTCGGATACAACAATGTCGGAGCCGTGCCTGCCTATCGCCACCTCGAGAGCAACATCATATTTCCTGGGAATTTTCACGAGAGAAATAACGGTGCCATGGACATTGCTGTTTCCCATGTTGAGCACTTCCCTAACTGCCATGTTCCGCTCAGCCGCGACCGAGATTGACTTCAGCCTCTCGATCTCGCGCGCATTCAGGTCTATCCTGTCGTTCTTCCTCATTATTTCCGTCTGGATGGAGTCTATCTTCCTCAGTATATCTATGTTCCTTGACTTTTCTATGATCTGCTCGCCCTTCTTCAGCAGGGTCTTTTCCTTCTTCTCCAGGTCGGTGTCGGTGGTAGAGAACTCCTTCTCGAGATTGTCGAACACTTTTGTGTTCTCCTCGATCTCCCTATTGAGCACACCCATCTTCTCATTGGATTCGTCCAGGCGCTTCTTGGCGAGGGAGGCCTTGGATTTCTTGAGTTCCGCTTCGAGCTTCATGTATTTCTCGGCGTTCTCCTTCTCCTCCTTTAGCCTGGTGACAAGACGCTGTTTTTCCGCGACGACTATCATGTTCTCGCGCACGCGCATCTCGACCTTTTCCATCTCGCTTGCTGCCCTGGTCTTTTTCTCGTTGAACTCGGAGATGCCTGATATGTCATCGATGGTCTCCTTCCTCTCCGCGGACGACATCTCGATGATGCGCGTGACATCGCCCTGCATGATGATGTTGTAGCCGTCCGAAGACAGGCCAGCCTGGGACAGGATGTCGAGAATCTTCGTTCTCGTGACGGTCCGGCCGTTCAGCTTATAGATTGATATGCCGCTCCTCGTGATGCGGCGCGTGATCTTTACTTCTTTTTCTTCCAGAGGAATCTTTTTGTCCGTGTTGTCGAGATAGATGGAAACCTCGCAGAAATCAGCGGGTTTCCTGCTGCGCCCGCCGTTGAATATCAGGTTCTGGAGCTTCTGCGCGCGGATCGTGCGCGCGCTTGTCGTGCCGAGGACAAAGGTCAGGGCGTCGATGACGTTCGATTTCCCGGATCCGTTCGGGCCCGCAATCGCGCTGAAGCCCGTTGGAAACGGAATCGTAATCCTGTTCGCGAAAGACTTGAACCCCTGCATAGTTATGCGATCTAATCGAGTCACTGCTTGTCACCGTTCCTGTTTTTCCTGATTTTGTGGCGATTTTTGTAAGAGTTGATAAGTTTGACTATCACATCATCGTAAGTGTCACCAAAAGAGCCTATTTCTTTTCCGACTTCGTCGAGAAGATGCTTCGTTTTCTTAGAAATGCGGACTGTTGTATTATCGTTATTCTGCATATAATGTATAATTTAGAATACTTTATATAAATAGGTATAATTAAAGGCCTAACATGAATATAAGTCGTTTTAAATAAGTTTCTGGGAACGCTTTTTCATGGGGCTTATAATACCAGTTGAAAACAAGCTAATCCTGAGGCAGGTTGCTGTTGAAGACTCGGAGGTATTCTTCAGTCTTATAGACTCGTGCCGCGAGCACCTGAACCAACACGGGCAAAACATTGCGGACAAATACCCGACACTCGATTCTTTCCGAAAACGGGCCTCGGAAAAAAGAGAGGGCGAATGGAGATTAGGTATCTGGGATGAACTCACGCTTGCAGGCTTCATCAAGCTAACAGAACAAAATCTTGTAGAGACAGAAATAGGGTACTGGCTTGCAAAGCAGTTCTCCGGAAGAGGCTACATGACAAAATCTGTAAGATCATTGACGGATTATGCGATTCACGAGCTGAAATATGACAAAATAATTGCTACGGTAAAAAAGGACAGTGGTCCAAGCATCAACGTGTTGGAAAGATGCGATTACAGGAATATGGGAACAAACCCTGCACAAGAGTCTGATTTCCTTTTCAAGTATCCGTGAAAACTGATGCAGAAAAAAATCAGCCCTGCTCTTCTACTTCCAGAGCAAGCTCGTCCATTCCCTCGTGGCCCAGCTCGCTGAGGAAAGAGGTCTCGCCCATGTCCTTCCTTCCGCCTGTGTAAGGGAGCTTCGACTCGAGCTTCTTGCGGAAGCTCTCATCCTTGCTTGCCTTGTCAATGAGCTTGTCGATCAGGTGAGGAAACATCTTTCCAAGGCGTTGCAGCCTGTAGTTGGCCTTGATCTCGTCGCCTATGACGTCCCAGAGTTCCTTGTCGTATTTCTTGAGGAAATTCTCGCTGAAGTCCTGCTTTCCGAGAGCTTCTATAGCGACCATCGCGGCGACCTTGCCGGAGATCATCGCAGTTCCGATGCCCTCGCCGCTGAGCGGATCTATCAGAGAAGCGGCATCGCCCAAAAGCATGAAACCAGCGCCGTAGCATTTCCTGTGGTAGCTGGCTACGGGAAGGTTCCAGCCCTTTATCTCTCCCTGGAGCTCAGCGTCCTTGAACCTGTCCTTGAACAGGGGGTTTTCCTTGATCTCGCGGATCTGGGCCTCGACAAGATTCACTTTCTTGTCTTTCATGTCCTTGATTATCATCCCAAGCCCTACGTTGGCCTCGCCGTTCGGGAGCGGGAATATCCAGAAATATCCGGGAATAAGACTCTTCACAAGATGGATCTCTATCCTGTCATCCATGTCCTTGACATTCTTGTAGTACGCCCTTGTCGCGGCGATGAAATGCTGCGGCGGATTCTTGGCAAGATTGAACTTCCTTGCCACTACGCTGTGCGCGCCGTCCGCTGCGAGAATGATTTTTGTCCTGAGCGTTTCCTGCTTTCCGTGCTCGTCAGTTCCGATAACACCGACTGCCTGTCCATTCTCGACAAGGATGTCGGATACATTGAAAATCCTGAACGGCGCGACCTTCTTCGCGCACTCGAAAAGGTAATTGTCAAATACCATCCTCTTGTGAACGTAGCCCGGAGCGGGCTTGTCCCTCTGCTCCACGTCTATTTTCACGAGAGTGCCGTTCGGAGAGCTGAGAGTGATGCCGTATATCTTCTGGCCCGGCAGTTCCTCGTAGCCTTCGTATATGCCGAGCTCTTTCATTATAGCAGCCGCTTTCCTTCCCTGGGCGTCTCCGCAGACCTTGTCGCGCGGAAACTGCGCCTTGTCGATGAGGAGCACGTTCTTCCTGGCGCGTGCCAAGTGCATGGCTGCAATGCTCCCCGAAGGGCCGGATCCTATCACGATCGCGTCGTAGGCGGAAGACTCGGTCATTCTTTGATGTAGAATGCGCACATTTAAAAAGCTTTTTCGACTCTTCTTCTTATGTTTGATGTCACAGGCGAACTGAGGAAGCATCCTGCTTATTTCCCAGCCAGCTTATTCATGCCCAGATGGTATATAGCAGCGACGATAACGGATTTTCTGGACAATATGAAAGATGTAAAACCCACCAGGAACATACCGATGCTCGTGTTTTACGGATGTGCGCTGATAGAATTTAATAATGTACAATATCACAACATCGATAACTACAGAGGAATTATATCGGACATGACGTCTTCTCTAGATGTTGAACTTCACCCTGAAATGAGCGCTGAAGAACGCAACCGCTTGGCAGACGGAGGGAGACTGTACTCAGCTACTCTGCAATACCGGCCGAAAGACGCGGGGATTTGGCTGCTGAATTATAACATAGAGGGACCGCCTACCAGCGAGAGAACAAAGGATACAGAAGCACTGCTGCACGAACTGGGAGCGCCTGCGCTAGCGTGAATTTTACAGCAGTCCCTTTTTAACGATTTTCCTGCAATTTCTATTCATGAAAATCCTTTCAAGAGGCGCTGAGGCCGTCATTTACATGAAGGAAGACGGCAAGCTGCTGAAGGAAAGGGTGAAGAAGGGCTACAGGCTGGAGGAAATAGACCAAGCGCTCAGGAAAAGAAGGACCCGCAGCGAGGCCAAGCTCCTCAGGGAGGCGCGAAGGGTCGGCATGGACACGCCGCAGATATCCGGCGAGGATGTGTATTCAATAGAGATGGAGTTCATAGAGGGCCAGAAGGTCAGGGACGTGCTTGACGGACAAAATATCAAGGAAATCTGCACAAAGATCGGCGCATCCATCGGCAAGATGCACTCGTTCAACATAATACACGGCGACCTGACAACCAGCAACATGATATTTTCCGGCAAAAAGGTCTATTTCATAGATTTCGGCTTAGGGATTCAGAGCGCGCGGACAGAGGACAAGGCCGTCGACCTGCGCCTGCTCAGGCAGGCGCTTGATTCCACGCACCACGAAACAGCAGAAAAGGCATGGAAGATAATTTTAAATGCATATCAAAATAATTGCAGTGATGCCGACAGGGTCGTGAAGACTCTGGCTGACATCGAGAAAAGAGGACGATACGCGAAAAGAGGTTAAGGTGAAAAGATGGAGTATCTCACAGAAGGCGGCATGCCTGTTGATAAAGAAACGATAGTAAAACATGCAGGTGCGTTTTTGATCGGCGTATATCAAGAGAACGGAAGCACGCATCATGAAAGCTACGGCAGAATAATAGTTAATGAAGGGTCTGTTTTGCTTCGGATAACAAAATCAGGCGAAACAGAAATGGAAATGTATGTTCAGCACCCGATATACCCGACTAAACAAGACCTCAGATTTGCAATAGGCGGAGTTTGATAAAAATGAAAGTTATTGCGCAAGGACCATGCGAAGTTAGCAAAGAAATGCTTTTGCCTTATGTCGGAAGAACTATTGAATTTCACGCGCATGGCGTATATAAAGGCAGCCCAAAAACAATCATCACGGATAGCGGGGATAAAACCATCAATTTATCAGAAGACCAGAAATATGTTTTGAGATGATAATCATGGCTAGAATGCACAGCAGAAAACACGGCAGGAGCCGGTCGCACAAGCCCGCGAAAAAGAAGCCGGCATGGCTCGCCTACGAGAAGAACGAGATAGAGACGCTGGTAGCGAGGCTGGCAAAAGACGGCAACACAAACGCGCAGATAGGCATGATGCTCAGGGACCAGTACGGAATACCGGACGTCCGCGCGCTGGGACTGCGCGTCGCAAGAATAACTGAAAAGGATTCTAACAAAGAAGTTCCTGAAGACATGTACAATCTCATAAAACAGGCAGTAAGCCTGCACAGGCACCTGCAGGAAAACAAGAAAGATGCCAAGGCCATCCACGGGGTGGAGCTTGTCGAGAGCAAAGTGCGAAGGCTCGGCAAATACTACGTCCGCAAGGGCAAGCTGCCGCAGGGCTGGAAATACACGATAGAGAAAGCGAAGCTGATCGTGAAGTGATGACAATGCCAGTTCTAATTGAATACAACCAAGATGCTGAAGGCCGAGAAAATAGCAGAGAATTTATAGGTTATCTTCAAGAACAAAGAATTAATAAAGTTGGCTCGGACTACAGAGTTGCTTCTGGATTAACACGCGGAGATGCTGTCATCAGACTTTGCGATTTAGCTGGTGATATGCTAACGGCTTTTGACGTAATGCCTAGCGGCGTTGATCCAAAACAAAAGGACAGACTAGAGTTTGCCAACCAGTTCGGTATTTTTTATGTAGATCAGTTAAGAGACTGATTTCTCTATTGATTGATTTTAATTCTTTCTTCGCGTCATTTACTTCATGGCCGACAATATCCCGACGAAAAAACAGGTAATTGACTACTACACTTCTGACTTCATTACCAAGCAGCTCGTCAGGAACGCGCGAAGCAGGGAAGTTGCGGGCGCGTTCCCTGACGGAAGCTACGACCGCAGGCCGAACATCATACAATACCCGTCGGATATCGCGCAGATGGCGAAGAAAGGGATAACCAGCTTCCATCTCTCTGTAGAGCGCTGGAGCAACCCGATGGGGTTGTCGGCGGAGAACTACGGCACGCTGAGGACAGGCTGGGACTTCGTGATAGACATCGACTCGAAGCTCGGCATAGAAGAGGCGAAGCAGGCCGCCCTGCTCATAATAAAATTCCTGAAAAAATACGGGATCAAGAACCACAGCGTGAAATTCTCGGGGCGCCGCGGGTTCCACATAGTGCTGCCGTGGGAAATGTTCCCGAAAGAGATCGACTACAAGCCGCTCGCTATGCGATACCCCGAAATACCGCGGATTGTCGCGGCGTTCGTCAGGGAGCACATAGCAGAGGAGCTGCTTAGGATAGCCCTCGCATCACCGAACGCAAAGGAGCTTCTGGAAACCATAGAAGACAAATCGCAGATCAACCCGTTCTCGCTGATAGAAGTGGAGAAGGACTGGGGGAACAGGCACATGTTCCGGGCGCCCTTCTCGCTGAACGAGAAAACGTGGCTTGTTTCCGTGCCCATCGCAGACCTGGAATCGTTCAGGAAAGAGGAGGCAACCATGGAAAATGCAATGAAGCTGGATGCTAAAGAATTCTTCACGGCGGAAGAGAACGAGGCCGCGGACCTGCTCACGGATGCGATAGACTGGCACGCAAGGACAAAGAAGGAAGAGCCGGCGAAGAAAAAGATAATACGGCAGTGGGACAAGAAAATCGGCGAAGAGCAGTTTCCACCCTGCATAAAGCTCGCGCTCTCCGGCATGCAGGACGGCAAGAAAAGGAGCATATTCACGCTGATGAATTTCCTGCGCATGATGAACTGGACGCCGGAGGAGATAGAGCAGAAGATACTGGACTGGAACACCCGGAACCAGCCGCCCCTTCCCGCTAGCATCGTGCTCTCGCAACTGCGCTACAACGAGAGAAGGGAAACGATACCGCCGGCGAACTGCGACAGCGGCTTATATTATATTGACATAGGGATCTGCAGGCCCGACGAGACGTGCAGGGGCGGGACAAGCAAGATCAACGTGAAAAACCCCATCAACTACCCCTTCAGGAAAATGAAGATGACCAGGAAAGAGAAAACATTCCGCGGGTTCTCCTGCATGTGCGGGGAGGAATTCAAGACCCAGCAGGCGTTGGCAGTGCACAAGGGCAGGTACCATTGAGACGCAGAATGATGAACTGGCATCTTTGAGACAACAATATTCAGAATTTTTCAAGCTACTTATATACAGCCGACAAAATAGCAGTTATGGCAACATATTGCAGCGGGAGAGAATGCTTTGAAAGCATGGTTCCATTCGGATCTGAAACGAACAAATGTCCGCTCGGAATGAATGCCAAGTGTTCAGCCTGCAAATTCTACACATCACAATAGAAGTGGTACCATGAAAGTCAGCGCAGTAATGACGAAAGGCGTCAGGACAGTGAAGCCCGAAGACACGGCGAGGAAAGCCGCTATCGTGATGAACAAGCACAAGATAGGCAGCGTCGTCGTGGCGAGCGGCAGGAAAGCCGTCGGGATTATAACAGAAAGGGACCTGCTCAAGCGCGTGGTCGCGAAGAACAAGAAGGCCGACAGCATAAAGTGCAGGGACATAATGAGCAAGCCGCTGATAGCGATAAGCGCCGACGCTGACGTTGAGGACGCGATAAGCATAATGTCAAAGAAAGGCATCAAGAAGCTCATAACAACAAGGCATGGCATGCTTGTCGGGATCGTGACAGCCACCGACATAATAAAGAGCGGCGAGAAAGTCGAGTACGCCGCGCTGAAGAAGCTTTCCGAATTTTATCCCATTGGAACGCAGCAGACAGAGGCGGGATGATTAAATTATTGCGTCTTTGTTTCTAAAGGCTCATGATAAGGAGGCATCTGGCCGTTGTTCATGCGCCTCACGTATTCTTCATACCCATTCTTGCTGACCAGCGGAGCGTCTTTTAGCAGGGTAGGGATATGCGTCATCGTAGGAAATCCCGTGTGAAGGTAATCTTGCGCATCGTCGGCAACCATGGCAACAATTTTTCTCACGCCAAGTTCATACAAAGCTCTTGCTGTTGTGCAGCCAGCGTTGTCCAGATAGTGTATGTACCCATCTCCCCAGACATACAAACTACATCCGGGAGGATCTTCCCGAATTCTGTGCAAAAGAGCTTTTTTACCCTGTTGAGTAAGTGCCTGTATCTCATCGATCACGAAGAAATCATCAACGCTGTAGGATGATTCAAGGTCTACTTCCTTTAAACGTGACATATGCTAGTTAGATTATTCAATAAATTTAAAAAACCAAATCGCTTTTAATAAATTCCCTTCTTAGTTCATTCATGCTAACTTTCGAGATGATACGCGAACTGGAACGGCAGGAAAAGGCGAGCAAGAAAATGCAGAAGCTGCCGGAAAACCTTCCAACAGAACTGAACGAATACATAAAGCGGAAGGAAAAGATGGCCGACAAATCCAGCTCCGATATCATGGAGATGGAGACGGTCAAGAACACCATAAAGAGGTTCATCGAGCTCAGGGAAACCAAGCTGATCGAGATGGCGCTCACGACGGCCAGGACGGGGCTGGCTCCCGAGAACCTCACGAAAGAGGAGACAGCAACATTTTTCTCCCTTGTCGAAACCATGAAAAGGCACAGGGAAGCGTTCTTTTCCGAGATGAACAAGGAAGCTGCAGCAGAACCCATGACGGCGCCGCAGGAAACAAGGCAGGAAAGAATAATATACAGGGTCAAGAAGGAACTGAAGGAATTCGTCGGCCCTGACATGAAAACTTACAGGCTTGTACGCGGCGAGATAGTGAATCTGCCAAAGCCTTTAAATGATTTGTTATTGAAAGAGGGGCTTATAGAAGAGATAAGGGAATAATTCTTGTAATTTAGGTGCTTAAAAATGGAAATGCCGAAAAAACAGAGAAAATACTGCCCTTTCTGCAGGAAACACACCGAGCATACGATAGAAGAGGCAAAAAGAAAGCCGCGAAGGCAGGACACGAAGAGCCAGCGCCGCTTCCTGAGGAAACTCAAGGGGTACGGCTCGTTCCCCAAGGAAAACCCGAAGGGCAGGGAAAAGCCCACAAGGAAGCTGGATCTCCGGTACAAGTGCATGGCCTGCAACAAGAAACACATAATAGGCAAGGGCTTCAGGGTGAAAAAATTCGAATTCAAGAAGGAATGATTTATCTGCAAACAGCGTTTTGGCTGTTGATGTATTCAAAATCAAAAGAGTTGTATTCTAAATGAAGTATGAAGAAATAAAACAACTTCTCTCGCAAACGGAAGTGTTTGAGGTGTTTGCAAAATGAAGTATGAAGAAAATGAAGTAGCTTCTATTCAGAACAGAAATTTAGAATGCGTTCTGAACATGAAGCATGAAGAATCGATGCAGCTTCTTTCCAATACAGAATTCTATGAGGTGTATTGAAAATGGCACTGGAATTCATTTTCAGCCCGCTGCTGGCCCTGAGCCCGTCACTGGCTGTGCTGATCTTCTCCGCTATCATACTTTTTATGATCAACATCTTCTACAAGCTGCTGATAAACCAGAGAGTGGCGAAATCTATAAAGGACAGGCAGAAAGAGCTCAGCAAAAAGATGAGCGAGGAGCGCAAGGCGGGGAACACGGACAAGATGAACGCACTGATGAAGGAATCGCTCGGCGAAAACAGCAAGCTCATGAGGATGACCATGAAGCCTATGATCGTTTCCTTCGTCGTGGTGATAATATTCCTGCCGTGGCTGCACACGATATACGGGGATGTCACTGCACCGGTGCAGAACAACACAGGCGTCGCGGCGCTGATGGGAGTAAATCATACTTTTTCGTTAAATGGAAATGACGTGTCTGTTTCAGGCGCAACAGAATACAAGGGCCAGTGCGACGGCAAATGCCTTTCGGTGGATGACAGGGGATACGAAGTCCGGCAAGAAGGCAATAGCGTCATATTCGCCCCGATAGTAGCGACGCTGCCATATGCGCTGCCGCTTCTGGGCTACACGGTCGGGTGGCTTGGATGGTACATATTGGTTTCCATACCGCTGGTGATAATAATAAGGAAACTGATGAAGATTTACGTCTAGAATTAATCAGGATACCGCATAACTACCACATCCGCAATAGTTATAAGAAGTCTAGCGAAAAACTCTCATTGATACGGATGGCAATAACACCCCAAGCAACTGCAATTTCTGAAGAACTCTTTGATTACACATGTTTCTATGAACAAAAAAGAGTAGAGACTATACTTGGCAGAAAAAGATCCTTATTGCAACAGCTAATGGGCTATAAAAAAACCTTATTGGATGCAGTACGCCTTAATCCGGAAAGAAGCGCCGGATTAGGAACATTCTCCATACCACAGGAGAAACAAAAAAGATTCGAGGCAGTAACACTTGTTCATTATATCAATTCATGCAACGAGCTCGCCCAATTCTTGATGGGAACTCTTTCGTATTTTGAAAACCCAAAAGTATCGCGATATTTACCTTTTACCGAATACGAGAAAATATATGACAAAAATAAGTTCCGCGCGGGGAAGCTTTTAGATTTCCAAATTGCAGAAGCACATTTGCCAAACGATTCCTATCAGATAAGAATGGAACTGTTAAAAATGAAAAAGCTTAATGGCACTGTAGTAGCACTGATGCAAGTTTATGGAGCTACTGAAGGACGCTTAATTTATACATACACACCAAACGGCGCGGCACTTTAATACATTATTGATCAATTTCTCTTTATGCAGGATTTTCTGGTCAAGTCAGACGACATATCCGCTCGCGGGGAATATCCGGGAACTAGGCCGATAGAGAAGCTCATAAGAAACGGGCTGGTAATACTGGACAAGTGGAGCGGCCCGACAAGCCATGACGTCTCGGCGCAGGTAAAGAAGATATTCGGGCTGAAGAAGACTGGGCACGCAGGGACATTGGATCCCGCTGTCACGGGCGTGCTGCCCATGCTGCTGGAAAACGCGGTGAAGGTGATGCCTGCGCTGCAAAAGCAGGACAAAGAATACGTGGGAATAATGAAGCTGCACAGGGATGTTGATGATGATAAATTAAAAGAAGTTGTCAAAAAATTTACCGGGCAAGTAAGGCAAATGCCTCCTGTGCGTTCCGCTGTTGCGCGCAAGGAAAGGACAAGAAAAATCCATTACTTCGACATCCTTGAAAAAAACAACAGGGACGTCCTGTTCAGGATCGGGTGCCAGGCAGGGACATACGTCCGCGTGATATGCCATGACATCGGAAAACAAATAGGAGGCGCTCACATGGCAGAATTGCGCAGGACAAAGGCTGGCAGGTTCGATGAGAAGCACGCGGTCAGGATGCAGGATGTTGTTGATGCTTATGCAGACTGGAAAGAGAGCGGCAGCGAAAAGATAAGGGATTTTGTCCTGCCGGTGGAGGAAGCAGTGGAACACCTGAAGAAAATCATAGTGAAAGACAGCGCCGTGTATTCGGTGTCGCAGGGATCGCCGCTCTACAGCCAGGGAATCTCGAGAATACAAAAAGCAATTGAAAAGGAAGAGCTTGTCGTGATCATGACGCTCAAGGGCGAGCTTGTCGCGCTGGCAAAAGCCGCGATGACAACGGAAGAAATGATGAACAGGAAGGGCGTGGCAGCCAAAACGGACAGAGTTATAATAGAGAAGGGAATTTACGGAAAGATGTAATTGCAGTGGGATACGCAGGGATTACGGAAGAAACGTGTCCAGTTTTTCTTGCAGGTTTTTATAGATTTGAGGAAAAATAAGGCTTATGGCAAATCCAGGCGGCAATTATCCAGGAAGGCAGATATTTCTAGGAAGTTTATCAACAGGAGAACCTGCGTTTGCTTATTTTGTTTCTGGACGGTCAAGCGGAAGCCAGCAAAGATATGTTTCAAAATTCCTCCAAAATGAAAATGCAATCAGGGTAAAACCCACTAACCCAGAAGAACCTTTTGATATTTTCAGGCACTATCAGGCTGTGCGGGTAGATCCTAAATCAGGACTTTTAACCGTGTCAAACAGCCAGGCACCTGTTGACCCACTTTTTGAGGCTTTTAGCTGCGAGCCTTCTCAAGTTCTCTCGGGTTACATGAAAGACTTGCTTGCAGCTCTTGGACCGGAATATGACAGCAAAAATAACCCAACACCAAGAATTGCAGGTGCTATCGTCCCTATATCAGACAGATTTGCGCAGGGCATTGCGATAACAACCCGCAAGCGTTCTGCACAAGAAACCGGCGGCATGATGCCATTGGATGGAGTTCTTACATGGCTGGCTACTTACGACGGCAACGTCAATTACGGGCCTTTTGACGGGTTTTTGGCTGCTCATGGCGGAACGAAATATGCAGCTGCCGCTAAAACAGCACAGGAACTTGCTGATGAAATTTATGAAGTCTCTGATTATACAGACCCAAAATATGGAGAACTTCGTGTTTGCAGTTTGGCAGGCGTAAAAAATGGCAACGGGCCTGGCGGATGGGAGATTGCAAGAAAAAACAGATGGGAAGAAATAGTTACTTACAATGAAGCAAGGGAGCTGGAAGGAGAATAGAAATGGGAAAAGATGCATTAAGCACGAAACGAGTCGGAGACCATCCAGGCGAGCTGCGATTAGATGACAAGACGTATCTGAAGGTCCAAGATCTAAGATACGGGACAAATCCCTCGCAAACAGCTGCTCTTTATAATCCAGATTCTTTTCTTGGCAGCATGAGAGAGGTCAGAACAGGAAAAGAAGGGCCGTCGCAGACGAACATGGAAGATATTTTCTATGCGGCAGTCATGGTAGGGTATTTCCAAAAACCCTCGGTTATGATAATGAAGCATGAAAATCCAAGCGGGTTTGCGACAAGACAGCATTTAGAACCTCTGTCATTTACCTACAGAAAAACAAGAGATGCGGATTTCAGGGCTGCTTTCGGAGGCGCTGCATTTTTCAACAGACCATTGGACCTCGAAACAGCGGAAGCTACTAGGGAATTGTTTACAGAAGTCGTGGTTGCTCCGGGATATGAACAAGGCGTTGTAGATAGCTTCAAGGGAAGCACCAGGGTATTCGAGTACAACGAAGGTGCATTCAGGAAGATTCCAAGATACCCGGGCGATGAATCGGAACCTGAATTAAAGAAACTTGCCGACGGCTCTTTAATACGGTCAGATGTGTTTCTTATGCCGATCTGGAACGAAGACGACTTGCTGCCTTACGTTGTTTCTAAAAGAGAGCCAACAGAATCACAGCTACAAGACTTTTTAACAGGCTGCAGGCTAAATAAGCTAAGATCGAATTCGATACGCCTTGTAAAAAACGGATATACAACGGGGCTTGGCGTCGGGCAGCAGGACAGGCTTATGTGCATAGATATTGCGGCTTACAAGAACCAGAAACTGGCAGAGTTAGCCGCAGAACAAGGGATACAAAGAGCAACTGACTACTCAATACCCGGATCAGTTCTTGTTAGTGACGGATTTTTCATGCCGGATAACATTGACCTAGCAAACAGAATAGGCGCAACAGCAGTACTGGCTCCTCATGGCGGGCAGAGATTTGATGAAGTCCTGGCAAGAGCAAATGAATATGGGATGCCATTTGTTGACTTACCCGCTAATTACAGGTTTTTCGAGCATCATTAAAAGCTTTTTCTCTAAATTAAAATCATGCTCTCCAAACAGCTGCTCGAAGTCATAGCGTGCCCGAAGTGCAAGGGTGACCTGGAATACAAGAAGGACCTGTTCTGCCACAAGTGCAGGCTGCGCTTCGTGGTTGAGGACGACGTGCCGAACATGCTGTTGGAAGAGGCGAAGAAGTTCTGATTCTCCCTGCCCGGTTTTTATAGATTCATGACATAAATCACAAATGGCCTTCGTCTATATTCTTGAGTTCGGCTCTCAGACAACTGACCTCATCGGAAAGCGCCTTGAAGAAATGGGAGTTCCGGTAAAATACGGACGAAGCAGCACGCCAGCAGAGGAACTGAAAGGCGCTGACGGCGTGATAATTTCAGGCGGGCCGAAAGGCGCCAACCAGCCAGACGCCTATCCATACGACCCGCGACTATTCCAGATAGAAAAGCCTGTCCTAGGAATATGCTACGGCCACCAGCTTGGCGCGAAGGAATTCGGGGCACGCCTTCACAAGAAAACGCGCGAGTACGGCGAAACAGAAATGCTGCTCACAGGACGGGACCCGCTTCTGGAAGGATTTGACGAAAAAGAAATAGTGTGGATGAATCACGGGGATTCGATAACAGACGGCAATTTTTCTATACTGGGATATACAGAGAAAGGTGTCCCTGCAATGATGAGGCGCGGAAACTTTTTTGGCGTTCAATACCACCCGGAAGTCACTCATACAGAAAAGGGAAAAGTATTGCTGGGCAACTTTGCCAGAGCGTGCGGGTTTGTTCCAAGAGAGCTGGGATTTGATGCAGATAATTTCATAGAAGAAGCGATAGTTAGACTGAAGGAAGAAGTTGGAGACGCCACGCTCGCTGCATACCTCAGCGGCGGGGTTGATTCCACTGCGGCTGTAATGCTGGCAAAAATGGCCGGGCTCAGAATACTTCCGGTTTATATGGAAATGGGAAACGGAAGAAAAGGCGAGGCAAATTTTGCCTATACGCAGCTTTCCAGGCTGCTTGAACAGGAACTTTACATACATGACAGGGCGGCTTCATTTGTCGCGGGATTATACGGAATTCATGACTCAGAAGCAAAAAGAAAGGCATTCCAAAAAATGTATGATGCAACTAGAGAGGAAATAGAAAACCAATTTGACGCAAGAAACACGGTGCTGTTTGATGGCACCATAGAAACTGACAAGAGAGAAAGCGGACAGGAAACGCGCAGCGAGCAAGGAAAAGATTCAGGAACGGTAGATACGATAAAGACGCATCATAATACAGGAAAATGGAAAGGCAGGAAAGCCTCGCCTCTGGCGAACCTCACAAAGGAGCGCACAAGAATCGTGGCAAGGCGCCTTGGGCTGCCAGCAGAGATTTCGGAAAGGCAGCCATTCCCTGGGCCGGGACTTTTTGTCAGAATTTCTACTGGTTATTACGAGGTTCCAACACAACTTTTCCATTATGCGCAGGAAATATCCCGATCTTATGACATGGATGCATTCGTGCTGCCAAGAAAGAGCGTCGGACTCAAAGGCGATTCCCGGGCGCTGGAACACGCAGCCGTGATAACAGGGGCAAGGGAATGGAAAAATATCAGAAGAGCGTCAAAACAACTGATAGAAGACCTGGCTATCTGCCGCGTTCTTTATGCGCCATCTGGACAAAGGTTCGCGGATTCTGATATCAACAAGGCAGCTCCTTATGAACTCGACAACGAAACTCTATACCGCCTCAGGGAAGTCACAGATGTCGTGGAAGGAAAGATGGATAAGCACGGGGTTGTTTCGTCACAGACGCCTGTCATAACATTCGGCGGACCTGATGGGTGGATTAACGTGATAAGAGATGTCAATTCCAAGGACTTCAGGACATTAAGGCCTCTCAGAAAACCGGATGAATTCTCGTGGGAATGTTACGAGGAAATTGACAGAGGTATCAAGAAAAGACTGGGGAGCGATGCGGGCATCACAACATTCGACGTCTCGGACAAGCCCGGCGGGACGACGGAATGGGAATAGATTAAAAGAGCGCCGAGAGAGGGATTTGAACCCTCAAGGCCTTTCGACCACCAGCTTTCCAGGCATACGCTTTAACAATATGCATTGTCAAATTGGCGCGATACCAGGTTACGCGTTCGAGATAACGATTATCTCGGCATTGCTGCTCAGCAAAATCTGCTAAATCTCTCCATTTTTTTGGGATGATTTGTCCCTATTTTGATGGCAAAGGTTTTAACATCGCTGGTCTTAATCAAAATTTCATACGTTTTCTTATTTGAATTAAGCCACTTCTGCTAGAAGAAGACAATCTAATTCTTGGAGTCCTGCCCTTTACGAAATCGATGCATCCAATATTAAAAACAGAGGACACCTTTTCACCACCACCACCTTTTTATCTTTCGGAGCATTGATTCATAACATGGCCTTCGACCTTGCGATACTTGTTGATATAGCGGTCATACTGATAGGCGCGAAGATATTCGGCGAGATAGCGGAACGGCTGAAGTTTCCCGTGCTCCTGGGAGAGATGATAGCCGGGCTTGTGATAGGAGCGCTGGCGCTCGTCAAGCCCACGGAGTTCATGAGCGAAATCGCCGGAATAGGGATACTGTTCCTTTTCTTCATGCTGGGCCTGACGCTGAAAATAGCCGACATAAGAAAAGAATTCAAATCCGATTTCCTCATCACCATTGGCGGCACAGCGACGTCTTTCATCATAGGATTCCTTTTCGGGTATTTCCTTTTCGCTGACGCGACCAAGGGGCTTTTTGTGGGCGTTGCTGTCATGTCCACGAGCACGGCCATAGCGCTGAAGATACTGCACGATGCGGGAGAGCTGAACACAAAAACAGAGAACATGGCGAGCGCCGTCAGCAGGGTAGATGACGTAATAGCCATACTGATGATAACAGTCATGACAAGCGTGATGCTGCTCGGGCCGAGGCTCGAATCCGTGCTGCTTTCCGTGGGCATCGTTCTCGTGGCATTCCTGGTGCTGGAAAAATGGGCCTCCGCAGCCATAGGAAATGCAATAGGCATATTCAAGCATCTCAAGGATGAGCACGTGCTGGTGGCCATCACGCTCGTGGCGGTGTTCATCGTCTCGTACATCGTGCAGGGAGCGGGAATAGGAAGCGCGGTCGGCGCGTTCCTTGCGGGCTACGCCCTGAGCAAGTCCAAGCTGACAGACCAGGAGATACTCCCGAAAATGAAGACTCTGGGATACGGATTTTTCATACCTATATTTTTTGCGTATGCGGCCATTATGGTGGATACGGGGCTCGCCATAGCCGCGGCAGGCAGCATAATAGTCCTTTTCATACTTTCAATTGCTGCCAAATTCGCAGGCACCGCGATACTCGCCTGGTGGGAAGGGCACAAGGGCAGGGAGCTCGCGCTGCTCGGCTCGGCCATGATGCCGCGCGGAGAATACGCCATAGCGATAGCGTACATAGCGCTGCTTTCACAGTTCATAGACAAGCAGCTGTACTCCATAGTGATAGTTTTCGTGCTCCTGACGATAATAGCCACGCCGATCGCGTTCAAGATTTTGAAGAAGAGAGCATATTAGAAACTTTTTGGTATTATAATTGGAAAGTGAAAACTTGAAGTTGAGCATAGCTCAACTTAAGTCTCCAAAAGACTTTTCTAAAGTCTTTTGAGAGAAGTTTCATCAAAAATGTCTTTAGAAAAATTTCATCAAAAATGTCTTATGGGAAAGGTTTCATCAAAAATTTCATCATATGTTTTGCCGAGGTGGTTATGTGATAAATGTACCCAAAGAATCCAAGGAAATCATTGAGAGAAAGTTATAAAGATTTCTGCCAATTAGCTGGCATGAAATTTCTTGTATTGCAGCATGTAGAGCATGAGCATCCGGGACTAATCGCGAATTATGCAGAAGACAAGGGGATAAAGCTCGATGTAGTAGAACTCTGGAAGCCGTATAAAATACCTACTATCTCTGACTACAACGCGCTTCTTATCATGGGCGGGCCGATGGGGGTTTATGAGGACAGGAAAGCTTACCCGTCGAAAGAAGACGAGCTCCGCATAATAAAAGGCGCTATTAGAAAAAAAGTACCTACCCTAGGAATCTGTCTCGGGAGCCAGCTTTTGGCTCATGCATTAGATGCCCGCGTATATCCCAATATGGTACAAGACAGGAGAGTAAAAGAGATAGGCTATTACAATAACGTCGATCTAACGCAAGACGGATTAAGCAGCCTTATTTTGAAAGGCTTCCAATCGCCACTGAAAGTATTGCAGTGGCATGGCGATGTTTTTGACCTGCCAAGAGGAGCCACACTGCTGGCCCGATCTCCCGTATGCAACCAGGCATTCTCATATGGCAATGCATATGCTTTCTTGTTCCACTTTGAATTCACGCCAGAGATGGTAGCGAGGCTGATAGAAATAGACAGGGACTGGATTCACAAAGACCATGAAATCGATGAAGAACAGCTTCTCAAAGAAGCAGAAATAAACTCAGGTTTAATGAGGCAGCAATCCGCAAGGCTTCTGGACAATTTTGTCTCGATAATCGAATCGTAGTAGGTGTTAGTGATGGGAAAAATACCACAATACCTGATCAGGGCAGTCATCACACTAGCAACTGCTTACACTTTATTCGCCGCCGACCCCGCAGACGAAAAGGCAATATCGAAATTCCTTTACAGCAACGGCAAATATTATGAAGAAGTGAGAGCCGGAAGGAAAATTTCAATATACCGCAGAGCCTTTGAAGGGCGTATCGTAGAAAGAGATTCTGTAATCAATGTTCCTAGTAATATGATGTTAATGAAATCGGAAGGCTCAACAAAGCTAACCATTGCAACATCCATAAAAGACAGAACAGGAAAAATCAGGCAGGTACAGATACAAGATTATGCCGAGGACGCAAACTATAATTATGACGGCAAGATAAACCATGCATATTTTGTCTTCGGTGACGGAAGCTCCGAGGACATAGACCTGAAAAAGGACGGATATATGAGAGAAGTCCTTCAAACTAATTTTGATCGGATCACAAGAAAATTAGCGCAAACAATACCCGAGCGCTAATATTGATTTATAAAGGTTTTTCTTGAAAATAAGGTAGTGAATTGACATGGGATTGAGACCGGGCAGATGCTACAGGAAATGGGAACGTCCGAACAGCAGGCAGAGCATTCGCGTTCCCAAGAAGGGCTACGTGAAGGGAGTGCCGAAGCCGAAGATCACGGGATTCGAGTACGGCACCAAGGCCAGCTACGACAACGCCCTTTTCCTGTGCGCGGAACGGCAGGTGCAGATCAGGCACAACGCACTGGACGCAGCAAGGATCACGGCGGTGCAGCTGCTGGAGAAGAACATCGGCAAGGGCAACACATTCTTCCTGAAGGTAAGGGTATTCCCGCACCATGTGCTGAGGGAGAACGCGCTCGCGACAGGGGCAGGCGCGGACCGCTTCCAGTCGGGCATGAGGCAGAGCTTCGGCAAGCCCGTCGGCACAGCAGCGCGCGTAAGGGCGGGGCAGAAGGTATTCGAAGTACGGGTGAATAGCGCCGCAACAGCAGCGGCAAAAATGGCGCTCAAGAAAGCCGCATACAAGCTGCCTACGCCGTGCAAGATAGCGATTGAGAAAATCGCAGTGTAATTCAGAAGAGACTTAAATTAGACCCTGATGCATTGAAAATATCGTACCATCTGGAAGGGCCGTTCTCGTCCAAATATTTTAATGCCTTAGTCTCATGATCAGAAAGTTTCTCCATAATTATAATTGTAATCTAATGCTATTAAATACAAACGTATTTTAGTTCTGAGGGACAAGGTGGTAAGATGCCAGCTATTATCGAAGCAACGAACGTATCGAAAAAATTCACAATCAAGAAGAAGGACTTCTGGGCGCTGAAAAACGTCTCGTTTAGCGTGGGCAAGGGAGAGATATTCGGCCTGCTGGGCCCGAACGGCGCGGGCAAGACGACCATAATGAACATCATACTCGGACTGCTGGTCCAGGACCACGGGACAGTGAAAGTCTTCGGGAAGAACCTGCTGAAGAACAGGGAGCTCATGGAAAAGATAAACAACGCGTCCGGGAACACCAAGTTCCACTGGGCGCTGAGGCCGAGGGACGTGCTGAGATTCTATGCCATGGTGTATAACGTGCCGAAAGAGAAGATCGACAGCAGGATAGACAAGCTGGAGAAGTTCTTCGGCATCGAGGAGCTGCGCCAGAGGAAGTTCTACATGCTCTCCACAGGGGAAAGGATGAGGCTTGTGCTGGCGAAATCGCTGATAAACAAGCCGGAGCTCCTGCTGCTGGACGAGCCCACGCTCGGGCTGGACCCGGACATATCGCTGAAAGTGCGGAAGGAAATAAAGAGGATAAACAGGAAATTCAAGACAACGATAATCCTTACCACTAACTACATGCAGGAAGCGGAACAGCTGGCGGACAGGATAGGGTTCATAAACAGGGGCGAGATAGTCGATACGGGAAAAACGGAAAAAGTCAAGATGGCCCAGTTCTCCACATACGAGATACTGCTGAAGGTCAGGGAAGTGAAGGACAAGGCCTTACTCGCGAGGCATGGCTTCGCGGCAAGAGGCAACATAATATCCAAGACAATGAAAACGGACGAAAACGTGAGCGAGATACTGGGGCTCCTCAGCAAGATGAAGTACGAGATAATCGACATCGAGACGAAGAAGCCCACTCTCGAGGACTATTTCGTCAAGATAACGGGTGGCAAGAAATGAAGTTCATAGAAACCGGAGAAGAACTTCTTTTCGAGACAGAAGTTAGCGAGGTGTTTCAAAGATGAAGCAAGAAAAGACGAATCAGCTTCTCTCGAAAACAGAAACTTATGAGGTGTTTTCAAGATGAAGCATGAAATTGAGATGCAGCTTCTTTTGCAAACAGAATTTTGCGAGGTGTCTTACAAATGAAGCATGAAGAAATAAAACAGCTTCTTTTCAGAACAGAAGCTGGAGAGGTGTTCTGAAAATGAAATGGTACAAGATACGCGCGCTGATGTACAGGGACTTCATGATATTCAGGAACATAAAGTGGAAGTTCGTGCAGTTCTTCTACTTCCCGATAACCACGGTCATAATCTGGGGGCTGTTCGCTGTTTATGTCAAGAACCTGGCGGCAGAGGCCGGGATGGTCGTGCTGGTCGTGAATATATTCTGGCAGTTCGCGAACCTGGCGCAGAACACGATAAACACCCAGATGATGGAGGACGTGTGGTCCGGGAGCTTCCGGCCCGTGATGGCTTCGGGAATAAGCGCGATGGAGTATCTCGGCGCCCGAATATTCTCGGCTACGATTACCGCAGTAGGCATAATAGCGTTGATGCTCGTAGTCGGAATACCTTTCGGGCTGGGCATCTACTACAGCAACATGGCAGTGTTCCTTTACCTGATCGCGCTTTCTCTAGTCTCTTCCATAGCCCTGGCAATAGTGATAAGCGCCATAATAATAGTCCTTGGAAGGGAGTACGGGTTCCTGAGCTGGTCTGCTCTCCATCTTTTTATCCTGTTCTCGGCGCCTTTCTACCCGGCCTCGATATTTCCCCAGGCGCTGCAGGCGCTGGCGCAGGTGATGCCTTTCACGAACGTCTTCGAGGGAGTAAGGGCCATAACAAGCGGCGCGGTGCCGGCAACATTGCTGGTAAATGGCACGCTGGTCACGATCGGGTACGTAGCGTTCTCTATTCCCCTGTATCTCTGGGTGTTCGAAAGGGCGAGGAAGAACGGGAAGCTCGTGAAGCTCGGGGATTGAAGAAATTAGTTTCTATTTTTTTGCCGGCTTGGAGAGACGTTTGCGAGCTCGTGACGACGAGCCTAGCGTCTCCAGATATTCCGGCGTGTAGCCGGCGAAAACAAATTGCGGGTTCCATTCTCTGATGTACTTTTTGGCTTCAAGGAGGTACTTCCCAAGCCCCTTGCCGAGGACTATGTCATCAACTTGTTTCTCAATCTCCGAATGCCTGTAATGTACGCTATTCATGTAGCATACCAGATGGGCGAGTTCATGTGCGATGCCGCCCACAAGAACCCTGAAATTTCTGGGTGTCCTAGGACGCAGAATCTCCAGGACGTATATATGAAATGCTTCGTCGTATTCCTTGTACGAGGGCCTGGGAGACATATAACGGTAGCACATAATGCTGTCAAAGTTGTCCGGGAGTTTTGTAGTAAAATGCGCTTCCAGCGTAAATTCACTGTGCAGACGCTGCTGGATTTCTTTATACCGGCTTCTAACAAGACCATGCATCAGCTGGTTGGCATTGAATACACCACGGGCCATTCAGGAATGTAAAACACAAATACTTTAAAATGGCAGATCCCCTATCAAATACCAAGGATTAAAAAAGCTCCTTTTACAAAGGGTTATGATGGTTACTGTGGAGACGTATATGTGTTTCCACATATACGTCAGCTAGCAGCATTGCGACGGTACGCAATGCTGCTCCCGCCAGTAACCATCTAGGTGATAGACATGCCAGAAATACTCGACAAGGACACGATAAAAGCGCTCAGCACGGAGACCAGGCAGGAGATCATGAAGATGCTCGCCAAGCGGCCATACACGGCGAGCGAGATCGCCAAGATAACCAGGAAGCACGTGACGACCGTGACGGAGCACCTCAGCGTGCTGGAGCATACGGGCCTTGTCAAGAAAAAAGAGAGCACGAACAAGTGGGTCTATTACGAGCTCACGGACAAGGGCGAGCACCTGTTCAAGCCGGGATTCTACACTTTCGTTGTCGTTCTTTCCGTGTCGCTGGTCCTGATGTTCGTGGGATTCCTCAGGATCTTCAACTTCCAGAGCTTTTCACGCGTCGCGGAAAGTGCGGGGCAGCAGATAAGCGCGCCGATATCAGAGAAAGCGGGGCAGGTGACGCAGGACATGATTCTGTCGGCACCGGTGGCAACGGCGATGGACTATGTAGGGTGGGGGCTGATAGTTCTAGGGATAGCCGGAGTGCTTTATCTCATCTACAGGAAATACAGGAAATAAAGTAGCGGGATAGATATGATAAATGAATTTGGAGAGGAAATTACCGATGAGCAGATGACATCATTTGCTGCCAGATTAAGGAAGCTTTCAGGCGAAGAAATAGATGATCTCTTTTTTCAGTCCTGTATAATAGCGGATCACCCGGTTAAGGATTTTGAAGAAGCTCTCTCAGAGATAGAACGCAGGCGTATGCATTGATTCTTAAGCGTACCCGAAATCCTCTGGCTGGAGCTCGAATTTTGCCGAGGGGTCGCGGGCTTCCATTATCAGCTTCGAGAGGAGCCAGAAAAGGAGCGCGAGTGATTTCTTGCCCTTGTTGTTGCAGGGCAGCACGACATCGATGAACGACGTCTCGTTGAAGGTGTCCGCGAAGCCGATTATCGGGATGCGCATCTCGACGGCTTCCTTGATCGCCTGCTTGTCCGCCATGGGATCGGTGACTATGAGCACCTCGGGCTCGAAGAAGCCCTTGTAAGTGGGATTCGTGAGAGAGCCTGGCATGAACCTGCCTATTATGGCCTGGGCGCCTATAACTTCCGCGAATTTCTTCACAGACTCGTGGCCGTTGTCTTTCCTAGAGACAACCAGAATGTCTTTTTTGTCGGCAAGATAGTTAGCAACATAAGAGACCCTCTTGTCGAGGATGCCCACGTTGAGGACAGCCAGGCCGTTGGGCCTCACCTTGTATATGAAGCGCTTCATGTCCGCGGTCTTTGATGTCATGCCGATATGGACGCCTGCCGACAGATACTTCTCTCTTGGTATCAAAAGCTTTTTTCTCGCGACTAGCATCACTTACCACCGAAAATATTTTTTATTGCTTCAGTTGTGTAGATGATTGTGGCTGCATGCGCTCCAGCAAATCCTAAAACAGCAGATCCGTAAATAGCCGACTCTTGAAGTGTCGTTCCTCCAGACGGATAAGGATTTCTTGCGAGTTTTTTCAAAGTACGACCAAAATATGCAAATGGGCCTACAAAAGGCACGGCATCAACAGGCTTAAATGGCAATTCCATGAATAAAGGATTTTTTCTATGCATAGATTTTCACGTTTTTTGGTTATGAAAAATTCACTTCTTCTTGGGCATCTCGCGCTTGACTGTTATAGGGAGCACGTTCTTCTCGAACTCCGCCAGCGCTACGGATTTCGGGTCCTGCGCGTCCGACTTTATCATCACAGGGGCTCCCATGGACAGCTGCAGCGCGCGAGCCGCTATTATTCTGGTTTTTTCAAACCTTGTCAAGCCTTCGTAGAAGAACATTATGCGACCTCAGCAGAATAATTAATGTAAAGCTTTTTAAGGGTTTCAAAGGGTTGCAACTGCGTTAATGTTTCTGTAGCTTTTTTCTATGGATATGATCTCATCAAGGTCTTCAGGACAAATTCCATAAGCCTTTGAAAAAATTCCTGCGCCATAAAAATACAAGAGCGAACAGCCGCAATAAATTTTAACAACATATTTTCCCGAATGGCCGGCAACAGGCCTTATTGCAGGCTCAGCCTTGTATGATGTGGTCTAAAAAGTATTTCATAACTATCCGATGTATCTTATGTCCTCTTTCTGCGGCTTCGAGAGCTCGGAGAGCATCTTCTTGTGGATGTCCTCGGTTTTCTTGATCTTGTCTTCCATGTCGATTATCGTCTTTTCAAGCTTTGACAGGTCGATCTTAAGCCCGAGCATCTTCGCGAGGACGTGCAGCACCTTGTCGGCCGCCTTCGGATCCGTCATGAGAGGAAGGCCCACTGTCTCGCCCATTATGCAGAGCCCGTCAATGCCATACTCCCTCCCAAGCCCGACGAGAAGCCCCGACGCACCTACTATAGTGCCAATCTGGTGCTCCTGTGTGAAGTCGATCTCGAACCTGGAGTATTTTTTCAGGAGATTCTTGTCGTTCACGGCGCCGATGACCCGCGGGCTCGCTACTTCCTTGCCTTCGGCGAAGCCGCCCATGGTTATGACCTCCTTCACTCCTATAGAGTGCGCGTACTGCAGCACCTTGTCACAGAAATCATAGTGGCCTTCGGGTGATATGCTCTGGGTATCCCCTGTGAGGACGATTATATCGCGCGTCTTGCCCCTGTAATGGTAAAACTCGCATTTCAGCAGGTGAGCGACAGAATCTTCGTGGAGTATAACAAGCGGAAGGAAATGCGGCGACACGAGCTCGGCTATCTTTTTCATCTTCAGCTCCGAGACCAGGTAGCCCGCAGCGACGCGCCCGACGTTGCCTATGCCGGGCAGCCCTTCCACAAGGATAGGATTGCGCATCTTGATTTTTTCGATGACTTTTACGCTGGTTTCCATGTACCCTTCACCTACGGCGAATCGTACCGCCATATTACTTTTCTAAAGAAAAGGTCTTTATGAACCCCAAAAGAATGGTGTTCTTCAAGAGCCTGTCTTCAGATATTATAATTAAACTACTCTTATTTTAACCTCGTTTCTTATTATAGCTTTTGCTTCGCGAGCCGCCTGTATTTTGCATATTTGTCGGATGCCGAGAACTTGGGCGGATGGGCTGTTTTTGCAGCTGCGCCGCACTTCGGGCATTTTGGCTGCATGGTATAAGCGCAGCATTTCATCAGCTTCATAACAACACCCTTTGAAACTTTTAAGAAAAGTTTCATCAAAATATTAAAAGGTCTTTGTATTTCCCAAAACAACATGGGATCTAAAAAACCTTGTCTTCAAACTTTTACAAAAGTTTGATCAAAATATTACATGCATTTTCTTCAGGCTTTTTCAAAGCTGACTTCGAGGGACTTTTCCTGCTTCCCGATCTTTTCGAGCTTCTCCTCGAATTCACGCTGGCCTTTCTTCGCGTTCTTCGTGCTGTACTTCACAAGATACTCCGGAGCCGCGATATAGCGGATGTCGAGGCCGTTTGATCCGGCTTCGGCGAGGGCTTTCCTGATCATCCTTATGCCGTCGGGGGCGTTCGTCCTGACCATAAGCCTTGCCTTGAACTCGAAGTCCTTCTGCTCGATGTTCTTTTCCGCGATCTCCTTGAGTGGCTGTATCCATGCCTCCGGGACGCCCCTTTCCTTCAGCTGCTTCGGGTTCTGCATGGCAGCCCTCAATGCCGCGTAAAGCGAGCCGTAAGTCTCCTGGAGCATGTAGCCCACTTCCTTGTAGGCCTGGTCGAGCGTCTTGCCGAGCTGTTTCGCCACGAGCTCGAGCATCTTCTCGGCGCGCTGGCTGAGGCGGTATTCCTTCATGCGGTCGTTTTCCTGCTTCCTGTCGACGCGCTTGAGCGAGAGCGAGATGACGTCCTCGATGCGCATGACCTTCGCCACGCAGGTCTCGCCCTGCTTGACGTACTTGCGGATGTCCTTGACCCAGCCGCTGCTCACTTCGGAGATATGTATCATGCCTTCCTTGTCGTACTCCTCGATGTGCGCATAAACAGAATGGGGATTGATGCGCGTGATCGTGCATACAATGAGCTCCCCGAGCTGCGGAAGGCCTCTTTTCTTGACCATACTTTTTCATTGACACGAAGGTTTAAGAAAACGCATACCATACCTTGGAATATGGCAGTAATAGAAAAGGCTTATGCAGGTGGAAAAGATAAACTGCACAGAGAATGGCGTTTTTCTGTTGAAGGCATAGAGCTTGTACTGAAAAGATACGGAACTTTTTGCGGATGGAACATGATAACACTAGAGAGAGATTCGAGTGAAGTTTATCAGATAATGCATGAGGGAGAGATAAGACAAGAATTTTTCTTTGGCGAGCATTTCCGCCAGTATCAAGGCGATCGGTTTAGTTTTGTGGAGTACATCGACCTTGCAGCCCAAAGAGGTACGCTACCAGACACGGGAGAAATAATATCTCATGGCGTAGAGTCTGATATAGCAGAAGCATACCAAAAATACGCCAGTAGGATGATTAGTCTAGAACCTCAAAACACGAAGGTTTAAGAAAACTCTCATTTTCTTAGCAGGATGACAGAAGAAAATATCAGGGCTTATAGAGATGGACTTGTTGCCAAAATCCGCGAGTACGACATGCTGGCAATAACATATGCAAATCAGGGCGAGAAACTTTGCGCGATGATGTCAGGCTCGTATTCGGGACTGCTAACGGAACAACTCGATTTTTTTGACAAAAAATTCCCGGAAGCCGCGAAAGACGCACGAACCAGAAAAATCCTTAATCCAGAACCTCGAGTATAGAAGTCTTGATCTCAGCCTTGCCGCCGTGGGGCTCGGCGATGACTGCGGAGCATATGAGGCACTTGACCTGCGTCGCGGCCTTGTTGAAGACGACCTGCTCGTTCTTGCACTTCTTGCACTTCACTTTCAGGAATTTGCTCTCCGGCATGTTCATATAAATCCCCTTGAAACTTTTACAAAAGTTTCATCAAAATATTAGGTCTGTGAGCCCCAAAGAACAAGGGATCTTGCAGACCTTAATTTCATTATTAGATTATCAAACTTCCTTTAGACCACTATCCTTTAAAAGCTTCCTTGAATTCCTCTGGCCACGGCACTTTGACTCCTGCTGAATCCACAGCCACTACTATCATTTTTTGCCGCGAAACAATGCGTTCGCCCGTCAAAGTCACCCGCATCTTAGACTCCATCACAAAAATATGTCAGAAAGCCATAAAAATCCTCCTTTTAAAAACTTTCCGCCCTAAACTTAGTCATAAATTGAGGTGAAAGATATGGCTAATGAAGCGCGAAAGAGCGCAGAAGACGTACTGGAAATAATCGAGGTCGCACGCGACACCGGAAAGATCCGCAAGGGCATAAACGAGGCTACGAAGGCCGTGGAAAGGGGAATCGCGAAGCTTGTCGTAGTCGCCGAGGACGTGGATCCGAAGGAGATAACGATGCATCTTCCGCCGCTGTGCGAAGAGAAAAAGATACCGCTGAGGACAGTGCCGAGCAAAAACGAGCTTGGGCGCGCCGCGGGGCTGGACGTTTCTTCTGCCGTTATTGCAGTGGTTGATGCGGGCGAGGCCAAGAAGAAGCTTGAGAGCATCTGATTTTGGTTGGAGTTTATGACCGCTGATGATATAAGAGAAATAGAAATAATGTATAAGTCAGGGGCGGTAATTACAGATGAATTTTTCCACCGAACAGGAATTTTTTACGTCACAAATTTTACAATTACACGGCTAGAAGAAGAGGGTATAGTATTTGAAAGATGCGACAGTTATAAACATCAACAATAGGAGATATTTAACATGGCAGACGACGCAACGCCGGGGGAAATAATACAGGTGCTCGGAAGAGGCGGAACGAAGGGCGTGACGCGCGTAAAGTGCAGGGTGACGGACGGCAGGGACAAGGGCAAGATCCTCACGAGGAACGTCATGGGCCCCGTCAAGATGGGAGACATCATAATGCTCAAGGAAACCGAGATGGAATCTTCGGGAAGCTACGGGAGAAGATGATATGGCAGAAATCGTTGAAACGAGAGAAATCCCCAATAGGAAATTGCGTTAGTATCAATGGCTGAAGCAGGAACACTAGTACCATCAGAATGGAGAAGGTAAGTTTATGACATTGCAAGAAACCGACCTGACGCTTGAAGAGGCAGAAGAAATATACAGGCTTGCCTTTTGAAGATTACAAGCAAAATATTTTAGCACAGAACGGATGGTTATAATCATGTCGAAATGCTCATTTTGCACTATCCAGATAGAGGCCGGCACCGGCAAGATGTACGTCGAGAACAACGGGAAGATATTCTGGTTCTGCTCCACGAAATGCGAGAAAAACCTGAAGAAGCTGGGCAGGGACCCCAGAAACTTCAAATGGACGAAGCAGAAGGCTTGATTTTTCTACATGGACAATTATAATTTTGCATATTTAGTAATCCACGCCTCTGCTAAATGCTTTAACAACGCAGACAATAGAATTTTCCACGAAATATTCAAATCTGTAATCTCCAACACGAAGCCTGTAGAGCGTATTGAGTTTTCCTTTCAATTTCCTTATCTGCAACATTGTTTAAAACTGCTGCCTTCAGGCAGCAGATACTATACAAACAATGTTGAGATGCCATGTTCCAAGAAACCCGCACCTTCAGGTGCGGGAGTATTAGAAACATATCATATCTGTTCCAGACCTTGATTCAAATGGATCATCTTTAAGCGCATCTAGAGCTGTCCTGCACCTTTCTCTTTGGCTTTGTTGCAAAGAATCGAGAAATTTGACGACTTTTGGATGCAGTTTAACTTCGTACGCCATGCTTCCTACTATATTCGTCCAAAGAGATAAACTTATCTTTGTCCCTTTCAAGTGTTTGGTGCAGGCTTTCAATATAGCTTTCTGCAACCATATCCAATACTTCCTTTATTTCCTCTATTTCCTTATGCATCCTGCTTATCTCTTGCTCTATTTTTGTCATATAAACCACTGATTAATAATGCATTGAAATGTTTAAAGGTTATTTTTTAAATTCCACAGATTTTTACAGGAATTGCTCCTTGAGAGCTAATGAACAGAAACTTTTTCTGCAGCTACAAGAGGTTTTCTCGGCCTGTTAGGCACTCTTACTCCTACTGCCTCAAGAGGCTCTTCAGGCGGTTCTGGCGGCGGCATTAGCCCTGCAGGAGGCAGTGGCGTTGGATCATCAGAAGGAGGCTCTATTCCGGGCATTTTGTCTATTATTCCCTTAAGGGCTTTTGCATATATTTCGAGACCTCTTCCTATATATTTTACAGGGAAAAATCTATAGTACAAATTTGGCTCATCAAAATAAACGCCGATTTTGCTTTGAGGGGCATGGCCGTAAATTCTCAAGCGCAGAGGCATTGATACGGCACTTTTTTTAAGCGTCGCTCCAGAGATGCTAATGTCAGTAAATGGATATGTAAGCCTTTTCTCAACTCTTGCGCTGCACCCGACCTGACTTCCGGCTTTGAGCAATGCATGCACTAGGCTTTCATAACCCAATGGTTTTCCAAAATGAAAATCAGCAAATTTGTCACTGGGAATCATAATAATATCTTCACAAAACAGGTTTAAAAACATTAACTTCAACGTAATAGAGTGATACAGGGCTAGGGACTTTCCATAAAAAGGCACTTCGTGCCTCATACGCTTCTGCGTATTATGGCTTATTGCTCCAATGAACCTTGCGAAGAAACTTTTAACAAAAGTTTCATCAAAAACAACTTTTCAAAAAAGTTTCATCAAAAACAACTTTTCAAAAAAGTTGCATCAAAACCGAGGAAAAGCCCGACTGAACGCTTTTCCGACAAGTGATGACAAATGGCAGACTTCAAACCAGAGTCCAAACGAACCGAGGCCAAGCAACCGGAAGCCAGGCGAATAGACATCAGGTCGCCGGAAGTCAAGTCAGAGGGCAGAAGGATCGTCAGGATACTTGCGACAGACATAGACGGCTCCCTGCCCCTTGAAAGGGCGCTCAGGAAGATAAAGGGCATCAGCTTCATGTTCGCGAGGGCGACATGCATCGCAACAGGCACGGACGGCAAAAAGAAAATAGGGATAATGGGCGAGCAGGAGATCAAGACGGTCGAGGAATTCATCAAGCAGCCCAAGCTGCCGCAGTGGATGCTCAACAGGAGAAAAGACCCAGAGGCAGGAACGGACATGCACCTCACGATGTCGAGCCTCGACCTCAGGCGCAGGGAAGACATCAACACCATGAAGAGGATGCGGTCGTACAAGGGCATAAGGCACGAGTCAGGACAGCCAGTCCGAGGCCAGCGCACGCGCTCGACGTTCAGGACGCAGAAGAGCGTGGGAGTGGCGAAGAAGAAAGCCATGCCAGCGAAAGCCGCCGCGCCAAAGCCGGCAGAAGCAAAGAAGTGATTTTATGAATTATGCAGAAGCAATAAGAAAATTTGACGGAACAAATCCAGCTCAAGCTCATTTGAGAAATGCATATTTAGCAAACGGACTGCCAGCGGCAGGCTTATTTCCCGATTCAACGGCATACAGAGGAATGTTTTATCGGAATGGCGTTGATTTTAGGAATAATATGCCGACATGGGAAAGAAGATTCTGCCTTTTCATCACCGATGAAACTGCCAGAGCTATAATGAAAGAAGAATTCGACCCAGCATCCAAGATAAGACAAAGAGAGGCCTAAAAATGGGAGCACCGAAGAAACAGAAGCGAAAATACGCGACGCCGAAGAAGCCGTACGACAGGACAAGGCTCGAGAAGGAAAGGAAGATCAAGCACGACTTCGGCCTGCGCAGGAAGAAAGAGATATGGAGGGCCGAGAGCATGCTGCGCAGCTTCAGGCAGAGAGCCAGGGAACTGCAGGCGCGCAAGGACGAGGAAAAGGAAAAGACGCTGTTCGACAAGGTGCGCAAGATGGGCCTAGACTGCAAGACGCTTGAGGATGTGCTGGAGATAGGACTCGAGGACATGCTTGCAAGGAGGCTGCAGACAATCATACACAAGAAAGGCATCGCGCTCACGCCGAGGCAGGCCAGGCAATTCATAGTCCATGGCCACGTATTTGTCGAGGGCAGGCGCGTGCTGTGGCCGAGCTACATAGTGGAGCACGGGCAGGAAGAAAAGATATCCGTGGAGCCGAAGATGTCAAAGGCGATAGTTAAACAGGAGTTAGGAAAGAAATGAGGACAGGTTCAGTTGTATACGATCCAATAACCAGAAAAGGCACAATAGTGAGGAACAGATTGTATGCGCCAATGCCTTCATATGAATACAGAGAAAAGGCAGAGAATCATAAGGAACAATTCAGAGAAGTCTCAGATGAGATGATGTTTGCAGGCCTGAGGAAAGCATATCATCTTGCAAGGTTCAGGCATTACAAAAGAAAAGAAATTGAATTCATAAAAAATATTTAGGTGTTTTCAAGATGATCAAAGAGAAATGGGGCATAGCGCATATATTTGCGTCGGTCAACAACACGATAGTCCATATCACTGACATCACGGGCTCGGAAACCATAGCCATGGCGAGCGGCGGGCAGGTCTCTGACAAGGACATGAACAAGGGCAAGCCATTCACAGCCATGAAAGTGGCGCGGAAGGCGGCGGAAAAAGCGCAGGCAATCGGAATCACGAGCCTGCACATCAGAATAAGGGCGCCGGGCGGGAACAAGAGCAAGATCCCAGGGCAGGGCGCGCAGCCGGCGATAAGGGCGCTTGCAAGAGCAGGATTCAAGATCGGCATGATCGAGGACATCACGCCGATAAGCCACGACACCATACGCAAGAAGGGCGGACGGCGCGGGCGCAGAGTGTAGTTTGGTGATTTGAAATGGCAAGAAAACAAAGACAAGTGTATGCGCCTAATCAGGCGAAAGAAATTTTTGATGGATTTTTTGACAAGTATTGCAGTGCTTTAAGACGCGGAGTTGAAGCTAAAATATTTATGGGAGATACTGAACAAAACAGAACGGTTATGGGAGAATTCAGGAACTATCTCCAACAAAGAGCAGCATTTGAAGAAGCCAGAGATGGCATTTTTATGCGTTTGGATAAAACTCATGCTAACAGGATAAGAGACAGACTAATGCTTGTCATGAAAGCGCAAAAAAACGGAGGATAGAAAAATGAAAATAAAGATCATGGAAAAAGACGACACCAAGATGAGGTTCCTGCTGGAAGGGGCAAACCCGGCATTCGCGAACACTCTCAGAAGGATAATAATGAACGAGATCCCGACCATGGCAGTGGAGTTCGTGGATTTCGAGCTGAACACGTCGGGGCTGTTCGACGAAGTAGTTGCGCACAGGATAGGGCTGATACCGCTTACATTCGACAGGAAGATTTACAACATGAAGGCAGACTGCAAGTGCAAGGGCAAGGGATGCTCGCAGTGCGAGGCTACGCTGGTGCTGGACAAGCAGGGACCATGCATAGCCAAGGCAGGAGACATGAAATCCAGCGCGGACGACGTCAAGCCCGCGGACCTTGATATTCCAATAGTAGAGCTGCTCGAGGGGCAGGCCCTGAAATTCGATGCCATAGCCCAGCTTGGCCTGGGCAAGCAGCATGTAAAATGGCAGGGAGCCATCGCAGGCTACAGGAATACGCCGAGCGTCAGGGTGAATGCAGAGAAAGCCGACACGAAGATAGTGGAGGCGTGCCCGACGCACGTTTTCGATAAAAAAGACGGAAAAGTGAAGGTCGCGCGCGAAGAGGACTGCGTATTATGCATGCGCTGCGTGGAACTCAGCGAGGGCGTAAATGTCGAAAGTGACGACAAGTCATTCATATTCACGGTAGAGAGCGTGTGCGGGCTGCCCGTCTCGGAAGTGGTGCAGAGCGCATTCGACACGCTGGAGGCGCGGGCATCGGAGCTGGAAGAAGACATCAAGAAAGCGCTGAAATAAACTTTTTGGTATTATACTCGGTAGGTGAAAAAGTTTAATCAAAAATGGCTGCAATACACGGAGTTGAGCAGAGCTTAACTTTGGCCTAAAAATACCCCGCAATCCTTTTTATTGCTTGCAATGGAAAGTGATTCACAGATGCGGGGATGCCCGAGCCTGGAAAAGGGGTAGGAGAGGCTGAACAGAGATTTAGCCTCGACCAAACTTAAGATCCTATGGCTTAGTGCCTTCGCCGGTTCAAATCCGACTCCCCGCATTGAAACTTTTTGGTATTATCAATGGAAGGTGAAAAAGTTTCATCAAAAATGGCTGACAATATGAGAGAAAGTCCAGAGGAAGAGAAGATACTGACAATGGCTGCGGTAAGAAAACTGAAAGGGATGCAGCTGCTGACATGGGAAAAAGATTTCATACATAATGCCGAATCGCAGCTTCAAAAGGGCAGACTCACGGAAAAGCAGAAAATGTGGCTGCAGAGGCTGAAAGAAAAATATTTAGAAAGAAAGTGAAAAACATGCCTAGAGAAATGACAAGAGCAAGCTATCGCGGAGACGTGAAGGAAGTGCTTCGCCGCTATGGGCCTTTCGCCCCAATTGAAGGAGCCGAAGGAATAGACAGATATCTTTTCATCAGCACAGAACTGGGAAAAACAGCGTTTTTGAGGGTTTCCGTTAGCCAAGGAGAGGGCGACACTAAAAGACTTTTTATACAATGCGAAGGAGATGAAGCTGAACGAGTTACTGGTGCTATGAGAGAATTTTTCGAATACACAGGACTTCAAACAGAAGAGATACCGAAAGATGAAAGAGAGATGCTAGAACAATTTTACTAAAAGGAGAAGTGATAATCATGCCTCACCCAACAGGACCGACAGACCCGAACGTGGTTGAAGTAGCCAAAAGGCTGCGAAAAGCTTATCCGAAGATAGCGAAATACCTCATGAAGCCGAGGAGAAGCAAGTCAGCCGTCAATGTCGGGAAGCTTGAGAAGGCCGCGAAGGGCGACGGCGCGCTCGCAGTGCCGGGGAAGGTGCTCAGCGCAGGCGAGATATCGACGCCGATCAGCGTTTACGCGTGGAGATTCTCGAAGCAAGCGAAGGAGAAGATAATAAAAGCGGGCGGGAAGGCGCTGCCTCTGGCGATGCTCGCGGAGAGCAAGGAAAAAGCGAGGGTTGTTGTGAAATGAAACGTGTCGGTAATGATGATGATTTAATGTATCTGAGGACAAACGACGGAATAATAAGATGGGCAGGATATGCCAAGCCACAAGTTGAAGTGGATTCGCTGCAAGGTGAAAATCAATGATGATCATCGACGGGAAAAACGCAGTTCTGGGAAGGATGGCTTCAGCCATTGCAAAGAAGCTCCTTGCGGGGGAAGAGATAAAAATAATCAACGCGGAAAAAGTCATAATCACGGGAAACCCGGGGCAGATAGCAAAAGACCACGTGAGATTCAAGGCCATCGGAAGCCCGCAGCACGGGCCTTTCAGGCCGAACATCCCGGACAGGATGGTGAAGCGGACGATCAGGGGAATGCTTCCCAAGACACCCAAGGGAAGGGAAGCGCTGAAGAAGCTCCGCGTGTTCATAGGCAACCCGGAGAACGAGAAAGGCGAGCAGATCGCAGTGAAGCAGATAAATACAGGCTATATTACTATTGCTAAAGTCGCGAAGCAGCTGGGATGGCAAAACCAATGATAACACTCAGAGAGATGCAAAAGACGGGGAAGCTTGAAGCCGGCCAAAAATATCTTAGTACATTGCATCTGGGATATCTTTGCGTAGAAACCGGCAGATTTAATTGTTATAAGCCGGTATTCGAAGTGATGCGAGTAGGCGAGCTTGAATACGAATTAGGCTACCAGCCAGAGAACGAAGGAAAGAAAAGAAGCTTCACGCTGCCTTTTAATGGATGCGAAGCTTTTGACGCAGAAGACAGCAATGGCCGTGTTTTATCTACCATGGATGTCATAATTTGCGAAGACGACTTAACACTTCTGGAGGCGGCATAGATGGCAGAAGAAACGCAGCAGCAAGAACAAGCAAAACAAAAGCCAAAGGCGCATATGGATGAACCAATAGTTATCATGCCAGAACAGACGATAAAGAAGAAAAAGAAGAAAATAATCATAGCGCTCGGCAAGAGGAAAAAAGCCGTCGCGCGGGCAGTCATCAGGGAAGGCAAGGGAAGAATAAGGATCAATTCCGTGCTGCTGGACCTCATCCAGCCGCGCTACAGGCAGATGCGGATGAAAGAAGCCGTCATGCTCGCGCCGGAACAGGTGAAGGGCGTGGATATAGAGGTCACGGTTGAAGGCGGTGGCATATGGGGGCAGGCGGACGCCGCAAGGACGGCCATAGCAAACGCGCTGGTCGCATTCTACAAGGACAATGCCCTCAAGGCAAAATATCTCGATTACGACAGGTCACTGCTCATCTCGGACGCAAGGAGGACAGAGCCGCACAAGCCATCGCGCAGCTCAGCAGGGCCACGCAGAACCAAACAACAAAGCAAGCGTTAAGTAATATTTTCACATAGGAGAGATGGATAGAAGGCAAGAGAACCTAGGTTCTCTTCCTCTGACGAAGCGGCAGTCAAAACGTTAAATATTTGTGCACAAAACACTCAGCAGGGATTGTTATGGAAATGTCACAAGACGCATATAATGAATTTGACCGACAGACATGGAATATGCGGGACGGGTTTTATAAAAATTAAGAGACGATAAAAATGACAATTTTAGACAGCGGTGCAAGAGACAGGTTAGAGCAAGCTGGGAACAGATTCGGCAGATATATAAGCCAAAAGCTGACCGAGGCAAAGTTCAACGCTTTAACAGATTACAAGGATCAGCTTGCAGAAACTGCCGGGCAATATGCAATGCAAAGAGGCAGCAGGGTTGTAACTGCAGAAGATCTGGCAAGCGCAGAACGCTCGGTTTTCGAATCGGCGTCTGTAGAGATAAGGAGGACTTAATATCATTATTCCAATTAGGTGCATAAGTTGCGGAAAGCCCGTCGGAGGGCTCTGGGAGAAATTCAAGGAGCGCACGGCGAGAGGCGAGAATCCCGGAAAAATACTGGACGAGATCGGCCTCGAGAGATATTGCTGCCGCGCCTTATTCCTGACGCACAGGGACAACCTCGCAAGCGTCGCAAGGTTCAGGATCTGAAGATGTTCTTCTGCAGTTTAAACGTATTTCTTGTGTAATGGCAAAAAAGCTTTGCCAAACTTAAATAAATAAAAGAGAAATAGCATTATGCGAAAATACACGGGAGCTACATTGATTCTTGCAAGCATACTTGCGATTACTTCTGGAGTAGAATATATCAGGAACAGAAATACGAAGCAGATGCCGCCTGTTGCAACAATACAGGATTCAAGAGAAGACCCGTACGCTTTCAGGAAAAAAGAGGAATATAGGAAGTTCTTTTCGAATGCCCTTTGGGATTACGAGATCACAACGAAGAAAGGCGATACGCTATGGAACATTTCGAAAGAGACAGCAGGAAGCGCTGATATGTGGGAGGAGATACAGCGCACAAATATTTATTTCGGCACATTCAGGAAAAGCTTCAGGCCTGAGTGCGACTTACATCCCGGGCAGAGAATAATAGTATACATGAGCCCGGAATATTTTGATGAATACGGCAAAAAATACCCGGAGCGCAATATCGGGAAAAATACATTTCGAGCCAAGAAAAAACAACAAACCATCCCAAAGCGGCAAGCAGAATAGCGAAGCATCAGTTCTCCAAACAATATCTAACCTTCCGCTTCGAGTTCCTGATTTTTTAGTTCTTCATCCACGGCTTTGCTCGTTACGATGTTATTTATTTCGATGAGCTTCTGCACGACTGGATTGCCTGTGTCCAGCTTGTAGAGTTTCGCGCGGCCAACTTGTCTTGTTCCCTTTACAATGCCTTTTTCGACGAGCCTGAAGAAAAATGAATGCAACGTATTCCAGCCAACTTTGCTTTCCTTTGCTATGTCTGTAAGCGAGTAATCAAATTCCCTGTAACTTATCAGGAAGTCTAAGACCCTGATAAGTGGTGAAGTGCCAAATATTTCAACGAATGCCGTCTGGTCTTCCATGTTTTTCACTATATAATTACATAAAGATAAGTTTAAATATCTAATTTATTAGTATATAACTATTATTTTAGTATATTGAACTATTAAAATAGTGATTTGATGGAAGACACTGAATTAAAGGCTGCTATATTGCGAAAGATGCTTATGCACAGATGGATTGGCGGAAAGCATACATCAATTGATAATATTCCAAAAGGATTCCCTTTGCATGTAAGGAATGATGTTGCAAGAATAACAGAAGATTTGATAAGAGAAGGTTTTATTGTCCGGAAGCCAACAAGCTACGGCGAGCACGTTTATCTCAACCCGAGAAAAGTTTATGAGGCAAAAAAGATTGCAGGAATGGCATGAATTATGGACCTCGTCGCTTTCATCAAGGAAGCTGGAATCAAACCAGACAAGACAAAGGACCAGTTCTTTCTCATCGATTCACAGATCCTTGACAAGGAAGCGGAACTGCTTGGATTGAAGGAAAAAGACGTCGTGATGGACATCGGAGCTGGATTCGGCTCGCTGACCGTCAGGCTGGCGCAGAAATGCAAAGTTCTCGCAGTGGATACCGACCCGAAGATGTGCGATTTCCTGCGCCGGATAAAGAACACTGTCGCGATGAACAACGACGTGATCAAGATACTCGAAGAGGCGAGGCGCGACAACAGGACGGGCGCGTTCAACAAGGTAGCAGGAAACATCCCCTACAGCAGGTCGCAGGATATCTTGCTGGAATTGCTTCGCCACCCATGGGAGCGCGCGGTGCTGTGCGTGCAGAAGGAATTCGCGGAGAAACTTCTGGATAGAAAGGAAAAAATTTGTTTTCTTGCCAATGATTCTTGCGATGTCAAAATAATCATGAACGTGCCAAAAGAGAAATTCTACCCGGAGGCAGTGGACTCATCAATAATCATGCTGAAGCAAAAGAGGCAGATGGACGAGAACTACTGGATATTCCTGCAGAAGCTTTTCAGGGCGAGAAACAAGAATGTCGGGAACGTCCTCCCGAACGCGCCGGCGAAATACAGGGGAAAGAAAGCGCACCAGCTGACGGAGAAAGAGATGAAGGAGATTTATGAAGCTGCAGGAAAGAACAAGTATTTGTAATTCTATTAGAACATATTCAGTCTTTTGAAATGTGTCTGTTCGGGCTTAGGTTGTAATGCAGCGAACTCTGATAATGGGCGTCCATTCGGGAAAGGACTGGTAAGTTCAATCTCATACCCGTTCTCTACGGCATTAACGACAGCCATAAATCGCGTTGTTCCAATTCTACCCACCCATGTCGGTCTTGTTATATAAACTTTGTCCTTTTCGGGATGAAAATAAACAGATGCTTCCACAAATTTCTGTGCCTGCGGCTTCTCACCTTCTCGCAGAAAACGGCCGCTCTCTACCATATCATAACAACCCGAACCTTTTGGATTTCCATCGATGAAATGAGATCCGTCAAACTGATAACCAATAATTTGATCATAACCTCCGAATTGCATAAGAGCAATTGCTGCTTCATGGACATCTTCATAATTGCTTACACGAACTGTTTCTGCTGGCATAACATCACTCCAAAAAAATGATGTCAAAAATCTTCTTAAAGTTAAATAAAAGGCCGATAGAGACCCAGAACGTGAAATAATCAGAAATGACAGACCCCGCCGTGCTTCTCGAAATATTTCTGGTGGTATGACTCGGCCTTGTAGAATGTCTGGGCGGGAACGATGTCGGTGACGATTTTCCTGTCACGTTTCTTTTGCTGTTCTTTCATGGACTTTATGGCAAGCTTTTTTTGTCCCTCATTGTGGAAGAAAATAACAGAGCGATACTGGCTGCCTACATCAGGGCCCTGCCTGTTCAGGGTTGTCGGGTCGTGGATTTTCCAGAATAATTCGAGCAGTTTCTCATAGGAGACTTTCTTGGGGTCGAACTTCACCTGAACGGCCTCGGCATGGCCAGCCTCTTCCGAGCAGACGTCCTTATATGTCGGATCTTCTGTCTTTCCGCCTGTGTAGCCGACAAGAGCGGATTCTACGCCTTCCTGCCCGGCAAAAGCCGCTTCAATTCCCCAGAAGCAGCCGGCTGCGAAGGCGGCAGTTTCAAGCCTGTGTTTTGGAAACGACATAGTTTTCATATTAATTCATAGTTTATAAAAACAGAAGCCAACTATTTCAACTTTTGAGGAAATACACCTTTAAGGGCGTCAGATGTGATTTTCTTGACTTCGGCTGAGCAATTACTCACGGCAGCTATCCAGTTGAGATGATCCGGATCTTCTTTGGCGACATCCTGCAGCTTTTTCCCTTTGTGTTTTGCGCCAAAGTTGAAAATGACATCATTTTCCGACCATACGAATTTTCCGAAAGAGTCAATCCATGTCGGATCTTTTCGGCTGCAAAAATCATGCAGACCTCTGATATCCCTTGGCAGTTCTTTGTGCTGTTCCAACTGTGAGCAGAGAACTTCTATTGTCGCCCGAACGTCGGCTTCTGCCCTGTGGGATACTTCCAGTTTTTTGCCGCAGTATTTTTTATAAGCTGCAATTAAATTTCTCGGATCTAGCTGGTGATAAATAGCCATAACATCAACAACCCGCCTTCCAAAACGGGAGTAGAGTATCCCAGCTCTTTGAAACTCGGATTCGAGAATTGGCAGGTCAAAATTATATACAGAGAACCCTCCTATGTCGCAATCTTTTATGAATTCAAACAGATGCGAGCTGAATTCCTTAAAGGACGGTTTTCCTGCAACATCAGCATCTGTTATGCCATGAATTTCTGTTGATTCAGGCGGTATTGGAATGCCTGGATTAATAAGGGAGTTCAGGACTTCTTCCTGGCCGTCAGGATGCATCTTAATGACAGCAATCTCGACAATACGATCTTGGCTTGGATTTGTTCCAGTAGTTTCTGTATCAACAAATGCAATAGGCCTGTCGAGAGATAAATTTGCCATTAAAACCTTCTTTACCTGAAAAGCTTAAAACCAACCGCTTCTCTTAACAATCACTTCCTGAACATATATGTCAGGGATTACACAAGCCACTTAAAGGGCAAATCTTAAGAACTAATCTGCACCTATAGGAATGTGATAGTATGTCAATAACAGGCGAAATGGTGCGGGAATTATTTCCTGCGACGATACAGGGAATCAAGGACGGACGGAGTACAAGCATAGACGAATCTCGGTACTTCAAAGAAAAAGTAGGAGTAACTCCGGATGTTTATACACTCCAGACGCAGCCTATTGAATTTGGGCCGCTGCAGCATGGAGTGCTTGGTGTAACTAATATTGACCAGTCGGGGAAGGCCGTGAGCATGAGGATAAGCAACTACATCCCGAACTTGGCAGCCCGTGCTGCTAAATATTATGGCAAATCCATTGAGTGGGCCAAAGGCCTGGCATATAAAATCGCAAAAGACACAACAGAGCATGAAGATTACCACATCATGTCAGCTTCGCTTGCAAAAGGCGAGAAAATAACCCCAAAGGTACGCGATGCCATGGAATCTGTAACCACAAGGGCACGTTACAAGGTCGCAAAGGCACTTGGAAAAGATGAAAAGGCCGAATGGATTAAACGCACAAATCCCTATCCGGCAGCGTGGTACCTTTCCGAGATAGCGGACTCAATTCCGTATGAAGGGCCTTCCGGCTCGGGCCACAAAGGATTCCTTGGCGACGCGCAAACAGAGAAATTCTACAAGCCTTTTAGCAGGCTTGCATGGTCTGCAACAAAGAAAGGATGGAGAAAGGCAGTTGATTACCTTTCAGGCGGCCGCCAGCCACAGCCGGCTTATGCGATGGCGGCATAGCTAAGTGAGTTTTCTTTTTCCGAAAATTTTCTTAAGAAACAATTATCCTGTTCTTGCCCTTGAACTCGAAGCCGATCTTCGACTCGACAGGAATGTAGCCCTCTTCGAGCATCTTTATCTCGTACATGGCCTGCGAGTGCATCTTCAGGTGCTGCTTCAGGCTGCCTCTCGAGGGGAATTCCTTCTCGCAGCGCATGCACTTGTTGTATTCCACTTCCCTGGATTTCTTTGCGATCTTTATCCTAGATTTTTTAACTGCCTTTTTGACGTTCTTTATTTTTTTTGCCATTAGAAAAACACCCTGCAATAATGTTATCGGTTATACAATTATAAATATGCGTTCTGCTATTAAACTTTTTCCTGCTTATTACCAGTTATGCTCCTTGAAAAATACTGCCCGGCGAGCAGCAAAGACGTGATAGGGAACAAGCTTGCCATGGCGGAGCTCAGCGGATTCCTGAAGCAGTGGAAAAAGGGGCAGGCCGTGCTGCTTGCCGGAGAGACCGGCGTGGGAAAAAGCATGGTAGCGAGGCTCGTTGCGCAGGAACTGGGATACGAGGCGGTGGAGATCGGCGCGGACCAGGAGCGCAAGCAGAAGGACATGAAATCGTTCGTCTCGGCTGCGAAGCAGTCGGGGATGTTCGGGAAGAAAAAGCTGTTCATAGTGGACGAGCTGGACCAGATGGAATCAGGGAAGGCGGTAACAGAGCTCGTGGAGCAGAGCGAGCATCCGGTCATACTCATCGCGGCTGACATGTACGACAAAAAGCTTTACTCGCTGAGGCAGCGGTGCAAGGTGATAAAATTCTCCCGCGCAAGATGGGATTCGATCGCGAAATTCCTGCAGGAAACATGCAGGAAAGAGGGAATAGGACTGGAAGCAACCCAGCTGGAGCAGATAGCGAAGATGAGCAACGGCGACGTGAGGGCGGCGCTGATAGACACTGAAACGCTGAGCGCCGGAAAGCAGGACATCAAGGAGATAGGATACCGCGAGCAGCCGCAGGGCGTGTTCGAAACACTCAAGATAATATTCAAGACAACAAGCATGGAAAACGCGCTCATCGCGCTCAATAATGCCGACGACCCGGAAGAGCTGCATAGGTGGATAGCGGAAAACATATCCGCCGAATACACGGACACGGACGACGCAGCAAGGGCCTACGACGCGATCTCGAAGGCTGACATATTCTACTCCCGCATCATCAAGCGCCAGTCATGGGGTTTGCAGAAATACTTCCTCGAGCTCAGCACCGCTGGCGTGGCGCTCGCAAAGAAATCCCATTACAACAAGTTCATCAATTACACCAGGCCGAGATTCAGGCCCAGGAAAAACAGCGAGGCCATGCAAAAGATCTCCAGGAAGCTTCATACATCGTCCAGGAAAGCCGCCGGTTACATGCCGCTTCTCAAGAAGATGTCGAAAAACAAGAAGCTTCTTGAAGAGCTCGGAGTAACGAAGGAAGAAATGAGGGAGATCTGATTAAGAATGGCGATGATAAAAAGCAAGAGCGGGAGAATCGCAGCACTGCTTAGCGAAAAGGCGCTTTCAAGACAATGGAGCACAAAAGAGGAAGATGGCGCATGGAAGGACTTGTAAAACATTGCTTGTTCTGGCAGAAGGAGAATATGGCGATGTGATTTTGTGCCAGATAACCAGCAAGTCAAAAAAGGATCCAGAAGCTGTAGAACTGAAAGAAAAGGACTTCCAACAAGGTAAATTAAAAATAACAAGCTACATCAGGCCGAGAAAAATATTCGCCGCTGAGTTTACCTTGGTATTATACAAGATAGCAAAGATCAAGAAAGAAAAAATAACAGAAACCGAGGATGTCCTTTGCAGGATTTTGAAAGAGTAATTCAGAGCCCCGGAATAATTTTTGACGCGTTGATATTGAAATAATACACCGCGCTGTTCGAGGCCACCACTATGCCCTTGTCTATGTTCCTGACGCGCTGGTCGCCGGGAGCAGGAGTATCTTCCTGGCAGTCGTATGTGTATGATTTTGTATTTCCCTGGTTATTGTCGTACTCGATATAGACGAAATAGCCCGATTCCGATAAACGGCTCCTGACAAAGGCTATATAGGAATTCAGGTTCTTCTGCATCTCGTCGCAGGAAGACTGCTCGACCACCTGAGCAAACTGCTCCTTCAGGTTCGAGAGGTACGCGTCCTCCCTGCCGCGCGCCTGGTCAGAGGCGTCAACCACGAAATAATCCTTGAGCACCAGGGAGATGGAAAGGAAAGCACCTGTCGCTATAACAGCTGAAATAAGGAACCACTGGCCTTTTGATCTGGATGCCATGCATTTATCTTGTACTGGCGGCTTTTATTGGTTTGCAAGAAGGCATCAAAGATAACTGGCGAGTTTAATTGCGCCATAGAGAGAGCCAGATGCTAGAAGATAATTATATACGAGCAGAGTGCCAGTCTGAATGCAGTAAGACATTGGAAGCGGGGTGTCGTCTTTAAGCGGCATGTTTCTCTCGCTCCAATTAACAAAACCGACAATTGGAACGAAATCCGAGAATTTCATTTCAGGAACACCACAAGGAAACTACTCAAGAAATCGACGATAAGATTTAATAGTAGAGAGTATATCTTTAGTCGCAATAGGATATTTATCTCCCAACAAGCCGCACATCTCCAGGTAGATATGTATCCGCAGATACTCAAGTACAGTGAGCGGAGTGCTGTCATCAGTTGGCGAATCTCTGTCAGCGTAAATGGCAGAACTAAACTGAGAAACTTTTAAAACATGCTTAGATTGAGATGACATGTCTAAATAAAAGAGTACAAAACTTTTAAAGACTTAAATCTTGATCATCTGGGCGTGAAGAACACCCTTCACTGTCAGCACATTATTCTTGTCCACGAGCTTCTCTTTAAGCAGGATATTCACAATGTCCTTTCCGACGGCGTTTACTATGGTGGCGGACCTGACCAGCCTTTTCGCTGATTTTGCATCGCACGTCTTTTCGTGGTAAAATGTGCCGGTGACAGAAATCTGGAGATCGCCTTCCTCGAATGTTTTGCCTAGCACAGCGGAATCGCATATAGCCAGCAAAACATCAGATTCGTGTCGGAAAAGCCTGTAACAGAAAGGATCAGCCACGGAAGCTCCGCCTCGCACCGCATGCCTCGCACTTGATGAAAGAAATGCCCTTTTCTTCCACGATGTTCGTGTCGGGCTTGCCGCACTCGTGGCAAAGCACAAGCTCTTTCACGTAGTCGTTGATACGCTGGTCGATCATGGAATAGTTTACCTTTGCCTGCATGATAAGCTCGCCGCCTTTCAGCGTTCCGGGTATCGCGAGCTCCTTGAAGAGATACTTGGAAATCTGCTTGGGCTCGCGCCTCAAGATCTTCGCGATGTCGCCGAAGTTCCTGATAACCGTCTGCCTGCCGGCCTGGCTAACGACAGGCTTCGGCATCTCGAAACGCTCCGCCTGCTTTTTCTGCGGGAGGTTCGCCTGCGCCCTTTTCAACATCTGGTCGTAATCCATGATGTTATTTAGGATGCAAGGGAATAAAAGGGCGAAAAAGATTCTTAACATGTGGGATTTTCTTCATACCTTTCTTTTTTACAAGGAGATTGGGATTTCTCATTAAAACGCGTTTTATTCCATAAAATGCCACAAATAACAGACCATGTTAAAATAATTACAGATATTATGATGATAGTTGAGATAGAAAACTGCAATAGGAATTCTCTTATATGCTCTAGAATTAGCATTATCCAGAACAATCCAATTATCCACAAAATAATACAATAAGCACTACCCTGCCAAAGAAACCTATTCATTCCAAGAGCACACTTAATTTCGGAATCATAATGTTTCTGAAAACTATTTCTTAATTCCCTGAAACTACAAGCAAAGTATATTGCGCAAAAAGTCAGAAAAAGACCAAGTAGTTTTAGTTCTATTTTGACATTAAAATTTTGAGAATATACATAAACTAAAAGACCGCCTATTGCAGCAGCAAATATAGTTGTGACTTCCAGAATAGCCTATCGTAGTGTCTTCCCCATTCTTGTACATTTTCTTGATTAATTTCTGACGGCATTTTCTCACTCAATAAAACTCTTCAAATCGCTCTGCGGCAGGTACTTCGCCCTGGCGGACTTTATCGTGCCGGTGACGCCTACTATCTTCACGATGGATTTCGTCTCGCCGACTATCTGGATCAGGGACAGGGCCGCACGCACGTGCTCGACGGAGTCGTGGCTGCATTTTATGACTCCGCGCTGCGTCTTGTCGTCGTAGATGTTGTGGATGAACCAGACCTTGGCGGAACTGCTGCCGAGCTCGCCCAGGAACGAGAGCATGGAGCCCCAGATAGCAGTGATTATGTCGCCATAGACCACGGGCTGCTCCGAGATCGCCTCGAAGACTATGTACCTTTTCTGCGAGCGCAGGCTCGGCGGCAGGATCTTTGGCGCGTCCATCATGACGCCTCCTGATATGCAGGAACTACTTTCATTTCTACAGCAGTTTCTTTTGGTACTACGACAGTGACTGGTATTTTTTGCCTGTAACCATCTACAAGAAGCACGGGATTGCTTATTTCTATACCAGTGCTAAAATCTGTAAAAATTGCATATGTTTGCTGTAGATCTATTGCAGCTTCTTCTGTCATCCTCAACCTGAAATCATCGGCAATTTCGGCCCCTAGCTCTTGTACTTTGTAATAAACTAGCAAAGGATCGGCTGACACAATCCTGCCCAACTGCCTGCAAAACCTGCCCAGCGTTATCTCGCCGCTGCCTGCATAGAATAATCTACCCAGTTCTGTTCTGTCGCGGTCTTCGAAGGAAATCCCATCATTATACATAACAGAAGCACGGCTCTTTTCGCTAGTTTTCACAGACAAATACTTGTCAGAGTTTTTCATTCTCCAGAGGACTTTGTATTCGTGCATCACTCGGACACCTCCACGCCTTCCCAGAGGCGCCCAGCTAGGCGCTCCCTGTTTCTCCTCACGAGCGTTTCCGGCACCGAAGATGTAGTGTCAATGGCCTTGCCTAGCTCGAGGCCTAGCAGATAGGATATCGCCGCAAGCTCGCGGCCCGAGCGGAGGCCCCACTTCGTGACAGCACCGGAGCAGGTGACGACGGGGACTTCGTATTTCTGGCAGAGCTTCACGTTCTTCTTCATCGCGGTGAGCATGTATATCCTGTTCCTCTTGTAGGACTCGAGTATCTCTCGGAAATTCACCTGTATCGCCACGTTGTTCTCGTGGGCGGACTTCATGCAAACATGATCAAGACCGGAATCCTTCCGCCCGAGCTCGGGATGGCATAGCATGTCTATCAGGGGATTCTCGCACGCGGCGCGGTTGACGTCGTAATTGCCGCCATGGACAAGAAGAAGCTCGGACTTGTTCCGGGCCCTGCGGGCCATCTCGTTCAGCTCCTGCGGGTTGCCTGCCTTGAGCATCACCGCAGAGATGATATCAATGCCTTCAATCTTCGGGATATCGACGATGTCGGGAAAATAAGAAACAATGCCCATGCCGTGCAGGCCCAGGCGCTTCGCCATGTGCGCCATCTCGTCCGCGCCGTGCTCGCCGATGCTTACAGTCGAATGGGCTTCCAAGTCGTAAAACGGCATACAATCACCTGCAAAGGACAATCCGATAATCAATCCCCGCAAAAAGGGGACGTCACGCTAACAAACAGCCCTGCAATGCCATAATTAAGAAGGGAATGTTTTTAAAGTCTTAACCTACAATAGGTTGCGAGGTTATTTGTGTGTCAGAAAACAGGACAGCCTATGTAGAAGCTGCAAGGCATCTAGGATTATAGCGCTTGATAGCCGCGGGCAGGCTCGCCGAGATAAGGGATCAGCGTTTCCTCAATCAGCGCTGCAAGCTTGTCTTCATAATCATCGGGATTGAAGGGCTGCTCTCCGATGTCCAGATTGATCAATTTATTATGCACATGCGGAAAGCTTCCTGCTATGTAATGAAAAACATCACCATCAAATGCAAAAACCCTGTGCGCCCAATCGACGTGTTCCTGCACGACTTTACATATCATGTAAGGAGCCTCCGGAGGAAATTCGGGCGGATTCGTGCCGGCTGACCTTACTTCATATCGGCTGTCGTGCTCGTAAAGCCCTGCCGCCACCCTGCTGCGAAGCAGGTTTTCCCTGCAGACAAATAATATATTTTCCTTTGGCATCGTCAACTGATGAAGAAAATGTTTTTAAGCTTACAACTCAGCGCCCTCTTTTTGCTACAGCCGCCACGCTTTTTCGCGCTGCATAATTCACTTTTTTGAATTTTCTTGTAAATACTTGCCAGTCACTTATGGCGTGTTTGTGGCGAGGTTCAGGTCGCTTTGCCAGCCTGTCAGCAACTTCTTGTGCAATGTCATATTTAGTATATGTAAAAGATCCGCCTTCAGGATTGCTGTAACAAGCTATTTCACCACTTGGCATTTCGTAGCCGACGACAAAACGCTCCGTGCTAATGTAATCTACCATACAATCAGCGCCTCAGCCCTCTTGACCTCTTCCCCGCTGAGGTGAGCCCGCGGTAAGCACGGCGCCTCTGGTTGAGGATCCAGTTCCTTTCCTTGTCCTTCTTCACGGCGTTGTGATGCGTATCGGCCATTATGACTTCGTAGAACTTGTGCTTTCCGTCCTGGCCTATGAAGTATGAATTGATGACCTCGAGGTTCGGGAACTTGCCGGCCACGCGGCGCTCCGCAATTGCCTGCTTGCTGGGCTCGGTCGTGAAGAAAACGCCGGATGACTTTGGCTTCCTTCCCTTGCGCGTGGAAGGCTTTCTCCTGCCGCCCTTTTTTATGCGGATGCGCGCCATGACAAAGCCCTGCTTTGCCTTGTATCCGAGCGCCCTGGCCCTGCCTGGATTCGTGGGGCGCGCCAGCCTTTCGACTGTCCCTTCCTTGTTCCATGCGCGGACTTTTTCCCTGTAATCTATCTTGAGCATTTTCTTTCTCTCGCTAGGAAAGTATTTAAGATGTTTTCCGAGATAGGAAAATGCATGAAACAACAGACCAGAATCGATACCAGAGACGTGTTTGAAAGAATGGCAGACAGGCGATATATATCAGGGCCTTTGGCTCTGATACATGGATTTGCGGGCTATGCTGCCGCAGACACGGCATGGAGCATATACAACAGAATAGCGCCGGCATTCATCCCTACAGCGACCCCGCAGTACTATACCGACAATCCTGAGATATTCAACAGCGCGATCGGCATGACAAGTTTCCTTGCACTGGTATTCGCGGCGGATGCTGCATTCTTCGCATATAAATTCTTCAAACCCGGCAGATAGAAATGAACTATAAAAAATTTTGCCCAGTCTTAGTTCTATGGACTCCGGAATAATCTACGACGCGCTTCTGGGAACCGGGTGCGTCTTGTTCGCGATGAACGCGGGGCGCTACCTGCGCTCAAAATCCCTACGAGAAGGGAATTCGCGCAGGAGGCCAGAAAGCACGCGGAATCCAGGATACTTTTTTATGCAACTTATCCTGCTTTGAAACTGATACAAATAAACCTGCCGCGCGATTAAGGCTTTTCGCCTGAAAAAAATTTATATATTTAAGCTTTAGTGTTAATGAAAAAGCAGGTGAAGACATGAGCGCAATAGCGAAAATGATCCTTGGGATAATCGTGTTTCTCGTGGGAATATACTGGTACCTGCCCGCCAACTACTTCAAGCAGTTCGTCCCGATAACCGTCGGGAGCACATTCCAGGCGTTCCTGGTCGTGTTCTTCGGGCTGTTCGGGCTCCTGCTCATCTTCGTGGGGATAATCGTCGCGTGGATCGAGTTCGAGGACATGAAGTGGGAAAGGCGCGAGAAAGCCGAGAAGCGCGAGAAGAAGAAATAAGATTTTTGTTTTTAGCATCAGTTTTTTTCCGGCAATTTTATATAGTTTCTTGTCATCTTATCTATAGGTGGTTGGATGACTTTTCTAAAGAAAGCTATGATTACAGGCGCGTTCCGAAGCAGATTGAATGGAACAAGCAATACAATCAACTCTACAGAGAAGTGCAGCAGCTAGTAGAAACAGATACGGAAAGATGCTGCGATGCATATGAAGCAGAGAGAATTCTCAAGAAAAGTGGCATAGAGACAAAAAGCCCCGGCATCAATCCGACAATGGAGCAGCTGGAAATGGCTCGCGAAATCCTTGCGAAAGAAAAGAACCGGCAATAACACAGGGCACTTTTATTTCAATTCACAAGGGCCGTTACCTGTGCGTTGGCGTTACTTTTGTCTATGATATTAAAAATGGAAAAATGGAATATTTTGAAAGCCCGGAATATGAACCTGCCAGAGACTTGACGCAGACCTCTGCATCAATTATTAGGGCTGCAATTGAAAGCTCTGCTCGTGTTGATTATTGAACGAAACACTCGAAACATACAACAAGATATACGGATTTGAAGCACGATAGGCCACTTCTCACGTTTCACGCGCCCGGCTCTGATTTATTAATGATATTTTCTTATTATTAGCATGCGAGCGCTTGACCTGCCGATAGAGCTCAGGAGAAAGATGGCGCCCAGGCTGGGCGAGAACTTCTTCGGGCCATCGCCGTCCGTATTTGTCGGGCATTTCGGCTACCCGAACGTCAATGTCGGACCGATGGGCGCCCTTGAGGAGCGGCAGGAAATAGACGACCCGTCAACGTGGATAAAGAAGGACTACGCGGAAATCATAGAGCTGCGCTCGCTGCTGATAAGGTCGAAACAGCAGCAGAACATATTCTCAAAGGGGCGCTTTGTCGGGGATGTGCAGGACATTTCGCTCGCCGTAAATAACCCGGACATCGAGCTTGGGTTCAAGAAAAAGCCTGTCATGAAAATAAGCTTCTCGCAATACACCCAGCCCATGGGGCCAACGGGCACGATAGACAAGTTCAGGCTGGCGGAGAACCCGAAGATACCGAAATATCTTGAGGCTGCCACTGCTTCCGATGTGAGGGCGAAAGAATCGGCGTGGATGCTCTACAAAAAAGATGTGGATGTCTACAAGATAACAACGGTGCTGTCGGCGGGAACGCTAGGCATAGACAAAAAGCTAGTGCCGACCAGATGGTCCATAACGGCTACTGATGACATCATCGGCAAGCAGCTGATTTCCGGGATAAGAGATTTCAGACAAATAGAAGAGATAAGAGTTTTTGAATCACAGAATCTTGATAATCATTATTTGATATTCCTTATCCCGGGCAGCTGGGAATTCGAGAATTTCGAGGCTTGGAGCAAGGGCAGCTACTGGCACTCCGCAGGCGGAGTGCAGATAGAGGAAGAGTACGAGCCGTTCGAGGGAAGGAAGGGCTACGCGGAAAAGCAGGCAGGCGGATACTATGCGTCACGCCTGGGGATCGCGGAGCACCTGCACAAGATCAAGAGACAGGCGCGCGTGCTGGCGATACGAGAAATATATGAGGGATATTCGATACCTCTCGGGGTCTGGGTTGTGCGCGAGGGGGTTAGAGATGCATTTAAACAACAATCTAAATTCGCAACTCTAAAAGAAGCTTTTAGTTACGCAGCGACAAGATTGAAATGGCCTCTACAACAATATCTACGAAAAAGCAGAATGTTTAACCAGTCCAGGCTTACTAATTTTTACTGACTAATATGTAATGTTTATTTTCAACTTGTCTTTTTATTAGTTGTTGCATTTCAACCATTTTATTCACATGTTCTCTTACTGCGGCGTGCCCTATATTTAGGGCTGATGCAAGCTCATTAACTCTTTTTGGACCGGTTTGTACCATTTCTAAAATTTTGGCTTTGGTGGAACCATGAGAAGTTTTTTTGTATGACCTTTTCTGCCTTTTTACTATTGTTTCTAGCAGAGGCATTTTATGAGCCAATTGACAAGTTGAAAAATCCTTGGAAACCTCTAAAACATCATTGAATAATTTCTGCGCATCGGTTACTGATATGTATATTCTATAGCAATCTAATTTTCCGTATCTATACTTCTCTTTTGGGCCATAAATTTTGTAACCTAATTTAATTGATATTTCTTTGATGTCTGAAATAAGTTCTTTATTTTTAGAGTATATTTCAATTGTATCGGAAATATGGCCTTCATCTACGATAAAAGAAGCCAGACCAGCAATTAGAAATTCTTTTGGCATGTTTTTTATTTTATCTGGTATTCTAGCTATATTCCATTCAAGCGTATTTAGACCAAAATAATATTGATAAAAATCTGTTATTATTTTTGGAATTAGAAGTTTAGAACCTTCAAATACAGATACGTCAAATTTCCCAAAAACGTTTTCTAACTTCTTTGTGAAGCAATCAAGCCCTTCTTTTTTTACCTGGCGATAGCTAGAATAGTCTTCTTTTTTGCCTATGTGCCCATCACCACATAAATTAAATATTACAGAAACCATTTCAGGCGTTAATTCAAGTGGCAATTTAGGGTTGTTGATTGATTTGCCTCTACCTCTTGATGTGTAGGAGCCTATATTTTTCTCCGCTTTTAATAGGAATTTTTTGTAGTCTGCAGAAATGAGCTTTGAAATTTCAATTAGTGTCCAAAGAGGAATATGAATTTTGGATTTTTTATTATTCTTTTTATTTTTGTAACCAGCTTTCCAAGAACAGATATGGCTGGCGTTAAATTTTGTTTTCTCTCTATACAGAACGCTCTTTTCATTTACAATTTCTGCAAGCTTTTGATAACTCATATTTTTTCTAACTAAATCAAATAAAGTGTTTCTAAAATTAGGATTCAATGAAATAAAAGTCTTGGTTGGAGGAAATTCCCAAATATGAATTTGTAAGTACCTTTTCATTTGTTACTTATGGTATCACTTATTTAAATACCTTGCGGGAATAGGTATGTTAGAGAAAATATAAAATGGCCGCTCGACTTATATCTGAAGAAAAGCAGGATGCTGCAGCAGAGGAAGCTTCTGGACTTCTGAAGGCTTAAGAGGGTTTCTGAAGAATTTTATTATGTTGTCGTACATTTCCAGGGTTGCGCGCAGATATGCCAGTATTATGAAGCGGACTACGGAAAGACGCGATAAAGTATGGTATGTTCCTGGAGAGCCGCTGCCGCCTGAATTTCTTGCTGCATCTACATGCCTCACGGAAGAATTCGATTCATACAAAACTTTGAGAGAAGCAGAACTGCCCCTCATGTCGTGCGCCCTGAACAGCGGCGACACAGAAGGCACAGAATCCAGATATCTTCAGCTCAGAAAAGCTTTCGGGAGACTGGTGGAAGCATACAGGCAGGCAGACACCATTGGCGTAAGATACCGGATGCCGGAAGAAACGATGAAGGGCATAAGGGACATCGAATGCACTTACGAATTCATGGGCGACCCCTCTTATTACAATGCCATCATGGTGCTGATAGAAAACAAGAAAAAGGCAAGGCAAACCGTTAAAGAGGAAAACGCTCACAAGCGGCTCAAATCCGCTTAAAAAGCTACTCTTCATTAATTCTAATAACAAACCAAATACGCAGAGAACAAAGTTCTCTGGCATTCCCAAAGAACTGCGTTATTTGAACAAACGGAGGCAAAAAACATGGTAGAATTCCAAACAATAAAATCGGAAGAAATGAAATTCGGCAACAGCAACTTCATAGAGGTTGCAAGGAAGAAAGCGATCGCAGAGACCGGCGAGAACGAGTTCATATCGGTGAGCCGCGGGTTCTACGGGCCTGACGGGACCAAGAGGTACAGGAAATCATTCACTGTTCCCCTGGACCAGAACGTAATAGATTTTGTCGCAAAAACGCTCAAAGAAGTGTAGATCGCATGCAGCTGGAAGAAGCACTCAGGCGGGCCATGTCCGACATAAAGGTCATGAGCCTCGACGACTATTTTCTCTCTTCATGTTTTTCCATAACAGAAGAAGGCAAGCCAATAACTGAATGGACACTGCTTTTCTACAACCCGAGGACCAATAAGACGCGGGACTGCTTCGTCAACGACAAGTTCGTCACGCTGGACGACGAGATGGAGGCACAGAAAGAGATGACTGAGCTGGGCAACGAGCTGCCCAAGATGCGCGCGGAAGACGCGATAAAGACCGCGCAGAAAAAATACGGCAAGAAGACGATCAACATACTGGTTTCCCTCCATACAATTGACAAGCCTGCTTGGGCCATAACCATGATAGGCGCTGACATAACAGCGACGACATTCGAGATCGACGCAAACACCGGCCACATAATGAAGGAAGACACGACCAGCCTGATGAAGAGACTCTAATGATGATAGACAAATATCAGAAGCCCGGAAAAATCCGCGCTGCATTTCAGGTTCAGTAACAATTTCATACGAGACTTCTTTTTCTCCTAGAATCGCGATCAAATCTTCAAAAGAATATCCTGAAACTTTCTGCAGGCCTTCTATAGCTGACATCAGAACCAGTCCTTAACTCAATCCTTCAGTGGCCTGCTCGACGCGCGAGAGATAGTAAATAGAGCGGCCGCGCTTCTCCGCGGCTACAACCCCGCGCGCGATGAGGACGTTCAGCCTCTTGCGGAGGCGCGATTCGCCGACTTTCGTGGCGTTCTCAAGGGAAGCTATGTTCATGCTGACGTTCTTGATGGTGTCGATAATAAGCATGTCAAGCGCCTCGTCCTCTATTGCCCTGCGCTGCTGCAGCCTTCTCAGCGCCGTCCTGCGGACAACGCGTCTTGTTACCTTGCGCCTTGCTTTTCTTTTCCTGACAACCTTTCTTCTGGCCACGCTTCTCACAGGACGCCTAGCCCTGCGAACTTTAGGCTTTGGCTTGGGTTTTGCCTTCTTTTTCCTTATGATCGACCTTGTCTGAGGCAACGATGCTATCTTATCAACGAGATTTTCAAGGCGCGTCGATGCGGACAAAGATGCGCCGGAATTCTTCTCAAGAGACGCGACTACCTTCTCGAGATCCGCTACTTTCCTCGTTAGAACATTAAGGATGTCATCGGTCTTCCTATCGACAGACTTTACCGTGTCTTCGAGATCTTCCTGGAGGGAGGATATGGCTTTTGTGGATCTCTCCACGGCAGCCGAGGCGGACTTGAGGTCGGCGGCAGCTGATTTCTGTGCGGCAAGGAAATCCCCGGACTCCTGTGCCATCTTTTCCAGGCTGCCTGATGCGGACTCTAGGCGATCTGCGCTTGCTGATATAATGGAATGAACGTCAAGAATGTCGGCCGCCGCTTTCTCCATCACGGGCGCGTTCCTGTTGATTGCATATACCGCTTCGGAAAGATCGGCTTTTATGGAATCGAGGTCCTCGAACCTCGTCTCGAGCTGGGAGCGCAGGGACGACAGCTCCCTTGACGCGACATCAAGCATGCCGGTTCTTTCATCCACCAGATCGAGAACTTTCTTCATCTCGTCGTTTACGCGATCGCGAAAAGCGGAAAAATCAGCAACAGTATTGTCGAGCCTCGCAGCGCTTTCCTGCGCGTGCTCTATGAATTCCTTCATGAAATCCACGACATTCTTGAGGGCGTCTGTCTGGGACTCGATGCCGGACTCTATGTTCTTCACGTTGTCGAAGACAGAAGTCAGCTCAAAGACCTTCTGCTCGACAGAGTCTATCAGAATCGACAATTTTATGTTGGTCTCCTTTATTCCTGCCTGAAGCACAGACATTTCACCTTTCATTGCGCCGAAATCGGAAGCAGCAGATTCGAGAGACTCGACCTGCAAGAGCATCTTGTCCGAAGCGCTGCCGATGCTCATCTCCACCTCTTCTTTCATCACCGAAAGCGAATCAGAAGTCCTTCCAAGCTCCTCGAGCTTCTTGTCAAAAACATTAAGGAAATTGCGCAGATTGTCGCGAACAGACTCCATGCTCTGGCCGTAAGACTCCAGGTCAGAGACCGCAGACTGCACGTCGCCCTTCAGATACGCCAGAGAGGACAGGCTGTCAGCCACGGCATCAGTCTTCGCGTCAAACCTCTGCAGGTAAGAATCCATCTTTTTTGCGATCGAAGAAGACAGAATGTCGAGCTCCTGAGTCATGTCAGAAAGCTTGTGCTTAACGTCGTCTATGACTATGTCGAGATCATAAGGGCTCTTTATGCCGTCGATGCGCTCTGCCATCTTCTCCAGGGAAGCGAAGACGAGATCAAGACGGGCAGAAACCTCGTTTGTAAGAACGCCGGATTCCAGGAGCTTTTCCACCTTCGCCTGCAATCCGGCTATCCTGAGGCGCTCCTCCTGAGAAAGTATCTCGACCGTCATGTAGCGGAGCTGCTCGTTCGTAGGAAGCTCCTCGCCATCGAGCAGAATCTGCACTTCTTCCTTTGCCATAATAAAATCACTGCGAGAATCGTCTTAAGCTTCACTGCGGAGCAAATGGAATTACAAAAGCATTACCAATGAAATGCAGATCAATGGTGTTTAATTGTTTGCCGGATGTAGTTTGAATATGAGGACATCAAGAACGAAAAGACGAAGCACGAAAACGTTTTTTCCGGCAATATACGATTCATGGGATACATTGCAGAGGGAAAAATTCCAGCAGATATTAGAGAAGCTTGGAAAAGAATTTGCATCGGACCTGAAAAAGAAGCGCATCCTGGATATCGGAGCAGGCGCGGGATATCTGGAAGACTTTCTTGCCGGGAAAAATATCCCAGCAAAAAACGTCATTGCGATCGAGCCTGACAGGAAGATGCTGAAATCAACGAGGAATTTCGTGCTAGGGAAAGCAGAAGAAATGCCTTTCAGAAAAGGAAGCTTTGATGCTGCGTTCATACTGGATGCGATTCACCTTCTTAATTTTGATGGCGAGTGCCTGAAGAAAAATGGCATTATAATTGTCTCGTTATTCTGCAACGATGAAAATACCGAAGAAAAAAGGGGGATGATTGCAGAAAAACTAAAAGGCTTTGCGATACAGACAGAATTTGTGACCGATACAAAAGAAAAAGAAATTGTCATTGTCGCGCGGAAGAAATGAATCACATCTTCTCGAGCGTCTCGATGCCGAGAAGCGCCATGCAGGATTTCAGGACATTCGAGACTGCGGCGACCAAAGCAAGGCGCTCCTTCTCCTTCTCCGAGCCGATGACCTTCACGGAATGATAATATTCATTGAACAATGCGGCGAGGTCGAACGCATAGGCGGCCATGACATGCGGCTTGTATTCTGATGACGCATGCACGGCCTCTGCTAACATGGAAAGCTTCTTTATCAGGCGTTCCTCCTCGCTGCCGAGCGCGCCTATTTTCAGCTTCATTTTTGACCTCTTCGTTATGGACCTGCAGCGCGCATACGTGTAAAGGATGTAAGGCCCGGTGTCGCCCTCGAACTCCAGGGATTTCTTCGGGTCGTATGTGATGGTCTTCATCGCATCGAATTTCAGCATATAATATTTTATTGCAGCCATCGCTATCTTCTCGGCGCGGGCATCAAGCTCTTTCTTCCCGATAGACGGATCACGCTTTCTGAGCTCCTCTTCTGCAAGCGCATGCGTCTCATTCATCAGGCCGTCGGCATCGACAACCGTGCCCTCGCGGCTCTTCATCTTGCCCTCGGGCAGATTCACCATGCCGTAGGCGAGGTGATAGCAGCCGCCCGCGAACGGATAGCCAAGTATCTCGAAGACCTTGAACAAGGCGCGGAAATGCTCAACCTGCTCGGCACCCACCACGTGAATCATCTTGTCCATCTTAAACTCTTTGTAGCGTTTCTTGTCAAGAGCAAGATCCTGCGTCAGATATACAGTCGTCCCGTCAGGGCGCAGGAGAACGCGCTTGCCAAGGCCGTGGTTCTCGAGATCAACTATTATGTTCCCGTCATGGTCTTTCTTGAACACGCCGGATTTCAGGCCAGCCAGCGCCACTTTTTTTCCTTCGAGATAGTGATCGCTCTCATAATACGGCTTGTCGATGCGTATCCCAAGACGCTTGTACGTATCCCTGAAGCCTGAAAGCACCCACGAATTCATCTTCTTCCAGAGCGCGCGGACTTTCTTGTCGTTTTTCTCCCACATGACAAGCATCTCCCTGAGCTCCTCCTCGGTCCCGGGATTGTTTTCCAGCTCCCGGGCGAAGAGCACGTAGAAATCCCCTACAAAGTGATCGGGCTTCTTGTCAGGCAGCTTTCCATTGCCCAGTTTTTCATAGGCCAGCATGGACTTGCAGATATGGACGCCGCGGTCGTTTATGATATCCACTTTTATGGTCCTGCAGCCCGAGAACTCGAATATGTTCGAAACCGCCGTGCCCAGCACTGCGTTGCGTATGTGGCCCAGATGCAGGGGCTTGTTAGTGTTCGGGCCCGGGGATTCTATCATCACTTTCTCCTTCCTTTTCTTGCCTTTTCCATAAGCGGCTTTGCCCGCGGCCTTCAGGACAGCAGGGGAAAATGCCGGGTAGTCAAGAAAGAAATTCACGTAAGGGCCGCTTGCCTCGATTTTTTTTACGAGCGAGCCCCTTGGTATTTTTATTGCGGCTGCAAGATCTTTGGCGATATCAGCCGGGGACCGCTTATGCTCCTTTGCGAGGGCGAAGCAGGGCAGCGCGAGATCGGCAATGCCTTCCGGAGGGAGCTCCAGGAGGTGCGCGTATTCAGGCACAAGCTTCTTGCACGCCTTGCGGAATTCGGAGAACATTATTCTAATTTGTCGATGGTGCTTAAAAAAGAAGTTCTATTCAAACTAGCCTGGATATCTTTTCTTCAGTTACTCGGAGAGCTTATTTCTTGTATTCGATATCCACAGATTCAACTACAACAGCTTTGCGTTCTATCTGCCCGTAAATCATTGCACAAACTTCTGAACAGAAATATTTAGTTCCACCTCTAAGCGCGACTCCTTCTGGGATTTTTATCCCGCATTTTTGGTATGTGCAAGAAACTGGAGAATCAAGAATGATAGCGGAGCTAGCGGTTAAATGTAATGGGTTATCCCCCTTGCCAAATGCTGATTTTATTTTCGGCATCCAGAAAAATTAAATAGAGGTTATTTATAGCGAAGGAATAAGCAAAAAATCATGCGGCTCTATCTTAAGTACCCAGAAGACTTACGGCTTAGCCGTTGCATTTCTTCCAAAGCCCAACGCTCGTAGATGTAGCTGCCTATAACAACAAAGCCGGCGCCTTCGCGAAGACCTTTAGCAGCCAGCATTTCCCTGAGCGTCATGTCATGCGAGCAGATAGGCTTGAATAGTTCAGGAGGGTAGGATGACAAATAGCTTCTATTGAATTCCCGCACCGCCATAATGAAACTATAGCGCGAACATATTTCAAGATATGCTTATCCGACAACCGGATAAATATAATCAGTAAAGCCGATGGCGACTATGGCTGTGCCGAAATTCTTCCCGGGCACGATCGTGCGCGTTTCGATCCTGATGTCGTTGAGCTCGTAGGCTTCCTCGAAGCCGTTCGCGTAGAGCTCGTCGAGGCTGGCGCGCAGGGAAGCTTTTGCCTCTTCCTCGTCAAGAGAACCGCTGTACTCGCATACCAGGCCGCCGTAGCGCATGCCGGTCTTGCGGTCATATAGCCATCCAACAACTATTCCGGCTGTTGCTCGCCTGCCTTTCTCGGCACTAGCTGTTGCAGTTATTGCTTCCAGGACAGCTCCATGGACGTGGCTTTTCGGCTTCGGGACCTCCCGGGCCACGCCGGGCATTATTGATGAATATGACATAATATTGAACTTCTCGATGCCGGCTTCCTTCAGCGCGAGGTGATACGAGCCCGCATGAACAGCTATGCCGCTTTCGCCGACTCCGGAGGTCCAGAAAAAACTGCGCGGCACGCGGTTGCCCATCACTACCCACTGGATGCGCCTGTCCATCGTTTTCACAGACGGGGCTAATGCTTTTGGTTGCCTGTATTCTGAAGTAGGAAGCTCCTCGAGAACTTGAATATCGTCAGTCATCTTATTTTCTGTTAGTCTCCTGAATTGGAACCCGGCATGCGCCGGGAATTTTGTTGCAGAATCTAATTTTGCGCGGATAATATATTTAAGCTTATCGATGCTGCACTGCAAGTTTTTGCATGGATTTAGCTAATCAGAAAAAGCGCCCGCGACCAGAAGAGGAAAAACAATTGTTGCGTCCGCCTGTATTTTTATGGAATCGGCATCGGCAGATGCCTTGCCCCATGATTTCGCTTCCTCGGGCAGCGCGCCTGAATCGGAGCCGTCGCCCTCGATCGCCGTGTTTATGTAGATCGCATATTTTGTCCCCTCGCGCATCATGTTGGCGTTCATGATGTGGTGCTTTGGCAGCGAGCCGCCGAGTATTATGGCCCCTGTTTCTTTGGCGTCCAGAACCATGTCCGTAAGCGTTACGATGTCGTCGCTCACATCAAGCTTGAATCCGGGATTCTCTGACTTGAAAAAGAATATCATGTCTCCTATAGAGCCGTCCGTGATGCCGGGGCAGAACACCGGTATGCCGTGCTTCGCGGCCCAGTAAAGTATCGACGTCTCGTCGCCTTTTTCCCCCAGCTGCCTGCAGATTTCCGAAGGCGTTGCTATTTTTCCCGTCTTCTTCTGCTCATCATTCAGCTGCTTCAGCAGAGGCGTGAATATTTTCTCGAATTCTATGTACCTGTCGTTCGGGACAAGTATGTTGCCTATCCTGTTTATGCCCTTGCGCCTGAGCTCTGCGCCGTCAAGACGGAAATCCCCGAGCAGGAACGGCTTCAGAGTTTTTATTATGTCTTCCTCAATTCCGCCTGCGGTCGTGACCAAGCAATGTACCATCTTGTTCTTCACGAGATGCAGAATGCTTTCCCTGACGCCTGAAGAGACCATGTTCGACGTGTAGCCGAGAAATATAGTCACTTTGTCCTTTCGCATCTTCTTCGCGATTTCTATGCCCTTTCCGAGATGCGATGCCTGGAATCCGGTGCTTGCGTAGCTCTGGATGAATTTTTTCATGTCAAGCCCTTTCGAGAAATCGTAGCCTTTGATATGCAGGCCTTTCGGCTCCTCAGACTCCTTGAAAATGCTCTTCTTAGCGTCTTTTTTTGTCGCCATGAAAGAATTGCGTGACGCAAAGCTTAAATGCGTATTCAAAATAGAGTACTAATTATGAGCAGCGGGAAAAATACAGAGCCCATATTTCAAACCAGCTGGATGCTTATGAGGAATCGCTTCAAAAACGTGTCAGAAAACGCAGCTTACCCCGCTAAGATTATTCACGAACCTTTCCTGTACGCCTCGAAGATCTCCTGGAAAGACCTGCAGAAGTAATCGCGGGCATACTTCACCGTCTTTTTTCCCTCTGGTGTCAGCGAGTACGTGATGGTCTTGCCGGCTTTCTCCCCCCTGATGAGGCCCTTTGTTTTCAGGTCTTTCAGCGCGGGATAAATAGTGCCGGGCTTGGGCTTCTCGCCCCTGCGCTTCTCTATCTCCTGCGCAAGCTCCTCGCCGTGCATGGGCTTCTTCGAGAGCAGGAAAAGCATGTGAAACGACAGCATGCCTCGCATGTCACAGCCGAACCTGCCCTTCATGCTAAATATAGGACATCATATATACTTAAATACTTGCGCGCCCTATTGTATAGGATATCCTATATCAAACTTTTACAAAAGTTTGATCAAAATATTATTAGATGAAAATTCTCCAAAAAGGAGGGGATAAGAAATGGCACGACTGGTAAAGCACGACGCAAGCGGGCCGAAAGAAGTGAAGACTGAGCATGGCGACACGGTGTGGGTATGCATGTGCGGCCTGAGCAAAAACATACCCCTCTGCGACGGCTCGCATCACAAAACAAAGGACGAACACAGCAACAAGGTCTATATGTATGACAACGAAAAACGCGTTGAAATCTAAAAAATGGAGGAGATGAAAATTATGGACATACCATGGGGAAGCGACGAGAGCAAGAAATTCGCGACGAACGTAGGCCTTATAACGAGCAACGGGCCTCACGGGCACAATGTCATGGCTGCGGAATGGACGCATCATGTATCGTACTCGCCGGGACTCATAATGGTGAATGTCGGATTTGACAAGGCCACGGAGGCGAACATCAAGAAGACCAAGGAATTCGGGGTCAGCCTCGCGGCCACGGACCAGAACATACTCACGAGCATAGCAGGCAACAGCAGCGGGAAAGAAGTCGACAAGATCGGCGCATTGAAGGAGATGGGCGCCGAGCTCTACAAGGCGAAGAAGATAGACGTGATGATGGTAAAGGGCGCCTCGCTGAGCGCGGAGTGCAAGCTCGTGAAGATGGAGAAGCTCGGGGATCACATGATGTTCGTGGGAGAAGTTGTCGACCTCAAAGCGACGGAAAAGGATTCAATAATATATGCCAAGGGCAAGTACTGGAAACTGGGCGACAACATGCCGCGGCCAGATGCTGAAGTGATAGAGAAGATCAACAAGGTAATAGAGAAGCACAAGAAAAAATAAGGCCTGTTTTTATGATAAAAGTCCTTGATTTCTACGCCGACTGGTGCGGCCCGTGCAGGGCGATGGAGCCAAATATTCCGTCATGCACATCCCGACTTTTGTAATCATAAAGAACGGAAAGGAAACTGCTGGAAGCGCATATTTAGCGGCCCGATTTTATGGAAATTATGTCGCCATGTTGCAGCTTATAATCCGAGGAGACATTGCGCTTTGTCTTCGCATTCACAGCGGAGATGAATTTTTTGCCTATGTCCTCATGAACCTGATACGCGAGATCAAGGGCTGTCGCGCCTTTCTTCATCAAGAAGCAGTCCGGGAGGATGCGGCCTTTCTTGTCGGAGAATTTTGACTCGCTCTCGACAGGGAAAACAACTATCATCTCCAGCGAAGAAAAGACGGCTTCGTTCAGCACCTGCTGGATATTCGTAGAACCATGAGATGAGAGGAAATTTTTTATTGCCGACAATGCTGCCTTCTGTTTCTCTGTTATGACAGCTTCATCAACAACAGAAAAAGACGAAGAGCCTGGGGTGTAATCTATGAGGCCGTGCTTGGCTGCTTCCCTGAGCGCCAGCTCGAACTCAGCTGATGCAGGAAGGACGGTCTTTTCCGGAAAGGCGTTTTTCACCTTTTCAAAATTCTCAAGGGAAGCGATGTCCATCTTGTTTGCCGCGATTATTGACGGCTTTGACTGCTTCCTGAGGAGAGAGACAAACGAAAGAGCCTCGTCATCGGACCAGCTCTCTATTTTTTCCGCAAGGCGCAGCTTTTCCATGGCGAGCTTGACGTCATTTTTAGAAATGCCCAGTCCCGAGAGCCGCTTCGCGAAAAGCTCCACGGAATTCTGCTGGCTCTTCGCAGCGCTCCAGTCCTTCTTTATCAGGCTGAGGATCCAGTAATCCAGCTCCTTCTCCAGCATCTCTATGGCCAATGCCGGATCGAAGCCGCTTGCAGGATTGCCCTCGAGGTCTGTCCTGCCAGATATATCTATCACATGGATAAAGGCGGATGCCTGCATGAGGTCGTCAAGGAAGGCATTGCCCCTGCCTTTGCCAAGATGTGCATCTGGAACAAGGCCGGCGACGTCCCAGAGCTTCACAGGGATGAAGCGCACGCCGGAAACGCATTTTTTGCAGGCCAGTCCCAGGTCTTTGCACGGGCATTTTGCCGCCACGTGAGCAAGGCCCTCATTGGGCTCCAGAGTCGTGAAAGGATAATCAGCTATCTTCACGTCCTTGAGCGTGGCGGCCTTGAAGAAGGTGCTTTTCCCTGAATTGGGCGTGCCGATGAGAGCGAGCTCGAGCATAATAAATGTTTCTTCGATACGTTCTTAACGATAATTGCCCTTAGTATTTCAATGCATCAGGTCGTCACGCAAAAGGAATTCCTTGAAAAATACGACTCCGGGCAGAAGGAGTTTGAAAACGTACTCATGCAGTTCTTCGACGTATCCGGCAGAAAATTCGACGGCGTGACAATCAGAAATTCGAAGATGTTCTTCTGCAACTTCCATAATTGCGAACTAAGGAAATTCAGGCTGGAGAGATGCGAACTTTATTATGTCAATTTCTATACAGGCAAGGCATCCGATTTGATGATCGACAGCTGCGACATGGAGCAGACCCTGTTTGATGTCTTTTCGTTCGACAAGGCAGCATTCAAAAAATGCAACATACGATGGAGCGGCATCCTCAATTCGAATATAGGATCCGTTGATCTTTCGACGTCTTCCAGATACAAGTTTTTCACGGACTTGTTGCAAGTGACACCGCAGGATATAGAAGATGCGATAAAACTTGTAAGCGGGGACATAGAAAGGCTCGATCTCGACATGCGGCTCAAAGTTAAGCAAATGATAAGGCAGGATATGGAGAAATACGACCTGCCGGAGCCCGGAGAAAAAAAGGATGCATATGCCGTTTCCGGAAACAGGCATGATGATTCGCCGCTGACATACGGGGAAGCGAAAGGAATGGTGGAAGCAGCATTCGGGGCTTACGGCCCGCAGGGCGGATACAAGACAAAGAAAACGGCATATGAAACGGACAGCAAATACAAGCAGTGAGCAGCGGATCGGTTTTTAATAAGTTCGTTTTCTTCTCTATGCAATGGCAAAACCAAAAACGAAATTCCGCGCTTTCAGGGAAAAGTACGGCCAGCACATAGAATTCAACAGGAACATCCTGCTGGGCAGCGTAGCAAGCGGAGTCTGCGCATCCTTATGCAACGAATTTGCGAAGGAACTTTATAACGAGCCATGGATCACGACAGCCCTGACTTCGGCGGCGCAGAACCTTTCGTTCTTTGCCGTTTATGCGCCGCTTCACTTCCGGATGAAGAGAGACGAATTCACGCAAAACGGAAAGATTGACTGGAAAAGATACTGGAAGGACATCGGAAAGACGTACCTCGTCGGACTGCCCGCAAATATCACGTTCAATGTCTGCTTTGCAGGAGGCAATTATTACCTGCTGATGAAAGGCGCAGAGGCTAAAATGGCCTCCATCATATCATACGTCGTGTCGTACATTCCTGCCCAGACCATGATGACGTACATCGCTGACAGGTCGAAGCTGGTAAGAACCGATGCAAATCCCGCTCTTCATTGAGCATTCTACAGAACTAGGAAAATTAACTAGACTGCGTCTTTAAGAATTTTCCTTATAGTTAGTATCTATGGCAAATGAAGCAGCAGATCGTTCTCACATGTTGAAATTTGTACTAGAGGTAAGGGAACCAGGCGAAGGCTGCACCAACAGTACGATTGACATATATAACAACAGAGGCTACAGACAGGCTTTAGAGTCTGTGCGCGACTCCATCCGGTTAGGTTACACAGCAGAAGAGATTAGAACCGGGCTTGATGAAGCAATAGAAACCTACAAGACAAAAGAACAGCAACAAAAAGAGTTCAGTGCCCCACTCGTAGAAATCTCCTTTTAAGTTTTCCTCTGCTCAATTCTAGTTATGACATCAAAGATATGCTCGGTGTGCAGGCACAGCGACATGCTCTGCAGCGGATGCAACAGGCTCGTTTCGGAGGGAAAGATCAGCCAGACGGACATAGACCTGTCGCGGGCCATGGAAAAGATGAACCTCGATGCGGAGTTCTTCAGGACAATAGAGCACGAGAACAGGATAATAATAGTAGCGGGCAAGGACGCGGGAAAGATCATCGGCAGGGCAGGAAAGAATGCCGCTGCAATCGGCAAGGCGCTGGGCAAGGAGATAGACGTCGTCGAGACGGGCGACGAGAGAAGGATGATAGAGAAAATGCTGCGCGTGCCGACGCTGGGGATAAACAAGATATACGGGCAGGAAGAAAAATACAAGATACGCGTTGAAAGGCGCTTCAAGCCGAGGATAAAGGCGAGCCCTTTCCTTGTCGGGAAGATAATCGGCAAGCAGGTAGAGATTTTGTTTGAGTGAGACTCGTGTTTTATGTTTCAGCCAAGATTTTATCCAGCTTTGCTTTTGCTGCATCTATATCTGAAGTTTCACCTTCCCCTACCATGACAGAATCCTGAAAATCGATTTCTTGACGAGGTTTTTGCGAGAGGTAGAATCTCATGCCTCTTTTTGATAATCTGTCACGAGTTCATTCTATCCTTCAAATCTTTATCTAAGAATACATTGAAAACTGCTGCCTGAAGGCAGCAGATGAAAGCAATGTATTCTGGATCCCATCTTCCAGCAAACCACCGCCTTCAGGCGGTGGATATTAAGGAAGATGTGATATCCTCTTTATTGTGCCTATATTGTAAAGCAAGAAAAGAGCTGATTTCATGAGAGTGGCTGTCATCGATTACGACCTGTGCAAGCCGGACAAGTGCGGGAACTTCCTCTGCGCGCGGCTATGTCCCGTGAACCGCGAGGGGATAGAGTGCATAACGAAGCACCAGCACGACGAAGGCGGCCGCAAGAGGCTGCTGCCGCTAATCAACGAGACAACATGCATAGGATGCGGCATATGCGTCACTCGCTGCCCGTTCCACGCGATCTCCATCGTGAATACGCCGGAGCAGCTGCAGGAAAGGCCTGTGCACCGTTATGGGGAAAACGCGTTCGCGCTCTTCAGGCTTCCCATACCGGTAAAGGGCGTGGTGGGGCTGCTCGGGCCGAACGGATGCGGCAAGAGCACCGCGCTGAAGATACTGGCGGGGCAGCTCTCGCCGAACCTCGGGCTGTTCGGCAAGGAGACGCAGTGGGAAGAGCTGATAAGGATAAACAGGGGGACGGAGCTGCAGAAGTATCTCGAAGAGATGAAGAGCAAGGAGATAAAAACAGTGCTCAAGCCGCAGAATGTCGCGGAGCTGCCGGATGTCGTAAAAGGAAATGTAGAGAAATTTGTCACGGACGACGAGATAATCAAAAAGCTCGAGCTGCAGCAATGCCTGGACAGGGAATTAAAAGAATTGTCCGGGGGCGAGCTGCAGAGAGTGGCGATAGCAGTCGCGATGTCAAAGGACGCGGACATCTACTATTTCGACGAGCCGACAAGCTACCTGGATGCCGGGCAGCGGTTCAACGTCGCGCGCGCCATCAAGGAGCTCGCCGAAAAGAAATTCGTCATGGTGATAGAGCACGACCTCGCGACGCTGGATTTCCTCGCGGACAGGGTGCATATTTTCTACGGCGTGCCGGGAACTTACGGGGTAGTATCAAAGCCGTACTCGGCAAAGCAGGGCATTAATATATTCCTCGGCGGGTTCATCAAGGAGGACAATGTGAGGATACACGATCCCATATCGTTCGCGCACACGAGCCAGGAAGGCATGAGAAAAAGGAAAGAACAACTGCTGGAATTCACAGGCATAAAGAAAAACTACGACAATTTCTCGCTAAACATCGCCAACGGAGAGATCAACAGGGGCGAGGTGCTGGGGATAATCGGCGCCAATGCGCTGGGCAAGAGCACTTTCGCGAAGATACTGGCCGGCGAGATCGAGGCGGAATGCCAGATATCGAAGAAAGTGAAGATATCTTACAAGCCGCAGTACCTGAGCGCAGATTTCGAGGGAACCGTGGCGGAGCTGATCGAGAGCCAGAAGCTGAACTACGACCAATACACGCTGCTGGCGAGGCAGATGGACATGGAGCGCCTGCTCGAGAAGCAGGTGAAGGCGCTCTCAGGCGGCGAGCTGCAGAGAACCGCCGTGCTGATTGCGCTGTCGAGGGAGTGCGACATGTTCCTGCTGGACGAGCCCTCGGCGCACCTGGACGTGAACCAGAGGCTTGTAGTCGCCAAGGCGATAAAGGGAAAGACCGCGATGGTGATAGACCATGATTTATTGTTTTTGAGCTACATAGCGGACAGGACCATGCTGTTCTCCGGAATCCCGGGAAAGGAAGGCAGGGCTGAGATACTGCCGCTGAAGGAAGGCTTCAACAAGTTCCTCGGGCAGATAGGCATAACGTTCCGCAGGGACGAGCAGACCAAGCGGCCGCGCGCGAACAAGGCGGATTCGCAGATGGACAGGGAGCAGAAGGAGAAAGGGGAATATTTCTTGTTCTAATAAAGTGAAAATTCAGGAATATAGCCAACAAGTTCTGGATCTTTCACAGATGCGTGTATCCTACTAGCAGAAGCAGAACTTGGAGTTAATGTAATTCCAGTCAATTTTGCCATTTCTTTTATTACATCTGCATATTCTGGCTTTACGTCTATCCAGAGGGTTCTTGAATCTGAATATTGCGAAGCATAACCTGTGGCTTTATCTTCAAATAAAACTCTAAGAGCCGCTATTGCCAATTCTCTGTCTTGTGAGCCTTTTTCAAGACCATATTTAGCAAGATGCCCAAATTGGACAGGGATTGCCGAGTACTCTTGAATTTTTGTCCCTTCTTGAGTATTGGCAAGAGTTTTGGAGACTCCTGGTTTTCTTGATAATTTGCCTGTACGTTCCAATAAACTAATCAAAGAATCCTGTTTTCTTTTTGTCGAGTAATAGTGCAACTCACCTGTTTTTGAATGGCCCCAGCCAAATAGGAAAAGCCCTATGTATAGACCAAGTGTTATTGAATCTATCTGAGTTTTTGGATCCAAAAGTGGAATAGAATTACTATATGTGTACCAACTAGATATGTCTTCGATGCCAAGTTCTTTTATTACTACTTGTGGTATCCCGTTACCAGGTAAATAAGTCGAATAAATAATGTCCATGTAGCGTGCATTGTCCGTATGAACATGATCTATATCGTAAGTCTTTAGCCCGAGCTGAGATAGTTTTGCACCTAAAGCATAAAAGTGACAAGCTCTATCTCTAGTATAAGCACGCGATAGAACATCTTCACTAACTACACCACGTTTTAAGCCGGAAAGACTTTTTGCTAGTAAAAATGTAGACCCTTTTACGACTCTTTCTAGTCTTCTTTTCAGACTTTTTGCTTTACCTTTATCAATCCGATGATTTTCTACTAGCAAATCAAACTCTTTATCAAAGCCTCTTTGATCAACAGCACATGCTTTAATCAAATTTTCTACAGATTTCATTTGTTCTGAAGACAGATTCAAACCTAGAAGTTCAACCTGTTTAGGAAGTTTTTCTACCACTGCAACAGCATGTCTTTCTTTAATGCCATAGTGTTGGAGTCGTTGTTTTAACTCATCTCTATGACCATTGAACAAAATAGCGTAAGGCAGAAATCCGATGACATCTTCGACTAAACTAGGCGACAAAAATTTATCAAGTCTTGTTCCAGAACAGATCTCACCAGCTGTGTTTTCCCAATCAACTTTTTGGCCTATCACCTCAGCTATTGCTGATAAGCCTGATCTTGCTGCTGTGTAAAATACAGCGTCTCTCTTGATTTCTATCTTTTTGAAATCTGAAGGATAATTAGCAGCAGCTCTTCTTGCAGCGTCTTCAATTTTACGTTCTAAATAGATCTTCAGGTCTATTTGTCTATGTTCTTTTTCTTTTAGGTAATCTATTATGTGATCAAAACCAAAATTTACGTCTAATATGTTCTCAGCTTCTCGAAAACCAAAGACAGGCGTAATTTTTTCTTTTAGTTCTAACATTTTTTCTTGATCATCACTATCAGCTTCTCCCAATTGATTAAGAAATATGATAGAATCAGTTATTGCATTATGACGATCCCTGTCATAAACAACGAAATACTGGTCAGGCACGTCTAGGAGGTTATAATTTGCCATAATGAAAGGATGACAAAAACGTTCTTAAATTAAACGATTATCGTAAAAAGAGTCAGTACCTTCTTCCTGTGAGCCTTGCATCTATGTTCTTCAGGCGCTCGTTTATCGTCTCGGTCTGGGAGCGGATCGCGGCGAGCTGGGATTCTATGAGATTCAGGCGGTCGAGGATGTCGTAATCCTGCCTGGGCTCCATCCTCGGCTGGGGCTGCTCGAAGCTGAAATCCCTTGGCTCGGGCCTCTGGCCGAAAGCCTGCTGCTGGCGCGGAAAAAAAGGCTCAGGCTGCGGAGACTGGGAATAAGCCTCGGGAGCATAAGGATCCCTCGGAAACTCGTTTCCACGATCGAAGCCGAATTTCTCCCCGACAGTGGCCGGCTCCTGCTGGAACCTCTCGCCAATGACCTGGGAGCGGATGTCGCTGTAGTCGGTCTCGTGCTTCCTTTTTCCGAAGACCTTGTCCTTCAAACTTCCAAGAATCATTTTAATATCACTAATCTTATTTGGGCGGGCGCTATTTTAACTTATCGGCGGATGTTTTGACGGATATTGTTGGATATATAAAACCAGAAAAATCCTGGCATATTTCATTTGCCGCGCGGGAATACTGCGGGTCTGACATCGCAAATGTCACGGAACACCCGCAGAGGGAGCGAGCCCTGTAAAGGAAGGTTATAGGAAACCAAGGTTTCCTATTTCATACCTCTATTGACGTGACTGAATATTCTGGATGTTTCAAAGTATAGATACTTTTCCTACTGTCCTTTGTATCATCTCTACTTTCTAACCATCCTGATTTCCTAAGTTCGTGTAACATGACAATAATAAATGACGGATTTTCTTCTTTGAACAAGCCTTTTGCTTGTTCAAAAGTGAAAGGCTCTTCTCTAAATTCTTTCCATAGCATAACATATCTACGCATTAACCATTTTGGAAGCGGCAAAGTCATATAAACCACACACTTTACATTATCTATTCCTTTATCTTTATTATATATAAAGATATCACTTATCTATTGAGCCTTTTTTATTCAGGCTAACTGATATTAGAATTATGATAAGTGATTTCTCTGCGTCTATTATTTCTGATATTTTAAGGCAGAAAGGGATACCTATGGAAAGTTATGAAATAGAAATGTTAGATTTTATTAATCAAAAGGGAATACCTATAACTACACAAGATATAGCAACAGAAGCAAAATTAGGAGAAGATAGTGTAGAATTTATTGTAAGAAGTCTGGAAATTAAAGGTTTATGTAAACATAATAGTCCACCTATTTCTATGACAGAGAACGGCAAAAAATTAATTGATATATGCTATAAATATAGCGAACAAATACAAAAAAGAATAGATAAGGACTCTTATTTTAATGATATTGCTAAGTCTTCTAAATCTATAATTGGGTAATTTAATGTCAAAGCCATCAACAAAGTTTGATAGTTTTGGCAAGTTAGAAGGTTATACAGAAGATAATTTTGACCAAAAATTAGAAGGTTTAGAAACCGAATTAACAAAAGAAGAAATGGAAGAAGCATTCGATGAATTGGCTAAAAAAGAGGGAAGAGTAACAATTTTAGGCTCTGGAGATAGAATGGACTTTCTAAAGAATATTAAAATAGCTGTTCAAAGTCTTGGGAATTATAGATGTATAATTATAGAGAAAATACCACACTTCAAATATGAAACACCACGACAAAAAGTCCATTCATTTTTATCGTCATCTAAATTTGTCATAGCAGATAATTGCAAACCTTCAGGAGAATTATTGGAATTAGAATATTGCAGAAACGCTGGTGTTATAACAGCCATATTAGCTCAAAAAAGCCAGAAATTGGCAAGTTGGATGTCTATAGATTTTCATATACATAGCAAAGATTTTGAATTATTTGATTATGAAAAAGAAGATGTTGATTATCTAAAAGAATTTATGAAAAGTGTTATAGTTTGGGTAGAAAATAGATGTAATGAAAGAGAACAAGACATTGAAGATGTCAAAAAACGCTATGGATACTAATGATTTTTCTTCATAATTAATGATTTTTGTCAAGTCCCGTCATTTAACAGACATCTAAAAGTCCCTATATTTTAACAGAACCTTTAGACCGCAGATATTTATTCCTCGAGCCCGAAGGCGCGCTTGAGGCGGTCGCGTATCGTGTACATGTTGTCCTTGGCGTATTCGAGGTACGCCTGCCTCTGCTTGTGATAGAATGTCCTGTTGAAGAACCACCAGAAGGAACGCTGGATGAAATTCGAGTACTCATATGTCGTCTCTAAAACCCCTTTTATCCTGACTTCTACCCAGCCGGTCTTGTCCTGGCTGTTCTGCTCGCCCTGGATAATAAGACGGAGCTTTGTCGTTGTCCAGCGGTCATCAGGGCGGCGGCCCATCCACTTGCCGAAAAAGCTCGGCGTCTTGCCCGAGACGTCCCACCTGATGTCGGTCTCCAGGGTGTCCTTGCCCGTGATTTTCATGATGTCCTTGAGCAGTCCCGGAGCCATAGTCACTGCTACGAAAGGATTCTTGCCCTCGAACTTCACCTTGAGGGTGTCTGAAGGAGCCAGGATGTCGTCAATTATTACTATCTTTCCCAATACCCTTCGCCTCCGGCGAATCGTATCGCCATATTACAAAACATAATTATATATTGCGTAAGGATGTTATTAAGATTTTTGGCGTCTGGCGGAAGACTTGCCATAAAAGAACCAGAAGAAAGGCAAAAACTTGGCGAACGCTAGGACGGAGAAGACGGCGGCGCGGCTTCCCTCAGCGTCTCGCCGAAGTGCTTGAGAGCGGACTCGAAGCTCGTGAGGAGCTCCTTGCCGAAGTTCAGGTACTCCATCCTCTTGTGATGGTAGAAGAACTTGTGCCAGAAGCGGCGCGACATCTCGTAGAAGATGCTCTGCTGGAACACCGTGTCCTGCGGGTACTCCGTGATGAGGCGGGGCTTGATTTTGATGGCGGCCTTCCCGTCGCCATTCATCGAAAAGCCCTTCAGGTCTATTTCCACCGTGATATACGAATAAGCATCGAGGACCTTGGTGACTTCCCATTCCACCTCGAAGCGCTCGGAATCCTTGCCCTTTTCCCAGGAATAGTTCTTCTCCTGCACGTAGGCATCAGGGACGTTGAATATCGTCCTTATGAGCTCATTCACCTTCTTGTAGAACTTCTCGGGGTAAGGCCCCTTGAACTCGATCTTGATGTCCTTGACCGGCTCGAATATGTAATCCCATATCAGAAGCTTTGTTCTTGCCCATACCATCTTTTAGCACCACTTTCATGATTCCTGCAGTTCTCTAATAAGAATTGTTGGCTGTGTATATATTGTTTTAGAAGAAAGGTTTTGCATAAGGATGCATAAGGAGTGCAGGGTATGTTCCACGACGAGGAGAAACCTATAACCATAGACCACGACAAAGACATGAATGCCAAGCCAGGAGCAGGCATTTTCTCGCGGCCCTTCTTCTGGAACGGAAAAGCGTATTTTGGCGCGGCGAATTGATATGGAAGTTCAGGACAGGGGGCCGCATAGGACTTTCATCGCCTGCCGTGACACAGGACAAGATATTTTTCGGCTCGAATGACAGATATTTCTACTGCATCGACAAGGACGGGAAGCTTGTATGGAAATTCCTTACAGGAAATGCGAATGTTGCCGGCTGCGCTGCGGTGAATGGGAGCGTGTTATTCGGCTCTTATGACCATAATTTTTACTCTCTGGACAAAGAGACAGGCCGCCTCAGCTGGAAATTCAGGACAGGAGGGCATGTGACGGGAGCAGTCCCTACTGCAGTAGATGAGAAGTTTAATGTCTTGTGGGTAACGACAATCGTGTTACGGAGGGAAAAGCAAAGGAAGGATTGATATTCGCCGGCTCCTCTGACAGACATTTGTATGCCATAACCTTGGACGGGCAGCTGAAATGGAGATACGTGACTGGCAACGGGACAGAGCCCGCTTTCCTGCAGGAAGACCCCGGGCTTTACAAGAGCCAGCCAGTTTACAGGTCTCAGCCGCCTTACTTGGACAAGAAGAAGGACGGCTATTCCCGCTAAACAATATATACAGGCCGCTGCAATAGGAAATCATGGTATTCGAAATCATAGGCGCGGCCGTCATGATAGCGTTTGGGCTGCTCGCGATATACTTCTCGCTGGAAGAGGGCATCAGCGACAGCAAGATGCTCATCATACTCTTCATAGGCGCGATACTCGTGATAGGCGGCGGGTGGATAATCGTCAGCACGATAAGCCTCGTCGCGCTGCTCTCGAAGATAGCCGGCATAATATTCACGTTCTTCGGCTTCTTCCTGATATGGGGATTTCCCGACATCACGCAGTACCAGTACGAGAACATGAGCAAGACAGGGATATTCATTGGCGCGATTTTTTTCATCATCGGGTTATATCTGCTTTTGTTTTATCCATAATTTCAGACAAGAATATCCCTATACTGCTGTTGTTTTATCCTTGAAGCGCGGCTCTTCGTTTCTGATGATTTTTGCCACAAATAAATACAATGCTTTCTAGATGCCATGTTCTCAGAAACCCACGGCTTCAGCCGTGGGAGTATTAAGAACATTTCATACACTCACATCCTTGCCAGAAAAAGGGCCATCACCAGCACCAAAACGAAAAGGACTCCTGGATATCCAATCCTGAACATAGAAAAAGTTAATATATAATGCAAAGCAAAAAGAGAGTATGGGAAAATTCTTGCTCGGCGATTTCACGCGAAAACCGCTTACCGGCGAGCCTGCGCGGCCAGATAACAAATTAGAGCACCCTACAAAATATCTTGGGCATGCCGTGGTCGCGCCGCCGTTCGAGGCGCACACTGTGATAGACTTCACAGGGCCTCCGGGCGCGGTTTCAGGGCTGTATTACGGATTGTCGTTCCAGCTGCTGAAATGGGAATTCCTTCTCCAGAAGGCGGACGAATGGCTGGACGTCTCGCCTGTCCATGCGCAATATTATCAGCTCACGCACAAGCAGAAGGAAGACCTGGAAGGCAGGATAAAGTCGGGGCTGGGCTCGGTGTCGCAGTCCATTGCCGACCTCGAGCTGGTGATGCACGACAAGAGGAGATACGAGGAATTCCTGCGGTACATGGGGTACAGGACGCCGAAAGAGAGCGAGAAGGAGCACAGCCACAAGACAGGGGATGAAAAGTACGAGCACAGCGAAGAGGAGATGAAAGAGCTGTGCTTCATGGTGGATGACGACGACAAGACAAGAAAGCTCAGGGAAGGGCGCGCGGACAACCACTCGCTGAAGGCTGTCTTCATAGACCAGGTGGACATGCATACGGGCGACGGGATATCGATAAGATCCATAATCTCCAGATGGCCCACGCTGATAATAGACTTCATGAAGCTCGGGGACGAGGACACGGACACGGACAAGGTGGCGGCCAGCCTGGACATCTCAAAGGCCGAGGCTGTCGTGCTGGTGACGAAGAACAAGCTGTTCGCGGAATGGAAGCGACTCTTCCTTGGAAACCTGAAGGACCGCTATACGCGGATACAGGAGGTGAGGATGGGAAGGGAGAAATCGGTTGCCGAGTACAGGGAATGGCTCAAGCCCATCATAGCAAGGCACAGGCTCATCTCGGAAAGCCTGAGCGATCCGGGAAAGAGGGGAGGCGCCAGGACATCATTTATAAATGCAGGCGGGAATGCGGTCTCCTCGTCGATAATAGAGCTGTGGGTGTGGAAGGACTTCAGCTCGCCGGAGTACTTCAAGGGCGGCAGCGAAGACATAGCACGATTGACGGACGGGAAAGACCCATGGAAATGGAAGCTTACTCCTTACGACAAATGGACGAAGCAAAATTTCATATTCCACAAGGAACATGGGCTTGTGCAGGACTACAAGTGGATAACGGACGAATGGTGCAAGGATCAGCTGAAGAGCTTTTATGAACAAGGCTGGCTCACCAAGAACAAGTTATATTATTCATACTTCATCATCCAGATAAGGAAGACCAATATAAAGATGCCCACCGGCGAGGAGGCGGAGGACGGGGATTTCGACATCAACATGATAGTGATGAGCCAGAACGCCATGTTCGCCAAGCTTCTGGAGCTCAAGGCCAAGCAGCACGAGTTCGAGACGTATATCAACAGCCTGCTCGGCCTGCCCACGCGCGTAAAAGGGAAGCCGCCCGGTATAACCCAGAAGAACAGGCTAGGGCCGGCAAAGAAATTCTTCGACTGGTTCTCGCTGAATTTCCAGTTCTTCAAGAGCGGCCCTTATGAAAAGGACTTCGACGAGCGCCTGACAAAATACTACTTCGCCCCGATAGCGGGCGAGCGCTACGGCGCGATAGTCAATCTCATCAAGAACAAGATAGGAATGGGCAAGTAATAGTAAAGAACACTGATTTTTGAACATATTATGATGTTCTTTCCATATAGCACCTTGCATCAAAAAATTCACCAATCAATGCAAGCTGCTATAAGATTTCATTTTGGTTATTTTTCCGATGAGAATAAAGAGGATGACAAAACTTATACGATGTTTTCCCCCTGTTTATGACAACAAAGATGCCGACAGCAAAAACGGCAGGTTCATGATACGCATGCGGCACTTTATTTTAAACTATAGAAGGCAAGTATTAACATGGAAAAGATAGCATTCACGGAAGTCATCGCGCGCTACAGGAACGGCGAAAAGGATTTTTCGCACTGCATACTGGAGAACGCAGACTTATCCTCTCTAGACCTGACCGGCATCGTGTTCGCGGGCTCGGATCTCTCAGGCACTAATTTCTCAAATTCCAACCTCACCGGCGCCAGCTTCATGGACTGCAACCTCAGCAGGTGCCTCTTCGACAATGCCGTGCTGAGGAATACAAATTTCGAGGGCGCCAACCTCTCCCGTGCGAGCATCAGAGGCGTCACAATAGACAAAACGATATTCAGAAGGGCAAATTTCATGTGGGCGCACCTGTGCGGAAACGACCTGATGCGCGCCGATATCACGGACGCGGTGCTGGACTGGTCATGCCTCATCGGCACGCAGGTCACAGACGAGCAGGCCACTGCAATACCGCAGGCTGCGCTGCTGACGAGGGCGGAAAAGCATGAGATCCAGCCGGGCGCAGGGTATGGCTATGGCATACAGGCCAAGGGAGGATACGGGCAGTCGCAGCAAAGCGGCCAGGGCTATGGCGGAGGAGACGGAGGACAGGGAAATTACGTTCTCGGGAGCGGGGAATACAAGGAAGAACAGCGGGAAGACGCATCGCTTCCGCCGCCGCTCAGGAAAAAAAAGCAGGAAGACAAAGAGTACTGAAAACCTTCATGGCTATTTCTGAAAACCTGAACACACAATCCATATATATAACAGCGAGCAAGTAAGAAACATGGGCTATAAAGTCGGGATATCATCAGGCTGGTGGCATATCGGGAAAGACCCGAACCTGCTGGGGCTGGCGCAGAAATCAGGGGCATTCGGGGCGACTGCAGGCGTGCAGTTCAACCAGGTGGACCTAGATACAGTCATAGAATTCCTGGAGCCCGAGCTCAAGAAGCAGATGAGCGAGGTGCTGCGCACCCTTGGCATAAAGGTAGGGCTTCATGGGGAGCTCGGCGAGGTCGCGGCGCTCGAATCAGCGGAGCGCAGAATATATGAGCAGGTCCACAAGCGCACAGTGGCGACGTTCAAGTTCTCCAAGGAATTCGGCTTTGTTTATGTCAATGTGCACGGCTCGCAGAAGCTGCAGCTGCAGCAGGAAGAGTCGAGATTGAGACCCTATGGATACAGCTTCCAGGTGGTGGATTTCTGGGGACGACCTTTCTGGCAGCTGGCAGAAGAGAACAATGAAGGCGGCAGAAAAGTAAAGGAGTTCCTTATAGGAAAGATAAGCGGCAATGCAATACGCCAGGACGACGCATGGGGGAAAAATGTGTCAGAAGAAGCCAAAAAAATAGACACAGAAATAGAGCAAGACATACAGCGCCAGCTCGATGAAGTGAAAAAAAAGGAAGGTTACGACAAGCTTTCGGAAGCGGAGAAAAAATCAATAGAAAGGCAGATCAGAATCGAGGCCGCAAAAACCAGGGATTTCCTGCTCAAAGAAAGAACCGAGAGGAATGCTGATTTCATCTACAACGTATGGAAAGAATCAACTTACGCAAGATACGTGCTTGAAGCAGGAGAAATAGACGCGTACATGGCAGTCGCAATCTACATGTACTACAACAAAGACCCGCTCTGGTTCAACATAGTGGGAGATGTCCATCCGGAAAAAGCTTATGTAGGAAAATCACCAAAGAACGGCGGCGAGGAAGAAGACCCCACGATGGAGGAAAGGTTCAACTCGGCAGTTTCTGCCAAGTATCACGAAGGGCATCTGCTGAAAACAAACAAGGAACTCGACGGACTTTCACTAAAGGAATTCTGCGAAAAAAACCAGGTACATTACCTCATAGAAACGCCGCACTCGCAGGCGGGCAGCGAGGGGCTAGCGAGATTCTACAGGCCGTGTTATTTGTACGAGCTCGCCAAAAGGATAAACTCGCCTTACGTGAAGATAACAATAGATTTCGAGCAATGCATGGGGCAGAACATCGCGCTGGATGACGACAAGAAGCCCGGCGACGGCGTAGGGACGTGGCCTGACGACATCGGCAAATATATACATCTCCTGCACCTCGGAGAGCCGAAGCCCTACTGGGGCACTGCACACATACCAATAGCACTAGGATCGATAGGGCACGAAGCGCTCTACAGGTGGATATTCAAGCTGAGAAAAAAGGGATTCAGGGACGGCATAATTGTTTTCGAGCGCGGCTCGGGCAGGAGCGGCGGAGGCAAGACAATGTTTGAGGTATTCGAATACAGCGTGCAGGCGATAAGGAATATCGTGCAGTTCCTGGAGCAGGACATAGAACCGAAGAAGCTGCCTGCAGAATTCTATGGCATCACGCACGAGAACAAGGATGTCTTCGCGAGGCAGCAGGTCACGATCAGGGAGCACGCGTGGGATCCTCTCGAAGGGCTGCTGAGCGTGGTAGAGGAGAAACACTCGTTCCTCAGCGGCGCCGCGGTCGCGAAGCAGAAGGCCCAGGAATGGGAGAAGAGGAAATTCCGCTGAGCCTTTTTTATTATTTATCTGAGAAAGCATTGAAAACTGCTGCCTTTAGGCAGCAGATGAAATACAATGCTTTCTAGATGCCATGTTCTCAGAAACCCACGGCTTCAGCCGTGGGATATTAGGAGCATTTCATAATGGAAAAAGCCTCGGGAAAAACTTTGCAAACTTTTTGGTATTACTACCTAAGGTGAAAACTCGAAGTTGAGCAAAACTCAACTTGAGTCTTCAAAAGACTTTCCTAAAGCCTTTTGCAAGAAGTTTCATCAAGAGGTAAAAAAGATGGCAGCGGTTTCTGCAGTTATTTGTATTTCTTTCCGCATTCGCAACCAGAGACAGGATACAGCCCGTTATTCAGTGCATAGCCCGCAGGCGGAGAAGAAAAATAATTGCGCCTTTCTCCGAAACTGCGGCCTGCAAATTCAAACATGCTTCTAAATAACAAGAAAGACTATTTGAGCTTTTCTATGGCTTTCCAAACGGCACTAATTTGCTCTCTTGTCTTCTGCCTGCTATAAGAATTGTTTATTACAAAAACCTTCCCGTTTCCCAGCTTCTTCTGCGCGATATTTTTCTTTTCTTCAAATGGCAGCTGATGGGCAGAGCGGCGCTCGATGTCTTTTCTGGAGAATTTCGACCTCTTGACAACAGCCTTCTTGTCGGCATCGACGATGACCAGAAAATCCACAATATCAAGCATGTCAGCCTCCACCAGGAGAGGAACGTCCAGCACGATCACATGTTCGGAGAATTTATCAAGCCTCTGCCTGATTGCCCTTATCACGAAGGGATGGACGAGGCTGTTGAGCATGGACAGCTTTCCTTTGTTCTCAAAAACGACATTAGCGAGCTTCTTCGGGTCTATATCGCCTTTTTTGCCCATGGCTTCGGGAAAGAACTGGGCAACAGCTCTGGACGATTCCGAGCCCTTTTTCAGGAATTTCCTGGCAATCTTATCGGCGTCAAGAACAAGAACGCTCTTTCCGCCAAACGACTTCAGCATGCGAGCCGCGGCTGTCTTGCCAGTGCCTATGGCGCCTGTCACGCCTATGATCTTCTGAGCCATTTGAAAAACACTTCAGCTTATATTTTATACGTTTCCGGACGTTTTGAATTCAAGTGATGAAAAATCTTTATAAACTATTCCATCAAAGGTTACCTAGCAATTTCTGGTGTCAAACATGTCGAAAAAAAACAAGGGTAGCGGGAAGAGCGAAAAAGCCGCCAAGAGCGCCGAGGAAGAAAAGAAGAAGAAGTTCGATGCCCTGAGGAAGAAGCAGATCAAGCTGGCCGAGAGGTACAAGGACGAGGTTCTCAAGAAATACAAGGACATAGTCAAGGCTGTCGTGCTGTTCGGCTCGTACGTGCGCGGGGATTATCACGAAAAAAGCGACATAGACATGCTCGTAATCGTTGATGATGTCACGGCAAGATTCACGCCGGAGATGAAGGATTCATTTGATGACAAACTCTATCAGATCGCGAAATCGATCTCGGAAGACATAACAGTGCAACCGGCATGGACGCTAAGCGAATTCTGGGACATGGCGCGCATCGGGCATCCGCTGCTATTCACGATAGTGAGGGACGGCTGGGCGCTCTACGACACCGGATTCTTCATACCCGTGAGGAAGCTGCTCGAGCTCGGGAAGATACCGACGACTCTCGAGGCTGTGGAGAAATTCATGGAGACCGCGCCGCAGAAGATCAGGCGCGTGGAAGAGATCAAGCTCATGATGGTCGCGGAGGACTTATATTATTCGATGCTCAACAGCTCGCAGGCGGTGCTCATGTACATGGGCGTGAATCCGCCCTCGCCGAAGCACACGCCGCTCGACGTCAAAGAACACCTTGTAGGGAACAAGCTCCTCGAGGAGAATTACCTGCATGACCTGGAAGAGGTCATCAACTTCCGAAAGGCTGTCGAGCACAAGGAGATAAAGGAGATTCCCGGCCAGAGGCTTGACGAGATGATAGAAAAGGCAAAGAACTACGTGTCGAGGATGGAGCAGCTCCTGATGCAGCTGCAGAAGAAGAAAAAAGAGACCATAGTCCAGAAGAACTACGAAGTGATGATAAAGGCTGCTGTAGCAGCGCTCAAGAAGCTGGACAAGCTGCCGCCCGACCCGAAGGACCTGCCTGGCGCGATAAAAACGCAGCTCATAGACGAGAAGAGGATAGACTCTTACTACGGGGACGTATTCAAGAAAGTGATAACGATGCGGAAGATGCTCGACGAGGACAAGGTTCAGGAGATCCCGCAGAGGGACGTCGAGCTAACGAGGGAATACGTGCGCAGGTTCGTGCAAGATTTGAGGCCCGTGATCGAGGGGCCGATGCCGAAGAAGGCGAAGAAAGCCGCAAAAGGCAAGAAGAAGTGAAGTTTCTTTTTCTAAAGCAAGGCAAATAGAAAGGTTTAAAAGTCTTTACTCATTAGTAATGATTGATAAATATGGCAAGAATCTCGCTAAACGATTACCTCCAAATGGATAAACCAGGATTTTTTGTTGAAACAGACCAGCCTGGTCATAGTTTTTCTATAGAGTATGAAAACAATGGCCGCAAGGGATCAGTTGGGACATATACAAACGGCGTACCGCGAGAAACCCTAGAAAGAGACATTAGGCAATACTTGGAAAGATTGGACGTAGAGGTGAAATAAAAATGGCATTCGACTGGTATGTTCATGGTTTCTGGCTTTTTGGGGCCATATTCTTCTTCCTCGGCGGGCTTTTCGCGGGGAACCTGAGATGGCTCGAGGGCACTACGCAATTCAGCTTTGGCATATCGATAATACTTACGTTCGTGTTCTTCCTCATCGCAGGAATGTTCTGGATATCCGCTTCCGTGAATGCAAGGCAGGAAGAAAGAGGATACTACAACAACGAAGAAGTGTGAAAGGTGAAAAAATGGGAGAAGACGTACCTGCTGGAGACAGAACAGAAGAAAATTCGTATCCTAATTTAGCAGAGATGATAGCTGAATCGCCCGTTGTTGATCAAGTTATCGGCCGCATACGAGACGGCAGGCAAAAACGAGAGGAAAGAGAATTCAAGAGCAGGCTGCTGAAAATCGGGAAAAACGCTATTTATGACATGGTTTCTTTGGGCTCTGCAGGCTATGCCGCGTATTCGGCAGCCGGCGGCAATTTGAGAGGTGCGTTATATTCGGGACTTGTTTGTGCGGCAACTAATGCAATAAAGTACAGATCGCTCTGGAAGGATGTAAGACCAGATTAAAATTTGAAAAAAAATAGCGTGAGTAAAATGGCAAGTTCTGTACCGGATTTTGGCGTGTCAGCCATGGCTGCCGCTCGCAGGCATTTGGATGAATATGAAAGACAGATGAAAGAAGACCCTACAAGGAAAGACAGCTGGCCTTATTTGATCGATGCCGACAGAGAGATGCAGGCTGCGAAACAAGAAGGAAAGGATATTACAGAACTGGATCAAAGACTTTTGTCTTTGTGCAGATATCGCACATAGAAAACGACTTATGCGCTCTTGCGCCTCAAAATTTATTTAAATGAGCTTATGTCTTATATATACAGGCAGTAGTTATGGAAAGAGTTACAATTTCCCTCCCTAAACAGGATGTAAGGGCCTTGATCAAGCTAGTCGAGGAATTGCAGTTTCTTGAAAAAGTGGATAAAGGGAAGAAACAGATAGAAGAAGGAAAATTCGTTACTTACGAGGAATTCAAGAAAAAACACAATTTGAATCAGTAAAATTCCCTTTCGTAGCGCGAAGAACCCCTTTTTTCAATTGCGAATATTTTGACAATCTTGTCGGTTTTTGAAAAGCTATAAGCCAACCTGTAACCGCTTCGACCAACCTTCAAAAGCCAGAAATTTCCACGACTTTCACCAAAATGCTCTGGATCTATTTCCAACTTTTCAATCCTTTTATTTATCTTTATTTTCTCATTTTGTGGTAAATTTTCTATAAACTTATCCACATCTTCAGCGAGCAGAATTTTGTAAGTAGCCATGTATTATATAGTGTGTTTCCCTCATTAAATACATTTTGAAAACTAGCTATTGAAACCTATATTTCCATATTTATATATGTTTCAAGATCGTAAATGTAAGAATCAAGCAGCAACAGCCTTCTTTTCGCTAATCAGCTCGGTCTTCCGGATTTCCATGCCGCTGACAGGATAGACGCGGGAGCATTCTTTCTCGAGATGCGACTGCAGGTCGCCGCGGATTATCAGCTCGACAAGCTCCTCGAACTTCTTTTCCCCTGCAAAGTTATTGATGAATTCCTTGGCAACCGTGCGCGCGGAATTCTTTGTGGAGGTGCCTACGCGGCGCATGAGCATGAAAACGGTCTTTATCCTCAGCTTCACGCCGTCCTTAGTGACGACGTCCTGCACCACATCAACACGGCGGCCGTATCGCTGGACCATCCTGTACACGCGCTCGCGCATGATGTCATGCCCCACGAATTTCGTGTACGCCTTGCCGCCCTCTACCCGGTCTATCTGGAGGTCGAGCTTGATGTAGAATTTCGAGTAGTTGCGCGAAACTTCCATGAGCGAGACGGCGATCTTCCTGCCTATCAGGTTCTTGGGATCGACAGCGAGCGTCTCGCCTACGACTTTCTCCCCGAACATCTTCGGAGACACGATCTCGTACCATTGTTTTTTTATCGCCATACAAATCCCTTTTCTAAAGAAAAGGTCTTTGTGAACCCCAAAAGAATGGTGTTCTCGCAGACCTTATCTTCAATTATTATCGTCTTACAAAGAGATAATTTACTTCCTTTACTTCACTGGGAAGTTTTAAAAAGGTTAGGAAGAGGCTACGACCTATTCGTAAAGCGTTGAATGAAAGCTTGGAAAATGCTGCTTAAGCTGGTCCCTTGACAAATCTTCCGGCCCTTCCCACCAAAACACTATCCATGGCCATCTCCCTTGGCTATCAATCTCTACTTTCTCAACGTAAAAATCCGGGACGTGCTCCGTTTTATTTGCGTGGGGCTTCCAATAAGGTGTTGCTATTTTTACTTCGGCATCTGTCGGGTCTATGTCCCTGTCCCCATGAAGCGGCAATGTTAGCACATATTCGTCATTCGCCGCTTTCATTAAAAAATGGTATTTGTCATACCCATTGGTACCTTTTACTATCTTAATTGCGTCCCGAATTCTCAAGCCGTTTCTCAGAATATGAAGAAATGCGTGGCCAGTCCTGCCTGTGTCAAAAACGTCATCGACCAAGCATATCCTTTTGCATCCGGTCTCTTGCAGGTCTTTTGCGCGCTCTTCCATATTGAATATTATAATCCCTCCAGTCTGGTGATTCATGCCTTTTCCATACGATTTGCCTGATGCAGAGAAACTCAAATGTTCCGCACCATAGCCATTAAGGCCTCCTGAAACGCCTACGGCAACTGCTGCCCCTCCTCTCCATATGCCTAGCAACGCATCGGGATGATAGCCATTGTCGTGCATCTTTCTTGCAAGAAGAAGAGAATCGTCTGCAATTTTCACCGGCCCAAAATGAAGCTGGTAAGTTTCTCCCATATTCTACTAATCCTTCAAGTCTTTTTAAGCGTGAAGCGGGAAATCTTATTGTGATTGCTATGAAATACATCGAGCTTGCGCAGCTTTACGGGCGGCTGGAGGGCACGGCAAAGAAGCTGGAAAAGAGGGACATCCTGGCCGAATTCTACAAGCGCTGCGACGACCTGGAGAAAGTAGTGCTGATGTCCAGCGGGATAGTATCAACAACAGAAGAACTAGGGATAGCAAGAGAGATGATCAAGAAAGTTGTCATGAAGGCATATGGCGTGGAAGAAAAAGAAATGACAAAAAAGTTCAAGGAGACCGGAGACCTCGGGAAAGTTGCCGAATTCTTCGCAGCAAACAAAAAGCAGATGACATTGGCAAGCAAGGAGCTGAGCATCGAGAAAGTGTTCGAGAACCTCAATGAGCTGCCGAAAATCACTGGGCAGGGCAGCCAGGAAAGGAAGCAGCAGCTTGTTATCGAACTGCTCACGGCGGCCAAGCCTTTGGAGGCCCGATACGTCATCAGGACAATACTTGGGGACATGCGGATAGGCGTTGCTGCAGGCATCGTTAGGGATGCCATCGCGATGGCCTTCGGGAAAGAGCCGAAGGAGATAGAGAAGATATACGACATCGTGGGTGATTTCGGAAAAGTGGCGGACATGGCCAAGAAAGGAAGGCTCAAGGCAGAGATACGGGTTGGAAGCCCTATCAGGGTAATGCTTGCCGACAGGGGAGAGGGCTTGAAGGAAGCGCTTGAGAAATTCGAGAAGCCGATAACCGAATGGAAATACGATGGCTTTCGCGTGCAATGCCACAAGGACGGGAACATCGTCAAAATATTCTCGCGGCGCATGGAGAACGTGACAAACCAGTTTCCGGATATCGCAGCCATGGTAAAGGAAAACGTCAGGGCAAAACAATGCATCATCGAGGGTGAAGCAGTAGCGATCAAGGACGGCAGGCCGGAGCCTTTCCAGATGCTCTCGCGGCGAATACAGAGGAAATACGACATCGAGAGAATGGTGAAGGAGATTCCGGTGCAGGTGAATCTTTTCGACCTTCTCTACTTGGACGGTATTACTTACATGAACGAGCCACTGGAAAAAAGATGGGCAGCGCTGAAAAAAATAATGAAAGAAACAAAGAGCTTCAGGCTTGCCGACCATCTGGAAACAAAAGATTTCTCCGAGGCCAACAAATTCTACAAGGCTTCGCTAGCTGCCGGACAGGAAGGAGCAATAGTCAAGAACATGGAAGCGCATTACCAACCCGGCAAACGGGTTGGCTACTGGTTAAAAATTAAACAGGACCTTGAACCTTTAGATCTAGTAATAACTGGCGCTGAAGCAGGAGAAGGTAAAAGAGCAGGATGGTTTGGCTCCCTGATACTCGCAGCCAGAGATGGAAATAAATTTGTGGAAACTGGCAGAATGGGATCTGGAATGACAGAGGAACAGATGGAAGAGCTCACGAAGATCTTAAAGAAACTAATCATAAGTGAGGAAGGAAAAATTGTAAAGGTCAAGCCCGAGGTTGTAGTAGAGATTGGGTACGAAGAAATACAAAAAAGCCCAAAGTATCCTTCAGGATATGCACTTAGATTTCCGAAATTATTACGCTTAAGAATTGACGAAAAGAAACCAAGTGACACAAATTCTGTTAAAGACATAGAGAAATTGTTCTACATCCAAAAAGGAAAGATGAGAAAACGATAATTTTTACCTTTTTAATGCATTCTGGAGGAAAAAAATAACGTGGCCATATGAAAACGAAGAAAAGCTTCAAACTTGACAAGACCGTGCAAAGAAGCAAGGCCAGGAACAAAGGAAAACATTTCATAAAGTTCTGCCCGAAATGCAGGAGCACCGAGACAGACATCGACGCTTCCATGTTTGAAGCATGGAGCCGCTGCACGCGTTGCGGATTCAGGGCAAGGAGCTTCCCGGAAAAGGAGCGGAAATCATGAAGGTACTGAAAATTTACGTAGCCGGTAAGGTCTCGCCAAACTCCAGCTTCGGCACGCCCTTTTGGAGGGACGAGTTCTGCAAGGAGCTCGAGAAGAAGAGCGGCGTCGGAATAATAAACCTCGACCCCACGTCTAGAAAGACGATGCCCTTTGACGCGGAGATGGTCTTCGGCAGGGACGCATTCTTCATCAAAAGCGCCGACCTTGTCATAGTCAACCTCACGGACGACATAAGCATAGGAGGGGCGCAGGAGATGCTGATAGCGAAATATTTCGGAAGGCCGCTTCTCGGCATCGCGCGAAAAGGCGGCAAGTTCGCCGACCCGGAAAAAGAGGAATACGGCAAGAAAATAAATTTTGTCCACCCTTTTGCGCACGTGCCTTGCGATGCTATCGTGAATGACATCGATGAAGCTGCCAGCTGGATCAAGAAAGAATTTCCGGAAACAAGGAAGGCGAAGAACATAAAATGCATTGACGACTCGATCAAATACTACATGAAAAACTATTATGAGAAGGACGAGATTGCGAAAAAGACAATAGGGAAAAAATAGCGGTTCACCATTCTTCCAGTTTCAGGTCCGGTATATTCTCGAAATGCTTTTTGTCCCGTGTCACAAGAACAAGATCATTTTCTTTCGCTATGCTCGCTATCATCAGGTCCAATATCTGCGTTAGCATACCCCTTCTTTCCAGTTCTGTATAATCGGCACCGAAAAATTCAGAGCTTTTTATATTCAACGTCAAAACCCTGTAGTTCCTCAAAATTTCATACAATAATCTGATAGCTTCTTCTTTTTTGCTTGACTTGTAAGCGCCCTTGAACAATTCACATAGAGTAATTGTTGTGAAAGATACGTCTTCTGATTTAATCGAATCTAATTTCCTTTTCAAGTCCCTGTCTCCACGGAGTACTGGCACCATTATGCTCGAATCCAGGCAATACATCAGAATTCAACGTCCCGCATCTTTGTTTTTTTGCGCATTTCATTGATGTCTTTTTCCAGCTGGTCAAGCTCCTCTTTCGGTCCTGGCCATTTCCCGAAAAAATAAGAGAGCGGCTTTTTCTCTTTTTTCGAGAGTTTGACGACTACATCAGAGAACGATTCACCCTTTTCCTTGAGCTTCTCCAACTCCTGATAAGCCTCGTCCGAAAGGGAAATTACTTTTGTCATAAATATACATGTATGCATGTATATATAAATCTTTTATTTGTGAAAAATATATTTTATAGACTATAAAACTGTGCAAGATTTCGCCAAATTTCTCGGCTTGTCGATCGGCAGCCCTTTCTCTTTTGCGATGTAGTAAGTCAGAAGCTGCCCCACTATAGCCGCGAGCACGGAAAATTCCGCGTCGTTTTCAGCAGGAATATTTATTTCTTCCTCATACAGGCCCGGCGTGTTGGTTATTGAGATGATGTTTGCTCCCCTTGCCTCCGCCTCTTTCACGCTGGAAATCATCGCGGGATTGCTGTTTATCAGCGCGATCACGGGCGTGCCTTGTTCGATCAGGGCTAAAGTGCCGTGCTTAAGCTCGCCGCCCATCATGCCCTCCGCGTGGATGTAAGAGATTTCCTTCAGCTTGAGCGCGATCTCCCTCGCCACCGGATAGGAAAGGCCGCGGCCTATGATGTAGATATCTTTTTTGTCTTTAAGGCGCTTGGCAAGGGCTATTATTTTCTCTTCGCCTGAAAGCAGCGAGGATATTTTTTCGGGCAAGCGCGACAATTCAACTTTGTAGCCCAGGACAGATGCAAGCGAAAGAAAGAACACAACTTGATTGACAAAGGTCTTGGTAGCGGCCACGCAGACCTCCTGGCCTGCTTCTATCTGCAACGACAGATTGGACATTCTCTGTATCGTAGAGAAAGGCACATTCACGACAGAAGCTATCTTCGCCTTCTTCTCCCTGGCGAACTTGAGCGCGTCGATCACGTCCATGGTCTCGCCGCTCTGCGACACGGCTATGACAAGCGACTCCTGGTCTATGCTGGCATAATCCTTGAATTCGCTGGCTATTATCGCCTGCGCGTCGACCTCGGCCTTTCGCAGGAAATAGACAGCGAGCAGGCACGCATGATAGCTCGTGCCAGACGCGAGGAACACTATCTTCTGGGATTTTCTCATCATGGATGCAAGATTTTCCAGCCGGCTTTTCTGGGCGCTTTCCAGCGAAGCAAGAAGCCTTCTTGCGGATTCAGGCTGCTCGCGAATTTCCTTTATCATGTAGTGATCGTATTTCTTTTCGCTTTTCTCTTCCGACCATTTTACCTTTGTTTCAAGCTTGTCGATCTCATTGCCATCGCTGTCATAGAAAATAAAATCTTCAGGAGTCACGGCGGCGAACTCGTTGTCCTCGAAGAACACTGCGCGCTGCGTCTTGTCCGAAAAAGCATAAATGTCGGAAGCGATGAAATTCCTGCCTTGGCCTATGCCCAGCACAAGCGGCGAGTCCTTCTTTATCGCGTAAATTTTGTCAGCACCTTTTTGCAGAATGAGAATTGCAAAGGTACCCCTGACTTCCCTCAGGAAATCAGCTATTGCCATTTCCATGCCTTTCTGCTTCAGCTTTTCCTCGAAATAGTGGGCAATGACTTCTGTGTCGGTCTCGCTCCTGAATACGTGCCCTTTTTCCTCAAGAGATTTTTTGAGCTCGGCATAATTCTCGATGATGCCGTTATGCACGACGAAGAGGGAGTTTGAGCAATCAGTATGAGGATGGGCGTTCTCTTTTGTCACGCCTCCATGAGTCGCCCAGCGGCAATGTGAAATGCCGGCAGTACAATTGCTGGCGCCTATGTTGATGTCGATCTCCCCAATACGTTTTTCCAGAAATCCGCTGTCAGTAACAATTCCAAAACTATCATAACCGCGGTACTCTAAGCGCTTCAACGACGACAAAAGCTCCTGTGATGAAAACGTATTTTTTGAGACAATACCGACTATTCCACACATTTATCCTTCGCCTCCGGCGAATCGTAATGCCATATCATGCGATTACAATTCCACTGTATCATCATTTCACTTTTCACCATTCCTCTGATTCTGGCTGTACTTGCTCAGCGGGAGCTCTGACTTGACGTCATCTTCTATGGTCATGCAGGCGGGGATGAGCAGGTTGGGCCATATCCTCTTGCCGGGCATGACGGTGACGCGCGTGCCGAACTTGACGCCGTCGCCAATGATAGCGCCGAGCTTCCTCCTGCCCGAATCAACGCGCATTTCGTTGACCTCGACCTTGACGTTCTTTTCGTCGAGGCGGAGATTTGCAAATATCGTGCCCGCGGCTATATTGCAGTTCCTCCCCACGATTGTGTCCCCGACGTAACTCAGATGGGAAACAAAAGAGTTGTCCATTACTATCGAATTCTTTATCTCGACTGCCTGCCCGATCTTGCAGTTCTTCCCTATCGAGGAATGTTTCCGGATGAAGCAGTTCGGCCCGATGACGGAGCCGGCATCTATGGCCACAGGCTCTTCGATGACCGCTCCCGGCCTTATCACGGCATCGGGATGGATCATGGAACCGCATGCATCAAGGAGATGCTTATTCGCGTCCAGGATGTTCCACGAGTAGGGCAGCGGCACCCAGTCCTTGATATTATGCGCCCTGATATTCACGCCCTCGCTGATAAGCATCCTGATGGCGTCGGTCAGCTCGTACTCGCCGCGCGGAGAGACCTTTAGATTTTTCAGCGCCGCGAATATCCGCTCGTCAAAAAGATAGAGGCCGCAGCTGGCGAAATTGGATGCCGGCTGTCCTGATTTTTCCTCTATTGACGCGACGGCGCCGCCTTCAATCGTTATTATGCCGAAACTCTCCGGCCTGTCCGTGATAAAATATGTAAGCGCCGGGACGGGCTGCTTCGCGAAATCCTTCACGCCGTCTTTCCCGTAGATGTCGTCCCCGTTGACGACGAGAAACGCGCCGTCCATGTATTTTTCCGCCTGCAGCAGGGCGTGGCCGGTGCCCAGCTGCCTGTCCTGATAGACAAACCGGACTTTCTCGCTGGCGGAGAAATAATCAATTATATCATGCTGGGATTTATTGACAACAAGAATGATCTCGTCGCAGAAATCCAGGGACTCGCAGGTCCATGCGAGCAGCGGCCTGTTGGCTATGGGAAGCATGCCCTTGCTCATGGTGAGCGTCAGCGGATAGTTCCTGGTGCCCTTGCCTGCTGCCAGTACGACGGCTTTCATATAAATCCCTTTCAAACTTTTACAAAAGTTTGATCAAAATATTAGGTCTATATCAAACCCCAAAGAACAGGGGTCTTCAAGGCCTTCCTCTCAAATATTATTTTCATTGGCATCAATATTTTCTCCTGATGTATCAACGTCTTTGAGTGCAGAAGGCTTAAATAGATTTAGTAAAAAAATTATAATACTATTATAAAAATTATTGTAGTGATCAATTTGCAAGCAATCAAAGAAGAAAAAGGCAGGCTCTGGGCTGTTGCAGCCGCAGAACGGCAGGTTTTTTCCGGGCTCGCGATGAAGGTGATGCGGTCCATTGCCGGCGAGCCAAAATATCCCAGGCAAATAGCCAGGGAACTGCGGGTCCATGAGCAGAAGGTATATTATCACATAAGGCAGCTCGAGAAAAAGGGATTTGTCCGGGTAGCGAGGAAAGAAGAGAAGGGCGGGGCGCTTGCCAAAGTTTATGAGCCAGCAAGCCCTGCATTTCTTGTGCGATTCGGGAACTTCCAGGAAATCAGAAGGCTCCCCAGGACAGCGGGGTTCGAGCCGTTCATAAGGGACGGAATGCTTGATGCGAAAATCATCGTAGGAAGCCCGGAACCGCACGGCCCTGAAAAGGCCAGGAGCAGGGACATATCATTTGCCGTCGAGCTGGCGCTTTTCCTCGGCACGTTCCTGACCAAGACAAAAGGGATGTCAGTCATAGAAGACAAGGACGTGCATTCGCACGATCTCAACGCGAACCTGATAATAATTGGCGGGCCGATAACGAACAAGGTCACAAAGATGGTGAACGACAAACTGCCTGCCAGGTTCGATGCCAAAAAGAACATAGCCTCATCAAAGAGCAAAAAGACCTACAAAATGGACGAATGCGGCTTCATCGCAAGGGCAAAAAACCCCTTCGACGAGCGGAAGGAAATCATCGTGATCGCCGGCAAGCGCTACAGCGGCACGAAAGCCGCGGTGCTCGCGTTCATGCAGAAGTTTGACGAGATAGAGAAGAAGAGCTTTTCCATCGTTGAGGGGCTTGACAACGACGGCGACGGGGAAGTGGATTCTGTCAGGGTTTTGGAATAGATAAATGAATGTTTAGCATCAGAGGATTTCCACTTGATATTTTTCTAAAAGTTTTTGATTCAAATCGTCCAGCTTTTTATCCCCTACTTGCTTGACCTTTTTAACTTCTTTTCTTCCTGCAGCGACCAAATCGCCCAGAGTATTGTAGCCCTTTGCTTTAAGTTCTCTGTGCGTGGCTTCGGTCAAAGGCAGCTCAGACAGCGGAATCCTGTATTTTTCTTCTGAAAGACCTGCTAGCTGCAAAACCCTATCAACGTGGAATTCCGCATTAGACAGAGATGTGCCAAGATAAGGGGATTTTTCCTCTGATGTAAGGGATTTATAGTCCCTGCACGCCTGCAGAAAATCCCTTGCTGTTTGTACCAGTTTTGATCGTGCCTGATACTCGTCGGTCATAAAAATCACTTCAGAAACAAAAAGAAGAGACTTACTTTATCTCTTCTTCGCGGGCTTTCTTCTCGACTTCTTCCTCTATCTCGAGTGCCTCTGCCATTTCCTTGTAGCGGTTGCGGATCGTGACCTCAGTCACGCCAACCACGTCGGCGACTTCTCTCTGGGTCTTGCGCTCGCCCTCGAGCACGCTGGCTATATAGATAGCAGCAGCTGCGCAGCCGCATGGACCCTTGCCGCTTATCACGTCCTTCTCCTTCGCGGTCTTCAGGATCTTTATTGCGCGCATCTGCGTCCTGTCCGAGAGCTTCAGCATAGAGCTGAACCTCGGGATATATGACTCTGCCCTGGCTGGAAGTATGCGAATGTCAAGCTTTCTTGAAATATAACGATATGTGCGCCCAAGCTCCCTCTTGCCGATACCGGATGCCTGCGAAATCTCGGTAAGCGTCCTCGGCGTTTCGTATTCTCTTGACAGCGAATAAACGAGAGCTGCTATGATGGATTCTATTGATCTTCCCCTGACCAAGCCTTTCTGCAAGGCTTTTTCGTAAAGCTTGGCTACTTCTTCATGCAGTGTTTTTGGCAAGCCGAGGAATGAAATCAATCTCTGCAATTCGGACAAAGCAAACGACATGTTCCTGTCCTTGCTCGTCAGGAGACGCTTCTGCCATTTCCTTATCCTGAAGAACTGGGAGCGCTTCTTTGCAGGCACCTTGAAAAGCTCGGTTGTGCCCTTGCCTATCTCAGTAGTAAGGCCCTTGTCATGGCGCTTGTGCGTGAGGGGAGCGCCTGTTCTTGCGCGCTTGATCTTCTGGTCGTGGTCGAATGCTCTCCAGTCCTGACCTGTATCGACCATCGATTCCTCGAGAACGAGACCGCACTTTGCGCAGATCTTCTCCGCCTTCTCGGCGTCGGAATAGAAGTGCGTAGAACTGCACTCGGGACATTTCGTCATTTTGACCACTATATACAGCATAAGAGAGTTTCTTGCGGCATTGAAAAAATGGTTCGAATTTAACCCCAAAGTAACGTACTTTATTACCATTTTGAAGTAACATTGCCGCAATATGACCTCAACAGCTAGTTTATAGCGAAAAGTATTTAAAGATTTCGGTGCCCGTTTCCTGTGGGCTTTAAAAGGCTTTTGGTGAGCGGCATTGGTGCGGGAAGTGTTGGTTTCTTGTCGTTTTGGGCCGTGTTGCGCATTTGTTGTTGGTCAAAAAAAGATGATTATTGTATTGTTTCAAGCATTTTTTCTTAAAACCTATGATTTTGTGAATATTTGTGTGGGCAATGCCCCTCATCCCCCATAGACGACCTGCTTTCGCAGATATGCATTCTATAGAGTCCATTTAGAGGAGGAATCTTAATGCCTTAATCCTCTAAATAAAGTATTACCGTTAAGAATTTAAATACTTCTATAATCAAGAGCCAAAGGCTTTGTTTATATGTAAGGCTGATAAATCGCTTGATAAAATCTTAAAATTTCTTATTGGTTTTAGTTTAAATTGTTCAACCTTTCTATGTGCAGATGCTGTATAATCAGCAAATTTTATTAATTCATCTATTTTTGTATGGCTAATGTTGAAATCAAAGAAATAGTCATTAGCTTTAGCTATTTTATTGCAAGATTCTACTACTTTGTTAATATCCATAAAATTCTCTTTATCTACTGTTACTCTATATCTTTTATTCTGAAGAGATACTTGCTGAAGCAACATAAAGTAAATTATACTGAATATTTTTTCTTTAAAGAAAGCATGAGTGCCATATTTTTCTTTATAATAGTTCCAATCTACATTAGAAAAATGCATTGAACGCATGAATACATTACTATCACTAAGAAAAGTGACTATAGATTTTAACTTATGTTCTTTCAAGTCTGAACCTTTTTGTCTATATATACCTGAGAATTGAAATCTAAAATCTTTTACAACTTTATGATATTTATTTGAGAAACTAACTAAACTGATATATGTATTTTGATAAGGATTCCCACTAACATCAATTACAAAAATGAAATTTGTCATAGAATTAGTAAACCTTTGTTAATTATAAAGACATAGTAGAACTTTTTGATAGGTTATTATTTAGCCACAAATATGCAACACCTACCTATCAACACACTTGTTACAACACTGCCTGGTGAGCTCTGAAATGTACGAAATCATCCTGGTTTTCTCATTTACGAAGCTCCAGCCATCAACAACGTAATCCAGCATGGCAACGAATTCCGGTTCAACCTGGATTAACGGCAAAACTTCTTATATCGCTTCGTTGCCTTTTGTTGTTCTCTTTTAATATCACCCGAAAACAAGTAAAAAACATGCTTCTTGCAGCCCTGTTTATCGCGGGCATAGCGCTCACGCTGGCTACTGTCGGGTTCTTTGGCGTGTCCGAGGTATGGTCTGTGATAGCCGGCAGCAACATGGGCATAGTGGCGCTTGCCGTGCTGGCGCAGCTCGTCAGCCTGGCATTGCTGGGAGTGCGGCTGAAGGTTATATCGCGGAAGTACGGCGGCATCTCATACTGGCGCGCGTTCAAGGTGATGGCTGTTTCCGTGGTGACGGACTTCCTCACGCCTGTCGCGAAGGTCGGAGGCGAGCCCATAAAGATCATGATGATTCAGAAGCGCTTCGGGGGCTCGCGCGCGTCCGCTATTGTCGCGATAGACACTCTGGTGGAGGTCATCACCTCGCTCATTGCGGTGCTTCTCATACTTTTCTTCCTCGGCGGAAAGATGCCGCCGTTCATCGCCACGGGGCTCTTCTTGTTCGTGATATTCGTGATAGCAGCAATAGCCATAGCTTACCAGCTGCTGACATCGAGGCACTGGCTGCGCAGGCTGATCAACTGGATCGTCAAGAAAATATCGAGGTTCAAGAAAATCGAGAAGAAGGATTACTCAGTCTCGTTCATCAGGGCGGTGAAGATACTCGCCAAGGACAAGGGGACCATGCTCGGCGCGGTGACGATATCTTTCATGCAGAAAATCCTGGAATTCGCGCGCATCTGGCTCGTATTCCTGGCGATCGGGATCGTGCTGCCGTGGGAAATAGTGCTGATAATCTGGGCATTCGCTCTCGTGCTGTTCCTGGTGCCGTGGCTGCCCGGCAACCTCGGGCTGATGGAATTCGGGACAGCCGGAGCGCTCACCGTGCTGGGCGTCACGGGGACAGTAGCCGCAGGCGGCGTGCTGCTCGACAGGTTCATCTCATTCTGGCTGGTGCTGATCATAGGGCTCGCTTTCGCGTCGCACAGCGGGCTGGGGGTGAGCACCAAGGGCGGGCTGCAGAAAAAGATAAGGAAAAAATAGCTCATCTATAAGGATCAACAACATCTTTCTTGAACCATTTATCTATAAGTTCAAAAATTTCTTTGCTTTTCTTCGTATTCAGAAAAATATGCAACTCCTTTGTCTTCGGAGCAGCTAGAATCAGTCCTTCCTTGATGAGCTCATCCAGGGCATCTTCAAAATCTTTATAGAATTTTGGAGGTATTCCTTTTAGCGCATTTCTTTTTTGCGTATGTTTGCCTCCCCAGTAACGATGATTAACAAGTTTATACAAAATTTGTGCTTTGAATTCACTATTGCTCATTGGATTGACCTTCTTTTTGAAGTCCTCGCATTTTTTGCTACATAGCTATAATTATATGGTTAAATATTAAAGCTTTTCTATTAAATTATTTATGATATTATGCAAAAATATATACGACTAAATGGTAGAAAATTTATTTGTATACATGAGAATATAAAGAAATATATAGTTATAGATTGCTATTAACGAGCATGCAACCTAAACGATAACGTAGCGTAATAAATATGATAATGAAAACAAACGAAAATGCAACATTATTGATAGAATTTTTTGGAGACTATCCAATAATAAAGGTAATAGACTTTTTGTTAGAAAACAGAGGGTTCGACTACTCGAAGTCAGAACTCGCAGAGAATTCAGAGATAGGAATAGCTACATTGCACCAGCTTTGGGAGAAACTGGAAAAATTCGGCATAGTGAAAGAAACCAGAAAATACGGAAACACAAGATTATATATGCTGAACGAGGAAAACGAATTCGTCAAAATGCTAAAGATGATGGCGATCAAGTTAGCGAAAGAGGACTTCGAGAAAAACATTCAGAAGAACAAAACATATGCATAACTGAAATGCTATGAGCCGAAGAAAACAATATAACCATTCTTCTGCAATAGATTCGTATGGTTTCTGTACTTTCGCTGGAGCGCATAGCGAAAAATGCGGGCGTGAAGCGCATATCGAAGAAGGCCCTCGAGGAGCTGCGCGAGATAGTGATGGATTACGGCAACGACATCGCGGAGCAGTCGGTACGGCTCTCGAGGCATGCCGCAAGAAAGACGGTGAAGGAAGACGACGTAAAGTTCGTCGCGGGGAAAACGAAGGAAGAGAAAAAATAGGTTTATAAAAATTTTCATGATATTTTCTACATGAACGCGGTTGCGAAGTACCTTGCATCCAAGAAAAAGGCTCTTCTTACGACATACAGAAAAGACGAGGAAGTAAAATGCGGCTTGGTGGCTGCTGAAATTGCGCGGTTGCTGATGGACCAGGGAAAATCCCCTTATGTCATGGAGTTCCAGGAGGAAGAAAACTGCGGCAACGGGATAACTGCCACAACACTAGTATCTCCCAGAGGCTTTTTGCGCGGACTAAGCTGGGACAGGCGTATGACCCGTTCCTGGGAGAAGCTGTTCCTGTTAAAGAGTATTCGCGCAGAATGTTCGGAAGAAACGTGAAGAAAAGAATCATCGTTTCACAACACCAAGCGAAAGAATTCGTAAGGGAATTTGCACCCCGTCAAGAATGATTTCACCTTTATATATTTACAGAATTATTATCTCTTGACTGGTTTTAGGTGATTACATTTGTCGGAAAAACACATCAGCGAATACAAGAAGCTAAAGCCCGGCGGGTTCGTGCTCATCGACGACGTGCCGTGCGTGGTGGAGAAGGTGCAGACGAGCAAGGCCGGCAAGCACGGCGCCTCGAAGGCGAGGATGTTCGCCAAGGGCATATTCGACGGGCAGAAGAAGATCATCGTCGGGCCCGCTGACAGCAAGTGCGACGTGCCTATGATAGAGAAAAAGGGCATGCAGGTGATAGCACTGCTCGGGGACAGCGCCACGCTCATGGACCTCGAGGACTTCTCGCAGATGGAGCTGCCGATCCCGGAAGAGCTCAGGGGAAGCCTGATAGAGGGCGACGAGGTGCTGGTGTGGCGCTTCGACAGGTACGCGATGATAAAGCAGAAGAAGTAATTATTTATCAACGCTTTGAGGTTGAAAGCCATGAAAGCAATAGAAATCAAATTTCTGAAAGAGGGTTATATAGAAATGGCGGAAGATTTGAAGACGATAAATAAAGAATGGCAAGCTGCAGATATTGAAACTACTGATTAACCACTTATAAACTCTTTCTTTACATATTTCTATAATGCGTCTTATTATCGGTATCGATCCGGGCGCGACTGCGGGATCGCCTGCATCGACGCGAACAGCAAGACAAGGCAAGGCCGCCGCTCGTCGTGAGGAAGATAGCGGCGGCGTTCGGGGCGCGGCTGTGGTACCCGAAAGAGGACATGAAAATCGCCGAGAAGAAAGAGATCGTAAAGGATTTCAACATCAGCAACGATCACGAGAGCGACGCACTGGCTGCAGCCCTGCTTGCAAAAAACAGATTCCTTGACACGATAGAAAAAATTGAAAGGAACGTCGAGCAGAGCAAGCAAGGCATAGTAAAGAAGCTCCTCATAACAGGACAGGCCGCGAACATCGAGACGGCGCTGGAAACGGAAACAACAGGATTAAGAAAACAGCTTGAAATGAAAAAGTACGACAGAAACGAATCGTCGGCCATCAGGAGGCTCAGGGAAAGCAGCGCGAAGATGCTGGCCGAGAAGAACGCCGCGATAAGAGGAATGGAAAAGATAATCGAGGGAGAATACATCCAGGTTATTTCATACTCTGACACGCTTACAGACAAAGATGTAAAGAATAATGCCATCATAATAGACAGGGCAGACGACAGGACGATCAGAAGAATTGAGCATGCAAATGCAGCTGCCATAATCACGGAAGCCGGAGTCACGACGACGCTGCCGATGATCGAAAGAAGAAAAGCCAATATAAGACAGCTGAAAGTTAATGCTATTTTTGAAAATGACAAATACATCAGGAACGAAAAGTTAATTATAACAGGCAGTTACTTATAGCAGCAGCGGCAAATTCTTATCAGATGATTTATGGCTGTGAAAAAAAAGAAAACAACTACGGGAAAAAATATATTTTCATTCTGGCACCGGAAAGAGAAACAATATAGAATCCTGAAATTCCTCATAAAGTTCAACATATTCGCGCTGCCGCTCTACGCGCTGCTCATGCTCGACTGGCAGTCCGGCTGGCTGCAGGGCTTCACCGCGGACATCACCTACAACCTGCTGCAGGCGACGGGCATCGCCGCCGAGAGGACAGGGAATTTCATCGCGATACAGCTGCAGAACGGGTCGTGGGGCGCGTTCATAAACTGGGACTGCACCGGATGGAAGAGCTTCCTCGCGCTGTTCGCGCTGGTGATGGCCACGGACTTCCCGCTGCGGAAGAAAGGAAAGGGGCTGGCGATACTGCTGCCTGCATTATTTGCCGTTAATATAGCAAGGATAGTATTCATGTTCCATTTCGCGCGCGGCTTCGACCTCGCGTATTTTGATGTCGTGCACGCAACCATATGGAGCTGGGGGCTGATAGCGGCGATACTCGTCTTCTGGGCGGCATGGATGAGGCACAGCGCGAGAGAAGGATATGCCGGCGGGTTTGAACGGAAATAACGCTGATTCCAACGGGCACTAATCTTAATATACAGGAAATGACAAATTATCTTCATGGCCCTTGAGGAGCATGAAACCAAGCAGCTTGAGGACAGATTCGACAGGATGGAGAACAAGCTCAAGACCACATTCCTGGAGGTCGAGAAGCGTCTTGTGGAGATCAAGCAGCAGCCGTCGGACGTGGAGGACAGGATACAGGAGCTCGAGGACCTTATACTGCTCATGCAGCTGGAGATCACGAAGCTCAAGGAGAAGACAGGGACAACAGCCGAATTCCTCACGCCAGAATCGCCCAACATCCTGGAAAGGATGAACAGGATGGAAGAGGCGATGAGCATGAAAGCCGCGGAGGAGCCGAAGGCGGAAGAAGGCGAGCCCCTTTTCGAGGAGACCGAAGAGATCACGGACGCGCACGGCGAACCTATCGTGGTGAAAAAAGCGGCATTGAAGGAAGAGGCTGCAGAGGAAGAAACGGAGGAAAGGCCTGCAAAGCGCGGCAAGTCGCTGGCCGAGGAAGTGCAGCAGATCTTATCTAGCTAGTAAGATCCTTTCTTGGAAAGAAAGGCTCTTACAATCTTCCAAAGAACAAGCGAAAATATTATATTAATGAAAAGGCAAATCATGGCCTAAAAGTATCTGCTGTTGGCAGCTGATGTCATAAGAACACAGAGCAAAAAATAAAGAAAAGTAGCAGAAACGAAAAGAAACTTTTTAACCGAGCAAGACAAAACAGAAAAAAGCAATACCTAAGAATTATAAATCAAAAACGGAAGGGAGAAAAATGGTAGTTCCTATAAGAAAGCAGATGGATGACCTGGACAAGAAGATCGAGGACATGCAGAATTCCATCTCGCTCATCGCCAAGCACGTGAAGTCCGAGCTCGACGAAGCAAAGCAGGCGAAGCCCAAAGTGCCTGCAGCAGATGTGCAGGAGCTGAAGCAGTACAAGGAAAAGATCGGCGCCCTGGAGGCTGCTGTCAGGACGATAACGAAGCATGTCAAGGACGAACTCGAGGCGACGAAAAAAGAAGTCAAGGAGGCGCAGCTCAAGACCATGCTGGATCTCAAGAGGGCGCAGCCGCAGCAGGACGACGGAAAGATATCAGATGTTGAGAGGCGACTGAACGAAGAGATAGAAAGGGTGGAGGAATTCGTTGCCGATTCCAACAAGGTCCTTGCGGAAGACACGGAAAAGAAATTCTCGCAGGAGCTTGCGAGGCTCGAGGACCTTATCCATGATTCAAGCCATGTGCTCACGGAAAAAGGCATGGAGGGTTATATTGCCAAGATAAACAAGGTCAAGCAGAGCCTGGAGCGCTACGTCAATGTCAAGGCGCAGCTGCTGGAAACGCGCATCAATGAGATCTCGGAGATGGTGAAGGGCATGGAGGCGAGCAGGGACTTCCTGCAGATGGACGAAAAGATCACGGGACTCGAGAGCAGGATGGTCACCGAGATCGGCGACGTGAAAAGGAACATAGAGGGCATTGACGGGATGAAGCGGGAAATCGATCACGTGAAGGGCTACATAGAGCTGCAGAAGTCCGGGGGAGACGCGGCAATGGCCGAGACAAGGGCCAAGATGGAAGAGAACATGAAGAAGATGTCACTCGACCTCACCCACCGGATGAACCAGATGAAGAGGACGATAGACGAGGAGGCCCAGAGATTCAAGGACCTCGTCGGGGAGCAGGAAGTGCAGGCGATCAGGAACGAGCTCGAGGAGCTCAGGCATTCGATGGACAACGAGAACGCGAACAGGCTCTCTCTGGAAAAGAATTTTGATGATCTTGAAAATACAATAAAGAATTTCAACGTGCGCGAAGAAGTCGAGTCGGTGAAGCGCTCGATAGAGAACGAGACGGCGAACAGGCTCAGCCTCGAGAAGAGCCTCGCGGACATGGAAAAGAACGTCACGGAAATGAAGGAGAAATATTCAGGCGTGATGAAGCTCGAGCACCTCGACTTCGAGAAGGTCGAGCAGGAGATAGCGGCATTCCGCGATTCCGTGAAGAGCGCGGAAAGGGACATGAACCTCAAGGCGATGAACATCATAACCGAGCAGCTCAACGAGTTCGCGAGGACGATGGACAGGAGGATGCCGGACCTCATGACAAAAGACGAGTTCCTGGTCAGCTTGGCAGGGATCAAGGCAAAGATGCAGAACATACAGGCGCCGGACCTCAGGCCGATGGCGCTTCGCGTCGAGCAGCTGGAAAGGGAAGTCGGGAACATCTCGAACATGATGCACGCGATGTACAACAGGCTGCCGATTGTCGTTGAATAGAAACTTTTTGCAAACTTTTTGGTATTAATATCCAAGGTGAAAAAGTTTGATCAAAAATGTCTGCACAGAAAAAGTTTCATCAAAAATGCCTTTTTTAAAGGCTCCTTCTAAAGTTTTTTTGATGAACCCTTACGTAGAGCTGATGAGGCCGTACAACGGGATACTGGCAATACTTGGAATAATAATAGGCGCCATCGTGGGCATGTCCCTAAGTGCGCCGCTTAGCGGGATAATATTTGCGATAATAGTCGCATTTCTCGTCAATGGCGCGGGCAACGTAATCAATGACTATTTTGACGTCGAGATAGACAAAATAAACAGGCCGAAGAGGCCCATCCCGTCGGGAAAGGTAAAAAGACAGAATGCGCTGAATTACTTCATACTTCTGACGGCGATAAGCCTTGTGCTATCGTATTTTGTTTCGCTGCATTTCCTCTACATGGCAATTGCAAACTCCATTGTTTCTTTCGTGTATTCATGGAAGCTGAAGAAGACGCCTTTCATAGGCAACGTCGCTGTGAGCTGGCTTGCCGCTTCAACATTCATGGCAGGCGCCCTGATTGCCCACACATTCTACAGCCTCGCGCCTGCGGTAATGATACTTGCCCTCATAGCATTTCTCGGCACATTAAGCAGGGAGATCTTCAAGGACATGGAGGACGTGGAAGGTGACAAGAAGGCCGGGGCAAAAACACTCCCGATTGCGATCGGGGGAAAGAAAGCGGGAATTGTCGCAGTTGCGATAACAATAATAGCAATCCTCTCGCTACTGCTGCCTGTTTATTATGCGCTGTTTGACGCATTCTATTATATCGGCATGGTTCCTGCAGCTGTTATCTGCCTTGCTGCAATCGCGAAAATGAAGAACCCGCACAAGTCGCAGAAGATGCTGAAGATATCGATGTACTTCGTTTTCCTCGGCTTTATCCTGGGGACATTTTTATAAATTATTGAATTTAAGAAAGCTGGGGAGATAGAGAAATCATGGCTTATACACCGGCAGAATTCAAAAGAGAACTTTACAAATGCGAGGGCGCTGTCTACAATCTTGACAAGACACTGGTAGACGGCAGGGTTGCTGAAGGCGTCGGAAAACAATTTCTTATTAGTGAATTATTTCAGGGCCATCTTGGCCATATCTGGCTTGGCGCCAAGAATTATGGCGAGGTCAACAGGCTCGCTAAAGAACAGGGACATACAGCAGGACTGAAGCATTTCATAGGTGTCATCGCTTCTACGGGATGCGCGACTTATGATATGTTCTTCAGATATGCAAGGAAATATATATCAGAAAAACAATTGCCTGGTTCTAGTGATTTTATATCATATGTGGGAGATTCAGGTGGTCTCTACAAACAGCTTATAACGACTTTGGGTGCAGACCTTTCCGCAAGAGCTGCTCGTCATTGTTTTGACGGTTGGATTAAAGACAGCATAGGAAACCCGCTTACGTATGACGGGATTCCGGGGGAAAATCCAGATGAATTGATTACCGGCATAAACATCCTCATGAGCAACGGCGAAGAACGCCTCGAACTAACAGAAAAGATGCTGAAGAAATACGGGCTTTCAGCAGGGCAGTGCTTCGTGGTGGGCAATGACGCTTCGGACCACGAACTTATGAGAGCGGCCAGAATGTCTGCAGCGTCCCCGCTGGCTGACAATGAGACCAAAGAACTGGCTCATATATGGATTCCTGATTACAGGACTTTCCTGGAAGAATTGAATGGGCCATGAGCGTTAGGCGAAAACTGCGTAAGCATCACGAAAAGGCTGCATTGAACGTATTTTTAATCTCTTTCTACTAACGTATTTCTATGAAAATTCTAGTGACCGGAGGAACCGGATTCCTCGGCAAGCGGCTGGTGAAAAAGCTGCTTGATGAGGGGCACAAGGTCTCGGTTTTTGTCAGGCACGAGCAGGATGATTTCCCCGAGGGCGCTATACTTTATACAGGGGACATAAGAGACAAGGCCGCGCTGAAAAAGGCGTTTTCAGGCGTAAATGTGGTATATCATCTCGCCATCTGCCTCAACGAAGCAGAGCCGGACATGTGGGACATAAACGTTAATGGCACTCAGAATGTAGCGGACATGTGCAAAGAGACCGGGGTCAAGGCGCTGATTTATATGGGGTCTTCAGGGGTACTGGGAGAAACCAAGGAGCCGTCAAGAGAGGATCTTCCATACAACCCAAAGACGAAATACGAGAGGTCAAAGATGGAAGGCGAGAAAATCGTCAAGAACTCCGGCGTCTCCTATACAATAATCAGAACGACCATAATCATAGGGCCGAATATAGTATGGATGAAGATACTGGATGCCGCAAGAAAGGGCTATCCTATAATAGGGAACGGAAAAAACCATTTTCATCTTGTCTATGTGGAGGATGTCGTTAACATGCTTGCCCTTGTTAAGAACGAGAAAAACGCCGCGAACCAGATATTTCACATAGCCTCAAAAGACGTCCCCACGTATGAAGAAGTCTACAGGATCATGTGCGACGAGCTCAAATGCGAGATGTCAAAAAAACATATACCAGTGGCACTCGCTTATTTGATGTCTTATTTGCACACTACAAAGAGAAAAATGCAGGGAAAGCCGCCAAGCCTCACCATGATGAGATCCAGCATAGACCGGCTTATAAGAAACAGGATAATCTCAACAGAGAAGGCAAAAAAACTCCTGGGGTTCGAGGCAAAATACTCGACCAGGGAGGCCGTCCGCGAGACGATAAAATACCTCAGGATAGCGCATCTCGGGTATTCGGACTATGATCTTTCTGAAATAGGCAATGTCAAACCAATAAATAACAAAAAAAACGGATGTATCAGCATGAAAACAGGCAATGTCGAAAAATACATCAACGAGAAAATAGAGAAAGACGGCGGGATAATATCTATTATCATAGACCCTGTCGACTACCCTCACATGCAAAAGGCAATAGACACCGCGATCATGGCGCACGAAGCAGGGTTTGACATAGTAGCTGTAGGCGGCTCAATAGGGGCGCAGGGAAAACTGCTCGACAGCGTAACAAAGGCGATAAAAGAGAAGGTCAAGACGCCAGTTGTATTGTTTCCAGGGAATATAGCTACTATAACGCCCTATGCAGATGCAATATATTTCATGAGCCTCCTCAACTCGAGAAACCCGTACTGGATCTCGCAGGCCCAGACGCTTGCCGCGCCTCTTATAAAAAACCTGAACGTAGAGCCCCTGCCTATCGGCTATATAGTCGTCGAACCCGGCGGCACCGTGGGATGGGTGGGAGACGCAAACGTTGTCCCGAGAAACAAGCCGCAGATAGCAGCCGCCCTTGCATTAGCAGGCCAGTATAACGGCAACAGGATAATTTTCACAGACGCTGGATCTGCCGCGTATGAGCCAGTGCCAGTTGAAATAGTATCAGCAGTATCGCATGCCATAGACGTGCCTTATCTGGTAGCTGGCGGCATAAAGACGCCAAAACAAGCAGGGGACATAATCGCAGCCGGTGCCGACTGGATCCAGATAGGAACTGCCGCAGAAAAGAGCAAGGATCCCAAAAAAATGCTGAAGAGTTTCGTGGATGCGGTGAAACAAGCAGGCAGGAAAAAAATCAGGAATAAATGAAAGCTGCGGTCATCTCTGATATTCCAGCGGGTCTATTCTCTTTACGAATTCCACTTCATCTAAAGTCCTCGCGGGATTCTTTCACAAGCTTAACAGCATCGATATTTTGCCTGACCTGCGAAGTGAGAAATTTAGTCGGTGTTGATATCAGATCCCCAGGATCAGGAAAAGGACGTTGCCCCAGAGCAGGGTGGCGACGAGCGAGAGGAAGAACACCGGGACGAAGCGCACGCCTTCCTTGATTACCACGTGGCTTTTCTTCTTCTTGATGGAGGCGACCTGCCTCCGCGTAAGGCCTACCCATCTCATGTCCTCCAGCACGTCTCCCGGCTTCAGCTGCGACACGGGAATTCTCTTCCTGAACACGTGCTTCTCCACGGCCTTTCCGTACTGCCAGAAAACAGTTAGGAAGAGCAGGAGGGCGAACATCTCGACCACGGGAAATGCGCGCGTCACGTAGCCAAGCGAAGCGGTGACGTAGTTGAGGGAAAGGAAGAACGCCAGGAAGGCGAACGGGATCAGCAGGATCTTTCTGTTTTTCTTCAGGTCCTTCGCGAATATATGGAAAACGTAGCGGTTCTTCAGGCCAAGCGCGAAGGAGTAGACGATCATGTATGCAGCTGATATTATAAAAAAGTTCATTATGTAAGGGATTATGAAAAGCGCGCCGGCATAAAGAGGAATCATATAGCCGACAGCGGCAAGTATCCATGCGTCCGCGCCGCCCCACTGCCCTTTCTTGTACAACAGCAGGCCCAGCGCGAGCAAGACGCTGCCAATAGCCAGCGAGACGAAGAGCGGGTAGACGTCGCTTGTGATAGACGCCGATATGAGCCAGTACGAGACGCCCGAAACCACCATGACAGCCAGAAGCTCATCCGGCACCTCGGTTGTCTTGAGGTCCCAGAGCCCCGCGACAGCCGTGAGGAGGAGGGCGAGAAGAATTATATCGAACATGTTTTGCACCAGTCTTCGAACCAATACTTTAAAATACTGCGCTTAATCATTTTATATTAATTGTGCTGAATTATATACTCAACAAGATATAGGGAATGATGAAAATGCTTAGCGTGCCAACTCATATTGGCGTGATTCTTGACGGGAACAGAAGATTCGCAATGGAGATGCTGAAGCGGCCGTGGGAAGGCCACAGGCTCGGGCTTGAAAAAGCGCGCGATTTTCTCAGATGGTCGTGCGAGGCGGGAATAAAGTATGTGACGGCATACACGCTTTCTTTTGAAAATCTCAGGACAAGACCAAAAACAGAGCTCAGGTACATCATGAAGCTGCTGGAAGCGGAAGCGGATAATATCATCACCGACAGCAGGCACACTGTCCATGAGTTCAATGTCAAGGTAAGGTTCATCGGCAGAATAAGCCTGCTGCCCGATAAACTGCAGAAAAAGCTCGCGGCTGTCGAGGAAAGAACGAAAGACTATAACAGACATTTCATGAACGTGGCGCTTGCCTATGGCGGACAGCAGGAAATAGTGGATGCCGTAAAGAGGATACTGGAAAAGGGGCTCAAGGGGATCATCAAGCCGTCGGATTTAAACGAGCAAATCATGAAAGAGCACTTATACACAAATGGCCAGCCTTACCCGGACCTCATAGTCAGGAGCGGGGGCGAGAAGAGGCTGAGCAACTTCCTGTCCTTCCAGTCCGCGTACAGCGAGCTGGTCTTCACGGACAAGAGATGGCCGGAGCTGACAAAAAAGGACTTCGACGGCTTCCTCAGGGATTTCGCGTCGAGGAAGAGAAAATTCGGGGCTTAAGATTTCACTACTTTTATACTTTTCTGCAACGCTACTTGCATGAATATCAGAGTTCTCGGCAAGGATTATTTCATTGACGAGCAAGGATAAACACGATGTCGATATCACATCTTCCTTAATATCCACCGCCTGAAGGCGGTGGTTTGCTGGAAGATGGGATCTCAAATGCATTGCCTTCATCTGCTGCCTAAAGGCAGCAGTTTTCAATGCATTTGCAGATAATTATGTTCCAATGAAACCAGAAAAACCAACACGTTTCATATCAATACCCTCTTTGAATATTGACGATGTTCTTCATGGCTTTCCCTTCGAGGAATGCTTTCAGATTTCCGCAAAAGAGATCAACAGTGCGCGCGTCATTAGAGCCTGAATTACCCGCATAGTGGGCCGTGATAACCACATTTTCCATGCCCCATAGAGGACTTGACTTCGGCAAGGGTTCTGTTTCGAACACGTCAAGACACGCGCCCCTTATTTTTCCTTTTTTCAATGCGATGACAAGGGCTTCCTCGTCGACAACTTCACCCCGACCCACATTCACCAGAATGGAAGACTTTTTCATGAGCCCGAATTCCTTCCGAGATAAAAGATGCTTTGTATCCCCGGTGAGAGGCAAACACAGGACCAGATAATCGGCTCTTTTCAGCATGCTGCTCATTTTTTCAGGGGGCAGCAATTCATCCACATGCCCAGTGCTCATGCTTTCTTTGGTCACTGCAATCACGCGGCAGCCAAAAGCTTTTGCCAGCCTTGCGACTTCGGAGCCTATATTTCCAAGACCCAAGATGCCGATGGTATTGCCATCCAGCTGGTACGCATCCAGCTTTTCCCAGCGCCTTTTTGCCTGGCTTTTCATCGACCGGTTCAACCTGTGCTCGAAGGCGAGAAGAAAAGCAAAAACATGCTCCGCTATCAGGCCGCTCGAAACACCGCGCGAATTCGTAATAATTACTTTGCTCTTTTTCAGTTCTTCCGTGACAAGCCTGTCAATACCTGCAAAAGAAGTGTGAATCCACTTTAGTTTCTTGTAGCGGGAAAAATCCGGCAAAGTCCCTGCGGTAAAGACAATCTCTGCATCATAGTCAGGGCCTTCTACAACCCTAACGCCGCAACTTCTGATTTTTTCAACATGTTTCCTGTCGAGCTCTTTGAGCACCGCGATTTTCATAGGTATATTTTCCAGCGGCAGATTATAAGAACACCTTTAATCCTTTTCAGCACAGATTTCCCTATGCAGACCGAGAGCTACAGGGACCTGGAAAAGAAGATGAAGCGCGGGCCGCAGATCATCACGCGCAAGGACGCTGCAATAATAGTTGCGGAGACGGGGCTGAGGCCGGAATGGAAATGCCTGGACCTCGGCGGCGGCTCGGGATTTCTTTCAATGTTCCTCGCGAGATTCCTCACCAGTGGCTCCATCACGATATACGAGATCAAGAAGGAGCATGCAGAGATCGTGAAAGAAAATATAAAGAAGCATGGATTTACCAACATTAAGATATTCAATAAACCGGCGGAAAAATTCACAGGCAAAAATTACGACCTGATCACAGTCGACATGAAAGACGCGGAGAAGCTCATGGAAAAATGCCATGGTGTGCTGAAATCAAGAGGCTGGCTTGTCGTATACAGCCCGCACATAAACCAGCAGCTTGCAGCAAAGAAGAAGATGGAAAAGGCGGGATTCAAGAATATCTACAGCGTAGAGACAATACAAAGATTCTGGAAGATCGACACGCGGGGCTTCGCGCATCCGGAGCACATGCAGCTCGTGCATACGGGATTCGTGACATTCGCGAGGAAAGACTAGTTTTTTCAATTATTGAACATTAGTAGGATCCCAACAGGTTCTCAAATTTTCATTAAAGTCGTCTATTTTATTAACATCGTCATTTGAAATTGAAAAATCGAATACGTTGCAGTTTTCTTTTATCCTTTCTTCTCTGGTAGATTTGGGTATAACTACGATACGTTTTTGCAGTGACCATCTTATGAGAATTTGTGCTGGAGTTTTTGAGTATTTGTCAGCCATAATACATAATTTCCTATCCTTTAACTTTTTGTTGTGCGTGAGAGGGCTGTATGCTTCTAGCTGTATATTTTTCAACTTACAAAAATCCAGTAATTCTTTCTGATAAAGATAAGGATTAAATTCTACTTGATTTACTGCTGGCATGGCTTTTGATTTTGATATCAGTTCCTTTAGGTGTCTTATAGTAAAGTTGCTGACTCCAATTGATCTGCATTTACCTTCATCTTTCAATTGTTCGAGTATTTTCCATGTTTCATTGCGCTGTTTCACAGGCCAATGCATTAGGTAAAGGTCGACATATTTCAGATTTAATTTTTTCAGACTTTTTTCCAATGCCCTGCACGGATCTACATGATCATCATTCCACAACTTGGTTGTTATGAATATGTCTTTTCTTGATATTCCGCTCTTTATTATGGCTTTTCCTACAGACTCTTCATTGTAATAAATAGCAGCAGTGTCTATATGGCGATATCCTGCTTTAAGAGCTGCAAGAACGGCGCTCTCTGTCTTTTCTCCAGATTTCCATACACCAAGCCCTAATTGTGGTATTCTATTTCCGTCATTCAGACACAAAGAAGATTTCATACTGAGCTTCATAGAAGAAATAATCTGCTTAAAGCCTTATAAGTTTGAATAAAAATTTAGATTACCTGTTAGGGTTCGTAGTCTAGCTTGGTAGGATTCAAGCTTCGGGACATCTTATCTTGGAAATACGGCTGGCCCAGGAAAGGTGCAGAAATAGCTTGCGACCTGAGTTCAAATCTCAGCGAACCCACTAATGGTGAAAATAAATGAAATTCAAAATTGTTGCAGAAGATAAGACTAAAGGAATTCTAGAAATCCCATTAACTTCTTCAGAAGTCGATGCTCTCGGAGATTTTGGATTTATGATAGAAGACGATATGTGGAAATTACTGAAACTAAACAAAATAGACAAAAAGATCAAATCTGCAATGATAAAATTTCAGCATGCGCTTTTTGATGTTAAAGATTCTGGTGCAACGTATTGCCTTAGGGACAAAAAATTTGTAAAAAACACCAAGCCTGTCTGGGTTGTTAAAAAATCTAAGTGGAAGAAATAAACACGAAAAATAAAAATTACCGTCTCCTTTTCACGGCCCGCATCTTGTCGTCGAGGTCCTCTTCCTGCTGGGCCATCAGGGACTGGGCGATCTTCTTGCCGAGGAGCTCCTCGACCTTGGGCATGGATTTCCTCACGTCCGCGTAGTTCTTTATGCCGGCGTTGTAGAGCTTCCTCGCGCGGGCGCGGCCTATGCCCCTGAGCTTGATCAGGCGCAGCAGCTCCTCGCGCACGCCGTGCTTCGCGCGGAGACGGAGCTTGCTGAACTCGTTGGCCTCGTCCTTCTTGTTCAGGAGCAGGGCGAGCTCGGCGGCCGAGTAAAGAAGCCATTCAGCCGAGAGCAGCTTGTTGTAGAGCTCGCCTGGAGCTATGCCGTAGCGCTCGAGAAGCTTGTCCTCGCCGTGCTCGTCCATCCAGTCGAGGAACATCAGGGACGTCTTGAACTCGTCCATGAAATCGTCGTAGTCATAGCTCCAGACATCAGGAGCGACGAGGCCAGATTTTTCCAGCGCATCCTCAAGGTCTTCGTAGTCTTTTTTCTTCGCGGAGAGCACGGGCTCCATCTCTGCGCAGCTGTTGATGACCATCATCGCTTCCAGCCCGGTAAGAGGCTTCGCGTTCTTTATCAGGCTGAATGCCGAAACAGGGTCGATGTAGAGCTCTGACACGCGCTTGCCGATCTTCGTGGCCGAGAGCTTCGGATTCCCTGTCACGTCGAAAGCGGTCTTGAAGCCCTGGTACAATTCATCCTCGCCTATGCGGAGGAACTTGTAGTTTTCCAGAAGGTCGAGAGCGAGCTGGACCTTTTCCATGACCGCGCCGATGTCCTCGTACTGCTGGGCGAAAAACGTGCGCGAGAAGAAATCGCGGAGCTCGGACTTGCTCTTCACAGCGCCCGATGCCACGAGCGCGAGCACGTGCATGCGCAGGACGGATTCCATTCCAAGCTTAGAATAGATGGGTTCGGGATCCGAAAGCAGGTAGCGCTGCTTCAGGTCTTGTGCCTCCGAACCGGTTTTTGCTATTATTATTGCCTGGCCTTCGCTGTCGTATTTCGGCCGGCCGGCGCGGCCCATCATTTGATGCACGTCCATGACAGGGATGTACGCATTGCCATATTTGGAGTCGAACCTTTTCGTGTCGCGTATGAGCACGCGGTATGCGGGGAGGTTGAGGCCGAACGAGTTGTGAACAATGAACCCGTTGGCAACAAACATGTGGTCGTTTTTACCATTGTCCGGCAAAATTACATCATATACAAAATTTGTGGTTGGCTTGACTGTTTCTATCTTTTTTACCTTGTCCCAAAAAATATCACCTTCAAATGCATCTTTTTTCCAATTTTCCCTTAAAATTTTTATTACACCTTTTCCGCAGAGCGGGCATCTGCTGTTTTTGGCAAAATAATGTTCAAGGGAAATATTATTTTTAATCAGTTCGTCATAATACCACTGACCGAATTTATTTAGCTGCCATATTTTTTTGGTTCCCTTTTTCTGCCTTTCGATGAAGGCATAATGAAGATTTAATCGCCTCTCTTTTTTCCACGGGACAAATCCAAGAATTTGGCTGAGTTTACTTGATGATACGGGGCCATTGGCTCCAAGGAATTCTATTATCGTCTTTTTTTGAATTTCCCACTCTTTCTGATGTTTTGTTCGTCCTGTAAGCGCCCCCGGATTTATTTTGTATTTACAATATTTGCACTGAAGGTAAGAAGGCTTGCTTTTGCGATGTCCTATTATTTCAGCCAGCCGATTTTGTTTTCTTGTTACTTTGAACCCTACATTTTCCTGGAATGCAAATAGCGAACGATTGTGCTGTATTGATATTTCTTCCGATTCTTTCGTGTTGTAAATTTTTTCATTAAATTTCATAGTATTTTTTTGTTTTGTTCTTTTCCATGTAACTATACCAAATCTTATGAGCCCTCTTTTTACGTCTTCTATTAAGAACGGAGAAATGCTGGAATAAGACAAAATTCCCCTCTTCTGAATACAGCCATCTGTATCATATAAACCTGATAAAAGATTTGCAAGGAGTCTAGAATCAGCTTCCAGCAAATTTATGGAAATATATTTTTTTGATCCTTTGTTGATTCCGCATCTTACCATGAATTCCCTGAACCACTTCTGCTTAGACATAACAATTTGTGGCACTCCATAAGCATTTTTCGATCTTTTAAAATGAATTGAATGTTTCTCACAAAACCTTTCAATATACTTGAATATGTCTTCGTCTCTGCCAACAATGCATGGACTACCCTTGTACATTATTTTTCCATCTACCATTTCTGCCCCCGAATAGCCGTCACCTAACATAGCTCCTATGAAATAGAAATCGTTATCGTCTAGTTTTCTGTTTTCAAAGGGCATTTTGTTATCATGAATGAAATCTCGCCATTCTGGACTGGAGCATCTGTTAATTTCTATTTTGCCAGCAGTCGCAATTAATTCGTTTTTCCTTACAGAACCGGCCGCTTTAAGCAGCATCTTGCCATCTTTTTTGATCAAAACCTTATGATTCCTGGTGAGTGTGATCGAATTTCCACAGATCGTCTCAATTTTAGCCATTTTTCTTGGAGCTTCCAGCTGTTGTACGCCTAACACCGGGCTCAAATCCAACCTGTCATTCTTAAGAGCTATCACATTTTCTATTTTTTCATTAGGCTTTTTTAGGGACATAGAATTCCATATTCGCGTGCTTTCGTCTAAACATAACGTCGGCGTGGAAGAAATCATCTTTATTTTTCCTTCCCTGAACGCGTCTTCAACGAGCTTCCGCTGCTTCGCGACAAGGCCCGCGTGGTGGAACGCGGTTCCCTGCCTGACGCACAAGGCGAGACGGCGGCACTGCTTGGTGGGGACATGAAGCGCTTTTTCTATTTCTTTTGATAATTTCAACAGGGATGCTTTTTCTTCGGGAGAGAGGAGAGGCGAGAGCGGCGTCTTTTCGGCGACGGATTCGGCCGACCTTCTGGTGGAGACAAAAAGGAGGCACTGCTTGCCCTTCTTCACAGTGTCGTGAACCAGGGCGTGCTCGTCGAAGGGCAACTCGAAGCCGCCCTCAAGAAATTCCACGACGAGGGAATCATCATCCGGATACGAAACGCCCTTTTCCAGTTTCACGGGGCGGTAGTCGCTGCGCACCAGCTTTGCATCCAGCCAGCGAGCGATCTCCTCGGCGTTCTGTATCGTCGCGGACAGGGCCAGCAGCTGCTTCACGTTCTTCATTCTCGTGATCACGATCTCGAGAGTCGGGCCGCGTCCCGCGTCGTTGAGCATGTGGATCTCATCCACGACAAGAAGCGACACGTTCTTGAGCCAGGGCACATCATGGCGCAGCAGAGAGTCGAGCTTCTCGTTGCTGACAATTATCAAGTCGCAGCCGCCAAGCCACTGCTCCGCAGAATCAAGGTCGCCTATCGAAAGCGCCGTGCGCAGGAAAGGATACTTCTCCTTGAAGTCGCGGTATTTCTCGGAGGCAAGCGCCTTCAGCGGCACGACGTAGACGGACTTGCCGCCGCCCACGTAATTCTTCAGAACTGCTATCTCGGCGACCAGAGTCTTTCCCGAAGCCGTGGGAGAAGCGACGACGACATTCTTGCCTGCGAGCACGTGCGGCAGCGCGGCTTTCTGCACGGGATTGAATTCCGGGACGTCTTTCTTCAGGATATCAAGAACCATCTGCGGGAAAGGGAGGTCTTCGATGCGCATGACAAGGATTGTGATGAAACGGATAAATATCTTTTACCAAAAAATGCGCTGTTCAGCGCCTTCTTGGTATGATATCGAGGAAAGGTTCTACGGGTGATTCATGTTCCATATCCCACCTGAAGCCAATGTCATCAGCAAGGGATTTCACTCTTCTCTCATTGTAATAGTTTCTGTAAGCAGGTACATTTCTATAGGCATTAAAAATAACATCGAATGCGAACTTCTTCGCTTCATAGGTTCCTGTATTATTTGCGGCGATATGCACGGCCCGCAGGCGACGTTCAAGGTCGTCTATATATTTGGCGTCCATTGCGAAACCTGCCAGTTCTTCCAAGGCTTCATGGCCGCCTATATTTTGCAGTACACCGCGATAAAAACTTTCTTCGATCATGCTACTAGCTCCATGGAGAGCATACTTTTTGACGCAGGTAGTGATAAGCGGCACCGCTTTCCGATCCTTTAGTTTCGCAGATGCATCAATAATGAAAAATGTTTCCCGGTATTCCAAATGTCCGGTTTCGCACAGCCATGCCAGATGAGCGCGCAGATACTCCCTGTCAGACTCGTCAAAGTCCTGAGCATGATATTGTGCTAGTGGAGAGCGAAGAAACCTCGCCGCATCTTCAACAACACGGTCGGATAATTCTTTTTCATACTCATGCCCAAACCTTATGTCTTTGATGATCATTATGGATTCATCGACATATGCAGCAGGATTGTAGCTGCTGCTACTAGGACTCTGATTTTTCATCCACTCTATCCTCTGGCTGTAAGAATGCAGCTGCGCGTTGCATGCAAGGGCAGAAGACAGCAGCACAACAGACGCAGTTTTTTTAATGGCCGGCCAGAAATTCATCAGTAATCCCTCTCCACGGAGAATCTCACGAAAGCTTCAAGGTCCCTTTTTGCAGGGCTGTCTTTTATTGAATCCCGGACAGAGTCCCATGATTCCATTACAAGCGCGCGGCCGAAACGCTTCGCGTATTCCATCGAGCCGCATTTTTTCAGGATGCTTACGGCTTCTTCTATTTTTTCCCTGTCAGTCGTGTGAGAATTTAATATTTCGAGTAATTTCTTCCTGTCCTTTACGCCCGCTTTTCCAAGGGCGTGGATGACCATAAGCGTGCGCTTGCCCTCGGTGATGTCGCTGCCGCAATATTCAGCGGTGAACTGGTTCTTTCCCGAAGTGGCCGTGAGGTTCAGTATATCGTCCTGAATCTGGAAGCCGATGCCTATGGATTCTGCAAGCGCGCCCACTTTTTCTACCATCTTAGCATCGGCGCCGGCGACAATCGCGCCAACCTTCGCCGCGAGGCGCGCCAGGGTGCCGGTCTTGTACGCGCACATCTGCAGGTATTCCTTCTCCGTGATATTGTCTGCGTTGGCTATGCCATTATGCCATGCTATGTCCATGGCCTGGCCGAAGTGGATGCTGATGAGCTCCTGGCTGTATGTCTCGTAGATTTTCAATACCTTCTCCTTTCCGTATTTTTCCCTGTTCTTGAGCAGAACAAGCAGGGGAAGATAATACATGGACGACCCGACATTCACAGCGACGTCGATGCCGAATAGCTTGTGGATGCAGGGCTTACCACGGCGCAAATCTGAATTGTCTTCCACATCGTCGCAGATCAAACTCCCCTCATGAATGACCTCGAAGAGCACTGCAAGGTCCTCATATTTTTTAATGTCGCCGCCCAGCGCCTCGCAAACAAGCGAGAACAAGAACGGCCGCCACCGCTTGCCGCCGCGGTCGAGCAGATCCCAGATAGGCTTCGCAACCGCCGCATTAATGGGATCCGCTGAATAGGAAAAGCGCGGCCTGCCCAGGGCGAATTCCATGGACTTTTTGCCGTACTTGCGCGGGATGTATTTTTCGATTATTTTGTCGATGCGCCTCGAGCGCTCGACAAGAAGCTTTTCAATATCCTGCATAGGTAAAAATTCGCCGAGAATTCTTTATAAGCTTTGCCGAACGGCAGAAATGGCCTCAGAAATCTTTGCCTGCTTCACTATAAATATTGTTCTGCGACATAAGTAAACCAGTGGTTGCATATGCCGGCGAAAACAGAAGAAAAAATAAATAAAAATGACTATGACTATGAGATTTACGTAGACGACAAGCTCGTCTGGCGAGGGCTGAACCCTGAAAAAATATACGGGAAAATAGTCAGGGAAAACCCAAAGAAAAAGGTATCCGTCGCATGGAAGCCAAAAGAAGGGATTCTTATTGCCATCATTTAAGTATCAGGAAGAAAAAAGCTCTTTGTTCGGGGTTATCAAGCGGCCCCTGATAGAAATTGAGATATACTCCAACAAAACAAAGAACTGGATATCCTTCAAAAGAGTCCTTGCAGATACGGGGGCAGACATCTGCCTGCTGCCAAGATTCATGGGAACTCTGCTTGTTGACGACATAAAAGAAGGCACATACAAAAGAATACGGGGAGTTGTGCCAAACACGTTTCTTAACGGCTTCATCCACCAGATGAAAATAAGAATAGTAAGCGATGAATTTACTGCCCCGGTGTTTATTGCAGATTCGGAGGACGTGACGCCAATTATAGGCAGGGCAAATGCTCTTGACACATTCAAAGCGATATTCGACGGAAATATCACCATACTGGAACAAAAATAGTGCAGATGGTAAATATGAAGAACTATACATGTGAATGCGGGAATACTGAATTCACGGAAGAGCAGATGAGAGATGCCCTGAGGAAAAAAGAAAAGGCAATAAAGATCGTTGTCACGAGAAAAATAGGGGAAATAGGCGGCTCGCTTGTGATAAGGATACCGAAGTCCGTGGAAAACCAGATGAAACTGAAAAGCGGGGAAGAAGTAAACCTGACTGTTGAAAAAAACAAAATCATCATTGAGCCGCTTTAATTGACTACAACTTATAGAAGAGCCTTATCGTCTCGTCCGCATCCGGAATCAGGTTCATCTTCAACGCTTCCTCGGGAGAAGACCATCTGTAAGCTTTGTGTTCATTTGAATTGATAATGACGGAAGGCTCGTTGTCGAATTTTGCATAAAACATATGCGAGACGAAATCGTAGCCCGGATACCTCACATAAACGGTCATAAAGTAAACCAACTGGCCATCTACAGCAAATATGCCTGTTTCCTGCTCGAGTTCCCTTTTCATCGTATCTGCCGGCAATTCTCCGGGCTCGCATTTTCCTGCGGGCATGCCATACGTCCCGCTTTGCGGCTTGCCGTCCTGCCTCTGGAGAAACAATATTTTCCTGCTGTAGTCGCAGCAGCACAAGGAAATTTCGAATTTCGGGCTGAAGCCCTCGGGCGGAGAATGATAAAGCATAGAAAAAGTTAGACGCGAATTCTTAAAAATGAATCAGCATTTCAGAACTAGAAAAATCACCTTATCCATATCGCGCCCCAGGGGAAAAATTCCCCGCCTGAGCCGGTCCAGTAAGGATTATTCGTGTAGCCTCCCCCATCACCGCCTCCCCAGAAGCTGCCGGACCAGCACGCGCCATACCACCATGCAGTGTTGCTGTAGTAAGTTGCGCAATTCCCGCCGTTCTGGTCATGATCCGCGTCATATGTAGTAAGCTGATAGTTATTTGCCGCATGATAGGTGTACATGCCAGAGGAAGCAGTGCCGCCCGTGTTTATCAGGACATTCTCACTTGACATTGTAAGGGCATAATTGTTATTCGTGTCCAGAGAAAATGTATAAGTCGCCCTGTGGTTTATTGTCGTGGGGTTCTGGCCGGCTTCAACGCGCATAGTGCTGCCGAGCAAATTCCAATAAGCCACGCCCAGGAACTGGTCGAATGATGTCAGGCCGCTGTTCATGTCACCCTGAATGCTGTTGTTGAACTGGACAGCATCCCATGCGGGCTTGGGGGGCGTCGCATACGGGCTGTTGAGCAGGACAAGAGTCCAGCCGCCGCCGAGCGTCGTCATGTCGCAATATACCTGGAGAGATGTTAATGAGCCGATATTCTGATCTATGAATGAGCCTGATACAACTTTTATGGGGTTGCTGCCAGCACCCACTGCTATAGTATAAATGCCATCTCCGCGCGACAGGCCGTTGTCGAGAACCGCCTTGCAGGACTGGGGCACGATAACCGTTCCGGTCCTGCCAGGGGCGATGTCTGCTGCCTTGCTCTCGACTTTTGCGTTGCTGACATAAACTGCGACATTTGCCGCCAGCGAAGTGTCCGTGCCGCCGTTCCTGACGTAAATATTCCCCGGAGAAGCAGAATCGATATACAGCCTTCCTGCCGACTGGCGGACAAGCTGCTGCGTCGCGTTCTCGATCTGCGCGCCCGAGCTGGACGTGACGCGGCCGAAGAAGACGAAGGCGAATCCTACCATCGAAATTGTAATCAGGAGGAGCAAGATGATGGCGATGACAGGTGTTATGCCTTTCATATCTTAAGGTATGCCGGCATCTTGCGTTTAAAGATTTTCATAGTGATGGCGACCTGTGCTTTCATCGCCTGCAGCAAGCTGCAAGAAAAACAATCTTAAATAAGGTTCTGTCCTAGATAATAAACATGAAGCATGAAAAGAAACTTTTGGAAAAAGTTTCATCAAAAGCAGCTTCTTTACAAGACGGAAACTGGAGAGGTGCCTTGTAAATGCCAGCGCCGTACAAGAGAGGATACCACCACACGAAATCGAAAGGCCATGAATCAAAGGTCGTGTGCGGCTACTGCGGGCGGCAGGTGCCGCGCTGGAAGACCATAGCCTCCTACAGGGGGTTCAGCATCAACGACCCGACGCTGAGGAAGCAGATCGACCGCCGCTTTGTCTCGACGTTCCAGACGAAGAGCTACGCGTGCCCGGCGTGCGCGCGGCACAGGGGAATCGTGAAGCCGCGCCAGAGGCAGCAGAACAGGCAGCAGCAATGGTAAGCTCGATTGATACGATTTTCTGCTGATAACACTTTTCTGACTTTGTTTCTTTCGCGTACCGACTTGCCTTATATATTGAGAACTTTGATTAACCTGTAATTTGTCAAAGTTCACAATAAGGGCTTTGAACAAAGAGTATGTTATTCAAAGCCCTCTATTGTTTTATCATGACTGCACCATCAAATACATCAGGTTCTTTTTCTGTCAGGAAAATCCAGCAGCCAGACGGAAGCTTTACTGCAACTTATTCCAACCAAAATGCCCACGAGAGCTACAACGGGGAATTCGGGCCAAGAGGCGGGAAAAGAAACTACGCAGCCCGAAGAATAGCAGAGATACTTTCTTAATGTATTTACAGCACTGGCAATTTTTCTTTTTGCATATACTTTGATTGTTTCTCTTGTGATGCCAGCACCGCATACGGCAAGGCGAGTATTCGGAGAAAACAAGGACCCAGCGTATGCTATGCCCGGGACCGCTTTCTGACACCAAAAACCGCGGCAAAGCGCCTTCTATTTGCATGATACTTCTGGCGCGGCCGACAGAAATCTATATAGGAAGGCTAAATGAAGGATAGATTACAGATTGATTTCTATGATGGACAAGATAAAGGGCCTGAGAGGGTCGATGTACAGGAAGATGAACAGGAAGAACGAAGCTGCCGCGCCGAGGACCAGGGCCGGGCAGCTGCTGATGACGCTGAAAAAGGAGCACGGCGAGCCCAGCAGGTTCGTGATATATCCCGTGCGGTCGGTGATCACGCTCCCGAGCCCCGTGCAGTCGGCCAACGCGAATATCCTGTACCCGCTTATGAGGCCGTACGCATACGCCAGCATCAAGTTCGACAAGCAGGACAGCCTCATGGTCTATAACGTGATCGAGCCCAAGCTCAACGAGTTCGAGGCGCATGTGCTGCAGAAGATCAAGGAAGGGCTTGTGCAGATAATAGACATCAGCTTCGAGGACGTAAAGGAGACCGGAGTGATGGCTTTCCTCGAGGAGAATGTCGACAGGCTGCTGTACGAATACGACTTCAACGTGAGCAGGAAGGAATACGTGAAGATCATGTACTACATCTACAGGGACTTTGTCGGGCTCAACAAGATAGAGCCGTTCATGCACGACCCTTACATCGAGGACATCGGGGCGGACGGAGTGGGAATACCGATCTATATAATACACCAGAAATTCGGGTCCATGAGAACGAACGTTGTTTATAATGACATCGAGGAGCTCAAGGAATTCGTTACCAAGCTCGCAGAGAGGTGCGACCGCTACATCAGCTACGCGGAGCCGCTGCTGGACGGCACGCTGAAGGACGGGACAAGGGTGCAGGCGTCGATTGCCAGCGACGTAACGACAAAGGGACCCACGTTCTCCCTGAGAAAATTCAGGGAAGTCCCGCTGACGCCGGTGGATATGGTCAAGCTCAACACGGCGAGCGCCGAGATGCTGGCATACCTGTGGTTCACAGTGGAGAACGGATCCAACCTGCTGATAGCCGGGGGCGTGTCTACCGGAAAAACCAGCATGTTAAACGCCCTGTCCATGTTCATACCGGGCGACGCGAAAATCGTGTCGATAGAAGACAGCGTCACCGGCGACACAGAGATAGTAATAAAAGACAACGGCGAAATCAAAACGGTAAAAATAGGCGAGCTTACAGACGGCCTTCTCGAAGAAGGGGGCTTTACGGAAAGGATAACAAACAAGAAAGGCATAGAAGTCCTCACAATGGACGGGGACTATAAGATGACTTTCAAGCAGGCGGGCACTTTCTTCAGGCACAAAGTCAATAAGGATATTTACGAGATAACAACTGCAAGCGGCAGGAAAGTGAAAGCTACCAAAGACCACTCGCTTTTCGGGCTTGATGAGAACGGCGAGATCGTGCCCGCAACACCGGAAGAGCTGCAAAAGCTGAAATTTTTGGCGGTTCCCCGCAGCATCCCATGGGAGGGCAAAGAGACAAAGAGTATAAACCTGCTGGAACATCTGGATGCTTTCAAAGGCGGCTTTGTCAAGGGAGCGCTGCAGGACTTCTTTGAAAAAACAGACTTCAGCGAATTCAGGAAATTAGGCATACCGCAGCAGAGATACAGGTACTGGAAAAAGAACCAGATTGTTGAAGCCTCTGCATTCAAAAAATTGCTGAAAAATGGCATGGATATAGAGCTGCAGAAACTGCAGATAATTGGAACAAGGAGCAGCAGGCCGCTCCCTGTGCTATTTGAGATATCAGACGAATTCCTGGAATTTTTAGGGCTATGGGTCGGAGACGGGTGTTATGATGCCAGAAACAAAAACAGGGTCATAATTTCTAATGTAGATGAAGAGTGCATACGCTGTGTTAATAATGTCGCAGAAAAAATAGGGGCACACATCACGCTTATGTCAGACAAAGTCTCGATGAGCGTGAATTCGACGCTGCTGTACAAGCTGATGTTAGCTTTAGGGTTCAAGGGGCATGCCGACACAAAAAGAGTGCCCGCTTTTGTCCAAAACCTGTCAAAGAGGCAGGCTGCTTCTTTCCTCAGGGGATACTTCTCCGCAGACGGCAGCGTAAAGAATTTCGAAGTCAGCTGCTCATCGCAGAGCCTTGGCCTGCTGAATGACATCCAGACAATGCTGCTCAGGTTCGGCATAATCTCGAGAATTTCCCATTACCCGAGAAAAGACAAATGCAGGGAGCTTTTGATATCGTCAAATGAGAATATTATCAAATTCAAGGACATAGGATTCCTGCAGGAACGAAAAACCGCAAAAGTTGATATCCTAGCAGGGAAGAAAGCCCACCACACAAAGACAGACGTAATACCCCTCGGGAGCGGGCTGATGCAGGAAATCCAGAAATATGAGAAACTTTCCTGGCCTTACAGAAACGGGCTGCAGAATATAGGCAGGCAGTTTCTAACGGAGATCACCGAAAAGCGCAGCTTTTCGCAGTCCCAAAATTTCGTTTCTTTGCAGGCAAGCGAGGAAGCGGAGTGCGATGTAATGGACAGGCTTGCGCATTCTGATATTTTCTGGGACAAGATAAAAGAGGTGACGCTGCTGCCGAGGCAGGAGATTAATGTCTATGACATCAGCGTGCCCGAGACCGAGAACTTTGTCGGGGGAAACATACTCCTGCACAACACGCGCGAGCTGAACCTGCCGCACGAGAACTGGATTCCCGGCGTGTCGCGCGCGGGATTCGCTGGCAGCGGCATGGGAGAGGTGAGCATGTTCCAATTGCTGAGGGAAAGCTTCAGGCAGAATCCTGATTATCTAATAGTCGGGGAGATAAGAGGCAAAGAGGCTTACGTCATGTTCCAAGGCATGGCTTCAATCCCAGGAAGCGAAAAGGTCGCGGTGCTCAATGACGACCATTTAAAATTCATTCCCATTTCCCAGCTTGCGGACAGGAAATACAAGACGTTTGCAGTGGAGCCGGAAACAGGGAAGATAAATATAGTTGATGTCAAGGCACGGGTAATGCACAGGCCACAGAAAGAGCTGCTGAAAATCACGACAGCCACAGGCAGGCAAATAACCGTGACTCCTTACCATTCACTTTTCACATTCGATGGCGGAATAAAAGCCGCAGAAGCAGGAAAACTCAAGAAAGGCAGCAGCATAGCAATTCCAGGAAGACTGCCTTCCGGTTTCGCAGATGCGGACTATTTGGACTTAACAGAGCTTGACGGCGCCAGAATTTTTGCCCCGGAATATTTCAAAAAGGCGGTTGAAAAAATAGGTTTTGAGAAGGCGTCTGAAATATGCAAAGTTGCATCTATATCCGATTATTATGCAAACTTTAAACGGGCAAGCCCGGCTTCCATGAAGGCAGAAAAATTCTTTGCCCTTATGAAGGCAGCAGGAATAGACGCAGACAAATCAAAACTTCAGGTAAAATTCCTAAGAAAAAGCCGCGCCAGACCAGCTATGATAAAGATAACGCCGGAACTCCTTCGGCTTATGGGGTATTATATTTCAGAAGGCAACCTCAACAAGTCGGGGAAAAACAGCCGCATCGCCCTCTACAACAAGAACGAAGAAATTCTGGGCGATATGAGGCGTTGCATAGCAGCGCTTGGCGGGAAACCGCGGGAAAGGATAACTGACAGGGGCTTTGGGAGCGCCACAGAGCTCGCGTTTTCAGACAAAGTAATATTCGAACTGCTTCTGCAGAAATGCGGGCGCACGCACAATAAAAAGATACCGGACTTCATGTTTGGCTTATCTAAAGAGAAGATAGGAGAATTCTTATCAGCGATGTTCGCAGGTGACGGCTATTACTCGCGGCACTGCTTTGGCTACTGCACCTCTTTGCGACAACTTGCTGACCAGATTGCCCACCTTCTGCTTATGTACGGGATAGTTGCGCGCATAAACGAGAAAAAAGGAAGAAGCCGCGCAGAAAAAGAGTACGATGTCAAATTCTACCGCCGAGAAGAAAGAGAGGAATTTCTGCGCTACGCCAGGCCGATAGGTAAAAAGGCAGAAATCAAAGATACAAAAAAAATCAGCAAAAAAGACAGATTTGGAGATGTTTTCTTGGATACCATAAAATCCATTGAAAGAATAACTCTTGAAAAAGAGGAGCCTGTATACGACCTTGTAGTGCCGGGAGTGCAGAACTTTTTGGGCGGCTTTGGCGGGATAACGCTCCATAACTCGGGCCATCCCAGCATCAGCACCATGCACGCGGGAAGCGTGGATGACCTGATGAAAAGGCTGCAGACAAAGCCCATCAACCTGTCGGCGGGCCTGCTGGAGAGCCTTGACGCGGTGATAGTCATGATCCACGCGAGGGAAAAGGGCAAGTCAGCCAGGCGCGTCAAGGAGATAGTCGAGATAGAGAGCATAGACCCGCAGACAGGGGCCCCGAGGACGATAAAGTCGTTCGCGTGGATACCGCATGACGATGTTTTCGAGTACAGGGGAGACTCGTGGCTCCTGCACAAGATCTCCACGGAGAAGGGGCTTTCCATGAACAACGTGATAAAGGAGCTGGCGCGCAGGAAAAAATTCATACAGTGGATGCTGGAGAAGAACCTCGCCACGGTGCAGGAGCAGGCGCGGTACATCAACCTGTACTACAAGAACCCGGCGATCATAGACAAGCTGCTTGTCGGGATCAAGGTCGGGGAGGCAGAGCTGCGTGAATAGGATACAGTCCGGCATACAGGGGCTGGACAAGATAATAGGCGGCGGCATCCCTGAAAAGGACATCGTACTGCTCAGCGGCGAATGCGGCACGGGCAAGTCGATATTCGGCATGCAGTTCCTTATAGGATCAAAAGACCCTGCCATCTACGTGAGCTTCGAGGACGAAGTCGAGCGGATAGCCGAAAATGCGCAGATATTCGGATGGGATGTCAAGGCGCTGCACAAGGCTAACAAGCTGCGCGTGCTGCGCTACGACCCGTTCAAGCTGGAGGACATCATAGAGGTCGTGGAGTCCTACATCAGGGAGATAAAGGCCAAGCGCGTTGTTCTGGACTCCATCTCGGCGCTGGGCATGTACCTCACGGACGTGCCGGAGCTGCGCAGGATGATGCTGCAGATGGAATCGATACTGAGGAAGAACGGCTGCACGGCGCTGCTCGTGTCGGAAATAATACCGGGACAGGGCGGCATATCAAGGTTCGGCGTGGAGGAGTTCGTGACAGACGGCGTGATAGTGCTGAGAAAATACATGGCAGGCGGGGAATACAAGAGAGGGCTCACGGTGATGAAGATGCGCGGCACCGACCACAGCAACGCGATACACAGCTACGACATCACGAAATCAGGCATCACGGTAGGGGCCAAGATGAAATTCTCTAATAAAGAATAGAAGAATTTCTTTTACAAAAAGAAATCTACTAGGCGTTTTCAAAATGAAATTTTCAGATAAATGAGTAAATTTCTTTTGAAAACAGAAATTTATGAAGCATTTGCAAAATGAAATTCTCGGGCAAGGAATAAGAGCAGCTTCTTTCAGGGACAGAAACTTACATGGTGTTTTCAATCACAGCGGTAGCGTTTTTTGAAGTCATTGATTTCTATGCTTTTTTCTTTTGATATTCGCTTCATTTTTGCTATAAATAGAGGATTTAATTCCGGCTCCATAAATTTCTATATATGCAACAGCTATAAAGTTTATAGTTTTTCAGCTGGATCAAGCGAACAAATGGCCTGTCTCTTTCATAAACGCTTTATGATTTTTTGGCTTGACGAAAAACCTGTTGATTACGAGACACATAATGGCTCCTTTCTCCTAGCTCGTCGTCATGCTCCTTGCGATGTTGAGGATGCGGACTTCATCCAAGGCGCCGTCGAAGACTTCGCTGCTACTGCCCACTATAAGGCTCGTGAATTGCTTGCTGCCTGAACATGCAAAGCTGTTTCTCAGGATGCCATTGACGTATACACGGGCTGTCGTACCATCCAAGGTTCCTACCACATGATGCCATTGGCCCGGCGCCGGAATGAAATTGGAATCAAGGCTGCCGCAGCCCTCAATCCCGTAAAATACAATGCTATTATCAGAAGAGTCCATGTGAAAGCGCGTGATATCAGGCGAGCCGCGGATGCCAACGAGATCCCGCCAGCCGCTGGATACGACATCAGGCTTTATCCAGAACTCGATTGTCATAACGGAAAGGCTGAAATCGGTAACGTCTTTTTCCGCATATTCGAATCCGGCGTCTATATCCAGCGCGTTCCCGTATTTGCCAGATGTCCAGCTTGCGGCTGTTATTGTCCCGTCATTCTGATTTTCCGAGGAGTCTTTAGCAACAGAGCCGGAGCCTTCGTTGAGTTTCCAGTACGCAATCTTGTAGCTCTTGTAGAAGTCTGCTGTTGTCTGGTCTGAATAGCCACCTGACGTTACCTTCAATGCGGCGGGTTCGGAGAGCTGCGCGAGCTGGCCGTCGTCGAGGTTGTAAGTCCCGAGCGCACCGGGGGCGAGCGAGGCGGGGCCTGCATTGGGGACGAGCGTGTTCTCGACGTAGAAGGCCAGCGAAGTTATCGGCACGTTTCCCGTGTTGCGGATGTAAATATGATTCTTGTCATAGCCCTCGATAGCGAACCGGGCGCCGGCCTGCTGCACGAGCTGCTGAGTCGCGTTCTCGATCTGGGCGCCTGAAGTCGATGTGACGCGCCCGAAGAAGACAAACGCGAAGCCGACCATGGAGATTGTTATGAGCAAGAGAAGAATGATAGCTATTACAGGTGTTATGCCTTTTGACATAAAATACAATTGCCGCTGCTATAAATTAAGCTTATGTTTTTGCTGTTTTGGGATTCTTTTGGAAAGCCCAATCATCGAAGAAAATCGGAGACTCCAACAGCACGCAGACCATACATTTTATGGAAACATCCGAAACTGGCAACTCATGCTTCCCTTACCCACCAGCGGTGGTTCATGTCGAAGCCTGAGCTGTGCTGGGCGCCGTTGCATATATAGAGATAAGTGTCCTGGTTGGTTTCGCTCATGTAGAAATGATGCCAGCCGGGATTCGACGATGATCCCATGTTTATATTGCAGCCCGCGCCTCCCTGCGGGTTGTTGCTCAGAACAGTATAGCAATTGATGCCCGCCCCTCCATTTACACATTGCAAATTTCCTGTCCATGCAAGCGCGTTATCGGATGCCCTGTACGACTGGAATGTGGTGGTGGAACTGGATGTGGCCACTGCAGTGTCGAATCTCCAGTAGCCTGTGTAGCCGCGGAGAATAACGTATTCGTAATTTCCAGTAGAGTATGCCGAATTATAGCCGTTCTGGTCCGCGAGGATGTCGAATTTCTGGTTCTGGCCTATTATTGCCCTGATGTCGGTGTCAGACAATTTGTACGCGTTTCCTTTCCTTGTCATTGCGTCGGTCACCGTGCCGACGGCATTCACGTTTCCCATCACCCCCGCCTGGTACCAGCTTTTCACTATCATGGTCCAGCCGCCGCCGTCGCGCGCCATATCGCACTGCGCGCTGATGACCTGAGTGTCCGGCTTTATCTGATAGACGCCGTCCGGAGGATTGTTCTGCGAAACCGTCGTGTCCGTGAAGGACCCTGCATTCACCTTGATGGTGCCTTTCAGGAAGCCTTTGCAGGATTTCGGAAGCATTGTCAATTCTCCGACGCCTCCTGGCGGTATCGGAGCCGCAAGCGTGTAATCGGCAAGGTTGTTGTTGTTATATACGCCGAGGCCCGTGCTCTGGATAGGCGCTGTGCCGAGATTCCTCAGATATATCTTATTGCTATTGATGCCCTCTATGGAAAACCTTACAGAGCCCTGCTGCACGAGCTGCTGCGTCGCGTTCTCGATCTGGGCGCCCGAAGTCGAGGTGACGCGGCCGAAGAAGACGAAAGCAAATCCGACCATTGAGATGGTTATGAGCAATAATAAAATGATGGCAATGACCGGCGTGATGCCTTTTGACATAAAATATAATTACCGCTGCTATAAATTAAGCTTCTGTTTTCCGTTTTTGATGTTTTTGGGCTCTTGAGAAAACTCTGACTATTGAAAAAGAAGCCCCAAAACACAACAAGACCGCGAACGTTTAAGCGGCTCTCGTCAAATACCGCATAAATATCCGGAACACAGGCAACCGCAACCTTAATGTCGTCCTTTTGCACATAGATAATCATGCTCAAGAGCATGTTCATATTTTTCGGGAACCTGGGGATCAAGCACCTGCCTGGGTGGTTCTCGCCGATAAAGGAAGAGCTCTCGAAATCAAACCTCAACATACTTTTCGAGATCTACGTCGGGAAAATGATAACGATGGCCATACTGGCCTTCCTGATAGCCTTCAACTTCATAACATTCGTCTTCACGATAGTCGGCGTGCCCTTCACCCTGGCGATAGCGAGCGCGTTGATAGCGGCGGCTCTCGTGGGAGTCGCGATACTTACCATATACCATTCATACCCCTTCCACCTCCTGACGTCGAAGAAAACGAGCATAGAGGCGAACTCGCCTTTCGCAATCAACCACATGGCGGCCATCGCAGCGTCGGGCGTGCCGCCTTTCGTGGTGTTCAAGCTCATGGCCAACGTGCCGGAGTACGGCGAGGTCTCGAACGAGGCCAGGCGCATAGTGAGGAACGTGGATACCTTCGGCATGGACATGATATCCGCGATAAGGAACGTGGCGGACAGGACGCCATCCGACGAGTTCAAGCAGTTCCTCTACGGGATAATAGCGACGACAGACACGGGCGGGGACATGAAGAAATTCCTCGAGGACAGCGCGAAGGAGGCGCTCTTTGGATACAGGCTGAAAAGAGAGAAATACATGCGGACGCTCTCGACGTACGCGGACTTCTACACCGCGGTGCTGATCGCCGCGCCGCTGTTCTTCGTCTCGGTGCTCTCGATAATGTCGCTGATAGGCGGCCAGATATTCGGGCTCAGCATACCGGATGCCATGAGGCTCGGCATATTCGCGCTGATACCGCTGCTGAACGTGGTGTTCATAGTGTTCATCCACTACACGCAGCCGTCTCTATGATGCAAAGAAAGAACTGAACGTATATGGCAATGGAATTAATAACAATGACAAAAACAACAACGCATACGACAGGGAGAGTTCAGAAGTAAAAGTGAGGAAAAAAAAGAGCAAGAACAGAACTTATGCGATGATTGAGCCGTTGAGGACAATGATGACGATATAGTTAAACCAGAAAAGAATCTGGATATGGTTTCTGGTTTCACATATAGTTTCCAAGGAAACTAATACCTAAATGTTTCCTTGGAGAACTATAACAATCAAAAGAAAAACAACAGATACGAAATGGAGAGCTTAGATAAACGAACCCAACGTATGCGATGATAAGTAATAAAATGATGCAGATGCCGACAGCAACAAAAAAAGAAGAACAGGCAAAAAGACAGCTAAAATCAAAATAGGAAGGAAAATCATGTTCGGGAAGAAAAAATCGAGGAAGAGGAAGGGGGAGAGGATGGGGCTGGCGAAGGTCAGCCTGGTCACGTTCTGCGCCGGCGCGGCGCTGTTCTACGTGAATTTCACGCTGTTCTTCAAGGAGCCCCAGATATTCGCGGTGCTCAACCTCGTGGTGGCCGTGATAATACTGGGCGTGCCTCTCGCATACAAGTACAGCGACTACCACAACACGAAGCAGATAGAGTCCATGTTTCCGAAGTACCTGAGGGACGTGGCGCAGAACATCGGCGCGGGCATGACGCTGCCGCAGGCCATGAAGGCGACGCTGGTGAATGACTACGTAGTGCTCAACCCGTACATCAAGGAGATGAGCGCGAAGATAACGTGGGGCGTGTCCTTCGAGAAGGCCATGCACGAGTTCGCGCAGAAGACGCGCAGCGTGAGCATGAGGAGGAATATCCAGACGGTGATAGAGACGCACAAATCCGGCGGGCAGATAGACACGATACTGGTCTCGGTGGCGCAGTCGCTGCAGGAGCTGGAGAAGATAAAGAAGGAGCGCTCCGCGTCGGTCTATGCGCAGATGATAGACGGCTACCTGATATACATCGTGTTCCTCGGGGTGATGATAGGGCTCGCGACCGTGCTCATACCGGCGTTCAGGCTGGGCGAGACGCTGCCGGACCTGCAGCAGGTATTCGTAGACATGTTCCGCGCGCTCACGGTGATACAGGGATTCTTCGCGGGGCTGGCCATAGGCAAGATGGCCGAGGGCACGCTAGTAGCGGGAATAAAGCACTCGATGGCGCTGGTGATACTGGGCTATTCGGCGTTTTTGATATTCGTGTAGAATATTTATGAAATACAGGTGATTGAAATAAGGACAAGACGCCACAGAGGAAAACTAAGCGATTCCTTTGGAAAATGGAAGATATCAGATGCTGAACTGAAGGAAATTAAAAAAGAACTGAACAAGGGCTGGAAAAATTTCTGCAAACGATACAAGTAAAATTAAACTTTCACCCTAACCTTCTGCCCGGCATCTTCAAACGACTTCTTCAGCAAGAACTGCTCGAGCTGGAGCAACGCCTTTACTTTCTCGTTTTCCACGTTCAAAGAATAAAGCTGGATCCTGCCTATAGTCTTTGTGGGTTTAACTATCTTCTCTTTGAGCAGATTGGGAAGCATTTTGTAGAGAGTTGGCCTTGATATGTCGCAGCCATCTGCGATATCTTTCTTCGTGTAGTCAATTCCAACGCCTTCTATAAGAAAATCCAGTATTCTGTTCTGTATCGTGTCGCCGATGACTTCAAGCAGCATTGACTTTTCCATATTTTTTCACTTCGTATGCATGTTATACCATGCATAACCATGCATAACAGAATTAAGTATTTAAAACTTTACATCCATGTAAATTTATGGATAATCAATTAATTCGTGCGAAGCTACTTTTTGCTCTTGCAAGAAAAAGAAAATGGGGAGAAAGTCATACTGCGTATGAACACATGTTTCGTCAGTTCAAATCTGAGATGCTTGGAAAAGAAGGCATGAAACTTGCAACAAAAGCGGCAGAAGAACTCATAAAAAACGGATTCATTATTAAAAAAGCAACACACTATGGTCTTCAAGTTTCTCTTAATCCGCGAATGTCGCAGGAAATCAAGAAAATAATAAAAGAACAAATAGGATTTGACTTATAGACTTCTAAAAACCTTTATATCATGGCCATTGCACTTAACATAGCAGTTAAACGCAGAAGTTAAGGTAGGGATGTTCATCAAAGAAGTGGAAGACCAGATACTGAGGATACTGAAGAAGTCCGATTTCTCCCTGACGATAGACGAGATCTCGAGGAAGATAGGCGTCACGAGGCAGACGACGAGCAAGTACCTGCTCTACATGGAGGGCAAGGGGGACGTAAAAAGAAGGGATGTGGGGACTGCGAAGCTGTATTTCATAGACGGAGGCGGAAGGCGATGATGAGAAACTCCGCGCTTTTTCTCGCGACATCCGCGACCTTAATGATTACCGCAATCCTGCTCATAACACCAACAGCAACGGCCGCGGAGGCGAACAGCAGCACGCTCCGCGTCACGAACCAGATATTCGACGGAGGAGGGCAGCCGGCAAACAGCTCCAGCTACAGGACATTCGACAGCATAACGCATCTTGCAGGGATTGCGAACGTCACGAACACTTTCGCGTGCCTCGGCTATGTATGCTTCACGCTCGAGCAGCTCGGCGGCGTGCAGACGACAGTCACTTTCATGCTCAACTTCAACATCTCGGGAGTGGCGAACGACACGGCTTCCGTGGACGGGAAGACTTTCGGGTTCTACAGGCCGCTGGAGCTGAACAAGTTCTTTACATGCGTGCAGGACGCGGGAATCGCCAGCACCCCGACATTCGGCATAGTATCGTCGGGGCAGCAGCTGAATTACATAGAGCTGCAGAACTCCAGCAGTTCTTTCGTGCTGCGGGTGTCGCAGTTCCAGCAGGAGAACAAGTTCCTCGTGCCCGTCACGACAGGCGGCTGCACGAACATAGGAGGCAAACTGCCCCTGAATTCCCTGACGCCATTCGTGCCGACGGGGGAAGTCATAGACGCCGTGGAGCTGTTCCTTTCTTACCCATTCACGGACATAGTCGGGAACTACGAGAAGTCCGGCAGGCTCACGCTCGTGCTCGACAAGAACAACACGAACCAGATAGTGGCGGACGTGATATGATGGAAATCAAGAAACTGGCAGAGGAAATGGTAAAGAGCGGGATGTACAAATCCCAGTCGGAAGTCGTCAGGGACGGAATAAGGCAGCTGGCGCTGAAATACGGCGGCAAGGCGGGAAGCATCGAAGAAATAAGAGACGAGGCGTAATGAAATACATGAACCAAAAAATAAAGTATCCTACTGCCGAAGAGATAATCGAAACCAATAACATGGTACTGAAAGAAATAGACAAGGAAGAGTTCATGAAAAAGGTCAAGGTTACAATAGAAAGAGAGAGGGACTTTTTGGAAAGAATCGGCAGATTATGAGATTTCATAAACGGGAATTAATGGAGTTAATAGAAATGCTCAAGCAGAAGCTTCTCCCGCAAACAAAAGGCTATGAGGTGTCTTCAAGATGAAAGGATTAGCCGAGGCAGCGATCGCGATCGCGATTGTCATAGGATCGAGCATGATAGTACTCAGCACGCTGGCGCCGTTCGTCGAGGAAGGCAAGAGCACGCAGGCTTTCGAGGAGGCCAAGAACACGCTCTCGCAGGTGGACCAGGCCATGCAGCAGCTTCTGGTAGAATCGACGGGGGCAAGAAGGCAGATAGACCTCAACATAAGGGAAGGCAAGCTCATCGTATCGGGGGACGAGGAAAGGATAAAGATAAGGCTCGAGGGCTTCACGGTCCTGCAGCCGGGCGCAACGGTGCAGGAAGGAAACATACAGATACAGGGAGGAGGCGCTGTGGAAGCGACGGAAGAGGATGCCGATGGCAACGGAACTGCTGACTTTGTACTAAGGAACAAGGCGCTCACGTTCGCGATAGCCAAAATCGGAAACAGCACAAACTGGGCCACGATAAACACCAGCACCATGATAACGCAGATCTACAACAACAGGACCAGCACGAACATAGTGCCGGGGTCCGGCATATCCATAAACGACTGGGGCAACACCAGCGCTGGCACGGGATACACCGCGCTGAGCAACCTGGGCAGAAACATAGAGGCGGGCTCGATACTGGTCTTCGTGAACAGCACGGCCAACGTCACGTATGAGGCGCTGTTCACGCTCGCCGCGGGCACGGACTTCATCACGCTGGAAGTGAAGAAGATAACCGGCGTCTAATAGTAAAGAAAAAAGTTCCATTATTATTACAATCTGCTATAAGGAGCATTTTTTGCCTTCATGTTTTTACCGCCAAGAATAATGACATTTTCCATTCCTTCAAAATCACCGTCTTTTGTGACTAAAATGCAAGAATTTGCCTTTGCTGTCAAGTACGTAATAGCATCTATAAGACCAAATTCTTTTTTTACTGCTCTTCTTTCTGATTTGAGCTTTCCAGCTTCCGAGCAAGTTGACAGCGTCAAATCCAAGACAGCAGACCTGTTTTTAATGAAAGACAAAGATTTATCGAACTTTTCTTTCTCTTTATTGAATTTATCAGAAATTTCAGCTACCGAGAGAATGCAGGTTGATATTTGCTGATTTTCTATTATATCCTTTACTTCTTCTCCCAGCGCTGTGCCGGAAAGGTATTCGATCCATGCAGAGCTGTCCAACAGATATTTATTCGCCATGGAATTTCATCCGGTCTGCTTTTGTCCAAGGCGATATTTTTGCCCTGCCGAACATGGATTTCGGGACTTTCAGCTCTTTATCCGCAAGTTTGGATATAATTTCGTCTATTGTATGCGCGCCTTCTTTCTGTTTCAAAGCCTCCAGCTTCTGGCGCGTGGTGTCACTTATCTGGACTGTTGTGGGCATCATATCACCTATAGTTATAATTATAGTTATAGTATTTAAAGTTTCTTATAGGCTTATTTTTCCAGAGGAATTCTTTCAATTCCTATACTATCAAAAATAGAACCGGAACTTATGATTTCATCGCTTCCACAAGAAACTGCATGCAAAGCGTCGAAGACATTAAAATTATAGTTATTCATAAAATATGCAACAGTCAGCGCATCTTCACGTGTCATATTTTTAACGGATGCTATTTATCATTCTTGTAATGCTCATACACATAAAGCGCCTTTTGTTTGAGCCAACCTTCTTTCCTTAACAATGCAAGGAAAAAGCTGCTGTCTGCATAAGGCATACCTTTGCTCGCTGAATTTTTCAGAGAAGACAATGGCCATGCTGAAGCTCGCCGAGCTGGAAAAAAGAGACGAGCTATTGGAAAGGAACAGAGACGAAGAAAAGCGACATAGACATGCTGTTGATCATGAAAGACAAAACAGGAATAGACAAAGCTGTGAAAGAAATACATGCAAAATATGGAAAAGAGATAGTGAAGTATCACCATGTCATCACAGGCGCTGATGAATTCGTGAATGTGGTGTTCAAATGAAATCGAAGGATATAGTGATAAAAATCATGAAAAGAAGCGACGGAGAAAGAGCAGCTGAATGCTACAATACAGATACTGGGCGCAAACCAATTCATGGAATAAGATAAAGACAGCAGTATCGACCAAATACTTACTTTGCCAAATGATACAAAAAGAGGAACTTGGCTTTAAATACTTACTTTGCCAAATGATACAAAAAGAGGAACTTATATGCAGGACTACTTGAAGGAGTTTTACAATACATTGAAGAAACATGAGGGCAGTTTGGTCAGGGTAAGCGCTGCAAAAAAGTTAAACAAAAACGCCAGAGAATACTTGACTAAGTTAGCAAAACAGAATATCGTAGAGAAGTCTAGTTGGGGCTGGTACTATGTTAAGCCAAAGAAAGAAGCCAGTGCATTGGAATTCTTGCAGCAGGATCAGAACTTCAAAGCAGTAGTGAATCAGAGCGCGGCCTCATTCTGGAATCATGATTTTATTCATAGGGAAAGCTTGAACGTTGTTGTTGACAACAAGCCTTACAAGAAGGCCTTGGAAGCCTTTGCCAAAAAGAAAGGATGGCAGTTGACCGTAGAATATAACAAGGACGCGCGAAAATTGAAGTTCGAGAAGATAAAGAAATTGTCTGTCGAGGGGCCTGATACAGCTATCATAGAATGCTTCAGGAACTGGGCATTTGCCGATGCCATAGCCGTTTTGGTCGTGAACAAGAAAAACATAAACTGGCAGAAATTGACAGAGCGCTCTTATTGGACAAGGATATCAGGCACAGATGTGCGCGCGAGGCAGGCCATTGAATATGCAGCTTATCAGTTGAACAGGAAAACTAACACAAAGTTCAATGCAAGAAAAATAACCATCGGCAATAATTTCGTAAGAGAGGAGTTGGACGAGGCTGTAGAAAAGGTGTTGGAATTTGAGTAGCATAGATGTCATGGATAAACGCGAACAGGAAATCGCAGAGCTTGTTAATCACCTCTCGCAGAAAAGCAAAGGGTTTACCAAGCCAAAATTAATTGTAATAGGCGGGTATGCGCTGCGCGCCTTTGTGCCATTTTCAAGATACAGCAGGGATTGCGATTTTGCCCTGAAAGAAGGGCTTGATCAGGTAAATAAATGGCCGCCTAGCGGCGTAAGCGTCGAGACAATAGAGAAAAAAGAAGGTCACGCTTACATGAGATGGATCAAGATCCTTCAGGCGGGCAACAAGAAAGCAAAACTAGGACTTGACTTCATGGAGGGTCAGGTGCGCGGCCGTGAAAATGAGATATTCACGATTGATGACGAATTCCTTGACAGCAGCACCAAGGTGAAGATAAAGGCAGGCAGCCTGCAGCTTCAGGTATTTGTCCCTTCGTATACGGACTTTTTCCTGCTCAAAGTCATGTCAGCGCGCAGGAGCGACACCCGCGACATAGCTGCGCTCGTGTGGAAGAATGGCGTGCCTAATGACATAAAGAAACGGCTCACTTCGCTGAATGATCCGGCAATCTTCGCAAGAAACCTCGAACAGAAGATAATACCAGACATCAAGAACAAGCTTTTCCTGAACTCCTGGAAGGGCTTGTTCATCACGAGCGAGTTCACGGAGCAGGACCAGAAGAGAGTTGTGAAGGAGCTGGAGGCGCTGATATGAATCTCCGGCAAATTACAAAATTAAAGACAGTGATATAGTGAAACTAGAAAAGAACCCGAAATTTCAGGATGATCAGACCACACCAGCGGCGCTCTTTTGAATGCCTGCCATGATTTTTCATCATCACCGACTCCTAAATACACCGATAACACAAATCCTGCCGCAAATAAGCAGTGAAATTTAACCAGTATGCTTATACGATATGCTTATATACTGCTTTTATCACATATATGTATAATTTAACTTTAATCAGTAAGTTTATTGTGCTGAATTCAGAGCATTCGCACAATATACACGAACCTTCGGTTCGATGCAATAATGGAGCTGCGCTAATGGCACTAGGACATGATGCAAAGGAACTGATTCTTGGAGCAGTAGGAAAGGAAGCCGAGCCCATCTACAAGGTCGCCGAGAAGGCAAAGGTGTCCGTCCAGACGGCGAGCAAATACCTCTACGTGCTGGAAGCCGAGGGCCGGATAAAGATGGAAAAATTCGGGAACATGCAGCTGGTGAGGCGAGCAAAATGATGACACCAGCTGCTTTTGAAAACGGAAATATCCGAAGCGTTTTCAAAATGAAACTGGTGAGGAGGGCGGGGAGATGAATCAGACAATAAAGCGCAATAAAGACGAAGGCTATTTGCGTTCCAGATGGGGCTACCCGTTCGGCATCGAGATACACGAGATTAAAAGAGGCGGAAAATGGGGAGAAACAATATTCGAACACAAAGACGTCGACATGGCAGAAGACAACCCACCGCTGAAATCAATCAGGATAATTGACAGGCAGTTCAAGAAAATGCAAAGGAGAAAATTGGCATGATTTCCAAACATTCAAAACTTAAAACCACACCCCGATTCCCGGCCAATGAGAAGAGGCTGGGGGCCATTTCAATTAAGTCCAGGAGGCCGGAAGAATGAAAAGAGTGATACTTGATACCAATATTTACGGAAAGATTGTCGACAAAGAACAGGTAGAAGAAATAGAACAATTGGCCGAAAAAAGAAGAGATATCGTAATCTATGGATTTGATGTCATAAGGAAAGAACTCAGGAATACTCCAAAAGACAAAACAATTAAAAAAAAGAAATACAGAATAATTCTCCTCAGCCTATACAGCAGAATAATAAGGGAAAGGAGCTTTGAACTCACAAACCCAATAAAACTGCTCGCAGAAGATTATTTGAGAACATACAAAGCACTTTTTGGTTCAGTAAATGAAAAGATGCGGAATGATTTTTTGATAGTTGCTTGCGCGTCTATACATGAATTAGATGTCGTCGTTTCAGACGACAACAACACGATGCTGTCAGACTACGCCAAAAAGACCTACAATACGGTAAATTCTTTGAGAAGACATAAGATGCCAAATTTCATCGGCTACGAAGAATTCAGGAGGTCGATTCTCTTATGAACGATTTCAAGAACTTCCTGAATTCAGGGTCTTTCTTTGCTTCCTTCAGCTCAGACCAGAATTTGTCATGTTTCTGTGATTTCATAAATAATACTTGCAGGGCCAAATACTTAAAACTTCTGCCCGTCCTCATAGCTCTCCTCATCATCCCCATGGCATTCGCCATCCCCAACGTCATAAACATCCAAGGGAAGCTCACAGACGCGCAGTACAATGCCCAGAGCGGCACGCATAATTTCACGTTCACGATCTACAACGCCCTCACCGGCGGCAACGCGCGGTACAGCGAGAACATCTCGCTGAACATGTCGCAGGGCCTGTGGTCGCACCAGCTTGGCAGCAACAACACGATAGCGCTCAACTTCAGCGAGGACTACTATGTCGAGATCATAGCAAACGGCCAGACGCTCATCCCGAGATTAAGATTATCGTCTGTCGGCTTTTCCTACAAGGCGAATGTCTCAGACAACGTCTCGGCGAACAGCTACGCGCTGGGCAACTTCACCATCATCGGCAACGTCACGATACGGGGCAACGGCACGTTCAACGGCTCGACGATATGCACCGAGAACAACGGCGTGTGCCCGAAGAACGTCTCCCTCAACTACGGATGGAACGGCACGCTGTGGCAGCCGGTGCTCACGCTGGCGGACGGCACGCTGCGGCTGAGCGTGTCGCAAGCCACGGTGTATAACATCACCGCGGAAGGCAACGCGACGAACAACTTCACGGTCGTCAATAATCTGATAGTCGGGAAGAATCTGACGGTCAACACGAACACTCTTTTTGTCGACTCGGCGAACGCGAGGGTGGGAATAGGAATGACGAGTCCAAACACCACTTTGAATATCCGTTCTAACGGAAATATACTGCGATTTACGCCAATTACTGCTGGCGGAGTGATTAACTTTGTGCAGGTGGATAATGGGCTAGGAAGCGAACGGGCCAGGTTTTCTTATGACATCGACAACGTGAAGCTAGGAATTGCGGTCGGCGCGACTGTGACCACACCACATGTGACTATAGATGGCAGCGGCCTCGTCGGCATCGCAACCGTCGCCCCTGTATCAGAATTCGAAGTCAACGGGACAGCGCCGACGATCTCACTGCAGAACGGGACGCTGAGCGGGAGGATTAATTTTGACGTGAATTCGACAGGGGATCTGATTGTTAATTCTTCGAGCACTGCTAACTTGCTCATCGTGCAGAAGGGGGGAAATGTCGGGATTGGGACGGCGAGTCCGACCGAAATCCTGCATGTCGCGTCCGAAAGCAATGCCGGCCTTCGACTGCAAGCCGCAGGCGCTGATGCGAGTGTTGACGATAGGATTGTATTCCTGAGGTCTGACGGAACGCTTGCAAGCAAGACAATCGTATCCAACGGAGACAGGCTAGCCCGCATCATCGCGCAGGGCTATAACGGCACCGCATTCCGAAGCGCGGCTGAGATTCAAATAGTGGTAGACGGGACTCCAGGCGCAAGCGACATGCCAGCGAGAATTGCCTTCTTCACTTCTCCTGATGGCTCGGCCTCACCTGCCGAGAGAGTACGCATAGACAATGCCGGAAACCTCGGCATCAACACAACCTCGCCCTCAGGACTGCTGCAGGTCAACGTGAACGGGTCTGATGTTTTCCATATCAACGAGACGGGGAGGGTCGGCATCGGGACGGCGGGGCCGGGGAAAAAATTGGTAGTATCGACAGGAATACATCAAGATGCGATAGATTTAATTCAAACTAATGCAGCTTATGACACCGGATATAATATCAACAGCAAACAAAGCCTCAGCTATTTTGGGGGTTGGTCAACAACCACCCTTTATCTTAATGGTAATGCAGATTGGACTGGTGGAGTAACAATTGGTTCATTTGCAGGAGCAGGTAAAGTCAGTAACTTAACAATAAACGGCAACGTCGGCATCGGGACGGCGGGACCGGGATACCTGTTAGATGTTAACGGTACGTTACGTGTGTCAGGCGCGAGTACGCTCGCGGCGGTGAGTGCGACAACAGGGACATTTACTGACGACGGATCTTTTGGCACTACTTCCGGGGATCACTATTTGAACATCCGTGCCGGGGGTAATGGAATCTCAGGCTGGAGGATCTATGCGGGTGCGGGGGCTACGCTTAGGACGCAGTTCCTCTTTAATGATAATTCAGGGTCAGCTACCCTATCATCGCCTATTGGCCAGCCCATTCATCTGTCTTTGTCTGATGGTACAGTTACAGCAGGGGCGGCAACATTTAGCGGCAACGTCGGCATCGGGACAGTGGCGCCCGCAGCGACTTTGCACGTCAACGGGAGCGGATCATCGTCTTCGGGATTGAGGATAACCAACGGGACGACCGAGGTCATGTACGTGAACACGACTTCGGGCAACGTCGGCATTGGGACGGCGGCACCTCAAAGCAAACTGGAAGTCGCAGGGGGATTCAATGTTTCCATAGGGGGAGCAAGCAAGCTGTACGTGAATTCAAGCTCTGAATATGTGGGAATAGGAACGACGAGCCCGGAAAGCACATTGGAAGTAAATGGTAATCTCAGGCTTTCTGCGGTAGCGGCGGCTAGTAGATACATTATTCTGGGAACTAATGCGGCGGCCAATACAGGGACGGGTGCGCTTGTGATACAGGCGGGCGCTGGCTCCGGCGGATACGGCGGCGCGATCAACCTATTTGCCCACTCTCACGCCACAAAACCCGGCTGGGTTACAGTGGGAATTTCTGCAAGCGCTGGCTCTGGGGCTACCGAAGGAAGGTTTACAGTAGACGATTCCGCGACTGGAGGAACAAATTTGTTTACCGTACTAAGAACCGGCAACGTCGGCATCAACACGACCTCGCCGGGGGCGCTGCTGCACGTCGCGGGCAACGCATCAGCCGGGCTGACAGCGGCGCTGTTTGAGAACACCAACGTGCCTGACAATACCAACTACATCCAGCTAGCGCTGAAAGTAAGGGGGTACCAGAGCACGGTGCTCCGCCAGAATTCGGACGCAAGCTCGCAGACAGTCGGAAGCGTCCTTGACACGGTTCTCATGAACACATACACAGCAGGAGGATACGGGAAACTTATCCTCGGGACGAACGGTTCAGCGAAGGTGACGATAGACCAGGCCGGGAATGTCGCAATAAATGCATCCACTGCGACCGCACTGCTCGACGTGCAGGGATCGGGCTCGTGCAAGATCTGGGGCAACGGCAACCTGACATGCACCGGGACGAAGAACGCGCTGGTGAACACGAGCAGCTACGGGTGGAGGAAGCTTTATGCCGCTGAAAGCACCACGAACAGGTTCAGCGACGAGGGATTCGGGCAGACCATAAACGGGACAGCGACGATCATGCTTGACCCGATTTACATGGAGACGGTGAATACTAATGTCAGCACGACAGAGGGCAAATACCTGGTGCATGTGACGGCTTACGGAAAGACATCGTTATACGTTGAGGCGGTTTATGACAATGGGTTTGTCGTAAAGAGCACAGATGGCAACAATACGGAGTTTGCCTGGCAGGTTTCTGCGCTGAGAAGAGGATACGAGCAATATCGCTTGGAGGCTTGGAACAATGGGTGAGACGATGAAGAAAGATTTTTGGAGCGAGTTCAAAGTCCTGGATGGAAGATTTGGAACAGGCAAGATGAAGCTATGCAAGATACACGGATTTGCGGCCAGCTTGAAAGGCTGGAAATATTGCCCCTTTTGCGGGAAGGAGATGTGCGAATAAATGGCCAGTGAACTCGCGCTCGTCATAATTGCGGGGCTGCTGGGCGGGCTCGTGCCCGGCGTGGTCGGCGGGGATTACACAAAAGGAGGCGTTCCGGTTGCGTTTTTGGGCAAAGTAAAAGTCAAGGCCGGGGGAAAAGTCAGCCAGGGCGACTATATCATGCCTTCCGGAAAAGGGGATGGCTTGGCAGTCGCGGTGCCGAAGAATAACGCCACATGGGAACAGGTCAGGGATGCGATTGGGTGGGCTCTGGAAGACAAGGGAACGAAAGAAACCGCCAAAATACTCATAGCGGTGGGGGTAAAGTAGCATGATTGATGAAAATGGGTTAAAGACGCGGAATTCTGGGGAATCGGGCAGGTTTGCAGAGCCGACAAGGCAGACTGAAGGTGGAAGTCATATCACGAATACTGGACAAACCAGCGAAAACCCAAGAATCCGTGATATTTTCACCCATGGAATCCGTGATATGAAATTCTGGAGGCTGGAGAGGAACAATGCTGGCAGGGACTTGCGCTCAACGCCGGGCAATGACGGCAGCGGGACGACAGAAAAGCATTTATATTCATCAAATTAATATGAATTAGGTGAAAATTATGAGTATTCAGAAAAATGATAAAAAGGCCAGAATCAGGACAGTGGCAGTCAACGAAAGAGGGCAGATCGTGATACCAGAAGACATACGCAAAGAGATGGGCATTAAGGGAGCAGATACCTTAGTGCTGATAGAGAAAGGAGGAGAAATAATGATTAAAAAAGAGAGCGATGTGCTTTCTGCGATGGATGAGGATGCTTTCTGGAGAGCGGTTGCAAGGGAGTCGATGAGGCGCGCCTGGAGCAAAGATGATGAAGTCTGGGACAAGATTGCAAGGAAGGATTTGCATGAGGCGAAATTAAAATGACGATGGAAAGCAGTTCAACGGAAGGCAAAAGGGACGGCAGGGGAGCCGCGGAAGGGAAAATACCGGGCAACGCCGGCACGGGGATGGCAAAACAGCAGGATATAATATGGGTGAGATTTCCATACTCTGACTTTGAAGAGGCCAAATTCAGGCCGGCTGTCGTCGTTTCAAACAACGACTATAACAAAGAGAATCCCGATGTTGCCGCGTGCGCCATCACGTCAAATCTGGATGAGAAAGACTACAGCATTCTCATAGATGAATCGAATATTGCAGAAGGAAAGCTGCCGCTGAAAAGCAAGATACGCGCCGACAAGATAATGCAGATTGAGAAAACTATTATCAGCAAAGCATTCGCAAGGCTGGATGACAAGACATTTGACCTGACAATTGTGGAAATAATGAAACTAGTGAAAAGAGGAAAATAAATGAAGCATAAAGAAACAAAGCAGCTTCTTTCGCAGACAGGAGCCCGCGAGGTGTCTGCAAAATGAAACCGCCATCCCAGAAAGACCGAAAGCCTGACCTGTGCAACGACTGCGGAAAAATTTTCACGCCACAGCGCGTCAAGGGCAAGACATTCCCGCTGAAAATGATAATAGACGGGCTGAGCTGGTACAACATGGGCATGCATTTAAACAATAAAACACCAAGAAGCCATGAGAGCCATAAAGATGGCGGAAGGGAAAATAGTTTAGCATTTATTCTCCCGGTTTTCATTGCAGAGTTGGAGTCGGGCAACGCGCAGGTAATTATTTATACAGACAATTTTTCCTCGAGTTCTTCTGCGTCCAGCACTTCCACCAAGCCCAGCTTGAGCGCCAAATCATCAGGACCAGAGAACGGCTACGATCTAAGCAGCTTTGCGACTTCGGAAGTCGTGAGCATGAAAGAAAAGAATTCTTCCATTGGAAATGTCTGCAACTTCTTTTTCAGCAGGGAAAGCAATATATCTACATCATCCGGAGAAAGCCTGGACTGGTTTTTAACCTCTTCCAGATGCTTCTCCACTTCGACGAACAGCAATTCCGGAACAGCGGCTTCGAGCTTAGGAGAAAGCAGCAAGTCGGTTATTTTGCCGGCTATCATGGAAGACAGCACTATGTTGGCATCAACAACTAGCAGCATTCACTTCAACTCTTTATACCGCTTCATGTACGCCTTGTACATCCCTTCATTCACCTTGCGGCCGATGTCCAGCGCATCCTTTTCCGTGAGCTTCGATTTCGCCACGATGGACTTGAAAAGCCTGTATTCAGCCAATCTTTCGGATATAGCTTTCCGCGCTATCTCGGACCAGTTAATTTCTGGCATGGCGTCCATTTCAGATTTCAAATCGCTTGGTATTGACAATGTCAATGTTGGCATATTATCTCCTCCATTTAATACACATATTACATTTAATTATGTGCAATTATATAAAGCTTTCGGAGGTTCACTGCTATGAAATTTTTGCGCGCATTCCGGATAATCCTAGTATTAAGCTTATTCGTATTGCCCTTCTCTTTTGCCCAGCAAACCAACGTATCCCTTCTTTATGGATGGAACGGCACGGTCTGGACGCCGCAAGAGGAGGTTTCTCCATGAAAAAGAAAATTTATCTCGACACCAACATAATTTACGGGTATTTCCTGGCAAAAAATATAGAGCTGAAAAAAGGCAATTTTAAAGAACCAAAAATAACAGAATTTTTGAAGAACTCCGGCGAGAATTTTGAGTACTATGTCTCCATCGCAACAAGAGCCGAGATTACCCGCAGGCTGGTAAGCGAACTTGGCATAGACAAGGAAACGAGCATAGCCCTCTGGGCGGCATTTCTAACCGAAATCAGCGCAACAGAAATAGAAGTTTCCAAGCCCTTCAATGAAATTTACCATGAAATCATGCAAATTGTAGGAGAGACGGCGATAAAAAGACGGGTCACAAATCTCGAACATCTCATAATAGCCAAAAACTATGAGATGATTTTTGTGACAGGCGACAATGAAATTCTGCACAAATGCAGAAAATACTACTCTCAGATTATCAGTTACCTGCAACTGAGGAGGCTAGTATAATGTACTTAAATAAGAGAACTCAATATAGTAATTATCATGGAGAACCCGGAATTCAAAAAAGAGCGCAGGACGCTTGGCGGAAAAACAGTAGAAGTAAGACTGCTTGCCAAACCATTCATGCTGACGGAAAAAGAAAAGCGGAAAGTGTCAAGGAAAGTCACACAAAGAATAAACTACTGGAAAAAACACGACAGGCAAAAATACAAGGAAGCCATGAGAGCCATAAAGATGGCGGAAGGGAAAATAGTTTAGGCGTATTTTTGCCGATATTCATAGGATTAATTCTTGTTTTGGGCGGTTTAACCGGCATTTCATACGGGCAGCAAACCAACGTGTCCCTTCTTTATGGGTGGAACGGCACGGTCTGGACTCCATTGAAGACGGACCCGACGGGCATACTGATGAGCACGCTCAACTTCACGGAGTCCGTGGGGATGAACCCGCAGCTGGACAACTCGTACGACCTCGGGAACGCGACGTTCAGGTGGAGGGGCATCTACGGCATGAACACGTTCGCGAACAGCTTCCTCGGCATCAACACGACGACGGTAGCGGGGATAGTGAGGGTGGCTGTCAACGGGACGAACGTGTTTAATATAAACGAGACCGGCAGGGTCGGGATAAACGTGACCAACCCGTCGGGGATATTCCACGTCGCCGGAGGCGGGCAGGCGAACGCGATAGTGGTCGGGACGAACGGCGCGGTGGGGATAGGCACGGCAAACCCGGTGCAGACGCTGACCGTCGCCGGAGACCTCAACGTCACGGGCAACTTAATAACATCGGCGAACGTCACGAACATTGATACCATAGGGAACATGATAGTGGGCCGCAATCTCACGGTCGGGGGGACGAATCTTTTTGTTAATAATGCCAGCGGATATGTCGGCATCGGGACGACGAGTCCGTCTTACAAGTTGCAAGTTCGGAATGATAGCTCTGCAGCTTATTCATCAACAACAGGCATACCAAATGTCATTGCTTTTTTACAAAACCCGACTTCTGGAGCGAACAATAATGTGTTCCTTGCTTTTGGTACCGAGGCAAACGGGGAAATATACTTAGGGGCTGTTCAGAATGCTGCGAATACGAGGTCGGATTTAGCAGTGAAGCTATGGAGCGGAAGCGACAGGGTTGAAAGGTTTAGAATCACAAGCGACGGCAACGTCGGCATCGGGACGACTTCGCCTCTGGAGAAACTGCATCTCGTCGGCAGCATCTTCGTGAACAACACGGGCGTGGCGACAAGCACGGCGGCGTTCAACTCCTCGGACATCACTCTCCAAAGCTCGGCATGGAACGGGTCGGTGGCGACAGCTTACAACGCGACGCTCAGGCACATCGCTACGAACGGGACAGGGAATCTGACAAGGCTCGGGATAACAGTGAACGGGACAGAGGCGGTGAGCATCAGTTCTCTCGGCAACGTCGGCATCGGGACGACGGGACCGGGAAGTCCGCTTGATGTACGAGCGGCGGGCAATGGTTTATTCAATTTCCAGGCAACCACAGGAACGAACGCAGTATATGGGAGTTTCGTAAACACTGGCGGCAGCGGAATCATTGGTACAGAAAGTAGTACAGGAGGAACAATACTTACTGGAAGTACAGCATATGCTTTAGCGATGAGACCACCAAGCGGAAAATCAATACATTTTGGTATTGGTAGTGGTGCTAGCGTTACCATGACCTTAGATAATAACGGCAACGTCGGCATCGGGACGACGGGACCGGGAAGTCCGCTTGATGTACGAGCGGCGGGCAATGGTTTATTCAATTTCCAGGCAACCACAGGAACGAACGCAGTATATGGGAGTTTCGTAAACACTGGCGGCAGCGGAATCATTGGTACAGAAAGTAGTACAGGAGGAACAATACTTACTGGAAGTACAGCATATGCTTTAGCGATGAGACCACCAAGCGGAAAATCAATACATTTTGGTATTGGTAGTGGTGCTAGCGTTACCATGACCTTAGATAATAACGGCAACGTCGGCATCGGGACGACGGGACCACAGACTAAATTAGATGTTACTACGGGCGCACTCGGCACTCATGCTATTTCTTTAGACCAAGGAATGGCAATCGGTTGGCGAGATGCAAGCAATAATCTTGGTGGGGCTTCGATCGTTGGCAACTCCGGTGCTACGGGACAATTGTATTTAAATGCTGGTTCAAGCGGATCAATTATTTTTCAAACCGGGAACGTTCTCGCTAGTGGTAATCCTTCGTGGAATACAGGTGCTACTCCAAAAATGACAATATTAAGCGGTGGCAACGTCGGCATCGGGACGACGGGACCACAGACTAAATTAGATGTTACTACGGGCGCACTCGGCACTCATGCTATTTCTTTAGACCAAGGAATGGCAATCGGTTGGCGAGATGCAAGCAATAATCTTGGTGGGGCTTCGATCGTTGGCAACTCCGGTGCTACGGGACAATTGTATTTAAATGCTGGTTCAAGCGGATCAATTATTTTTCAAACCGGGAACGTTCTCGCTAGTGGTAATCCTTCGTGGAGTACAGGTGCTACTCCAAAAATGACAATATTAACCGGCGGCAACGTCGGCATCGGGACGACGGGACCGACAGCGAAGCTTGACATCATCGGAAACCTCACGATTAACGGGACTGCAACGACAGGGCCTTCGGGAATAACGTTGAGGAACGAGACTGGAGCGCTGTGGTGCGTGAAGATAACAGGAGCAGGGACAGTTGCAACATCGTCTGGGGTGTGCGCGTGATGATTATAGGAGGTCAAAGACCGGCAGTTATCAACATCTGCACGAGAGCAACGTCGGGAAAAGGAAAGGGGACGCGCCGAAGTTGCAGGGGTTGAAGGCTTGTCTCCTTGTGACTATGCCGCTGTTGATTGGAGAAAGGGACATTTATGAAATTGGCGAAGGCGGGAACGCAGAAGCGCGGCAGCAATATCGGCACCGGGGCGGCTCAACGCCGGACAACCTCGGCAGGAAGAGCGCTGGAAAGCAAGGGGAACGAAAGAAACCGCCAAAATCTTGGTTGCGGTGGGGGTAAAGTAGCATGGAAGAGCAAATCGGGTTAAAGACGCGGAATTCTTGGGAATCTGGGCGATTGACGGATACAACAAGGCAGGCAACGGGTCGAAATCATATCACGAGTTTTGACAAAAAGCCGAAAAAGCATGAAACTCGTGAGATTTCCAGCTATGAAAGCCGTGAGATGGGATTAACTGCTTCATTACAGGTTTTAACAGGAGTTGGATTATGATGAAACCGCCGTTCCAAAAGGACAGGAAACTGGATTTGTCCAGCCTGGAAGACTGGCCGAGGAAGGTCAGGGAAGACGAAGCGGCAAAAATAGAAAAAGAAATAGAAAAATGCCCGTACTGCTCGTCAAAGAAGGTAGTGAAGCGGGGGATGAGGAAGAAGAAGCTCGAGGAAGTCCAGCTTTATATCTGCAACGACTGCGAAAAGACTTTCACGCCGCAGAGGGTGAAGGGCAAGAAATTCCCGCTCAAGATGATAATAGACGGCATGAGCTCGTATAACATAGGCTACTCGCTGGAAGAGAGCTGCGGTTTCCTGAAAGAGAGTTATGGCATTGATGTCCAGCCGCAAACATTATCCGCGTGGCTCGAGGAATTCCGAAAATTATGCACGTATGCAAGAATGCGCGAATTCGGAAAGAAACTCTACACGCCGCATCAGGTCATCCAGAGCGCGACGCTTTATCACAGGCAGGTTTATCGTTTCAGGTATCACAGGGCGAAGGCGGAGCTGTGCCTGCAGGAGTTCAGGAACGCAAGGCTCGAGCCGCTGAAGGCGTTCCTCGAGGCGATAATGTCAGAGTGCCCGCACCAGCTCTTCAAGGAAGGCGGAAGAAGCTCGGACATCCCCGCGAAGTTCGACCTGTCGCAGGTCATCATAAACGAAAGGTTCAACTTCGCGGTCCGGCTCGCGCAGCTTGTCCTGCAGGCTGTGAACAACAACAGGGAGAGGCACGAGATTTTGCAGAAGTTTATGCTCGCGAACGACTCTGTCACGGTAGCTGTGGAGGTGCCTGTTTATATCGACACGGACGATGTCGATTACATGAGGAGCAGCCTGGGGTTTGAGATTCCGGATATTTTTGGGGCAGATGCAAATGACAAAAGCGGCAGGGACATGCTTCGCGCAAGCTCGGCATCAACGTCGGGAGCGGGACGGAAAATAATCACAGGCCACATAGACATTTTGCAGATACGCAACGGCTCCGTGCATATCATGGACTACAAGCCCGGCGCGAAAAAAGTGAGGCCGATAGAGCAGCTTACGATCTACGCGCTTGCGCTCTCGCGGCTCACGGGGCTGCGGATGTTCGACTTCAAGTGCGCGTGGTTTGACGACAAGAATTATTATGAGTTCTTTCCGCTGCACGTCGTGTACAAGAAGGGCAGGACGAGGATTCCGAGAGAGCAAGTCAGGCTGAACCAGATCAATGCTGACGGCGAAAAATTCAGGCAAAAAAATCCAGGAAAAGAAATTGGTGATGGCAGTGAAGACTAAAAAACAAGCGCGTTATTTATCCAGGCCCAAAGCATACAGCAGCAGCGGGGCCGGCTTCAGCGTCTCTGTAGTTGGATCGACTTCGAAGCCCAGCGATTCCAGCGCCACCACACCCAGCAGGACCTTGTCTATTATGTCGGATATAAGAACCATTAGGATGCCCTCTTTGTCTTTGATTTTGATCAGCGCTGCGCCTCTTTTTAATTTTATCCTGCCCGCGCCTGTCTGCACTTCCGATTCAGCCGTGGGCTTAATCCCAAGCCTGTCGGCCAGCTCTTTTGGCAGCACCGTAAGTGTTGCGCCAGTGTCAACAAGAGCTTTCACCCTTTCGACCTGCTTCTTTTCAAGGCCTGATATTTCAATCTCAACCCATGTATGTCCCATGACTATCTCCAGTACTATAATGAAGGAAGATGATTTAAATATGCGCCATGACTGCGCCGGGGGCATTGATAAAACTGAAGAAAACCGGGAATGATAATGGAGAAGAAGAAAATGATGCGACAAAATAACGGGACAACGCCAAAGGCGCTGAATCTCAACGGCGGTTCAACAGCGGCACGGGGGCGATGAAAAATGACGGGGCAATGCATTGATGACGAAGGCGAAGTCAAATCCGCAGAAGCTCGGCAGCAATATCGGGAGGGGGACGGATGGCGTGGGATGACAATTACAAAAGGAAAATAACCTCGAACACGGGATTCAGGAAGACGGCATTTTACCCGAAGCCGCCCGTGCGCAGCTTCCGCGACCTCGAGGTTTACCAGAAGACGGCGCAGGCGAGCATCGACGTGATGAAGAAAATCATGCCGGCGGTATCGGGCAAATACCCGATGTCGGAAAAGATGACCGCGTGCATGCTGACGATACCGAACCTGATAGCCGAGGCGCACTCGCGCAGGTTCGAGGACGAGAAGGGCGGGCTGAGGCTGCTGGACGAGAGCATGGCAGAGTGCAACAAGATGGTGGTTTATCTCGAGCAGGTGCGCGACCTTTATTCAAATGACATCGACAGGACGCTCTGCGAGGAGCTCATCAAGGGCTACATACAGGCGCGGGAGAAAATATTCCGGCTTTTCAAGGCTTGGAAAAGATTCCAGGAGGAGCATGAGAATGCAATTAAAAAATAATACAAGTTTTTTCCTTTTCAAGATGCCGAATACAGAAAATGGAATAGCGGGACTTGCGCTCAACGCCGGGCAATGGCGGCAGCGGGGCGGCACGAAGAACGCGCTGGTGAACATCTGCGAAGAAGCTCAGCTTCTTCGAGATCCCGAAGAGCGAAGCTCTTCGAGGACGAGCAGCTTCGGGTGGAGGAAGCTTTATGCGACAGAGGGGACGACAAACAGGTTCAGCGACGAGGGATTCGGGCAGACCATAAACGGGACAGCGACGATCATGCTTGACCCGATTTACATGGAGACGGTGAACACGACTGACGGCAGCGATACAAGATTCAGCTGGCAGGTTTCTGCGCTGAGAAGAGGATACGAGCAGTACAGGCTGGAGGAATGGGAGAATGGGTGAGACGATGACGGAAAATGAAAATAGAAGCGGAATTGATATGCAGGAAACATGCTACTCTACAGACTCAAATCCCTGTTCCCTGACCACAAACAGCATGCCTTTGAAATCCTTGACACTGGCCAGCAGTCACTTCAAGTCCCGCACTCTTACACCGCCTTCTTTCAAGACTATGAATTTGCCTTCGGACTTGCCTAGCATGCCCTTAACCGCTTCAAACAGCTTTTCAGGATCTGCCGTTATCAGCCTGAGCAAAATTACACCTCTTGATGACAGCTTCAGCCTGAAAACCAGCTCGCCAAAGTCTTTGTCTTCGGTTATTATGACCATGCTTTCTTTTTCCGCAAATGACAAAATATCTTCATCCGGAGCGCCGCGCATTATGCTACCGGCAAACAAAGCTCTATACCCATGCCTCTTAAGAACTTCCGCAAACCTGCTGCCCAAATTTTCATCCACGAGAAACTGCATGCTTATCACTGACGAATACAGGAAATATCTCTTCGCCGGCGACAAGGCTTTCTGCATACATGAGAGCGGCTTTAATGTCGTCTTTGGTAATGTAGGGATAATCCTCGAGTATTTCATCGAAAGCTATGCCTTGCGCGACCCTGCGGACAACAGCTTCCACGGTGATTCTTGTCCCCTTAATTATAGGCTTGCCTACCATGACCTTTGGATCCATCACGATTCTGTCCATAAAATTCATACAATCACTAACATAATTAGACGGAAAGGGTTTATAAGCATTTATCTACGGAAAGAAACATTCTCGTCAAGAAGGAACCCATCAGGCGCGGACTTTGAATTCGGCATAACGCTCCCCGCTGATAACCTTGGCTGCATATTCCAGGGCTTCTTTGATCATAACTTCTGTCAATCTCGGATATTCCTTAATAAGCCTCTCCGGGGTCTCGCCTGCAGCTATCAATTCAACTATATCGCTGACCATGATTCTGGTGCCCTTGAAAGTGGGCTGGCCATGGCATATCTCCGTGTCAGCCACGATATGCTTGCTGATTTCGACTCTCATAATTGTAATACTTCAAGCAGATTATTTAAGCATGACGGGACTGCTGTCGTCGCGATTGACCCGATATTTTTGGAGACGATAACAGGGGAGTATCTGCGAAGAAGCAAAGCTTCTTCGAGATCCCGAAGAGCTTCGCTCTTCGAGGATGATGTTTCCCTCACGGCTTACGGGGGCGACTTTGTTTATCTGCGAAGAAGCACGGAACAGGTCTTCTGGGTGATACACGGGAAGAGGAAGGGCTACGAGCAATACAGGCTGGAGGCTTGGAACAATGGGTGAGACGATGAGAACCGGACAATTAAGCTGTCATAATAGTTTTGGAAGCGGCTTGGCTTCGAATGAATTGCGTTTGAGTGTTATCAGCTGCCCTTCGAAATCGGACAGCTTCGAGAATTCAGCAAGCATGTCAGAGAACGAGCTGATCAGAGCCTTCGGGTTATCCTGCGGAACTTGCAGCCACACAACAGAGAATATTTTTTCCCGCGAAAACAGCGAAGGGTCTGTAAAATCCGCATCATTTGTCACCAGCACCCGACTCTCGGATTTCGAATATGCGGCCAGCCTGCCATTAGTCAGACCCTTTGGCTTGGAGATAACATCATGTCCCCCTGATTTTAAGAATTTCAGCAATTCCTTCTTTACGTTCTCGTCCAGCAGAAACTTAAGCCTCGAGGGGGACGCTGACGGTGACATTGTCTCTTCCTCTTGTCAGGTCAGCTGCATAGTGCAAAGCTGCCTTGATGTGCTCCTTTGTAAGGGGTGTTATGAAACTTGCAGTTATCTCCTTGACAGGCATTCCAGCTTCCAGCATCTCGAGAACCTGCCAGACCATGATTCTTGTGCCTTTGAATGTCGGCTTCCCGTGGCAGATCTCGCTATCTGCGACTATAAACTTGCTGATTTGGACTCTCATAATTGTAATACTTCAAGCAGATTATTTAAGCATGACGGGAGCGCTGTTGTCATCGATCCGATATATGCGGAGACGATCACCGGGGAATATCTGCGAAGAAGCACAGCTTCTTCGAGACTCCAAAGAACCTCCGGTTCTTTGCGAGGGATGGAGGCTTGGAACAATGGGTGAGATGATGATGACTGAGGCAATAAAGGAAACCGGGGAAAAGACTCGAACAATGAATCAGGAAAAAAGCAGTTTTGAGAGTTCCCTTGTTGAATATGCCTTGACCTTGGACTGCTTCTTGAAATGCGGATCATCTGACCACACAGGACAATTAATCGACAACGCGGCAGCAAGATACGGAGTATCGTCAGCATCAGGAGACAGCTTCCCGGCTTCGGGCAAATACTTTTCAATTTCCTCTGCAGGAACTATCCTGATACCCAGAGTGAGCACGGCCACAAAAGCGTCAAACTCTGTTTTTGAAAAGCCGGAAGATGCCCTGATCCTTTCCTCATGCTCAGCGAGTTCGGAAAACAAATGCGCAGGCGCAAACAGCTCAACATCTTCGTGGAAAAAGATATCAAGCACTTTGCCGCGAAGTTCCCTGCCTTTGGAAATAATGACTGCAAAAAGAACAGAGGCATCGACAATGAGTTTCATGGAGGACTACCCGTACCTCTTTGCCAGGCCTTTATTGACCAGCTTTGAAAGTTCCTTTGCCTGCTCCTCTGTGAGCTTGCTCTTTGAGCCGAGCATTTCAAGGACAGCCCTTTGCAGGGCTCTTGACCTTTCGATCTCGAGTTCGAATTTCTTCAGTTCAACTGCCTTATCAAGAAAGCTTTTCCAATCGACTTCCTCGTCCGGAACTTTAACTTTGACTTCCATAAAAACACCTGATCTTAATTATCAGAGAGGACTTATAAGCATTTCTTTAGCGCAACACCGGAGGCATTTCGATGAATGAACTTGCGCTCGTCATAATTGCGGGGCTGCTGGGCGGGCTCGTGCGCGGCCTGGTCGGGGTGCTGAAGGCGATGAAGATGGGCAGGAAGATCTCGCTGAAGTACCTCGGCACGACGCTGGTGGCGTCGGCGCTGCTCGGGATGATAGCGGGGCTCTTCGTCGAGAACGACGTGAAGTTCGCCATACTGGCGGGATATGTCGGGACGGATTTCATCGAGTCATTGTACAAGGTCAGGTTCAGGGAGAGATACAAGCCGAGCAACAGGAAGGTGAAGATACCGTGATGAACGAAATAAAAGGAACGGATTTAACGAACGGGGGAAAACCAGGTTTATTTAGGAGTGAATTCGACGGACTTCTCGGATTCATCGAAGCAGATCATGAAATTTTTGAAGACATCATAACGTCCGAGCAAATTAAAGGACGTGCTCAGTTCGTCAGAGAAAGCTACTTTACATATGATCTCCTCGCCAGCAACAACCAGAACTACCTCGTGAATATACCCCACGAGCTTTGCGGAAGCGGCTTGAAAAATACGCTTTTCGCCCTTTTCAACATCCAAGCCGAGTTCCCTGCCTGCGCTCCCGCTGAAAACAGAAAAGAACGCGCCAGAATCGACAACAGCCGAAGTGGCGATATTCTTGCTGCCATTGACAATTTCAACAGGGACTATAGGATAATAAGCACCGCGAAAGAACTGGTAAGAGAATTTCATAGGATGCTCATCTCTTCATCCTTGCGCGGCACTTTCATGACCATGACTTCGCCGAGCGCAACACCTTTGCGTTCAAGAACAGAGCTTACTTCAGGGAGCGAATCGCCTGAGGCAATAATGCCGTCATCAGTGACAGCCACCCATTTGCCGCTATATTTCTCAACTTCATCGGGATGTGCTGACATCCAATCAAGGGCATGTGTATGCTCGGTTTGCATTATATTCACCAATTCACATTATCGAGAAGAAAGTATTTTAAAGCTTCATACGACTGCCAGCATCTCTTCGTCTTTCCTGGGAACTTTCATCAGATATACATCATCCCAAGTCAGCCCCTTATTTTTGAGCTTTGATTCGACCTCATCTGCAGAATCACCGAATGCCACGATACCTTGCGGAGTAACAGCCACCCATTTGCCGCTATATTTCTCAACCTCTTCCGAATGCGATGAAAGCCACTCAAGTTCCTGCATGGTGATCCCTGATGACTATTACGAGAAAGAAACTATTTCAAGATTTGGATACGGCAGAGATGCAAAAATGAAAACACCAGACTTTGCTTCAGCCGAAGAAAAGCAAGCAAATTTTCATACTAATGAAAAAATAATTGGAGAGGTGATTTTATGCAGATAGTAAGGTGCGACCGTCTTGGAAGGATCGTGCTCGACAAGACGACGCGCAAGGACATGGGGAACACGTTCGCCATCCTCAGGGAGGAGGACAAGATAATCCTCATGGCCATGCAGAAGAAGGTCAAGGCGAAGAAAGCCAAGATAACGCGAAGCAGCGCAGTATACACAATCGAGGGCAGGCTGCTGGCGAGGAGATGATGCAACAGCAAGCGCAGGAACGGCGGGCAGAACAAGGCAATAGCAATAGGCGGCAAGTATGAAGAACCATACGCGCGAATGCGGCGGGAAAATGAGAATCGCGGGGAGATTTCGGGAAAGAAAATGAAAGAAGCGTAATCACGGAAGCATTACAAATCCTGAAAAGGAAATTTTGCGAAAAGGTATTTATACGTTCGATACATAATAAACGGAGAGAAACTTTTACAAAAAGTTTCACAGCACGAAGCTTTGCTTCGTGCGTGCAGAAGGAATTTCATTCCTTCTCGCATCAAAAGAAACTTTTGGAAAAAGTTTCATCAAAATATTAAGGTGTGGCCATGGTCGTACAGCAAGTAAAAACAACATCAACGCTCGGATACAAGGCCGCAGTCGTTGTCCTGGTCCTGGTTATCATAGGGCTGCTTGTATTCAATCCTTTTGCGATGGCAAGCGGGGACAGGGCAAAGGCCGAGGAGAACGTGAAGGAACTGTACAAGGTCATAACAGGCTCGGACGTCGAGATATTGAAGACAACGGAACAGAACGGCGTCTATAAGATAGCGGTCAGGTTCAGGAACGCCAACGGGCAGGACACGGTGCAGGACGTCTTCGTCACGAAAGACGGCATGTATTTCACCGACAGGCTGCTCGGGCTGCAGGAACAGAAGTTGCTGCTCACCAACCAGAGCGCGTTCGCGGAATGCCTGTTCAGCAATCAGGTGCGCGTTTTCGGGCTCTCGACAGACGCGATAACGCAGGCGCAGCTCCAGGTGCTTGGCGCGTTCTCGGGGCGGCTGTATGTGGACTGTGCGGGACAGAATCTTGCGATATGCCAGCAGCTGAACATCACGACAGTGCCGGTGATATACAACAACGGCACGCTGGCGCAGGGGCCGCTGAACCTCGGATGGTTCGAGCAGAATGTGGGCTGCATGATGAGCGCGAACGCAACGAAGGCGTAGAAGTAAGAAAGAATTTTATTTTTCAGATATATTTAATGTAAATTTCAAAGAACTTCTTGAATGTGTCCTTGAACTTTGAAAGCGCGAATCTTTTTAGTTCATCTTCATGCCCTGAATCAAACGCCTGAAGACATTTCATATAAGCCATTCTATTTGTTTTTCTCACTATCAGGGGCGGATATCCGTTATTTACTAAGATCACGTTAATAAGAAAACGGCCCACCCTCCCGTTGCCATCTTCAAATGGATGGATTCCTTCAAACTTTCCATGAAATACAGCAGCGATTTCTAGTGGATGTATGGCATCTTTATTTTTATTGTACCATTCTATAAGATTTTTCATTTCCTTCTGGACATTTTCCGGTTTCACTGTTTCTATTTGCCTATCCTGATGAAATATAACGTTCGGGAGTTTCTTGTAGCCTTTTCTTGAATCTATGTCTTTCATAAGCATCTTGTGCATCTTTATTATGTCTTTTTCTTTTATGCCGAACCGCTTTCCAAGGATCAAATCAACCACATTCCTGGAATTTCTTGTCTCGTATATTTCCCTGAGCTCCTTGCCTTGTACAGATGTTTTGTCAAAAATTACTATACCTACATCCCGAAGAGTCAACGAATTGCCTTCTATTGCATTCGAATTGTAAGTAAAATTTGCAGTAAAACGGTCAAAAACATCTTTTAACTGCCCTTTTGATAGTTTTTTTAAAAGATATTTGTAAGAAATCCTAATCGCTTCAAGTTTCTTGATCTCATCTTCAGGGAATATGTAACTTTTCTTGTAGGTTTTCAACGCCCATTTTACATTAACTTCCTGCTCTTTTTTCAGGAAAAATGCTTCGTGTTTCTTGGGGGTTTCTCCTTTATGAAGGATTTTGCTAATTTTTATTGCTTTACCATTAGGCAGTCTCAGGGATTTTGATAAATATGTGTAGTATTTTCCTTTTATCCTCTTTTTGCTGATATGAACCATTAATATAATTAACCCTACAATTATATAAATCTTTCTATTTTGTGGGGTTAACTTCCATATAGAATTAAGCTTCTATTTTCTTTTTGATTCTGGAAATTTCCTCGTCTGCAAACGCAGATGCAAGTTTCAGGCTGAGCTCCTGCAGCACTTTAACACGTGTATTGTCCTTGTTTAGTTTGTACATTTCTGCCCTGCCTATATCTCTTGTTTTAATTATTATTTTTTGCCTTGCCAGTTCTTCCCATATTTTATCCAGCGTAATTCTTGATATTCCTACCTCTTCTGAAACTTGGCTTTTTGAGTAATCGAAGATGTCAAATACCAGGAAGAAATCTATCACTTTTATGGCAGGGGACCCACCGAATGTTTCCACGAATATTGAATTTTTTGCTTCCATATCACTTCTCACTATAACTACTGCCTGGCATATGTTTAAATAACTATGCATTTAATGTATAATAATTATACAATAGTGATTCTATGGAAATAAAAGATGACAGGGAAATAGAAAGAATCCTGTTGAAAAAGCTCTATACGATGGGCTGCTGGGGAACGAGGCATACTTCAGAAAGAAACCTTCCGAAAGGATTTCCATCTCATGTAAGAAAACGTGTCTTGGAGATTGCAGAGGACCTGAGAAAAAAAGGATTCCTTATCAAGCATCCCACCCATCATGATTTCCAGTGGTACTTGAACTGGAAACTCAAAAGGGAGATAGAAGAGAAAATAAAGGATGATTGACATGAAAAAGAAACCTAAATTTGTTCCTTTTGACCCGGAAAGAATTAAGCAATCAAATTGCTACAACTGCAAAAAGAAAAACAAGGATTGCAAATGTATCAGCTGCAAATTTTGCGACGAATTTGTAAATAAAGGACAAGGATGCAAATACTGCAAGAAAAGAAACATAATAAAGAATTTCATGGCAACAAACGCCGAGCTAAATGCTTTGGAAGACATGGCTGTAATAGATTTGAAAACCATGTTCAAAGAAAAAAGGGACAAGGAAATAGAAGTTTTGCAGGACAGGTGCAAAGGCCTCTGGCATAAGATTATCCGAAAAATTGACGACTAATTTTGGCACAGCTTTGCTGCCATTCAGACCATAACTTTCTTAGCTTGTTGTTCATATTTTCCACTTCCGTATCGCTCATTTCCCATGAGCCGGCAAATTTCATGATATCCGCTTTTTTATCGCCCATTTTTCAACACCTGCTATAATCTGTACCCAATAATTAATTAAGCATGCATAATGCCCATAAACCCATATTTCCGTATAAATATTTGTCGGTAAAAACAGCAAGCTTTAAATACAGCTTTATGTAATCTTTTTCTATTATCTAAAGAGGAAAAAGATTAATCAAAAAGAAAGTCAAATAAATGGGTAAGGGTCAGAGCTGGAATTGGAATCAAGATAAAAGCGACATTTGTCCTTGAGGAAGACCTACTCATACGGCTGAAGATGGCGGCCGTCAAGAGCAGGAGATCTTATTCTGAAGTAATCGAGGACATGATCAAGAAACAGATAGGGGGCGGAAGATGATGAAACGAGTTATTTTGGATACCTCTGTATATGGAAAAATTGTAGAAGAGCCTGAAATAGCCGCCCTTATTTTCCAAAAATTATCTAAAGACCTGGTGATTTACGGAACTGACGTGATCAAAGATGAGCTTAGGGACACGCCGAAATCTTCCCTGCACCAAGGGAAAAACCTAAGAGGCAAATTGCTTTCTTTCTATAGAGGATTTGTTAAAAAAAGCCATCACGACCTCCAACACAACAAACTCATCGCAACGCTTGCAAAAGATTACTTCCTTGAATACAGGCGCCAAGGCGGCAATATTTCCGACAAAAAACTCAGGAACGACCTGACAATAATTGCAGTCGCTACAATATACAAGCTAGACATCGTCGTATCCGATGACGAAAAGTCCATGTTTTCCGGTGCTGCTATCGCAGCTTATCGTATTGCGAATAAACTCTATGGAATGCCTGATCCGATATTCAAGCCGTACAGGATTTTCAGGCAAGAACTGCTTAAATCAAAAAATCAGGAGGAGCGGCCGCTATGATATTTGATAAATTCCTTAACGGCCTTCCTGAACTCCGGATCTCTGTTGGCTTCCTTGGTATCGGAAATAAGCTTTTTCCAGCTTTTTACGCCTGCAGAAGATTTTTGTTTCGGTTTCATGTCAATCACAATTCAGTATTGCCAAACAGAATATTTAAGCCTTTAGCTTTCAGGAGGTTGTTCTCTTGACGAATTCCTTCACAGCCTTGCGAAATTCTGGGTCTTTCTGCCACTCTTTTAATTTAGCCCAGAACTTGTCATCCTTAGATTTTGGTTTCATAAGAAAGATATCGCCAGCCAAATACTTAAAAATTTTCCTCTTCGCGCTGCTTATATTCTCCGTATTCTCCTTCACAGCCCTTGCCACCACGCAGAATTTGATAAACGTCCAGGGCAAGGCCGTGAACAAGACGACAGGCACGCTGATACTGGTCGGCAACGTCTCGGTCCGCATCTACGCCGCGCCGGACAACGGGACAGCGGCGCACAGCGAGACATTCACCAACGTCATAACGAACGGCACGTTTTCCGTCCAAGTGGGGAACTCAACGGCTCTCAACCTCACCTACAACCAGATCTACTGGCTGGAGATCGACGTGAACGGCGAGGAGGTCGTGGGCAACGCGACAGGGGCGGCGGGCAGGAGGGCGTTCATCTCGCAGGCGGGGCCTGACAACACGATCATCTACGCGAACGACACCAGCAGGAACGTCGGGGTGAATATTACTAATCCGGGCGGGATATTCCAGGTGAGCGCGGGCGGGACATCAACGGCTCTGTTTGTTAATGGGACGACGGGGTATGTGGGAGTGGGGACGGCGAGCCCCAACACGAACCTTAACATTGCAGGAAGCATAAACATATCCGGCAGCATCAACGGCACGTTCAACGGAATTCCCATTGCCACTAATTTTATCAACGTCAACGGAATACCGCAGGCGAACCTGACGGGGCTGACGATACCGGCGGCAAACGTATCTTCAGGGCAATTTGCATCGGGATTATTCACATTCCAGAACAACCTCACAGTGGCGCAGAACCTGACGGCAGGAAACACTTTGTGGATAGATTCGGCGCTTAACAGGGTCGGCATCGGGACGACGAGCCCGCAATCAAAGTTAGAAATAAAGGCTACGGGAAGTGTTACCTATAATGCTGCTGACCAAGTGCGCATAAATTCTGGTACTTCTGGAAATCGTGCTGAATTACATTTTACTGACGGTATAACATCGGATGCATATATATCATTTTTACCTTCTGCTACGGCAGCATCGCGAAGATTATCGCTTAGTGCCTCTCCGACAGAAGCTGATTTTGTGATTCAAGGAAACGGCAACGTGGGAATCGGGACGACGAGTCCCGGATACACCCTTGATGTTCAAAGGGCTGGCAATGCCAGATTCTTTAATATTGCCCCATCTTCTACAACAACAGGATATGTCTATGCCGCCGTAAATAATACGGGCAATGAAATGTTTTTGGGAGTGGAAGGCAGTGCCGCTGGTTCATTGTTTACCAATTCACTGGCTTATGCAGGTTTGATAGGGTCTAATAATGCCAAGGCTTTGCAATTAGGTACTAATGGTGCAGTGGGCGTGACCATTTTATCCGGCGGCAACGTAGGAATCGCAACAGTCGCCCCTGTCTCAGAATTCGAGGTCAACGGCACAGCGCCGACGATCTCCCTGCAGAACGGGACGCTGAGCGGGAGGATCAATTTTGACGTGAATGCGACAGGGGATTTGATTGTGAATTCTTCCTCGACGAACAATATTTTAGCCGTGCAGAAAGGGGGGAATGTCGGCATCGGGACGACGGGACCAGCACAGCTACTGCAAGTTCTTAAGTCCCAAGATACACTAACGGGAATAAGTCTCAGCAACACCAATACGGGTACCGCGGCGCAAACCTCGTATGCTCTTACTAATAACGATGGTACTTCATATCTTTATCAATTTGGTTCTGGCTACACAACGAACGGGCGGTTCATTCAAAATAGCGTGCTTTTGGAGGCATTCGGAGCGGGCGGACTGAGTCTTTCGGCCGCTCATGCATCTGGTCCGATTAGGTTCTATGCTGGAGGGACTTCGGAACGGGTAAGGATTGACACAACGGGAAACGTCGGCATCAACACCACGACGCCCTCGGGCCTGCTGCAGGTCAATGTCAACGGGTCTGATGTTTTTCATATTAATGAGACGGGGAGGGTGGGGATAGGGACTGCGGGGCCAGACAAAACCCTAACGCTTTTAGCTGCCTCTGGCGGAGGCCTTGACATAACCATTGCTGGCCTGGCTCATGGCATGACTGATGAGCTACCAACCAATGCCTATGCCTACTTGCGGGACGCTAACTCCGGTGATGGCGGGCTCATTCTCATGGGCGCGTCAGATGCAGCCGGCATCTCTGGACTGACTCTTATGGGTCTCATCGGCGTCGCTGATCCAACAGACACTATTCCCGTCATCATCTTGGAAGGCTCTAAGAAAAGTGGCACAACCAGAGCCGCAGTGGGAGCTTTGGAGACAGCTATTCAGATGAGGACAGGGAGCACTAACTTAGTAACAATTTTAGGAAGCGGCAACGTCGGCATCGGGACGACAACGCCCGACGTCAAGTTGCAGGTCGATGCGGGCAACGTGCGGTTCAACACATCAAGCACGCTGACGTCGCCGCACCTGCTGCTCATGTCGCCGTCGGGAGGGGGCGAGAGCCAGGCTAACGACGGGATAAGGATTCAGAGATACACCATCAGCTCGACGAACGGCACGGCGTTCACGCAGCTCAACACATGGGGAGGGACAAGCGAGCTCATAGCATACGGCGGGGGAACGAACTACGGAGGCATGAACTTCGTCCGGTACAACAACACTACTTTCACGACTTCGATGGCGATTGACTCGAGCGGGAATGTCGGCATCAACACAACCGCGCCCAGCTACACGCTCGATGTCGCCGGCAACCTGACTGTCTGGAATGGCACGCTGTACGAGAACTTCGCAGCGAGCGATGACAACCTTTCAGGATATTTCCCGTTCAGCGAGGGCATCGGAACGACGACTTACGACAGGTCGCCTTACGGCGTTGACGGGACGCTGGCGAACGGGCCTGTCTGGAACAGCTCGGGATTCGCGGGCAGCGGGCTGAGCTTTGACGGCATAAACGACGTGGTCAACGCGGGGCAGGCCATGCCCACGGCAAACGCATCGGCTTTCACATTAGAGGGATGGGCAAACCTGGCAAGCTTAGGCAACTATAGAACTATCGTAGGGACAACACAGTCGTCTGCGCAGATAGGCTTTGACAGTATCAACAGGATAATATGCGGACGGAACGGCGGCGGCGGCTGGTTCATATACGGCCCGACAGCCGTGGCAAACAGATGGTATCACATAGCATGCATCTACAACGGCACGCACGCGACGCTCTTCGCGGACGGCGTGCTTGTAGCAGGCCCGACTGCCGGAGTATTCGCTGACCACACCACTACAAACATCGGCGCGTACAACGCAGCCGGCGGGGAGCCGTTCAACGGCACGATAGACGAAGTGCGGATATACAGGAGAATGCTGAGCATCAACGAGATCCGCAGCCACTACCTGCGCGGCCTGCAGAGCTACGGGAACATCAGGGCGAATTATTTCAAGGTCGTGAATTTGACGGGGAATGCCAATTTTGCGGTGATGGCGAACGGGTCGGTGGGGATCGGGACGACGGCGCCTTTATCAGCGCTAAATGTCGTTGGAACTACTGGAATTTCCTGGGGGAGCAATGCTAACAGTAAGGGATTGGTAACGATTGGAACACCCTTGACTGGCGGTTCCCTGTTTATCAATACCCCGTCAGCATTTGCGCTCTATTCATCGGGGCTTGGAGTTACTGGTACATATTCAGTCCCCAAGTCTGTAATCAATATCAATGCTTATGGGGTTAATGATGCTTCATATAACGCTGATTTAGCATTCTCTACGACCAATGGGACAACACTGACCGAGTGGATGAGAATAACAAATACCGGCAACGTCGGCATCGGGACGGCGACACCGAATCTTGATGCAGACACCACTCCAAAACTTGTAGTAGTTGCTGACGAAGGTGCAACTATTAACCAAAATGAAGGGCAATTTATTATCGCTGGGAGTACAAATACAAACAAGAGGTTAAATATCGGTTTTCAGACAACAGGCAATTATGGTTTTTTGCAAGCTGGCATAAAAGCAACAGGCAGTAATCCAATTGTTCTACAACCAGAAGGCGGCAACGTTGGAATTGGGACGACTACACCTGCATACAAGCTGGAAGTCAATGGCAACGCTTCGCTTGGGTCAACCCTTTATGTGAATAACAGCAACGTCGGCATCGGGACGACGGCTCCGCAGGATAACTTGCATGTTTCTGGCAGTGTCAATCTTGGAGACATAGGAGCAGGAATGTTAATAAATAATGTGAACGGGGCGCAGGGTTCCATATCGCACTTGAAATTCAGCGTAACAGATGCTCCCACAAATTACCAAAAGGCCGGGATATTTTTCAAGTCCAATGCGGGTGGATCCGGTTTGGGTGACTTACATCTTGCAGTAGACAGCGCTGCCGACAGCGGGAATGTGGATATAACAGACTCCAAGATAACAATTTTACAGGGCGGCAACGTCGGCATCGGGCAAACGTTGCCTTCGACCAAGCTTGAGGTCGCCGGCGGCATTGCCATCAACCAGAGCAGCTTCTACGAGGAGACATTCCACAAGAACGTGGGCGGCACCGGGGGCAACGGCACGATTGTCCAGTTCAACGTCAGCAACCCCACCTACGCTGATATATTTTACGTCGAGGTCATTGCGATAAATTCGAGAGCCGGCGTTGGCGGCAGCGGCATCGGCACCTCGCAGGTCGCGAAGAAGACATTTGCCGTGGCAAGGGACAACAACAGGAACGTGGCGCTCTCGACGCTTGTCGGCGCCGGCGAATACGAGCTGACCACGGCTGATGCGGGGGGCGGACTCAATGGAAATACGATGACCCTGAACATATCGAGAGCCGGCAGCGAAACCAACACGTCGATGCAGCAGGTCAACATAAACGCGACAACGGGCCTGAGCGGCGGCGCCACAAGCAATATAATCGCTTCCATAAGGGTCGTTGGCAGTAGCAGGCTGACTATCGCGTAGGGCGGAAATGACGGGCTCAGGGAGAACTGCCAGCGATAGCCGGGAAGCGAATATTTCTGAATGGGCACGTTTTGAGGAGCGAGACGGGGCGCAAATCAGTATCAATAAAAGTAATGATAGTTATTTAAATAAGTAATGATTAATAATACGGGATGAAAGAAGGCAAAGAGGCATCAAAATGATACCCGGCGAAAACCTGAGGCTGCTGGAGGCGTGGAACAAGGGCATATTCGCTGAGCTCAGCATATCGGAAATAATGCGGCGCACAGGCAAGAAGACCAAGCCGTGGGTATTCAACGCCCTGAAGGCGCTCTCGAAGTCGAACCTCCTGGCAAAAAAAAGAAAAGGCAACATGAATTTGTATTCTCTTGAGCTGGAGAACCCGCTGCTTATCCAGACGCTCCAGTTCCTCGAGGCGCAGCGCTCGTACAACTTTCCCGCCCTTGACATCGTCCGGGAAGCGGCGAGCAAAATCCCGGCAAGCGGCTACTGCCTGCTGGTTTTCGGCTCTTATGCGGAAGGAAAGCAGACAAAAGAGTCCGACCTGGACGTCTGTTTTATTGCGGACGCGGCGGCGGAAAAGAAAATAAAGCCCTATTTCAATGACATAAAGCTGTCAAGCAAAATAAATATCGACGAGCATTATATAACTTCCAGTGATTTCGTAAAAATGCTTTTGCGGGAGGAGGAAAACCTCGCGAAACAGATATTCAGGAATCGCAGGATTTTTTTTGGCGCTGATATTTACTACAAACTGATAATGGAGGCTCATAAGAATGGATTCAGGCCGTAGCCAGCTATACATGCAAAGGGCAAAAAACGAGCTTGACCTGGCAAAGGCCATCTTCAAGCTTTCCACGAGCAGCAGGCTTAAGATGGAATTCGAGCTGAAACAGGATTCAACATTCTTCAGCAACGTAATCTGCAATTCCTATTACTGCATATTCTATTCCGCAAAGGCGCTGCTTCGGTCAAGGAACATATTCACCAAGCCGCCTGAAGAGCACAGGAAGAGAGGAAAATTCACCTACCAGAAGCTTCCTCAGGCAAACCTGCGGCCCGCGAAAGAGAGTGCCGACAACGCGGAAAAATTTTACAGGAACATCAGCCTGATCATGAAATCCAGGCAGCAGCGTCCTGATGAAGTGAAAAATGAAAACGCCGGCAAGGGATGAAACGAGGCTAATGGCAACATTGACATGGGAAACATAGAAATATCAAGGCACGCCGGCGAATATGAGCTGACTACGGCCAGCGCAGGCGGCGGACTCAATGGAAATACGATGACCCTGAACATATCGAGAGCCGGCAGCGAATCCAACACGTCGATGCAGCAGATCAACATAAACGCGACAACGGGCCTGGGCGGCGGCGCCACAAGCAATATAATCGCTTCCATAAGGGTCGTTGGCAGTAGCAGGCTGACAATTGCATAGGGATAATATGAAATTACAAGGCGCAATATAATGACAGGTTTGTCGTGAAGAGCGCGGACGGGAGCGACGTGCGGTTCGCTTGGCAGGTTTCTGCTTTGCGAAGAGGGTACGAGCAGTACAGGCTCGAGGCTTGGAACAGCGGGTGAATCTCAAACTAGCTTGCAAAATATAGATATCCTTATAAATTCTTCTACGGCTATTAGATGTTATGGAAATAGAATTGCCGAAAGATGTAAATAAGAAGCTTCTGGAAGCCGCAAATCTCTTGGACTTGGGGGAAGAAGAAATAGTCAACAGGGCTGTCCTGATATATCTTGATAACATTCAGAAGTACTTGGCATTAAAAAAAGAAACCAAGGCATGGGACGAAATGAGCGATGAAGCTCTTGACAATTTTGAGAGAGATTTATGAAGAAAGGAGAAATATGGATAGTTGAATTTCCTGCACTTAATGGACACGAACAGGCAGGAACCAGACCTGTAATTATAATGGCTGACACAGAAGCTAATATTTCTATTATAATCCCATTCACTTCTAATATACAAGCATTACGACTTCCCCACACAATTGAAGTCGAAGCTTCGAAAGAAAACGGCTTGAGCTCGAAATCCGTGGCTCTTGTGTTTCAAATACGGGCCATTGACAAAAAGCGAATGAAAAAGAAAATCGGCGTTATTGATCCTGCTGCAATTAAAAGAGTAGACAATATGCTGAAAACGATTCTAAAAATTTAATAAAGAACTGAGCCGGGCTGACGTCAGCTTTGCCTGGCAGGTTTCTGCATTGCGAAGAGGGTATGAGCAGTACAGGCTTGAGCAGTGGAATAATGGGTAGCGGAAAGTATATGATTTTTGGATACGGAAAATGTAATCGAAAGGCATAGAAAATTAAACTTTAAGAAGTATTGGAGAAGAATATAATTATGCAAAACGAAATCAGGGAAGTATTGAAAGAGCTCAAGGATATAAAGGAAGACATTAGAATGATAAAGGAAAACATGCCTGACAAAGAGATGTTTCTGACGATAGAAGAAGAAAAACTGCTTGAGCAGAGCTATACTAACGAACAAAAGGGCGGGCTGATATCAAGCAAAGACATGAGAAAAGAGCTAGGGATATGACTTTTCAAATATTCTACGACAAGCAGCCAAGAAAATTTCTGGGAAAAATGGACAAGCACACAGCAAAGAGAATCATTGACAAAATTCAAGAAGTGCTTCCCAACGACCCTGTACCTCACGATGCCAAATCAATTGTGGGAAAGCACGGCGTTTTCAGGATAAGAGTGGGAGGCTACAGGGTGCTGTACAGGATAAACTACACTGAGAACAAAATAATCATCGTTGAAATAGACAAGAGAGAAAGAATTTTTTAGCATTTCGAGCATCTCCCCCTTCTGAAAAAGTTCCGCACGGGGACGGCAACCAAGTTCCAGCAGACGGGAAAATATGGATAGAGGAACGACCAAAATAGCTTTTACCTGAGAAACGTTTCTACGCCGGAAGGGGACTATATCGTGCACCTCACGGCTTACGGGAAGGCTTCGCTGTATGTCGAGGCGCAGTATAATGACAGATTTGTTGTTAAGAGCGTTGACGGGAGCGATGTTAAATTCGCTTGGCAGGTCTCAGCGCTCCGCAGAGGGTATCTGCGAAGAGCAAAGCTCTTCGAGATCTCAAAGAAGCTCCGCTTCTTTGCAGATGAGCAGTACAGGCTTGAGCAGTGGAATAATGGGTGATAATTTATGTCATTCGGTTCCATAATTTTATGTGACGTAGTTACATAATGGCACCCGAAAATATGTGATAGAGTAACATAATATTTATATACTTAGTAACATAAACTATCAGACAGGTAGATATGAACTGGAAAGACCATTTTGATGCCTACAAAGAGCACAGGGAAGTGATAGACTGGGCTATAAACAGGGGGCTTGAAAGGCCCCAGCGCATTGCAGGCTCGCACATGTCGAGGGCGATAGTCGAGCTGCTCGCGACTTATCTGGTAAAAGAGAAAAAAATGGAAGCCAGTTCGCACCTGAATCACCGATGGTTCAAAAGCTCCGGCGAGAAGCTGCCAGATTTTCCCGGAAAGAACGAAATCCTGAAAGACATGAAGCTGGGGGAAGACTTATGAGCAAGGCAACCAGCAGCAAATTGGCCGCAAAAGCCATGGACTTTGCATCTTACATCATTGAAAGCGGGGAAGAACCGGAACAGATAATACTTTTTGGCTCTGCGGCGCGCGGCGACGCCGACAGCGATATCGACGTATTCGTCGGGACTAAAGATGGGGGGAAAATCGAAGGGCTGAAAAAAAACTTTGAGCTGGCGAAAGAAAACCAATGGAAGCTAAAAGGGGTGGACAACCCGATTTCCTTGGTGACCGGCAGGCTGGATGACAAAAAAATGGGCTCATTAAGGCCAGAAATAGAATCCGGTATTGTGCTATACGGGGTTCACAAAAAAACAGGACAAAATTTACGGGCTTACTCGCTTTTTGCCCTCAATTTTGAGAAACTTACCAGGGCGCAGCGCGTCAAAGCATGGAGAAAGCTTTACGGATACAAGCAGAAAGTAGGGCAGAAAACATATGTAAGCAAGGGACTTGTTGAAAAAGCCGGCGGCAAGAAAATAGAAAAAGGCGTCGTATTCATACCAGCGGAAAAATCGAAGGAATTCGCCACGCACCTGCAGAAGAACAAAACAGGGTTTAAAATACAGGAGATATGGGGCGAGTGATGATGGCAGAAATGCAAGAAATGCGGCGAGATATACTTCCCCAGCTCCGAGATCTTGAAAGAAACAAAATTTCTTTGAGATCCCGAAGAGCTTTGCTCTTCGAGGATGATGAGGTACGAGATTCTCACCGGCAGGAGCAGCCTCGTGAGAAAAGTGCGAAAATCGGGGGATTCCATGATAGTGACCGTACCGAAGCAGATCATCGAAAATTCTCGAAAAGCGTAGCTTTTCGGAATCTTGGAGAATCAGAATTCTCCAAAGAATTCAGCGTCCATGAAGACGGGAAAATCTATCTGGCCATAAAAATGTACAAAGAAGGGAAGATATCGATTGAGAAAACAGCCAAAGAGCTCAACTTATCGATCAGCGAAGCAATAGACGTAATGGCGGAATTCGGCATAAAGGCACCGATAGATTTCGAAGATTACCTGAAAGGATACAAGCTCGAGAAGATATTTTAGTATTGCGCATGAAACGCATCAAAAAAGAAATCAGAAGCATTTAGCAGGCGAATGGCGATTATGATGGCAGAAATGAAAAACTGCATAATCAATGGCTATATTTTGACAGGGAGACTCGAGCTATGAAACGATAACTTTATATATCAATTGATAACTATAATTATCATATGATAACAAAAGATAACAAACTGAAGGTAATGGAGCTTTTCTTCAGGCAGCCGGAAAGGAAATTCCACCTCAGGGAAATGGAAAGGATCACAGGTTTGTCGATGCCAGGCGTCAGGAAGATAGCAAAAAAACTGGAAAAAGAGAGGCTTCTCGAGTCGAAGAAAGAAAAGATGGTGATGAATTACTTTGCGACAGGAAACGACAAATTCGTCTCGCTAAAGAGAAGCTACAACATGCATTCCACCTTTTCCTCCGGACTTCTTGAATATCTCAGGAAAAAATACGAGGAGCCGGAGGCTATAGTGCTTTTCGGCAGCTACTCAAGAGGAGAAGACACATCGCAGAGCGACATAGACATTGCTATTGTCACAAACAAGAACGCGGAATGCGACCTGACGGCATTTGAAAAACGACTTGGCAGAAAAATACGGCTGCATGAAATAAAGATTAGCAAAGCCGAGAAAGAGTTCCTGAACACGCTTGCAAACGGCATCGTGCTTTACGGATATCTGAGCGTGATACAATGATAATGAACTTCAATTATTATCTCGAAAATGAGCTTGCAAAAAAGAAAAATCCCGATATGGCGGAGGCACACTCGCTTATCAAGAAGGCTGAAGGAAGACTGAAATTTTCCATACGGATCAGGAAAATAGACGATAACACAGCAACTTACATATTCGAGGACATTTACGAATGCATGAGAGAGGCAGCGCAATCACTGATGTCGGTGAAGGGTTACAAGCCATATTCACACGAAGCTCTTATTGCATTCCTTCGTGAGTTCTTTGAGTTTCCAGAATCGGACATGCGAAATTTTGACAGGTACAGGATCCTCCGGAACAACGCAGTCTACCGAGGAGAAAAAATATCCGCAGGAGTCTGCAAAGAATCCCTGAATTTCCTTGAGGCCTTCCTACCGCAAACCGAAAAGGAACTTGAGAAGCTGCTAAAACCAGAGAAACCAAGTAAAAAAGGCAGCGCTAAAATTTACGTCACCGCTATTGTATTATTCATTGCCATTTTTGCAATTTCCGCCTCGGCATTCCAGGCGACTGGCAACAGCTACGACCTGAAGTACGAGATCGGGGACGCCGGCGGGAACGGCAGCTCGGCGAACGTCGATATCACGTTCCTCGCGACGCAGAACGCGATAGGGATATTCTCGCAGACTCTGAATAACCTCTGGGCAGGGCCGCAGTGCATATTCAACACCCCGCCAAATATCTCAGTCATCGGGACGAACGTCACCGGGATAAACACGACGACTGCCATGCAGATATCAGGACTCATAAATGACACGGACGGATCTGCCGTGCGGCTTGTGGTGTTCAAGGCTAACAACAATGAGATTGCATGCACTGGAAGCAACGCGACGAACGGGAACTCGACTTGCAACTTCATTGCCTCTGCGCTCGGCTGCAGTTCCGAAGGGACTTGCACTGTCAGGGTGTATGCGCAGGAGAGCGAGATTGGCGTGTGCAGCGGGCAGGATTTCTCGCCGTCTTTCCTCACGGTGTCATTTACCTACGACGTAACAATACCCAGCATTTCGCAGATCTGGCCGAACACGACAAGCGTGGGCTATGCCAAGAACAACACGCTAATATTAATTAACTTCACATTCACGGAGGCGAATCCGAAGAATTTCTCGGCATCCGTCTACAACAGCACGGCCACGATATGCAACCGCGACAACACGAGCTTTGCGGCCGGCGCCAACCAGCAGGTGACGGCGAACTGCACGATAGCGAGCACGGCAAGCGACGCAAACTATTCCGTCAGGGTCATATTGTTCGACACTACAGGCCAGTTCATTTCAAACACGCAGACCGACGCGTTCCAGCTGGACAGCACAGTGCCCAGCGCGGCGAACGTGACCGTGAACGAGACCGTGACAGTCAGCGGGACGAGATATGCCAAGTTTGCGATACCATTAAATGCGACCGCATCGGACAATGCGGGCGGCTCCGGAATAGGCTACGTGGAGTTCTACGCCAACAGCACGCTCATCGGGAACGACACAACGAGCCCGTACGGCATCAGCTGGAACACAGCCACGCTGGCGGACGGCAGATACAACCTGACGATAAAGGCGTACGACCGGGCAGGGAACCTGCTGAGCGTCGGGTAGGTGATACATTTATATACCTTTTGATATAAAAATATATCATATGTTACAAAAATATACCACATATAGGGTGCTTGAATTATTTTTCGACCAACCAACAAAGGGATTCCAGCTCAGGGAAATATCGCGCCTTCTGAAATTAGGCATGCCTTCTGTAAAACTGCACATCACAAGGCTGGAAAAAGCAGAATTCATAAAGAAAGAAAAAACAGGAGTTTATGCCTGTTACAAGGCATCCAGAAATGAAAAGTTCAAGCTGTACAAAAGAAATGATATGCTGCTGAGATTGCATGAATCCGGCCTGATAGAGAATCTTGCGAGCGAGTTCCTGCCGAATGCAATAATATTTTTCGGCTCGGCCTCCCGCGGCGAGGATATAGAAAGAAGCGACATAGACCTGATGATACTGGCAAAAGAAAAGGATATCAAACTAGAGACATACGAAAAACATCTCAAAAGAAAAATACAGCTGTTCTTCGAGCCTGATACCAAAAAAATACCAAAAGAGTTCATGAACAACATAATAAACGGGATAGTCATTTATGGCTACCTGAAGGTGCTGTGATGAAAAGATGGGAAGAATCGGAAGATGAAGAAGTAAATAGCAAACATGATGAAAAAGGAAGGAGCAAACCCAAATGACAACAATTCAAAGAGGCACGGTAAAAAATAATGAAGATCCAATGAAAATACTAGCTATTCTTATATTGGCAACTATTTTTCTCTCGACAACTGCAATGGCGGCGGACACCGGAGACCTGCAGGTGAGGAGCGTGGAGTATGCGGCCACCAGCAACAGGCTGGTCGCGACCATATACAACCAGGCGCCAGCGGGGGTGAGCGGGCCGATACTCGTATATTTCTATGACAACGAGCAGAAGATCGGGGAAGTGACATACAACGAGGACATTCCGCGATACAGCATCGTCTCTGTCTATATAAATTACGCGCTCAGCGAAGGAAGGCACACGTTCAAGGCAGTGGCGGATCCGATGAACACAGCGCAGGAGACCATAGAGAGCAACAACGACAAGAGCGTTGATGTAATATACACGTCAAACGATTCTGCCGTGGTAATCGCGCCTTCCAAAAAAGCAGCAGCGCCTGCAGCGGATGAAAAGGGCCCCGGAAGCCTGGGATTTTATGCCGGCGGCATCCTGCTGATAGCGGCGATCATCGCGATGCTCCTGCTGAAGATGAGAGCGAGAGGGCCAAAACGCGAGAAGCCGGGTGAAGAGAAAAGGCAGGCATCGGAAGAAAAACACGGGGCATTTGGAGCGGAAAATAAGCCTGAAACAAATGAAAAAGCTGCCGAGGCTGAAAGACCAGTGCGCGACGGGCTGAAAGTCAAGGATATCATAGGCATGCCAAAAGGCACGAAGGTGAAGTTCAGCGCGCGGCTGAGCTACCACGACAAGATAGGAAATGACCATGCTTATTTTCTGAAGGACGAGACGGACGAGATAGTGGGCTTCTCGAAAGAAGAAATAAGGAAAACACAGGGCATTGTCTCGGGCGCTGTGGACCGGTTCCTCGGCGACAACACGTCGGTTATCATAGAGAAAGTTGAGTGATGATTCTTTAATCGATCTAATTCAGTCAAGTATTCTATATCTGTTTCTGTCATTTTTTACAACAATAATTTTGTATGTTACCTGTAACTTACTTTGATCTATTTTTTGTGATATGTAACAGAAAATATGTTATGCATAACGGAAAGTTTTATATAGCGGAAACCACAAATCCTATCATGGACATGCTTCTGGCTTACATTTACGATTTCCTGTCCTTCGTGTTCGAGAAGCACGCGCAAGACGATGTGAAGCGCGTCATTGCTTACGGGCATGCGTTGCAGCCTGATAGCCAGGAAGACGCAAGGATATTCATTGAGGTCTGGAACCCGCACAAGGCAGCAGCTGTCGAGAAGGAAGTCCAGGACAGGCTGCGCGCCTTCGAGGAAAAGGCGGTGAGGTTCTGGCAGCCGAGGGGCGTGACAAAAAAGATTGATGTCAGCGCCGGGAATCTCGACTCGTCGGAATGGGCCGGCATGAAGGAAGAAGTGCTCTCCGACGGGCTGGTGCTCTACGGCCGCAGAGAAAAGCATGATAATGAATCGCTTGAGCATCGGGAGCTCATCACGTTCTCGCTGGCGACGCTCGGCCAGAACGACAAGATGAAGCTGATACGAAAGCTCTACGGATATGAGGTGAAGAAAAGCGGCAAGAAATACAGCATATCCGGACTCGTAGAGGAGTGCGGCGGGAAAAAGCTCTCTTCCAATTCAATACTCGTGCCGGCCCAGAAGGCAGCGGAGATTAAAAACGTGCTGCTGTCATTCAAGATCGCCGCCGAGTCGAAGGAGGTATGGGCATGAGCTTTTTTTTATCAACTAAAATGGAAAAAACCTCGGAAAAAAGTATCCAAAGAATAAAGACAATTACTTTATGCACTTCCATCCTGATGATCTTCATGGCAACGGCCATGGCCGCCGATATCATCATAGACAACACGCAGCCCGTTGTCGTGACCATAAGGCCGACAACAGCGAGCCCGAATTACACCAACCAGACGGCGGCGAACGTGCAGATCGTGTTCAACTACACCGAGGTGAATCCCGCCAATTTCACTATCAACATATCGAACTCGACAACAACGATATGCACGTACCAGAACACCAGCGGGCTTGTCGGAGGGACAAACGTCACAGTCACGACAAACTGCACCCTCGCGTCCGGGATAAGGGAGGGCAACTTCAACCTCAGCATAAACATGACGGACGTGGTGGCGAACTCATCGACCAACGTGCAGACGGACGCGATAGTATTCGACCAGACCCTTCCGGTGCTGAGCGGCCCGATGCCGGCGAACAACAGCAACGTGAATACGACGCAGACGGTGCTGGGCATAAACACCAGCGAGGTGGCGACGTGCAGGTTCTCGAACAGCCCCGACATCGACTACAACAGCATGCCGTACACTTTCGCGAACACGCAGGCGACCGTACATAACACGACGATCAGCCTCACGGACTTCGGCATCTACAACTTCTACATAAGATGCAGGGACAACGCGCAGAACGCGAACACGAATGATTTCTGGATATCGATAAACTATCTCTCGAACGCGACGACATTCGGGAGGTCTGTTACCATGAACCTCGCGTTCGCAATCGGCGCGAACAAGAGCAAGGACGTTCTGCAGTTCTCGTTCAATTATTCGGCAAGCGAGAATTTCAGGAATGGGACGGCTGTGGGGATCGTTGCCAGCGGCTCGCGCGCATTCACGGGACGGATAAACAACTCGTATTCCGCAAGCGCGAACAGCATAGCGATGGTGCAGTCCGCGGACAAGAACAAATTCCTGCTCACGATCACAAACGGCTCGATGTCCGAGATCTCGTCGAAGATCGGGTTCCTCGGGAACGGCAGGGTGCTTGGCGGCGTCTTCGGCGTGATGTCCCGCGGCTCTGCCACGAGCTTCCCGATCTACATAGCCGCGGAATACGACGACATAGACATCGCGAACAGCACGGCGTTCTCGGGCGCAGGAGAGCTGATATTAAGGAACCGGGGAGCGACAGCCGACGGCAGGGCGAACATAACGGTGGAGAGGCCATAAACATGAAAAATAAAACAGGAAATTATCTTTTGTATATATTATCATGGTGGTCTAGTTTAGTAAAAATAATATGCCTGTCTTTTTTGGACACTTTGAACAAAAGAACAAATGATTTGTCTATATGCACCCTTTTGAAATCTGAAAGATCATGCTGGAGGTTTTTGTAATGATCGATAGTTTTTTCGTCACAAGAAGCAATTTGTTCGATTTTCTTATAAACTATGGCTGCCCTAAGCCTGTCCTTTTTGGAAAGCTTTGCAAGAATGATACGCAACTCACCACTCAGGTCGAACGAAAACATCACTTATCTACTCCGCAGAGCTTTCGCAATTCGCCGAGAGACATTTTTCTGTTGCCGTATTTTTTAACATGCTCTTCTGCGGAACGAATTGCCTCGAGTACTACATCATCCCTGACTTCCCGCTCCACAAATTTGTCGCCGAACATATCCGCAAACCTGTCAAGCGCCTCAGACTTGTCCCTCAAGTCAAACTTTTCCTTTATTACACCCAGTACCTGGCTGGTGTATTTAGAAACGCGCACGTTCATATTAACCTTTTCCATAAACAACACCTCTACACATAACTTAGTTAAAGTAAGTTTAAATAAGTTTCTATCAGGCGGTCAAAATGAGAACTAGAAAAAAAGGCCAGGCGATACTCGTCAGCCACGCGATACTCGTGGGAATATCGGTGGCGCTCGTCCTGGTAGTGGTGCATTCCATGAACAGCATCAGGGAGGACTACCAGGAATTTGTCGCGACAAACGAGATAGAGCAGGCGTGCTTCATAATAAGAAACGCTGCCGAAAATGTCTATTCGGAGGGCAAGTACCTTTCGCCGACGAACACGACATACGGCAGCATACGGATTGTGCTGCCTGAGCGGCTAGCTGACCTGAAGTACAGGACCACTCTTGCCAACAGGAGCGTATACCTGGACGTCTTCGGCAGCTCCGGAATAAACAGCTCGTGCAAGATAGGGCTCAATGTCAGCTACACAGGATTCACGACAGGCGGGGTGACAGAGATAAAGTACACCGAGTACACGAACGGCACCCGGGCCATAAATTTCGAGAAGGTTTCATAGATGGCAGAAAAAAAGAAGGCAAACATCAGAAAAGACAGGGAGGGCCGAAATTATGCCAAAATGGAGAAACATAACCGGCAGCAACAAACACGAAAACAAGATGATGTTCGGCGGAAGAAAAAAGGATTCACGCAGACGGACTACATCATCGCGATAGGCATATTCATAGTGATATTCGGGCTTGTCGTTGTCTACGTCACGAACTATCTCGCGAACCTCAGGGAGACGGCGAAATTCACGTCTATCACGGACAACGCGTTCTCGCTGCTCTCGGTGGCGGACTTCAACGAGACGCCGACAGGATGGCCGGAGCTGAAAGTGAATTCTTCAACAGTTTTGCTGATGCACTTCTCGGAGAATGCTACTATTGCAAGGGATTACAGTGCCACAGGAAACAACGGCTCGGTTGTGAACGGCACGACATTTAACATGAGCGGGAAATTCGGGTCAGCTCTGACTTTCGACAGCATCGACGACTTTGTAAACATCTCCGACGGCACGTCGAGCAGCTTTGACATAGCCAGCGGCATAACACTCGAGGCGTGGGTGCGGCCGATAAACAGCACGCAGACGCAGATGATAATATCGAAAGACAGCAGTTCCGCGGGCGGCTATTTACTCGCGCTGAGCGGAAACAGGATTTATTTTGGCTTCTACAACGCAACAACGCTGTACGAGAACGTCGGAAGCCTGGCGATACAGAACAACACATTCACGCACGTCGCCGCGACATACAACGGGACGCATTCGAGGACATATGTAAATGGCACGCTGGATGTCACAAACACGACAACGGGGCAGGGCATGAACATAAACAATGACGAAGTGCAGATAGGCGCGAGGGCGAAATCGCCAAGAAACTTCTTCAACGGCACAATAGACGAAGCCGCCATTTACAACGTCACGCTCTCGGCAGCGGACATCCTCAACCATTCTGCATACGAGCGCAGGCTGGACAAGATAGGGTTCAGGTCAAGGGCTTACAGGTTCATCGTGAAGGTCAATAATTCCAAGGCGGTGTGGTACAACCAGAGCGCTAATCACAGCACGCTGACCAACGAAATCGTGTCCGTGAATCTCAACAACATGTTCAGCAATTACAACATCAACTCGACAACGGTGTATAATTCCGACAACAACACGGTCAGCTACCAGATAAGCGGGACGAACATCTCGTTTGTTGTCGCGAGCCTGGCACAAAATGCAACGCAATGGTACATGATATACGTGGACGACGACGGAATATTCGCGAACCTGTCCAGGTCCATCACAGGCACGGACAATATGAGCGAAACGATAATAGCGCCGGAGGAAATATCCGTGCTTGACAACCAGAAGATTGTGGCGATGAATGCCAGCAGCTACAACCTAACGAAAAACGCGACAGGCTTTACCAACTTCAGGATACGGCTTTACGATCTCAACTCGACCTCGAACTACATACAGTTAGGGGACGCGCCGCCGCGCAGGGGCGACATCGTCGCGCTGCAGAGATATTTCCTGTACCAGAACAGCACCGGAGGGGTGCGGCCCGGGAGGCTGACGATACAGACATGGTGATGACAACAAGAGATTTGATTACTGAAATAATGACAGAGAAAATATCGCATACGGCAGTTGATGCAACAAATGAGCAACGCAAACATCTGCTCTACGAAAAACGAAGAGAAAAGAAGGAAGCGCAATGAAAACTACTGAAAAAAGGCAACGGCAGAAAGGATTCGTGTACACGCTGGAGGTGCTGCTGGCAGTAGGCCTGATATTCCTCACGCTGGTCTATCTTTTCCGTTTCTCCCCGCCGACGCCGCAGCATGGCCTGACAATAATAAAGCGCTCCGGGATAGAGGCGCTCGAGTTCATGGACCAGAACTACGACCTCAGGAAGTGGGTTTCGGAATTCAACGAGGCGCAGGTGGAGAGCACGCTCAACACGCTGCTGCCGAATAACATAAAGTTCGAGTCGGAGATATGCACGACGGAGTGCAGCGCGGCAGGCGTCAATACCAAGAAGTCGGTTGTGGCTGTGGATTATTATGTAATCGCATACAGGGACCAGTATCTGGGGCAGAAAGTGAGGCTGTGGCTGTGGATATGATCGAAATAAAGAATGATAATGAAAATGGAACTTTGGTGATGTTTATTGATGGTAATGACAAAGACAACACCAGAAACGACAAGAGCATGATAAAGGGAAACTAAAAAACCATAACATATATGATATCATGACCGAAATAAAAGGAAAAAGAGGAAGTTAAAATGAGAAGCAAAAAAGGGCAGATGTTCATAATAGCGACGCTGTTCATAATAGTCATAATAGTCCTCATCAGGAACATGGTTGGGACGCTGGAGCTGACAGAGGAGAACCGGTTCCAGGAGGCGCGGCTCATAGAGAAGAACCTCAGGAACGCACAGAACGAGTTCCGGGAAGCGGCTGCGCTGGCGGCGCTGCAGACGGACGCGAACCAGAGCGGCATGGACTACATGAGGAACATGTCGCTGCAGATGAGAAGCGACATGGACATACAGATCATATACATATACGCCGTGAGCAACAACAGCAACAACAAGTACTCCGTTGCCATAGGGAACTACCTGCAGGACAGGATGAACATAACATTCAACGCCACGAACAGCAACCCGGGCGGCAGGATATTCATAATCGAGGACAAGGCGAACCTGACAAGGGAGTACAACTCGTCCGTGAACGGGACTATAAGCATCAACGTCACCTACACGGCGCAGAACCAGGATACCACGGAAAAGTTCAACATAACATCCAACACGAAGAGCAATATATTTCTCTTCACCGACATAACAGTGAGGAGCAACGAGTTTTTCGTGAGGGGCAAGGACTTTTACAACTGGTCATGGCCGGTTTAGAGAAAAATGATCAGGAATGTTAAAGGATGATGACAGCAAAAAGAATGAAATGGACAGCAGACGATAGACAAAGACAACATCAGAAACGATAAGGCGATGGTCAAAGGAGAATCAGAAAAAGCCCTAACGTATGCGATTATGTCATAACAAAAATAAAGGAGAAAAAAGAACAACCAAAATGGTGAGGACTGATGGCAGGAACGATACTTTCGCTGGTAATGGTATTCGCGATAGCACTTTTCGCGGTGATGCTGGTCCTGAATTTCGGCAAGCCGCTGATCGAGTCGGCGAAGAGCAGCTCCGAGCTCAACGACGCTGAAATCACCATGAAATTCCTCGACAATTACCTCAGGGAGCTCGCAAGAGAGGGCAACGGCTCTGCCAGGAAATATTCATTCATAGCGCCAAAACGCTTCGAGGCGCTGAAGGAAGAGGACGCCGTAGTTTTCGGCGGCGAGACGTTCGCCTCGCTGTTCGACTTCAACACCCGCACCAGGAAAGAGAACCTGCTGTATATAGCCGGCTCCGACGTGACGTGCAAGGAAGCTGACGGGAACTCGGACAGCGTCACGGACCTGATAATCGAGAATACTTTCGTGAGGTTCGTGTTCAACAAGACCGCGCGCGCAACGCCGTACTCGAGCATAGACACCAACTACGCCATGCTGAACATGACGGAAAAGACCAATAGCGTGTCGATCATTCCGGTGAATTCCTCGATATACATAGATGACAATTCGTCCAGCAGCTACGGGATAGGGTACAGCGAGCTGTCAAGGAGCGGAAGCGCGCTGCCTTTCTGTACCGTGCACTTCTCCGTGAACGCGACCACAGTGAGCTATGACGTATATTACAGGCTCTATGCAGGGGCTGATTTCCTGTCGGTGTCCGTGAGAAACATACGCTAACAAACTTTTTGATATTAGAAACTTTTACAAAAGTTTCATCAAAATATAAGGAAAAAGTTTGATCAAAAATGGCTTCATAATCATAAGGTGAAAACTCGAAGTTGAGCAAAGCTCAACTTGAGTCTCCGAAAGAGCTGCGTTTTTCTGCAAGAAGTTCCATCAGAAAAGCCCGCGAGCACCGGGAAAAAAGTATATATACTGCTTTTTCACATATAAGACTAGTGACATTATGAAACAAAAAATTGAGAAGCAGTTTCTCCCGAAAACAGAAATCTATGAGGTGTTTTCAAGATGAAACGCAAGATGAAACAAAAAAAGGGAATATCGCCGCTCATCGCGGCCGTGCTGCTTATCGCTTTCACCGTCGCCATTGCGACGCTCATCGCGGGATGGTTCTCGACGCTTACGAGGACGACGACAAGCGCCGTGACCAATAAAACAAGTCTTGCTGTGGACTGCTCGTCGGCGAGCATAAACATCCGCGAGGTGTTTGTAAAGGCAGGTGCAACCGGCACAGTAAGGGCATTGGTAGAGAATAATGGCTTTATAGACGACATGAATATCACTAGCGCATCTGTTTACAACAACACCGGGCATGCTGTTGGTGGCACTGGCATACCTGTAACAGACTTCGACCGCGGCGAAAGCGTTGTAATAACATTCTCTTCAGTAAATGTTGCAACATGCCCAACCAACTTTGACAGGGTTGTTGTAACCACAGACTGCGGTGGCGTGTCGGATACGTTCAGCGGAACTCCAAGATGTGAGGCATGATAACGGGCTCTTTTTTCACTTGACAAAAAAACAGGGGCAGTCGCAAAAACTTTATATATAAACCCAGAAAGTAGAATATAGTGACTATATGAGAAAAGGAATCTCGCCGCTGATAGCAGCAGTACTGCTGATAGCCGTGACCATGGCGATCGCCGGAATCATGGCCAGCTGGGCGACAACGTTCTCCACAGGAAGGCTGACAAAGACGGACCAGGAAGCCAACTGCATAGGCGCGCTGGACATAAGCTCGCTCAAGTTCGACAACGGCACGATAACGCTGAAGATAAGGAACATAGGGAGCATAAACATGACCATGCTGAAAGCCAACATCGAGTACGGGGACGCGACAAAGAACAAGCTTGACATACTGCTGAAGAACCAGAACGTCACAGACCCCCTGGGGCCGGGATCGACGTCTTTCCTGATCTACAAATCCAACGAGACCAGCACTCCAGACAAGATAGAGATATTCTCGGACAACTGCAAGAGCTATCCTGCTTCCCTGCTGTTCAGGTGAGAAACTTTTTGGTATTTAATGTGGCAGACAAAGCAACAGGAACGACGGCTGCTGAAAATATCTAGAAATCAACCGAGTTTTTTGTCCGTTGTAATGCACTTCATATTTGCCCCGCAGATAATACTAGACGCTGGTTATTTCTTCTTTTGAAACATGCGGCGTGCTGCTCTTAGAAATAATTTCCATAAGGACTCATCCCGCCAAAAACGCCTGAAACCAATAAATACAGCAGTGCAGATACTATCGTTATGACAATAGCCTTCTACAAGCAGGCCATGAAAACATCTGCTTCAAAGAAAGGAGTTTCTAATTTTCTCAGCGCCGCGCTTCTGGTGCTGATGGTGGTCGTGATATCGACTATAGTCTCCGGATGGCTCAACACCCTGTCGCGGGAGGAGACGAACAAGATAAGGAACACCACCAGCGAGCAGCTCGGGTGCCAGTTCGCAGACCTGTTCATAAAGAACGCCACGTACAACTGCTCGGGCAACTGCGCCGCAGGCACGAACCACAACATCACCGTCGCGGTGAGCAACAACGGGAAGAAAGCGGTGAATATAACGACCATAGTGATAAGGAACACGACAGGAACGACGACTTCGCTGGACATAGGCCCCGTGAAGACGATAAACGTGGGAGAGGACGTGATGGTCAGCAACGTCAGCACCGCAACATGCACCGGCATCAACGGCTCGATAGACGTCGTCATGGTGTCGAGCGTGAATTGCCCCGGCAACGCCTACGACTCGCTGCCGGGAAGCAGCGTTTCGTTCCTGAGCTGCTAGGAAACTTTTTGGTATTATACCAAAAAAGTGAAAACTTGAAGTTGAGCATAGCTCAACTTAAGTCTCCAAAAGACTTTCTTAAAGCCTTTTGAGAGAAGTTTCATCAAAAATGTCTTTAGGAAAAGTTTGATCAAAAATGCCTGCTGACAAGAAGGAAAGCGAAAAAGCCCCGGGAAAAAGAAAAAGTTCTATCAGAAAAGCCCGCGATCACTGGAAAAAAAGTATATATACTGCTTTTTCACATATAAGGACTAGTGACATTATGAAACAAAAAATTGAGAAGCAGTTTCTCTCGAAAACAGAAGTTTATGAGGTGTTTTCAAGATGAAACGCAAGACGAAGCAGAAAAAAGGAATATCGCCGCTCATCGCGGCCGTGCTGCTTATCGCTTTCACCGTCGCCATCGCGACGCTCATCGCGGGATGGTTCTCGACATTGGCGAGGACGACGACGGCAACTGTGACTAACAGGACTGACATGGCTGTCGGATGCAGCGGCGCTTCAATATCGATAGACCAAGTATATGGAGTGGCAAATGCGTCAGGAACGATGACATCAAGGGCGGTGGTCAGGAACAATGGTCTTGCAAACCTCAGCATAATTAGTGCTCAATTCTTTAATACAACGGGCAATAACTTCACGACTGGTACAACATTACCTGTTGTGATGAACAGAGGAAATATCACAACACTAAGCTTCACTACAAACCTAAATACATGCCCAGGCGCATTTTCAAGGGTGATTGTGACTACAGATTGTGGTGGCGTGAGCGCGACATTTGACAGCACGCCGAGATGCATAACTCCATAATTTGTTAAAATGATAGCAAAACCGAAAAATACGGCGTTCTGCATCAATTACATTTATATACCCGGATCGTCAATAATATTCAGTGATAGAATGAGAAGCGAAAAAGGCGTGTCACCGCTCATTGCGGCTGTTCTTCTTATTGTCATGGCGGTAACTATCGCAGGACTCGTATTCTCGTGGCTTAACACATTCACGACAAGCACCCAGCGCAAAGTCGAGAACAGGACTAGCGAGGCAGTGAACTGCGCGGGCGCGTCGCTGAGGATAAGGGAAGTTTACCTGCAGAACGGATCTGCCGCGACTGTCAGGGTTGTTGTTGAGAATACGGGATACGTGAATAACCTTACCATCTCCGGCGCGCAGGTGCTGAACACCACAGGGCACAACTTCACTGCCAACAACACGCCCCTGATGTTCAACAGAGGGGAGATAGTCACCGTGCTCTTCATAGGAGTTTCGATGACACAGTGCGCGAACTTCTCGAAAGTCCTTGTCGGAACGCAGTGCGGCGGAATCAACGACGAATGGACCGACACGCCTAAAGGCTGCTAGGAAACTTTTTAATATTATCTGCAACATTGTTTAAAACTGCTGCCTTCAGGCAGCAGATACTATACAAACAATGTTGAGATGCCATGTTCCAAGAAACCCGCACCTTCAGGTGCGGGAGTATTAGAAACATATCATACTAATTATAGTGAAGCAAGGAAAGAATCTGGAGATATTATAACTTGCTTCACATACACGCAAAGAGCCTGTGGCTCTTTGGTGCAACAGAAAGCTCTGCTTTCTGCGCGCAGCAAACAAGAAAAGTAATACCTGAATCTTTTCTTGTATTGCTATAAGTGAAAACTCGAAGTTGAACAAAGCTCAACTTGAGTTTCCAGAAGAATTACGTTCTTCTGAGAGAAGTTTCATCAAAAATGGCTGTAAAGTTTCATCAAAAAGGTGGAAGAAGATTAATCAATAACAGACTCAGGAAAAAGAAAGGGAACAGGATGAAAAGCACCTTTGCCATGCTGCTTCTTTTCATTGCCGTGCTCGCAACAGGATGCGCATCCAACAGCGAACTCCCGGTGGCGAGGCATGATTTCAGCGGAATAAACCTTTCCGGATATGGGAACTGCAAAGGCGTCTTTGTTGTTGCTGACATCTATGACATAGGCATAGGAACCGGCGCGACCGGAGACATAGCAAGAGGCGAAATAAAGCCCGGCGACCATGCGCAAGTGAATGGCAAGAATATCATAATCAACGATATCCAGGCAAATGAGAAGAGCTGGCGGAAGGCTGCAAGCCCCGCGAGAGTGACGCTGTCATTCGGGAACCAGATAAGCGTGACGGACCTAAAGGAAAACGATGTGGTGTGCTTCAACTAGAAACTTTTTGGTATTAGAAACTTTTACAAAAGTTTCATCAAAATATAAGGAAAAAGTTTCATCAAAAATGTCTTTTCTTCAATAACAGCGGGAAGTTATCATACTCGTTGCTTAGCTTTAATATATTTCCCCTGAAATAATCATGGAGGCTAGGTTGGGTGGGCAGCGGACACCTGTAACCTGCAATCCGCTACAGCAGGAACCGAAGCCCGAGGGCGTTGCGTCTTGCAACAAGAGCCCCGTGCAGGAGCGTCGAAGCCCAGTCCTGCGGGATCATGATTATGGCGAAACGGGTCAGATCGGGAACGAAGCAGCCCTAAACCGTAGCCGTGGTGCTCGCGGGAGCGCTGGGTGGAGCAACTGCGAGGGATCAACTCTTCTTGCATCATGCAGCCACCGAGGGCGCGCCTCCATTTCAAACTTTTACAAAAAGTTTGATCAAAATATTAAGGAAAAGTTTGATCAAAATATTAAGGAAAAGTTTGATCAAAAATGGCTACAACAAGAACAATGAAAAGTTTGATCAAAAAAGAGGAAAAGGATTAATCGAAAAATAGAGAAGCAGCTTCTTTCGAAAACAGAAGTTTATGAGGCGTTTTCAAAATGAAGCACGAAATAGAGAAGCAGCTTCTTTCGAAAACAGAAGTTTATGAGGCGTTTTCAAAATGAAGCTCGTCTTCACTTTCATCGAGATAAAGGAGATCGTTATATCCGCGATCGTGCTCTCCGTGGCGTTCGCGCTCGCTTTCAGCGACGGCATATTCAACTTGAATATAACGAAGCTTCCAATGCTTGTCATCTTCTCCTTCATCGCGGTGGGAATAGGGTTCCTCGCGCACGAGCTGATAGGCCACAAGCTCGTTTCGCAGCATTACGGGATACATGCCGAATACAGGCTCTGGAAGACGGGGCTTGCGATAGCCATAGCATCCTCGATGTTCGGCGTGGTCTTCGCGGCGCCGGGAGCCGTGATGATATACCAGGGCGCTGACCTGTGGGGAAACACCGTGCCGCTCTCGCGGAAAAGATACGGGATCATATCGATAATGGGGCCCGTCACGAACGTTGTAATAGCTGCCGGATTCATCGCGGCGCAGATGATAAGCCCGTCAGAGCTGTTCCAGCTCGGCGCGCACATAAACATCTGGCTCGCGATATTCAACATGCTTCCCGTGCCGCCGCTGGACGGCTCGAAGGTGTTCGCATGGGACAAGAGGATATGGATAGCATTCTTCGCGGCATGCATAGCGGTATTCATTGCACTGATCTCTTTTGCCTGACAATAAACATTTTAAACAGGCAAAATAATGTGTATCATGCAGCAAGGAGAGAAAGGGACAAGGACGCCTGAAATATTCATAGGACTCGTGGTCGCGCTGATAGCGCTGCTGGCTTTCATATCCATAAGGGACGTCGTCTTCACAAGCGCGCAGCAGGGCGAGAAAAACCTTAATGACATAACAGCGGCGCCCCTGCTCAGCATCGAGAGCGCATCAGGCTCCATAGTTGTTGTCAGAAACAGGGGAACATCCAGCGCCAACATGACGCTCGTAAGGGCTTATGTTGATGATGCGTTTGTCGCATGCAAGTGGGATACGGAAATACTAAGCCCCGGAAGGCCGGCTGTATGCGAGCTTCCTTTCCCATGTTCGGGATCAAACATGAAGATCAGCGCAGGGACCCAGGATATCGTGAGATGCAACTAAACAAACTTTTAACATAGCCATATTTTCCCTATTCAGAATTAAAAAGAAGCATGTCACTTCAGGACTTTTATCGTTCCGAACTTCCCGACATTGAGCTGCATGACATTGTTCCATTCCTTCACATAGCCATTCTCCACACGCACGCGGTCTCCTTCCTGCACTTCCTTTGTCTGGTCGCCCCAGAGAACGAGCGTGATGGTGCCGGAGTCGTCCTGCAGGACGCTGTCGCAGACCTGCGTCTGGCCGAATTTCGTATTGACTTCGCGGGCTTCGCCCTTCTCGGCAACCACGCCCTCTACAGTCACTTTGGCGTCGCCTGTCTTCAGATCAGAGATTTTCATTACAATTTCTTTTGACGCTAAAGGATTTAAGGTGATTTGTCGTCCTTAACGGGCATGCAGAAGATTTTTTCGACATGAAAGAAGAAGAGCTTAAGGATTATTTCTCAGTTGCCAGAAAATTGCGCCATGCAGTCCAGAAGCTTTTCCAGCCGGACATGTTCAATTATGCAGCGCTCGGGAACGACAAGTGCCACGTGCATCTTAATTTCGTGCCGCGTTATCCATCTACAAGGGAATTTGCGGGAATCCGGTTCGAAGACAAGAGATGGGGACTGAATTATTCGCCTTATGACAAGTATTTTGAAATATCCGAAAAAGTGCTGGCTGATATCAAAGATGCCATCAAGTCACACCTACTGGATGAATGACAATTCCTAAGAACAATAAATAACCTCATAACAATTGTATAAACATGCCCGAGATTGTTGTAGGCCGCGACGACGACGACATGAAGAAATACGGGACGCAGGGCACGATGCTGATGGGGAAGCACCTCGTCGGGACAGGCGAGGACGCTCACATGACAACGCCCGTTCTCATGGACGCGCTCAGGCCGCACATAATAATCCTCACCGGGAAGCGCGGGGAAGGGAAGTGTCTAGATGGAGATACGCTAATTACTCTAGAAGATGGAAGTAAAATTCCTATCAAAAACTTGCAAAATGCGGGTAAGCGTGTTTTGGCATTGAATAAAGAAGGTAAAATAATACCAGCAGAAAAAACCAACTTTTACAAAAGAACGGCCAGAGAAATTTTACATATCAAGCTTGCAAGCGGACATGAAATAAAACTGACTCCAGAACATCCTCTACTAACGCCAGATGGATGGATGCCTGCCTGCAACCTTTCTTCCGGATCAATGATACTGGCTGCTGCAGGGAATTTATGCTCAGATTCTGGTCGCATCCTGATACAACATAAAGCATTATTTGATGAAATAACGCAAATAGAAACCATTACAGGCTCGTTCGAAGTTTATGACATATCAGTTCCAGAACACCATAATTTTGTAGCAAACGACATCATAGTTCATAACTCCTACTCAATGGGCATCATCGCTGAGGAGCTCGCCAAGCTGCCGCACAACATAAAGAAGAACATCTGCTCGGTGATAATCGACACGCAGGGAATATTCTGGACCATGAAATCCCCCAGCGAGAAAGACTCGATACTGCTCAAGGAGTGGGGCCTCGTGCCGCAGGGATTCGACGTGGAGGTCTATGTGCCCGAGGGGCAGATCAAATTGTTCTCGGACGCGGGAGTCGATTTTGACGGCTCGTTCTCCGTGGCCGCTCACGAGCTGTCAAGCGAGGACTGGCTGGCTGTTTTCGGCCTCAACGAGAACGAGCCGCTGGGAATACTATTGCACATAAGCATGTCGAGGATGAAGGACACCTACAGCATAGACGACATCATATCGAGCATCGAGAGACAGGAATTCGGCGAGAACGAGAAGCTGGCGCTGAAGAACAGGTTCATCGCGGCGAAGGACTGGGGCATATTCGGGGAATCCAAGATGCCCGCCATGCTCGAGCCCGGGAAGACCACGTCGATAGACGTCAGCCTCACGCCGCAGAACGTGAGGGCCCTGCTCGTCTCCATAGTCAGCAGGAAGCTGCTCGAAGAAAGGATAAAGTCGCGCAGGAAGGAGGAACTCGCAGACATCGAGCTGTCGCCCATCAGGAGGACGCCGATGCCTTGGCTCTTCATAGACGAGGCGCACAACTTCCTGCCGAACGAGGGCAGCACGCCGGCGACCGAGACATTGAATAAAATAGTGAAAGAGGGAAGGCAGCCCGGCATCACGCTGGTCTTTGCCACGCAGCGGCCGGAAAAGCTTCATCCCGACGCGGTGGCGCAGGCAGACATAATAATATCCCACAGGCTCACGGCGAAGGCGGACATAGACGCCCTCAAGGCGATAATGCAGACCTATCTCCTCTACGACATCGGCAAGTACATCAACGAGCTGCCGCACCTCAAGGGAACGGCTATAGTGCTCGACGACAACTCCGAGCGCCTCTACAAGATCAAGATGAGACCGAGGCAGTCATGGCATGCGGGCAGCAGCCCGATTGCGATATGAAGTGATAATGATGACAGAATTCTTCAAAGCAAAAATAGTGAAGATAGAAGAAGGCGATATTTCCGGCTGGCTTATCGAGAAAATGCAATGTAATAAATGACAATATCCCGGAAATCTACGCCGTTGTCATGCTCCTTGCGACATTGACTATGGGAACCTCGTCCCAGCTCATATATGAGCCTACCTTGAAACAAATACGAGCCACAGCCCCGCGACAACAGCGAGCGCGAACAAGCCGAGGAGCAGGGTCCTCATGCCTTTTTTCATCCCGGTTTTTGCGAATCCTACTACCAGACCTACGAACAGGCCGCCGAAGTGCGCGATATAGGAAATGTCGCTCTCCGGCAGGAAGAAGAATCCGTAGATGTTGTAGAGGGCGTATGCGATGCCGAGGAAGAGCAGCGGCACGGGCATGACGAGCGGATAGAATGACATATCGAGCGGCCGCACGAGCATGCCTACACCGATCAATGCAAATATCCCGGCAGACGCCCCGACGCTCACCGCGCCGAACGGATAGACTGCAAGCGAAAGCAGGTCGCCCGCTACCGCGCCTCCGAGGAAAATGGCAAGAGTCTTCGGGGCGCCGAGCTCCTTTTCCACTGCGAAGCCGAAAAAGACGAGCACCAGAAGGTTAGCGAGAAGGTGCTCGATGCCGGCGTGCAGAAAAATAGAAGTCACGAGGACGTATGGCCTCGCGAGCAAATTGGCGCCGGAGAAGCCGTAATAGCTGTAAAAGGCGTCAATATTACTAACGAAGATCAAGACCGCGGCGAATGATATGACCATTATGGCCGATAGCAGGAGGGTGAGGCGCATAATTATCAAGTCTATTTCTTTCTGTAGCCAAATATTTTGTCATAACGCTTGTGATCAATGATTTCCAGAATGAAACATAGTATTTCTATCTGGCTGCCTTTCAGCGTGTAGAGCATTCTCCAGTATCCGACGAGATCAGCAACCCATAAGTTATCAACAGGATAACCACTTTTCTTTACAAGGAGTTTTGGCACTGGGTCGCCATACTGCGGATTTGCCTTGATGAGATCGATTTTCTGCCTTATCGACTTCAGTAGCTGCTGCCGTTCGGAATTCTGCACGCCTTTTGCCTGTTCCTCGCCAACTATCCTATTCAGGCTTTCAAACTCATCGGCAGCATTTCCGATCAGCTGGACTTTGACGGGTTTCATAATTCTATCACTTTACTCTTTTCTACGAACCTGAGGAATTTGGAATTCTTGTTCTCTATCCATGATATGCCTTTAGGTCCTATCAGAACAGAGCCTTTGTCCTCCAAGTAAGCGAGAATGAGCCTCAGCGTCTGGTCCATCACCTTCTTCCTGAGCTTGCGCTTGAGTTCTTCCAGAGAAACAGGTCCATCCGCCTCTTTGACGGCATGCTCGACCATGAGCACAGTCTTGAGAGTGGGCCAGTGGTGTATGTTTTCCGCCACCCTGATATTCAGGGCCCTGCCTTCTTCCATTTTTGCATTTGACATATCAATTCATTGCGAAGCAAAACATATAAAGATATATGTATATAAATTTGTATGTAATAATTTAGTTATTGTTTCTTGAATTCCACCTGTACTGTCCGAACTTCCGAATCGCCGATGTTTTCCACTACATGCGACCCGGCTGCTGAAAATGTTACCTGCCCCTCATTAAGCGTAACTCCTACCGAGGAGCCATCAGCCCTGGTAAAACGCAACTTCCCTGCTGATAGAACGTAATTCATATTTTCCGGGTGCCAGTGCATCTCGGCCCTGTCTCCTGGGCTAACACGGACTTTTAGCACTCTAATCTTGTCGTTTTCAAAAATCACGGCGTGTAAATGAGGGGCGATTTTTATGGCGTCATTTTCACTTTCTTCTTGGGTTGCCATGGTGATTCCTTCTTTTCCAGCTTCCTATTTCATAGAATCTTTTTTATAAATGCAATTTAGCCGGCATCGCAGCATTTTGACCTGCACTGCTCGAGCGTAAGATTCCCGTAGGCTTCAGTGCACTGGGCATAGACAGGCCTGAATGCGTCCAGCGGGCAGCCATGGAGCAACGCGCTGCCGCAGACATCATTGAACTGGAGCTCGGCAAGCATTTTCTGCGCGTCCTGCTCGCTGCCGAATCCCTGCATCCCGTTCTGGGCTGCGATATTCGATATATCCTTGTCAGACGGCAGGAGAAACATAAAGGGAATGCTGACTATAGTGCCGATGATCATCATCTTCATGAAGGACATTTCTATCAATTAACCAGTTCGCAGTCGCGGTATTTATTGGTGTGAGATTCAAGTTTTCATCATTGTTGAGAAGGCTGATATTTGTTACGGAGCCGCGATTTTGTGCAAAGTTTTTCTTAAAATTTTCCTGAAAATATATATTGCGTCACACAAATCATTTATATATACTGGCAACATGAAAGAAATATTAGAAACTTTACGGAGTTTCATCCAACAAAAACTATTGTTGCAGTCAAGGTCTGGACAACCTTGAAAGCAAAGAAACATTACATTCAGAATCTGGACAATTCTGAATCAAGTTGGACAATTGAAATCACGAGTTCTTGGACAAACTACGCGTTAGACTAAAGAATAGATATATTTGCTATTAAAATAGCATTTCGCTTGTGCAAAGTATCTTTTCGAAAATATAACAACAGGAAAAAGCGGGGGTCTAACATGACAAATTTCGATAATGTAAATGATTTTGAAGCCCAAAAGGCTCAGATAGTGATTGTCGGGTGCGGCGGCGGAGGCAACAACACGATAACTGCATTATACAACAAGGGAATCGAGGGCGCGACAACGCTTGCGATCAACACGGACGCAAAGCATCTCATGATAACCAAGGCGCACAACAAGATACTCATCGGCAAAAGCCTGACGAAAGGGCTGGGCGCCGGCGGGTATCCTGAAGTGGGCAAGAACGCGGCTCTCGAGAGCAAGAACGACCTGAGGCAGGTCCTTTCAGGAAAAGATCTCGTTTTCGTCACATGCGGCCTCGGAGGCGGAACCGGCACGGGCGCTGCTCCTGTAGCGGCGAGGCTGGCAAAGGAAACGGGCGCGATCGTGATAGGCGCCGTGACACTGCCGTTCAAGCTGGAAGGCGCGCGCATAGTCAAGGCGGAAGAGGGGCTCGTCAATCTCAGGGAAGCGTGCGACACGGTAATAGTAATCGAGAACCAGAGGCTGCTGGAACTCGCGGGCAAGATGCCGCTCAAGCAGGCTTTCGGCATAGCGGACGACTTAATAGCGACCATGATAAAGGGCATAATCGAGACGATCTCACTGCCGTCGCTGGTGAACATGGATTTTGCTGACGTACGGAGCGTCATGAGGGCTGGCGGCGTAGCTGCGATCGGCGTGGGGACGAGCGAGGACTCGGATTCCAAGAAGCGGTCGCTGGAAGCTGTCACAAGGGCGCTCAACCACCCATTGCTCGAAGTGGATTACCAGGGCGCGACAGGCGCGCTCATACAGATAGTGGGCGGCGACGACCTCAAGCTGGACGACATCAACGTCATCGGCGAGGCCGTGCAGCGCAACCTCGACCCGCAGGCCATGGTGAAGATCGGCGCGCGCATCGACGAGAACTTCAGGCACAAGGTCCACGTGATCACGATAATCACGGGAGTGAAATCGCCTTTCATCCTCGGCCCTGCAGCGAAGAAGTTCAACCCGTCGAAGATGGCGAGCGAGCTGGGAATTGAAGTATTGAAGTGAAAAATATTATCTGCAAATGCATTGAAAACTGCTGCCTTTAGGCAGCAGATGAAGGCAATGCATTTGAGATCCCATCTTCCAGCAAACCACCGCCTTCAGGCGGTGGATATTAAGGAAGATGTGATGACGGCAAGCGAACGCTTGCGCGTCTATCATCCTGACCACACCCCAAAGAAGTCTGGTGGCCGGAGAGGGCTAAAATGTCTGAGCTTCAAACAGCAAAGATATGCAGTTCTTGATGGCCGCCCACTTCTTTCATTCAAACTTTTACAAAAAGTTTGATCAAAAGAAACTTTTACAAAAAGTTTGATCAAAAGAAACTTTTCAGAAAAGTTTCATCAAAATATTAGGGAAAGGATTAATCAAAAAAACAAATGCCCTTTGGACGAGCTTGTCTTGTCTTGACTTCTCAAAGAGGAGCAGAGGGCGATACTAACGGGCGGCAAACATGTTTGACGCCTTGATAATATGCGCATTCGTAATACAAAGCGAAGCGCCACATAGGAAAGGAAGTTGATAAGAAGGAAAACCTTAGGTTTTCCGCTTATACTGACCACACCCCAAAGAAAGGCGGGCTACGGGAATGCAGTCACCGGCCTAAAACCAGTGACCGCACACTTGTGGTCCGCCTCTTCTTTCTTTTAAACTTTTTATATTATTTTTAGAGGAAAAAGTTTAATCAAAAAGAGCGAAAAGTTTCATCAAAAATAAGAAGACACTAATCAAGAAATGAAAAAACCATCAAACACGCTTTTTATGCTTTCTTTCTAAATTATTCGAATGCAAAAGAAGCCAGGCAAAATAGTCACGCGCGAGACCGTGGAGCACGTGGCCCGCGTCGCCAGGCTTGAGCTCACTGAAAAAGAGATCTCTGCAATGGAAAAGGACCTGAACAACATCCTTTCCGCCTTCAATGACCTCGACAAGGCGCCTGTGGGCAAGGAAGAGCCTTCTTTTCATCCCATGCTGATCACAGACGTCACAAGGGAGGATGTCCAGGAAAAATGCTTCACGCCCGAGGAGGCGCTGGGCAACACCAAGCACAAGGAGCGCGGATTCTTCAAGGGGCCGAAGGCGGTTTGAGATTATGAGAAAAATGTACAAAAGCTCGCATTCTGTTTCTATGGGAGGATGGCACTTTATTCAGCGCGTAGTTCCCAGGAATAATGTTTTTATTGGTGATGTTGCAACGCGACTTGCATTATCACTGACAGAAAGCATGAGATCGCTACAGGCAGAAGATACGACAATAAAGATATGCGGAAGCCACTTCCACGTTTTTTCTCATATAGGGAGAAGATACGCGCCAATAACTTTCATTAATGCAGCGCGGCTCACAGCGAACTATGTTTCTTGTGTTAATCGCGACCTCAAGAAAATAGGCTGCGAACCGGTGATTGCATGACCTCAAAAATGTCCGTGTGGGAGTACCTGCATGACGTACAGGGCGGGAGCATAGACTACTCGGAGTTCATGCTCGACGTCATCGACAAGTGCAAGCGGCTGAACTCGCACTACAACTTCTTCCAGGACATCAGCCAGGTATTCGCGACTCACCATGAGGAGCCCATGTTCGGGCTGCCCGTGAGCGTGAAGGACAATATCTGCGTACGCGGGATGCAGAGCTCGGCGGGGTCGAAGATACTTGAAGGATACATACCGCCGTTCGACGCCACTGCAGTCGCAAGGGTGCTTCACGCAGGAGGCGAAGTGCTGGGGAAAACGAACCAGGACGAGTTCGGGTTCGGGACGTTCTCGACGAACTCGGGCTATGGCGTGCCGAAGAACCCGCATGACCCGGAGAGAAGCTGCGGAGGCTCGTCAGGGGGCGCAGCCGGCCTGACTGCCGCCGCCGATTTCCCGCATGTCGCGCTGGCAGAAAGCACAGGAGGGTCGATATCCTGCCCTGCAAGCTTCTGCGGCGTCGTGGGAATAACGCCGACGTACGGGCTCGTCAGCAGGTACGGGCTGATTGATTATGCAAATTCCCTGGACAAGATAGGAGCCATTGGAAAGACCGTCTGGGACGTTGCTTTCCTGCTGAGCCGGATAGCAGGGCATGACCACAGGGACTCGACATCGCTGCAGGCAGAGAGGAAAGACTACACGCGGGCTTTGGGAAAAGATATCAAGGGCGTGACAATTGGAGTGCCAAAGGAATATTTTGAAAATATTAACAAGGACGTTGAGAAGGCTGTTTGGAACTCCGTCCACAAGATGGAGAGCCTAGGCGCGAGCTGGAAAAAAGTCTCGCTGCCGAACACGAAATACGCGCTTTCGGCTTACTACATAATCGCCACTGCGGAGGCGTCGACGAATCTTTCAAAGCTTTGCGGAATGCGGTACGGCCTTCACATGGACCTGAAAGGCGGGTTCAACGAATACTTCTCGCGCGTAAGGAGCGAGGGATTCGGCGAAGAGGCAAAGCGCCGCATCATGCTCGGGACATTCGCGCGCATGAGCGGATACAGGGACAAATATTACCTGCGCGCGCTGAAAGTGCGCACGCTCGTGATCAACGACTTCAAGAAGGCGTTCAAGGGATGCGACGTGCTTGCGGCGCCGACCATGCCGATACTGCCGCCGAAGTTCTCAGAGATCGCCGAACTAACGCCGCTGCAGAACTACCAGATGGACGTGCTGACTGTGCCGGCGAACCTCGCGGGCGTGCCGATGATATCCGTGCCGTGCGGCTTCTCGGGAAAGCTGCCGATAGGAATGCACTTGATAGCAGACCACCTGCAGGAAGAAAAATTATTGCAGGCTGCGCACGCATTCGAGAGAGCGATGTAGATGACAAAAGAAGGACAGGTAATCGACAGAGTTTTCGTTGAGAAGAAGGGGAAGAAGGCTGAGGTAATCATAAGACTGCCGAAGAAAAATGATGTCAAAGCCGTATGGAAATTCTACAACAAAGTCATTAAAGAGACAGAAAATTTGAGCCGGGTTTCTGTGGTATCTCTAAGTGAAGAAAAGAAGTGGATCGACAGCATTCTTGACAAAATGGGAAAGAAAAATATGATACAAGTACTTGCTGAATCTAACGGAGAAATAATTGGATCCGCTTCTATAGAAAGAAAACCAGAAGAACGCCGTAAGCATGGAGGGGAGTTTGGCATTGCGATAATCCAAAACTACACTGGATTAGGACTAGGCAAGGCGCTGATGAAAATTCTCGAAGAGAATACTAGACAAATTGGAATAGAAATTATAACACTTCATGTTCATGGAAAGAATAAAATTGCCCGGAATCTCTACAGAAAAATGGGTTTCAAAGATTTTGGCAAGGTTCCTAATGCAATTAAAATCAAAAGAGGATTCGACGATGACATATTCATGTACAAGGTGTTGAAAAAATGAAAACGAGAAAGACAATGCACAAGCCGGTTATCTTGATGGACTTCGGGGGAGTTTATTTTACCGGCGCGATCAAGCCTGTTACCAAGAGATTCTCCAGAAAATTTGGCATTCCTCAGCAAAGAATACATGATGCACTGGCGGGAGCCAACTGGAAAACCTATGCAGAGGGCAGATGCAACGACAGGCAGTACTGGAAAAACGTTTCTGATACGCTGGAACTCTCCAGGGAGCAGACGCAGGAACTTAGAACTGCGTATTACGACTACCCAAAGCCGCAGAAGGGCATGATAAAGTTTGTAAGAAAACTGAAGGGAAAGTACAGGATCGCGGTGATATCAAGCCACGTGCCGGGATGGATAGCATTGCTTGAGAAGAAATACAGGATGTCCAGAGAGTTCCACGAGCTTCACTATTCATACAATCACGGAATCGACAAGCCGCATGAAATAGAAAGGCTGGGAGCGAAATTTTTTATGAGCACCGCGAAGAAAATGAAGGTAAATCCAAAAGACTGCATAGTAATAGATGACAAGAAAAAAATACTCGATCCTATAAAGAGAACAGGCGCCCGCACAATACTTTTCAAGAATGCAAAGCAGCTTGAAGCAGATCTGAAGAAAATGGGAGTGGAGATATGAAAGAGGAATTAACGCGAGAGATCGATATAAGAGAACTTGAATGTCCCTTCTGTGGCTTCAAGAAGGTTGAAAAGGTGCACGATAGAATTTTTAATGAAGAGACAGGACAAGAAACTGGTTATGGCATAGATTATTGGGAATGCAAAAAGTGCGGCGCTGCTAACGACATAGATTTAGATTCTTTTGAGCACGAATTTACAGCTGTCAGAAAATTTGCCGATAACAATGACTGGAAAGGATTGCATGAGTTCTGTATTAGTAACAGTTACGACATGATGATGCTTGTATTTCTTGCAAAGCTCTACAACCAGCAGCGTCAATTTACTAGGGCCATAAGGCTTGCGGAATTATTGCTTCAGCTAGACCCAAAAGAATTCGAAGCGCCTATCATAATAAAGTATGCACAGCGCGGCATCAAAAATGGGAGGGAAAGAAAATGACACGCATAGGCCTTGAAGTGCACGTTCAGCTCTCCACGCAGACGAAGCTCTTCTGCGGATGCCCGAACAGGTTCAGCGAGATTCCCAATGTTTTTGTCTGCGATACGTGCATCGGATTCCCGGGAAGCAAGCCGCGGCTGAACAAGAAAGCCGTGGAGTACGCGCTGAAGATAGGGATGGCGCTGAACTGCCAGCTGCCAAAGGAAAGTTTTTTCTCGAGAAAATCATATTTCTATCCTGACATGGGGAAGAACTTCCAGATCACGCAGTACGAGATGCCGATTGCCGGGAACGGGTCGCTCCAGGTGGGAAAGCAGAAGATAAGGATACGGAGGATCCAGATGGAAGAAGACCCTGCGCGGCTGGCGCACATGGCCGACGGCGAGCCCGCGACAATAACTACGGCAAAATACGTCCTTGTAGATTACGGGCGCTCGGGAACGCCGCTCTGCGAGATCGTCACCGAGCCCGACTTCTCAAGCCCCAAGGATGCGAAAGAGTTCCTGCAGCATTTGTCGAGCATACTGGAATATCTTGGAGTTTATGATCCTGCCCAGGAAGGCTCGATGAGGGTCGACGCCAACATTTCTGTCGATAAAACGCGGGTCGAGGTCAAGAACATAACAGGGTTCAAGGACGTGGAGAAGGCGCTGCAGTACGAGATAGTGAGGCAGAAGGGTTCTATCAAGCGGGGACAAGGCGTGAAAAGGGAAACGCGCGGCTGGGACGCGGCAGCGGGCGTGACGCGCTCGCTCAGGAGCAAGGAAGAGGAAGATGATTACGGATATATTTTGGAACCCGACCTGCCGCGGCTCACGATCAGGAAGGAAGACACGGAAAAGCTGAAGAAGACCATGCCGGAATTCGCGCACGAGAAAGTCCTGCGCTACAAGAAAGAGTTCCAGATTCCAGAAGAAATAGCCGTTTCCATCACGACAGAGCCGGACTTTGCAGAGATGTTCGAGAAGGTTGCGCGCTTCGTGAACAAGCAGCTGGCTGCGCGATGGTTCGCCGGGCCGATAAGGAAGACGCTGAATTACAATTCCCTGAGAATGAAGCAGACAAGGCTCAACGCCGAGAACATAATCAAGCTGCTGAAGTACGTGCAGGACAAGATTATAACAGAAAGGACCGGGGAACTGCTGCTCAGGGACATGGTGGCGAGGGGCACGGACATAGACATACTCCTGTCCTCGGAAAAATCGGAGCGCATCACTGACGAGTCTGCGCTGGACTACATCGTGAAAGAGACGCTGAACGAAAACCCGAAGGCCATCATCGACTACAAGTCCGGCAAGCAGGAATCATTCCACTTCATCGTTGGGCAGATAATGAGGAAGACGCGCGGCCGCGGGGACGTAGAAGTGATCAGGAAGCTGCTGAGAAGGAAGATCGGCTAGGAAGCTTTAATTGTTTCTATTCAAGTTAATTCAAGAAGGGCCTGTAGCTTAGTCAGGACAGAGCGCTTGATTGCATAAAATGCAAGGCGATGCTTCGGACCATTAGCTAGTCCAAAGAGGTCATGGGTTCGAATCCCATCAGGCTCATTTTCTATGTAGTCACCTAAGACATACGTATTTAAATTTGTAGTCACCTAATATCTGTATGCACATAGAAAAAAGGAAAGCTGGAAAGAAGACAAAATACTATTTAGCCCATGCAATAAGAATAGAGAGAAAAGTCAGGAAAATAAGAGTATATCTAGGCACCGACAAAAATGGCGTGAAAGAAAGAAAGGAACACGCAGAGCAGATTATAAAAGAAAGAATAAAGGCTTATGAAGCAATTTCTGACCCGTTTCGACACGCACTTACTTCCAGGGAAATGGAAGGAATCAAGTCGCTAGAAGCCAAAGGAAGCATAAATGTAAGGTACCTTAGCGACGATGAATGGAACAGATTTACAGAGACATTTGTTTATGATACAAATGCTATTGAGGGCTCTTCGGTCAGCTTCACAGAAGTAAAGGACATAATAGAAAGGCAGAAATGGCCAGCTGAGAAGGAGAAGTGGGAGATATCAGAGACCTATGGCGTAAGAGATGCAATCCAGCATATAAGAAATACTAAGGAGCACATATCGTTGCGCCTAATAAAAGAGCTGCACAGAATCTGCTTTAGAAACTCCAAATCATTTGCAGGCGAATTTAGGAAGAAAGGACAGGAAGTTGCTGTTGTTGATGGATTTGGAAGAATAATACATAGAGGAGCGCCTGCTTCTATGGCTGTTAAGCTGCTTAACGACCTTGTTTCGTGGTACCGAAAAAACAAAGGAAAATACACTCCTATCGTTTTGGCTGTGGTTGTGCACAATCAGTTTGAAACAATACACCCTTTTGCTGACGGCAATGGGAGAGTAGGGAGACTGCTGCTTAATAACGTACTTCTTAGGCATAATAAGCCGCCTGTGAACATACAGATGAAAAACAGGAAAGAATACTATATAGCTTTGAGGGAATACCAAGAAAACGGGAATATAAAGCCGATGATAGAGCTCGTCCTGCGAGAATACAGGTCTTTGAAAAGAATAATCCAGAGAAAATAAAAATGCTGACAGGTGACTACAAAATTCAAAAATGTAGCCACCCACAAGGGAGCAACTGACATGACTAACTTAATTGAAGAATGGAAACGGGAGGAAAAAGCGCCATTTGACGGCTGGGATTTTTCCTACCTGAAAGGGAGAATGAAGGAGGAGAACCTGCCGTGGGATTACATTGCCATGGCAAAAAGACTTGTCGCAAAATCCGATTCCGTGCTGGACATGGGCACCGGAGGCGGCGAGATTTTCTCGTCATTTGCGCCTTTTCCAAAGAAGGCTGTGGCAACAGAAGGCTACATGCCTAATTATCGGCTGGCAAAGAAGCGGCTTGGATCTTTGGACGTCAGGATCGTAAAATTCAGCAACTCACTGACGAGAAAAATGCCTTTCAAAGACGATGAGTTTCAACTTGTCCTCAACAGGCAGGATGCATTCAATGCACAAGAAGTATTCAGAATACTCAAAGGAAAAGGCACGTTCCTGACACAGCAGGTAGGCAGCGGAAATTTAGCGGATCTTGCAAAAGCTTTTGGAGCAACGCAAAAATACAAAGGATGGACACTTGCTTTTATCAGGCGGAACATGAAAGAAGCCGGGTTTGACATCAAGGAAGCGAGAGAATGCAGATACAAGACGGAGTTCAAAGACGTAGGCGCTATAGCTTATTTTCTCAGGGCTATTACATGGATTGTACCAAATTTCAGCGTTGACAGGGACTCAGAATACCTAACGAAGCTGCAGAAAAGACTCGAGAGCGGAAAGAAACTTATGTTTACACAGGTACGGTTCCTTATCAAGGCGGAAAAGCCGTAAGTACGATGCTTATGAAAATCTTTGGCGACCTGAAAAAACACTATGCAAAAAAATGGCAGAATGAAAAAGGCAGAGCGCTGCACAAATGGTGGCATGTCTCAGGCAGGTTCAAGCCGGAAGAGCTGGAGATCGTCATCGGGGCGATACTCACGCAAAATACCAACTGGCGGAACGTTGAGAAAGCAATAGGCAAGATGATAACAGGCGGACTTACAGATGCCAAGTCGATTGCCGGATGTAACACTAGGAAACTGCAAAAAATAATCAGGCCTGCGGGATTCTTCACGCAGAAAACTGAGCGGCTGAAGGCCATATCCAGATTCATACTGGACTTCAACGGCGATTTTTACAAGGACGTGACGAGAGAACAGCTGCTCGCGATAAAGGGCATAGGAAAAGAGACGGCTGATTCCATCCTGCTATACGCATGCAACAAGCCTGAGTTCGTCGTGGATGCATATACAAAAAGGATTTTTTCGCGCTACGGAGTTTTTGGAAACGGCATCAAATACGACGAAGCCAAGAAATTCTTTGAATCGCGGGTCAAGAAAGATTCAAAGCTATACAAAGAGCTGCACGCGCTCATTGTGGAGCATGCGAAAGATACGTGCAGGATCAAGCCGCTGTGCGAGCAGTGCCCGCTGAAGGCTTGTAGAAGAATAGCAGTAGGCGAAATAAGTGATTCTTAAAGTTTTCTGCCAGCTTTTTGCTCATGCTAACCACATTCCGGCCAAGCGAGCTGTGGAAGATTGCCACATGGGAAACTACAAGCAGCCAGGATACTTTTGACTATCTTTCAGACATGAAGGTGCCGCTTAGACAAATGTTCAAGCCTTATCTGATTTATGGCGGCCACCACAGACTGGAGTTTGCCAAAAAGCACCAGCTTCCATTAAAGGCATACATTTTCTAATTAAGGCACAATGAGCTTGATGTAGTCTATTTTCTTGTTCTTGCTAAGATGATTGTAAATGGATTTTATTCTTTCAGAGTTTCCGTGCAAGATAAAGGTTTCCAGGCATTTGTCGTTGCAGACGTTGTTGTGTATCTGCGTCTTGATGAGATCCTCATTCTTGTGCATTAATTTTTCTATGCCGCCTTCTGCGTTGGAGTGCATGAGAAGAAGGATGCAGTCTATATGGCCCTTGAGCTTTTCCAGGGATTTTTCTTCCTCCTTGATAAGAGAAATGCCGTGGCGAAGGATCTCAGACCTGCCTTTGTATTCAAGCTCTTTCTGGATCTTTTCAAGCTCTTCATAAACTTCATCTTTCATGGAAATGCTCACGATTTTCATAAAAACCACTTATTAACATTCGCAGCGGAATTATTTAAAGTTATTAACAATTAGCCTTAAATTTAATAATATACATATGTAATCATGTCAGAAGCAGTGGTATTCTCGCTGGCAAGCGTCTTCGTCGTGAGCCTCATATCTTTCGCAGGAGTACTGACGATAGCCGTGGCGAAGAAAAAGCTCAACAAGGTGCTGCTCTATTTTATCGCCTTCTCTGCAGGCGCTCTCTTCGGAGATGCCATAATCCACCTGCTTCCGGAAGCTGCCGCAGACGGGTTCACGCTGCCGATATCCATGCTCGTGCTCTCCGGAATAATGGCGTCGTTCATTGTAGAAAAATTAATCCACTATACTCACTGCCATCACCTCTCGGACAGGCACGTGCATCCCTTTGCCTACATGAATCTTTTCGGAGACGGCGTCCATAACTTCATAGACGGGATAATTATCGCGGCATCCTACCTGGTGAGCGTCCCGGTAGGGATAGCCACGACAATCGCCGTGATATTCCACGAGATACCGCAGGAGATAGGGGATTTCGGCGTCCTGATACACGGGGGATTCAAAGTAAGGAAGGCTCTCCTGCTCAACTTCCTCACAGCGCTCACGGCAGTACTTGGCGCGGTAGTTGCGATAATCCTGGCAAGCTCCATAGAAGGCATAACAACGCTTCTTCTAGCTTTCGCCGCGGGCAATTTCATCTACATCGCGGGCGCAGACCTCATACCGGAGCTGCACAAGAAATTTGCGATAAAAAGCAGCATCCTGCAGTTCCTGGTGTTCGCGCTGGGTATAGCGGTGATGTATGCGCTTTTGATGCTTGAATTATGAACCTGAATTTAAAGATTTCTCTCTCCCTGAAAGAGATTTCCGTGAACAAGGGCGACACGGTGATAATACACGTGAATACTACGAAAGGCATTCATGATTTCAACATAGACGAGCTCGATGTCCATGCCGCCACGCCTACCGGGAACGTCACGACAATAGAATTTGTCGCGGACAAAACGGGCGAGTTCGTGTATTATTGCAACACGCCGGGACACAGGCAACTCGGCCACTGGGGAACGCTGAAAGTGCTCGAGAAATCAGCTTAAGTTATTTCTGGAAATAGTCTTTAGGTGAAATTCATTGCAATTGCTGCATTATTACTGTTACTGCTTTCGGCGCCCGCTTTCGCGCTGAACATCGGCATCACGCCGGCGCATGGCGAAAGCTTCAATACCTCTGACGCGAGCTGCGGAAGAATATATGCAGGCATAGAATCGCAGGTCACGATAAAGAACAACGGGAACGGGGGCGTGCTGTGCTGGTACTATACTAGCGAGAACCCCGACAGGATAAAGCTCACGAGAAGCTGCATAAGAAAGAACGACCAGCCTTCTTACCCTTTCGCGCTGCCTATGCCCGCTGCCGGAATGAAGACAGCATCGGTGAACATGGAATGCTATGACTTCCTGGAAAACGGCAATGACACGTGCCAGGACGACTTTGATTATGAGTATGCCATGGGCAACAGATTCAGCTGCGCCAATGCAAACGGGGCGGGATGCCTGGGTCGCACACTGCCTATACGTTATTTCAACCTGTCGTGCGAGCCAATATCATTCGAGATCGGAATAGGAAACGAGACGCTGCATATTTACAACAACCAGCAGGCTTCAGTAACATTCAACCTGACGAACACGATGAAAAAAGTCATTACATGCGACCAAGGGATAGGGCTCCTCGGCCCAAACCAGACGATATACAGATACCTGCAGCTCACAGCACCGCCCAGCGGCTCGGGAAACTTCTCGGCGGCCATGGCATTCACCTGCACGTGGGCCGGCGGAACATGGCTTTCGAAGACCGCGACAGCGAATGCGAGTTACGAGCCGCATCCATGCATAGATAATATCATAGATGCGCAGGACGCGGTGACGAACGCACGGTCTGCGCTGGCTGCCATAGAGAACAACATGACAGCCGCGAAGAAGGCCAAGAAAAACACCACGGCAGCCAAAGAAGAGCTGAATGATGCTTACAGACTGGTGATAGAAGCAGAGTCCCTGCTGCGCAATTCCAGAATCGCATGCGAGCTGGGCAATGCGGCAGAGGCGCTCAGGAACGCGACGCTCGCCAAGCAGAAAGCGGGAGAAGTGATAAGTGCAACGGGCAGCGTGCTGCAGCTCCTCTATGGAAAGCTGCAGGAGGGCATAAACTATTTTATCCCGGAAAAGAACCAGAGCGCCAATGAAACAGGCGGAAACAGGACAATAATAATACTTGACAACAGCACGGCTATAACGGCAACGGATTCCGACCTCGCCCTTATCGGCGGCGTGGTGGCTGCGATCATCGGGATAATCATCCTCGCGGCGGCAGGGACGAGAAGATAATTTTTTGATTAAAATTTTTCTTGTAAAGATAATAGGAAAAATTTAGTGCGGAGAACTGGGTCAGAATTTGAATTTAAAACCTTCTTGCCCTTCTTATCATTTCTTGTCTAAATTCTTCTGCAGTTCGTTTTGCTAAAACATGCTCTTTTGGATCAGCACAGCCTTGGATATCATCTCGGCGAAAACGTTTGTAAGGAAGCTCTTTTTTACAAAGTTTGAGATATCCGGAAATGCATTCCTCTCGGTCAAAAATATAGTTGGCAGATGTCACAATAACCTTTTGCCCGGGAAAAATCTCCCATTGACAATATCTGCAGGTTTCAACGTCGTCAAATGCGGAGGGCCGGATTTGAACCGACGAACGGACTAATGCCGCAATGCATGAAAAAACCAGACGCCTCCGGCGTCATTCGGCTCCATGCAAAGTACCGACAAGGTTTCTTACGAAACCGATCTGAGCATCGCCTCAGTCCTAAGCTTCGCTTAGCTTAGAGCTATCTTGCGCCTTTGACCAGGCTTGGCTACCTCCGCTTATAATTACCTATTATGTCGGCAGAGAAGCATTTAAAAGATACGATTTAAAAAGCATTGCATTAAATAGAAAGGGCAAGCTCCCGTAGTCTAGCCCGGTCAAGGATGTCGCCCTCTCAGAACCCTTTTGCTCACGCAAAAGCGTTCACGGAAAAGTGGATATCTTTTCTGCGGCGCATAAAGCCGGTGAAAGGATTAGAGCTCGGCGATGACACGGGTTCAAATCCCGTCGGGAGCACTTACTCTTGATGAAGATACGGTTCAATCCGGACGCCTTAAAAGATCTTCTCCTGTATAGCGCTTTATGTCATCTACCAATGTCCTGAATTGCTGGAGAAGCCCGGGACTCATCTCCACGCGCCGCGAAGCAGGCTGCACTCTCATTCTCAGATCGCCGGAGTAACCTGCTTGCGACATCAAGTTCTTGATATCGCTCTCTACATATGGCAGGATTTTTTCAGGCTTCCTCAAGCTCCTGTCGGAGTACCTGAAGCTGGATGAAAGAACCAGCTTGCCCTGCGAATAAAGCCAGCTGAGGGCGCCTGATTCCCTGAGCCTCCGGGTGAAGCCGCAATCAAGAAGGCTTCTGTATCTTGCCGTATCTTCGGAGCATGTTTTATCATCATTCCCGTTGCCGGACTGCACGTCTTGCCCAGGAGCACTCGGCTCGCCATTGCCGGAAAGACGCCATTTTTTTCCGCCATAAGAGAAGTTTTCCATGCCGCCACTGGCTTTAACCCTTGCCAGCAGGGAACCTATCCCTCTTGCCATGTAGAGGGGCATGTCCAGATAGACGGCTATATCAGCCGCCGATACGCCCATGCTTCTATAGTCCGGATGCACAGAAAGCGTGTTCAGGGTGTCCATTATCGTTTCCTGCGTATAGTTTTTCCCTTCCCGATCCGCAGGGGTTTTGTGCGTTTTTCTTTTTGATTTGGGAGGCTTTACCTCTTCCCCATTGAGCGCAGCCCGGAAATCCTGTTTGAACAAATCAGCGCCGGGGTTTTTCCCCACATATTTTGGCAGGCTATCGACTACTTCGAGGATTTTTTTGAGCACCAGCCTGTCGATTATTATCTGTTCAACATCGTCGTCAAAATCGAAGTCAGTCATCCGGCATCAGAGCTATGATATCAACAAAGTTTTTAAAACAGATTGGCCTAAAAAGCGCTCATTCCATCTTTATTTCGTGGCAGTTCCTGCATCTCACTTCATAGGAATCGAAGCCGCCGACTACTATGACAGGGTCGGAGAACTTCGCAGGCTGGCCATTCACGAGGCGCTGCGTCATGGTTCCGTAGTCGGACTTGCACTTCATGCATATCGCCTTCAGCTTGTCGACGAAATCGGCGATGGCCATGAGATTCGCCATGGGGCCGAAAGGCTGGCCGCGGAAATCCGTGTCAAGGCCCGCGACTATCACGCGCTTGCCCTGGGCTACCCATTTCTGGACAGCGTCAAAAAGATAATGATCGTAGAAATTGCCCTCGTCGAACGCGATCACTTCGGGCCCGTCCTGCTCGGTGGCATGCTCAATGTCCTTTATCGCTTTAGCGTCGAGTCCCGTGATTACCGCCTCGAGCTTCCGCTGGTCATGCGAGACCACGTGAGTCGCGTCATACCTGTTGTCGATTGCCGGCTTGAAGAGCAGGAATTTCTTGCCGCTTATCTGCACGCGCTTCAAGCGGCGGATGAGCTCCTCGCTCTTTCCCGAGAACATGGGGCCGCAGACGACTTCCAGATGACCGAGCTTGAATTCTTCCATAAGATATCACTCATAGCCGTGAAGACAATCCTGCAAATATCGCTTGTAAAGGAATTCTGCTTTTTGTGGGCCAGTCATGCCGGAATCATAGCCAACCTGTCTTAGGTGTTCAGGAGAACCAAGCTGAGGAACTTTGCTGGTACTGGGCAACCACCAGCCATCGTTTCTTATCCGGGCATTTGGCGCAGAATAAGCGGGTAATCTTGCTTGAGGATTTTCGCCGGGCATCAATATCAAGATAGATATGGATTGAAACTATAAAAACTTGAAAGATGAAAAAAGAGACGGCTAATCTATAAGCTCTGAGATCGAGCCCCGCGTCTGGATGAGGTAAATTGATTCCGCTACCATGGGAGCTACTGACAGAACTGTAAGCCAGTCTTTATTGGCATCGAGGTAAGACTGCGGACGCGGTATTGTATCCGTGATAACAACTTTCAGCCCTGATTTTCTAATCTCCTCTTCTGTTACACGCTCCGGTTTCTTCCTGTCCTGGCTAAGTATGCCATGCGTTGCGCAAAGATATTTGGCCGTTGCTCCGGATTCTGTTAGCGCATAAGCGCCGCCTATTGCCGTGCCCGCGGTATCTACGATGTCATCCCGCATAATGCAAGGCTTGCCTGCTATGTTTTCTTTTCCGACCACGTGCATAACTTCAGCCATTCCAGGCTCTGGCCTTCTTTTGTCGATCAGTGCAATTTCATTGTTGTTAAGCTTTTTTGCCATGTAGCGGGCACGCTGGGCTCCTCCGGCATCAGGCGAAATAACAGTAAAGTCGTCCTCAGACGACTTGATATTGCCATACGTTTCTCCATTGCGCAATACTCCAGCTACAACAAGTTCTTCTACCTGCGGCTGTTTTTTAAAATACCTTACAAACAGCGGAGATGCATTCAGATGATCGACAGGGAAAGGAAAGAATCCTTGTATCTGGCCTGAATGCATGTCAAAGGTGACCACTCTTGTTGGGATAGGATATGCTGGATCCATTATCATTTGTGATGTGCGTTTCGCGCTTATAGGAACCCTGGGCTTGTCCATGTGGTCTTTTCTTTGGTATGGTATATGAGGGAGAATATATGTTATTTCCCTTGCAGAAGACAGTCTCAACGCGTTATCGATCAAATAAAGAGCCATAAGACCGTCGTTAGGGCTGTACCGACCGTTCTCTCCTGTGAATGCATGAATGACGTATGCATGACGTTCCCTCACATTATTCATGATTTGTATATCCCATTCGTTGCTGTTAAACCAGTCCGCGCGTATCTGCCCCAGCGCAAATTTTGATCTTTCTGATCCCTCCAGTTTGGCCGTAAGATAGCTGGATACGCTATTTGCAAAGGTTTCCATGGAGGGCGAATAAAGAACTGCGACATCGTCGAGATCAAATTTCATAAGTCTGCTAGTCTTGAAATCTTCTTAAAATTATTTTTAGATTTTCCCGGAGAAATCCGTAATTGAGCTGTAATTCCCCCTAATCACGGCCTGAAGAACTCGCTAGGGATTGGTTGGCGTGATATATTGAGTGCTGATGCCCAGTACTCCAGCTTCAGCTTGCCAGAGCCGCCGCCGATGTTCCTGTACTCGACCTTGATCGTGTGCTCCCCGGCCGTCATCTTGCGGAAGGTGCTCTTCGAATTGACTCCGGTGGATTCCCAGATGTCCGCGACGTTCGTGCCGTCTATGTAGAGGCGCGAGCCGTCGTCGCTCGTGATTATGAAAGTATAGTCGCCCTCGTTCTGCATCAGCAAATTGCCGGTGAAGCGCGCAGAGAAGCGGTTCCATGTGACGCCGCCAGCAGGCTGGTTGCTGTCAGACCATGTGAAGTCTATCTTGGGAACTATTTTTGTAGCAGCAACGTCGCCCGCGAGATTTGTAGTGGTAAAGTATTGGGCATTCAGTCCCTGAGTTGCCGCGGGGGGAGGAGGCTGCGTGGTGTTCTGAGTTTGGTTAGCTGTATCGTTAGATGTTGCATTTGATGTTGTGTTAGCAGTCGTGTTCTGTTGAGAGTTCAACTGATCTTGGCAGTCTTGCGGGCATGCGCCTTTGATGCACGGCTCGAATACCGCGCATGCTTGCAGTCCATAGCTGCATAGAGGGCAGGTGCCAGCTTCTCCTGCTTCACAGATGTTATTACCGCATGTTGTAGTAGTGTTCTGGGTCTGATTCAACGTGCTATTCGCTATCACGTTCTTTGAATTGTTCCAGTAGAGGAAACCACCCGCCAGAACGAGTATCACGACGATAGCGACCGCAGCCACCGCAGTCTTGTGGCCTTTAGAATAATGATACCGGAATTTGCTCATTTTTATCTTGTAATTAATAAGTCTCGGATGCTTTTATGCTTTGTTTCAGGCAAGAATCAAGCAGGGAATAAAAGGATTTCATTTTTTCTTCGGAGATTTCTTTTTCTCTTCGGGCTTCTTCTCGACCCTGAACTTGTCCTCGTCGCCGTAGATCTCTTCTTTTGTCGTCCTGAGCGCCGGAAACAGCATGACGTCCCTTATTGACGGGGAGTTCGTCAGGAACATTATTATCCTTTCCATTCCCACGCCTATGCCGCACGTGGGAGGCATGCCGTATTCGACAGCCCGGAGGAAGTCCTCGTCCATGGGATGGGCTTCCTCGTCGCCGGCCTCCCCCCTCTTCAGCTCCTCCTTGAAGCGGCGCGCGAGCTCCAGCGGGTCGTTTATTTCCGTGTAGTTGTTGCCGGCTTCCCTGCCGGCTATATAGACCTCGAAGCGCTCGGTGAATTGCGGGTTGTCGTCGCACTTCTTCGCAAGCGCGGAAACTTCTATCGGATAATCGTGGACAATCGTCGGCTGGATCAGCTTCGACTCCACGAATTCCTCGAATATCACGTTGATGAGCTCTCCTTTCTTGTGGTCGGGCTTGATTTTAATGCCGCGCTTTTTGATGAAATCCTCCAGCTCCTTTTCCGAGCTTTTCATGACGTCGATGTCCAGATGCTCCCTGATGACATCCACCATCTTCACCCTTTTCCAGGGCGGGGTGAAATCCAGAATTGTTCCCTGATACTCGACTTTCATGGTGCCCAGGGCCTTCTGCGCGGCGTGCGAGACAAGGTTCTCGAAAAGCTTCATCCCGTCCTTGTAGTCGTCGTATGCCGTCATCGCCTCGAGCATGAGGAACTCGGGATTATGCGTCGTGTCCACGCCTTCGTTCCTGAAATCCGGGGAGAACTCGAAGACTTTCTCCAAGCCACCCACGATGAGGCGCTTCAGGTACATCTCGTTGGAGATGCGGAGATACATCTTCATGTCCAGCGCGTTGTGATGCGTGACGAACGGGCGCGCGAACGCGCCGCCGTATATGGGCTGGAGGATGGGCGTCTCGACTTCAAGATATCCGTGATCGACAAAATATTCCCTTATCGCCTGTATTATCCTGCTCCTTTTCTGGAATGTTTTTTTCACCTCGGGATTCATGACGAGATCTACATAGCGCTGCCTGTAGCGCGTCTCGACGTCTTTCAGGCCGTACCATTCCGAGGGAAGCGGCCGCAGGGATTTCGACAGAAGCAGGAATGATTCCGCCCATACAGTCAGCTCCCCTTTTTTCGTCTTGAAGACGTAGCCTTTCACGCCAGCGATGTCGCCGACGTCCGTGTTTTCGAAAGAAACATAGTCATTTTTGGTCACAGTGTCGGAGGCGATCCAGATCTGCACTTTTCCTGTCACGTCCTCGAGGTCGGCGAAGCCGCCCTTGCCCATGAGCCTTATGCTTCGCAGGCGGCCGGCGACAGAAACCTTTGCGTCTTTCAGCTGCTCGTCAGGCTGGATACCGGAAAAAGCCTTTCTCACGTCATCAATCTTGTGGCTTCTCCCGAATTTCTTGTGGCTGAACGGGTCTATTCCCAATGCGCGCAAGTGCTCCAGCTTCTTGATCCGGTCATCACGGAGCTTTGACAATTTCTCGGCCATGATTATCTCTCTTATAATTGAAGACTAGACTTTAATAATTATCAAGATTAAAATGATTTGGGCATAATAGTATCATGGCAATCTGGCGAGTATTATGGATGAAATAAACCTTAAACCTATAGGCTTTGTGAAAAATAATGTTAAAGAACCGAGATTTGGAAATTTTGCCGGCGAGATTACTGAAATAATAGTGGATGAAAAATTTACAGAGGCGTTAAATGGCATAGACGATTATTCCCATGTAATTATTGTCTACATGATGGACAGGGTTAAAAAACATGTCATAACCCACCGCCCGCAAGGCAATCCAAATGTACCCATTGTTGGCATTTTTGCCTGCAGGTGCCCCGAGAGACCAAACCCAATTGCAATTACAACAGTAAGGCTGATAGAACACAAAGGAAATAGAATAAAAGTGAAAGGCCTGGACATTTTGGACGGGACACCGATAATTGATATCAAGCCTTACTGGCCCCAGTACGATAAAGTTGAGGACGGGCGAATACCCGACTGGGTCAATAAATTAGAGTTCTAAACAAACGCGTGCGCAAAGAATCAGTAATCAGGCAGGTCTGCCGGTGATGTGGAATACGCCTCGGCGTAGAAGTCATTCACGGACTGATCGGCCTGGCTGCTGTCCTGCGCGTACTCGGGGGTCGTGACATTGTCGGAGATCGTGGGCGACGGGCCGCCAGTGCACCCTGCGATAAAAACTACAGCGACCAGAAGAACAAAAACAACTGCAAGCTTTTTCAGCATCTTTTGCTCCGCCATTTTATTTTTCATTGTCATCTTCCCCCGCGCCTTTCAGGCACTTTTGACAATTCGTCTCTTGAGAGCTGGATATATTTCTCCACGTTCTTCAGGCTGCCTTCGTATACGCTAAGCAGCCTCCCGAGCGGCCTGATGTCGCCCGTCTGCTTCGCTTCCTGTATCTTCGCGAGCAGGGCCGACGTTGCGTTCTTCACGTCTTCTATGTGCGCCTTCAGTCTCTGCAGATTCTCCACTGCGCGGGCGGCTGCGCTCTGGTTTGCCCTCTGGATCAGGGAGTCTATCTTTGCCTGGAAGGCATCGAGGCGCGAAAGCGTTTTTTGCACATGCTCCTCTATCTTCGAGAGCCGCTCGTTAAGCTTTTGCATATCTGTTATATAGAAGACAACCTCATGAACTTTCTTCATGTTGCCGGAGTCATTATATGATATCCCTACTACTATTGGCATCACATTTGGCTTGGCACCAGCAGCAACCGCAGACGGTTTGACTAAACTAGGTATGGTGCAGGAGAATGAAAACGAGCCGTCGCTGTTCGTCTGGATGCGGCCCGTGTCGTATATTACAACGCGCGAAGGAGCTACACAGGCGCCGCGAAAATCGAAGACAGACGCGTTTGTCGAATTGTCGGAAATCTTTCCCGTGATCGTGACGACATCGCCCGGATTCACGCGCGACTTGCTCACTTCTATTGTGGCAGTGGCTGCAAAAACTGGTGATATAAGAAACATCACTGCAATAGCTGCGATGATTACGCTTTTCATCAGGATATAATTGCCTGGAATGATATTTAAAAAGTTTGCTGACCGGAAAGGGGTTTTTGATAAGACTAAAGTCTTAAAATTGAATTAAAAGCTTTATTAAGACTTTGGCACAAATATGTGGATGCAGGAAGAAAAGCACAAGCCCGCGCTAAAAGAGGTCATGGCTTACATAGACGAGTCGCTGAAGGATCCGAAAGGCCTGATACCAAGGCAGAGATTGCTTATGACAGCACTCTCTCTCGGAATGCAGCACGCTGTCGAGATGTGGCTGCATAAGACAGGCGCGATAAAGCCCGGCGCTTCTGTAAAGCATGAGTTTTTCAAATCAGAAGAAAGAAGGCTTAAAATAAAGCTAGCCGGCATGCTCACGAAAAACATAAGCAGCCTGAAGAACGCCGACTCGATACTTTCAATAGCGCGTGAAATCGAGCGCAGCAGGGATGACATTATTTACGGAGCGCCCATCACGAATGACAAAATCCTGCGTGAAAAGATAGACTTCTTCCTTGAGCTGAAGAAATTTGTGAAAGACGCTGTAGGTGACATAGAATGAAGCGCAAAACAGACGCGCAAAGCACGCCAAGGCACTTTGAAGTCTTCCGCTATTCCATGGCCGCTGCAAGCCACCTGATTTCAGGGCTTTCCGAAAGCGAGCTGAAGCGCATAAATAACATAGTGCTTTTCGGGAGCGCCGCCCGTTTCACGGCGTCGGAAGAATCTGATATAGACATATTCGTCGATGTTCACGGATCCAAACGCTTTCAGCTTGCTTTGAGAGCCAAGCTGAATAAAATCGCGGAGCAATTTTACCTGACTAGCACAGCGCTTGAATTCAAGTCCAGAGGCATAGACAATGAACTGAGCGTAAAAGTAGGAAAACTGGAAGAATGGAAAGAGCTGGCGCAAAGCATGGCTTCCCATGGAATAATTCTTTATGGCAAGTATATCGCCAAGCCACCGGACACCAATGCTTATACGATTTTATCATGGGAAACAAAAGGAAAATCCAAAGGAGCTCTTCTTAACAAGATCTACGGTTACAAGGCAAATAACAAGCGTTATCCCGGCATGCTTGGAAAGTTCGGAGGAACAAAAATTGGGAAGGCCACTGTCATGGTGCCTGCGGAGAGCAGGGACATTTTCATAGATGCGCTGGAAAAATACAAGGTAAATTACTCCAGACATGACATCTGGAAATGAAACGACAAATCCCGCCCTAACCGGCAGATCACATTTATTAACCTTCCCTTCACATGTAAAGGATATGCTTGCTTACCTTGTCTTTCTTGCGCTCGCTATAGTATCGGCCGCGGCGAATGCATCAGGCTATATAGGGTTCGATATATTCGCGTTCTCCATCTTCGTGCTCGCGCTCGCTGCGCTCATCTACAAGGACAGGAAGAAAGTCAAGCTTGAGGGAGTCATGTTCATACGCAGGACGCAGAGGGGCAGGGATTTCATCGACAGGACCGCGCAGAGGCACAGGGGCTTCTGGGGCAAATGGGCCACGCTGGGATTGATCATCGGAATTCCCGTGATGGCGCTGGGATCGGTCTATCTTTTCTCCCAGGCAGCGACGATCGTGCAGGGCGGCGCTGAAGGCGGCGTGCGGCTGCTGCTTCCGGGGCCTGTGTCGCAGCCCGTCAATGCTCCGGGCATCTTCGTCGTGCCGTGGTGGATATGGATCATCGGCATAGCTGCCGTCATCATTCCGCACGAGTTCATGCACGGCATCGTCTGCCGGCTTGACAAGATCAAGATAAAATCCGTCGGATGGATACTGCTTATTGTCATCCCTGGCGCATTCGTAGAGCCGGACGAGAAACAGCTGCAGAGGGCCAAGAGGAGCACGAGGATGAAGGTCTATGCAGCGGGCAGCTTCGCGAACCTTGTTGTCGCTTTCGCGATCATACTTATTTTTGTCGTTTCCTTCGCAGCGTTATTCCAGCCAGCCGGGCTTTTCGTGCAAACCGTAGATGGCGGGCCTGCCAACCAGTCCGGGCTCTTTGGCTCGATAACAGCGATAGATGGCAGGCCGATAAGAAGCATGGAAGACCTGTCGATGGCGCTGCAGCAGCACAAGCCTGGAGACAGTGTGAACGTCCGTGCGGCGCCTAATAATATACTAATCCCGACATTCGACTCGCTGATACCTAGGCCTGTCGCCGCGACGGACCTCAAAGGGGAGAAAGAATATCTCGTTACGCTTGCGGAGCACCCGGAGGAGAAAGGGAAGGCCTACATGGGCGTGGCGCCGCAGATGAAGGCGTACAAATTCGGCGGCGACATATTCGCGTACCAGAGCGTCTCGATAATCCTGCTCTGGATATTCGTGTTCTCGTTCGGGATCGGACTCGTCAATTTGCTGCCGATAAAGCCGCTGGACGGCGGGCTGCTCTTCGAGGAGATCGTGGGGCATTTCACGCCGAGGACGAAGGGGATAGTGAAGGGCGTGAGCATAGTCATGATATTCCTGATACTTTTCAACCTCATCGGGCCGATATTCTTGTAGGGAAAGCTTTAACTTTGCTGCTGAAAAATAAACAGCCATGACAAAAGCGCTTAAGAAAAAGATAAGAGTCAGAGATGTTTTTGGAATCTTTGCTGACTGGAAGACGCCGACTCAGAAGCTGAAAGACGAAGCGCGCAAGGGCTGGACCAACAAAAAAGAAAGCATGTTCGGCGCTGACAAAAGACTGAAGAAATGGAAAGAGCATTCTGATCGCATGCAAGACGGGAAGGAATAATTGCCTGAGAATGCACTGAAAACTGTTACGTTCAGAATCCACCTCGACTATAATGTGGCTGAGAAAATACGACTGTATGCGAATTTTGATACAGACGTATGCAATTTAGTGTTGGGGTGACTTTATATACATTTGTATACAAATTAAATACGGTTGTATATATGAATATCGAGTCCCACAGGCGCGCATTAAAAGAAAGCATGGAGGAGATCAGAAACGCGGTGCTTTTCGGCCTGCAAAAAAGGCAGCGGACGATAGGCTTTCACTGTTCTGCCGCCGCCCTGGACATGCTGGAGATATTCCTCCATGAAAATAACCTGATAAACCCAGGAACTACGATGAAGCATGATATTTTTGCTTCCACGAGGAAGGCAAAAGAAAAACTTCCGGATTTCCAGAACAATGACAAACTAATAGGCCTTATAGGCAAGCTTGAAAACCAAAGAAACCTGCTTGTTTATGGTAAATCGCAGGAAAAGCGCAAAATAGAGGAATATCTGGAAACGTTCAATAAAATCAAGGAGATTTTTTTTGAGATGGGTGTCGAGAATGAATAATCTGCTTCTTGCTTATGCAATGGATTTTTCCAGTTTTTTAGTACAGAACATGGAAAAAGAGGATTTAGCTTGCATAAACCAGATAATCGTGTTTGGTTCTGCCGCAAGAGGGAGCGCAACAAGCAAGTCGGACGTAGACATATTTGTGAATACGCAAAAAAGGCTGGAGTCAAAAATAAAGAGGATTTTATCGAAATTCTATGAAAGCGAACTGTATAACAGATATTGGAGGCTATTGGGAATAAACAACGAGATAAACTTAATTGTTGGTGACATCAGGAACTGGAAAGAGCTTCAGTCTTCTATACTTTCAGACGGAATCGTTATTTACGGAAAATATTCCGGACACATTAAAAGCAAGGAAAATTTCGTGGTTTTGTGGTGGGAAAGCATAAAGCCGGAGTACAAAAGAGTGATGATTTCAAAGCAGCTCTACGGATGGAGGCTGAAGAAGAAAGAATACAAAGGACTTCTTGAAAAGGCGGGCGGAGAAAAAATAGGCAGCAACGCTGTGCTGGTGCCGGTACAGGGCTTTGCTCCAATAAATGAGCTTTTCAAGAAACACAGAATAAAACACATGCTTATGTACGTGAGCGCAGTCAGGTAACAAGGAAAATAATTCCTACTTTCTAGCATGAAAAAGCATAACTATCTGCGACGCCAATTACATATATGCAGATGAAAAGCACAGTTAATGAGAAATGGGAGATAATGTTGCCCAGGACTATAATGAAGCGCCTGAAAATCAAGCCGAAAACCAGTGTAATTTTTGAAATTAAGAATGGAGAACTTACCCTGACACCGGACAAATAGTTTATTCAGAATTCAATCAGCAGCTTCTTCTTGCCATCCTGGTATATGTAGCCTTTTTTTGTATTCAGCAAATCCATGGATTTCGAGATCTCTACGGGCAGCCGTATAACAACAGAGCCGCCCGATTTCCAGACTTTGATTTCTTTTCTCGAACCCCAGAGGCCTTTTTCCTTCAGCTTGCCTTCGATTACTTCCATCGATGTTTCGGGAAAATACCTTGAGCCGCATTTTTCGCATGCTTCAACATCAAGAATCCCGCAATCTATTCCGTCCTGAACGACCTTTTCTTTTGACCACTTCACTTTGCCGCCGCAAGGGCATGGATAATCGAGCTTTTTCATTTCAATTCACCTCAACCACTGTTATGGGATATATTTTTCTCACGTCCCGCAGCCTGAATTCCCTGTATGCAACTTTCAGCCATCTGTACTCTGCGACCAGCGAGCCATCGCTTCTCAGAGTTTTTGCCCCCTTATTGATGGCCTCTTTTATCTGCTTGATTCCGATGCCTCGCATCTTCATCCTCTCCAACAGATGCTCGCTCCTCCTCTGTGATTCTTTCCACGGGCCGAATGACCTGTCTGCGAACTTTATGTTAATATGAATTTCAGCCATTTGTATATTCTTATATAAAAGTATATAAAAGTATATAGATTGTAAAATCCGTAACCACCAGATAGTAATATAAATACCAAACCTTTATATACCGGAAAGCACAAGTACTTATGTAGTATAATAAAAATTAGCCTGAGCGCGCTATTCAGCTTCTATGAAGGTTAATTCGGTGGTTAGATGGGATACGAAAAAACAATAAAACCTGATCAACTGGATTTGACGCCTTTGGACAAACCTATTCAAGGAAATGCCAAGAGGCAGCCTTACTCAGAACGCTCCTGGATGACAAAAGGCCGGGACTATCTTGCTAACCACGGACGCTCTTTGGCTATTTATGGGGCAATAGGCGCGGCATTGGCATTGGGATTTTCTGATAATGCGCTTGCGCAGAAAAACAAGGAATACGTAATGCCGCAGGTCGCTGACGGAGTCGCCGGCGGCACCAGATATCAGAGCACTTTCGTAATAATAAATGTCGGGCCCGACGTGAACCTGAGCGGCGATCTAATCAAGTCCGACGGCAGCCCCATGACGGTTACTTACAATAACAGCCGGCTGGAGAGCTTTACAGACAGCAGGTTCTCATATCCGCTCAAAAAAGGGGACAAAGTCACGATAACCACGATGGGGAATGGTCCGTTGCAGGTCGGCTTCGCAAAAATAAGAGCTGTAAACATGGATGCGGCATCGGCAATGGGCCCAGACCTGGGCGTGTCGCTTGCTTATGATTTCGAGATTATTCCGGGCCAAAGGCAATCGCTTTCGGTAAACCCGGCAGACCAGAGCAGCATATTCACGATACCTGCTGTAATGGACAACGACGGGGACATAAGGACTAACGGCTCCGACCCGCAAAGAGCGAGGCAGACAGGAATCGCTGCTGCCAACCTGAACATCTATCCTGTAAAGATAAACATGCAGGCAAGGAGAAGCGACAACACCCTGATGCGAGACGCTTCTGCCACTCTGGACGGAAACAGGCACATGTCAAGATACGCCAATGAATTTTTCCCGGGCGCCGATAACTTTGACGGCACGATTGTTTTGTATGTTACTGACTTCAATGGCAAGCCTGCCCTGCTTTCCGCTTTTGCGCTTGAACAGAACGGCTTCACATACAGGAATGCGCCTGTCAAGCCTGCTGCTGTCGAGACCGGATCAGGCGCCCAGCAGGTGATCGGACTTGTAAACAATCTCGCGAGAGAACCTGTTCTGGGAAGGGACGTTGAGATAGAAGCGGAAGGCAAGGTCTGGAGAGGCATCACGAATTCTAACGGCGAGTACAGGGTAATAATCAAAAAGCAGTGATATCTATGGACAGGGGATTCCCAAACCTTGTCGAGAAGACAAGGTCGATGAAGATAACGGACTTGTACGGGCACGAGCTGGAAAGGAAGCCCGCGCTTTTTCTTCCAAGAGGGCTGGATGATTCTTATTTCGAACATGCGCGCTCTGCCGGAGTCGCGACAAGATACATGGATGAGAGAGACTATTCAAAGTATATCGTCGGCGCCGGAATGATTGCAGGCCAGATGAACGATGGGAACGGGCAAACAAGACGCGATTTTCTCAGGAAGGCAGGCTCTGGGCTCGCGGGGATTGCAGCTGTTCATTATCTTGGCAAATTCGCATTCGGGCAAAACGCGCCTGCGACGATAAAGGTATCAGGCGAGCCCACGACCCGGGACCCTGTTGAATACTATGGCATCGCGATACCCACGGGGCTCGACGGAACCGACAAAATAACCGAAGAGGTGCAGATGGTCGAGAAGTTCCATGACAGCGAAGTGTTCGTCCCGCAGACGAATGACTATCTGGACGGGCTGGCGCATGAGTATTGGATGAATGGTTTAATTTCCAGGAAGCAGGGTTGCGGAAGTGCCACCACATTCAGATGGCAAGAGCTGCCGATAAACTATTTCATCGAGAACGAAGCGAACGCGCCTGCTGGATACGTGGATGCAACACTGCAGGCTGCGGAAGCCTGGAATTCAAGAGGAGTCGCATTTTTCAAGAAAGGCAATTCCGACCCGACGCAAGGGAATGGAGTTGGCATCAAGGTATGGTATCGCTCGGGCCCGACAGGCGTCGGGGTAATAAGCGAGGTGCAGTGCAAATACCCAACTCAGGCAGACATTGCTATTAAAAATGCATTTCCGAACGACCCTTTAAATAAAATAGTAATTGCACACGAACTTGGACATGCGCTTATGTTCGGGATAGGAGCTGGCACAGTGCATAGCCCGTTCCCGCAGCATAACATGCGCAACGGTCCTAGCAAGATGCCGACAGAGTTCGAGAAGCAGGATGTTTGGGTGCTTTACAGCTTAAGGAATGGGACAAATCTCGATTACTATGCCTTCAAGAGGCATTTTTGATCCAAGAGCGAATAATGCTTTTTCAGCGGCGTGGCAGGAAAGCAAAAAAAACAGATGTTACAGCATTCTGAAAAAAGCTAATCCTTTCCCCTGAAAGCGTCCCAGGCGATGACGAGGGCGGAGAAAACAGCCACGATGCCGGCGACGATTTCAAATATGATTATGTTCTGAGCGGGGAAACCGATAAGCGGAGGAAGCGTGAAACCTATAAAAGCAAGCCCTATGAAAAACAGCGATACAGCGACCATGATCTCCAATGTCTTGCCTTTCATGTGATTTAATTGTAATGAGTTATATTAAAAGATTTTTCAGGAATATTCATCAATAAACTTTATCTCTATGCTCGAATGTTCTCAGGATAATCTTCTCACCTTTTAGTTCATATAGTATCCTGAATGGCGGAATTCTGAGGCTTCTGATGCCTGTAAGGTCGTAAGAAAGCGGCTTTCCGATATCGGGATTATTTTTTATCTTTTCAATAAGCTTGATTATACGCTCGCGAACCTTTTCATCGCGCATTTTGGAAACAGATTTGCGGAACTCATCCGTGTATTCTATTTCTACCAAGAGTTACCACTTCTTTATTTCATTTAGGTCTTCCAGTTTCTTTGTCCGGCCCTTTTTAATATCATCTGCAGAACGCTTGATGCTTTTTATCAGCTTTTTGTTGGAAATGATTTCAATAGTTTCAATCAGGCTGTCAAGCTTCTCCACTGTTTCGTGCATTTCTTTAAACTGCTCTCTGCTAAGCGTGATTTGTCCTTTCATTTTTCCACCTTCTTCTGTAAGTAATACCATGCTAAGAATTTATAAGAATATCTATACTTCAGTCCAGCTGAACAAAGCGTAATTCTCCCGCAATGCAGGGCAAAAAACGTTTAAGTATGGGTTTTGACAAAGAGATAATATGAGATTAGTCTCAGGTGTGGCATTACTCTTCACTATATCGTTCTTCTCGGGATTTCTGGCGCTCCCGGGAGTCGCATTCGCCGCCAATTACATAGGAGGTTTTGAAGCGGCAGACTGCAATTATCTGTCGGGATGGGCATGCGACACGACCAGTTCGGGCACGCAAATTAGCGTTGACGTCTATAATGGCGGGACAAACACAAGGATTGCGCCGCCGTCGCCTGTGCAAACAAGCATAGCGCGCATTGACCTGAACGCGGCTCCAACCTATTACTGCGGCACTAGCGCTAATAACAAATATGGCTACAGCATCCCGACCCCCAGCGCGCTCAAAACCGGCTCTCCAGTGACGGTCAAGATCAAGTTCTCAGCCACCGGCGGCGACATGAACTGGGGAGGCGGCAGCGGCAGGTCAATAACCTGTGCTTCTGGTCCTCTGCCGCCAAACTATATCGGGAATGTCGAGTCGCTGGACTGCAGCACTCCTTATAACACGATATCAGGATGGGCGTGCGACAGCAACAATGGCAACAGCCCGATAAACGTTGGTATTTACAAGGACGGCGCGCTTTACCAGACAATTCAAACAAATGTATGGCGGCCTGACACAAACGGGGCAAGCATCTGCAACGGGAACGCCAACCACGGCTTCAGCATCCCGTATCCATCCGGCCTGAGGGACGGAATATCCCATGTTATCAGCGTCAGATATGCGAGCACAACCACAAGTATTCCCAGCTCTTCCTGCAATAACCCGCCTACATGCAGCCAATTTATAAGCGTTAATCCGCGAACGCTGACGTGCCAGGGCATGCAATTCACAGTTAATGGGCAGGCTTCTTCGGCTTCGATAGCGCGGAGCGCAAACTATGCACTAAGAGTCACAGGCGCGCCAGCTTCTTCTTCGCCGGTGTATATAGTATGCACCAACGGCCCTGCAGGCGGCGGCTGCCCTTTCACGTACCAGCTGCCCGGCAGCACGCGCTCAGACGGCACATATGATTATAGCGCCACGATGGGGGCGACGCAGGCTCTTGGAACTTATACAGAGCACATCGAGGTAGTGAGCTCGGGGGGAACGCCGGTATCGAACAATGTTGCTATCACCGTTACACAAGCGGCAACAAGCTGCGGAGACAACTCATGCAACGGCGCAGAGACGGGAAGCTCGTGCCCTGCGGACTGTGCTTCAATAACAGGCATATCAGGGCCTTCCAGCGCAACACATGGAACCACAGTCCCAATCACATGCAGCTCAAATGTCGGGACGCAGATATCAGGATGCGTCTATCCCACAGGAGCATCATGCACTTATGCAAGCGGGACAGGAGGAGACTCGACTTTCAACTGCGTGATGCCTACTAGCGGGCAATACGCAGATATCTATTGCAATACAGGCGTTAATCACGTGCCATGCGCGAACAGCGTCAGCAACCAGAAAAGAATTTCTCTTACTGCCGCGTGCGCAAATGTATGCACTTTGAATACAAAACAGTGCAGCTATGACGGCTCTTCTGATACGGTGCAGACGTGCCAGACACAGGCAAACGGATGCACGGATTGGACAACTACATCGACATGCAACGGCGGATGGATATGCGACGATACCAGCGGCAGCGGAGATTTTAGATGTGTCAGTGACTGCTACCTAGATGATGCACTCGATAGCATAAATTCAAGATGCAATGCAAAACCGCCCCCAAATCCTGGAACCGGGCTGCCAGCGAATGCAAAAGAATTCGTTGTCAAGGCGTGCTACTACAATGTGGATAGCACCTATAACTTGTGCGACGAGTATCCAACAACGGACGCGGGCAATGTCCCGATAAACAACTACATCAATCCATGTACCCAGGGTGCTGTCCTGAACTCAGCGGGCTGGGACGATGAAGGATATATTTATGCGAAAGCTTCCGGCGAGCCTGATTCTTCCTACCAGCAGCTCTATTCGCGTACAGGCTGCACCTGCAACGGCGGCAGGAGCGGAAGCAACTGCGCAGGCGAGACGTTGAGCTTATCAACAAACGTGCCGTTCAACCCTTCGGGAACCAACTTCAGGCTCCAGGCCACGAACAAATGCAGTTATTCAGGAGGCTCGCCAAACCAGATAATATGGGGAAAAGTCCGGGTAACCTATCAGAGCCAGAACGGATACATTTATGACACCAGTACAGGGACTTGCACGGCGCCGCAATGCCAGCCGACGAGCGGAGGATGCGCATCGACAACAACTTCATGCGTATCAACGGGCAGCTGCACAGATATAACAGGCACATGTGGTAGCGGCTTGAAATGCGTAATATGCAACAGCGGGTTCCAGTGGGATTCAACAACAGGACAATGCAGGCTGCCTGCTGCTTGTTCTGTAGATACAACTCCGCACTCGTTTTCATGCGCGCAGGGAGTAAATCCTGCGACACAGAATTTTCGTATTAGGAATAGTGGCGGAATAGCTGCACCATTTACTGCATCTGTGAGTTCACCACTATCTGTAAGTCCGACAAGTGGAAGCGTAGTTGATTACACAGATGCGACGCTTTCAGCCGACTGCTCCCAACCAATAGGAGCTTATAGTAGGACGACTGCTGTCACCTGCGCAGGAGAGAGTTTCAGCGTACCAACCAACATCGTCATACGCGACAGGTGGGCTGGGAATGTTGATGAGATATCGTGCGGCAACATACATGGGTGGGCTTGCGACACGGCGAACGGGGGCAGTTCCATAGAGGTTGATATTTACGACGGCGGCAGCAGGGTCACGACGATCACCGCAAACCAGGTATCGGAGGCGGATGTGAATATTATCTGCCAGGGCGGCACGGCGCACAGGTTTTACATCGATACAGCCACCTTGCCGAGCCTGAGGAACGGGGCTACTCATGATATCCGTGTCAAGTTCAGGAGCACGGGCGCGGACATCCTGAACGGCAACCAGGCGCTCACGTGCGGGTGCGAATATACCCCGTGCAGCGCGAGCACGTCCTGCGGCGCCACGTGCACGGACACGGGCGGGACGAAATACTGCAGGTCGATAGGCAGCACGAATGATTACAGGTGGTGGACAGTGGCAGCCGCGGCCGCAACATGCACAGGGACATCGACGTGCGGGACAACTTCATATTGCCAGGGACAGCAGGATGGCACATGCACGAAGATAGACTATTCGCCATATACAAATGACAGGACGTGGCAATACTACACTAATAGCGTGCTTTACACAGCAGGCGATCCGGCGAACTGCGGCAGCATCTGCAACCGATGCCCGCCGAGCGGAGCTCCTTCTTTCACTTACTGCATGAGCGGGCGCTGCACTGACGCGTGCCCGGCTGCCTCTGACAATACTATAAGGGCAGGGTGCAGGGACAGCGCGCCAGGCAATTCCTTGGTTCTCGACAATTACTGCGGGCCGCAGACAGGCCAGTCGCTGACGAGCAAGTGCTATGCGTGCAATTCAGGGTACAGGTGGTACACTGACGTTTCGCAATGCCAGCGGCCCGCCACGTGCGTGACGCCGAGCCAAGGGCCTTTACTCACATGCAACGAGGGCGGGAGCGCCTCGGGGTCGTTCACGATCCAGAACACCGGCGAGAGGGCGCTCTCATGGACAGCATCCCTGCCTGCTGACAGGCCGTTCTCGTTCAGCTCGTCGGGCACCACGCTCAGCACAAGCGGCACCACTCCTGGGGGACAAACTTCAAATGTCATGGTTTATGTGAATTCATGCCCTGCAGGCGGCTCCTCGGCCGCTGTCACCTTTGGCAGCGGATGCAGCGGCAACACGGCTATTTTGACAATTCTTGCAGTGAATTCCTGCACAGGCAGCGTGTCTGCAAATCCGGCCACCTTCACGGACTATGGAACGCCTTCGCAGGTGTCAAGCATGGTGAGCTGGAGCATTAACAACTGCCCGTCGTCCATTGTCTGCGTCAATGGCGGACCTTTCACCGGCGTGATATCAGGGACAACATCAGACAGCATGCCTGCTACGTGGATAGTGTGCAACAGCCAGGGCGGGCAGCCGAACAGTTATGATTTCGTCCTGTACAAGAACAGCGCATGCAGCGGGACTGTGATCAGCTCAACAAGGGTCTCGAGGACATGCTGGCCATGGAGCCTGAGCTGCTCATCAAGCTCGCAGTCAGTTGTTTCCGGCAACAGCGCGACATTCACGGCAACGGCTTCCGGCACGCCAATGGCTCCGGTGCAATACTCATGGGACAGAGGATCGTACGGCTCCAGCGGCACATTCACAAAGACGATCACATGCGCCAGCGGCACCCAAGTGGCCACTTCTCTCAGCGGAAGGGATTCCCTGAACCCGTCCACGACAAAAACGCCCAGCTGCCCTGAGGTGAGGTGCGTGCCAGTTTTTGACTGCACCCAGCCGGTTCCTTCCCCGCAGACAGTAAGAAGGAACCAGGACACAACTATGAGCACAACAGGCTCCGGAGGCACGCAGCCTTACGCATTTGCATGGTCAGGAGGCGAGACGCCTGCCACAGGATCAGGACAGTCGTTCACAACAAGATACACGGCACTGGGAGCGAAAACAGTGACGCTGAACTGCGAGGACAGCACCTTGCCGACGAAGCAGACAAAAACCAGGACAGCCGCGGTCACTGTCGAGAACGCCGCGCCTTCCGTCACCTCGCTCATGCCGAATGGCGGCACCTACTGCGGCGGCACTGTGACAATTTCTGCAAACGGCGCTGACGAATGGGGCCTGTCAAAAATAGACCTGTACTTTGACGGATCCCTTGTGAAGACCTGCATTGTCAGCGGCACGTCGGCTTCATGCTCATATGACAAAGGCCTCGCAGGGCTTGCAAACAGGAACTACGAGATCAAGGCAATAGCAACAGACACCGAAAGCACAGCATCGCCTCAATCAACAAGCACGATAGCAGTCAACTGCGCAGTACTGAACGCGGGAATAAGCCCCGCTTCTATGGAGACTTATGTAAACACGCAGAAGACATTCACAGGCACAGCCAGCGGAGGCGCGTGCAATTATGCGCTTGCCTGGGGAGCATCAGGAGGAAGCCCGGCATCGGGCTCGAATTCCTACTGCCCGCCAGCATCTGCGCCGCAATTTTCCACAACATACAGCACAACAGGGTCTAAAACAATCACGCTCAGGGTTACAGACAATTCAGGGCAAACAAAAGACGCACCAGCAGCTTCTGTCACAATTTACAACGCGCTGCAGACACCTTCCTGCTCAGCAAGCCCTGCCAATCCAGTTGTAGGCAATTCAGCGACATTTACCGTTGCCAATGCCGGCTCCATAGGCGGCAAGCCGGCTGTGACATTTGCATGGTCTGGCGGAGGGACCGGCAGCACCAAGACTGTCGCATGCACCACTGCAGGGCAACTGAGCCAGACAGTGACAGCGACAGACGCGCTGGGAACAACTGCCACGTCGCCTGCATGCTCAACAACATGCGTCAATGCCATGACAATTACAAAGCCGGCTGATGCAAACCGCAGGAGGAACGAAGCTGCAAGCTTCTCAACCAGTGCCTCAGGAGGAACAACACCTTATAGCTATTCATGGTCTGTCTCGCCGGCAGGGTGCAGCCCCAACACAGGAACAGGCGGTACATTCTCAACCGTCTGCAGCAGCCTGAACACTTATACAGTTTCAGTCACCGGAAGGGACAGCAGCAGCCCGCAGCTCTCAGACACGAAAACAGCAACACTGACGATAACCAATGACGCGCCCGTAGCTGCGCTGAGCCCGAAAAGCCCGACAACATACTGCAACCAGCAGGTGACGTTCACAGGAACGGGAACCGACAGCGACCCGTCGCCTTACGGCAGGGTCAGCAGCCTCGTAGTGAGGTTCGGCTCAACTACTTTATGTTCTGTCAATCCAAACGCAGCGAGCGGGCAATGTCCGGGCACCGTGAATACAGCGACCTATGGCGAGGGCGCATACACTGCATCAGTTGATGTCACGGATGCCGACGGCGTGACAAGGACGGACAGCGTGCAGATATCCATTTCATGCAATCCTATGGCTGCCTCCATCAACGCGCCGAAATCTGTTCCGCTGAGGTCAAATGAGCGCCACACATTCGTGGCGAGCGCAAGCGGAGGCAACGGCGCATACACATACACATGGAGCACTCCCAGCAGCGCCGGGCCAGCTTGCTCTTCGTCGTCTTCATCCTGCGAGGTATGGTATTCAACTGTGGGCAGTTATTCCATATCCTTGTCGGTGAGAGACGGCATTGGAAGAGGGCCTGCATCTGACAGTGCAAGCGTGACGCCGGGATGCTCGAGCACATGCAGCATGACGCCCAGCCCGCAGAAGCAGTGCTCCGGCTCGTCAGTGCAGACGTGCGGCGACTATAATAATGACGGATGCTTTGAGTTCGGAGGGGATGTGTCGTGCTCGCCTTATACCTGCAATCCCAACACTCTGGCGTGCAACGCAAACAGCGCGCCGATAATAAGCAGCGTCTTGCCATCGCTTTCATGCATCAGGGCAAGCACGCAATTCACTGTCAGCTCTTCAGGGGCGAGCGACCCGAACAACGAGGACATAAGGATGTCCTGCGACAGCGCATCAGTCCCGCTTTCCGGGTCGTGCAACACGCAGAAGACGAACCCGAGCTGCACATTCACGAACCCGTGGAACGACAACGCAGCGCACACGGTCAATTGCTGGGTAACGGACAACGGCAACCCCGTGCTTTCATCAGGCAGGGTTTCCACGACAGTGACGAGCGACACAGCGCTTCCTACCATACCAGACCCGACAATCTCGCCTGCGGCGCCAAGGGGGACCGATGATTCTGTCACAGTCACCAGTTCTGCCAGCGACAGCGGATGCGGGATGTCCTCTTACAAGATATTCGTCGATGACATGATCACGCCGAAATGCACAGGCAGCTCGTCGTGCGCAACCCCGGGTCAGAGATATTCCATCGGGTCGCATACAGTGAAGCAGGAAGCGACGGACGTCGCGGGCAACGTGAAGAGCATGACAACGACATTTGATGTCGTGCAATCGGTTTCAATAACAGGAGTTTCGATAAACCCGAACCCGGCCGACGCCAGCACGAACGCCGAGGTAAGCTGCGGCTCCAGCGTGTTCGGCGTGAACTGCATAGACGCCTCGCTTGCAGGAACTTCGTGCACCAGTTCATTCTTAAGATGGGACGGCAGCAACGCAGTGTTCAGGTGCACCGTGCCTCCAGCGTGCCCGACAACACAGACAGCGACATGCAGTGTGCGGTCAGGGACTTGCAAGCCGGGCGCGACGCCGAGCATGAGCGGCACGCTCAATGTCCAATGTGGCGCGTGCAGTTATAGCGCGGCTTCTGCATGCAACGCGGACACAAGATGCGAGTGGATATACCAGGAAGGCTCATCGAGCACGCCGAATGCATGCTCGTATCCTTCAAACCCGGCCAAGGGAGCGCCGAAGAAATACTTCAATTCAGGAACGGGCGTTTGCACGTCTAAAGGAACAACAACTTATAATTGCCAGATCAACAAGTGCGGCGCGATATGCGACGCAGGAGTAGGATGCCCTGCGCGCGACGGGTGCGGCGCGAGCGTGACAACAGCGCCAAGCGCCCCGAACGCGAATGAAGGCAAGGCGTACTGGACGCAAAGCGGAAGCTGCGTTACTGACAGCACATGCAGTTGCAGCTACGGCTCATGGAGCTACACCACAGACGACAGGTCGAAGACGCAGTGCGGCGCCCAGTGCGGCAGGGCAACGCAGAGGCAGGACTGCACTGCAAGCCTGAGCGGCGACCAGTGCAATTACCTCGGGGTATGCAGCAACGCGCTGACATGCACGTACAGCCAGCAGTACTGCCCGCAGCCGGGAACAGTCGTTGGTCCTTCTTCAACAGGAACATGCTGGTACGGGTCGCGGACATGCAACTATGACTCTGGATGCGGATTAAGCCAATGCACGCTCACGCCAGACAAGAGATGCGACGCAGCGCGGGGATGCATAATAAGACAGCTATCAACGTCCGTGATAAACGGGCCCGCGGCAGGATGGTACAAGTCTGACATCAGCGTCAGTGCGACAGACACGCCCGGAGACCTCCCGATATCACAATGCTTATATGGACTGAACGGTGCAACTCCTGCTACACAGAGAACATGCTCATCCAGCTTCACAGTTTCCGCAGGATCTTCAGGAGCATGCAGCGGACAGGGAACAAATGCATGCGCTGTCGCTGTGAATGCAAAAGACACGAACGGTGTACCAGGCCCAAGCGACACAAGACCTTTCAGCATAGACTACACAGCTCCCACAGTGACAGTCAGCGACCCGCCGGCACTTGTGTGCCCGACGACGGACATCACAATCACGGCAACAACAAGCGACAGCCTGAGCGGCGTGCAGAAAACAGAGATCTATGTGGATGGCGCGCTCAGGCAGACATGCACAGCGGCATCGTGCAGCACAACGGCGAGGTTTGCCAGCGGCACGCACACTTACTATGCCAGGGGCTATGACAACGCGGGCAACTCGGCGCAGACACCTACGAAATCCGCAAGCACGGATTCGTCAGGCCCGATAAGCAGCGCTACATCGGATGCAAGCGTGCCTTACAGCACGGACTTCGTGAAAATAACCGCTACCGGTTCTGACAGCTCGGGCGTGCAGAAGATCGATATTTTCGCAGACGGGGCGCTCAAAAACACATGCACAGCGCAGACAATGTGCATATACTCGCAGCAGTATACTGCAGGCGACCACAGCTTTTATGCCATCGCCACAGACAACTGCGGAAACACTAACAGGGGAGACGGGACGGCTTTCCATGTGAATTCAGAGCCTACAGTGCAGCCGATACAGGACGTGCCTTCGTGCGCAGTCGGGGAAACGATAACACTCAGATGCCCGGCCAATGACGCTGACAACGATATCACTTCAGTGAATGTCTGGGCTGGCCTATGCAATGGAGCCTGCTCAAGCCAGAATGACGCGAGCTGGATGCCCGGCAATACAGGGATAGTTTACCACCAGGGCACCACGATGAGCGGAAGCGGCAACACAGTTTATACGCAGACGCTCACGATCAACCAGCCTGTCGGGACGAAGGTAGCCGCGACGTGCCAGGCAACGGACAACAACGGCCGCAGGTCGCAGGTGTGGGGCGACAGGTACCCGCTCTGCACGGTTGGAGGATGCACGACGCCGCCGGCATTCTCGGACATAGTTATAGCACCGAACCCGTCGGCAGCGGGCACGGCAAGGGTTACATTCACGTCCTCGAGAGACCTGCAAAGCAACCCGAGCGTTGGAATGATACCGGGCGCCGGCGGGGGAGCGACCCAGCAGCAGCCATGCACGTTCGTTTCGAAGAGCGTAAGGGACTATGTTTATACCTGCAATGTTTTGGGCAGCTACCAGAGCGGACGAGCTGACATCTCGATAACCGGCACGGACATCAACAGCTGCACAGGAGGCGGGCTCGCAGGCTCATTCATCATAGACACGGAGCCGCCGATCACGGCGATAAAGTGCAACGGTGCCACATGCGGAGGGACGTATACGGCGCCGGTCACGGCAACATTCACATGCACCGACACGCCCACGAACGGCGGAGGCTGCAGGGAAACGAAATATTCAGTTGACGGCGGGGCAGAGCAGACAGGAAACTCCGTGATTCTATCAAGCCACGGAACGCACAGGGTCACTTACAGATCGACCGACAACCTCGACAATCTTGAAGGGCTGCAGGCGAAGGACATCGACCTCAACCTGATAGCGACGCAGGGAAGGATGGACGTGACGATCCAGCTGGACAAGACAGAGCCGAGGCTCGGCGAAAAAGTGAATGCGAAAATCATCGCGAAGATTTTCGACAGAAATACGGGTACATTGCTGGCGAAATGCGCCATTGCTGACAATTATAACAGCAATCCCATCTACAAGAGGTGCAGGATAACAAAGCTCAAGATAGACGAAGGCACGCCGAGGGAAGCGGACCTGCTGCCGGGCTATGACGACTCGAGCGCGGGCAACTATGACAGCACTTCAGAGGCGTGGAAGATAGAGCTGGACACGATGCGCTACAGATCCACCCTGACAGGGTGCCTGTCGGGCCAGAGCCTGCAGAACTGCGGCTCCGGGACATTCAACGTGCAGGCGGCCACGGTTGATATAAGCATACAGTATCCTGACGTCGATGCGCAGACAGTCGCGATCACGCCCGGGGGCAACCCGAACTTCACCAGAAGCATGCCGGTGAATTTCGTGGCGAAGGCAAAAGTCATCACAGCGATCGCACAGGACTGCACAGGCACGGCCTGCACGGCATTCTACGACATAACATTGCCGGGAACCGTGCCTACTTACAAGCAGATATTCTGGGACGGCTTTGCGAAGGGCTACAAGTCCGTGACAGAAGTGCCGAGCACGAACCTGCAATGCAACACGGCATACAACCTGTGGATAAAGGTCACTGACCAGGGCACAGGCGCGACAAACGAGAAGCCGTTCGACATATTCGTGAATTGCGATCCGACACTCACAGTGAGCCCCGTGGAAGCCAGGACGACATTGGGAGCGAGAAACCTGCAGCCATTCACTGTAGTGTTCTGGAACCCCAGGCTGGATGCGCTGAACAACATGAAGATAGAGATGACATCAACCAACCCGCAGGTCATGGCATGGATAAACTTTGCCGGATACAACGATGCAGTGGATCCGTTCAGCGTTCCCGCGCTCCAGCGCGCGGCATTCACAGTAGAGATGCCGGTAGCCGCGAGATCAGGCAAATACCCGATAGATTTCACGGTGACGAACAACAACATGCCGTCGGAGCAATACAAGAACACCGGGACGATCTACATATTCGCCGAGGGGCTGCCGGAATTCCAGGCATGGCAGCTGATCATCCTGATATTCGCAGCGCCGCTTATTTTCTGGAAGATGAATTTCTTCGAGCAGGGAAAGATAAGAAGAAAGAAGTAGCGCCGGGAACATTAGTTTCGAAATAAAAATTACTGATGCTGTTAAGAAATTGGAAAATGATTATCAAAAACTATATAGCGAGCATCATTTACAAGCTTATTTAGTTGAACATACTTTAACGGCTTACAGCAAAAAGAGGTACAGAAAGCAAGCTCGAAACATACTACCGTTTATAATACCAGATTTGGTCATCTGTAAAACTAAAAGGATTATGGAGGAAAGTAAAAATCCTAAAGAAAATCTTGATAAAATAATCGAAAAATACGACTTCAGATACAAATACATTGGCAATAAATTATAAAAATTTTCCTAAATCATAGACAAATTGGCCTATTTTGAGACTTTTTATTTTCACTCAGGCAACTCGCTAGGCATTATTCTACCAAGGGAGTTTGTCAAGAGCAAGAAACTAAGAAAAAATGAGAAAATCCTTATAGAAATAGTGAAAGAAACAGACCTCAGGCCGCTTTTCGGGATACTGAAAACAAAAGAGACAGGACAGCACTTCAAGGACATGGTGAGAAAAGGATGGGAACCGTAAGCATCTTTTTTGACACTTATGCGTTCTTTGAAATCTTCAGGAACAACCCCTCTTACAAAAGATTCTGGGGCACGTTTTCTGTAGTAACGACCAGGCTTAGTCTGATGGAGCTCTATTACGGACTGCTCAAAGATTACGATCCCAAAAAAGCCGATTTCATATACAATTATCTTCTTCATGCTGTTGTGGAAATAGACGACGGGACAATCAAAGATGCCATGCAATTCCGCTTTCAAAACAGGCAAAAACAGATGTCTTATGTTGATTGCATAGGATATATTGTTGCAATGAAGCATAACATAAAATTCCTCACTGGCGACAAGCAGTTCAAAGGACTGCCGAATGTAGAATTTGTGCAATGATCAGCTTCTTTTTTCCTCTATTTGCCTGACTTTAAAAGCATTCCTGATAAATATTTCTGTCGGATGGTACTTCAAATAAAAACAAGGGTTGGTATGATTACAGCGACGGCGATAAAAAATGAAAGAAGAGAATTGCATAATCCTGGATTTCCTCCCGAACGGCTATCCGGACAGGCGGCATGCGGAGCCGATAGCCCAGGCAATAGGCGTCACTTTCTTCTCACTGCTTGAGCTCGTGCCGCGCGAGAACGTCACGCTGAAAACGCAGGAAGAAGCCTACATAGGCGAGGGCAAGCGCGACAATATACGCTTCATCAGGGGCCAGCTCGCATACAACGAGCTCACGAACATGGCGCGGACCATCCTGCCCGAGGTCATAGAAGACCTCGTCAGGAGGAACGAGCCGCGGTTCATAGAATTCTTCAACAAGGCCACGATAGTCACGCCGCGCATGCACCAGTTCCAGCTGCTGCCGGGCGTGGGAAAGAAGCACCTGCAGGACATAATGAATGAACGGAGGAAGAAGCCCTTCCAGAGCTTCGACGACATAAGAAACAGGGTGAAGCTCTTCCCCGACCCGCTGAAGACCGTGGTGCGCCGCGTGGTGCAGGAAATAGAGAACGACGAGAAATACAGCCTGTTCGTCAACAAGGGAAAGAAGAAGATTTGAAAATACGTATCAAATGTTTGCGATGAAGATACCGCAATACAGAGGCTTCATTCATGAGAAAGAAAACTCAGTACGATAAGTTTTTACATGAGGCGCAAAAACAGAAAATGAGAGAATTGTGGGACAATAGCGAAGACGAGGCTTGGAAAAGCGCTTATAGTTCTCCAAGGAAACATTTAGGTATTAGTTTCCTTGGGAACTATACATGGTGAAGCGAAGCTTCACCTGTACAGGCGAAACGAAGTTTCGCCATGTATGTGAAACCAGAAATCATATCCAGGTTCTTTTCTGGTTTCACTATAATGTCTGTCAAATTGTCATAACCCACAGAAAACTTCAAGCCTTATCATTTCTTGAATTTCGTGAGGATCTCGACTATCTGCTTGATCTCCTCTTTTTTCAGGTTAATGCGCTCCTTGGAGAACAACGCCTCGACTTCCTCTTCCGTGTCAGGCAACACATTGAGTATCAGCGCTATATACCTCGGCTTCAGTATCGCGACTTTTTCCAGCTCTTCCGTGAGGTTCTTGACCTGCGTGGGAGTGAGCTTCGAAACCTTTTCCAGGTATTCGAGGCAGATCTTCTGGTCATAGACCAGGTCCCTTTGATTCTTGCGCTCTTCCATTATGCGCTTCGCTTCGTGCATGCTTATGTCTTCTTCGATCTGAATTTCCATACAAATCCCTTTTCTAAAGAAAAGGTCTTTGTGAACCCCAAAAGAAAGGTGTTCTTCAAGACCTAATCTTCAATTATTATTTATTATTTTACTTAGTTACTTGGGCGCCTTCCTTTTTAAGGTGCTCCGGCTTGAGGAACAGCATCTTTGACTTGTTCCCGTCCTTTATGGCCACCCCATACGAATTCCCACGCTTCTCGACCACGCGGCCCGTGAGGCCCTGGAACCGCGGGTGCGGCAGCGGACTGGACGGCAGATAGTGAACATAAACGACCTGACCGACATCGAATTTTGACAAGTACCTGTTGAGCGTAGGCTTCTTGCGTACCTGCATCTTAAACCTGGAGCCCCGCATCTTGCCGTAAGATTTTCGTACCATAGCAAATCCCTTTCAAACTTTTACAAAAGTTTGACCAAAATATTATTGAAAGGTCTTTCCCAAACCCCAAAAGAATGGTGTTCTTCAAGACCTTGTCTTCAATAATACATGATTCCTGTTTTTCTTTGAGGAGAAAGCTTAAAAGCGTTCGGAAATTCGCATTTTTATCCTTTTGTGCAATCCCATTTTGACATCGTGCCATCATAAATGTATCTTTAACACGTCGAGTTCCTTGCAAACGCATCTCATGCCCAGCAGCTCGGAAACAGAGGGCTGCGTGCGGCCGTTGTCCCCGCTGATCAGCTCTTTAATATAGAGCCCTGCTTCGCCTCTGACCTTGAGCAGGAATTTTTTATTGCTAAGGTATTTCGCTTTTATCGACCTGACTCCGCGTTTCCTGTACTTGTCCGCGCGACGGTGAAGCACGCGCTCCGGGGTCTTCTGGGTGATGATCTTCAGCTGGGACAGCTTTTTCAGGTCCTTTTTTGATATGGGCTTCTCGCACATCACAAGCGCGCTGTAGGTTTTTTCCGCCCTGAATTCCTTGATCTTCCTTACTTCAGCGATGCTGGAAAGGCGCATATTCCTTACCCTGACTTTTTTGTCTATTTTCTTCACGAGTTTCCTGATATCCATTGTCCTCTTCCGGGGAGAGAGGATCTCCAGCACGAACGGGCGCCAGCCCAGGCACCGCGCGTCAATGTCCTCTCTGCCACAGCCGTGAAATTTATGCGCCGCGCCGCGGGTCGCAGCCATGAATGGCTTTGCTATTATCTGTTCCACAGAAGTCTTGTATTTTCCTGACGGCCATTTCGTCTGTGGTATCCCGCGGACAAGCTTCTGGTATTCTCCGTAGATAAAAATAGGATTTATCTCTATCGCGACTTTTCCCGAGTCAAAGTTCATTATAATGTTTGCATCAGGGCTTTTGCCGCTGAATTTGATGCCCATCGCCTTTTCAACGCGCTTTCCAGTCTCCCTGTTCAGTTCCGCTTTCAGCGGCTCGCAGAAGTCGATGCCGACGCGCTCCCACAATGCTTCTTCTTTTTCTATCAACTCGAACGAGAGCTTGGTGCCCATGAGAAACGTTGAGAATTCGTATTTCTGCGACGCTTTCTTGATCTTCGCGACCCACTTGTCAAGATTTTCAAAAGTATCGTTGCAAACGTCGCAGCGCCTTTTTTGCGGCACTGCTGATTCAAGATTGTGAAACTTGTGGCCGTGAAAATTGGAGAGATCGATGTGCTTCGTGTCTGCGTCCTGCCTGTCCATCGACATCGCTGCCGCCGCCCTGATTATGGAGCCGCGCTCCCTGTTGTTGAATCCTGACAAGAGCTGGCCGAACTGCCTGCCAAGGCAGTTGTCGCAGACAGGCTGCTGCAGTATCTTCATCGCCTTTTCGAGAAACATGAGAATAGTTGGGAAGCAGGGTTTTTATATTGAGAAGCCCTATTATTCTGTATGGCGCAGTCCAAATTAAAGTCCGATAAATTCAGGAAAAACAGAGGAAATTATTCCAGGCTTTTGGACATCTTTTGCAGAAAGTGCAATAACCTTGCTCTAGTTTATCAAAAGGACGGTCCGGGGAACTTGAGACGGCTTTATTTTGACAGGATTTTCTCGCCTAAAAATATGAACGAACTGCAAAACAAAAAATTAAAGAAAACAAATGCACTGAAATGCAAAAACTGCGGGGAAATATTGGGGACACGGCATACGTATGAAAAAGAACACAGGGAGGCTTACAGACTTTATCAGGACGCAGTTACAAAAAAGATCAGGAAACTCAAAGCCGATTAATTCTATTCAATGCCCCGCCTGTCGAGCTCTATGTTGATGTAAGACATGCACTGCGAGGCGAGATAGCTGTTCGGGCCTATGGAGACGAGCTCGTGGTCGAACCGCTGGACAAATTCCTCGTCCCTCGGGGGCAGTCCGATGTGGTCGCCAAGGACAAAAACAGGATTTTCCACAAATTCGATCTCTGAAATATCCTTGCCCTTCTCGTGAAGTATGTAGAATTTTCTGCCGGAGAAAGATTTTATCACGCCCTGGAATGAGTTCTCTTCGACCGCTATTCCAGGATTTTCGCTTTCTGCTTTCAGGACTTTTGACACCCATCCTGCTATATTTTTCTCGTCGGGATTCACTTTCCTTATGTTGCTGTCGAAGACAACGGTCTTTGGGGGATCAGACGCGCCGAGCACGACATGTATCCTTGCCTGGCGGAGCCCATGGGCAACCCAGATCGCGGAATTTATGCACCGGGCTATGACATCCCACCTGCCGAAGGAGAGGTTGTTGAGGTCTACCTTGTCCGACGACGTGCGGGAGAGCAATACGAAATCGCGCATGAGTTTAGATGAAGCGGAAAGAATTAAAGATGAAAATATGATCACTTCTCACACTTCTCATGCCTCCGGCAAAACACTTTATATAGACCTGCATATTTCAGTGTATGCCTCACATCTTGGATACCTCATCTATCATGCCTACAAGGAACGACATACGTAATAATATTCGATTACCTAAAAAACTTTCTAGAAATTTGGCCTATGTTTGTGGCGTATTAGCTGGAGATGGAAGCATTCGCATTCAACGCCATAAGTACAATTACACAATTAAATGCGTTGGGAACCCAAAAGATGAAAGAGAGTTTTATAATCAGGTTTTAACAGAACTATTTTCAGAACTATTCAACTATAAAATTAAGCCAAAATTACTCGACAGCAAAACAACATACGGATTTGAATTTGCCTGCAAATCTCTAGTTCTGTTTTTTACACAAATTATCGGCCTACCTAATGGGCGAAAAGATGACATAGAAATACCGAAAGTTATTTTAGCAAATAGAAAATTGACTCGGGCGTTTATCCAAGGATTTGCTGATACTGATTTTTGCCTAGCTTTGAAACGACGATATAAAAGCTATCAGTATTACCCTGTTGTTACCGGTGTATCAAAATCCAAAACTATTATAGACCAGATGTCACAATTTTTAACATTGGAAGGACTCAACGTTAGCCGTCATACACGTCATTTTTATGACAAACGTTTCAGCAAAACAGAAATAACATATGCAATTGATATTTCAGGGCACAACCAGCTTGTAAAATGGATGCAAGTTATAGGATTTAGACATCCAAAGCACCTTGGTAAATTTGAATTATGGAAAGCTAGAAATAAGAATAATAAGAGAGCTTTTCCTGCTCTATTGAAAATAAAGAAAATAGCGGAGGCTGGAATCTCATCAGATAAGATTTCTTATCCGAATTTGAATTCGCCGACAGAATACTAATTCTGCCACCAGCGACCTCGAGGTTATGGGCCGTTCGCAGACCAATATCGACTCATTGGACTTTCGCGAGCACTCCAGGCTTCGAGTGATACCAGCTTCGCTGGCTCATTGCTCTACTCCGCTTTTTCAATCAGATTAAATTAGGAAACAATCTTAAATATCCATTCCAATCGCAAAAAAATTACGATTCAAACACGAAACTGGAAAATTATTTTTTGGAAAGGCTATAAATCTCGATAATGATAATAATACTTCATGGGGCGCGGCAGATATTTTGGTGTCGATGAGTGCTTTTCTGAAACATACCCGCATGGTGTTATCGTTGCTGCCGTTTCCAGGCATAAAAGAGACATCGCGCCGACCAGCCTTGGGAAAAAGCAGCGGGGAGCCGGGGCTTTGGCAAGGATGCCGGAGAATGATTTCCGCTATGTTGTATTGACACCGGAAACTCTTGCTGTGGCGAAGGATGTCTATCCATGTGCAGAAACTTCAAGGGAAGCTTCATTAAACGGAAACCTGCATTTTTATAAGCTCCGCAAGGATGCCATAGTATACCTCCTGCTGAAATTCGGATTCGAGCCATCCATAGATCAGGCTGTTGTGGATAATTATTACGGACGCACCGGAGTCGTGCTGGAACGAGAGATGGTCAGCCTGCTTCACAGAAGCCTCAACCGCGATATCCCGGTGAATTGCGTAAAATGCGTGCGCGAAGCCGACCATGGATATCGTGCCGTCAGGGAAGCCGACTTGATCGCATACAGGATAGCATACAGCAATGGCGATTCAAAAATATGGACACCTGAAAATGATGACACACAATATTTTTCGGATGATGCAGATATTTTTGGACAAATAAATATTGCCGAAAAACAAATACCTTTTGATGAAGATGATTTTTTAAGACTGCATCCAAATAGGCGCAATAGAAAATAGGCTTTGTATATTTCCTATGATACATAACTTTATCAGTATCGGATCTAAGAATAAAGAATGAAGTCCGACTATTGGCCCCAGAAAATAGCTGAGTGCGTAGGATTGTGGATTGCTGAAGGTGATGATAAAACAGAAAGAGAAATAACTTTTACTAATAATTGTGAACCTTTAATAAAGTTATTTTATTCTGTTATTTCCAGAATTTTTCCTAAAGGAAAATTTAGATTATATGTCTATTCGCCAGAAAGTAAAGGCAATCTAAGATTAAGAAAATGTAGAACTTTGTTTTATACTGACATGAGGGCTAACAAACCATATTATATTTTGAGATATGCTAATACGGTTGATGTAATAAAATGGAAGAAAATCGTGTCTAAAATAAGTAAAGAGAGGAAACATTTTCCTGATATTTTAAGAGGATTTTTTGCTGGTGAAGGAAATATAAAAACTGGGACTCATGCAAATAGAACAATAAGAATTGCGCAAAAGGAACCTTTAGGAATTATAGATAAGATTCTTCAGAGTCTAGACATAAAATATAGGTTTTTCATATCAGAAAGAAGTTATACAATTACAGGCTGGAAGAACTGGGAAAAATTTTATAACTATAAAATTTATACATTGCATCCAGAAAAGAAGAAAAAATTTATCCAAGCATGGAAATCCTATAAAGAAATTCATTATCCAAATAATTTTATACGATATAACATATTAAGATACCTTTCAACGCCTAAGACAAGTAATGAATTGGCACTTATTTTTAATAGAAAGCAGGCAAGATTACAAGATGTTCTATCTGAATTAAAAATAGAGGGAAAAATTATTAATTATAAATGTAGAAGCCTCGACTATTGGGTTAAGTCTGATTCTAACATGATTGTAATTTCTGATAGAAAGGATCAAATTTTGAAAATCCTTAAAAATCCATTAAATACAGCTGATATAGCTGGAAAAAATAACATAGACTGGAAAGCAGCAAAAAGAAGGCTGATAGAACTTCAAAAATTAGGATTAATAAAACAAGAAGATTATTTATGGATGCGGATACCTACAAGAAAAGAGGTGATAGTTAAGTGAAACTTATACTGGGCATAGACGAGGCCGGTAGAAGACAAAAATATGATTTTGTCTGCCGTTAGGACCAGTCTGCGGCCCGATGGTGCTGTGCGGATACCTGATCGACGAGTCAAAGACGGAGAAGCTGCGGAAGATGGGAGTGAAGGACTCCAAGCTTCTTGCGCCCAAGAAAAGAACAGCGCTTTTCGCGAAACTGAAGCGCTTCTGCGAGGACTACGAAACGATAAAGATAAGCGCCAGCCAGATAGACAGCCTCAGGAATACCACAAACCTAAACAGGATAGAGATAGCAAAGATGCAAGCCATCATAAACAAGCTGCAGCCGGACAAAGTAATCATAGACTCTCCTGAAGTGAATACGCAGGCGTTCGCAAAAAAAATCAGGGAGAAGCTGGACAAAGAGTGCGAGATCGTGGCTGAAAATTTCGCGGACAAGAACCATCCGGAAGTAGGGGCTGCCTCGATAATCGCAAAGGTCACGAGGGACAACGAGATAAAGAAGCTGCACAAGAGCCACGGGTTCTTCGGCTCGGGGTATCCTTCCGATCCTGTCACTATCGGCTTTTTAAAGTCGTGGTTGAAAAAGAATAAAGACTTTCCCGATTTTGTGAGGAAATCCTGGATGACAGCCCAGTTGATGAAGGCAGAGATGCAGCAGACGCGGATCGGGAGATTCGCGAAGTGATACCATGGCGTATTTTGACACGGAACTGAAAACAACATTATTGTTCGCGCTGATAGGAGCGGTTGCCGGGTACATTTCTTTCGCCGTGAACAGCACGGCAGCGGCGCCTGTAGTCGCTGTGGCTGTATTCCTCGCGCTGTACTATGCCGCCAAGAAAGCGCTGAAGATACAGGAAGACAAGAAATGGTGGGCAACCATGGCTGTCGTGTATTTCTTCATGTGGCTGCTCGCCTGGACCGTGCTGTACAATTACGCGCTTCTGTGAGTTTCTTCCGTATTTTTTATCGAGGCAACAACATCGAGATATTTCTGGTAAGATTCGAGAGAAGCTTTATTTTGTTTATGTAAGAAAATCTTATCCAGTTCTCGCCTTCCTGCCTGAAAAGGCCGCCTAAGGAAGATTCGCAAGACCACCCGGATGCTTCGTACATACAGAAAATCTTGCGAAGAACTGATTTAAATTCGTACATGATTAAAAAATAGCTGATTCTCATGCTTCGCACGCACTATTCATCGGAGATAACAGAGAAAGACGACGGCAAGAAAGTGACGGCCGCCGGCTGGATACAGAAACTAAGGGACCTGGGGAAAGTCAAATTCATTGTTCTCAGGGACAGGGACGGCGAGCTGCAGATAACCATAAAAGACGCGCCCGATCTGGAGAAGACTTACAGCAAGCTGGTAAGGGAAAGCGTTGTTTCTGTTGCGGGCACTGTGAAGAAAAATGTCGCTGCTCCTGGAGGGCGCGAGATCGTGCCTGAAAAGATCACCGTGCTGTCGCAGGCAGAGAGCCCGCTGCCACTGGAGACGGATCCGCACATACAGTCAGAGCTCGACACGAGAATAGATTTCCGCTACCTTGACCTGAGGAAGAGGAATGTATCCGCGATATTCAGGATAAAGGACGTGATCTACAGGAGCTTCATCGACTACCTGGAGAAAGAAAACTTCGTGCTGTGCCACACGCCATGCATAGTCGCCGCGGCGACGGAAGGCGGCACGAACCTGTTCCCTATTGCTTATTTTGAGAACGAGGCGTTCCTCGGGCAGAGCCCGCAGCTCTACAAGCAGATGCTCATGGCGTCGGGGCTGGACAAAGTGATGATAATCACGCCTGCTTTCCGCGCCGAAGAGCACAACACTAGTTATCACCTGAACGAATGCGTGCAGATGGACATAGAGACGGCATTCGTCGAGAACGAGCAGGACGCGCTAAAATACGCGCAGGAAGTCATAAATTATATTTACTCGCAGGTCAAGAAAGAATGCGCGCCGCAGCTCGAGGCGCTGAACAGGACTCTTGTGATACCGACGCTGCCGTTCAAGCAGATGACTTACGACGAGGTGCTGAAGACGCTGAAAAAAGACGGGCTGGACATCCCGTGGGGGCAGGACCTCAACAGGGAAGCGGAGAAGGCGATATGCAAGCACCACAACCCGCTCATCGTGACGAAATATCCTACAGACGTAAGGGCTTTCTACTCGATGCCCGAGCCCGGAAACGAGAAGATATGCCGCGGCTATGACATGCTCATAGACGGGCTCGAGGCGATGAGCGGCGCGCAGAGAATCCATGATTTTAGTGCTTTGATAAAAGAGATGAAGCGCAGGAAGATGAACCCGAAGAACTTCGAGTTCTACACGAATGCTTTTAAGCACGGTATGCCCAGCCACGGAGGGTGGAGCTTCGGGCTGGAGAGGCTGACTATGTTAATTTGTGGATTAAGTAATGTTCGTGAGGCAGTCTTGTGGCCGAGGGACAGGACAAGGGTTACTCCTTAGGATTTTTTCCTGAGCAAAATGGAAGCATGGCTGTGCGGAGGGAAAAGCCAGCCAGGCAGTTTTCCAAGCTGCTCAAATTCTTCCGTTTGCATGACTAACTTGATAAAGTCATTTATCCAAAGTCTTGAGCTTCCAAGGTTATTGAAATTTATTGGTTTTCCTGATTTTGGAATAACCTCAAGAATTACAGAAGTCCCGGTTGACCCGCCTGTCGTGGCCCACCCTGCGAACATTTCTACCGATATTTCAGATATTTCATGCCAAGGCAAGTCAATTGTATTCAATTTTTTGCTTCCATGAGATTTATCCAAAAGGCGCAGCCGTATTCCTTTTTCAGAAACAACGATTCTTTGCTGCCATGATTTGCCGATGAAAAACATATAAAATACAATAAGTCCAAAAAGAGGAACAAGGAGAAAAGACCAGAAGATGTAAGATAAAGAATATACCAAGACAATCAATACGAACAACATAATCAGCAGAGGAATCAAAGGAAACCCATAAGACTTCTCTTCTATTTTTGGCATAACGGCTAGTTTATTTCGGGAATATGTAAAGCTATTCCTTAACCAGATCAACGACTTCAGGATTTATCGCATCTTTCAAATCATTCGGGCTCATGCGGACGGTCATCGTGTGCAGGCCGACGTTGAAGTTCACGCGGTCTTTCTGCAGAATTGATTGATCCATGTACGTCTTTATCCCGGAGCCCATGAGGTTGCCGAAAGGATGGACAGAGCCGATCTCGCAGCTGCAGACGTTCAGGACTTCCTCGGGAGTTGCCATCCTTATGTTATTTTTGCCTGTTATTTCGCGCAGCTTGTTGATATCGACTTTCTTGTCCCCGGGAACAAGAACTAAAATGAAGTTGCCATTCTCAGAATGCGAAGCATTCTGGAATCTCGAAGAAGCTGTGCTTCTTCCAAGATCAGCTTTGAAAACCAGAGATTTCACCCCGGAACTCAAAGGCTCGTTCCTGACGCGGGCCGCCTGGTCGCTGGTATAGACGGGCTCGTGCTCGAAGACCTCGTAGCTCGCGCGCCTGCTGTCTAGAAAGTTCTTTATGGCGAAGAATTCGGCTTCCATTGGTGATTTTTGGTCGCGATGATTTAAAAACCAGCGCTTTCTACCAAAATCAAACTTTATAGCGCTGCAAGGAAATCCATAGATATTACAATTCCTTCAGCGCTATAAGTTAATCCCAAAAAACATGCCAAGATTAACTATATATTGCGCCCAGGGGAAATAGTTACCATCGGGTATTGTGGGCAGCATCATCAGTTCCCATGATATCTCCGGACGAGGGGAAAGGATGCGTTTAGCGTTAGGCTTTGCTATATTAATTGCGTTAATGGGTATATTGGTAGCTCTTCCTATCAGCCATTCTGCCAGCGGCACGTGCAACAATGACGGAGTTTGCGACACTAATTCCGGAGAGGACGCAAGCTGCGCGGACTGCGCAAGCGGCGGGGGAACGCCTCCCGGGCAGACGACTTATAACACAATAACCTTGAGCACGGGCAGCATGTCTGCAACATGCCCGCAAACTATAACTATAACAGACAAGACGTTGCCCACGACGCAATGCACGCAATCCGTCATACTTTCATCAATAGGTGTGGATGATGACGGGACTATTTCTGTCAATGGCAACCAGGTCTGGAACGAGGATACGTGCGACTGCAACTGCGGATCGCAGGGAACAAAAGGAAGATGCGCAAGAAACGCCTATGCTTATACAGACGTCACTCGTTACATCAAAAGAGACGGGCCGACGCCGGTTACCCTTACATTTCGGGAAAAATGCAGCTCCGGTGCGGGCGCCCTCTCGGCAACATTCACGATAACAGAGCTGGTGCCGCAGGCCGGGGAGTACTGCGAGAACGGGCAGATAAAGAAAGGCTGCCCGGGCGTCACATGCAATGTCCCTGCCGGCACATGCATACTTGACGGCAAAAAGCTCAGGACATTCACGAGCGCGCCTGACGCGACATGCGCATGCAAGAGCACGGCACAGGAAATAGACTGCGGAAACAAGATCACAAGATGCGACACTACGGACACGAAGAAAATACTCATAATAGAAAGGCCGTTGTGCAGCACAGGCACAGAAGGGACAGCTGAATGCTCTGCGATCACAGCAACAAGAACATGCACAAGAGGATGCGTCATAGACAGCGCAACCAAAACAGCAGTATGCACCGGCAGCAACGGCGGCGCGAACAAGCCGCCGGTACTCAGCGCATTGAGCGTATCCAAGACGATTGTCGCGGAAAACACGCCCTTTAAAATAACAGGCACAACTTCTGACGAGAACGGGGACGATATTGAACTCAGATGCTCCGAGAGCGAGGGAACAAAGGACAGCTTCCAGCCGATGCCGTGCGAGCAGCCGAAGACTGACAAGACAAAACCCGAGTGCAACATAATTGCGCACGGCAGCGGAAGCATGAAGCTCTACTGCCGCGCTTTTGACGGCGAGGAATACTCGGAGGCGAGATCTGTGCAGCTCACGATAGACAACAACCCGCCAATATCCGTTTTTGACGGGCCTCTGGAGAACACAGTGCAGACAGGAGATTTCGACGTCAATGTCATCGACACGGACACGATAGGCGATGCAAATGCCCCGAACAACATCGCAAAGGGATATTACAGGACGACAAGCAAGAACGCCGATTCCACATTCCTCCTCAAGAGAACGGAGAAGCTGACAATAACAGCGAACAACAGGAATATCATCATACTCAACAACCCGCAGGACATCACATACAAATTCGAGATAACAGGCGCATCGCCAAGCACGCAGGTGGATGTTTATTATTCAATGGACTCGATAAGCGGCTCGACAGCAGGAACAGGAGCGCGTCAGATACCGACCAGCTGCGACGGCGGGTCGTTCAGCACCATCGCAAACAGCAGGGGAATAAGGATCGCGCAGTTTTTAACGGACTCCCAAGGCAAAGGGAGCAAGGAAATAACAACATGCGCAACACCCGACGCGGCAGCGGCTTACCTGTTCGACGCATATTCCGGAAGCACGAAGATAGCATCGAATGTCTTCAAGATACAGACGGACGCACAGGAAGAGCCGTTCCTCTGGGCGACGAGGACCGTTTCTACCTCGGGAACAAGCATGTTCAAGGTCACGACAGCGCAGTGCCCTGACCAGGGCACTGACCCGGCAGTTGATGGGCCATGCAATGTATGGGTCAAGGCAACTGACAAGGCAGGCAACGAGGGCGAAGCAGTCTCGCGCCCGTTCCGCATAGCGCAGGTGTCGTCGAAGATAACGGCTCCGAACGCGGGGCAGAACTTCGGCACGAATTTCAAGGTCAAGGTGGATGACAGGGACCTTTCAGGCACCGGACTCAAAACATGCTATTACAAAGTCGTCAGCAACAACATGCGGACAATCCCTGCAAGCGGAGACTGGAGGGAGAGGCCGTGCAACACCGAGCAGGAAATACCCGTGAAGACGGAAGGATGCAAGGACACCGGCACAAATATTTGCGAGATTCTTGTGCGCGCCGAGAACAACAACGGCGTGCTGGGGAACATCGACAGCGTAAAGGTTTCGATAGACTTCAACAGGCCCAGCACTGTGATACACGGGCAGACAAGCAACTGGGTAAGCCGCGATTTCAAGATTTATTTTGAAGACAGCCCTGCTGACGGAACACTCACATGCGAGTACAAAGTCGTTAGCGGCACTGCTACGACAGTAGATTGGAAGACGAGGCCATGCTCATCCAGCAGCGGCGGTTATGATGCTGAGGCAACAATAACAGTCGGGCCAAGCGGCAACTGCAGGAACGAGGGCGCGAAGGCATGCACGATATTCGCGAGGTCTTCCAAAGGCGGGCTTAGGAGCGACGAGGCGAAGGAGAGCTACAACATACTGCTGACGCAGGTGCTGAACGAAGACGGACTGACAATAACGCCGAGCGACACAGCTACGGGGCTCAGATTCACGGCCTTGCCGAAGGAAACGCTGACGCTGCCGATATTCAGGATATGCAACTCAGGCTCGAGCATCGCGGACTGCAGGAACGCATTCAAGGAAGGCATAAACAACTGCGGACTGAACAAGCCGTGCCTGTGCGGGTCTCTCAATTCTTACAGGTGCGACGTGACGTGCAGCGAGAACGACCTGACTTACTACGGGCTCGCAACCGGCACGGGCGGCGCGACAATAATAAGCAAAGTCCAGGCGGCAAAATGCCCCAAGACAGCGCTGGGCGACATGGAAGAGCTGATAGAAAGATTCAAGTGGCTTGATGGATTTGTGACAGGAAGGCTTAATGAAGCCAGGGCTCACTGCCCCGACCCAAGCAGCGACCCGACAAATGAATTCTGCCAGAAGCTTCCGGCGATCGGCGAAGCGCAGAGGCTTGTGCTCGACCATCTTGATTACCTGAACGGAGTCAAGGCAAATCCAACATCGGCGAACGCAGCTGCCGCCACAGCAAGGAGCAAAGAAGTCTGGGATCATGTTTTCGAGCTGCTGGGCGGCGGGAAAGCAACAGAAGTCGAGATGCAGATGACGATACCGCCTAATGGAAGGATCGGCAACAAGATCACGATGCCTGCCAGCGTCGCGAAAAAAGCAGGCGGCGGCAACACGCCGTACTATGCAAAAGTCGACTGCACCATCACGCCGCCGAAGATCACGACCGCGTCGCCTGTGCTCCAGAAAACATCCGCCTGCACGCTGGTGCCTTTCCCGTACAACGCCGAATTCACGCCAGACCAGCCGGAAAAATGGAGTGTCCTGTGCAAGCTACTGACCTCGTTAAACTCGGCCTGCTCAAGGACATTCGAAGAGACCAGCCAGAGGAAGAGCGAATCCATAGACGTGGTGAAGACAATCAAATCCATGATCACAAACATCGACGCTCCTGTCACAGCCGTGAAAAGCTCAACAGTGCAGATCAAGGTCACCGCAAGGAACCCTGACCGCAGCGATACATGGGCGCGCACATCATGCCGCGTGCAAGCGGAAGGGTCTGCAGCAACAACAGAGCAATCACTATGCAAGCTGATCAATGCGGAGCAGGAACAGGTACTGGACATCAATTTCCTCGCGTCCAAAGTCGGAAGATGGACAATAGACAACTGCAGGCTGATCGCGGCTTCTGACAACGGTTGCACGAAAAACGTAGAGCTCCATGACAGCAAGCCCGATGTAAAGATACTGGATGTGAGGGAGCCTACAACGATGATAATTGAAAAAATCGAGCTGCCGAAGGACCCGCCTGTTGACAGGGAGACGACGGCAATCGCAACCATATACAATCCGCCAAATCTTGAGGACAGCTATGCACGTGTCATTTGCGCGGCCACGACAACAGGAGGACCGCAATCTTTCGAGAGCGCTTGCGAGTTCATAAAAAAAGGCAACACAGAAAACATGCTGATAAAATTCACGCCACATGTACTCGGCAAATGGGATGTCAGCTCATGCACTTTGGCCGTTTCCAATGGCCTATGCGACAACAACAGAAATGCCCATACCCTACCTAACGCAGGAAGCTTCAACGTCGTGGCGGGCAGGCAGCTGCTGATAGACGACGTGACAGTGCCACCAAGCGTAAAATTAGGCGACGAGATTGCCATCACGGTAAAGGCAAGAAATCCGACTATAAACACCAGGTTCGGGAAAGCGACATGCACGTTCATAAAGCCTGAAAACGGCGGAAAAGAAACAAAGTCGTCTGACCTATGCGTGCAAATCGGTGCGGGCCAGACCAAGTTCATAGACGTAAAGATCAAGCCTGCCATACCAAAAGACTGGATAGTTGAAAGCTGCCAGATCGAAAGCGGGACAAGCGACACGCAATGCACGTCCTCGTCTCCTGACGACAAGCGTATCTCCGGAAAGCACTTCATTGTGACAACAGAAGCCGCAGGAGCCATCACACTGGAAGATGCAACGCCGCCAGCGAACCCGGTAATCTATGTCGAGAGCACAACATCTGTGAGCATAAAGAACACAGGCAGCGCTTCAAAAGGCACTGTGACATGCAAATTCAACAAGGGCACGAACACGAAGCAGAGTTCGTCATCATGTACTGACGTGGCAGGCGGCACAGCGCAGGCTCCCGGCTCCACTCAAGCGCAGCTTAGGACAACATTCGACGCAACAGGGACATGGACTCTCAACGAATGCTCTATCGCATTCTCGGGCTCGTGCGGCGGAACAGCGCAGCCGATAACGAAGCAATTCACGAACAAGAACTTTGACGTGACCGACCCGAGGACGTCTGTGATCACGAGCGTCCAAATGCCAACAAATCCGCTGGTGTTCAGGAAGGCCACGCTGAAAGCCAATGTGTATAAACCTATTAACGAGCCGCTCAGCAATGTTCGGGTGACATGCTATGCCTTGGCTACTGGGGGCGGCGTAAAGACCATAGGGCCTTCGACCTGCGTGCCAATGGATCCGGGAAGCCAAAAGACAATTGATCTCGATTTCACGCCTGATGTCAGCGGAACATGGATTGTCGGGAACTGCGAGGTTTCGATATCACAGATGGCATGCGATCAGAACACGCAACTGCCGGTGACCAGCCGTATAGGAGGCAACGGACAAATAGTCGGGACATTCGACGTGAAGACAGGAGACAAGCTAATAATAGAAGCCGCTATACCAGGAGGAAACAAAAAAGTAGGACAGGATGCAACAGCTGTAGTCAGTGTGAGAAACCCGACAACCCTGACAAGATTCGGAAGCGTGACGTGCGACTTCATAAAACCCAGCGGCACTTCTACAATCAGGCAGACCACTGCGGCATCGCCGTGCTCGCGGTTCGACCCGTCACCCAGCGCGTCGCAGGTTCAGAACTTCCTGTTGAAGACGCCAGCTGACATCGACGGGCTATGGAAGCTTGACACGTGCACTGTGAAGGGAACATTCACCGTGCCGAATCTTGCGCAGCCGGACTGCTCGGCAGCGACGGCTGATTATACTTTTGACGTGAAGAAAGACTTCACTGTCGCGCCCGTAGGCAAGCTGGCGTTCGGCGAATTCCAGCTTGCGGATATACAGGTCGGGCAGACAGGGCAGGTGAAGGCCGGCGTGGCGAACGGCGACGATGCGCTGTTCTACGGCCAGATGGAATGCACGTTCAGGAACACGACGAACAATGCAGTGAAGAACTCGTCCGCGTGCACCGCGATAAATGGCAATGCCAATGCCAACGTGCAGCTTGTCGCAAGCATATTCGGCAAATACCCGACCACATGGAGCGTGGAACAATGCACGCTCAGCGCTTCGCGCACTCCCGGCACGTGCGCCAATCCGTCACTGCACGACACGCAAATCAATGTAGGGACAATCAAGGTCGCGACCGAAGCCGCAGGAGCCATCACATTGGAAGATGCCACGCCGCCCGCGAATCCGGTGATCTATATCGAGAGCACGACGTCAGTGAGCCTAAAGAATACGGGCAGCGCTTCAAAAGGCACTGTCACGTGCAAATTCAGCAAGGGCACGAACACGAAACAGAGCTCATCTGCATGCACCGACCTGGCAGGCGGGACATTGCAGGCGGCCGGTTCCACGCAGGCACTTGTGAAGACAACATTCGACGAAACAGGGACATGGACGCTCAACGAGTGCACTCTTGCATTCTCAACCTCTTGCGGCGGAACTACGCAGCCGATAACAAAGCAATTCATAAACAAGAATTTCAATGTCATTGACCCCACAACTTCAGTGATTACCAGCGTGCAGATGCCAACAAATCCTGTCCCGCTAGTATATAGGAAGGCCACGCTGAAAGCAAATATATACAAACCGATGAACGAGCCGCTCAGCAATGTCCGCGTGACATGCTATGCGTTTGTAAGCGGCCAGGCGAAAGGCATAGGACCCTCGAACTGCGCGCCTGTCGAATCGGGGAGCCAGAAGACAATTGATGTTGATTTCACTCCTGACGCTAGCGGAACATGGACTGTCACGCGCTGCGATCTCGCAACATCAGCGCTTGCGTGCGATCAGAACACGCCAATACCTGTAACGAGCAGCATTGGCTCATCAAGCCAGCCGGTCGGGACATTTGACGTGAAGACAGGGGACAAATTCATAATATCGCAGGTAACTCCACCAGGAAACCTCAAGGTCGGGCAAGACGCAGTTGCGACAGTGCAGGCCAGGAACCCTACCACTATTACAAGATTCGGCAGCGTGACATGCGACTTCATAAAGCCTGGCACAACGACCAAGCAGACCACTCAAGCATCGGCATGCCTGCGGTTCGACCCGTCGCCTGCATCATCACAGGCGCAGAATGTTGCAGTGAAGGTAACAGCTGATATCGACGGGCTATGGAAGCTTGACACGTGCACTGTGAAGGGGACATTCACCGTGCCGAACCTGGCGCAGCCTGACTGCTCGGCGGCTACTGCTGATTATACTTTTGACGTGAAAAAAGATTTCACTGTCGCGCCAGTAGGCAAGCTGGCGTTCGGCGAATTCCAGATGGGCGACGTACAAGTCGGGGAGACAGGACAAGTGAAGGCCGGCGTAATGAACGGCGACGACGCGCTGTTCTACGGCCAGATGGAATGCACGTTTAGGAACACCACGAATAATGTGGTGAAGAATTCCTCGGCATGCACCGCGATAAACGGCAATGCCAACGCGCAGCTCACCGCGAGCATATTCGGGAAATTCCCGACGACATGGAGCGTGGAACGATGCACGCTCAGCGCTTCGCGCACTCCCGGCACGTGCGCCAACCCGTCGGTGCATGACACGCAGGACAAGATCGGATCGATCAAGGTCACAGCAGAGCCGCTTCCAACCATCACGGCAGTGCAGCCTCCTGTGACAGTCGCGCTTGGCGCCGAAGGCGTGACATCGATAGTCACGGAAAACAAGGGCAGCAACAAGTACGGGACCGCGAGCTGCAAGTTCCGGGATCCCAACGGACAGTTATCCAGCCAGTCATCATCCTCATGCGCGCTGCTGGCGGGAAACAGCCAGAGCACGACGCTCGAAGTGCGAAAGATATTCTCTGTGACAGGACAATGGACGCTCATATCATGCTCGCTGAACTCGAGCACATCGGCTTCCTGCGCAACAAACGTGACTGTGGACGAGGAGCAAGCCGGAAAGACCATAGACGTCACGAAACCGAACTACATGTTCATCGCAAACAAGGAGCTCCCGACGACGGTGATAAAAGGAAACGTCGCGCAGATAAATCTCACGGTGGAGAATCCGCTCGGCGACAACCGCTTCGCGCTTGTTTCATGCACCCTCAGCACTCCCGGAGGACAGAGACCTGTCTCGAACTGTACCGGAGTTCCAGCAGGGACGCAGCGCAAATCAGGGCTCAACATAGCCACAGATTCTTTCGGGACATGGACGCTGTCCCAATGCTCGGTAAAGGCGTCATTCAACGCGCAGTGCGGCGCCGCCCAGGACCAGGAGCAGAGATCGAACCTCGGGTCTTTCGAGGTTGTCAGGGGGACAAAATTAACAGCGTCAAACTTCGTCATGCCGCCTGACACGGACGCGGGGACGCAGGCAATAGTAGCGGCTAGCATCAGCAACCCGTCGCAGACAGACTTGTACGGCTTTATGAGCTGCACGTTCAGGACTCCCTTGAACTCGGCGCCGGTCAACAGCTCCGGATGCGTTCTTGTTCCGGGCGAGCAGAGCGCAAGCGCCAGGATATTCATCACGCCGAACGCAGCAGGCACATGGACAGTCGAATCCTGCACAGTGAAAGGCAGCTTCAATGCGGACTGCTCTGATAACCAGACGCATTTCACAAAACAGAACATCGGCGAATTCAAGGCGAAGCCGCCGCCCGCATGCAGCGCAAGCGTCAAGTGCCCAGGCACCGATGCCGCGTGCTTCTGCCCAGGCAGCGAGTGCAAGGCCTGCGGCGCCGGCGAGAAATGCGTGAACAACATATGCGTGACGCCGCAGGAATGCATCAGGGACGAGGATTGCAAGACAGGATTCATCTGCCAGTCCAACAAATGCGTCCCGGCGCCGGCTGTGCAGAAGGACCTGAGGATACTTTCTGCGCGCACTCTGGGCAATGTATTCAGGGGAGAGTTCGCGCGCGTCGAGATCGTCGCGAACGGAACAGAGGTTGATGACAAGTACGCGGCGGCAACATGCACGTTCAGGACGCAGTCAGGACAGAGCAAGACCAATAACTCGCAGTGCGCGCAGATACAGGCACGCACGCAGAAAACGCTCACAGCTCAGATTCGCGCCGACGAGCTGGGGACATGGAACGTGACATCCTGCGTGCTCAGGGCCTCGGCAAACCAGGACTGCTCGCCGGCTGCGGCGAACGACACAAGGAATAACATAGGAACATTCGATGTCAGCGCCGCGAGCAACCTCATCGTCGCGCAGATAATCCCGAAAGACACGCTCAACGGAACGACAGAGGACATAACAGTCAAAGTAGATAACCCGCTGACAGACAGCAGATTCGGAAGGGTAACATGCGACATAAAGAAGCCTTCAGGCGCGCTGATCTCCAGGATATCTTCGTGCGCAAGGGCTGATGCAGGAGCAACGAAAGACTTCCTGGTATCCGACATCGCGAATGAAATAGGGACATGGAACGTGACAAGGTGCTCTGTGTTCGAGTCGCTGAGATCCGACTGCTCATCCGGCAGCACTGTGCATTCGGCGAACGGCACGACTTTCATAGTATCAAGGGCAGACAAGATAACGTTTACTTCCGGACTGATATTCCCCGACAGCTTGCAGAACGGCTCCATGATAACAATAAGGTCGTCGGCGAGAAACCCGTCGGCAGCCGACACGTTCGCGAAGATGAGGTGCATATTCGTGCTGCCGCAGGGGACGCAGACTATGCTCGCCAACAGCTCGTGCTTCGTCATGCCGGGAGAAACTGCGCTGCCTGTCTCGGTTAGCATGCTGGTGAATAAGGTCGGGCTCTGGCAGATAGCTTCCTGCTCCATGATGGGCGCAAGCGATGCCGCGTGCTCTGACGAGGCCGCGCAGGCAACGAACTCGACAGGCGGCCAGTTCGTGTCAGTCGGGGCGCAGGTGAATAACCTGTCGATACTTGGAAAGTCCGCGACGCTCACAGCCATAAGCGGCGACACGGCGGAAATAAAACTGACATTAGGAAATGATAACGACTTCCTGCAATACACGAACATGACATGCGCGCTAAGGAATCCGGCGGGACAGGAAGAGAACATAACCTCACAGTGCAACCAGATAGCCGCGAGAGCGACGCTGGAACTGAACGTCACGAAGGCCGTGAATGACATCGGCATATGGAATGTAAGCTCGTGCAAAGTGGTCGCATCGACGTCGGCTGCGTGCGCAGGGGCGGTGCTGCAGAACACAAGCGACAACGTGGGCCTGATAAACGTCACGAACCCCACGGGCCTGATAATCACGAGCGTTTCCGGAAACGGAGGCGCGCTCAATGCCAGCCTGGCCAACGTGACTGTAACAGCGAAGAACCCGCTCTCCCAGAGGAAATTCGCGCTGCTCGGATGCGACATACGCTCGCCGAGCGGAAGGAACTTCACGAACAGCACATGCACCGGGCTGAATGCAAACGACATGAGAGCGATCAACCTTTCGTTCTTTGTGGACGAAGTCGGCACATGGAGCATACCGCGATGCAGCATAAACGCATCAAGCAGCTTCGACTGCTCGAACTCGCAGCTCAATAACAACGTGACAGACGGGACGTTCAACGTGGCAAGAAGGATCAACCTCACATTTGTCAGCGCGGGCACAACAGCCCAGCGCGTATTCAACGGCACGCCCGTGACGGTAACGACAAGCATCAGGAATCCTTCAGAGACGGACTTGTTCGGGATAGTGACTTGCAGCTTCAAGATCGGAACAGCGACAAGGCAGAATTCCTCCGCATGCACATTGTTCAGGGGAGGCACTGCAACGCCGCAGAGCGTCAGCATTGTTGGCGACCTGCTTGGCACGTGGAACGGCGACATTTGCACTGTCACGGGAACGCTGAACGCGAACTGCGGGCAGGCTGACAGGCACGACACCACGAGCATTGCAGGCTCCGTGAACGTGACGACAGTGCCCGACATAGCGATCACGGGGCTGGACGTGCCTGAAGGAATAAACAGGAACACAACGGGGAACGCCGGTGTCACCGTGTTAAATAACGGGACTACATTATTCGCAACAGCGACATGCAACATCAGAAGCCCTGTAAATATTTTCACTAACTCAAGCGGATGCCAGCGGATCGACCCGGGATCAGCGACGATAGTCGTGCCATTCTTCGTGGACCGGATGGGCAACTGGTCGGTGTTCGGATGCTCTGTCAACGGCTCGACAAACAACACATGTGGCCAACCAAGACTGCATAATGTATCGAATATCACCAGAAACTTCAACGGCACCGGAAGGACATTGCAGATAGTCGACCCAGTGCTCAAGCCCGAAGATGGCCTGCAGGTCGGAGACCGCGCCGAGATACTTGTGACGATAAAGAACATAGACAGCGAGCTTCACAGAGGATTCGTGAATTGCACGCTAAGGCAGCCGAACAACGTCACAAAAGAAATAACGTCGGCGGCAGTGACGATACCGGTTGATGACACGAGATTGTTCAAACCCGTTTTCACGGCAGAGCTGTCAGGCACATGGAGATTAAGGTCATGCGCCGTTTTCAAGACAGACGCTCCCGCTTCCAAGGAAGAAAAGACAATAGACGAGATATTCCTTGTGGGCGGAGGCATCAGGCCGCCGCCGGGAGGCGTGTGCTCGCTGAACCAAGACTGCCCCGGCACGGACGCCAGATGCTACTGCTCGGGGCAGAGTTGCAGGGCATGCCCGACAGGCACGACGTGCAGGAACTACGTCTGCGAGAACATCATCCCGCCGCAATGCACTTTCGATTCCGACTGCCCGGTTGGATACAGATGCGACAGGGCAACTTGCATCGCAGGCGGAGGAACGCAGTGCACCTTCGACACGGACTGTGCTGTAGGACAACAGTGCGACAACGGCGTGTGCAACCCGAAGGCGGCGCAATGCACATACGACGAGCAGTGCCTGCCGACTTACAAGTGCATAAACAAGAAGTGCGAGAAAGAACAGCCGTCTGCCGAAGGGCAGCCTATAATAGCGCTGATCATAATAGTTATAGTCGCCCTCGCCGTTGCGATACTGCTGTTCGCGTTCATCAGGAGGCGCATCTCCAAGAACGACATATTTTCAGAAGTGGAAGGAAAGAACAAGAAAGAGGAAAAATAAATTTCAAAATGAACCAATACGATAGACGAACATAACGTATCCGATGATGTTTTATCGATGACTATGGTGTTTCGGTGATGATCGGAATATAGAAAACGGCAACAGAAAAAATGGACAAGACAGACAAAAACAACGCATACGACAGGGAGAGCTTGAAGGAAAAAGAGGAATGAAGAATGGAATTACCGACACGGAAAAGAAAGGGAATGGCGCTCCCGATATCGGCAATCGTAATCATAGCATTGGCCGTGCTTGTTGGCGCGGCAATCGCATTGTTCTTCCTTTCAACCGGCGGCAACCAGCTGTCGAAGATCCAGGCGGAACAGGTATTCAGGACAAAGTGCCAGACATACTGCGACCCGAGCAACGTTGGCAGGACACTTGCCACGGCAGCGATCCTTCAGCAGACCGACCCGCAGTTCATCAGCGCGTGCGAAATAAAAGGCATTCCCCTGAGGGACAGCAAAGGCGCTGTATCACCGCTTGTCTGCATAAAGGCGTGCCCGTGCAACGTGGAACCGACAACTGACGGCAGCAAATGCCGCAGCGACTGCGGCCTTATCCTCAGCGGCTCATTCAGCAAGCCATCTGACGAATTAAAACAGCGATATGACCAGTGCGCCGCCCAGTGCCCGGTATGATTACAAACTTCTTGCAAACTTTTTGGTATTATAATTATAGTGAAGCAAATAAGTAATCTGGATATTATACATTTGCTTCACATATAGCAAACAAGGAAGTAATACCTGTTTATTTCCTTGTATTGCTATATAAGGTGAAAACTCGAAGTTAAGCAGAGCTTAACTTGAGTCTCCAAAAGACTTTCCTTAAAGTCTTTTGCTAGAAGTTTGATCAAAAATGGTTGAGGTATAATCAGAAGTTGAAAAAGGACGAACATATTAGGATTTGCATAAGATATGTTGTATAGTATTCTGCAAATCCTATATAGCGAATTCCGTTTCCATGTAACATACCTAACGCAATTCTCTATAACGTATCCGATGCTGCTGCTGATCATTACGACTAAAATCCGGAAATTACCAGCCAATTACGGGCTACAATCCAGAACAAAACGTTTATTAAGGGCTGCTACAATATATTATTACTATAATAATACTCATCTAAAATTGGCGGTGATTTAATGGCTAAAAGACGTGCAAGGAATCCGAGGCCGAGATCAAGAACAAGGGCGAGGAGACCTAATAAATCCTTACTGACGAAGGAACAGCTTTTCCTGAACCGGCACGACGAGGAGAAGGTGCTGCTCTTTACGACCGGCATAGTGCTGGGCGTGGGGCTGGCCGCGTCGCTGCTTGACAAGTTCATATATGGCGGGCTCGTCGCGCTCGTGGTCGCGCTGGTGCTGATATTCATAGAGAGCAACCAGAAGTTCCATGCTTGATTTTTGTTTTTCCAATCAGGTTTTTTCTAATCAAGTTTTTTCATATACGTTTTATGCAATAACATCATCGCATAGGACTGGTTCCTCATACGGCCATCAAAAACAGCATAAAAAGACAGCAGCCTCACAGCTAGCAGAAAACTTCATTTTTTGTGCTTCATTCTTTCAACTTCGTTCAATAGCATTTTGCCTTCTTTTGTAATCCTGTAGAGCCTCCATTTGTGGGCATCAGGATTCATGCATTCCACGATATTTCTCTTTACCAGATGCCCGAGTTTCGTGCTTACATTCGACTGGGCAACGTCGATCTCCTTTGATATCTGCAACGGAGCAAGCGGGGACTTGGAATCAAGGCATTTCAGTATCTCAAGGCTCGTCGGGCTTCCCAGCAAGTAACCTATATTTTCCCATTTCATGCTATAAAGATGGATATGCATGAACCATTGAATTTCCATGAAGTGCGTATGAGTAGCGTATGACTTTAAATATTGGGTTATGTAAATACAGAAAAGCGACAAGGCCAGAGGCGGGGTGAATTCGTGAAGGTAAAGGCTACTTTTGTGATAGAGGAAGACCTGCTCATCAGGCTGAAGATGGCCGCCGTCAAGAGCAGGAGATCTTATTCTGAAGTCGTTGAAGAACTAATCAAGAAACAGCTGGGTGGAAGGGGATGAAACCAAAGTCCTGTATATTGATATTTTTTCTGGCATGTATAGTACTTTCCGTATTCTCCCTAACAGCCTCCGCGACCACGCAGAACCTGATAAACGTCCAAGGAAAAGCAGTCAACAAGACAACCGGAACGTTGATAACAGTCGGCAACGTCTCGGTGCGCATCTACGCCGCGCCGGACAACGGGACAGCGGCGCACAGCGAGACATTCACGAACGTCATCACGAACGGCACATTTTCTGTTCAAGTGGGCAACAGCACGACGCTCAACCTCACCTACAACCAGGTCTACTGGCTGGAGATAGACGTGAACGGCGAAGAAGTCGTCGGGAACGCGACAGGGGCGGCGGGGAGGAGGGCGTTCATCTCGACGGCGGGGCCGGATGCAAGTATTTTGATTGTTAATGACACCAGCAGGAACGTCGGGGTCAACATCACTAACCCCGGGGGGATTTTTCAAGTCAGCGCGGGCGGGACATCAACGGCTTTGTTTGTTAATGGGACGACAGGGTATGTAGGAATCGGGCTCGCAAATCCCGGGCAGACCCTCACCGTCGCCGGCACAGGGAACTTCACCTCGACGCTCTGGGCGGGCTCGACTATCACGGGCATCAACGGACTGACAATCTCGGCAGGGACAATATCTTTGCCAGCATCATCAATCTCGCAGAACACCATAAACGGCCTGACAATTCCAGCAGCGAACATAAGTGCAGGAACATTCGCATCAGGCCTCTTCACATTCCAGAACAACCTCACAGTGGCGCAGAACCTGACGGCGGGAAACACTTTGTGGATAGATTCGGCGCTTAACAGGGTCGGGATAGGGACGACGGGGCCAGTGGCAAAACTGGAAATAAAAGAAAGTTCTACCGGTGCTGGGAATGCAAGAACCCAACTGTCGGGTGATGGCAATAACGCAAAAGGAACTGTATTGGGAGCGCTTGATTTCTTGAACAACGACGCTTCTGGAGATGGCCCTAATGTTGCGGCAAAGATTGAAGCCCAATCTTTTCTTGCCACTTTTGGCTCGGGCGCAGATTTGGTTTTTTTCACGGACGACGCCAACAATCATGGGGAAGGACTAGCTGGTATTGAGAAAATGAGAATAACAGGCGGCGGCCTCGTCGGCATCGGGACGACATTGCCTGTCTCCGAATTCGAAGTCAACGGCACCGCGCCAACGATCTCCCTGCAGAACGGGACGCTGAGCGGGAGGATAAATTTTGACGTGAATGCGACAGGGGATTTGATTGTGAATTCTTCCTCGACGAACAATATTTTAGCCGTGCAGAAAGGGGGGAACGTCGGCATCGGGACGACGAGTCCACAGGGACTATTGCATGTAAGAGGTTCAAGCCCGAGGCTGAGGGTGTCTGGTACAGCAGTGAGCCAAAGCGTGATACTCGACCTTCTGCAAGTGGATACTGCAAGCGCAGAAACCGGCTGGTTCATTTATTCTGAGGGAGACACGCAAGACATGATATTCAGAAGCGTGCAGGCTGGAGCAGGAACAACGCGCGTGGTGATTGATAATAGCACCGGCAACGTCGGCATAAACACCACCTCCCCCTCGGGGCTGCTGCAAGTCAATGTCAACGGGTCGGATGTGTTTCATATCAACGAGACGGGGAGGGTGGGGATAGGGACGGCGAGTCCGGGGGCGATTCTTCACACCGAAACCAGTACGACGGATTTCGAAGGTTTAAGAATATTAAATTCCAATGCTGCTTCTGGTACTATTACTTCCTCTTATCTCCAATTGGGAATAACCAACTCTGTCGCGGCGACTTATGTCAGAATTGCGGCTTTAGAAGGGTCAGCAAATGACAGACCAGGAATAAGTTTTTCAATCGCTGATACTTCTGGAGGAACTCCTGTTGAGAAGATGCGTATAGATAACGCAGGCAACGTCGGCATCGGGACGGTTGCGCCTGTTTCGAATGTCGACATAAACGCCTCAACTCCGAAATTCTCGCTCCAGAACGGGACACTGAACGGAAGGATAAACTTCAATCTCAATGCGACCGGTGACATGACCGTCAACTCGTCAAGCACGAACAATATTCTGATAGTCAACAAGAACGGCAACGTCGGCATCGGGACGACGGGACCTTCGGCATTGCTTGACGTGAACAGCAGCTCTGCGGACTTGCTCCTGAACGTGAGGAACACGGGGACATCGTACCTGGCCGTGAACAGGACTTCGGGCAACGTCGGCATCGGGACGACGGGGCCTGGGGCTTTACTACATGTTAATAGCAGCGGCGTTTCTGCTACTGGTGGGACAATTACAAACGTTGGAGTATATCGCATTCATACTTTTACTTCAAACGGAACATTTACAGTTACGGGAAGTGGAAATGTAGAAGTTCTTGTGGTTGCCGGCGGAGGCGGAGGCGGTAGATATTATAGCGGCGGAGGCGGAGCTGGCGGGTATGTATATAACGCTTCTTTTGCTGTAACCGCACAAGCATATTCTGTTACTGTTGGTGATGGTGGAGCAGCGGGAACTATTAATACTGGAGACTATGGCAGAGATGGAACAAATTCGGTATTTGGTTCTATTACAGCCATTGGCGGCGGAGGTGGAAATGGTAGTGACAGTAGCGGTGCTGCTGGTAGAAATGGAGGTTCTGGCGGCGGCGCTGGCGGAACTGGAACTGCTTCAGGAGGAAACGCTACCTCAGGACAAGGAAATGCTGGAGGTGCTACCAGTGGCAGTGGCGGCGCTGGCGGAGGCGGCGCTGGCGAAGCTGGACAAACAAAAACCTTAGGTGGGAAAGGCGGCGATGGTCTCGCTTCAAGTATTTCTGGTTCTTCTGTAACTTATGCCGGCGGCGGAGGCGGCTCGATGCCTACTCCCGGTGCTGGCGGTGCAGGTGGTGGTGGTAAAGGTGCTACTGATAGTGTTGCAGCTGATAGTGGAACTGCTAATACTGGCGGCGGAGGGGGCGGAGGTTCAAATCCACAAGCAGCTGGTGCGGGTGGTTCCGGGATAGTTATCATTCGTTATAGTACAGCATCTGCAATTTTTCAAAATGGCAACGTCGGCATCGGGACAGTGGCGCCCGCAGCGACTTTGCACGTCAACGGGAGCGGGTCGTCTTCGTCCGGATTGAGGATAACAAACGGGACGACTGAAGTCATGTATGTGAACACAACTTCGGGCAACGTCGGGATTGGGACGGCGGGACCGGGAGCGATATTGGATGTTCAAAGTGCCAATGCACAACTAATGGTAACCTCAACAACTGGCACTAATTATGTCAGGGGGTCATGGTTTAACACAGGTGGACAGTTTTATCTGGGAAGAGAACAAAGTGCAGGTGGCGGTATTTTAACAGGGTCTTCTGCTTATGCCGGAATTGTTGCCGTAACTGGAACTTATCCGCTTCAATTTGGTGTTAATAATGCTGTGACGATGACAATGTTAAGCGGCGGCAACGTCGGCATCGGGACGACGGCGCCGAAGGATTTGTTTGAGGTGAAGGACGCCAGCTCGGAAGGGCTGCTGTTCATATCAGGGGTGACGGCGAACGTGGCGAACACGGCAACCGGGCTGTTCAACTTCACGCTGCCCGGGACGGACAACGCGGTCGCTGTTACGCTGCAAGTGCATGGCATATCCACGGGACAGGCATGGTTCAGCTTCAAGCAGGATTTTATAGCGGCGAACAACGGGGCCATCAACACGGCAACAGGGACTGCCGTAACCAATGCCGGCGGCGCCACGATGACACTGGCTACTGACGGCACTACTGTGATCGTGAAATTCAACCACGGCTCGACTACAGCCGCGTCGATGAGCTGGAGCGCAGTCATACAGGGAGATGTCGGGACGATAACGAAGTTTGCATAGTGAGGCAATAAAGATGAAAGCGAAAAACCTAGGAATCAAGCCACGGCTGGCAGAGCTGGAGTCGAATGTGAGATGGTTATGACAATTCAAGGAAATGAAGAGAACAGAAACCTGACCTGCACGAAGAACGCTTTGGTGAATACGACTGATTACGGGTGGAGGAAGTTGTACGCTTCTGAATCGACCACGAACAGGTTCAGCGACGAGGGCAAGGCTAACACGACGAACGGGACGGGAGTTGTTTATCTTGACCCCATCTATATGGAGACTGTGAACACGAACGTTTCCACGGCTGAAGGGGATTACACTGTCCATCTGACTGCTTACGGGAAGGCTTCGCTCTATGCCGAGGCGCAGTATGATGACAGGTTCGTGGTTAAGAGCGCGGACGGGAGCGATGTGCGGTTCAGCTGGCAGGTTTCTGCATTGCGGCGCGGGTACGAGCAGTACCGGCTTGAGGAATGGAACAACGGGTAAAGCCGAGTATAGAAATGTATATAAAAGGCTTAAATATATATTTATTAAGAATATAGATATTACAGGCAGAAAGTGATGAAATGCCAGTCACGATAGACAACAACCTTGACGTCTGGATAAACGGCAAAAAATTGTGGATGACATTGCATATCAGGGATGAAATGGACAAATACGGGAAAGACACGCTGTTTGTCGCCAAAGTCATTGACAATGGCGAGCCACGGCTTGTGTCGAGGAAAGAGCAGCGTTTTGAATCAATGTTGGCTGTGGGAAAAGAAAAATGGATCGTTGTTTATTTTGTAATGAACAACAAACTGCTTGCAAAACATTTGGGCAAACTTGCAAAGAACTGAAAGTTCTTTGAAGTCTCGAAGAACTTTGTTCTTCGAAGAGACGAGAGATCCAACAAAAGGAGGAGATTATGATGGCAGAAATGAAAAATTGCGCATGCGGGGGCAAAATGGCAGAAACATCGGCAGAGAGAAGCGGCATAAAATTAAATGGACTGAAATGCAAGAAATGCGGCGAGATATACTTCCCCAGCTCCGAGATGATGAGGTACGAGATTCTCACTGGCAGGAGCAGCCTCGTGAGAAAAGTGCGAAAATCGGGGGATTCCATGATAGTAACCGTCCCGAAGCAGATCATCGAAAGATTCAGCGTCCATGAAGACGACATGATTTATTTCGAGACAGGGGAGAACGGAAAAGAAATAACAATAAGAATACTGCACTCTCACGAGAAGTAAAAAATCACAGGTTCGTTGTGAAGAGCATGAATACGGGAAAATCTATCTGGCCATAAAAATGTACAAAGAAGGAAAGGTATCGATTGAGAAAACAGCCAAAGAGCTTAGCTTATCGATCAGCGAAGCAATAGACATGATGGCGGAATTCGGCATAAAGGCACCGATAGATTTTGAAGATTACCTGAAAGGATACAAGCTCGAGAAGATATTTTAGCATTGCGCGAAACGCGGCGAAGAGCCTGAAAGGGAGCGACATCCGATTTGCATAGGAAGTTTCTGTGTTCCGAAAATTGTATCTTCATATTGGAAGAAACAAAACAAACAATGTTGAGATGCCATGCTCCCATGAAACCCACGGCTTCAGCCGTGGGATACAAGAAAGAACAAAGTTCTTTTTGTACAGGCGAAACAAAGTTTCGCCATGTATTAGGAGCATTTCATAAAGACAACTTTCAATGAATAATCATGAAGCAAAAAGAATCGAAGCAGCTTCTTTCGCAAACAAAAGTTTATAAGGTGTTTGCAAAATGACACAGATCGAAGTCACATTCCTCGGGACGACAGCGGGGATACCCACTAAATACAGGAACCACGCCAGCATCCATCTGCTATACAGGAGCGAGACAGAATCGCAATTTCTCTTTGACTGCGGGGAAGGGACGCAGAGGCAGATATTCACCGCCGGGCTGAACTTCATGCGGCTGAATGAGATATTCATCTCGCACTGGCACGCCGACCATTTCGCCGGCCTCTTGGGTCTCATGGAGACCATGAACCTCGAGAAGAGGCAGAAGCAGCTCACGATATTCGGGCCGGAGGCGGGGCGCTTTGTCGATACGCTTCTTGACCTCGGGTATGCGTCGAAGAACTTTCCCATCGTTGCCAAGGACGTGCCATTCGAGGGCAGCGAGATAGCGACGCTCTTCGACGACCCGGAATTTTATATCGCGTCCATTCCCGCGAAGCACGGGATACCTGCCGCGTCATTCGCGTTCATAGAGAAGGACCGGATCAAGATAGACAAGGAGAAAATAAAAAAACTCGGCCTGCCGCCGCAGGGAGCCATGTACGGGAAGATGAAGGAGCAGGGATACGCGACGTTCAAGGGGAAAAAGATAATGCTTGAAGAGATCGCAATGGTCGAGAAAGGCAAGAAAGTCGTCTATTCCGGCGACACGATGGTGACCAAGAACATGGTGAAGCTCGCGGAGAACGCCGACCTGCTCATACATGACAGCACGTTCTTCGAGGAGGACGTGTTCGACAAGCAGTACAGACACACGACTTTCGAGGACGTCCTGAAGATAGCGGAAGAGGCGAACGTGAAGCAGGTTATACTGACGCACATCAGCAGGCGGTACCAGAACGTAGAGGCCATGAAGGATAAGATCAAGGACTTCCCCAACGCGAAGATCGCGAAGGACTTCATGAAGGTCGTTTTGGAGTGACTCAAGAAAATCAGATTACGAGTTCTTAACAGATGAGTATACAAGATTTTAGGTTTATATGTCCAAATGATTATGAATAATAATGATTAAAAGGAGTAAATATCTGAATCAAAAAAGAATGATCGTAACTTTAATCATAGTATTATTTGTCATTTTCGCTAGCGGATATTTTGCTTTGCTCAATAAACCAGCAACAAGTACCGCGACAAACAAGAGTATTCAATATGCATGTAGAGTTCCTTGTACTGGGGCGGCACCTGATCCAGAGGTCGAAATGAAATGTTATCGGCAGACAACCCATGAACAGTGTAGTGCATATAAATCGGACAAGTTTCCTTATGGATGCCAATGGGCATCAATAGATTATGAATGTCCTCCGTTGCCATAAACTGGATTTGATCAAAGATAATCGCTTATGGCTTTACAAACTTATAGAAGTAATTCAAAATTATATCCATACATTATTCCTACTCTGTGAGTCAAAAGGGTTGTAACCAAACTGGGCTACGAGCCCTATAAAAGGATTTTCTTGGTTTATAAATTTATAAGCACAAATTGGTAAAATGAAACTCGAGTATTCGAAGCACTGGAACAAGAGAAAATTATACAGAAAAGGGGTAACTGATGACTTTATCATTTATGCAGTCCAGAATTCATCCATCTTGAAAGACAAATATTGGGAAGGTGCACTGAATGCCATTGCCAGAATACTGCATTCTGGCTGGATTAGGTGAATAGTATGGAGATGTCATATGACGATGAAGAGGATATACTGAGCATTCAATTAAGCAGCGAAGCTTATTGGAAAAGCATAGAATTACCTAACGGGGTAGTCTTTGATGTCGCTAAAGATGGCAAAATAACTGCAATAGAAATATTAAAGGCGAGCAAAGTGTTCTCCGGGGATGTCAAGAAGGTTATCGAATTGGCAAAACAATCATAAATACAGCTCCTCAAGTAACCGCCTGAACATAAAACGTAATTATTTCTTTTTGCGCTTGAAAGAAGCATAGCCATACCAGCCGTTCCTGCTGTTCCAGCCGGCTATGATTTTTGCAGGACCGGTATTCGCGCCGCCGCTTACTATATGTTCGCGAGCAGTCATGTGTTTTTGATAGTCTTCAGATCTCTTGAACCCGTAGCCGGCAATCCATCTACCTCCGAATGTCTGGAACGCATCTATCCTTTGCTGATTACTTTTCGGCGTTCTTGAAAAATTATAGCCCACTGCGGAATCGCCATTATCGCTGAGATGCGTGTTCTGCGGAGCATTTGATATATGAAACCCCCATGCAGGAGAATGCACAATGGGATTTTGCGCCAGATCAATCCGCTGCGCATCGGAGACTTTTCTGCTAAACAAGTTCCTGCCACTTTCTCCGCGACGAAGCACACCAAAGAACGCGTGGGATCTGCCGTCGCTGTGATAGAAATTATACGTGAGATCTTCACGGCCATAATAGAGACCCAGCCGGTCCTTTTTGCTGAACTGCAAATCAGGCAACGGTTCAGCTTTTCTCGAATACACCGCAGCAAGATGATGTTTTCCAAAATCCGGAAAGACGCCTGCCGAAACTATGGAAGTCCCGCTGTAGTTGCCGTAGCCGGCAAAAACTTTCAAAAACCTGTTCAAGCCGATTCTTGCGTGCGCTTCAGCTGATTTTTTGCCGGAAAGATATTCAAAACTCGAGCCAATGGTAAAGCGCTCGTCTTTTGACTTGCGGATCAAATACAGGCCAAATTCCTTTTTCCCGGGACTTTTTGAGGCGATGAGCTTGAGATTTGTCTTCGAAGGCGGAAGAAAAGCGCCAAAACTATAATTTGCAGGGTCCAGGAAGCCTATACGTACGCGCGGCCCGCCTTCCCAATAGCTTGCATATGCCGACTTTTCATTGTCCTTGCCGCCGTAGGACAAGTTGAGCTTTTCTTCTGCCTGCTGCGCTGCTACGCGCGGAGCTGCAAGGGCTGCGCCGAGCAAAAGTACGCCAAAAGCTTTTCTCAGGTAGTTCATGAAAATCGTTTAAAAGATGGCAGAAACACTCTTAAAGCCGCACATTGCAGCTATTTCTTTTTCACGTAGGAAAGATACATTCCGTTGTTGCTTCCAAAACTTCCGATTACCCTGAAAGGGCCGAGAGCTGTTCCTGCATATGCGTTTGTAGAATACGTTACTTTACTTCCTGCGTCTTTTCTTTGGACACCAAACCCGAAGATTATCGGATAGGTTCCTGAATTTTTTGTGACATAGAATTCAAAAGTTTCATCATTTTTGTCGCCAGTCCTGCTATACCTCGTCACGAGAACGAAACGCCCCATTTCGCTCGGGTGAATGTTAGGCAGAGGCGCGTCGAAATCCTGGTTGCGCACGCGGCGGAACATCTGCTGCGCGAGATCTTTCCTGTCGAGATAGAATGCATTTGGCGTGAAAGTCCGTTGATATTCAGACTTGCCAAATCTCAGGAAACCAGTATAGGATGCGTTTGTGCCATCGAATCTCAGAAGGCCTTTGTAATGCCCTTCGACTCCGAAAAACAATGCTTCAGCATGCCTTTTTTGCAGGCGTTCAGTGCTATCGCCGCTTCTGGCAGCAACAACGGCCCCGAAGTGAAGTTTTTTGTAATTGAAAAAGTCGCCTGCTGTCAAAGCAGAACGACCTGACGTGTTTGCATAACCTGTGAAGATGTTATGAGAGCCAACAGGCAATATGGCGTGCGCTTCGGCCATTTTCAATGTTTTGTTTTTGTTCCTATCTCTTATTCGCTCATAGCTGACGCCGAAAAACTTTTTCCTGCCATTATCATCAGAGAGATTTTCATAATAAAACCCTAGCTCGTCTTTTCCTTCATCTCCGCTTTCATCCTTAACACCCGTGGCTTTCAGCTCGCCGAACCTAAATTTATGCAGACTGCCAATTTCATGCCTTGCAGGGGAAGAATATTTGAAGAGCGCAACAGGGTTCTTCTGCCAGTAGGAGGCAGATGCAGTTTTCTTCGAGGAATCCACATCTATCCTTACCTGTGCATTAGCACCCTGCACCAGCAGCGCAGCTGCAGCCGCCGCTACAAAATGTTTCAGTTTCATGAGCATACCACACCAGAAATATTGTTACTATATAGTTGTCACTTGACTTATAGATATGGGGTGGTGATATGCTACTACAGTTTTATAAATAGCGGTGCGGATGTAATTGCATGACGTTTCTTACTGAAATAGGGCTGACGGAAAACGAGTCAAAAATTTATCTGGCGTTGCTGGATAAAGGGGCGTTATCCGTAAACAAAATTTATGAAGAAACAGGGGTATATAGAAGGAATATATACGACATACTGAACAAGCTGATTTCCAAAGGCCTTGCAACTTTTGTCATAGAAAACAAGAAAAAGGTTTTTCAGGCGACCGATCCAAAAAGAATACTTGTATTCCTGGAGGAGCAAAAGAAGCTTGTAGAAGAAAAGGAAGAATTAGCAAGGGAAAAATTGCCCGAACTGGAAAAAAAGTTTGAAAGAAAAACCTCAACAATAGAGGCAGAGATATACAGGGGCTATGAAGGAATCAAAACCATATGGGAGGACACGCTGAACTACAAAGAGATACTGTTTATAGGGTCAGGCGGTTTTGGGTACCAGAAAATGCCCCGATACTGGATAGCATTCAACAAAAGAAGACTGAAAGCCGGAAGCAAATGGAAACAGCTTGCCATAGAGGAGCTAAGAGCATCGCCGATGATAAGGGAAAAACTCATCGAAACAAAGTTCCTTCCAAAAGAACTGACAGGACCGCCGAACGTGATATGGATATATGGCAACAAAATGGTAAATATATTATGGATTAACGTACCAATAGCATTCGTAGTGAATGACAAGGAAATAGCAGAGAGCTACAGGAAATATTTTAACTTCCTCTGGAGAAAGATTGCCAAGGACTAGATACCAATGGAACAAAAAAGATGGCACACATTGAGCGCGGAAGAAACGCTGAAAGAGCTCGGCACGACAAATAAAGGGCTCAGTACCAAAGAAGCCGAGGCGCGCCTGCTGCAATACGGGAAGAACGAGCTGCTGGAGAAGAAGAAGACGAGCGACCTGCGGCTGCTTCTTGAACAATTCAAGAACGTCCTGGTCATTGTCCTGATATTCGCCGCGGCTGCTTCCATCCTGATCGGCGAGCTGATTGACGGGGCCGTGATCGCCGCAATACTGGTCATCAACGCATTCCTCGGGTTCTACCAGGAAAGAAAAGCGGAGAACGCGCTGGCTGCGCTGAAAAGAATGACCACTGCAAAAAGCACCGTGATCAGGGACGGCAGGAAGATCGTCATAGAGGCGAACCTGCTGGTGCCGGGAGACATCATCGTCCTGACAGAGGGGGACAAGGTGCCGGCGGATTGCCGCATCATGGAACAGAACAACGTCAAGATAGACGAGTCCATGCTGACTGGAGAATCCGTGCCCGTCACAAAGCAGACAGCGCAGACCGGGGACGATGCTTTGGCTGACAGGAAGAACATGGCTTTCTCCGGCACAAGCGTCGTGTACGGCAACTGCACTGCTGTCGTGACAGAGACTGGCATGGGAACAGAGTTCGGGAAGATCGCCGAGCAGCTGCAGGGAAAAGAGGAGCCGACGCCGCTGCAGCGCAGGCTGGCTGTGCTCGGGAGGCAGCTTTCGGCCGTGATACTCGTTATTGCAGCCGCGATTTTTGCCGCTGGATATGTGCATGGCATCCCGCTGTTTGAAATGTTTCTTGTTGCAGTTTCTCTTGCTGTCGCGGCAATACCTGAGGGATTGCCTGCCATTGTGACAATCACGCTGGCTATCGGGCTTGTAAGAATGTCAAAAAAGCGCGCTATCGTGAGAAGACTGCCGGCTGTTGAAGGCTTGGGGAGCGTGACGGTGATTGCATGCGACAAGACAGGCACGCTGACAAAGAATGAGATGACGGTCAGGAAATTGTACATTGATGGAGAGATTGCGGATTTTGACAGCACTGACATCAAGAAAAATGACGAGACCGAACTCCTTCTCATGACCGGGATGCTCTGCAACAACGCCACGGAGCAGACAGGAGATCCTACAGAAATAGCGCTTGTCAGATCGGCCAAGAAATACGGCCTGGAAGATATAAGGGAGAAAAAAAGCAGGCTCAAAGAGACCCCGTTCGCATCGGAAAGGAAAATGATGAGCGTCGTGTATGATGTGAAAGGGAAGAAGCTTTTTGCAAAAGGCGCTGTCGAAGAGATACTCAGCAGGTGCAGCAAGCTGCAGGAAAACGGCGCAGCGAGGCTGCTCACGAACACGGACAAGACAAAGATACTCGATTCCAACCAGAAACTGGCAAAGGACGCATTGAGGGTGCTGGCGTTTGCATACAAGCCAGTCGTGGATGCCGAAGCGGCAGAAAATGACCTCATTTTCATCGGCATGCAGGCCATGATAGACCCGCCGAGGCCCGAAGCGAAGGACGCGATATCGAGATGCTGCACGGCAGGCATAAAGGTGGTGATGATAACAGGCGACCACCAGAACACCGCAGAGGCGATAGCGAGGGAACTCGGGATCGAAGGCAGGTCGGTCACGGGCGCAGAGCTCGAAAAGATGGGAGACGACGAATTCGAGAAAATAGTCGATGACATAGGCATCTATGCGCGTACGTCTCCGGACCAGAAGACGAGGATAACAGAGGCGCTGAGGAAGAAAGGCCACATAGTCGCCATGAGCGGGGACGGCGTGAATGACGCTCCCGCGCTCAAGAAGGCGGACATCGGGATAGCAGTGGGCTCCGGGACGGATGTAACGAAAGAGGCCGCTGACATCGTTCTCACTGACGACAATTTCTCGACGATGGTCAGCGCAGTCGAAGAAGGCAGGGGCATATACGACAACATAAAGAAATTCGTCAGCTACCTGCTCTCAGCCAACTTCGGCGAGATCCTGATAATATTCGCCGCCATACTCATGAACCTTCCGCTGCCGCTCCTGCCATTGCAACTGCTGTGGATAAACATCACGACAGACGGGCTCCCGGCGCTGGCTCTCGGAGTAGAGGCGCCTGACAAGAACATAATGCAAAGAAAACCTAGAAATCCCAAGGAAAAGATACTGAACAGGCCGACACTCATCTTCATAATCTCTATAGGCATCATGCTCGCAGTCGGAGTGCTGGGGCTCTTTGCATATCACCTGCCTGACGTCACAAAGGCAAGAACTGTCGCATTCACTGCAATTACGATAGCGGAACTGTTCCTCGCGGTGAATTTCAGGTCCCGGCTCTGGATTCACAAGATAGGATTCTTCGGCAACAAGAAGCTTTTGCTTGCCATTGCTTCTTCCTTAGCTTTGCATTTGGCTGTGCTGTACACGCCGGTATTCGATGCCGTGTTCGACACCGTGCCGCTGGGCCTGCAGGAATGGGGGCTGATACTGGCGTTCTGCATAGCGCTGTTCGCAATCGTGGAGATTATAAAGGGAAGGATAAGCAAGTGATTAGACTTCAACAGGTGCCATGTTATGCAGATAGAGCAGCATATTGTCAAGATCGTCTGCAAAATCGGCTTCAGGGGGAAACGGCGCTAAAAGCGCATAAAAATCTGTATACTCTATCTGCCCCTGAAAATATGACTGAAGGCTGCCTGTACAGAGGTCTTCCTTCAGCCTCCGGATTATGTCGGACGTAAGCAAATACGGGCTGTCCGCGTAAAATACAGAATTCTTCTTGGTATCTCTCCTGTTATGCCACGCTGATAAAAAACTTACAACCCGGCTGCCATCAATGGCGATTCTTAACTTTCTTTTGTCGCTGCGCAACTTATATGCTGAAAGTACCTGGTCATACTGTGTTTTTCTTATTTTGCACATCTCTCTCAGGTAAGACGCATCCGGCGGCGCATGGCCACAAATCTGCAAGAACGGCTCCTCTTCTAGCATGGCTTCGCATAGTACAGGCAATGTCCTAACACCGCCCTGTTTCTCATCAATTATATACCTGTAATTAACACCTACGCGGTTTGCTATGCTGCGCATTAATCCATAGTTTTTCGGCTTCCCTACAATCAGCACGCGTTCAGCAACGCCGGACTCTTTTATAACAGACAATGTATGTTCAAGCATGGTTTTCCCGTCGTATGCCTCTATCAGGGATTTGCATCTTTTCGGATTTCTATATCCGTTAAGCCGTGTTCCTTCCCCGCCTGCTGGCAACAGAACGTTTTTCACCAATCTAGTCGTTTCTGGCATAGCGATACTTGATTGAAAATGTATTTCAATACAAGGCAATTTGCACTTATGCCAACCAATTTAAGTTCTGAGTGATAAGAAATAAGAACAGAAATAAAATATCACAGGTGGGACAATCATGACCGGTGGACGTCTTTGGAATCGAACTGAAAAAATCGGCTTGCCTAGTCCTGCAAGCATTTGCTGATTCTGGATTTCTTACGCAGGAGCAGATAGCCGCAGAGACAGGGCTGTCCGAAAGAAGCGTGAAGTACGCGCTCAAGGAGCTTGTTTCCAGGCGGATAATTTCAGAGCAGCAGGACTTCTGCGACATGCGAAGAAAGAGCTACAAAATAAGAGGTGGAAACAGATGAAAAAAGAAGGGGAAGGACTTTGGCTCGTACGGGATTTTCGGCAAGTCGGATTTCAGGAGACAAAAAGTTGAGACCATCATAAAAGACAGCAAGATACGGCCGATATCCGATATTGAAAATTACCTGCAGGAGTCTTGCAGCATAAAAAGAGGGCACTTCTTTGGCTATTCAGGAAATATAAACGATTTCAGCCGCACTACTATTCTTATCGGCTTATGCCCTGAAAGATACGGTCCGAGCCTGTCGATTTACCCTTCAATAGAAGCGGCCGATTCCATAAGCAGGGCAAAGGGCTCGAGAGTGCGTGCAATAATCCCGACTTATGAATTTTCAGCGCTTGGATTGAATTCTCCTGAAGAGATAGAAGAAATAAGCGGAAATGCAAGACGAGTGCTCAAGGGCTATAATTTTGAGGTAATAGACACATTGAATGATGATGCGTATAAAATGAGGCGGCTTGATGCAGCATTCAGAATACAAAAATTTGTTGATAGGGGCTCAAGGGATCCGGTGGGCGACGAAAATGCGGGATTGCAGCTTGCCTGCATGGAAATAGCAGACATTATCATTTGTCTTGAAGAGGGTCACACGCTACTGATAGCGGACCAGGGATCTGCAATACCGGCACTAAGAGCGCACCACATAGCCAAGAAATTGGAAAAGAGCAATAAGCATGATTTTGGCTGCTTGTTTTACCTGGAGCCCGCTGACATCATGGGAAAAACCCTGATGTACCATGCGGAAGACAGGAAAAAAATCTACCTCAAGCCGGGAGAAGCGCACAAGATTTTAAATGCAGTGACAACAGGCGGAAATTCAATAGACGATTTTCACAAGAACGGCGGGAATTATAATGAATGCCCTGTGGGGGAAATAGAGTCGCTGGTCGCAAAAGACGACGGCATAATAGGGGAAAATTGCAAAAAATGCAGCGAAGGAAATTTTCAAAACGGCTGCAAAGAGCACAAGGAACTCGTCCTGGCGCAACTGAATGAATTCTTGGAGGCTTTCAGGTGAAACACTACAGGCAATCAACGCGGTACACATGCGACCCCGCGTGCCTGATGATGGCCATGAACAGCCTGTCAGGGATGAAGATGACGAAAAGCCTCGAAATGCAGATATGGAAAGAGGCAAATTTGCGCACAGTGGAGGGGTGCCTGCCGCAGGGACTGGCGCTTTCGGCAGCGAAAAGAGGATTTGTCGCGGAGATCATTTGCAAAAAAGAAAGCATGCACGAGACAACAAAAGAAAATAAAATATCCACTGATACCGCAAAGAAACAAGAAAGGAAATGTAAGATTACAGGAGTCAAAATAATTGACAAGACGCCTGCAATGGCAGACATTAAAAAATCATTAAAGCACAGGTCAATTCCCCTGCTTCTTGTAAGCGCAGAAAAAGTCCACGGGATAAAGAGCCCGCACTGGATAGCCGTATCAAAAACAACAGGAAAGAGAGTTTATTTTCACGACCCTTTGCTGGAAAAAGAAGCTTCGCTCACAAAGAAAGAATTTGCGCAGATGCACTCACAAATCAGGGACTTTTTAAATAAAAGAATGCTAATAATAAGCAAGAAACTGTGATATCAATGACCTCCATGAAAGTAACCCCCTGGGAAGTCTCGGGTCACATAGACTACGAGAAGCTCGTGAAGAGCTTTGGCACGAGCCACATAGACCACGCGCTGCTGAAGCGCATCGAGAAGGAGGCGGGCGAGCTGCATTTCATGCTGAGGCGCAAGGTTTTTTTCTCGCACCGCGACATGGGATGGCTACTTGACAAGCTGGACAAGGGCGAGAAGTTCGTGCTCTACACCGGGCGCGGGCCTTCCGGAGACACGACGCTGGGCCACGCGCTGCCGTGGATATTCTGCAAATGGCTCCAGGACAAGTTCGACACAGAGCTTTATTTCCAGATAACAGACGACGAGAAATACATGAACAGCGACAAGCTGAGCCTGGAGCAGACGCACGGCTTTGCCCACGAGAACGCGCTGGACATAATAGCGCTGGGCTTCGACCCGGAGAAGACATTCCTTTTTGCGAATACTGACTATTCCAAAAGCCTCTACAACATCGCTATCAAGGTCGCAAAGCACACGACATTCTCCACGGCAAAGGCCGTGTTCGGATTTGACAACAGCACTAACATCGGGATGTCGTTCTTCCCTGCGATGCAGGCCGCTCCGTGCTTCCTGCCGTCTGTGCTGAAGAAGAAGAACGTGCCCGTGCTGATACCGGCGGCGATAGACCAGGACCCTTACTGGAGGATAACCAGGGATGTCGCAGAGAAACTCGGCTACTACAAGCCTGCTGCCATCCACTGCAGGTTCCTTCCCGGGCTGCAGGGCCCTGACAGCAAGATGTCTGCGAGCAAGCCTGACACGGCGATATTCACGACAGACAGCCCGAAGGACGCCAGGAAAAAAATCATGAGGGCGTTCTCCGGCGGGGCGCAGACGCTTGAGGAGCACAGGAAAAAGGGCGGCGACCCGAAGATCGATACCGCTTACCAGTACCTGTACAACGTGTTCGAAGAGAACGACGACAGGATGAAGGAGCTGCACGACGGCTACGCCAGGGGCGCGATCACCGCTGGCGAGATGAAGGAGACGCTGGCTAAGAAGGTCGAGCATTTCCTCAGGCAGCACCAGGAAAAGCGCGAAAAAGCGAGGAAGCACCTGGACAAGTTCATGCTGAAGGATTGAATGATGGTAGATTCCATGAGAAAAATAAAATATGGAAAAAATAATAATGGAAAGATCAGCGAATGTGCAGGCTTATGGTCGTGGATGAACCCTTCAGACATCGACACTATCGAAAGGTCGATAGAAAAAAGACGTAAGTTAAGCAACTTGGCGAAAAAAGAAAAGGCACGGGCGATCAAATGAAGGCTGTCGATACAACGTTCATGATAGATATACTTCGAAATGATAAGAACGCTTTACTGAAATCAATGGAATTTGAAGTCCTTCTGAATAAATTGACTGTTCTCCCTTTGGACCATAAAGCCGCTATAAAGGCAGGCCAAATATCAGGCGATTTGATAAAGCAAGGCAGAATGATAGACGATATAGACTGCTTGACAGCTGGAATTATTTTAACTAATGGCTGCGATACAATAATTACGCGCAATGCAAAACATTTTAACAGGCTAGAAGGCCTAAAAGTAGAAGGGTATTGAGTATAGAAAAGGATGAGGACGGATGGCTTGTTTCTGAAGTAGCTGAATTGCCCGGGTGCCACACGCAGGCAAAAACCATGGACGAGCTTCTCAAGAGAACAAAAGAAGCAATAGAGGCTTATCTGGAAAACAAAGACGCAACAGAAAGTTATGATGAATTCGTGGGCGTGCAGCAGATAGAAGTGTGACGAGGAAATCGGCCCAGGACTGCTCAACAAAATAATCAAAAAGGATCTCGCGGTAACGCGGCAGGAATTCCTGAGGACATTGAAAAACGGATAACACAGGCGATTTTTATGCAAAAAATAAAGTGCAGGTGCGGGGGAGAATTAACAAGTTCCGAATCTGAAGTCGAATTCTTCGGAATAGATTTTGGAATGAAACAATGAAGAACATAGAAAGTGAAATTAAAAAACACCGCTTATTTTGACTCTGAATTAAAGTTATATATCTTAATTTCTACAATACTCTCTTCAGGTGATAGCTTTCAAAGCAAAACGAGTTACAATAACATCAGCGCTGCCGTATGTCAATGGCGTAAAACATCTGGGAAATATTACTGGAAGCCTTCTTCCTGCTGACGTGTTCCACCGGTTCTTAGATATTATGGGAATTGATAATATCTTCATCTGCGGCACTGACGAGCACGGGACTGCTACTGAGATTTCCGCGCTTGAAGAAGGCCTGCCTCCAAAGGAATATTGCGACAAATACTATGAGATACAGGAAGAAATATACAAAAAATGGAATTTTGATTTTAGTTTCTTCGGCAGAACATCATCCTTAAGCAACCATAAAATATCTCAGGACGTCCTTTTGTCTGCTTTCGAAAATGGCTATATTATAAAAGATGAGTTAATACTGCCTTTCTGCAAGAACTGCAAGCGGTCCCTGCCGGACAGGTATATCACAGGAACCTGCCCGAACTGCAGCTACGAGCGCGCGCGCGGAGACCAGTGCGAGAAATGCTCAAAGGTGCTGGATCCGGAGGAGCTGAAGAACCCGCGATGCAGCATATGCAGCGGCAGCGCGATAGAATTCAGGGAAGAGAATCACCTTTTCCTCGACCTCCCGAAACTCCAGCACAAGCTGCAGGAATGGATAGAGAAACAGGACCAGTGGCCTGACAATACGGCGAATATTGCGCTCGGCTGGCTGAAGGAAGGGCTGAAGCCGCGGTGCATAACAAGGAACCTGCAATGGGGAATTCCCGTCACTATCAAGGGCTTTGAGCATCTTAAAATATATGTGTGGTTTGAAGCACCGATAGGATATATTTCAATAACAAAGGACGGGAACGAAGCAGGAGCAATAAAAGAGAGCTGGAAGAGCTACTGGAAGGACTCGCAGATCTACCATTTCATCGGGAAGGACAACATCCCGTTCCACACGATCATATGGCCTGCCATAATCCTGTCCGCGAGGGACTCGGAGCAGCGGGACACGGACTACCTGCTGCCATATTTCGTGCAGGGCTACGAATACCTGAACTGGGAAGGCGAGAAGTTCTCCACGAGCCAGGGACGCGGGCTGTTCAGCGACGAGGCACTGGACTTATTCCCTGCAGATTATTGGAGATTTTATCTCTTGTCAATATTGCCGGAGACAAAAGACAGCAACTTCGACTGGAACGACTTCCATGCGCGCATCAACAACGAGCTGATAGCGAATTACGGCAACCTTTTCTACCGCGTGACATATTTCATAGAGAAATATTTCGCCGGCCTGGTCCCAGAAGCCCAGACAGGAGAGGAGGAGAACAAGCTGTTCGCAAGGCTCATCGAGACCAAGGAAAAGGTAAGCGTGCTTGTGGAGGAGGTGAAGCTCCGCGAGGCGCTGCAGGAGATACTTGCCTTGGCGTCGGCGACAAACAAGTACTTTCAGGACAAGAAGCCATGGGAACATGCAGAAAAAGACAGCAAAGCCGCGGGCACGACCCTGTTTGCGGCTGTGAATGTACTGAGGGCGCTGAGCGTGCTGCTCTATCCCTATATACCGGAGTCGGCAGAGAGGGCGCTGAAGGCGCTCAATTCCGGGAACAAGAAGTTCGACGAGCTCGACAAAATACAGCTCACGCCAGGCGAGATCATAAAAGCCGAGCTATTGTTTAAGAAGATAGAAAAGGAAGATATAGAGAAGGCGAGAAAATACCGAAGCAAGTACGCGAAAAGCGAGAAGAAAGAAAAGAAGATTACTTTTGAAGTTTCGCAGGAGTGCAAGGACCTAGGAATTAACGCAACTATGGCAGTCATCAGGGGCGCAAAAATCTCGAACAAAAGCAGCGAGCTGGAAAAATTAAAAGAATATGCTTATGAAAAAGCGAAGGCTTTGGACACAAAAAACAATAAGATACTTGAAGGGTACAGGAAACTTTACAATAAAATCGGAGCGGAAGGACAGCCGTCAGTAGAAAGCTTGATTAATTCTCTCAAAAAGAACGGAAAACTGCCAAATATCAATACATTAGTCGATTGCTATAATCTTATGAGCACTGAGACCCTGCTTGCTGCGGGAGCGCATGACACAGCTCATATTAAAGGCAACCCGACAATCAGAATAATAGACGGGTCAGAAAAATATACGCCGCTGGGAGAGGACAACACACTAAAACTGCCGGCGGGCGAATATGCCTGTGCAGACGACGAAAAAATATTGTGCAGGCTTGAGACAAAGCAATGCAACGAAACCAAGATCACAAAAGAAGCGAGAGAGATAATGCTTTATGTTCAGGGAAATGAAAATACAAGCGACGAATACCTGCACGAGTCAATGAAGAAAATGTGCGAGATGATAACAAGAATATGCGGCGGAACATACGAGATTATATCTGACGCAAAAGAAACCATAGAAACGGTGAGTGGTGTGCTGCCGATAGAGGAGTTCAAGAAAGTGGAGATGCGCGTCGGGACGGTGCTCAGCGCCAGGGACCACCCGGCTGCCGACAAGCTGCTCATACTCGAGATAGATTTGGGCGGCGAGAAAAGGCAGGTCGTGGCAGGGCTGAAGTTCAGGTACAAGCCCGAGCAGCTCAGGGGGCAGCAGGTGATCATCGCGACGAACCTCGAGCCGAAGGAGCTGCGCGGCGTCCAGAGCCATGGCATGGTTCTCGCGGCTGAGGACGGGACGCTCCTCAGGCCGGAAAAGCCCGTGAAGAACGGGTCCATGGTGATGTGAATTAATAAATTTCTGTGCAATTTCTGGCTATGGAGTTCATAGGTAAAGGAGCAATAAAAATTGACAAGGAACTCAATGAGCTTGATAAATTTGTCCTCGAATTTGTGGAAATATTGCAGAAGCATGCAAAGTACGTAATAATAAGCGGCTATGTTTCAATTCTTTTCGGCCGTTCGCGCTCCACAGAAGACATAGATATTTTTATCGAAGAACTCCAGAAAGAAAAATTTTTCTCCCTTTATTCAGAGCTCGAAAAGAACGGGTGGTGGAGCGTTAATACAACGAGCAAGGAAGGGGCATTTGCATACTTAAGCGAAAATACCAGCGTCAGGTTTGCCAAAAAAGGGGAAGCAATACCCAATATCGAGATGAAGTTTGCAAGGGAAAAATTTGACAAAGAAACCATGAATGACACAATTAGCGTGCTGCTTGGAGACAACAGGCTTATAACATCTACAATAGAGCAGCAAATAGCTTACAAGAAAATCGCTCTGGGCTCCGACAAGGATATCGAGGACGCAAAGCATCTGGAAGAGGTATTTAAGGAAATCATAGACAAAGAAAAATTAAAGAAACTGGAAACCATGATAAAGGAGATGCAGTTATGAGTGCCGAATCCGACAAAAAAAGAAAGGAATTTCTTGAAAAAAGACAGGAAGAACGGCTGAAATGGGTGGGATTCTGGGCAGACTACGTGAGGACGCACAGCGACAGGGAATGGAGCAGGCAGCAGAAAAACCTGATAGATTCCCAGATACAGAGCGCCAGGCAATTCAGAATCAGCAAGGAAATATACCTGAAAATGAAAGCCGCAAAAGACATAAAAATCTGATTTTGAGAGCTTTTCTCAACACAGACATGATTTCTCAGCAAACAACCCGCTTTTTCTGCAAAGATCATGTTTATATTACAAGAAAGACAAATTATTCCAGAGAAAAAGGAACTAGACGTATCTCTAGCTATAGTCATCTAGATGTAGCGAGGACTCTGAATGGTCAGACCCCGGACAATGAAAATAACCGCGCTTTCAGTGGTTTTCCTAATCGTCACGCTCGCCGTGCCGCATGTCTCGCTGTGGAATCTCAGCTTCGGTGTGGGGAAAGCTAAGGCGGATTTTGAATTGACAATAAGTCCAACCACGGTTTCAACTGGACAAACTATCAGTTATAGCGTTAAAAATGCAGAACCAAACTTTCCTGTATTTCTTACGTGCCTTGATTCTGCCGGAAATGACAAATGTAGTGGTAATCCTTTCTGCACTGCAAACGCCCAAGGCGTATGCACATTTAGGATTACAAGCGACTTACCAATAGGAACATATAAAGAATTTGTTACTTCCAATGGCATACAATCAAATGACGTGAATGTCAATGTCGTTGCGGCAGGAGGCAGCGACGCAGCATGCAGCGGCGCAACAGGAGTCGGGTGCAGTAGCATATCTCCTAGCCTGAATTACATCAACGGCTACTTCGAAAGAGGGCTCTGCCTGAGCAACCCGGACAAGGCTTACCAGTGCTACCTGCCGCTCAGCGGAATAAAAGACTGCAGGTCGTGCATAGCGCAGACCACCAACTTCCAGGGGAGTTCTGGCATAAAATATCAATGGTGCCAGAGCAATTCAAACCCTTCGGCAGGATACTGCTCTTATTCCCCTTATTCCTACGAGTGCCTTCCGTCTCATCAAGGCATCAAGCTTGCAAACAGCTGCCCGGCTGCTTCAGGCGACGACTCAGGATGCGCGAACTCGGGCGGCAAATGCGAAACCGTAACCGCGAAGACGGGCGGCTATTATGTAACGAACCTTTGCATGAGCCAGCCGACCACGCAGAATTACCAGTGCTTCATTCCGGATGCAAGCGTTCAGTCATGCAGCGACTGCACTTCCGGTATTTCTTCATGGTGCCAGAAAGGGACAAGCGGCTACTGCGCTATCAACGCCCCTTGCGTGCCAAATGAAGGCTACACGGCAGTTCCAGCAGGGCAGTGCTCGGGAAGTGGAACTGCAAACAAAATGTATAGATGCACAAAAAATAATATTTGCATAAGCATCTTGAGCACAGACGATCCCAGAGCGTCCTGCATTGCTTTCGGAGACGACCCTGCGGGGGCTAATGTTGATTACGGAACATATACGGCTGACTCTTACAATAAATGTATCCAAGATGCAGGAGGCGGAACCTCATCGGGACAGATAACTCTTGCCTCGACAAATCCGAATCCGATACTTGAGAACACGGCATTCACCCTGACTTTCAATGTCCCTGCTGATTCCAGAATAAACAGGATCGAGCTGAAGATCCTCCCGACAAGCACAGGAACAGCGGCATCAACCACTTACATACCCAAGACCACCAGCCAGTGCCCTCCAATATGCGTGCAGCAAATCCAGGGACTCAAAAAGGACAAGTATATTTTCGTGGTTAATGCGCAGGACTCGTCAGGAAAAGAAATCGGGATCGGCGGCAGCGGTGATTTCACCGTCGGACAGGGAACAACAACAGGCACGACAATCCCGCAGACGTGCGGGCAGTGCCTGCAGGCATCGGCAAACAATTTCTTCTGCGCGAGCACGGGATACACCGGCTCGACAAACATACTTGGCACCTGCAAGATAAACGGGAAGAACGATCCGAACGCCGCGACAAGCTGCGCTCCGCCTTACTACCAGCCGATCTACCAGGAGAACATAGCGCAGTGCCCCAAGCCCCTCTCGTGCCAGGAGCAGTGCATAAATCTTGTTTATGGCGGATCTTACGGAACCAGCCCTCTGGGGACAGTGCCATATGGCCAGTGCTCCTTGACAGCTCCTGTTTCTTTCGGAGGAGCTATTGGCGGAGTCAATACAGGAGTCAGCGTGCGGGCAGTGCCTTACGGCAAAGGCCCGATAGTGGGCTGCAACGACAACCTTCAGGACACGTGCTGGTGCACGACAGTCAATCCCACGACGAGCGGCGGTCTCGGCTTGTTCGGGACGACGAATTTCGGATTGTCGAGCATACCGGGGACAAGAGAAATCCCCAAGTGGCCCGGCGATCCTGAAGAGGTAAAGAACCCGAGGGTCGCGGAGACGAACCAGCTCGTGTGCGACGCGCCGTCCGACGCGACGATCATCGCGAAGGTGAGCCCCCAGCTTGCGCAGGCCGGCGAGCAGATCACGGTGAGCGGTGATGTCGGGAGGATTTCAGAGACATGCACGGGATACGAGAGGACGTGCAGGAAGATAACGCAGGTCGGTTGCCAGATAAAGGACAGGGTGCTGTGGCAGACGCTCAGCTGCAACGACTGCCCTGCGGGAAGCGACTGGCCCGGCGGGAAATCATATTCATGCATAGGCGAAGGGAAGAAAGTAAGATGGAGCGTTATATTGGGAATAGGTCTGGGCGTCACATGCGCTTTTGTCCCTGCCAGCTGCGCCAAGGCGATAACCGCGATAGCAAAAGCGATGGGCGGCACAGCTGTCGCGGGAGGAAATATTTTCCTCGGCGGGCTGCCTGCTGCAGTCGGATTCTGCAGCGCAATCTCGCAAGGGATATTCACGGCGGGCCAATGCACTGCGCCTAGCCAATGCGCAAGCGGGCAATGCGTGGCGGGGAAGTGCGTGCCCAAGATCACGGGAGGAGGCACTGATAATCCGTGCTCAGGCAGCAACTGCGCCGCGTGCGACGCGGACAAATGCAAGCTCACGCCGGGATGCCAGGCCACTCCACAACTGACATGCGCGAGCGCTCCGGGAGCAGACACGAAAAAAGATACGTACCTTTGCGTTGATTTAACAACAAATGAAATATCCTGCACAAAAACACAGAAAGCAAATGCATACTGCTACCCTGACCCGGTTACAGCAGTCGAATGCGCCGAGCGCAAGAAAGCCGGAGACAGCACGGCAACAACAGCAAGCGCAGATGTAGGCAGCGATGCAAATGACTGCCCTTCAGGACAATATCAAAGCCTTAGTGCATGTCTTGAGGAGAAGGGCGATGACGAACTTGACTTTTGCATCGGGGCATGCTCATTATTCCAGGGAACAGGAACCTCAGGAAATACAAATACCGGCAGCGCGCAATGCGCCAGCGCATGCAAGAGCAACACAATCAGCCCTGACTATGATTACGGCGAATGCTCGGCTTCATTCAGGAACATAGACCACATAACTATCGGGGGCTCTGGCATCTGCTCCGGCACACAGACCTGCTATTGCTACACAGGACCGCCGACGGGAGCAACAGGAACATCCGGTTCTGGTACAACAGGAGCAGCTACGCAAATACATGTTTCCTATTCCCCAATTGCCGCGACAGCAAACCGGGACATTACAATAACAGCAACGGCTACCGGCACTTTCGACCAGCTGGTCATCTTTACACCTGATTACGGGAATGGGATTCCTAGCACGGTCAAATGCAAGAGTTCTCCTTGCAGCACGACCCTAAAGCTTCCTGCAAAAGACAACTATTATTATTTTGCACAGGCATGGGATGCAAACAAAAACGTACTGGCAAGTGATCCTCCGGCCGGAATGTTGAGCTTCATTGTTCATAGCGATTCCGGAGCAACCGGCGCGGTGACAGCCGGCGGAATCCCGATTACTGGAATGCAAGTCCAGCCAATACGTCTTGCTAATCCATCTGCAGTCGGCGGCGTTGCAGGCGCTCTCGGCGGCGCCGCGTTCGGGCTGTGCATCGGAAGCCTCATAGACCGCATGACGCCGGCGCTCAATCCCGCCTCCTGCATATCGGTGTGCGGGAAGAAGTACGAGACGAAAACGGGGCCGAACCCTGTTTGCGACGGGGCAGTGGTCGGGGAACAGGAGAAGAGCTACAAATGCAGCGCGGGCTCGTGCGAGGGATTCCCGAACAAGGACGTGCAGATAACTGTATATGATTCCAAGGGCGAGGTCGCTGCGCAGGCGACGACGAAGACCGACGCTGCGGGGCATTTCGACTACACATTCACGGCGCCGCAAGTCGAGGGAGAATACACAGCCTCCGTGGTCGTGCCGGGGCTGAGGGCGAGCGCCACAGCGACCGGGAACGTGGCTGTGCGGCCGCTGGTGCCGTGATGATAGAAAGAAGATGTTCAGAATGAAAGAAGATACCAAGAAATGGATAAAGAAAGCGGAAGACGATTTTAGAGTAGCGAAGAGCATGTTCAGAATGAAAGAATATTCATATGCAGCATTCTGGTGCCAGCAGTCTGCAGAAAAAGCATTCAAGGCGGTCCAAATAGAAAAAGAAAGCAAATTTGATAAAATACATGACCTTGTAGTGCTCGCAAAAAAGACCGGCGCCCCGGAAGAAATTATAGAAATCTGCAAAAGACTTACAATCGCATATGTTTATGCCAGATATCCTGATGCGTCATCAGGAAAAGAAGACATGAAAGAAATTTCTGAAAAGTTCATAGAAAAATCCAAGGAGGTAATGAAATGGGTAAAAAGCAAAGTATTATAAAAAAACTCAGAACATTCAAATCAGAAGTGGAAAAAGATATCCCGCTCGAGAAACTGATACTTTTTGGCTCGATGGCAAAAGGCAAAACGCATAAGTGGAGCGACATCGACCTGATAGTCGTTTCCAAGACATTCAGGGCAATGGATTTTTTTGAACGCGGCGCGAAGATGTACGACTACTGGAACCTGAAAAAACCTGTCGATTTCCTGTGCTACACTCCCGAGGAATTCAACAAAATGAAAAAGCAGATAACGATAGTGAGGGAAGCTGTCAGGGAAGGGATTGAGATAAAATGACAAGGAAAATTACGACCAAGACAACAGAAAAAAAGAACTTAACGTATGCGATGATGAAAATTAATAGATAAAGACAACGACTGGATCATGAAAAAGAAAATCAGAAAAAGAAAAACGAGATGACTTAATGACGCAGAAAAAATCACTGGCAATCAGGTTGGGAATATTGTGTTCAATCTTACTTGGACTTATGATCATATCTTTCACGACACCCGCGACTGCGCAGGCAACGCTGAAGGCGTGCCAGGGGAACAGCATCTGCGACATCGAGCTCGTTGGAAGCACGCCGCAGTACAAGAACTGCCAGGGCTGCGGCACGGACATAATATACTGCAACAACAGGCCGACTTCCGTGGAGAGGGTTTGCAAGAGCAGCGCGGGGTTCACTGCCCAGTGCGCTTCCGGTCCGCAGACATGCGCGATCACGGGAAAGAGCGACCCGAGCGCTGTCGTGAAGTTCCGGATCTATATCCCGAAGGGAATCGAGATTACTTCAGTGCCGGAGACGAGGGCGAACATCGCAGGACGGGCGAGCGATTTCAAGATCACGGTGCAGAACAAGAACCCTATCACACTGGACGCGCTGATAAGCGCAGAGGTCTCGGCGGAGAACAAGGAAGACTGGACAATAGACGCGCCGAAGACGCTGCAGCTCGGCGCGAACGGCAAGCAGGAATTCCAGCTAAAGGCGACTTCCCCTGCGGGCACGCCTGACGGCGACTATCCAATAACGATAACAGTCGTGGGATTCCAGACAACCAACAGCAACATAATGTTCCAGGGAAAAAAGACCATCATCTACCAGGTCGCGAGCAGGGCAGCGCCCTCTATAAGCATAGAGCCCGCGACGAACACCACGACAGCTGGAAAGTCGCTTGAATATGCTGTCACAGTCATGAACAACGATCCCAAGGATTTCGACGCGAGCGGGATCGCGCTCTCGGCAAAGGTGCCGGGCAAATGGCAGGTTAATTTTGAATCGCGCACGCTCAGGCTGAAGTCCGGAGAGACGGGCACAACCAAACTGGGCATAACTTCCGACAAAGACGCGAAGCAGGGGCCGTATGAAATAGAAGTGAGTGCCACTGTAAGCGGACTGACAAACTCGGCGAACCTGCAGTATGTCGTGAGCACATGCGGCGACGAAGTCTGCGGCGTGGGGGAGCAGTGTGCGCTGGACTGCCCGCTGGAGACGAATTTCATATGCAACGGAAGGTGCGAGCACCAGACAGACACCGGGCTTGACTTCTCGGCGCAGGTCAAGTTCGCGTTCTCGAATTTCGTGATATGCAGCAAGACAGCGACGCCCCAGCAGTGCAAGAGCGCGTTCGACTCGAACAGCTGCGGCGCAGGAAAGTCATGCCTGTGCGGAAACAGGTTCGACCCGGAATGCAGCACGCGCTGCGTCGATAACACAGGAGCTTATTATTTATTCGCCACAGAGCTTGGATCGGTAAATGGGAGGAGCAGCAACGCGAACTACAGCTTCGAGTGCCCGTTCGTGGATCTCGACGGGATAAAGGCGCTGAAGGCCGGGTTCACCTCGGCGAAACAGGACTTCGAGAAATCGCGCAGCGGGATAAAGGAAAGCCTGAACACGGCAACGAGGGAGCAGAGGCAGAAGCTGCAGCCGTGCTATGACGGGCTGGGTCAGGTCATACAGCTGCTCACCGGCCATATAACATATCTTGACGAAGTCATAAAATTCCCCGCTATCTCGAACACGACAGAGGCGAGGGCGAAGAGCGCGGACCTCAGGAAGAACATAAACTCCCTGCATGACCAGTTCTGCAGGGGAGCGACAGGCGCGCTGCAGATCGCCTCCATAAACATAGCGCAGAACATGGAGAAAGGCAAGGGCGCAGCCGGCACTGTCGTAGTCAGGAACACGGGAAACATCAATTATTACGGCTATTTGTCATGCGACTTCACTTCGCCGCAGGGACAAAAGAAAACATCGGACACGGCATGCGCGCCGGTTTCTTTCGGACGAGACCAGACATTCAATCCGGAATCGAGCGTTGATGCAGAGGGAACATGGAAATTCCAGTGCAGGAGCATGGGATCGCTGAGCCCGGACTGCAGCAGCCCGGAACAGCACGACCAGTCCGAGATACTGACATTCCATGTCTTCAGCCGAGATACATTTGTGAAGGATGTCTCAGGAACGTGCACAGACCAGGGAGCGACATGCACCGTGCGGCTTAGCAGCGGCTTCTCATGCGCGGGGTGCAGGATAGAGGACAGGGAGTGCGCGAAACGCTCGCAGGACGGGGAATCAACTACATTCTCGTGTCCCAAGGCAGTGCCAGGAAAATACGGCCTAACCGGATATGTCATACCGACAAGCCAGTGCAATCCGGTCGCGCCGAAGGAAAAAACCGTGCAGGTGCAGTGCTCGGGATGCGGGGACGGGACATTGCAGAAGGACAAAGGAGAGCAGTGCGAGCTCCCGAACACGAACAACAACCAGAACTGCGGGCAGACGGAATTCATAATCGAGAACGGAAGGCGCGGCTCAAGGGACAAGTACGGATTCTGCACGCCGCAGTGCCAGTGCAGCCCTGACGAATTCGGCTTCGCGTGCGTGAAGGGCGTGGGCGGAGCCACGTGCAACGACGGCGAGACGCGCGTGGCCACGAAAACAGTTGATGGCCAGCAGGTCACATGCACGGAGCACTGCAATGCCGAATGCATTTTCGACAGCTGCAACGCCGCGGAACCGCCGAAGCTGTGCAGTGACGATTCCCAGTGCACAGCAGGGCAGAAGTGCGCGGGCGGAGTTTGCGTTTCGCAGAGCGCGCTGACAATATCAGCGAGGCACGCGCCTGACAAGCCGTCGCCGGCAGACCAGGTCACTATAACCGCGAACAGCAACGGGCAGAAAACCGACATCTATGTTGATGGAAGCGTGGTGAAGAGCTGCACGTCATCCTTGTGCGCATTCACCCAGACATATTCATTGGGCAGGCATAATTATTTCGCAGTGACCTACCGCGGCTCGGAATCCAAGACCGACCCGATAGCAGGAACAAAAATATTCGACGTAACGCAGGCAGGAACATCGGCGCCTACTGTGTCGGTTGCGCACTCGCCGGCTTCGCCGACGACGGACCAGGACGTGACGATAACGGCAGCAGGCAGCGCGGACAGGCTGGCGATATTCGTGGACGGGAACCAGGCCGCGCAGTGCGACTCGTCGCCGTGCGTATACAAGTCAAAATTCACCGAGGGAACGCATACTTACCTCGCCTCTGCCAACAAAGACGGCATAATGATCACCGACCCGGCAGCGGGCACGAAATCATTCGTGGTCACCAAGGGCGCGGTGCAGCCGCCGGCAGAGCAGGTCACGATAACGCTGGCGCACCAGCCGGCGTCGCCAAAGACAGGCGACTCCGTGACGCTGACGACGCAGGCAAGCGCTACGAGCGGCATAAAGGAAATAAAGATAACAGCCGACGGGCAGCTCAGGAAGACCTGCGCTTCATCGCCGTGCGAGTTCTCGGGCACGTTCGCCGCGGGCAGCCATTCATACTCCGCCACCGCGACGAGCAGCGCAGGCAAGATATCAAGCTCCGAGAGCAGCTTCACCGTGACGCAGTTCGCAGCACTGAGCGTCAGCGTTTTGCATTCTCCAGCGGCGCCGACAACTGACAAAGACGTGACAATAACCGCCACGGGCAACGGGGAAAGGATGGACATCTATGCTGACGGCTTCGTCGTGAAGACCTGCACTTCATCGCCGTGCTCATACTCGCAAAAATATACGGCGGGGCAGCACAGCTATTTCGCAGCCGCCTACCTTGGCGGCGACGTGAAGACCGACCCGATAGCAGGAACAAAAATATTCGACGTCACGCAGCCCGGCACGACCGGGCAGGGGCCAAGCGACCTGTCGGTAACGCATTCGCCTGCTTTGCCAACGACAGACCAGGACATGACGATAACAGCAACGGGCAACGCGGAGAAACTCACGATCTTCGTGGACGGCAAGAGCGCGGCAGAATGCCAGGCATCTCCATGCACATACACGGCGAAATTCACAGAAGGGACCCATACTTACTCGCTGTCAGCGCTCAAGAACAGCGTCACCGCGACAGAACCGAAGACAGGCGCGAAATCGTTTATAGTCACGAAGGGCGGGACGCAGCCGCCTGGCGAGGAAATCGCGATCATGCTGAGACACTCTCCAGCTTCGCCGAAGACAGATGACACCGTCACAATCACGGCAACCGCCAGCACAACGAGCGGCATAAAAGAAATAAAGATAACCGCTGACGGGGTGCTGAAAAAGACATGCCAGGAAGCGATATGCGAATTCTCCGGCCTGTTTGCCGCGGGCGCTCACAAATATTCTGCCAGCGTGACGAGCAACTCGGGAAAGACGACAAGCTCCGAGAGCAGCTTCACAGTGACGCAGGCTGCGCTGCCCACAGTAAGCGTGACGCATTCGCCAAGCGCGCCTGCAACCGACAAGGACGTGACGATAACAGCAACGGGCAGCGCGGAGAGATTCAGCGTGTTTGCCGACGGCGAGATAGTAGCGCAGTGCGAAGCGTCGCCATGCACATATTCGGCGAAATTCCCGGAAGGAACACATACTTACTTCGCTTCGGCATCCCGCGAGGGGCAGACAGCAACGGACCCGCCTTCAGGAACAAAATCATTCACGGTCACCAGGGCGGGCACCATACAGCCGCAGGCAGAGCATATCTCGATAACTCTCGCGCATGAGCCTGCCGCGCCAAAGTCAGGCGACATCGTGACGGTAAGGGCGCAGGCAAGCGCCGCGAGCGGCATCCGCCAGATAAACATCACCATCGACGGGCAGGACAAGAGGATCTGCCTCAGCAGCCCGTGCGAGTTCTCAGGCTCGTTCGCCATAGGCTCGCACAAGTACGCGGCGAACGCGACCAGCGCAGCTGGCATGACAGCGCGGTCCGAGAGCAGCTTCACCGTGGTGCAAAGGACTTCGCTTGCAGTGAGCGTGGTGCATTCCCCGGCTTCGCCAACGACAGCGCAGGAAGTGACTGTCAGCGCAGCAGGCAGCGGATCAAAGACAAGCATATTCATAGACGGGCTGAAAAGAGTGGAATGCCCCTTGAGCTGCGAATACAAGCAGCTCTTCCCTGCGGGCGTGCATACATATTTCGCCGTGACCGAGAACGATTTCGGCTCGGCATCCGACCCTGCGCAGGGAACAAAGTCATTCACAGTGACATCTGCAGGAACGCAGGGATGCATCAATGACGCAGGATGCCCATCGGGACAAGTGTGCCGGAACAACGCCTGCGTAACGCCGCAGCAATGCACGACGAACGCGACATGCACCGCGCCACCGGCGCCCGCATGCATAGGCGCAGCGTTCAGGAGATTCTCTTTGCCTTCGGCATGCACAGCAGGCGCATGCACGTACCAGCAGAATGACGAGAGCTGCCCGAACGGGTGCAACGCAACCGGATGCCTGCCCGGCAATACAACGATAATCGGCGGCGGAGAAAACATTTCCATATCAATAACGCACTCGCCGGCAAACCCGGGCATAGACGACAACGTCACATTCACGGCGACAGCCAACAGGACCGTGGACAGGATACAGATATTCGTCGACAACTTCCTCAAGACCGCGTGCAACGCAACTGCAATATGCACCTACTCGCAGAAGCTTACAGTCGGAAACCATGATTATTATGGAATCTTCACGAAGAACAACACCACGGGAAGGACGCCAACAAGGCAGGTGTTCGCGAGCTCGCCGCTGCTCGCAAGCATACGCAGCTTCGACATTCCGGAGAATGCCATACTCGGCGCGAACGCGGCGCTGGAGTTCGACCTGCAGAACCCGGACGCCGCGAAATTCGGAAAGCTCACTTGCATAATCACGACGCCTACGCAGGCGCGGATCGCGACGCAATGCTTCCCTCTTCCCTCGCAGCAGAGCAGGCAGACGCTGCTCGTCAGCGCCAACCAGCTCGGGCTGTGGAATGTCACGACGTGCGAGCTGAACATCTCCGCAAGGAATGACTGCGCGAATTCGCAGCAGAGCGATGTCGAGACCAACCTCGGGACTTTCTTCGTCGCGCAACCCACAAACATATTCATATCGAACGCGCGCAGCCCGCAGAGTGCCGTGGTAAATTCGAATGCCACCATCAACGTGACGCTGCAGAACCCCACTGACAGGAGCAGGTTCGTGAAAGCTTCGTGCCTGCTGAAGACCCCGGGCGGGCAGGACATCAATCTGCAGTCGCAGTGCCTCGGGCTTTCCCTGAATTCCACGAGGACGATGGAGATGCAGTTCCAGCCCGGAGTACTGGGAACATGGACGCTTGTCTCGTGCGCTTCAGACGCCTCGCAGAGCACGGACTGCTCGAACGCGGCAAGGACGCAGACACTTGCGCTCTCCAGGCCGATAAACGTAGTGAAGTCGGACAATCTCGACATAACAAGCGCTTCGATCTCGTCCAGCAACATCACTATCGGCGAGTCCGTCAGCGTGTCTGTCGGAATAAGGAACCCGACTGACATAGACAGGTACGCGCAGACGACTTGCATATTCAGGACGCAGAACCAGGCGAACCTCCCGAACTCATCATCATGGTCGCCCATCCGGAAAGACGAGACGCAGAACGCAATCGTGACAATCAAGCCGCCTTTCGTGGGCAGGTGGAACGTGACGCAGTGCGCGGCCTTGAGCAGCCTCAACGTCGACGGCGCGCAGAGCAAGCAGGACGACTCGCTTGACAACATCGGCACGTTCGAGGTCAGCAACCCGCAGCCGCCCGGAGGAGGCGGAGGGCCGGGAGGAAACGGAACCGGCGGCGGGACAGGGAACGGCACGGCTGAAAAGTGCGAGATCCTCCGCTTCAAGACACAGTGCATATTCAGCAAGACCACGAACAGATACACGGTCTCGGCTGACATGACATGGAACGGCGGCGACCATGCGCACGTGATAATCGGCGACGACACGGGCGAGTTGAAATACACGGAAAAGACATTCACCGCGGGCAAGGTGATAGCAACTCCGGGAAAGATCAGCGTCAAGCCGGTGGTGCATGACGCGAACGATAACGTGAGGTGCAGCAACGCCAGTACAGAAGTGCTCTGCGTGGCAGGCAACGCCACGACGACGCCGGACGTGCAGATCTTCAGGCGCATGCCGAGCGTGGCGAGCCCGGGACCAGTGCAGGTCGAGCTCGTGATGCAGCCGCTGGAGAACGTCGCGAACTTCACGATCACGGAGCACGCGGAGCAGTCCCTGCCGATAATAAACGTGGTCATAGGCGGAAACCAGACGCTAGTCTACAGGAGCAGCGCGACTGTTGCGTCCCTGGACAGCAACAAGACGCTCACTGCATGGTCATTCAACACGGCGCTGAGGAAGAACCAGAACATCTCCATCGCCTACACGGTCTCGCCGCTGGAAGAGCGCGACTACAAGTTCTTCTACGTCGCCAACATCAGCGGCGACATATTGCAGGAAAAGCCTTTCAACCTTTTCATAACCAACTGCGAACAGAAGACGCCCGTGTGGGCAAGTGCACCGAGCGGCGCGTGCATACAATACAGGGTGTCATGCCTTGTACCGAAAGACTGGGTGATCGTGGAGAAATGCCCTGACACAACGAAGCCGCCGCCCGGAGGAGGCGGTGACGGAGGAGACTCGACAGCGCTCATAGTGGCAATTGTGATACTGATAATAATACTCGTGCTTGGCTACAAGAAAAGAGATGACATAAGGGAATGGATAAGGGAGCACAAGAAGCAAAAGAACGAGGAAGAAATCCCTTCCCTCAGAAACAACGAAGAAAGATGAATAAGACATTTACGATGGTAACGACAGCAAAGGAAAAATGAAAAAGACATAGACAAAAACAACGCATACGACATGGAGAGCTTGAAGGAAAAAGGGAAAAAAGACGAACAGAACCTATGCGATGATAGTATGATTAATGATTAAGGCCAAGACAACATCAGAAACAATAAGGAAAATGACAAAAGAAAAAATGACAAAAACAACGGATACGACAGGGAGAGCTTGAAGTAAAAAGACGAACCAAATGTTTGCGATGATGGTTTTATTGATGACTACAGGCAAGATAACATCAGAAACGGAAAGGCCACGATAAAAATAAAGTCAGAAAAAAGCCCTAACGTATCTGATGATGTCATTGTCAAAATAAAAGAAAAAAGAACAATCAGAAAAACAATTATCATAGAGATAACAGAAAGAGAAGAAATAGAAATAGAGGAATGAAGAATGGAGCTATCCACAAAGGCATTGGTGATCCTGGTTGTGCTGATCATGCTGGCCGTGACGCTCAGCTCGTTCTTCGTCTTCCAGAGCGGGGCGCAGATATCAAAGGCAGACGCCAACAAGATATTCCAGCAGCGCTGCGCGGAGTACGGGACCAAGGGATGCACGTGGGACGTGACCTACGACAAGGACTTCGACCAGTTCGTGACCGCGTGCAAGATAGTGAACGGCCAGGACAGGGAGGCGTTCTCGTGCCTCTACTCGATGTGCGCCCAGTGCAAGAACTTCGACCTGGAGAAGATCCAGTGCGCCGAGTTCTGCAGCCGGCTCGCAGGCCTGAAGAAAGCCGGCGACGGCACCATAGCATCCGCATGCAGCGACTACACGACGTCGTCCCAGTGCAGCAAGATAAAGTGCGGGGTTTGCGGGTGAAAAATGGGCCCGACGGGATTCGAACCCGCGACGGCTCGCTTAAGAGGCGAGTACTCTACCAGGTTTCTCTGCCATCCTGTGTTTTCCGAATTTCTTGGGATTGGCATCTGAGCTACAGGCCCAAACTTTTACAAAAGTTTGATCAAAATATTAAAAAGATCTATCAAAAACCTTTTGTATGTTTGCAAAAGTGATTAGATAGTATCAAATAAAAAGCTTTAAAGAACCAGTCCCAGACGAGGCAATCCGGCGAAATAAAACCATGTATATGCTGGTACAATTATATTCAATAAACTTACGGGTGTCAGAGGCGATTATATGCAGAAAACAGGCAACGGAAAACACGACTCAGAATGGGTAATAATATCTGCGGACGAATACGAAAGCATGGTATCGTAATTGTTCCGCAAATGTATCGATATCTTTAAGAATTCACTATGGTTATTAAATAGTAATATGCTCCCCAGTCTTGTACCCTCTTCGGAGGGGCGACACTGGGCATTATTTTTGTTCTTTTAGACAATTTCTGATAACTTCATCAAGAAGAATAGATTCATTACATACGCTCTTTAGGAAATTTGACCTGTTTGCAGAGAAATATGCGTTCTCTACTCTCTTGCCAAGTTTTTGTACTTTCTTGATTGCGGGCACGAAATCACCGTCGCCGCTTACCAAGACAGCAACATCGTACTTGTTTTCATACGCAAACGACAGCATGTCCGTCGCCAGATAAATGTCATCGCCTTTTACGGCGAATTCCATCTTTCCGTCAGGTCGTTTTATCTTCCGCATATTACATAGAACTATATGGAAATCGGGTATTTTTCTCAATTCGCCAAAGAATTTCTGCTGTTTCCAATAAACTTCTTCATTATAACCCCTGTCCAACGAAGCATTGTAGTAAAATGTCCCTATAAGCAAGCGTGTTTTTCTCAGCAGTTCGATCAGCTTGGCAAAATCTATCTGGCTGTCGTGCAGCCCCAGCATCTCTTTCATGCTGTGGTAGAAATTGCTCCCGTCGATGAATATGGCGACGCGTTCCTGCATCATATGAATACGTCACGGAACGATTTAAAATGACATGTCCAGCAGCATATAAATCTCGCCGGGCATCTGAAAGCAACAGACTTATCCTGAACTTGCCGACTGGAGGGCGCCGGGACCATAAATATCGTTTAGTTTCAATTTCTACCTATCCGATATATATCGGATAAACCATTTTGTCCTCTATCCGATACGTTTAAGTATTTTGCCCATGATAAATGAAGCATGATAAGCCCAAAGCTCTATGAAAAGCTGGCAAAAAAGAAAAAGGAACTGGACAAGCTTAGGCCTTTTCCTAAAGCCGCGCTGCAAGAACTGAAAAATCAGCTGGAAATCGAACTGGCTTACAACAGCAACGCCATAGAAGGCAATTCGCTGACACTGCAGGAAACCCGCCTTGTTTTGGAGCACGGAATAACCATAAAAGGCAAGAGTCTCAAAGATCACTTCGAAGCTATAAACCACAAGGAAGCTGTCATGTTTGTCGGAGACTCGTTAAAAGAAGAGATAAGCGAAAAATTGATAAAAAAGCTCAATGAGTTCGTCCTGGATAAGATATATGAAGAGGAAAAGGGCCGCTACAGAACCACAAACGTAAGGATACTTGGAGCAATAAAATCACCGCCTCGGGCAGAAAAGGTCCCAAGGCTCATGGGCAGTTTTGTCGAATACATAGAAAAAAACCCCGACGACCTCAACATAATAGAGATGGCTGCAGCTCTACACCATAAACTGGTGGAAATACACCCCTTTTCGGACGGCAATGGAAGAACAGCAAGGCTTCTCATGAACCTATTCCTCATGAAACACGGGTATCCAATAACCATAGTATTGAAAAACGACAGGAAAAAATACTACCAGACACTGAAAGAGGCTGACAAAGAAAATATTAAGCCATTCATGGATTTTATCGGCTATTGCGTAAACAGGAGCCTTGACATCTACCTGTCTGCATTCAAAAAAGGCATGGAATATATCAGCATCAAAGAAGCTGCAAAAGGGACGCCATACACGCAAGAATATCTCAGCTTACTGGCAAGAACAGGCAAACTGGATGCAATCAAGCTCGGCAGGAACTGGGTCGTAACAAAAAAAGCAGTTGAAAACTACATAAAAACTTTGAAAAAAGAAGACACGAAGTAAATCATATAATAAAAATTCTAAACCAGGCTTTGAAAACGCGACCTGAAATTTGATCAGAATCAGTGCCTGTGCCTTGCTGTCCTGCCCATCCTTGTGGTTTTCACTTTGATATGCTTTGGCTTGATGTCAATGCGCTTTTTCCTGTTGAGGCTTTTCCATTTCCATGCCGCTTTCATGAGCTTCGCCCGCGGGTAGGCGCACGCGGAGCATTTCTGCAGGCGCTTGTGGTAACTATGCCTGCCGCACCTGCGGCAGCGTATGTGCGTGACGCTCTGGTGCTTCCCGAATGAAGGCGTTCCTTTCGACATATACATCCCTTTCTTGTAAGAAAGGTCTGTATCAACCCCAAAGAACAAAGGGTCTTGCAGACCTTATTACAAAATATTGCTTGCATTTTGTCTAATTTTACTTCTCCGGTGTTTTTATAAGTATAAGCCAGCGGCATTCCCCGGCTTTTCCTGCTGTTTTCTCTTTCAAATAGTGTTAAAAATCTTTGTCGCATCGATGCAAAAACTCAGCTTTATCCTAAACAGCTAATCCCCTTTTTCAGGAGAGACGTAAAGGATATTGTCGCCGCGTATGAGGATCGTTCCCAGCTTTACCTTCTCACCCTCGCTTACCTGCTCGGCCGCTTCAAGCCACATGTTGAGGTGAAGATCCATCGCCTGCAGGATGCCGGAAATCTCTGACCCTTTCTTGAGTTTTATGAGAACTCGCTTGCCTTTTGCATTATTCAGCACGTCTATTGGTCTTTCCATAAAAAACCTCCAAAGAACCTTTTGAAAAAAGGTTCATCAAAACCGAAGATGTTATTCAATAGCATACATACGCTTAAATAGGTTTTTAAGAGAGCGCGGATTTGCATGTAAAGTCTCTTCTGCAGCTAAAGTCCGAAATCTGCACCTAAAGTCATCCTTGTAATTTATTCAACGTCCTTTCCATTTTTTCTATATTTTGTTTTAATTCCTCAATAGAATCTCTAACCATTTTGATAACCTTTGCATTTTCTCCTTGTTCTTGTCGTTTCTTTCTATCGGCTTCTCTTTTCGCCTTTTTCATTTCCCTAATCATTATGCTGGCAAAACTCATTACTTTTGCACTTCATTGCATTCTGCACATCAGATACAAAGGTAAAATGCATCGGATTTGCCACCGAGCATAAAAGAAAACTGACGCGGCTGAAAGGTAAAAATACTACATTCCTGAAGGTTAAAAAAGCCAAATTTTACTTTTCCTTAAAACCATCGCATTCTTTATATCCCGCGCCGCGCAACTACAATGATGCCGAAAAAGGCGCAGAAGCACCATTACCAGACCAGCAGGAAGGCGCAGTACGTTTCGCTGGGAATCGCCGTGCTGGTCTTTGCCGCGCTCATGGCTTATTTTGTTTTTGCAAGGAACCAGCCGGCAAACATCGCATTCATTAACCGCGCGTTCGCCATCGGGGCTGTTTTCCTGATAGGCGCTTCCTACATACTGGGGCCGCTGGCGCGATTCTTCCCGAAGAAATTCGTGAAAAGGCTCGAGTACAGGAAGCCGCTTGGGCTTTACGGGTATTTCTTCGCCATCGTCCATATACTCGTATCTCTCCTGATCGTTCCGGGAGAGGAGCTGGGGAGCAACGGGCTTTCTCTTGTGTTCGGGATGCTGTCGATACTGGTCTTCACCCTGGTCGCCTCGACATCGATAATAAAGATCGACGCCCACGGATTCGAGAGATGGCAGAAGATACAGAGACTGGGCTACCTTGCGTTCGTGCTTGTGATACTGCACTTCACCGTGCTCCAGAACGGGGCGTTCATATCAAGGCAGCTTGGCCAGCTGACAATCGGATTCGCCCTGCTGGTAATCGTGGCCAGGGTTGCGGCCCTGTTCCCGAGAAAACGAAATAAGGGCAGGAAATAGTCCTCTGTTGTAAAATAAGAAAAACAACAACAGAAACATCAGAAACGAAATTCTATAAATATCGCGGGCTTCTATAGGTTATTTGGTATCATATGATCTACGACCTTGTAATTGTCGGGGGCGGGCCGGCGGGGATGTCTGCTGCGCTATATGCGGCGAGGCAGAACCTGAAATTCATCGTTATAACAAAAGACATCGGCGGGCTGGCTAATTTCGTGCCCGACCTGAAAACTTACCTGGGCTATTCCTACACAACGGGGTTCGAGCTTGTCGAGAAATTCAAGGAGCACCTGGGCCACTACAAGATCCAGACGAAACTCGCTGGCGTGAAGGATATCAGGAAAGCTGGAAACATATTCGCGGTCCGGACAGACAAAGGCGGCTACAAATCAAAAACCATAATCGTCGCCACGGGCAGGAGATTCAAGAAGCTCGGGATCAAGGGCGAGAAACAATACGCAGGAAAGGGCGTCTCGGACTGCACGGTCTGCGACGGGCCGCTGTTCAAGGGCAAGACGGTTGCTGTGATAGGCGGAGGGCGGACCGGCATCTTTGCGACGCTGTTCATACTGGAGATTGCCAAAGAAATATACCTCATAGAAAAGAGCCCCTGCCTGAAAACAGAGGGCGGGCTGAGAAAGTTCGAGGAAATAATAGCGAAAAACAAGAAAGTAAAGATAATTACGAACGCCGTCCCGGTGGAAATAAAAGGGAACGGCTTTGTGAAACAGCTCGTGATTTCCACGGGCGGCAAAAAGTCCGCGCTGCCCATCGACGCGGTCTTTGTCGAGATCGGCTATGAGCCCAACACTGATTTTATCAAGATTGCCAAAAAGAACGGCCGTGGCGAGATAATAGTAGACGAGGAGTGCAACACCAGCGTGAAAGGGCTCTTCGCAGCCGGAGACGTGACGAGCCTGAGGGAAAAGCAGGTCATCGTCTCGGTGGGAGAGGGCGCCAAGGCCGTGCTCTCGGCAGTTCTCTTCCTGGAGAAAAACAAGGGGAAGTGCTGATTTTCAAACCCGCATGCTGTGCAGTAGCTTTTAAATAGATTTGATTTTTCTAGGTATAGTGACGATATGCAGAGCATGATTTTTTATGGCGGGAACGCGCGGGCAAGGAGAATGCTCGAGACTTATATGAACGACTTTGCAAGAGGAATGCGAATCCAGATAGTTCAATGTTCGTCTGCAGACTTGAAAAAATACTACCCCAGAGCCGACACTTCCTATACATTTGTCCAGCGCGAAGACAGAAAAGACTTCTCGCAGCAGATGGCAAAACTGAGAAGAGCAGGCTACAAAGGAACAAAAATAATAAGCGTTGATTACAGGAAAAACGAGACGCATGACGGAGTGGTATTTGTCCTGGGCAGGGCAGCCCATGGCGTAGTAAAGCCGCTAAGAGGCAGAAAGACGCCAACGAGGGAAGATAAAATGGACTTGCTGTTCCCGAGAGTTGCGTGATATAAACACGGCAAGATTACCGAATGATTACCTATAAAAATCTAACTGAGGAGTTATTTGTTATGACACAATGGATACTTAGATCGAAGAGAAAAATAACAGGCGGCTTGGTCGTCAAAAGGAGCAAGAGGAAGAAGCACCAGCGCGGAAGGGACTTCCTGCCTGCGCACGTAGGAGAGACAAAAGTCAGAGCCAACAGGACGAAGGGTGGCAACATGAAGAGGATTGCGCTGGCGAGCAACGTGGCCAACATAGTGGTCAAGGGCAAGACGCAAAAAACGAAGATCCTCTCCGTCACGGACAACCCTGCAGACAGCCAGTTCATCAGGCGCAATATTATAACAAAAGGCGCCATCATACAGACAGAGCTGGGCAAGGCGCGCGTGACGAGCAGGCCGGGGCAGGTAGGCATAGTTAATGCGGTGATAATCGAAACGACGCCGAAGGCGTCAGACGGCCGCGAAGAGAAGAAAGCATGACTATATTTTCTGGAATCAAAGAAGTTTTATACTTATTAATTCATAGTAGTAGATGTGGCTGATATGGAAGAGATGATAACACTGAAGTTGCCAAAAAGCGATGTCGAAGCTTTCCTTAGAGTAGTCGAAGACATCAAGTTCATAAAGGAAGCCGAAAAGGGCGACAAAGAGATAGACAAGGGCAAGTTCAAAACCCTAGAACAACTTAAAAAGAAATATAATCACCAATAGAATTCATCGTATTTCTCTGATTTCCTTTTTTCTATTGCAGTAACTCTTATCTAAGATGAACATTGAAAACTGCTGCCTTTAGGCAGCAGATGAAACACAATGTTCATCTGGATCCCATCTTCTCACAAACCCACGGCTTTAGCCGTGGGTATACAAAGAAGATGTGATTACCATTTCTTCTTCAATAATACGAAATGCAAGCCTATAACCTGCCCTGCCGACTTTGAGAACCCAGAATTTTCCCCGCGGCTCTCCTACGGACTGCGGATTATCCTTCAGCAGTTCAAGTCTTTTGATAATTTTTTCTCTTTCACCTTTGTCCATGTTATCCAAGAAATTCTCAACTCTTTCAGCTAGTACAAGTTGATATGGCATAAAGATAATTGGTTTTTGTATTTATATCCTGAAAACTGCTTGATTTTCAACACCTGGCGGCAACTTCTAATTTCAATTTCTAAGCCAGTCTCATTCATTCTATGAAAAAGAAGCCTGAGAGCGACACTGACGAAAGAATAGAGCACGAGAGGAGTATCTGCCCTGTCTGCGGCAGCGGAAACATAGAGCAGCAGGACGGCGGATATTTCTGCAACAACTGCAGCTCGTCATTCCCAAAGCCGAAGAAGACGAAAATACAAATCAGAAAGAAGCCGAAATACATAGTGTAATTCAGATAATTTTTATGTTGATTGGCAGGTCTATATGCTTGTTTTTCTTCAGTTTCTTTTTGAAATTTATGACCCCGAACCCTATGACTTCTTTTGTCTTGGGGTCTATCCGCCTGAAAACGCCATGCCCGTCATCTTCAAAGAGACCTTTTCTCCTGGCAGTCGAGAATTCCAGGTAATCTCCCTCTTCGTCATACCATACTCTTAGCCCTTCCATATAGTTTCACCATTTTGAAGATTTTTAACATAAAATGCGGTTATTACAAAGCCTTCTCCGTTGCTTATTTTGATGATAATCAATAAAAAGGTTTTCTCCTTTGGAAATATATCATATTGCCTATAATAAAGCCACACATAGCCATCGTCTTCATTTTTGACAACAGCAGAAGGGAACATCAGAGTCTCTTCTATTTTATTCAGCGGCTCTTGTAATTCTGGGTGATCTGTAGTTATATGCTGCAATCTTTCTTCTGTGAGCCTGATATCTCTGCCGAACTTGTCCTTGAACAAATGCATAAGAATTGTTGTCCTCAAAGTTTTTTATCTTTGACAAATTGCTTACAAAGAAGAAATCGAGAGGATAATAAAAGGGCTTTAAACTTCCCTTACCCTTCCGGAAACGACGTCTTTTATTCCTCTGGCTATGTCTTCAAGCAATTCCCTGTCTATTTTCTCTATTTTCTTCAGTCTTTCGTATTCAGATTTGGGTATAGTGACGTTTTCCATGAGTAACATTAACCGCCAAGAGTTTAAATCTTTATATAGCGAGAAAGGCAAATATGTTTTCAATGGCTGCAAAAAACTCCAGGATAAGCGACAGGACAAAGCTGGAAATCTCCGGGCTTGCCGTATTTCTGACGCTGGCTATCATATTCTCGCTGCAGATCACGACTGGCTACGGGCCTTCGACACTGACGGCAACGGGATTGGCGACTGGCTCTGCAAGAAATTCTGTCACAGGGCTCGCAACAGGGACGTGCAGCCATGACGTATGCGTTGAGGGCGACAAGCTTGCCAATACATGCGATCCCTGCGTGACGAAGGTGTGCGCTTCTGATGCATATTGCTGCAACAACAAATGGGACATCATATGCGTCGGCGAGGTAAAGAGCATCTGCGGACAGAGCTGTACTGGCGGAGGTAATGTGCCTCCTGCACCCTCAAGCTATAAAGGAAATGTTGATATTTTAGACTGCAGCCAGATAGCGGGATGGGCTTGCGAGTCTGCCAACGGGGGCCAGGTGACTATTGATGTTTATGCAGGCAACATCAAGTTCCCAATAAATGCAAACAAGGCAAGCGAAACTGCTGTGAATGATATTTGCCACGGAACTTCCGGCTACCGGTTCAGCTATGCGGTGCCCTATGGCTTCAAAGCAGCTGTCAACGTCAAGTTCGGGGGATACAGCACGACGATCCAAGGCGGGTCTAAGACGCTTGACTGCACGCAAGCACCCGAGATTAAAATAAATGGGGAAACATCGGCAGAATTATACTATGGCTCCGCATGGACCCTAAAAATTCTCGGACCGGCGAACAGCCCTGCAAAACTATACTGCAAGACCCCTTCGGGAAAAGAAGACTGCAATGGCCTGGCCATATGCACAACGGATAATGGCGAGGGCGGCAGCAAATACATATGGGGAGAATGCATGGCAGGGGGCACGATAGCAGAGGGCACCGAGACAGGCATATGGACAGAGTGGGTGACGATTAATGACATCAAAAGCAACGAAATAACTTTCAACGTGAAGGAGAGCTTTAACACAGGAAAGCCGTTCCATCCCGCTGATACGAACAAGGACTGGTCAATAGTTATAGGTGAAGTCACAGCCTATGGAAATGGCGCGCATGCCGCATCTGCTGCTGACATCTGGAAAAACGGCGAAAAATACACATGGGACGATAAAATACTGAACTGGATTCCTTTCCATCCTGCAGACACCAACCATGACTTGAAGATTACTATAGGCGAAGTCACTGCTTACGGAAACGGGCAGCACGCCAAGTCGGCTTCGGACATCTGGAAAAACGGCGAAAAATACACATGGGACTTCAACGCGAAAAACTGGATACCGTGGCCAAGCACAGCATCCTCGCCTGATGTGAATATTTACAAGACATTTCCATCAGGGAACCCGAAAGTCAACGAGAAATTCGGGATAACGGCATGGGCGAATGATCCGGACGGGATATTGAACTTTGGCGTTGATTTCAATTACACCTTCTGTTCAATGATACAGAACGGAACAGCCTTGAATGCCACTGGAAAAACCGTCTGGCAGAATTACACATGCTCAAAAGCCGGCATTTACAACTTCACCGCATCTGCCACGGACTTCAAGGGCGCTTCCGCGTCAGCCAAGGTGCAGATCGATGTTGTTTCCTCTACATCAGTATCGACGCTCAACGCCTCCATCAAGAAACCTTTCTGGCTCAATACGCCTTTTACATTGACAGCTCAGGCAAGCAGCAGCAAAGGCGTATCCTATATAATAGCTGACCCGAAGTGGAATACAGCAGACTGCATTTTGCAAAACAACTTTACTTATCCAATCTCAGATTCAACTCTTGCAGCAAATGCCACGATAATATGCTATTCAACAGGGCAGAAAACTTTCTCCGTGAGCTTCATGGATGTCAATGCAAATAAAGTGACAGACTACGTCAATATATCGATAAACAACCCCGCCCCAGTAACATCAACAGGCGGCTCTGGCGGCGGACCCGGGGGTCCTGTATGCGGCAACGGCGTATGCGAAGTAGGCGAAAATAACGCCAATTGCCCCGGCGACTGCCCCGGCGGCGGAACAAACACATGCAGCCACAGCATATGCACGATGGGAAGCAAGCTGGACAAGTCCTGCGATCCCTGCGTAACAAAGATATGCGGGGTTGACCCATACTGCTGCAACAACAACTGGGACGGCGTGTGCGTCACCGAAGTCAAGAGCATCTGCGGGCAGAATACCTGCGGGTAGTTAAAAATTCAATTCTTATAAATATGCCTCGATTATTTTGTAATTTACATCGTATTTCTGCATGTGCTCCATGAACCTGTCCTTATGCTCGGAAGGGACTATCACGGCGCTTTTTCCTATTCTCATGCAGCCATATTTTTTAATCATGCCGGGATAGCGCTTCTTTTTGACAGAATACCCGTAAAGCTTGTTCAAAAAAGCGCCCCTGTTTTTTTTGGGCGCATCCCATGATATGATAAACCATTGCTTCAGCTGCGTTTTTTTCATGACGGATTTATAATGCCCGAATAATACAATTCCCGTGCTCATGATGCTTCTTTTAAGGTCTTCCCATTCGTCAAGTTTTCCAATAATAGCATTAATTTTATTGTCTGTGCCCTCTAATTTGTATTGCAAAGCATTATTGGACGTATAGAAATCTTCCATAATTTTATTCAGGAGTGTTTTGAAATCTGCAGCCTGTGTTTTATTTAATTCAACGTCGATGAACAAATCAATATCCGAATCAGATGTTGCCCTGTCCTGCGCCACGCTGCCAAAAAGCACGATATTCCTCACTTTATCTTCCCATTTTTCCGGCAAGTTCTGCAAAATATGGGATACCGCAGCCGCAGCATAATTTTTATATTTATTCATTTTTCACGCCTTCCACAAGCTTTTTGATCTCCAAGAATTCGCTTATTTTGCTTCTCAGCACTGCATCGTCCTTGAGAGGCGCTCCATATACTATCTCGTTCCTGTCTTTTTCCACTTCCCTTGCAACTGATATTATTTCCAGGATATTTGGTATTTCATCAAGCTTTTTTGTGAGAACAGCAGAAAGACGGAAACTTGCATTTTTATCTCCCATTTTAAACCACTCGTGCTTTACCTGTGCCCCGGGCTTTATGATATGCAGCCTGTGAAAGTAAAGCTCTATCAGATGCTGGGTGCCAAGCGAGATCATAAACATAATCCTCCTTTGATAGTCCAGCAAATTTCCTTTTAGGGCTTCGCCTATGGTATCTTCCACTTCCTTCAGCGCCTCGATGTGCTTTTCTTCCTGCATGCTTATTATTAAGACAAATGACTTTAAATAGATTTATGTCTTAAAATTAAGACAAGTGTCTTATAGACTTCTTCGGAAGTAAAAAATCTTTATATATCGTCCCGGACGTAAGTAATTCATGCGTAAGGCCTTGATGGCTTTTGTTATTCTAACATTCGCCTTCTCTACGGCTGCGATTGCGCAGAATACTTCCGGCAACAATACAGGCGGAAGTGCGAACTTATGCCAGGGCGTGACGTGCAGCGAGTCGTCTGTCACGTGCGCAGACGGGTACGTGGCGAAGTGCTCGAACTCGTGCGACTCCGCGACAGGAAGCTGCTCCCAGTGCGCGCCGTCGTGCAGCGGGCATGACAAGACGTTCTGCGAGACAACGCAGTGCGGCGGCAACGAGAAGACGTGCCCGGACGGGTTCAAGGCGAGCTGCACGAAGACGTGCGACAACGCGGCGAAGCAGTGCAAGGATTGCGAGCCAAGCTGCGCAGGACATGATGCAGTGACGCAGCCGGCAAACGGAACGACAACAACATGCCCTGCCGCTCCAACGCCGCTGGCATGTGAACAGGGAAAATATCTTGAAACAAAATATGATGATAAAAAATGCATCACAGGCTACGAATGCAAGCAATCCACCTCAACAACATGCCCTGCCGCACCTTCCAAACCGGCATGCGGACAAGATGAATATGCCGAGACGAAATACGACGCGAACAAATGCATTACTGGCTACCAGTGCAAAGCAAAAATCACATGCCCACAACTCTCGCCGCCCAGCCCTGATTTCTGCAAGGACGGCTACACTGAAGCGAAAAAGGACAGCAGCGGCTGCATAACAGGCTACGAGTGCAGGAAAACTGAAACAAGAACATGCCCCACGCCGCCCCCGTTCCCGCAGTGCAACGGCCGAGTGGAGACAAGGCACGACAACAACGGCTGCGCCATCGGATACGAGTGCAGGCCTGAAAGTTCTTCTAACGATGCAAGAGGCGCGAAGTGGCAATGTTATGACAGCTCCACCTACGGGGAAAGCGGCGAATGCAGGCCGGCAGAAAAATGGAAGCAGATGGCAGAAGAGTCATGCAGGGACAAGTGCAATGCAGACAAGAGCAAGTGCGGCGTGAATTCATTTTCTTTGGGAGAAAGATGCGGGCCGGGCGCAAATTGCGGCAATAATTTTTGCGAGGGCGGCGAGGAGAGATCGTGCCCTCATGACTGCCAAGTCACCACAGGACCGGGAAAATGCGGGGACACCATATGCGATGCCGGAGAGGATGCGAACAGATGCCCGAGCGACTGCAAGGTTCCCGGAAGGACGTGCCCTCTCGCGATACAGTGCAGCGACGGGACCCAGACCGTGTGCAAGCAGGACGGGAACAGCTGCCAGTGCGGCCAGTGCCCGATAGACAACCTGCCACAAGGCTGCAGGCAGGAAAAGGACGAGAAAGGATTTGTGACGGTTCAATGCGAGCAGAGGGAGCAGTGCAAGGAAGTTTCGCAGGAAGACCGCGTAGCATGCACGGAGAAGGGCGGCGTGCCGCGATTTTCCAGGGACGGTTCAGGCTGCAAGAGATTTGAGTGCAGCTTCGGGGGCGGCGGCGAAAACATCTTCGCGCCAGGGCATTCGCAGCAGTGCCCGACACGCGAAGAGTGGGAAATGACATCAAAAAAATGCGCAAGCCTGGGCAAGATAACCGTGACAAAGATCGAGAGAGGCTGCAATATCCCAACATGCATTGAAAAGAGAGGGGAGCAATGCGGGCTCGTGCCCGGGCCGGAAAGGGAGAGAATCGAACAGGAGTGCAGCGAGCGCGGCGCAAGAACAGTGAGATTCACGGATGAGAGGGGATGCCAGAAAATCTCATGCGCGGACGAAAACACCTGCCAGAAAGATCTTCCGGAAGAGGCGTACAGGGCATGCGGAGCAAAGGGCGGCGAGATCGCGGTGAAGAGAGACCAGAACGGATGCATGATATTTTCAGACTGCCTGCGAAAAGGGAATATGCAGGAATCCTATGTCGAGGAGCAGAAGGGCGAGCTTGACACTGCGGAACTCCTGGGCATCGCCATCAAGCTCGAGAGGCTCAGGGTCGAGCTGGACAAGCTCTCGAGGGAAACAAAGAACATAGCCGAATATTACAAAAACACAGGCTCCAATGAGGCGGAGAGGTTCGAGCGCGTATCAGGGATGTTCGCTGCGGCCACGGACAAGATAGACGATATCAAGAACAAGATCAGGGACAGCGCAGAAAGCCTTGACAAGGACGACATGCGAGAAATAAGGCAGGACATCAAGTACGTGAAGGATGTGATGATAAAGGATATTTTATACATGATGCTCAGCAATGGCGACGACGTGAAGAAGATAAAGGAGAGAAGCTCCACGGACTGCGAGAACGACGAGCAGTGCTTCGGCGAGGCGCTGCGCCTGTGCAAGCCGATGAAATTCTATCCCGAAGGGGATGACGGGCCAGAAGTCACTATTACAGGCCTGGAAGACGGCAAGTGCATCATGAAGGCAAGGCTTGATGACGACAAGGGGCCGCCTGCGGGGGTTGTGGCAGGAGGGCCGCCGTGGGAAATGACGTGCCGCATCGAGAAGTATGCGCTCGGCATGAGGAACCCCGAGGAGGACATATTCCCCTACTGCCAGGGCTCGATGGTGGAGCTGATAAAGAAGTACGGGACAGGCGGAAGCGGCGGCGCTCCCGGCATCCCGGGAAAATGCAGCGGCGAGGGATGCAAGGAATACTGCGGGAAAGGGCCGGCTGAAGCAAAGGAATGCCTGGAACAAATGGGACAATATCTCCCAGAGGAAGCAAAACAAGGGCTGCAGATGATAGCCGAGGGGAAAGGCTCCGGGGGCTTTGGCGGCCAAGGCGAATTCAGCGACTCGGACCAGTACAGGAGAGACCAGTTCAGCGAGGAATTCGGGAACGATGATTATAACGCGGGATTCAGGCACGAAGAAGGCACGGGACCGGAATTCCCGTCAGGCCAGCAATCCAGACAGCCGAGCATCAGGCCATCGCAGCCAGTGCAAATACAGCCACGGGAATTCAGGCAGCCGCAGGAAAATCAGCAGCAAGCTGCATGCGTCGGATGCCTAAACAACGGCGTGTGCGACCCGAACGAGTGCTCGGGGTGCGCGGACTGCCTGAGGAAATAACGGGAGAGGAAAAGCAGAAAAGCGCCGATCTGATATGAAGAAAAATTCAAATGCTGTCAAAAGAAAACTAATGGAAAAAACCAAAGACAACAAAACGGAGATGATATTGATGAAAGCAAGACAAAATGAAACCACAACAAAAGACAAAAACATAAAAACAATTATGCTCGTCGTTATGCTCCTATTTTCTGTAGCCTTGGTCGCAGGCTGCGCTTCGCAGACGCCCATAAAATCCGCAGACGACGTGAGCAAGAGCCTGGACAACGTGAGCGAGAGCGTGGGAAAAATCTCGAGCATACTGACAGACGTCGATAAGGATCTCGGCGGCGGCTAAGGTGAAAAACAAGAACGGCTTCTACATGATAGTAATCCTGCTTATTGCAATAATTATTGCCATCTCGCTGGCCGCTTTCAAGAATCCCGTTCTGTGGGGGAAAAAATGCGTGACCGGCGGATGCTCGGGGCAGCTCTGCGGAGAGGAGTCCGCCATGAAGGGCATATATACTACCTGCGAATTCAGGCCGGAATACGCGTGCTATCAGGAATTCAACAAATGCGAGCTGCAGGCAACTGGAGAATGCGGCTGGACGCAGACGAGCGAGCTTCTCGGGTGCCTTGGCAAAAAATAGCTGGCGGCACGGCTATAATTATTTTTCTTTAGATATTATTTCTATGGCAAAGTCGAACAAGGAACTTGTTGCCGAGCTGGCAGCAGATGGCGCAATAAGAAGCGCGGATGTAAGAAGGGCTTTCCTGAAAACAGACAGGGCAGATTTCGTGCCCGGCAATCAGAAGAAATCTGCATACGCAAATTATCCGCTTCCTATCGGTGAGGAGCAGACGATCTCCCAGCCTTTTACCGTGGCTGTGATGACAGAGGCGCTTGACATTAAGGAAGGGCACAAAGTGCTGGAAGTCGGGACAGGATCGGGCTACCAGGCCGCGATACTTTCCAATATCGTCGGGAACAGCGGGCTGGTCGTGACAACGGAGTTCAGGAAAACGCTTCACGAATCTGCAGCAAAAAAGCTCTTAAAATACAAAAACATAATCGCGGTGCTGGCTGACGGGAGCAAGGGGTACAAAGAAAAAGCGCCTTATGACAGGATCATCGTGACTGCAAGCGGGACAAAAGTGCCGGAGCCGCTGCTGGGGCAGCTGAAAGAAAACGGAGTCATGGTGATTCCAATCGGCAATGAGATGCACAGGATTGAAAAGGCCAAAGGCGGGCTGAAGAAAACATTTCTCGGGCACTTCGCATTCGTGCCGCTGAAAGAATGAATCAGAAAACGCCATGAAAATCTTTATAATCTGGGAAATTCATAAACTACTTGATGAAAGCTCGAACAAAGTCCGAGTTTCTTTTCGAAACAAAAAGCTGCGAGGTATTTCGAAAATGAAATCCCGCTATTATGTGGATGCAATAGCCATATGGGTACTTCTGATGCTGGCGCTTTCCCTCTCATGGGGAGACAACTCGGTCACGGGCTTCCTGATATCGCGCGGCGACGCGATACCTGCCGGCTACGGCGCGCCTTATGACGTGTTTCCTCCGGGCAGCCAGCTCATAGACGCAAGCTTCGATAACGGCCAGATACGCGTTTCCACTTCCGCAGAATGGACATACAAAAAAGGCTATTACTACAAGGACGGATGGCAAGAGAGAAATTCTTTCACTTTCTCCGGCGCCGGCGCGACAGGCAACTGGATAGCAGGCGCGGCTTCGGCGCAGGCAGCAGCCACGCTGCCGCCAGGGAAAAACTACGCTCTCGCATTCACGTGCAGGAAGGTAGACAGGCAGTACTGGAAGGACTGCACCAACGACAACCAGTGCGGCAACGACAAGTGCATAGGAAACAAATGCGACAACCCATGGAGATGCGGGTGCAGGACGCAGGACGACTGCGGCTACTGGCAGATACAGACCTTTGACGCAGCACCGCCCGAACCCCCGGCAATATGCGGCAACGGGATCAGGGAAGGCGGAGAGCAGTGCGACGACGGCAACACCAATAACAATGATGCATGCATAATCGATACAGCCAAGAATTACCAGTGCAAAAATGCAGTATGCGGCGACGGATACCTCAGGACAGGAACAGAGCAGTGCGACGACGGCAACACGCGCAGCGGCGACGGATGCAGCGCAACCTGCACGACGGAAAGCACGGCAAACGCGCCGACACTTTCAAGCCTTTCGCCAACTTCCGGCACGGCAGGAACAACAGTTGATGCAACAGGCACGGGATTCATAAGCGCGAATACAGTAAGGTTCGGCGCTTCTGATGTTTCAAGCACGAGGATATCGGACACGAGGCTGCAGTTCAATGTGCCGCAGGCGGCAGCGAACAGCTATGATGTTTCAGTGAAGAACGCGAACGGCGAGAGCAGCAAGATGAGCTTCACATTACAGGCAGCCAGCACATTCGGCGTGACATGCGCCGGATCGCCGAATCCCAGTGCAGTCTACAACCCAGTCGCATTCACGGCGAGCGTGAGCGGCGGGACAGCACCTTACACTTATACATGGTCAGGAGAAAGAATACTGTCTAATGAAAGAGTAATGAATGTAACATACAGTTCAGATCAATGCTCCTCATACCCATGCACAAAAACAGCGAACATCGAAGTCAAGGACAGCTCGAGTCCGCAAAAGACCGCCACTGGCTCATGCACAGTAACGCTGAAGGAAAAATGCCAGACAGACGCAGACTGCGCAGCTACGAGGTTCTGCGATAATAGCGGCTTCTGCTTTCCAAAAGCCGGAGTTTGCGAATACCCGCAGTCCGACAGATGCGGCGCGGACGGCGTATGCCAGGTAACATGCGGAGTGCCGGTTTCGACAAATTCAGTAGGCGGGTGCCAGCGCGATCCTGATTGCTCGCAGGACAAATATTGCACCATATGGTGCCCCGCGGCACAGGATGACCAGCAGTTCTGCAATTTGTGCGGGGTCCAGGGCACTACACTTGCAAGCTGCAGCAAGCCAACAATCTGCGGAAACACAGGCGGAGTTAGCGTGACATGTGCCGCATTGCCAGCCTCACCGACGACAGGAACCGAAGTCACATTCACGGCCACGCCGAGCGGGGCATCATCTTACGCTTATTCATGGTCAGGAGGCACAGCAACGGAAGCTATAGCAGGAACCGAGCGGCAGGTGAAAAAAACATTCACTACAGCAGGCACGAAAACAGCAAATATCAGGGTGACTGACAGCGCAAACTCCGCAAGGAGCGGCTCAGGCTCATGCTCGGCTGCTGTCCAGGAGGGCATTGTATCATCTGCGTGCGGCAACTGGGGCCAGCAGTGCTGCCCGATTACCAGCAACAACAACAGGCAGTGCAGGAGCCTGGTAGCCTGGTGCAAAGACGGCACATGCCAGGCTAGGCAATTCTCCTGCAGCAGGCAGTGCGCCGCCGGAACATACTGCGGGCCTTTGGACAGCTGCGTGCAGTGCCTGCAGGACTCGCAGTGCGGCAGCGGAAAGGTATGCAGCAACTATTTCGCATGCGTTACAGACCCGAGGACAATAACAGACTGCTATACAAGCACACCAATGGGATGCGGGGCAACAGGATGGTTCTGCCACTATGCTGACCACAAGTGCTACCCTCTCGTGTGCATCCCGCCGGGAACGGGAGAGGCGAACCCATGCCCGACAGGGTGGGCATGCAAGCAGAACGAGTGCCAGCCGAAGTTTTAGAATTCAGTCCTTTTCTTGATGCTGTTCAAAACGCAGATGACAGCGACATGCAATCCAAAAAAGCCGCTCATGATGACGGGCCTCAATTTCTTCGGATATGCAGATTTGCAACAGGTGGTTTTATAGTGAAGCAAGGAAAGAATCTGGACATATTATAACTTGCTTCACACGCAGGAAAAGCGGAGCTTTTCGACGCACCAAAGAACCTATGGTTCTTTGCGTGTATAGCAAACAAGAAAAGTAATACCTAAGTCTTTTCTTGTTTAGCTATAACGAAGACAATTACTGATGCTCCCTCTGCAATTGAAACCAGAATGCCTGCAAGATTTGACAGCCCGAATCAATGAACGTGAAAGCATCAAACAGAAAATTAACCGCATACGGCAGAATAAGCAACCGCCGGCAACATTAATAACTATCAGCTAAAAATAGAATGCATGATAGATTCCCATTGCCATCTTGAGCACATAACGAACGCGGAAGAAGTCATACTGGAAGCGAAAAAAAGAATGAAGGCAGTGGTCACATCCGTCCCGGACCCGAGGGATCTTGAAAAGACGCTGAGGCTGCATGAAAAGCACAGGAGCTTTGTTTTCGTCGCGGCCGGATTCCATCCCGAGCACATAGAAAACCGCAGCAGCGAGGAAATAGAGGAGCACATAAACGCTATAAGTGCAAACGCAGACCGGATCGTTTCCGTCGGCGAGACCGGAACAGACTGCTTCTGGCTAAAGGAAAGAAGCCAGCAGGAGAAGAGCAACAGGATTTTCGAGAGATTCATCGATCTTGCGCTGGAGCTGGACAAGCCGCTGACTATCCACTCGAGAAACGGGGAAGGCGGCGACGGGATAACTGAAGCAATAGAAATACTGAAAAGAAAGAAAGCAAAAGACGTGATGATGCACTGCTTCTCCGGAAGCGGGGAGAACCTTCAGGAGTGCCTGAAGCAGGGATGGATGATATCATTCGCGACTATTGTCGTGAAAAGCAAAAGGCACCAGAGGCTCGCGAAGCAGACGCCGCTCGACCAGATGCTGCTGGAGACGGACGCGCCGTGGCTCGATCCCGACACGAAGCCGGGCTCGCGCGAGCTCACGAACAGGCCGTGGAAGATAGAGAGGAGCGCCGAAGTGATCGCCGGGCTGAAAGGAATGACAAAGCAGGAAGTCCTGCGCGCGACGGAAGAGAACGCGAAGAAATTTTTCAGGCTGGGGATATGATTTATGGCAATCAAGGCAATAATTTTTGACATAGACGGCGTGCTGCTGGATTCGCTTGAGTCCAATATAAAATTCTTCCAGGCGCTCATGCAGAAAGCAGGGTACAAGAAGCCCCCGAGAAAAATCGTGAAGGAGAATTTTCACCTGACGATGAGGGAGATGATAAGGGAACTTACAGGAAATGCGCATGAGAAAGAAATAATGAGGATATGGAAGATGGGAAAGAGCAGCAGATACAGGGAATTCGCCGACATACCATGCGGAAATATACCCGAAGACTCGATAAAAGTCGTAAAGCACCTGGGGGAACACTACAAGCTCGGTCTCGTGACAGGCCGCATAAAAATAGGCGTGAGTGAAATGTTCAAGCTGACAAAAAACGAGAAGCATTTTTCAGTTGTAGTTTCATTCGAGGACTACAAGAAAGCGAAGCCCGACCCAGAGCCCTTGATGATGGCATGCAAAAAATTGAACGCCAGGCCAGAAGAAGCAATATACATAGGAGACGCTGAAACCGACATGAGGGCAGCCGAAGCAGCCGGGATGCATTTCATACTTTTTTCCTCCAAGAAGATGGGCGGCGCAAAATACATGACAAATTCTTTCTGTAAAATCCCTGAAATAGTATCGAGGATTGACAGGAAAATAATAGAAATATCTTAAGATATCTTTAAATATTTAATGAAAGATATTTAAGCTTAGATATATATGTATGATTATCCTTTATTTCAGGACAGGCCATTGATCCCGACGAAAGAGGCACAGCAGGAAATGGATGAAATGGGGATAAACTTATGGGATGCGAAAGAGATACTTGAGAACGGCTATGAATGCTCGGGCAGCAGGAGAGCAAAAAATATCATTGAAAGATGCATGCTAAAGAAAAACAAAGAGATAAGAATCGTAGCTGCCCTAGTTGAATGGAAAGAAGGAACTTTTTGGAGGATTATTCATGCAGGCAAAACAGGTGGACATTAACAGATGGGAAGAAATACCGTGCGAATGCGGAGGAATGGCTAGAAGAAGCGCTGTAAAATACAAGGACTATGAGGTGCGCGGATGGGTATGCAAAAAATGCAAGAAAGAATACGTGCATCCAGAAGATTCGCTGAAGATAAGCAAGCTTGAGGCGCTCAAAAAAACCGGAGTTAAAGTGAAGATCAGGACAGTCGGACAGAGCCTAGTGATAACACTGCCGAAAGAGCTTGCAGAACTTTACGGGCTTGAAAAAGGAGAGATTGTAGGCTTAGTTCCAGGAAGCCTGAAAAAAATCGAAATTGAGCTGTGAATAGCCATAACATAAATAGTTGAGAATTAATTACATTACTATGAAGTACCTTGCAGTGCTGGTTCTTTTGCTGACGATCCCGACGACATTCGCAGCGACGTTCCCGAAGCCCGTTGGATACGTGAACGATTTCGCGGGCATCCTCCCGAACAGCGCGGCGCTTGAGCAGGAAGTCCGCGCATATGAGAGGAACACAACGATAGAGATAGCTATAGTTACCATAGATGCTTTGCCCCAGGACCAGACAGCCGCGACATATGCCAACGAGCTGTTCCGGGAATGGAGCATCGGCAAGAAAGGAGAAGACAACGGAATACTTGTGCTGATAATAAAGAACGGCACCGTCGGGAACAGGCTGCGCATAGAACTTGGCTACAGCATACAGGGCTATATTACAGGAGCAGAGGCCGGAAGGATTCTCGATGTAGCGCTGCCCTACTACAGCGCGGGCGATTACCAGCAGACCGCAAGGACAATCCTTGACGGCCTTTACAAGCAGCTTGAAAAGTATGTCCCGGGACAGCCGCCGCAAAAAGATGCACTCGACAACATAGGGAACTACATGCCGGTTATTTTCTTCCTGTTCTGGATAGGACTGATCGCCGGCATCCCGCTGCTTGGCTACTATTTCCGCAAGTGCCCGCAATGCGGCGGCAGGAAATTCGAGTGCCATGAGAACTATTGCGTCTGCAAAAAATGCGGCAAGAAAATAAAGCGCGGGCACACCTCCGGCTTCTGGATTTTCGCAGGCGGGGCGGGCGGAGGCTTCGGGGGAGGAGGCGGAGGAGGAGGGTTCGGAGGCGGAGGCTCGGGCGGCGGAGGAGCAGGGCGATAGCTGATAAATTTTTGAACGGAAAAGGATCCTTAAATCACGCCTGATAGAGTAAGAATGGAAGAACGCCAAGTCAAGTTGCGGGGATATCACTTGCTAATAACATAAACAGGCGGCAAAGTCTATTAACACAAAGTTAAATTTTTTTGTACATATATAAATATACTAATCCGTTAGAGTTACTGCTCGAAAATTAGGTCAAATAACCCACAAAAAGCTTTAAATAATGGATAAATACTCGAGCCGTGTATATAAACATTGGCATTAAGGTGTCTGATATGGACATTAACCAAAATAAAATAAACACTATTTTTTCTGATTTAACTATACTAAATAGTAAAATACGTCTCGGAATATTAGATTATTTAAATCAAAATAGAAAAGAAAATACATTTACAGAATTATGTGAAAAATTCGAAGATGTAGATAAAAGTTTGCTAATGACACATTTAAGAGTTCTTTATGTATCTCAAATGATTAAGAATGATGGCATTAGAGAAAAAGCTAAATATTCAATAACTTCTAAAGGTATTAACTTAATAGAAAACTTAAAGTCTGACAAAACTGCTGAGTCAATTATATCTGAAATAATCAGTTAAAACTTCATAAGACAATTCACGCAAGTCTTTATCCTTTTTTACCCGAAATAAATGACAATGCCCCTTTAAAGAATACTCTTTTATTTTAGAAGTTAGAACTCCATCACTTTCACCATATGGGAAAAATTCTTCTTTTATGCATAAAAGTAATTTTCCTTTAAAGTCCTGTTCCCGAGCAAAATCCAAGAATTCTATTTGGGAACCAGGGGAATTTGGAAATATCATTATAGCATCAAATTTTTCTTCCCTGATAATAGCTTTTTCTTGGTCTAAAATAGTATCACTTGATTCTATAAAATCGTCAGCAAGAAGGCATACTATTCCACATTTTCTTAATAAATATTGTTGAATTTCTGTTCGTTGATGATAACCGCATTTGTCTTTGAGTAGTAAATCAGCACAATTTTCATCACATTTCCCATTACGTCCTTCACCACACAATAAAACCTTTTTCCCTGCAAATTTTTCTTTTATTTCTTGTAATTTATTATTTTCAATAAGTTTTTTGACACGTTCATGCATTTGTCCAATATCTTCAGAACTTTCGTAGCCATTTGATTGTTCATCTGGTTCAGTCATACATATCACTTCTAAACTTTGAAATCCGTTAGAAACAGATAAAATATGAATACCTATGTTATAGATGTGGTATATATTTTGTATTCCACTGAACCACAGACCACACTCATAAAGTCCTGTTTCTATGTCTTTTTTGAGACTTCATATAATAATTATAATATCTCCTATCATATTTAAGCATTTCTTAACCTATCAAAAATATTTTTGTGGCAGTATTTCTGTAAATTTATAAGAAAAAGTGAAAAGCCACGATACGTTACAACTCTATAAAAGCCTCGCAGACGTTACACTGCCAGTGCCAATAACCTTTATAACTCTAATTAATCAAGTGATTCGCATGGCAAAGGAAAAACCAAAGACGGGATTCCCGAAAAAATGGATAGGCATCGGGATAATAGTCCTGATCATACTCATTTTAGCCGGCACGGTATGGGGATCTTACAACAACCTCGTCCGCCTGAACCAGGGAGTCGACAAGACATGGGCTGACGTGGAGACGCAGTACCAGCGCAGGTTCGACCTGATACCGAACCTGGTGGAAGTTACCCAGAAATACGCCACCTATGAGAAGCAGACGCTTACAGAAATAACTTCTTTGCGCAGCCAGTGGCAGACACAAACACCCACGCAGCTGGAGCAGTCTGATAACCAGTTCCAGACAGCGCTGCGCAGCATTTTGGCGATATCGGAGAACTACCCCGTGCTCAAGGCCGATACGCAATTCACCAGCCTGCAGGACAATCTTGCGGAAACCGAGAACATGGTTGCCGTGGCAAGGACGCGATACAACGGCGCAGTGAAGGACTACAACTCCGCGGTGCAGGTGTTCCCGTCGAACGTCATAGCCGGATGGTTCGGATTCAAGGAAAGGACATACTTCGCGGCAACGGCATCTGGGGCAGACAAGGCGCCGAAAGTCAATATCACATTGCCTTAATACTTGTTCTTTCAAATTACTTACAATGGACCTTGACGATGTATTGAAGCGGCTAAAAGAAATGTCAAACCCGAAATGGGCTGAAAAATCAAGATACTTCGGCGTTGAAAGCAAAAACATATACGGAATATCAAACCCAAAGATCCGCGAGCTTGCCAAGGAAATAGGCACGGACCATTCCCTTGCCCTCGAGCTCTGGGAGTCAGGGATACACGAAGCAATGACACTTGCGACGCTGATAGATGACCATCAACTCGTAACTGAGCAGCAAATGGAAAAATGGGTGAAAGGCATAGATTCTTGGAGCACTTGCGACAGCTGCTGCGGAAACCTTTTTGACAAGACGGCGTTCGCCTACAAGAAAGCAGCGGAATGGACAAAGCGGGAAAGGGAGTACGAGAAGCGTGCGGGATTCTCTCTCATGGCGTACCTTTCTGTCCATGACAAGAAATCCGATGACAAAGAATTCCTGAAATTCCTTCCGATAATAAAACGCGAAGCCTGGGACGACAGGAACTTCGTGAAGAAGGCCGTGAACTGGGCGCTGCGCGAGATCGGGAAGAGAAATATAAGGCTGAACAAGGAAGCGATAAAGGCCGCGAAGGAAATCAGGCTCATGAGAGAGAGAAGCGCCAGATGGATCGCGGCCGACGCGATACGGGAACTGGAAAGCGAAGCGGTACAGAAGCGTCTGAAGAAAAAATCAAACGGCTAAATGTTATATCTCAGAAACGCGCCGATGCCGCCGAAGTGCGCGAACTGCAGGCCCTCGCGGGTCTCTGCTGAGACCGTGCTGAGTTTTGAGCCGTAACGCTTGACTTTCTCCTCGAAGAACTCGATTATGTCTATCTCTCCTATCATTTTTTCTTCTGCAGGTATGACAACACCGGGCTTCCAAGCAACTAATTTTACTTCTCCTTCTTTGTTGGTATATTCCCTAACTTTTAGTTCAGCGGCCTCGCTGACTATCACCATATCAACAGCTCCCATCTCCAGCGCCTTGATGACTTCGTTAAAGCCATATGTAACAAGTCCGTGCGGCTTCTGGAGCTCGTTGAAGAACTTCTGGAGCAGGACTTTCTCCTTCGTCACGCCGAGCTCCTTGAGCAGGTCTTCCCCGCGCTCAAGAGTTTCATTCAGCCCATAGTCTCCTGTGTAAGAGGTATCGACAGTGCCGATTATCTTGTTCTTGACATCCGTGAACATGTAATCTTCCTTCAGGAACATCTCTTTTATTGGCCCCGGGCCTGACAAAATAATTCCCAGCACTTCCTTGTGCTCCATGAATATTTTGTTCGCCGCTTCACCGACCTGCTTCAGCCAGTCATTAAGCATGCCCTCGCGTATGCGGCCGAATCTGGCAGAGCTGTTATGAACCAGAAAATGGTTTGCAATGTAGTTTTCATGCACATCAACAGAAATATCAAAAACTTCTGCGTTTTTATTCTCTTTTTTTATCGAGACTATTTCTGCTTCTGTTAAATCGCCATTTGAAGAACTGACCGCAAGCTTTTCCCCTTCCGCAAGTTCAGCAGCCTGCTTTTGTTTCAGATATGTTTTATTAGAAACAAAGAAGACGTGCTCTGCCGTGGTTTTTATTTCTCCTGCACCTGTGCTTATTGTGTAAATACTATCGGCTTTTTTTGAGAATGTTCTTTTTACGCTGCCAGTAACAAATCCCCTCTTTCTGATATCATAAGAAATGACTTTATTGCCTTCCCGTAACTTTTCAATAGCCATACTTCCTGCTTCTGAATTTACCTTCGTCCCTTTGACAAAACACTGCCCTCCGGCCCTCGTTTTCCCGGGAACTATAGATTCCTTGTGAAAGATGACCTCGATTTTTTTCCCGATGAGGAGGGCTACCGAGGCTTCATTCTTGTCGAGATTGATTAATCCATATATCTCCCTCTCCGCGACCATGTCCTGCAGCGGGTCGAGGACAAAGCGCTGGTCGCACCAGTACATCTTCGTCTTTATGGCCTCGGGCGGCTCGATTGCCCAGAGCTCGATGTCCGTGCGCGCGTCCGACTCGGAAATATTGCCGCAGAACAAGGCAAGGCCGTGATCCGGCGTCTTCTTGTAGAGCTGGATGTGGCGCATGATCTTTTCCAGCGCCGTTGTCACGTTCTTCCTCACGGGCTTGGACTTGATATTGTCTGCAGTGCTCTGCTCCGTGCGCAGCTGGTTCAGTACCTCGTGAAGGCTGTAATTTGCGGGCACATAGACGGTCACCAGTTCGGTGTGGCGGCCCTTGATCTCTGCCAGCCGCTTGACCAGCTTCTTCAGCGCGAATTTCGTCTTGAGTTTTTCTTCATGTTCCTGTTCGGACATAGAATATCACTTATCGCTAAACAAATTAACCTATCCAGATTTCCGTTATCTTTGGCGTAATTTTTAGCTCTTTGAATATATTGCGAACTTCCTTATAGTTTTCGATTGGAATAGAGAAATTCCCACTGCCGTGCCTTATACCACTAACTTTTTGCACGATTCCATTATATTGTTTTTTACCAAGCTTATAGCCAAATAATTTTCTGTGGAGATTAACTCTTTTATTCGGGTCTTTTATGTCATTATAAGAAAATAGTATGCAGTGCTTTAATTTCTCCGGCTTGGATTTGTATTTTCCAAACAGGACTATTCCGTCAGTTATTATGCTTCTTTTGAGATCCGCCCATTCGTTGCTTTCGAGATCGCCTATGATCCCGGATATCTGATTTTTAATGCCTTTAAGATTCCATATCTTGCATATCTGGGAATCGTAAAACGCGTCAATAACCTTTCTTATCTCATTTTTGCTACCGCTTATTGTATCTATGAAGATGTCTATGTCACTGTCCCTGTTTGCATCGCCGCGGCTAGCTGAACCGAACAAAACAACAGACCTTATATTTTCCACTCTTTCGATCAAATATGATGAAAAAGCTGCAGCATATGCTATTTTGTCATTCTTCATGCGTTTCACCTATTATGTTTTTAAGTTCGTTATGGAGGTTGATCATTTCTTCCACATCCTTCAGGGGCTTTCTTTTGCCGTAGCAAAGCAGACTTCTTTTTTCCTCTATTTTTCTCATGAGCTCCAGTATTTTTGTTTTTTCCGGAAAGTCAAAGGATATTTTGGATTTTATAGATGCAGAATTTTTGAATATCCTGTGGTCGTAATTGACGGAAACAGGGACGAGCTTCAGTTTCAATAGATAGATGGAAAATGATTCTATGCTTGCCTGTGATATGTTATAGCCAAGGTTTCTTTGGTTCTCATTTACGCTTTCTTCTACGCATCTTCTTATGTTCCTTTCATGCTCTTCAACAGCTTTTTGATGCTCTTCGATTTTCATATGTACACCTGAACATTATAGATGTAATTTTATAACATAAGTATTTAAACTAATGTACAAATGAACATTTAATATGTAATTTTGTAACATGGCAATATGGAGCATGCATAAATAAAACAAGCAAGATGTCAAACTGATGAAAGATGCATAGAATTAATTTAAAGCGAGGAAATAAAAAGGAATGACAGAGGTATTACCATGATCAGAATAATCACAGTCAAGCCGGATGAAATACTGGAAGTCAAGAGACTTCTTAGCTATACGTGGACTGATACTTATGGAAAGCTATACTCAAAAAAGGCGATAAAGAAAATAACTGCCACGTGGCATAGCGCCAAAAACCTGGCTGCTCAGCCCATGAACCCCGATTTCTATTTTGGCGCAGCAAAAGATGAAACTAATAAAATAGTCGGGATCACGACCGTGCGGAAAACAGGCAAAGAAACGATTGTCATGCAAAGGCTGTATGTGCATCCCAAATACCAGCGGCAAGGGATAGGCGGGCAGCTGATGGACAGGGCTGTTTCTCATTTCAATGCAAAGAAAATCCGGCTGGAGGTGGAAGAAAAGAATAAAATGAAAATCATCTACTCAGACCCAAAATATAGATATCCTTTTTCCAGTCCATCCGCATCTCGTTTTTTTTGATCTTTCTTTCCGTGCAGCGCCATGCGGCTTTTTTTGGCCTGATTACAACAACTGGAATGGATTCGTCTGCTTCACCCATCAAGAGCTCAGCACCGCTGGCAATATCGTCAGCCAATGCGCGCTTTGTGAATTTCAGGACATTGCCAAAAAGATCTTTCCTTCCGATGCAATTATCGACAGGCTCGAAGCCGGCGCAGGCTACAGCCACGCCTGTCGTGCCTATGCGTGTCGGCATCAGGCGGCTGTCGGTAAGAACGATTCCTAATTTTTTGCCTGTTTTTCTGAGCAAGTCTTTTCTCAGTTTTTCCGCCGAGGCGAAAGGATCTTTCGGGTAAAGAACAGCATAACCCGGGTAGATATTTGATTTGTCAATGCCCGCATTCGGAGCAATCATGTTGTCTTTCACTGCGAGCAAAAAGCCATAGACTCCGCACAATACGGCATCAGATTCTTTCAAAATAAGTTCTACAAGTTCCGGAGGCATCTTATTCTCTTTTGCCAGTTTTCTGGCGCGTTTTCCCGGCTTTACGTCTGCCAGCCGCACTATACGGCCTTCGGATAATGCGACAAACTTGCTTGAAATCGCCAGCACGTCTCTGTGGCGAAGAGTAATTTTATTTCTCTTAAGCGAACGAAGGATGCACTCTACCAGAGGAAAGTTCTCTTTCTGTTTAACAACTTTCACAGGAAAGAATTCGATCATCATTTCACCTTGACTTCCATGTGATCCGCGTATTTTATTTCCTTCGGGCTGTGCGCGGCGCAAATATCTTTCTCCAGTGGCTTGAACTTATGCGGGAGCGTGAGCGAAGGGAACCCGGCTTTCAGCGAGAGCCCGGCGTCTTTCTTCACCTTCCATACATTGCTGTTGAGCTCTGTGATGTCTTCCTTTGTCATGCCTGTCTTGTAATCGGCAAGAACCCTGGGGAATGTCTCGGAATGGATTGCCTTGCCGGCGAACTCGTCGTAGATTGCCTGCGTGATGAACGGAGTGACGGGGGCGAGGAGCTTCAGCAATGTCTCAAGGCAGTAGCGCAGGGTGAAAATCGCGCCGTTCTGCTCGGCCGGGGTGAAAACGCCCTGCTGGTTGTATGCCCTGCTCTTTACGAGCTCGAGATAGTGCGACGAGAATGTCTCCCAGAGGAAGTGCTTGATCGCCGCGGCAGGATTATGAAAATCATATTTCCCGTAGCATTCGTCAGACATGGCGATGAGGCCATTCAGTTCGTGAAGTATCCATTTGTCCGCTTCCTGAAGATCCACCTTGTCGGCTTTCAAGGGGCCGATACCGAGCACGAACTTCGAGACGTTCCACAGCTTCGTGAGGGTCTTGCCCGCTCCCTCGATGCGCTCGTAGCTGCATTTAAGGTCAGAGCTGTCTAGATTGCCTTCGATGGCGCACCACAGGCGGAACGGCTCTGCGCCGTATTTTTCGATGATCTCGTGCGGGTCTATCACGTTCCCGACGCTCTTGCTCATCTTCTTTCCCTTGTCATCGACGATGTGGTAGTTTATCCAGGCATCTCTGAATATAGTTTTTCCCGTGAGATGATATGTCTTCAGCAGCGTGTAGTAGAGCCATGTGCGCACGATTTCCTTGCCCTGCGGCCGGAGCGAACAGGGAGCATATTTCTCGAACAGCTCGGGATGGTGCAGCCATTTCAATATATAGAGCGGTGATGACGATGAATCAAACCAAGTGTCGAACACGCGCTCGTCCCCGCGGAATTCACGGGAGCCACATTCAGGGCACGGTTTCGGCGGGCCGTCTTTCCACGGCTGGACATAGCGGCCGCGCTCGCCGGGCATGATTTTTCCGCACTTGCAGTACCAGAGCGGCACCTCGGTGCCGTAATAGCGCCTTCTGGAGAGCGGCCAGTCGATGGAAATGGAATCTATCCAGTCCAGAAGTATCTGCCTGCTTCTCGGGGAGTGGAAATTCAAATCGTGCGCGATCCGCCTCATCTCGTCCTTGAAATCCACCTGCTTAAGGTAGAGCTCCTGCATGGCTATGAACTCGATTGGATGCTTGGAGCGCTCGCATATCGGAGTGCGGTGCGAGATCTTTTTCTGCGCCACGAGAAGGACTTTCTCTTTCAGGTTTTTCAGTACTTCTTCCCTTGCGTCCCGGACAGGAAGGCCTTTCAGGAAATCCGCGTGCGCATTCATCCTGCCGTCCTGCTCTATCGCAATGACAGGAGCGAGGTTCTGCTCGCGGAAGAAGCGTATGTCCGTCTGGTCGCCGAAGGAGCACATCATCATAAGCCCCGTGCCCTTTTCCATGTCCGCGAACGGGTGGCTCTTTATAGGGACGGCTTTTTCGAAGAGCGGCGTGACAGCTGTCTTGCCTTCCAGGTGCCTGTGACGCTGGTCATCGGGATTGAATATTATCATCGCGCATGTGGCGATCAGCTCGGGTCTCGTGGTGCCGATCACGATCTCTTCACCCGTCTCGAGCACGCGGAATTTAATGTCGTTGAATGTGCTGGGCAATTCTGCGTATTCGACCTCGGCGTCCGCCAGCGTAGTGCGGCATCCGGGGCAGTAATTGTTCGTCCTCACATCCTCGTATATCAGGCCCTTGTTCCAGAGATCTATGAAGGTTGCCTGCGTCATGGTCCTGTATTCCTCGGAGTCCGTGAAATACATGTCGCCGATCTCGCTGCCGGGGTTCCATGAATTGAAAGAGATTCCGAGCTTCAGGAAAGAATCGACAGAGGACGCGCTTGATTCCTCCAGTATCTTCCTGCACAGCGAGAGGAAGTGCTCCCTGTTCGTGTCGTGGAGGGAAACGTTGAACGTCTTTTCTACGGCCATCTCTATGGGCAGGCCGTTCCTGTCGAGGCCAAGCGGAAAGATCACGGAGAACCCTTTCATGCGCCTGTATCTCGCGAACATGTCCATGAGCACGGTGGTGGCCGCGTGGCCCACATGTATGGGCGCATTCACGTAAGGCGGCGGAAAATCTATGCTGTAAACAGGCTTGCCGATGTCCTTGAACGCGTAGGACGCTTTCTCCTTCCACGCCGCGTAAATGGGCTCCTCAAGCGACCTGTCCCAGTTCTTTTCAAGCATATCTTTCATATCTCCATTTCAAGACTTAAATCAGCCTGGCGGATACATTCTTCCAGGCTATAGATTCCTAATAGTACTGGCATCATTCATGTTCGACAGGGCAAAACCCCCTTTCCTTGGACCAGATGGAATAATTTCCAGAGGGAAAGAATTGCCACGATAGACTAATTCCCTCTTAGACAGATCTACCGGATATTTTCCCAACTTTTCGCTATCCAAATCCGTACCTAGATATATTGTCATGTTGTATTTCCTTCGCTTACCTTGATTTTCAACTTCAACCATTCTTTTCACCTCAGTTTGTGTTCTGACGTCCCTGCATGAAATTTTATGAAAGGAATAAAAGCAGGGACAAGACATCGATATTTATGCGACGGCCACTGCAACGCCTACACCGACTGCATTCAATGTCGTTTCATATTTTGGCATTGCTGTCATAATCATTCTTTATGAATGGAGAAACTTATAAGCTTTAACTTCAGGATTTTTTGACACCGCAAATCATTTCCTTATCCTGACAATGTTTCCTTTATTCGCTCTCTGCAATTCCTTCGGGGAGATTTTTATCAGGGAGTTTTCTGAGCCGCCACTGGAATAGATGACTTCTTTTTCGATTACTTTCGGGTCGATTAGAAATGTTGCATCATAGCCGAAGGAAGGGATCCCGCCGCACGGATAGCCTGTTTTTTCCAGCATTTCCGCAGGAGTTGCAGCCCTTGGCCTTTCAATCCCCAGAACTTTTCCAACAAGCGTAGTGCTCGCCCTGTCTTCTCCTTTGACAATGGCAACTATCAGGTTTCCTTCAGAATCAACAAGGCAGATGTTCTTGACGAAATCGCGGATATCCGCATGCGCAGCTTCAGCAGCTTCCTCTACGGAATGGCATGACTGATCAAAAATAAGGTATTCGGCCTGAATATCATTGCCGCGCAGGAATTTTTTCAGCTTTTCCTCGTATTTGTCCATATCAATAGAATTTCCAATAGAAGGTTTAAATATCGGAGACTTGAAAGTTGAATAATGAAAGGTGTTTATTTTTTATTGGCAGCGCTGTCCGTGATAATTATTGTTTCCGGCTGCATCGGAACAGGACAGACAGCGGCAAAGGCGCCGCAGGATGAACAACAGGACGAGGCGATGTTCAACAGCGGGAAAATAGTGATGATCAAGAACACATACTCGGATATCGTCCTGCTCGTGGCAGCGGGCGCGCAGCCGGTGAATACGTCGGAGCTCAAGGTATTCGTCGGAGCCAAAGAGCAGCGATGCATCTGGGACAGGGCTGTCGCGCAGCCAGGAGAGCAGTTCGCGTGCCAGCTCGAGGAGATATGCGCGACGTATACCGTGACCGTAGTAGCGCCGGGCAATTTCGATCAGGCGCAATGCTGACGAAGAGACCCTAACTAACATGATGGTATTTATACTGAGCAGCGCTAACTATCATCGATGAAAGCGCAGATATTTGTTTTCTCCCTTGCAGTGTTATTTTTAGCGACTTCTGTCGCGCAAGCTGCTACTTCTTCTTTTCTGGCCCCCAGAGTTATCTGCACTTTTTCACCAGCCGCGGAAAAATACGACAATTCTATATATACATATTTTGACAGCTACAGCAACACGACAATTAGCATGATAATGCTTGACAGGCTGGAAAACAAAGATGCGATAAGGGAGATATGCAGCGAGCCGATACCTGATGCGCTTCTCCGAACAATAAAAGATTCTAATTATTGCCAGGTAACTGCTCCCGGAAAACAATATACTGGAACTGGCACTGCAAACCTTTTGGACGGATGGAGCTACTATTGCAATAGTAATAATAATCGTGTGCCGCCTCATCCAGGCAGTTTGGGGTATCCTAACATATTTGATATTTTCTTTGTGACATTGATATTATTACCAATGTTTTTTATTGTGTTCCCGTTACTATTTATTTTCTGGGTAGCTGCCTACGGGATTTTATCACATCACAGAAAACAGCGAATGCTGAACTGGTATATACTTCCATTATTTTTCGGGATAATAGGCGGGATTGTTGCAGTAGTTGGTAAGAGGAAAAAATGGAAAGAGATGATAGGCATTGGGATAATAGCAACTTTTGTCATGTTCTTAGTAATACTATCCGGTTTCATGCCCGTTACTTCTATGATTTAATGAGAATTTTTTGTCGTTTTTGATTCACAAATGAAAATGCACAGACATCAGATACAATAAGAAAAGAAATGTCTAGAACCTCGCAACAGGCCGCAGAACCATCATCTATTGTCCAAAGAATACGGGTTCCATACAGAACTCACGCAGTTTGCCAATACATAGCTGCAGCGGACTGGATACATCAATGCTGTCATGCTGCATAAATCAGCATATATTTCTGACGGCTGTCTTCCTGGCAGCGGCTTGTTTTCCCTGTCAGCATGCATATTTCGAAACATATTGCTAAATGTATGCATAATAGAAATAATGATTACAGAATATTTAAAGCGAAAGATTTTCTATATCCTTGCAACCGGCTTCAGCACTTTCGTCTGCAACGTGTCGAGATCGAGCTCCATGAAGTCGTTGGCACTTATCACTTTGCATTTCGTCGCGTCGGCGAGGATCTTCTCCTGCTTGAAAAGGTTCGCGCGCAGCATCGCCGGAGCGATATGCGAAATCACGACGAGCTTGGGCTTCTTCTGGATGGCTTTCACCAGCGAAATGGCGTCATCCAGCGTCATGTGTATGTTTTTCGGAGCGTCGTATCCCTTTGGCCACGGGACATTCAAAATCAGGACATCGCAGCCCCCGAAATGCTTCTCCTGGCCTGCATAATAGGAGCCGTCGGCAGGATATCCTATTTTGAGGGTGCCGTATTTCACGACATAGCCGAGATTGTGGGTATAATGCAGGGCTTTTGTCGCAAGGATTTCCAGGTTCCCAATCTTCGCTGAATCGCCTGCATTCATCGCGAAGAGCTTCTTTATCAGGGACTGATGATATTTTGTGATGCAAGGATAGGGTTCGTCCTTGCCTTTGGCCACGGAAAAGCAATGCTCCTCCCCTACAAAAAACGGGTAGTTTTTGTCTTTTTTGTCGTCACTGGAATGCGTGGTTATGGTGTCGATTATCGCATTGGCATCATTGACATGATCGATATGATTGTGCGAGACGACGATGCCTTTCCATTTCTCGGGCTTCAGGCCAAGAGCTATTGAATGCACAAGAGCTCCGGGACCGGGATCAATGCAGAAGGCGAAGGCATCCTCCCCGGAGCCGAACTCCACGAAAAGGCCGCCGGTCCTCCTGACCTGCGTAGCCACCATGTGGCGGCCGCCTCCTGATCCGAGGAATACTATGCGGTTCATTAGAATCACTTCTTTGACCCTTATTGAACCCAGCTATTTAAAAGTTTTTTGGATGTAGTCATGAGGTGTGATATATGCCAAAAAACTACAGGAATGCAAAAACAAGAAAAGTCGATTTAAGGAGCAGAAGGAGCGTAATAAAATATGGAATTATCCTACTTAGTGGCGCCGCTTTGACAGGAGGCGGAATCTATATTTATGATTCATACGACCACTTTGACAGAAAAGCTTACGAAAGGTCGAATAAAACTTCTGACGCTCTCTCTAGACTAGAAATTTCAAAAACTCAAGTTGATATTACACAAGAAGAAGCAAGCAAAGCAGCGTCGCAGGCCATGAAAAGAGCATTAAATTCAGGATTGCGAGACCCTGCTGACCTGCAGAAGCAATGGATTCCTTCTGGAGACATAAAAGTCTCAAAATACAAAACAGAGTGGGTAATTTTTGAGCCAGATAAAAAATACGCAGAAAAAATACAATGGCTTTCTGAAAAAGGACTGAAGCATTCTACGGCTTACTTCAACAGCCCATTACTCAGAAAAGTCGATCATGTTTTTGTTATCCCGCGAAGTAAGGCAGATATGAGTGCGTCGAGTACAGAAGAGAAACAACTGATTTATCTTGTTTATCAATATGGGATGAGTTCCAATACAGATGCAGTGCTGGCGTATAGGGGCGGAACTATAAATTTTGGAGTGTCAGAAGATGAAACAATCCCAGCAGGCATAATGCAAACGCATTACAATTTCCGCGTTGATATAGACCAAATCAGACCTATAGAAGGTGTGCATGCTCCCATCTTTATGGCTCTAAACGAACAGCCAATATTAGTCGCCGAGACGCCAAGCCTAGAGATGCTTCACAGGCAGTTGCGGGACTATACATCATCTATCATAATAAGCGCCATGAATGGCGCCAGAGAACCTGATGGCAGCATAACACAGGATAACATCAAAAAGATTTTGGCCAAGTGGAATTATAGAGAGGAGCTATTTACCCACGGGGCAGGAAAATTGTGGCTTGAAGACTATAACAGAGATGCAGGTCTAGGATTCACTCCGGAAGAAATAGAAAACAAAGTATATAGCGCAAATGCACATGTAAGATCATTTGCGAGAGATTTGAGGAAGATTGGATTCGGTAATGGAGTAGAGCTTTATGTTACTAACTCGGAAAAATTATTTGCTCCGTATAGCGTATAATTCTATTCTTTTCTCAGCACAATCATGCTTTCCCTTAAAATACCTTTCTTTTCTGTCCTGTTCTCGAGAGCGAAGCGTTCGTTGAGGACTATTATGTCTTCAAGAGAGAAGCCAATCTGCTTTGCCAAATATGCCAGCACCAGGTCGCTGTCGATTATTTTTTCAATGACCGGGAAGTAAGCGTTGCCAACTATGATGACTGCGTTAGAGCCTTTTTTCATCACCCTGAACATCTCCTGAAGGACTTCCTTCATGTCAGTAAAGTACGCGACAGCCGCCGGAGGCATGTCGAGCTCGGGCAAAATATCATTTTCCAGCTCTTTCCCAATCCCGATGTACGAGCGCACGCCGGGCTCCTCGTGCTGGTGCAGGACGAACTGCTCGATCTCATAGACTTTCGTGTAATCGATGTTGTTGAGATAAGGAGGGCTCGTGATCACGGCATCTACCGACTCGTCGCCCAGCTTCATGCGCCTGGCGTCGCACTGCTCCGCTATGGCCTCGCATGGCTCTGTTTCGAAATTCTCGATATCGCGGATCATGTTGTAGATCACGCGGCGCAGCATTATCCTCAGCGGCGGGGCGGGCTTCTTCCTGATCTTCAGAACGCCGCCGTCCTTCCATGCATAGCTGCACTTCATCGCGGCGTTCAGCAGGGCAAGCATGAAAAAGTCGCGGAGCTTTTTGCTTTCGATTTCCATGACAGCATGCCGGAAAACGGAGATATCCTCAAGTGCGTACTTGCTGAAGAATCTCTTTATGAATGCGGGATAGTCGTAGCCTACTTTCCTGAATTTAGTCTTCAGCAGCTGCTTTCCGGACGCCTTGAGCTCTTCCGCATCGTAAGCAGATGTCTTGACTCTTGACGCGAATACCGATATCGGAAGCACGTCGAATCCAATGGATGAAACCCCTTTCTGTTTGCACGCGAGCAGGGTCGTGCCGCTGCCGCAAAAAGGATCCAAGACAACAGAACCGGAATTCATATCAAACTGCTGCAAAAGAGCGAAAACAAGGTCGCGGGAAAACCCTTCCTTGTAGTAGAACCAGTTATAGACCGGAAGCTGCTTGTTGGGAACGAATGTCGCTTCCCTGCCGGATTCTTTCGCATATTTCAGCTTCACGGATTCCGCGAATTCCTGGTACGACATGACTTAACATTTTTTCGATAGGCTTAAGAAATCGAAATTCTTTTCTGTTTTTGGCAGCTAGAGCGATGAAATTAATTCGCTGTTTTTGATCTTTTTGGCTGCATCCTTTATCCTTTACCCAGGGAGAAAGCGAGCATAGAATAAGCAGCTTTGGACTGATATTTCCATGATATTGTAGACAACTTTCTGCATATTTGTCATTTATACAACTCAACTTAAAAACTTGAAAGGATACTTATTATCATGGTCGTAATTGCAATCTCGGGCCAGCCCGGCTGCGGCTCGACGACTGTCGGGAAACTGCTGGCAGAACGGCTGGGCACGGATTTCTTCTCTCTGGGCAAGTGGAACAAGGAGCAGCTGAAGATCATTAAAGGGGAGGAAACGGGAAACGAGACGAAAAACAGCATAGAAATGTGGAAAAACAAGCGCGGCTCAAGCGAAGAATTCCACAACATGTCGGACATCAAGCAGAAGGAGATCGCTGCCAAGGGAAACGTGGTAATAGACGCGAAACTCGGGATACACATGCTGAGGGGATTCGCGGATTTCAGCGTGTGGCTGAAGGCTGTCGAAAATGTAAGGGCTGAACGGTACGCAAAAAGGGACGGGACAGGCATAAAGGAAGCCGGGAAATCTCTCAAGGAGAAAGAAAATCTCGAGAGGGAAAACTGGAAGAAGATATATGGCTTCGACTATTTCGGGCAGGAAGAAGAAGCAGACCTTGCGATAGACGTGGGGAACAAGACGCCCGAGCAGATAACAGGCCTGATAATGAAGGAAATGAAGAAGAGAAAGCTGGTTTGATGGACTCGCCAATAGCTATATCAAGGGTTCCCTTTACTTCTTCAAATTAGATGTAAAAAATTTAGGATAATTACCCCTAACTTCAACATTAATTTTCCCTTTATCCAAGTCAACAATGTGAAAAGCTCGGCTAGGTAACCCTTTGTCATCCTCGTTCTCTGTAAGAGACTGGAGTGTGAAATATGGAATCGATTTATGTAAATTCATTTTATCCCAGTGCAGATGACTATTAAAAACAACAACTACTTTATTTGAGTTCTCTAAAATACTTCTAACTTCTTCTCTATTTTTGATGAGACAAGAATCTGGTCTATCTTCAAACCATGGGTTACCTTTTAAATTTTGTTCAGCAAGTCCATGATGCACAAAAACGATGCATTTTTTGTCGGCCTGTTCGAGGTCGTTCTTTAGCCATTCGATCTGTTCGCTTGATACCAAAATAACCCCTTTTTTTACGGTCTTTGAAAAAAGAACAATAAAATGATAATTATCCGTATCATAAGAATAAAACAATTTTTTCTGACCAAATAATGAAACTAATTCATCTTCAGATATATTTTTCAAATCGTGATTCCCTGCAACAAAGTAAACCGGGCAATCTAACTTTTTGAATAACTCCTTAATGAATATAATATTTGTTTTGTCGTTCTCTGGATTATCATCTTCAATTAAATCGCCTAAAACAACAACAAACTCCGGTCTAACTTCATTATTCATTTCATTGATGAAATTGCCTAGAAATTGTTTTACATCTTTGGTAATTTTTCGGAGAACCCCATTAAAGAACCCTTCTGGTCCCATGTGAATATCTGTTATAATTACAAATCTCATACAATATAATTAAAAACAAGAAATTTAAGTTCTCATCAGGTCCATGAAACAGAAAATTCTTCTAAAAGGAAAGGGTAGTGCGGTGTAGATATAAGGGAAGGGATAGGGCGGTAAGGGAAACTACGTTTCCCTTGCGCAATGGACTCGCCGGGAGTTGAACCCGGATTTCGGCCTGTTTTTAGCTTCTTTTCCGAGGTTTTCTTTCTCGAAGGAAAAGCTCTGCGAAGGCCGTGTTTAGAAAAAAGAGAGAAAGACAATACATAAAATGCGAATGAGACGGACCCTCCAGCGCTGTCCACAACTCACTTCTTCCCCGAGAGCTCGGCTAGTTTCTTTCTCAGGGCGAGGATGTTCTTCCTGTTCGTGACGAAACTGAGCTGGTACTTGTTTTTGGCTATATTGTACTGCTCCCTGGTCATGCTGCCTGAGGAGAAGTAGCTCCTCTGCGCGCCCTTTATCGCCTTCTTCAGCGCGGCCTGCTCCTGCTCCAGCGACCTTATCTTCCTCCTTGCAAATGCCGCTTCGTATCTCCTGTAAATCAGGAAGGCAACGAGCACCGCAACAATGGCTGCAATAATTATATACAGCCAATTGCCCGTTGCGAACTTCACGGGGTCGAATGCCTTCGACTTTTCCAGGGCCAGCTTCTGCGCGTGCGCGCCTTTCAATTCCTCCAGCAGCGAACGGGCCTCGGATATCAGCCCATGCGCCTGCAGATAGCTCTCTATATTGAAAGCGAAGACCGCCCTGTCGAATATCTCCCGTGCCGCGGATACGTCAATCCCTTCCTGCCCTGCCTGGTATATCGCGGCGTCTGTTTCATCTATTTGGCTCCTGGCATCTATGGCGCTCTGCTTTATGGACGAGACTTTCAGCGCCATGGCTTCTGCGCCGCTGTAGTTTTTCTGTTTCAGCAATATCCTGGCTTCCTTCAGCGTATCATTGGCCAGTTCAATTCCAAATCCGAGGCTTTGCATCTCTGCTATCTCCTGCTGTGCCCTGTCCAGCGCGGCGCTGGCGGAGAATATGCCTGCATTATCGGATTCTTCCTGCACAGCAGGCGCGCCAGTAGCAAGGCCTGTGACTGCTAGTGACGGGCCCGCGCCGGCAAGCGCGAACGACGCGGCTATGACCAGAATTATCATCATCATCATCAGCGGCCCGAAAGAGTGCAGCACCCTCCGGAGCCCGTGGAACGCGCCTTTTGCCAGCTGCGGATCCCAGCCGCTACCCCAGCCGTACGAGCCGAATCTCTTTTTTGCCGCATGCCTTTTCATGGGATGCATTCTGTTGATCATCCTGCCAAGCGCGCCCGAAGCAGGCTGCGCAGCCTGCTTTGCTGCATTGCCCGTTTCCGCCATTGGCAGCCGGATCCTGAAAACTCCCTCTGCTTTTTCCTCGAGAACAAAGACTATGCTAAACGCACCTTTCAACTTATGGAATACCTTGTACAGCAGCGATCTTTCTGTTTCTGTTTTCCTTATCTTTGCGATCCCAATGCTTTTTTGTATCTCTGCTCTTTCAGCCTGCAGGGATCTCATGGTCTTGTCGTACGCGCTTTTGCTGATCGAGCCTTTCTCGAAATAGTTCGCCTGGGCAGTCCTTATCAGGTCCTTTATCCCCGAGTCCTCTGTATTGAGACGCTTGAAAATGTCTATGAAATGGATCATCGCGGATTTCCTCGCAAAGATTCGCTCCCTCGCCTTCTGCATGTGTGCCAGGCGCTTGCCGTACTTGTCTATTGTCTTGCGGTATTCCGGAGACGCTATCATGCCCTTGCTGAAGTACTCTTTCTGCGCGGTTTCCATGAGATCTGCTATAGATGCCTCTTCCCGCCTCAGGGAAGCGAGCGTCCTGCTCATGTAGAACAGCGTGAGCTTCCTGTAGCCGAAAGCGGCGCCATAAGCCAGGAACATGCCTGCCATGAGGAGCAGCCACCAGTAGTTCTGGACCGCCCTGAGGTAGTTAGTTTTCCCGGATGTTTCCACATTGTATGTCAGGAGAGCGCTGCTGGCCCTCTCTATAGCCCTCTCATAGTCCTCACGCCCGAAAGCTGTTTTTGCCAGGTCGTAGAGCCTCCTGGTTTCCGGTGCATCCAGCCCGTTGAACTCGGCTTGTCCAAGCTTCTGCTCCACCTGCTCCAGCAAATCCCTGGACTGGAATGCCTTGTCCCTTATAGCCTGTATGTCATCGATGAGCTTGCTAGCGAAGTCATAGTTGCCCTTCTCCACGGCTTCTCTGATCTGACCCATCAACGCTTCTATCCTGCCGGTCTTCAGGCCCCGGCCTTTCATGCCTTGCAATATTTGATACGTCCCGTTGAGGGAGATGTTTATCTTTTCCTCCGTCAGCGTGGAGACCACAAGCACGACTTCGACGCTTTTTTGTATAAGATTCTGCCCGGTTCCCGAAGCCTTTATCTTCAGCACATACTCTCCGGGATTTGTGTATCTGGGCGCCCTGATGGTGACATAGAACATTCCTGTCTCGTTGAACTTCATCTTTTCTATGAGCGCAGGCGCAACCTCTATCAGAGACTGCGGGTAACCGTCTATAGATAGCGTCAGGTTCTGGATCGTCGTGGCCCTGTTGGGATTCCTGACAACAACGCCGAATGCCGCTTCCTGGTTTCTCTCCACCTTCACCCTTTCCGGGGCAGCTACATCCAAAGTAAATATCTGGACTCCTGTCGCGCTTCCTCCTCCCCCGCCGGAAGAAACGGTTTCCGTAATGGTCTGCGTCACGGTCACCGGACTTCCTATCGTCACGTTCTTGCCGGAAACGACGGCGGAGCTCTGGCTGCCGCCTGCGGTGGCGTTCATTGTCGTGTTCGTGTCGTTGGCGCTGGATACGTTGACCGTTATGGTGTTAGTTGCCGACTGGCCAACGGCAAGGTTTTCTATCGACCTGTTCAACGTGCCTGACGCGAGGGTGAGTTCCGAGGGCAGCGTCCATGCGAGCCAGACGCCCGCTGCGTCGGCAGTTCCCAGGTTCTCGACTTTCGAGGAGTATGTAACTCCGGTTTTGCCCTTTGAAACGGAAGAGCTGAACGTTTCTATTGTTACGGACAGAAGCGGGCCGGCAACGTTCTGTATGCTCAGATTGCCAGGCAATGTTTGCAATGGCGTGGCGTTCGGACTGGAAGAATTGACAGTTATTGTATAATTGAAAGATCCTACGGAAAATCCTGTGGCGTTGGCAAAGACGCTGAATGTTTTGGCGCTGCCGGCCGAACTTACGAATATTTCGAATGTAGTGTTTGCAGTGCCGTTGAATGTTATCCACGTTTTGTCCGATGTTATAGTGAAGTTAAGGCCGAAATCTCCCGTGTTGTTTATCGTGATGTTTCCAAGATTGACCGTCCTGTTGTCTGTCTGTACTACCGACTTGACTGCGGGAATCGTTGTTGTATTGAGCCATGTATTGTCGTTGAGGGCTGATATGTTTATTTCGGCTGTTATGTTTTCATTGTTGCCCGTGTCGTTGATGCGGACGCGGAATGTCCAGTTGCCGCCCGTTGCAACAAACGAGCCATTGTATCCGTTCCCGTTAATGCCCGTCATCGTCCGGTTTTCCCATGTGCCGTTGCCTGTTGGCTTGTATTGCAGCAGCACAGCACTGACGCCGGCATTGTCTGTCGCATTGATTGTGACGTTTACCTGTGTTCCGGGATCCAGGCCTGCCGTTGTGTTCGGGACATATGCAATGTCCGTGAAATTGGGCGCAGTAACGTCAGCGACGCTTATGTTGGTTTCGGCGATCCTTGTCCTGCCCGACTTGTCGCTCACATGGAACCGGCATGTAATTTTTCCTGGATTGACGTCGCTTGCATTGATTGTATAGTTCAGAGAGCCGGAAGTTCCCGAAAGCGTGGAGTTCGTTGTGTTTGAAAATGACCCGCTCTCATTGTGCTCAACAAATCCTTGGCTGAGTTCAATCCCGTCTGTCCAGTAAGAGAAGCATGTGACGTTCGAGATGTCGTTTGGCGAAGCAGGCAGATAGCCAATGGTTCCGTTAGCCGGGACGTACTCATCTATGAAAAAGAGGATTGAATAGTTTCTTTCGTTCCTGTTGCTGGAGTTGTCGCGCGCGCTTATTGCCATGCTGTACGTGCCCTCGCTAAGGGAAATCGTCTTGTTCCAGTTTGTAGGAGTCCAGTTGAACAGCTGCTGGAATGCTGTTCCGTTGATGGAGTAGCTTGCAGAGGAAAGCGGCTCATCGGAAGTTATGTTGATGACATGGCTAGTCACAGTATAGTATGTGTTGTTCACGGGCGTCAGCACCGTTATCGACGGCGGCGTTGTGTCGGTAAGGCTTGTATCGACCGTAAAGCCGAGGGTGTAGTTTCCAGTATTGCCGAGCGTATCGTTTGCATAGATTACTACGATGTGCGTGCCGTTTGACAAGCCTGTCATCGTACGCGTCCACAAAGTGGATGAGATATTGGTCATGGCAGTGTTCGAACCGCAGGAATCGAGGCAGAAATACGCGGAGCTGCCGGCTTCGTTCAAAACTATTTCCAGCGTCGTAGAGTTTTGCGAGAGCGTTGTATTTGCAGGGCTGTTTACGATGATTGCCGGGGCGGCCGAGTCCGTCGTATACGTCCCTGAGCGGGGATTAGCGGTCGCGGACTCGTTCATCTGGTCAAATATGAATGCATACCATGTATGAGACGTGTCGTCCGATTCAGCAGAGAACGTGCACGATGCGTTGGCTGTCGCATTTGCAGAGCAATATGTGTTTGTGGAGTTGCTGCATCCGGAGGCATTTGCCGAATCCGTCTTGCAGGCAAAAAGTTTTATGGTTTGCCCCGAGTCCGGATCTGATGAAATTGCTGAGATATTCACCGCCGTTCCGCCCTTTATAGCGGCTGCATTGTCTGCGGCAGAAGCGAAAACAGGCAGCTGGTTTATGTTTATCGTCGCGCTCTGTATTGATTGCGCGTTTCCAGCGTCGTCTGATGAATTGTATCTGAGATAGTAACGTCCTCTGCTACTGAACTGGACTTTTCCGCTGTTGTCTATTGCCGCATTTGGGATGCATGCGTCTGATGTATTGACACAGTAAAAAGTGGCCGGATCACTGTCTGTGTTGTCGGACTCGGTGATGGTAACATTGTATCCGGTCAATTGCACCGAAGAGGATGAATCGTCGCTTGTCGCCGGGCTTGTCCAGTCCGTGATGAACGATATTATATCCAGATTGCTTGAAGAGTTCTGTTCGTTATTCAAAGAGTCCCTGCACGATATATAGAAGTTGTAGGCATCGGTTCCCTGTACATTAGTTATAGGCTCGCAGAACGCGTATATGCCTGATATTGTGCAGCCATTGCTCATGGAAGAGTATGCCACGTCAGAGGTGGACCATCTGCACGACATGCTGGCCTCTCCGCTTATTGTTATGTTGGTGAGGTTGTCATTCCCTGTGTCATAATAAGCAGGGGACGCGTCTCCGGAAACATTGACTACGCTGGTTGTGGGTCCTGCAGAATCTGTAGTGTATGTGGTATTGAGCAATGTTGAATACGTCTCGCCGTCATAAACGCGGCAGTATGTCGTATATGTTGATGCGCCAGCAGGTGTCGCAAAGGCGCACGTCAGCGAGTAGGGTGGTGACGTGTCGATAGTCGATCCGCCGGTGCAGTCTGTGTTGGCTGCTGTAGGCGCTTCGGTCGTGTCGCAGTAGAAATTTAGGGTGTCGTTGTTCGGATCATTTGCACTGGAAGCAGTTATGGCAATCACGCCCCCCGCCTGTATAGGATCCGGGCTGTCGCTTATTGAGGCAAGCGTTGGCGTTCTGTTTATTGTGAAAACATTCGCAGCAGAAGTGTTCGTATTTCCGGCAGCATCCGTGCAATTCATGCTCCAGTTGTGCGTGCCGTGGGCCAGCCCGGCAACGGTAAAATTGGTATTTGTATTGTTTGTTGTCGATGCGTTCGTCTGGTTTGATGAGCCATCTATATAGATTGAGCAGTTCAGCGACACAGCTGAATTATCCGTCACGTTGAAAGTGAAGTTTATGCTGCTTTCAACCCTTACAGAAACGTTTGCCAGTGAAATAAGATTCAGAGAAGGCGGGCTATTGTCCACAGTAAAGTACACGGCCGATGCTTCCTTTGTGTTGCCTGTTGTGTCGTTGGCAAAGACGGTCACGTTGTGCGCGCCTGTTGACAGCCCTGTCAGTGTCGTATTTGCACAGCTTGCCAGAGACGCGTTTGCAGTGTCGAGTATACGCCAGCAGGAACCGAGGTTGGGATCGGAGGCTGTAAAGCTCAGCGAGACCGAGCTCGCGTTAAAGGTCGTGTTCGTAGGGGACTGGATAGTTAATGAAGGGGCAGTTTCATCTACTGTGAATCTCATCCTCGACAAAGCAGTATTGTTTACCGTATCATTGGCAAAAACAGCGACATTATGTGCGCCCGTGCCCAGGCCGCTCATGGTCTGGTTGCTGCAGCCCGTTATTGTCGTATTCGTCCCGTCAAGTTCTCTCGTGCACTTGTCCATAAACGAATCCGACGCTGTGAATATCAGCTGTACCGATGTGTTGCCGACCGTGGAGTTTGCAGGGGCAATTATGTTTATAGAAGGCGCTGCCTGGTCCACTGTGAACGTGACAGAAGAGACGTTTGTATTGTTGGCGGTGTCGTTGGCGAAAACCCTGACCCTGTGTGCTCCTGCAGAAAGCCCGCTCATGGTCTGGTTGCTGCAGTTCGTTATTGTCGTATTCGTCCCGTCAAGTTCATGGACACAACTGTCCAAGTATGCGTCTGATGCAGTGAATATCAGCTGTACCGATGTGTTGCCGACCGTGGAATTCGTAGGCGCTGCTATGTTTACTGAAGGCGCTGTCACGTCGGCGCAGTTGCCGTTCCATGAGCTGCCGTTGGCGAAGTAAGTCTCCCAGACGGCATTTGTCCCGCTCTGGTTGTTGTAGGCCACGATTATCGGGCTGCTGGCTGCGTGGAATTTGCATATCTGCCTGTTGTTTACCGGATCATAGCCTGCTATCGCAACTGCCTTGTCCGATATGTCGGTTGTTGCCAGCAGTTTAGGCGGCAAGATCTCGGCGCCCGTGTAGTTGTAGACGGCAAAATACGACTTGTCGGTGTTTGCATTGTCGTAAACCACGGCGAACCTGGAATCCGTGGAGTTCAGCGCAGTCACCTCGACCTTGGTCTCGGCTGCCCCGTTGCAGCCCGTTATGCTGGTGTTTACTACGATTTCTCCTGATATGGAAGAGCCTGTGCTGTTGTAGGTGTTGAATGCAACTCTCTGGTTGGTTTCCTCGCAATAAAAGACGACGAATCCGCCGTTGGAGAGGCCGGAAACGGACACGCCTCCGTTGAGGCTGGATGCCCTGATCGTTGTGCGCGGTTTTATCTCAACTCCGTTGTTGCTGTATATGGCATACGCAATCTCGTCCGGGTCATCGTCGTAATACGTGAAGACCCATGAACTGTTTGAAATAGCGGAGCAGTCAGCCTTCTGCGAACTGGTGCCGCCTGCGGCTATGCTGATATCGGTGTCATTCTGTCCCAGTATCTGGTCGGCCATGTTATATACAACGTACGTGGCGTCGTTGTCATTGGCGTCTGCAGCCACGCTTGCATATCTCGTGGAATTGAGCGCGCATACGCCGATATCGAAAGCAGTGCCGATATCAGCGTCAACGTCGAACGGGGTTATTATGGCGTTCCCGTTTATGTCATAGCCTGCTATGGTCCAGTCAGGGGTTCCCACGCCGTCGTCGCCGTACGCTATCACAAAGGCGGTTTTGTTCAGAGCGCTTACGGATATCATGCATGTATTTCCTGCTGCCGTGTCGAATGAGTTGACGCTGCCGTATGCAGATCCGTTTGTGTAGAGAACCTGGTATCTCGCGGAATCATCGGTATCGTCGCACCACGCCAGGACAAACATTCCCGTGTCGTCGTTGAGTATGGCCATGTCAATGTCGTGCGCCTCGTTGACTGAGACGAAGACGGTTCCGCTGCCTATTGCAGGAAATAAAAGCAGGGCTATCACGATGGCAAATATGCATGTGTTTTTGGATATCATTTTTTTATCACCCACAAGTCCATGTGGCCCACGCGGAAACCGTCTATCTTGCCTTCTGTTTTCAGCTGCAGGCAGTGAAAGCGGACAGGATGCCAGGACACTTTTATCTCCTTGGAAAGGTCCAGCGTAGAAACAGGCCTGTCTTTTTTCTTCAGCGCGGCAACTATTTTACTGTCTATTTCCTTTCCTCTTGGCATGGGTTATCTATTGCCGCGGCAGTTCTTAAAACTTACTAAATAAAGTAACTTTAGAAAATTACTATAAAAAGTTACTATTATTCGTACTTATCTGCAACATTGTTTAAAACTGCTGCCTTCAGGCAGCAGATACTATACAAACAATGTTGAGATGCCATGTTCCAAGAAACCCGCACCTTCAGGTGCGGGAGTATTAGAAACATATCATTTTGGGAAGAAATAATAATCTTTATAACCCTGTCGCAAAGCTGCGCAATTTGTATTTCACTCCGAAAGAGAAAAAGAAGCAGTTTATGAGTTTTTGAATGACGATAGGATATATGTGAGTTCTTCCCTGAATGCAGGAAGTTTTGTGACCATTAAGGGTCCGAGACTTTTCCATTCACCCTCCTTCTCAATTATTTTCTTCTCAAATGTCTTAACATTGAATTTTGGGAGTTTTTTTCTAATTAATGCCGTGTTTATCCGCGTACCCAGCTTTAACAAAAGATAAATATCATGGACGTCCCGTGGCTTGTCCCTCCCATACATTGCAGCTACCTTGTTTGCAAGCATCTCTTCCGGAGAAAGAATAAACATTTCAACTGGAGGAATGTCAGGATAAGGAGAATAGAGGGCTTCTTTCCTTACGAGCCTTGGTTTTGCCTTTAAAATTTCAACAGATATTATTATCTCTCTGGGATGCGAAGGAAAGGACATTCCCAGTTTTAGGAATAACATATTTGATGTCGCTCTTTTTTTATGCACGTCGCATGCCACGCCAAGGAGTTCTAATTCTTTTTTAATGTAGTCTGCAATATCGTCTGGTATCGCTGAAGAAAATGCATCAATATCTTCTGAAAATCTGTCCCCTTTTAGAACCTTCCATATGCAGGTTCCGCCTCCGAACACCATTTTCGGCATTTTCCTGTAAAGAAGATGGAGCAGTACATCCTGAAAATAGTCTTTCCAGATCTGGTCAATAAGTCTCAGCCTTCTCATGTGTGCATATCTCTTTACTTCTTCCTGAGTAAGCATTCCACTCCCTCCTTTATTTTTTTGTTTCCTGTTAATCTTGAGTATTTCTTTAAAAGCGGCTTGTCTGAAACTTTTACTATCTCAGCTAGCTCCTCTTTTGGTATCGTCCCCGTGCAAAGCGCATCTATAACAACCTTTTCCGGCACTGCAACCGGTATCCTTACGTTCCCTTCCCATATAATATGCTCATATCCAAACATCATTTTTGGATCTACTTTATAGAAGATTATCGGGGTATTTAGGAATTCAACCCTGTTTTTGAATCTTCTTCTCGAAGTGATAACCTCAACAGAAAAAGGTATCTGTGTCGTGAGCTTATGTATGCTTAATGCGGTCCAGAGAGAGATATAGGATGGCGAGGTTATATGCGGGGCAACAGCCACAGGGTCGTCCAAGCACGTGTACTTCCCCCTTTCAATCTGTTTTATTTCCCCGTTTTTTGCAAGCAGACACAGAAGTTTTTTGGCGTAATTTTCATGTATGCCCTCATTGTGAAGATCCGTCGGGGTAAAAACAGGCTTCTTGAATATGCTCTTCAATATTGTTTTGTATTTTATGACTGGCATGCAATTATTATGGTTAGAAAGTATTTAAACATGTAAGTTACTAAAGATGGTAACTATCATGTATTATCTTTAAATACATTGAAAACTGCCGCCTTTATGCAGTGGATATTAAGGAAGATGTTATGTCAATTTTATATACAACCCCGCGATAGTAATGATAATGGCGCTGAACATCTCGAAAGAATTTGCCAACCTCCCGGACGGCACGGCCGTGTTCGTGATAAGCGGCCTCAAGGATCCGCAGAAGATAAGCATACAGATCCTGAAGACAATGCTCAAGGACAGGACAGGACTCTATGTGACGATCAACGAGCCCTACAGCAGCCTGAAATCCATACTCAAGAGGAACAAGATAGATGACAGCAACATGTTCTTCATAGACTGCATAACACAGAAGATAGCTGGCAAGTCCGAAAGGACGGACAAATGCCTGTTCATATCCTCGCCCAGCAACCTGACAGAGCTGGGGATAGCGATCACGGAGGCGCTTCATGCCATCCCCGGAAGAAAAAAATTCCTCTTCCTGGATACTTTAAGTACGCTGCTCGTCTATAATAAACCAGACGCGATTGCGCGGTTTTCGCATTTTTCAATAAGCAAGATCAAGCTGATGGGGCTGGCGGGCGTCTTCATGTCCGTGCAGAATGAGATGGATGCGAAGCTGCAGCAGCAGATATCGCAGTTCAGCAGCAAGGTAGTCCGCATCGGAGGGGACAACTGAGATGGCGTACGAGATAGTGTCATTCACGAGCGTGTTCGTGTTCGTCTTCACGTGGCTCACCTTCATATTCTTCACGCACTCCTATACGCGGTTCCTTGGCATGGAATTCAAGCTGATAATATTCTGGGTGACTGTCGGCATATTCCTGCTGGCACTGAGCAACTCCTACCTCTTCCTCAACCCATATCTATGGAGGTATTCCGCTGATGTCACCACGCTGGTAACGGCGGTGTTCAGCACGATATCTGCGCTGGCTTTCATAATATCCGCGGGCTACCTCTACAACTTCTCCAAGATCTACGGATTTGCGCAGAAGCTGTCCGGCAGAAAATTCGGGAGGAACGTGAAGGTAGTGCAGATAAAAGCGAAGAAGAAAAGACAGGGCCGCAAAAGAAAACTATCGTGACGAGATTTTCACTGACTTCCAACTATTACTCAATACTGGTGTAGATCTCTTCCTCGGGATATGCGACGATGCCCTTGCCTGATACGATCCTGAAAGGGATCAGCTTCTTCTCGTGCTTGGCGCCGCGCAGCTTCAGGACCTCTATCGCGCTCACGCGCACGTTGTCCTTCCTGATATTGTAGAGGACTATGACGCCGTCAGCGAGGAATTCCTCATCACCCGTCTTCGAGAAGATGTTCGGCACCTGCTCGGTCTCCGTGATCAGGAACGAGTTCGCCCCGACCTTTTCCAGCAAGCGGAAGAACTGCTCGATATAGATGCGGTAGCTGTCCTCCTTGCCTGAGAAAGCCGAAGCCATGGCTGTCAGAGAGTCGAGCACGATCCTGTCGGGTTTGAAGCCCTTCGGGATCATCCCCGGGATGCTCTCGAACTCGATGAGCAGCTCGCCCTTCGCCTGCGTGAGCAGCGCTTCCACCGAGCGCGAGATGTCGAACGGGTCCAGCCTCTTGATGACCAGCTTCCCTTCCTTTATCCATTTGTCAGGGTCCCAACCAAAGTCACGCATGTGCTGCACGAGCCTGTCGGCGTTTTCCTCGAACGAGAGATATATGCACTTCTCGCCGTTCCGGCACCCATAAGCCAGCGTCTGCAGGGAGAATATCGTCTTTCCCGTGCCCGCGCCGCCGGCAACCAGGAGCGAGCTGCCTTTCGGGATGCCGGCCTCGAACATGTCATCGAATCCGGGAATTCCCGTGGCAATGAAACTGGCCGGCTTTCTCGCCTTCAGGTGACCGATAGAGCTGCCCAGCTTCCTGGACAGCTCGCGCGCCTGCGAGACGGTGTGCGCATCGTCCACGCCGCTACCAGACTTCTGCCTCGCTATCTTCTCGTCTGTCTTCATCAGCATGAGCTCCCTGATGCCGATTTTTTTTGGCGCCGCCGCTTTTTCCGGCATTTTTTTAGCATTTTTCTTTTCCGTTTTTTTGAGGGCAGATTTTGGTTTTTTGAAAGAACGCTTTGGCTTTTTCGCGGGCTTCTTTTTTTCCGTACCTGTCTTCGATTTTTTAGAATTAAGAATACCGGCCAGTTCCTCGAGGATGCCTTTTGCTTTCGCCATGCATTCATATTGTAGCCGGCATTTAAAAAACAGATTGCCGGCGATATATAGCATCTGACATAAGTTTTTAGACATATTACGATGTCAGTGCGATATACGGAGGACATTTTTTGTATGAAAATTAATGTCCTCCGCTATAGTGGACTCGCCGTGTTCTAAACCAACGGTCAAACGGACTTGCAGGTTTCGTACATGCCGACTTATAGATAATATCTTAAAGTATTATGTATATTTAGATTAAGGTGTTTGTAATGCAAACGTTCAAAGTATCAATCGTAGTGGAAAAGAATAAAAATGGTTATTACGCTTACTGCCCGGAATTGCAGGGTTGCTATTCTCAAGGCGACACATATGAAGAAGCCGTAGAAAACATAAGAGATGCCATAAAACTTCATATAGAAGACATGATTGATAAAGGGGAAGAAATACCGCAATCTGAAATAACAAGCATAGCCAATATAGATTTGTTCTTGTAAGGCAGAGCGGCGGTCATAAAATCTATAGGAATGAAACAGGCATCAGAATAACCGTGCCATTCCACAGCGGAAAAATCCTGCATCCAAAAATCATAAAGAGCATAATAAAGGACGCAGAGCTTACAGAGGAAGATTTGAAATAATTATGGACTCGCCGGGAGTTGAACCCGGATTTCGGCCTGTTTTTAGCTTCTTTTCCGAGGTTTTCTTTGCGGAAAGAAAAGCTCTGCGAAGGCCGTGTCCTGCCATTAGACTACAAGCCCGTGTTCTTAAATTCTGGTAATACAAATTCTTATAGAATAAGATTTAAATCGTGGTAAAAATGGCTAAATATTCATTTCATACTTTCAACAGCGCGCGGCGAGGAATACCCGATGAAGAAAAAAGAAGAATTTCTCAGTATAAAAGAGCAGACATGGGGCGCGTATTCTCTTTGCAAAATGATTCGGAAAATGAATACTGGAGAGCGCTTACAGAAGGCGTGGAGATCGTGAAATACCATCCTAACGGAATTGTCAGGCACGAGGCAGCAGAGGCATTGGGGGAAACATTCTGCATAGGCTCCATAGGAGGCGCAGCAGACTTGGCAAAAATAATCATATTTCCAAAACTGTACCATCCGGATCTGGTTGAAACAGCCCTAGAAGCGCTTGAAAACAACCTGACCTATTTCAAAAGCTGCGGCTACACGCATATAATAGAAGAGCTTCATGGATGGTTTGAACAGCACGGAGCGAGGTGGCCTTATGAGAATCCGCAGGATGCATGAGGAAGACATCGGGCAGATAGTCAAGCTGATACACAACGTCATGGGAACGGCAGACGCGCAAAAGGCGTACCATGACATCAGGGTGAGCCTGGCTGACATCAAGGAGTCGCCATACAAGTTCGAGGAATTCTTCGTGATGGAGATCGGCAACAGCATACTGGCCGTGGGAGAGACATGGGCGCTGAACTACGAGCCCATCGCGCACCTTGGATGGTTCGTGGTGGATCCGAAGCATCAGAGGAAGGGCCTGGGAAGCATGCTGCTCAGGCATTGCGAGGCCGCGCTGAAAAAAAGAGGAATAAAAATACTGACCGCGGAAACCAGCGGCGGAAAGGACTACAAGCCCGCTGTTTCATTCTACCTGCACAACGGCTTCAAGATCGTGGCCGAGATCCCGAAATACTGGGAAGACGGCACGTCATGGGTTTATTTTATGAAGAGGCTGTAAATTCTGCTTTTGATTAAGTTTTTGTCATAGAAAATTCTTGAGGAGAAATTCCGCGAACATAAAACACATTATCAAACCCTTCTTTTTTTGTAGGGGGAGCGGCTAATCTATAATTTTCCCTGATGTTATCCTCTGTTAAAAATAGAGGCTTCATTTCTTCGATACATCTTCCTGAAATATGATCGTTTCTATTTCTATAACGCCTTATGCATTCTTCCAGACCTGTATCCATCCAGTAAGCATCCGATGAAAGTCTTAAGCCAAACTTTCTTTCAGACTCTAATAACATCCTTCTTGATTCTGAGTTGATAAATGTGCCATCCACAACAATACCGTCCAGTTGCCGCAGGTTTTCATAAATTCTAAAAAATGATTCCATTATTACCCATTTTTCAAGTATATGCATGCGTTTTTTGATGTCCTGAGCCATAGCAAATTCTTTTTCTATGCCCATGCCATAGGTGCAAAGATCCACATCTTGACCGTGTAAAAATTTGTGCAAATCAAGCGGAATCTCGTCTGTTTTAAGCACCTTATACCCTTCCTGTTCTTGCAAATAATCAGAAAAAATACTCTTGCCAGAACATTCTATCCCACAAACTAAATACAAACGCTTTCTTTTGGGCAATACCATCAGGCGCAGTTTTTCATCCATTGGGCCATAGGCTTTCCAGTTTCTGTACCTTCGTATTGCATGACCAATCCAGTTGAATGGATTATAAAGGGGTTTTACTATAGTATTATAGCTATCCTGCGGTTCTGCTAGCTGGCCATCAGACATAGCTTCTAGCGCGGTTCTCGTTTCATTGCCTGTCCTGAAGGATAACATTCAGACACCTCTCCTTTTTTGTGATATCGCCAATTTTTATAAAGATGTCAGAATTAAGAAGACGTAATTCTCCCCAATCACGACTTTTAGTCCTTTTCTTCTGATAATAACTATAATGGTGTCCCATATCCCGGAGAGCATCACAATTGCTTCGGGATGTCATGATGTCGCAAACATGCATATGGTGTGACGCTGCCTTTGAGACAAGGATGGACTTGGAGGATCATGTAGGAAGCGAGCACCCCGAGATACGCAACGCCGTGAAGATCAAAATCTGACGGAAACTTTTAGAAAAAGTTTCATCAAAATCTTAGGCTTTGGCCGGCCGGAACTAATTTCTGAACGGACTTTGTTATTCAGGGGACTAGAATTTGATTTTTTGGAGGGATGAAATGCCAGTACGTAAATACAAGTCGCTGATGGACCTGAAAGGCACAGTCAAATGGAAGGTAAGCTTGGAAGAAATTGAGAATGCCGAAGCAGCTGTGAGAAGATTTGAAAAAAGCAGGCGAAATTTTCTCGCATGACGAAGCATTATTTCAAGACGCAGCAGGCCGGCTATGGAATGGTTTGCGCTGCTGAACCGCTGGCTGATCTGGATACTTTTGACAGGGAGGAGAAAGCGCTAAGGCGTGTCCATGGAAAGGGGCGTTATCTGCAAGACATGAAACGAATGTGGACTGGATTGCTGGATGCCGGCGGAAGAACGCTTGAATACAGCATTCTGGAAAAAAATGACCTGCCCGATTATCTGCTCTTTTGTATGTGGGGCTGCGCCTCGAGAACGTCTCTGGAAAGAGAAGCTGATTTTTTAATGGCGACTTTTATGCTTACCGAACTCGAATCAGACAGGAAAGAATATTCGCACGCACTAGGCCTTTTCCGCTAATTTCTTTTTCTTCCTCTTGAGCGTAACCGCGCCGTCCACAATCACAACCTCGAAATTCCCAGAATCTATCTCATGCGGCAATGTCATCGACTTGCTAAAAGACGCCGAGGAAGCTTCTTCGTGGTAGAATGTTTTGCCTTTTTTTACTTCATGCGCTTTTTTTGCGGCAGTAACTGTTATCATGTTGTTGGTAAGCTTTGCTGTTATTTCGTCCTTGCTGAAGCCGGGCATCTCTATTTTGAAACTCGGGACAGATGTTTGATTCTCTTTTTCTGGATGTTCGTTGTGGGATTCTTCCCAGTAGAACCTGAAATTCTTCTTGTCGTCTTTCATAACTATCACCAGGAGTAATATGCAGCGGAAGAAAATAAAAAACTTTTGATCTGGTAGATTTATTTGCAAATTATTAAAGGAGAGGTAGAGCGGTAGGAGAAAGGCGTATGACGCATCTACGATGCGTCGGTCTGCTTGGTTCTCCTGCGCAATGGACCAGTCGGGATTTGAACCCGAAGTCTGATGCAGTTATGGACAGAAAATGCTTGTTTGCCATGCACCCGTCATACCGAGTTAGACCACTGGCCCAAACTTTTACGAAAAGTTTGATCAAAAGATTACTAGCGCTTGCATACTTAAAAGCTATTGAGAGAGAAGGCTGCCAGTTTAAAAAGCCAGAATGGCGTTTAATACTTTTTTATCCCAGTGGTAAGAATGGCAAAAAATCCGAAGGGCAAGAAGGAAATACTCATAGTCGCAAAGCAGAACAAGCTGGGGATAAAGTTCGCCAGGAAGCTCGAAAAGGCGCTCAAGAACAAGGCGGACGTCCATTTCGACAAATCGTCCGCTTTGCGCATGCGCAAGGCAGGGCACTCGATAAGGAAGTTCAGCGGCGACTTCATCATCACGATAGGCGGAGACGGGACATTCCTCTGGACCGCGCACAAGGCAAACGTCCCGATACTGCCTGTAAGAATAGAAGGCTACGGGTTCCTATGCACGACGGACTTCGACGAGCTGATGGAGAACATAGGCAACCTGCTGAAGGGCAACTACAAGACAATTGAAAGGATGCGCCTCACATGCTACAAGATCCCGGGATCCAAGCTGCAGGAATATATTGGAAAGATAAGGCACAAGGAATACCCGATGGCGGTGAATGAAATAGCGTTCGCGAGAAAGAGGCCATCGAAGATACTTAATATAAGCTTCAAGATAGACGAGACCGTTTTTGATGCAGTGGGAGACGGCGTGATGTTCTCCACGCCTGCAGGCTCCACTGCATACCATTCTTCCGCCGGCGGGGCCATAATCGACCCGAAGCTTCCCATAATAGGCATCGTGCCTCTCTATCCGTTCTTCTCGAAGGCCAAGCCCATGGTTGTGCCTGCGGACAAGAAGATAGAGGTGGAGATCAAGAGCGGGGATTGCGCGCTCGTGATAGATGGCCACGGCGGCGACTACGTGAAGGCCGGCACGAGATTCGTGATAGAGAAATCCAAGCCCGTGAAAGTGATGTTCTTCAAGGAAAGGAATTTCTACGACAAAGTCAGGAACGAGCTGCTTGCATAAAGTTTGCATCGTAATTAATTATACTTCAAAATAACCGGCGGAATAGCGTATTCTGATGCCATCCGAGCGCTTACTGAATCAGAAAATTGCGGATTTTTGTAGCCTTTTGGCAGCAATGCTGCATAACCAAGTCTTCCCTCCTGAAATAAACCAAGCAATAATTTTGCATGGGCTGAACCAAATATAACTATCAACGGGCTTCTCTCCTGCGACTTGCATAACTGCGCCTGCTCGTATACATGCCTGTTTCTCTGATTCACCCCCAGATCGTAAAGATCATTTACCATCTCATGCGTCAGGTACATGTCGATCTCCTGCTGGCTGTCAAGCCTCAAATGCTCGATGCCTCTTTTTGCAGATTCAACCAACTGCGGCCTCTGATCTGGGCGCGCAATGCCGTCCTGATTTAGCTTTGTTAAAATTTGTTGCAACGACTGCTGGTATCTTCGATGTATTGCTATTATGGGCTGTCTTTTGGAGTAGTGTCGTTCCTGTATTTCTTTGTTTTCTCCCGGATAAAGCCGCCAACTATGCTTATTCAGCAGCGAGCTTATTATCATGTCATCACGTTTTCCTGATTCAGACAGATTCCCAGAACTCAATAAAATGTGCCCTTTCTTATTGTATTCTCGAACTGCATCTTCGTCCAGTCCCTCAAGCAATAGGGAACGGACGCCGTATTCAGCATACAGACCGTCGCTAATAGAAGCGATTGCCGGGGCAGTCATCTCTGGATTATCAAGCGTGGTGTAAATTCCATGAGGATGGGAAGATGCGATGTAAATTACATCCGGAAAACTCCCATTCCTGTCGAATACACCCTGCACGCCTTCCAGCTTTTCCAGATCATCAAATGACACTTTGGCAAGAAAATGATACGCAGCGGCAGCAGCCAACACGCCACCACCAGTTGCCGCCAAAAATACCCTTCTTCCGACTTTCCGTTGCTTGTGCATGAATTTAATGAGCAGGGAAAAAGATTTAAGCCCGCCTAGAATATTGCCGGCAAACTAAATTATCTTCAAAGACGCCAAACATAAAAATTACTTCTTCACTTCTTTCCTTTCTTTATGGAGGTGCATGAAACAGCACGCGACGAAATACCAGAAAACAAGCAGCGCGGCGAAAACCGGGATAAGATTCGCAAGTACGAGGGCGCCTATGTCCGAGGACCATGAAAACGCTGCAACCGGCATGAAGAATAGCGGGGTAGGCGAGCACACAGCCGGGCAGACAGCGCCTGGCTGGCAGTAGTCAAAGCAGCTTGAGGTAGGAGTTTTCAGGAACAATCCAGCAAGAACAAGAGCCGCGAAAATCAGGACTTTTTTCCAATCGGGCCTGAAAAACGTTTTCCAATGCATATTAGTTATAATTGCAATCCGGATAATAAAAATAGAAGTTTATGGGCCGAGTCGGATTGCTGCGAAGAAGCGAAGCTTCTTCGAGCTCTCGGCGAGCTATGCTCAGCCGAAGATGAACCGAGGTTCAAATCCGTAATGGGCCGAGTCGGATTTGAACCGACGACCTCCGCGTTATCAGCGTGGTGCTCCAACCAGACTAAGCTTTGCCGACATTTCTGTTACCGGCCCTTTTTTTTCAGCCCAACTTACTGCTCTTTCAAGCTTTTCTCTTTTCTGCTTATTTCCAAAATTTATAAACCTCTTAAAATTGACAATAGAATTTTTATCCCTTATTCTAAGCTCGAATTCCAGAGTTTTTTCGATTTTTCTGTGTTTTTGCAAAAAATTACTCTTAATACCAAATTCGTACAATAAGTTCTTTAAATCATCCAAGTATTCAAGCACATTATCCCTAAGCTTTTCCTCTTTGTTTGTAAAGAACCTGATTTCCCATCTTTTTGAAAACGAATCAAAAGTTACACTGCCTTCGCATGTGAAAAGCTCATTCAAAAAAGCGGCCTTTATGCTGCTGTTTGAATTCTTTATCCAGAGCGGAACACTAAACGAGGTTTTTGTTTTATTTCCTGCAATCGCGCCTGATAATTCTAAAATTCTGCAAATCGGTGCATTTATTACAATATGGCCGGTACTATTGCCATTTACACGTTCTCCCCATTTTCTAGTATGGCCTTTTACCCTAAAAATTGAGAAAAAATTCGATTCAAAACGTTCAATATCCTCGGGATTATCAGAAAAAAACCCAAGATAAGTGTATTTGTAAGAATTATAATACTTCTTCTTTTGTAAATGTCCATCAGCTAGCAATGCAGCAATAATTTTTGCTAATTCCTCACTTTCATATAAAGGCAATACGTCGATCAAACGCTTTAATTGGTTAGAAGCTTGACTAGTATCCTTGTAAGTCGAAATAAAGTCGTTTTCAGAAACTAAAGTTTCTTGGCTCATTCAATCAACTAACCCGTTGCATGATTAATCTAATTTTCTAATGATGACATAAACACGCTTACCAATGTGCTCTTTTGGACAATCTATTTTTGCCCCGTGGCCAAACTTTGTTACTGTTTTTTCAAACACAACTTCAGCCTTATCATTTATGACAATATTTTTGTCAATAACTTTTATTAATCTCATACAATTATAGTATATACAAGTATATATAAAGATATAGACCTTCAAATTCTACCTAGTCTATTTGTAGTTCTTCCGTAATTTGGCATTCGTTTTAAGAAACTTTCTGGTGCCAATATCATTATGAAAAGGGCAATACTGCTGTCAATAATGATTCCGCTGATGTTCGGGTTCCTTCTCTGGGGAGGCGGCTCTACATGGGGAGGCGGCTCGGTTGCGATAAAATCCTCAACCAAGGTCATCGCGCCCAGCTTCCTGAACTTCGGCGGATCCGCAGGATTCGCGTTCAGGGGCACGCCTTTCGTGACGATGCCGCAACCGATCCGGGCAAATGCCGCGGGCTCGTTCAGGTGGAACTTCTTCGACCCGTAACCATTCTTTGAACCAGTTCTTCAAATGAAATCCTTTTGCTACCTATGCCTGAAGGCATAGGCTTTTTGCGGATTTCTTTTCGAATTCTTGTTATTCATCCTGCAGCTAAAGCTGCAGGTTTTCCGGCGAATTCAAAAATAATACTAGTTTTAAATAGTAGAAATTACTATATAAATATAGGTGAAATTCATGGGAACAACTAAGGTGACCAGGAACTATCAGATAACAATACCCTCAGATGTCAGAGAAAGCCTGGAAATCAAAGTAGGAGACAAAATAATCATCCTGCCGGGAAAAGACAATGCCGTCATCAAAAAAGTCAGGAAAGATGCCTTGGAAAGGGCATTTGGCGCATGGAGCCCTTCAAGAGAGCCGGGGGCTGCTTATGTCAGAAAAATCAGGAGCGAGGAAGAGAAGCGCCTCAAGAGGCTTGGGCTATGAATGGCGTCATAGATTCGGACATCCTCATAGACGTGCTAAGGCAACAGGAAAAGGCAAAGCATTTTGTGGAAACTATCGCAAAAAACGGCAATATCATTTACATCTCCGCGCTCACGGAGGCGGAAGTGCTGAGCGGCAAGGATTGCAAGGAACCAGAGAGAAAAGAAAAGACAGAAGAGCTCCTGTCACTTTTTCAGGTCATTGACGTGACACAGGCGCTCGCAAGAAAAGGGGCTGAACTGCGGAGAAATCATGACATGCCGCTGCACGACGCGGTTATAGCCGCGACTGCCATTGAAATGAGCGCGCCTCTTTATAGCCGCAATGCCGCCGATTTCAGGAAAATAAAAGAACTGAAACTTGTTGTCCCTTACTGAGCCATTGCAATGCAATAAACCTTTATATATTTAGTTATACAATGTATAATTGGTATTGCGCATGGAAGTAATTGAAACGGTGGCAAAGAAATGGGGAAATTCAATGGGCGTAGTCATACCCAGGAAAGTCCTGGAAAGCGAGCATATAAAGGAGAATCAGAAAGTGAAGATGCTTATCTGGAAGGACGGCAGGAAATCCCTCAAAGAGACATTTGGCACAATGAAATTCGGTAAATCCGCCCAGAAAATGAAAGACGAGATAAGGTCGGAACTTTATGACTGAGCAGGACGCTTATTTCTTTGACACTTATGCTATTCTGGAAATACTTGGCGGCAACCCGAATTACAAAAAATATACAGATGCGGATATCGTGGTAACAAAGCTCAACCTGTTTGAGCTTTTCTACAAGCTCCTCAAAGAGTCCGGAGAAGAGAAGGCCCAGCATTATCTGGATATTTACAAGCCCTTTGCCGCCGATTTTGACGAAAACGTCATATCCGAGGCTGCGAAAATGAAGATGCTGCAGGGCAAGCTGTCCATGGCAGACTGCATAGGATTCATTGTCGCGGAAAAACTGGGCATAAAATTCCTCACAGGGGACTCCGCATTCGAGGCTGTGCCAAATGTTGAGTTTGTCAAATAATAAGTTCCAAAAATCATCTATTTTGAATTAGTTTCAGAAGCCCTAACAAATATCAAATGTTTATATATGACTCAAGGCCAATAAGATTAGTCACTATGAAGAAGCATTTCATAATTATAGCATTATTTGGAATATTTCTCGTTTCTTCGGTTGCTTATGCCAGTCACGCTGCCGGCAACGGGCTGCCGACAGCCTGCAACTACTATGAAAACGACCCCGTCTGCGACGACACAAAGGCCGCGTGCGGGGACCAGTACCTCAAGGATGTCTCCTATGAAGCGTGCAAGGAATGCACGATAAAAGTAGGCGGAAAATACATGTATGGCAAGTGTCCGGGGAGCACGAACGGCACAAATACTTCCGCCTTGCCAAATCTTGTTATAAGAAATTTCAGCTATGAAGTCAAGGAGTCTGCCTTCGAGGGCAAAGGCGCGATGAATATCAGGGCAACGATAAAGAACATCGGCCTTGGGGATGCAAATGGCCAGTTCTATATAAAGGAGCAGACCTCCGGCGGCTATGGGTATGCCGATGGCTTCAGGGCATCTGACCCTGTATTTAGAGAAAATGAAAGCAAGATTTTGAAATCAGGAGAGACAAAGGATGTCTTAATTTCAGGCAGCTACCTTTTTCCCAAGAACACGGACATACAAATTACAGCTACTATAACGGCGGACGGCGGCGACATTTCCGGCAGCAACAGCAACCTCATAGCAGAGGACAACGAGAATGACAACTCGCTGGCGAAGGTGATAAACTTCAGGCTGGACTCGACGCAGGGAGCTTCTGTAAAAGTAGTGTCGCCCAATGGCGGAGAGAGCCTGGCAATCGGTTCCACGCATACGATAAAATGGGAACGCTCGGGAACGTTTCTTTCAACGGCTGTCCAGAAAATCCGGCTGATAAAATCTGAAGGCAGCAGCCAAACTGTCTATCCTATTTACACTTTCCCCGCAGGCAACAGCGAGACTGCTTACAGCTGGCAGGTAGGCAAGGCTTCTGACGGCTCGAATATTCCTGCAGGAAGCAACTACAAAGTACAGATCGTCATCACCGAGGGCAGCAGCGTGGGTTCGGCTACGCTGGCGCTGGACGAGAGCGACAATGTGTTCAGTTTGACCTCAGGCACGACGACCAACCAGCCGCCTGTCCTGACTATATCAAGCTTGCCCTCAAGCAGCCCGGTGAACAAGGAATTCACGATAAGCGGACTAGCAACTGATGCAGACGGCACGATCGCCTCGATAACATGGAGCGGCGACGCGGGCTGCACTGTGACACTGGATGCGCCTGTATTTTCCGGGAACACAGCGGCACGGGATGCCAAAGTGACGTGCTCGCAGACCGGAAAGAAATATTTCACGCTGGCGGCAACGGACAACAAGGGCGCCACTGCCTACAAAGACGTGGGCGTGGAAATAAGCGCGGCTGTAAACATGCCGCCTTATGTGAGCATTTACAAGCTGTTCCCTTCGGGCAATCCGCAAGTTGGTCAAATATTCACTATCTTTGCCAGTGCAAATGACCCTGACGGCGTGGCAAGCCTTGTTGTAAATTGGAGCTCTGACATGTGCAACTATGTCGCTGCATCGCAGTCATCGAATACAACAAGTATCACACAGACTTGGAATTTGTCATGCTCAAAAACAGGCACGTCAGACACCAGCGCTCATGCCAAAGACACCAAAGGAGCCGAAGCAACTGCGCATTATCTGCTAACAGTGGCTGCAAATCAGACAAATGCAACCTGCATCGACACGGATGGCGGCGATAACATATATACGAAGGGCACTGCGACGGGAAAGGAGATAGGAACTGATAAAGTAATAAGCAAAACAGACTATTGCAGTGATAACAACAATGTAGTAGAATATTTCTGCAATGATATATACGCTGGCTATACGCCAGGCTACGTCAATAACGGCGTAAAATCTTGCCCCAACGGCTGCAATAACGGAGCTTGCATTGAAAAAAATAAATACGAATTTGTATATGATAAGAAATATTATAATCCTAGTGAGGTTGTCACGATAAAAATAACATCTTATCAAAACAATGATAATCAGTTGTCTATTCTGAGAATATCAGATAAGGATTACCCACTTAATCTAATTCAATGCACAAATAGCATTTGTACATATAAGACAAGTCTCAATGCACCCACTGTTGAAGGTTCTTATTTTTTCGGGTTTAAGCTGGTTGACAAATCTGGAATTGTAAAGTTTGAAGGAACTATGCCTACTTTGTGGGTTGTTAATTTGGAGATTGCTAAAAAATATGTTATTATTGATAATATAGATACATACGAATTGAACACATTCGGACCTCAGAGAGGAGGTAGCACTACCAGTGGCATTCATGACCAATATGGTGCTGATTATGTTGGTAATCAACAAGAACAGATAGTGCTAATTGATATAATGAAAAGTAAAGAAGAAGCAAAAGGAATTGTAGATGGCTCTATAGATTACTTTAATAAAAACCCATATGTTTATGGTCCAAAGGTAAGGATAGAGACGAAAGAAATTAATGGAAATAATGTATATGCAATTTATCTTAACGAAAACATGATAAATGTAATTTGGACACATGAAAAACTTGCTGTTAATATTTTTGTACCAAGCTCAGATAACTTACAATATGGCGTTTCATCTAAAATTCTTTTTGCATATTTGAACAAACATACAAGCGATCTTATGGGACAATCAATACAATATGTAAAACTAGGCCAGAAATTCGACCTCAAACAGAGTGACTCAGCGCAGGTCACGGATTACAAAAACATGACACTAAAAATGATACGAATCTATACGGGAAGTTACAACAGCATTTATATTGTCAATGTTTCCATGCCGCCTGAATGCAACGGCAATACCTGCTCTGCCCAGCCGCCTGGGACATTATATTTTTATGAAACAAACCAGCCGCAGACCGCTTTCGACGCCGCGATAACCATGCTCGCGACAAACGGAAACAGCGGCGCTACATTTGTCGTTGATTCGAAGACAGCCGGGACATCCATCGCCGTTCTCAACGTCAGCACGGACAAAAAGTTCTACGGGCTCGGCGACACAGCCAAGATCACGGCGCTGCTGAAATCGAGCGACGGCAAATTCGGGAACGTCACGGCGAACATCACTACGCCTTCCGGAAAAAGGCAGGCAGCGGAGATGAAAAAAGATGCCTGCAGCGCTTCAACCCAGCCTCCGACATCATCAGGAGTTTTCTCAACATCGTCGGGCACAATAACTTCGGAGCCGCCGGGAGGGCCGCCTCCGCCGCCGGGAGAAGTGCAGTGCTACTATACGGCAAAATTCACCGGCACGAATGAAGAGGGAAATTATTATGTTACTGTAAAGTCTGACTTACAAAGCGGGGGTTACTATGACTATCCTCAGTATGTCTACATATTCAATGTGCTCGATTTCAAGAAAGCGGCGAACTATATCATACTCAATGACATAGGCAAGAATGTGCTGGAGGATGCTGTATTCACGGATTATTCCAGCTATTATACATCGGGCCTGAGCAATTCTTACGGATACATGAGCGCGTATTCGGCAGAATACAGCAATGGCAATGTCAGGACAGGCGCAGTTGCGATAATATTCAGGGACGCGCAGGCTGTGCGCGATTTCATAAACAATGAAATCACGTCGAAGTACAAGATCCAGAAAGTGACAATTGACGGAAACCTGGTGTATGTGCTTGTTGATGACGGATACGAGAAACTAACACTATGGACAAAAGACAACCTTATCATCGCAATGGCTGTAGATTATAATCTCCAAACAGGAATACGCATAGACAGCACAACTGTACAAAACACGGCCGCCCAGAAGCTCGGCATCACCGGGCTGGCAGCAGCTCCGAATCCGCAGCCCACAACGCCGCCGCAGCCAGAGCAGCCTGAAATCCCGAGAGAGATCATTTCTGCTTATCTCAAGAAGCACCCGAGCGACTTGCAAGGGGAAAACACTTACGTGCTGAAGCTGAAGAAAGGGTGGAACATGTTCTCCACGCCTGTATACGAGAACCCCGCAGAGGGCGTCACGCCGTTCGCAAAGTTCGAGACCACGTGCACTTACAAGAGCCCTGTATGGCTGTACTGGGCCGGAAGCTACATGAAGGCAAACAACATCACGGCATCAAAGCTCGGCTATTGGGTAAAGGCGCAGGACGACTGCTCTGTCACTGTCAAGGGCGACGGGTTGCATGCGCAGGAGACCTATTTCGAGAGCGACGTCGGGCTGAACAAGGGCTGGAACCTGATCGGCGCCGCGCCAGAGGAAGTGGCATTTGCGAAGATCAAAGGCACCTGCACATTCACAAAGGGCCCGTACTGGTACAATCCGGCAACGAACGCGTACGAACAGCCGGCATTGATGCAGCCGGGAAAAGCCTACCTGATAAACGTCCCTGATTACTGCAAGCTGAAACTTGAAGAGGAGGCGCCGCCTCCGCCGCCTGATTTGGCTGCGACCGGCGCAACGTCGCTAGGGCGCGGATGGTAGGATTTTATACGCCTTTAAACAATATTTCACAAATGCTGCGTAAGGCAGATGTAATTGGCTGAAAAATAAAAACATCATAGTGATTTTCATGGCACGCGTTGATTTGGGAGAAGTGATGAGGGCAAAGGGGAAAGACGACAGGCCGAGGAGCCATCAGTACATCCTGATACTTGTCGCTGTGCTCATAGTTATAGCGGCGATATATATTCTCCTTGTATACGGCAACAGAATAATAGGATACGGCAACGAACCAGGCCCTCCGATCGATTATGGCAACCAGCCGCCGGCGCTGCCCGGGGATACCGGGGCAGGTTCATCAAGCGGTTCTGACAGCGGCTTTGACAACGACCTGCCCCCGCCCCCGCCGCCGAGCTTCCCCTAAGAGCAAGATGATAATTAAATTATGAAGTAAATTACGTGACTAAAAACTGGCATCAACCGAATGGCAAAGACAACGGATACGTTGGTTCGCATCAGAAGCTCCTTGAAAGATGTGATCGATATTAATGCAAAAAACCCGAAATTCGTTGCGATACTGATAGCGGCTTTTTTGCTTGCATCTTCTGTTTCTTATGCAGCGCTTGGGGCAGGACAGGACACAAAACAAAACGGGAAAATATCCCCTGAATACCTGCGCACAGGCAACGCCCAGGCCGCGGCAAGCGACATCGTGCCGGGCAAATATATTGTCGAGCTCAGCCAAAAGCCTCTTGTCGCCAGGGCGAAAGAAGCAAAAGAACAATTGGCGAAAGGGCCTTCGCTGAGCGTAGCGGCGAGCGTTGCGCAGCAAAAGAGCGCGATCGAAGCCGAGCACCAGAGCGTGAAAAATGCGATAGCGGGCGTGACGAGGAATCTTGGGATCGCATCGCCTTCCGGGCTGGAGAGTAGCGAAGCAACAAACAAGCCCGTTATTTCTGCGGAATACGAAAATGTATTTAACGGGATGACCGTGAGCAACATCAACGAGAAACAGGTGCAGCAGATAAAGTCGATCAGCGGCGTCAGGAACGTCTATCCAGTCCAGAAAGTCCATGCGTTGCTGTCAGATTCCGTGCCGCTTATAGGCGCGGACCAGGCCTGGAAACTCGACAAAGACGGAGGACAATGCGCTTCTTCAGGGAAGGATTGTCTCACAGGGAAAGGAGTTAAGATCGCTGTGATAGACACGGGCGTTGATTACACGCATCCGGACCTGGGAAAGACGAAAATAAAGGACGACAAATTTGAGAAAATAAACGACAAGCCTTTGGAAGGCTCTTTTTTAAACGACCAGAGCATAGTGCTGGACGGAAATAGGGTATTTTACCCGTCAAAAGGCCGGATATTCATACACTATTTTGACACGAACAAAACAACAGAAGTCCGGCTCTATGGCAACATCCAATTCGTGTACGAGATGGCCGTAAAGGACAACCTCCTCGTGTATTTCGGCGCGGACGAGCTGCTTGACGAAGCCGGGTTTTTCCTCTATGATATAACCAAAAATGAAAGCCGCAAGCTGTTCGATGCAAACAACATAGGCACTTTCCAAATCGAAAGCAACAAGCTGATCTACGGCATGGAAAATTCCCCTTTTGACAAAAATTCTTCAGCTGACAAGGGCATTTACACCTTTGACCTGACGACCAATGACACCACAAAAATTGCAAGCTCCAAATACCTACAGATGCAGGCAGCATCCAATGGCAGGATAGCATACGCATTGCCGGATTCGGTTGCATACGAAAAAGCCGTTGTATATGACATAGCCAGCAATACAAGCAAAGACTATTATCCACCCAACATCGGCGGAATTGTCGACATGGAAGGGGACATGTTCATGTACTTCGAGTGCAACAAGACAGGCGCTGGATGCATCTCTTCTGTTTTCTATATCTACAATTTCACGTCAAACAAGTCAGTAAGATTTTCCAGCCAATCGAATGTCTCGGAAAGCAAGCCAAGCGCCGAACAGATACGCGATTTCAACGGATATGTTTCCTTTACCTCGCGCGGCTCCAGGGGGCGGATCGGAAAAGACGTCGCTTTCTTCGTGCCGGACCGCTATGAGATGAATCTGTTCGCACATGATCTGACACTAAACAGATCCTTCTGGATAAATAACAGGAAGCCGCTGCAGGGCATGGATGCCCAAGGCAAAAAAGCCTGCATCATAGGGAGAGACAATCAGGTATATTGCCACGATTTTGACCCGGCTATAAATTATTTCACAAAGGCCGATATTTTCAACCAAAAGGTCATCGGGGGCTATGATTTCATCAATGACGACGATGACCCCATGGACGACATGGGACACGGCACGCACGTCGCCGCGACGGCAGCCGGCAACGGCGCGCTGAAGGGCGTCGCGCCTGACGCAAAAATACTGGCGTACAAGGTTCTTGACAGCTCAGGAAGCGGAAATTCCGATACGATAATAGCCGGAATCGAGAGGGCTGTTGATCCGAACAAGGACGGGGACTTCTCGGATCGCGCCGACGTAATCAGCATGAGCCTTGGAGGACCTGGAGATCCCGACGACCCGATGTCCAAGGCTATAGACAACGCTGCAGATGCCGGAGTCGTGGCGGTGATAGCCGGCGGGAACTGGGGGCCCGGACTCCATACTATTGCAAGCCCGGGAACCGCGAGAAAGGCGATAACAGTCGCCGCATCGGACAAAAAGGACGCAATCGCCGATTTCAGCTCGCGCGGCCCGGTGATATGGACGGACAAGAACGGAAACATAAAATTCCTGTACAAGCCCGACATAACCGCTCCCGGCGTCGCGATCTGCGCCGCGCAATCCTCGCAGGACCAGATATGGGCTGCGTACAAATCAAACGGGATAGACGTTCATTGCAAGGACGACAAGCATATTTCCATATCGGGCACGAGCATGGCGACCCCGCACGTGGCAGGGCTTGCCGCGCTGCTGAAGCAAAAATATCCAGATGCCAGCCCTGAAAAGATAAAGCTAATGATAACCGGATCGGCAAAGAATATCTCGGACAACAACCTGGCTTCGGGCTACGGGCGCATCAATGCCACGGGCGCGGTCTCCCCGGCTTTTGCTTCTCCTGACAATATCACTTCAATCGAGACGCCGGAGACAAACGGGAACTACTATTCCATCAAGGGTCGGATCAACACGCAAGGCTTCGAGAAATACAAGATCGATATCGCGCACTTGAGCCCTGAATCCGGCGCCGTGAATTTCAAGGAAATAGGCAGCTCGTCATCACTGCCAACTGACGGCTACTTGGGAAAGAACATTCCATTGCCTGACGACTATGGCCTGCATCTGCTGAAATTAATAGTGACAGCCGGCAAAAAGCAGACAGAGCGCTTCGCATTCCTGTTCAACAGGAAAGGGAAGTTCATCTCTCTCATGGACGGGTGGCCGCAAAAAGCAGTGGATTTCCAGGCAGGATTTTTCGGCGTCGGGACAACTCCAGTAATCTATGACCTTGACAATGACGGAAAGCAGGAAATCATTGCCACTGCCAACGACCTTGTGACGGTGTTCAGCTCAGACGGCACTGTGATGAAAGGCTGGCCCAAAAAACTAGACGACGGCACCATGTCCAGCGGAAGCATACCGCCGCCTTCCGTGGGGGACATAAACGGCGACGGCAAGCCCGAGATAGTCTATTTCGACTACTGGAGCTTCTTCCTGAAAAACGGGAAAGCGTGCGGTTATGCATGGGAGCCCGACGGCTCAAATGCGCCGGGATGGGAGAATGACTGCAAGCGGCCCGACAAGAATAACTATGAAAATTACACAAGAGCCTTTTCAATGATTTATGACATCGATGGCGACGGAAAGGGCGAGATAATCAACTGGGTAGATCAATCCTGGACAGAAAACCAGAAGTTTTTCATAAATGTCATCAGGGGAGATGGCAGCATGGCCGAAGGCTGGCCAGTTGTTTTTGACAAGATGCCTGACAACAACACCCACAGAGACATAATATTTCCGGCTGCCGGAGACATAGACGGGGATGGCATCCCGGAACTGGTGATACTTGAAAACGATTATGACAATGATCTCAAATCCTTTGCATGCAGCACCCTGATATACACGCCGAAAGGCGCTCTGAAGAAAAAATTCAGCAGCGAGTGCAGTTACGGCTATTACGAGGGCATCATCTTGCTGGACGTTGATAATGACGGGAAGCTGGACATCGGGTACCACACGAAGGATGGAAAAATCGTGTTCTATGATGCAAATGGAAACGTCGTCAAGAACTGGCCATTTGATAATTACAACTACCAGAAGTATCTCCTCTCCGTTGCCGATCTTGCCGGCGACGGGACGCCTGACATAATATTCCCTGTCTGGGAGAGGAAGGACCTGCCAAGATTGGACGGCGTGAATGCCATAGACAGCTCAGCGAAGCAGCTGCCGGGCTGGCCCAAGAAGACAATAGGCTTTCCGCTGTGGGTTGCTGCGCAGGCCGCGGACATAAATGACGATAATAAGCCGGATGTTATAACAACTACATCTGCAGGTCTGGTATATGCATGGAACGGAAACGGGACAGCAATCAACGGGTTTCCGATCGAGATGTTTGGGTTTTCAGAATCTGGCACAGCCGTCGGAGACATAGATAACGACGGACAAAATGAAATTGCCGCCTCAACAACAGACGGGACGATCTACGTATGGAAGCTCGGTTCCAAATCAGGAAAGAGCGAGTGGCCCATGTGGAAGCATGACGCGCAGAACACGGCTCTCTACAGCCTTGGCAGTTCGACAGGCAGCAGCACATATACCCTCAGCCTGAAAAAAGGCTGGAACCTCTTTTCAGTGCCTGTGAAAGAAAACCAGCCCACGCAGTTTGTTTCTTTTGAAACAAACTGCAAGTACAAGAGCCCGCTCTGGAAATACAGCAACGCAAAGAACAGCTACGAGAAAGCAACTACTGTCACAAGCTCGAAAGAAAGCTTCTGGATAAAAGCGGGCTCGGACTGCACGGTAGCGGTGAAAAACAACGGCGCATACGAAATGGATGAATACTTCAAAAACTTTGCACTGAAGAAGGGCTGGAATTTCATAGGAGGAGCGCCTGAAATTACATTCTTTGACGACATCAAAGGAACCTGTATATTCGCGAAAGGGCCTTACTGGTTCAATACGGCAGCAAACAGCTGGGTGAAGACGGACCAGATGGAGCCGGGAAAAGGATACGTAATTGCCGTCCAAAACGAGTGCAGACTCGAACAGGAAGGGCCGCCTTCATTCCCGGAAGCGCCCTCTCCGGCAGCCACAGCCACTGGAAGAGCCACAGAAGGCGCAGTTGAAGAAGCCATGTCACCGATAAAATTGCCGGACGTCACCAGCATGGCCGCGAAATGGATTGGACAGGGCTGGAGTTTTAATTGACGCGAAGATAAAGGTTAGTTGGATATCCATGCAGAGAAAATTATTTTTTGTTATTGTAGCAACATGCGTGTTTTATGCTTTCCCTGCCGCATTTGCTTATGACACAGTAGGCGTTGGAATAACGCCTGACAGCTTCAGCCATGATAGGATAACGGGAATCAGCTGGAAAACCGACATCTATGAATTCGAGAACAATGCGTTTTCCGGCACGAGCAATATTCCCCTCAGGATAGAATTCAACAGTCTTGGATTCACCGGAGAAAAAGGGGCGGTCCCTGCCGGGATCGGGATCCAGAACATGCTGCACAAATATGCCGAAGGATCGTGCAATGTGGATTCGATGGAGCCTGGGCTGGGACTTTACTTCACTTCGATGGATCAGGAAGTCCTTGATTCGGACACGTCAAATGACATCATAGTTGGAGTAAAGCTTGACGGACAGCAGGGGACATTTCCCGATTTCAGAACGATATACCAGGACATAGACGGCACAGGCGTCGTCGGGAACAACATTTATTCCAACGATGAGTTGGCATCGCCGAGAAAAGAAAGCCCTGTGACAATCAAGTGGAGGTTCAATAAAGGAAAGATAGTAAAGGATCCGGAAGGCAACCTGCACAAGAACATCAAATGCGAATGGCAGAAACTGAAAGGGGAATACAGGGAATGGCATTTTAGCATAAATGCCGGCGGCAAGCAATATTCCGTGGGCACTTTCTACCTGCCGGAAGCTTATGCGTCATACATAAACAGCAACTGGCCGATAGTATTGCAGGGCGAACACTTCGGCTCATGCGGCTCCAGGCTCGGCACGAACAAGGCGCGAGTGGAATATTACGACTTTAGCATATCGAGCGAAGAATCACTATCATCAACAAAAATACCAAACTGGAAAATCACGAATGTAATCGACGACGAATGCGGAAACAAAGACCAGAGATACGGAGCCGGAACAGTAATAAGGAGCGGCAAGAGGCGCCTTTTCATCAGCGTAGGACATGACGAGGACACAACGAATATGAAAAGGGAAGCGGGAATGATATTCAACGGCATAGACGAGCCCGCGACATGCAAGGCCGATATAGAATGCGGGCCGAAATACACATGCACCGCAAGGGCGTGCATAAAAAAGATAGAGATCCCTGCGTGTTTGGATTCGGACGGCGGAAAAATTTCTTATGTAAAGGGTACAACAAAAATAGGTGTCATAGAGCAGAAAGATGTTTGCAATGGAAATGCAATAGAAGAGTTTTATTGCTCGGAAAATCAGATAGTATCAGAGACGATTGAATGTTACGACGGCTGCAAAAATGGCGCTTGCATCAACAGGCAGACAAATGCGACATACGCATTCATCCATGAAGGAAAATATTTCAAATGGTACATGGCAAACAAAACAAAATTCACAGAAGACATCAATCCTGAATTTGAATTGGCGGACACTGCTTACGAGCAAATAAGCAAGGATTTTGGGGTTCAAATAAAAAATATCCCGATGTTCATAGACATCCATCCCGGAGATGAGGGAGGAATCGGCATCCCAACTATCTTCGGGCTTGGCGTATCCCTGCCAATAAACAGCTTTGAAGAAGAGTATATGGGCATAAAAGGCTACTGGGCAAAGCGCTTTATAGTCCATGAGATGGTCAATGCATTCACGGCAGAAGTCACTCCTGGCTGGCCTTCTGACTGGTGGGCCAATCATAAAAGCCCGTTCCCTACTTTTGCGCATCTAGAGGTGCTTAAGGAATTGAACAGCCCTGTAGGCAACAAGGACATCGCCAACATAGTTCCCGAAGACAAACAGATGATGGTATTTTTTGAAAGACTAAAGGAAAAATACGGATGGGATGTGTATAGAAAACTTTTTGATGAGGTCAGGAAAGATAACATAATCCTTGACTATATTGGAGACAACCCATCGATAATCAGGAGCCATTATACCGCAGCCTATTTGAGCATCGCTGCCGGAAAAAACCTGGCAGAGGAGATGAATTCCGTAGGAATCGGCACATTCAAGCCCGATGTGATAAAACCCTACAAAATAGATGCTGCCATCATTGATAAGATCATTAAAACGAGAAAGACCATCTACCATGCCCAGTTTCTTAATGAAAAGGCAAACAATAAAGAGGCCGGCGCGTACATCGAAAAAGCATGGAGCAATTTCAGGACAGGCGAAGACGAGCTTGGATTGAGCTACGCCAAGAATGCGCTGGATTTATTGAATAAGGGCGATACGCCGTCTTACACGCTCCAGCTAAAGAAAGGATGGAACCTCTTTTCGGCGCCGACACAGGAAGCGCAGCAGACGCCTTTCTTTTCTTTTGATACGGACTGCAGATACAAAAGTTCGCTCTGGAGGTATAACAAGACAAACAACATATACGACAAGGCAACGTATGCCACAAATTCCAAAGAAAGCTACTGGATAAATACAGCAAATGATTGCAGCGTGAAAGTAAAGGGAAACATATATGAAACAGAAAATTATTTTTACTCTGGCAACGGCATAGAATTATCCAAAGGATGGAACTTCTTCGGCGGAGTTCCTGGTGAAATGAATTTCAATGACATAAAGGGAACATGCACATTCAGCAAGGGGCCTTATTCATTCAACACAGCAGGAAACAAATGGGAAAAGTCCAGTGACATGGAGCCTGGGAAGGGCTATGTCGTAAGCGTTTCTGGTGATTGCAAGCTGCAGCAGACAGGGTCGCCGGAATTTCCGTAAAAACAGATTATTCCTTCTTCTTAGCGGCTTCGATGTGGCGCCTGAACGTGCTGATGCTGCGCTGGGTGTAGCCAGTCATTTCAGAAAGCTCGAGGGAATCATACGCGCCTTTATCCATGCTGCCACTTACCATCTCCCGGACTTCATCAGGGGAATAAGACTTCTTTTTGGCCCATTGGCGGGTTCCTGAATTATAATTTAATCTCAGCTTCTTGGAATTCCGGGAAAGATATTTGCTGACACGAGTGGGAGAAATGCCTGTTGTTTTTGAAATGTCTCTTGCCATAAAAGGATCATTATCGCCATACTGCTCTAATGCAGCGAGGACTTTTTCCCTGCCGCTGTCCAGCTCCTCATTGCTCCTGCCGTGATGGTTTTTTGGGGCATTTCCTGGATTCGACCCGCCTCTTTGAGAATAATAAACTGCCGTGTCTTCAAGCCGCCTGAGAAAGGCCTCGACTGTACCAAGGTCGTCAGAATTGAGAGCCTGCCTGTAGTCGCGCCTCAATGTGTCCGTAAGGGAATCTAATTTTGGCTCAACAAGCTTTTGCAGGTGCGAGTATTTCATAAGCAGCTATAATATCCGAGCCTTTTTGAATAGCAATGATTTGATAGGGTGAAAGTGACTGCAACGAAAAAGCACATCATATGTAATGAATCCTAAAGCGCGTCAAGACTTTTTGGCAGCCGATAAGCTTAAATTTGTATGTTAATAATACCATATAATTATGGTGATATTGTCATGAGAGAGAGGAGCGTTGATGTGGTAAAATGCCTCATCGAGAGCAGCGGCAAGGAGCTGAACATACTTTCCATAGCAAAAACCATAAAGATGAATTACAAAAACGCCTTTGATATAGTAAAACGGCTGGAAAAAGAAAAGATAGTTACGCTGCAGAAATTTGGCGCGTCCAACAGGGTTGTGCTCAACAGTGCAATGCATCCGCTGATTTTTCAAGCAGAGTATTCCAGGAGAAGGGAACTTCTCAGGAACAAAAATATCCTTGTAATGCTGGGCAACATCAGGAAAGATGCCGGGTCTGCAATGTATGTCCTTCTCCTCTTCGGCTCTTACGCAAAAAAAAGGCAAACGGCAAAATCGGACATAGACATCATGTTCATAGCCCCTGATGAAGCCGCAAAAAACTTCGAAAAGAAAGCCCATCAGGCAGTCCGCACACTGCCTTTGCCAATTCATTATCTGGTTTTTTCAGAAACGCAGTTCCTGGACATGATAAATTCGAAAGGGCTTAATGTCGGCAAAGAGGCTGCAAAGAACAATGTCATACTGCACGGAATAGAAAATTACTATGAGATGATGCAATGATAGACGAGAAAAGAAAGAAGGCATTTGCGACAAACATGAATGTCAATGAAAACGAGAGCGGTCTTGCTAACTACTTGTTTGGCCTGTATTCCAAGCGATGGGGTATAGAGACAGGGTACAGGATGAAAAAAGAATTGAGAGCTCGGACGACATCAAAGAACTATATGATAAGGCTGTTTTACTTCCTATTTTCCACGCTTCTTTACAATATCTGGATACTTCTAGACTCAATAATCAGCAAGTCGTTGTTAGGCAAGATAATAGTTAAACATCTGGTTACTGAGAAGATGTTTGCTACTGTTCTCTTTACTTTTGCAGGTTCCGATAAAGGTTAGCTTCTTTCTGTTCTGATTTACCATGATTTGATTAGATAGAAGAATATTGAATTTATGACTTTCTGATATTTCTGTGTTATAATTTCTAGCTAAATGACATTTGTCTTCAGTTCTTATGGTTTGAGAAGTATAGAATAAACAGAAATCGGCTTCAAAATCTATGTTCTAGAGTTACTTTCGGAACTACTGGGGTAAAATGAACCTTTTTAAACGTTACTTTCATAATATTCAACGCTCTCATGATTCAGAAGCACGGCAGTCAGTTGCCTGAATAGGGTAGTTCCCTAACGAGACAGCTGGAAACACCTGGCGTCCTTCTCGCAGGATTGGTTACGGAATGATGGTTAGTTGTAACACTAACCCGTCGTATATGATGTTGATTGATGTCTGACGGGTATTTTGACATCACCGACAAAAGCAAAGCATATGTTGGGTTCGTCTAAAACCTGCCGTCGTATCTGATGATGGCGTCAGAAATAAACGAAAAATAACCAAAACAGAATCAGAAAAAAGAAGGTAGAGAAAAATGCCGCACCGGGACGCGTCGAGAAGAGGATCTCTGGCTTACTTGCCTAGGAAGCGAGCCAAGAGGATATATCCCGCGACCACGCATTGGGGACACAGCGCCGAGGCAAAGCCGCTCGGCTTCGCCGCGTGGAAGGCGGGCATGACTCATATCCAGTACATGGACAGCAATGCCAAGTCGCCCACATATGGCAGAGTCGTGTCTTCTGCTGTCACTATATTAGATGCTCCTTCTCTCTTTGTTGCTGCTTTAAGGTTCTACAAACACACCGGCGCCGAAAAAAAATCTGTGGGCGAAAAATGGACCAAGACATTCCCGAAGGGACTCGAGATCAAGAGGAAGGCCATGCCCGGCGCGAAAGATTTCTCGGGCCAGGCGGACGACGTCAGGCTGGTGGTCGCGACGCAGTCCGAGCAAAGCGGGATGAAAAAACGGACGCCAGAGATAATGGAGATCGGGCTCGGCGGGAAATATGACGAGAAAGCGAAGTACGCGGAATCCGTGCTGGGCAAGACGATCGATGCGAAGGACGTTTTCAAGCCGGGGGAATTTGTTGATGTTTCTGCCGTGACAAAAGGGCACGGCTACACGGGCGTGGTGAAAAGATACGGCGTGAGGGTGCAGACGAGAAAGGACAAGCAGATGCACAGGCACGTGGGAAGCATAGGCTCCACTGTGCCGAGGAAAGTTGACTGGAGGGTGCCACAGGCCGGCCAGTTCGGGTTCTTCACGAGGACGGAATTCAGCAAGAAAGTGGTGGCAGTAGGCGAGGACGGGACAAAGATCGCGCAAAATGGCGGATTCGTGCGCTACGGGCCTGTGAAATCATATTTATTGATAGAGGGATCAGTGCCGGGGCCGAAGAAGAGGCTGATAAGGCTCAGGAAAGCGACGCGCATGACGAAAATCGCGCCGCTGGACATGAAATACATATCGGTGGAATCCAAGCAGGGAAGATAAAAAATGGCAGGGAAAAAAGTTCTGATAGTAGAAAAAAATGAAGTGGTTGCAGATAGCCGTGCTGATCTGTTGAGAGATGAGGGTTATGATACATCTGCTGGCACAATTGCAGAAGCACGCAGAGGAGCATATGCGAGATCAGGATTTGATGCAGTGTTTTATACTCTTGATGTAAATCCTCAGGGAAGAGATTTGATTTTGCAATTACGGGACCAGCAGCCTAGCGCAAAAATTATTGTCTATACAACATCTTTTGGGTTGGAATACGCTGCACGGCAAATAGCGCTTGCAAATGCAGAATTTCTTGGTATGGTAAAAGATGAAAAGCAAATCGCAGCAGCCATAGAAAGCAGAAGATCAGGATCGGGAACAGGAGTTGGATTTGCAGTATGATTAAACAAACAAGTTTGTTCAACCTTTTCGAAACAAAAAGTTGTCAGGTGTTTCAAAAATGAAAGCAAACGTATTCGATGTTGCAGGGAACAAGGCAGGCGAAGCCGAGCTGCCCGCGGTGTTCAGTACGCCGTACAGGCCCGACGTCATCAAGAGGGCCGTGCTCGTGCAGCAGAGCAACGCGAGACAGAGGTACGGGGCAGACCCGCTCGCGGGAAAAAGAACCAGCGCGCACTACCACGGATCAAGGCACTACCGCTTCACAATGATGAACAAGGAGATGTCGCGAATTCCAAGGATACACGGCAAGAGCGCGGGGGTGTACGCGATGCGCGCGCGGTTTGCGCCGCACGCGGTCAAGGGAAGGAAGGCGCACCCGCCGAAGGCAGAAAAGATCTGGGCGCGCGACATCAACCAGAAAGAAAAGCAGCTCGCGATCATGTCAGCGCTTGCCGCCGGGGCGAGGATTGAACTCGTGATGCAGCGCGGGCACAAGGCAGATTTCGCGCCTATCATAGTCACGGATGATTTCGAAAACCTCGCAAAAACAAAGGACGTCCTTGCGCTGCTCTCGAAGATAATACCGAAAGAGCTGGAAAGATGCTCGAAGAAGAAGGTGCGCGCAGGAAAGGGCAAGGCGCGCGGCAGGAAATACAGGATAAAGAAAGGGCCGCTGGTAATAGCAGGCGCGAACTGCAAGGTGCTCAAGGCCGCGCGCAACATACAGGGCGTCGATGCCGTCAGCGCGGCGAACGTCAATGCGCAGCTGCTGGCGCCGGGAACCGACGCGGGAAGGATGCTGATAATCACAAAATCGGGGCTGAAGAAGCTCGATGAGAAATTCCGAGAAACTTTTTAATATTACAAATGGAAAGTGAAAACTCGAAGTTGAGCAAAGCTCAACTTGAGTCTCCGAAAGGCTTTAAGAAAAGCCTTTCGATAGAAGTTTCATCAAAAATGGCTGATAAAAACAGAAACGGAAAAGTTTCATCAAAAACGCGAAATTGGAAATAAAAAAGATGATAATCATGGCGGAAAAAAAGGCTGAAGGAAAAAAGAAGGAAGAGAAAGACGTTAATGTTGATATTGCCGGCAAGAAAGACAAAAAAAACAACAAAAACGAAACGCAGAGCACAAAGGCTGAAACAAAAACAGAAGCAAAGGAAACGAAAAAGGAAGCAGCCCCGAAAAAAGCAAAAGGAAGGGAGAAGAAAGACAAGCCGGCGAAGCAGGAAAGGAAAGTTATAATCGACAAAAACATGGACCCGTTCGAAACGATACATTTCGTGATGATGACGGAAAAATGCGTGCGGCTGATAGAGCCGCAGAACAAGCTCGTGTTCGTGGTGCGAAGGGAATCGGACAAGAAACAGATCAGGAAGGCGGTGGAGAACGCGTTCCAGACCCCGGTGTCGGGGCTAACGACGATGATAGACCAGAAAGGAAGGAAGCGCGCTTTCGTGAAGTTCTCGCAGGCCGGGATCGCGGGGGAAATCGCGATAAGACTAGGAATAATATGATGGTGAAAACAGAAAATTGAAAATAATATTTGAAGACAAGATCTGGAAGAACACCATTCTTTTGGGGTTCATTCAGACCTTTTCTTTAGAAAAGGGATGAATCATGGGAAAAAATCTCAGGCAGCAGAGAAGGGGAAGAGGATTCTCGCCGCGCTACATGTCGCCATGGCACAGGTTCATCGGCAAGCCGCAGTACCCCGAGGAGATGAAGACGGGCGTGGTGACGGACATCGTTCATGCTCCTGGGAGATCGACGCCCCTTGCAGCCGTGGATTTCAACGGCGAGGAAAAACTCATAATCGCGGCGAGCGGGATGAAGATCGGGCAGATGATAAGCAGCGAATCTCTTGGGAACGGGAACATCATGCGGCTGAGAGACGTGCCGGAAGGGTCCAAGATATTCAACCTCGAGCTGCTGCCGGGAGACGGAGGCCGGCTGTGCAAATCGTCGGGGATATTTGCCACGATGGTCACAAGGGGACAGGACAAATGCGTGATACTCATGCCATCGAAGGAGAAGAAAACACTTTCGGGGCTTTGCAGGGCCACCATGGGCGTGGCGGCATCTTCGGGAAGAGTGGACAAGCCGTTCATGAAAGCCGGAACGAAATTCTTCAAGATGAGAACCCTGAACAGGATGTGGCCCCATACGAGCGGCGTTCATATGAACGCGGTGGATCACCCGTTCGGCGGGCAGACGCGCCCGGGAAAGCACAAGTCCGTGTCAAGGCACATGCCTCCTGGAAAGAAGGTCGGAAGCATCTCGCCGAGAAGGACAGGAAAGAGGAAATGATTATGAATTATTCCACTCTGAAAGGAAGAACAGGATATTTCGTGCGCATCTTGCGCGAGATACCGAATGACAGGAAAATGTCTGACAGCGATGCAGTTGAAAAAGTCAGGTACAACGAACATATGTTTTCCCTGCATCTGAGACAGCGGAGCGAAAAAAGCATGGAACAAAACGGAGTCCGTGTTGGGATTGATTTCCAATCGATGACTCCCAGATACCTGAATAGCCATGGCTTCGGACTGACAAAAGCGGATCAGCAGAGATTCGAGAAGGAAATTGACAGAGCTAATACAGAACAGTACAAGGCGATAAAGAGAAAAATGGGAAAAGAGTTCCCAATAGGATGGCAGGATTATTTGAATCTTTTTGGTCACACACATGATTTTGTTATGCACGTAGAAACGGATATGAGGTAATATTCATGGCGAAAAAATTCACATACAGGGGAAAGACGATTGAGGAGCTTGTCGAGATGAACCTCGAGGACTTCGCTAAGCTGCTTCCGGCGAGGCAGAGAAGGAACATCAAGAGGGGCATGAACAAGCAGTGCAAGAAGCTGCTGGAGACGATAAGGGCGAACAAGGGGAATGACAAATTCATCCGCACGCACGTCAGGGACATGATAATACTCCCGGAAATGGTAGGCGCCAAGATGGGCATACACAACGGCAAGGAATTCAAGCCCGTCATACTCGAAGAGGCGATGATAGGCCACTACCTCGGGGAATTCTCGCAAACGCGCGGGAAGGTGAAGCACTCGGCGCCGGGACTGGGCGCGACAAGGAGCAGCAAGTTCGTAGCGCAGAAGTGATAACATGGAAGAAATAACATATCAGGGAAAGAGAGTAGTGACGGGCAGGATCATGCCATTGGACATAGCCACAGACGATGAAGTGGAAGAGATGTACAGAAGCGACACGGAATCAGGAGTATTGGCAAGTTATGCAAGTGAATTTTTACCGCCTACGGCCAGGGAATTTATGAGGAAAAACGATCCTATAGCCGTAGTCTTAGATGGAAACGGCGAAACATTAGGAGCGATCATGATACCGACAAACATGAGCCTGAAAGAATTCGGAACAACGCCAGCATTCAGAGAAGAAATGAGGACATATTTATGACATACACATTCACGCCGAAACACAGGTTCGCGAAAGCGAGCGGAAGCAACCTCAGGATCTCGACGAGAAAGGCAGAATTGATATGCAAGGTGATCAGAAGAAAGACGCTGAAGCGCGCCAAGAGGCTGCTCGTGGACATGGCTGCGGAGAAGCGCGGGCTTGACGGGAAGTATTACACTAAGACGGTGAAAGGAATACTGGAGCTTATGGAAAGCTGCGAGAAGAACGCCGAATTTCTGGGGCTGGACAATGAGAGGCTGTTTGTCCATGCGAGCGCGCACCAGGGCACGACGCTGAAAAGAAGGAGGAGAAAAAGCGCGTTCGGCTCGAGCATGAAGAGCACGGTAATGGAAATGATGCTGATAGAGAGGGGCAAGCTAGTGGAAAAAGTCAGCAAAAGCGACATGAAAAAGCACAGGGAGAGCAAGCAAACAGAAACTGACAAAAAAATACAGAAAGAAAAGGAAGACCTGAAGAAAGATGTCGAAAATCTGAAAGCAAGAAGCAAGGAAATAAAAGAAGCGGCAGAAGAAGTTACGGAGAAAGCAGAAATATGATTTCGAAAACAGAGAAGTGTTTCAAAGATGAAGTTCATAGAAATCCACGAAGAACTTCTTTTCGAAACAGAAATTTGCGAGGTATTTCAAAAATGAAGCAAGAAAAAACGAAGCAGCGTCTCTCGCAGACAGAAATTAGTGAGGTGTCTGCAAGATGAAAGAGCGCATATTCATACAAAAAGCGAAAGAGCAGGTTCAGCTTGAGGAATTCGTGAGGAAGCAGTTCAGGCAGGCGAAGTGCGGCATCATAGAGGTGCAATACACGCCCGTGGTGACGAGAATAATAATCCACACGACGACTCCGGGACTGATAATAGGCAGCGGCGGCGAGAGGATAAAAGAGACCATGGAGCTGCTGAAGCAAAAGTTCAAGCTCGACAACCCGCAGATAGACGTGCAGAAGATAACCGACCCGGACCTTGATCCTTACATAATCTCGCAGACCATCGCGGCTGCGATAGAAACAGGCGTGAATCACAAGAGGCTTGGAAACTTCTACGCCCAGAAGATAATGGAGGCCGGCGCGATAGGATGCGAACTCGTATTCGCGGGAAAGCTGTCGGGACAAAGGTCAAGAGTGGAAAGATTCGAGGAAGGCTACATCAAGAAATGCGGCGACCCAGCGGAGAAAGACGTGATAAAGGCGTTCGCTCTCGCCAACCCTAAGCTGGGAAATATCGGCATAACAGTGAAGATAATGCTCACGCACTCGAAAGACATCAGGGCACAGGTGGCGGGAACCCTGGAAGAGCGGGCAAACCGCGATGCCGCCGAGGAAAAGAAAAAGGAAGCAGCAGAAGCCAAGGCAGAAAAAGCCGCGGAGAAGGCAGTCCAGGAAGCAAAGCAAGAGTGATTATGATGAGTTTAGCAAAGACGAAAGAAGGAAGGATGAATAAACTGCATAGAGAAGCGGGTCACCATCCACCCAACTGGGATGAACCGCTCCACAACATCGGGGAGCTGAACGGATATAATGTAATCTTATACGGAAAAGACGGCAGACGGCTCGGAGAAGGCGAAGCACTGCTTGTTACAGGCGCAAGAGAACTGACGCTTTATGAGAAAGGCAAAGAGCCGAAACATAGCGATTACAGAGTTACGGAAATCGGCCGCGTTGTTGTAAGCCAAAATGGCATCGACAGGCGATACAAACTTTCAAGCGGCATACTACAAGAAGAACACGCCGCGCAAAGAGGTCAATAATCATGGCGATAATCAAGATGAAAAAGCTCAGGGAAATGAGCGAGAAAGACGTGGAAGACAGGAAGAAAGAGCTCCAGCTCGAGCTCTCGAAGGAGCGCGCGTCCAGCGAGATCGGCGCGACCGTGAAGAGCCCGGGGCGGCTCAGGGAGATCAGGAGAACAATTGCAAGGATCAAGACACGACAAGGAGAAAGAGGTGGTAAGAAGTAATGGCTGTATGTACAAAGTGCGGTCTGCCACAGGAACTTTGCGTATGCGAAACAATAGCCAAGGAAGCGCAGAAGATCAAAGTCTATCTGATACAGAAGCGCTACGGAAAGAACATGACAATCATAAAGGGCATCGACACGAGCAAGATCGATATCAGGGACGTCATGAAGAAACTGAAATCGAAGCTCGCCTGCGGAGGAACATACAAGAACAACGAGATCGAACTGCAGGGCGACCACAGGAAGCGCGTGAAGGAGATCCTGGTCAAAGAAGGATTCCCGAAGGACATCATAGAAATCTCGTAGAAACTTTTCAGAAAAGTTTCATCAAAATCGTTGCAAGCAACGATATTATATTCAGAGAAAGGTGGAAAACTATGAGAAACCAGAGCAACATACTGAGGCATGAGCTGATCGGGCTGAAGTGCGAAGTGGTAGGCGCGAAGAACAGCAGCCTTGTGGGGCTGAAGGGAAAGATCGTCGACGAGACCATGAAGACGCTCGTCCTCGGCGAGGAAAGGAAGCGCGTCCCAAAGCAGGACGGCAGATTTCAGGTGACATTGCAGGAGAAAAAGCTGATAATTGACGGCAACCTCCTGGTTGCCAGGCCTGAAGACAGGATAAAGAAAAAATTCAAGAAATGGTAGAAACTTTTCAAAAAAGTTTCATCAAAATCGTTGCAAGCAACGATATTATATTTGGAGAAAATCAAAATAAAAAATGGCTGAGGAAAAAGAAAATAATAATATTTGAAGGAGAGGTCTTGAAGATCCCCATTCTTTTGGGGTTCGCAAAGACCTTTTAATATATTTTGATCAAACTTTTGTAAAAGTTTGAAAGGGATTTGCATGGTAAAAAACAAGAAACAGAAAAAGGACATCGGACTTGAGGCGCAGCCTCCGAAGGAGAGCTGCACTAGCGTAAAGTGCCCGTGGCACGGCTCGCTCAAGATACGCGGGAGAATATTCCGCGGCACGGTGAAGTCGAGCAAGGCGCTGGAGACCGCTGTCGTGGAGTGGAGCTACTACAATTACATCCACAAGTACGAGCGCTATGAGAGAAGGAAGAGCCAGGTCATAGCGCACAATCCCAAATGCATATCCGCAAAAGCCGGTGACATAGTCAATATCGGCGAGTGCAGATCGCTGTCGAAGGCGAAAAGGTTCGTGGTGTTTGAGAAGGTGAAGGCATGATTTCGAAAACAGAAATTGATGAGATGTTTTCAAAAAAGAAGCAGCTTCTTTTCGAAACAGAAATATTTGAGGTGTTTCGAAAATGAAAGCGATGACATCGAACCCGATACGCAGCATCCCGCTGAAGGCAAGGCTCGTGTGCGCGGACAACAGCGGAGCGAAGGAACTGGAGCTCATAAACGTGAAGAATTACAAGGGAAAACTGCGAAGGATACCGAAGGCAGGCGTAGGCGACGTCATAATCTGCTCGGTGAAAAAGGGAAAGGAAAAACTGAGGCACGAGGTCGTGTATGGCGTCGTCGTGAGGCAGAAGCAGGGATTCATGAGAAGCGACGGGACGCGGATCAAGTTCCAGGACAACGCGGCGGTGCTCGTGAATGCGAAGACATACGAGCCTCTTGGCACCGAGATAAGATCGGTGATAGCAAAAGAAGTCGTCGAGAGATTCAGTGTGATAGGAAAGATAGCGAGCATAGTAGTGTGATGATTATGGAATATGATTTAGCAGATAGTGACATTAGAATGTTGGGAGACGTAGCACTACTGATGTTAGAAAATGATACATTCGCTAAAAATTCAACGGCTGCTATTTGCCCAAAAGATCACGAATATATAAGCGTGGTCAGAAAAAGAGCCGAAGAAAAATTAAGTCTCGGCATACGAAGAGAGCCACAAATCAGAACTGAATATATCATATCGAAGTGATAATCATGAAAAATTCCTATTCATCCCACTGGAAGTCGAGCAAGCAGCCGCGCAAGCAGAGGAAGTTCAGGTACAACGCGCCGCTGCACAAGAGGCAGAAGATGGTCAGCGCCCATCTTGCGAAGGACCTGCGCAAGCAGTACAAGAGAAGGGCGATGCCGCTGAGGAAAGGCGACGAAGTGAAGGTCATGAACGGCAAGTACAGGGGCAGCTACGGGAAGATTGAGAAAATAGACCTGCAGAAGCTCAAGGTGAAGGTGGAAAACATAAAAACGAAAAAAACTACCGGCGAAGAAGTCGCGATAAGCATGGATCCGAGCAACCTCCTGATAACGAAGCTCGAGCTCGCGGACAAGAAAAGGTTCGCGATGATAAAGAGAAAGACAGGAGCAGTCGAAGCAAAAAGAAGCGAAGCAGCTTCTTTGCAGAAGTGATAATATATGACAGTGCTGAAAAGACTTGGAGTGCCAGGATCATGGCCGATAGAGAAAAAGACCAAGAAATATACGGTCGCGACTCTCCCGGGGCCGCACACAAGGAACAACTCATTAACGATAGCAGTCGTGCTGAGGGAAGTGCTGAAGTTCGCGGAGAACCTGAGGGAAGTAAGGGAAATGCTCAATGCGGGCATAGTGAAAGTCGATGGCCATACAAGACGCAAGCCCGGATTTCCCGTGGGAATGATGGACGTGATCACGATAGGCGATGACAATTACAGGGTGCTGCCGGGAAAACGTGGCCTATACCTCAGACAGGCGGAAAAGAAAGAGGCCGGGTTCAAGCTGCAGAAGATAACCGGCAAGACAACAATAAAGAAAGGAAAGACGCAGCTGCACTTCCACGACGGGACAAACCTGATCGCCGATGGCGAGTACAGGACTGGCGACGTGGCGGTGTTCGATATAGAATCAGGAAAAATAAAGGAGATAATCAAGCAGGAAAAGGGAGCAAAAGTGATAGTCATAAAGGGAAACAACAAGGGCTCGGTGGGCAGCCTCGAGGAAATAAAGCTCGTGAAGAGCCCGGAGCCAAACATAGTCGAGATATCAACGGCGGGCAGGAAAATCACGCTCCCGATTGGATATATTTTCACAGTCGGAAAGACGGAACCGGTAATCGCGCTGGGTGAAGATAATGGAAAAGAGTGACATGAGACAGGTCAAGATCGAGAAGATAACGCTGAACATAGGGTGCGGCACGACGACGAACATCGAGCACGCCAAGAAAATACTTGAAGCGTTCAGCAGGAGAACGGTAGTGATAACCAAGACAAGGAAAAGGACCACGTTCAACGTCCCAAAGAACAAGCCGATAGGATGCAAGGTCACCATAAGAGAAGAGACCGGAAAAATACTGAAGGTGCTGCTGGAAGCCAAGGAAAACAAGCTTGCCGCGCACAGCTTCGACAACACGGGAAACTTCTCGTTCGGCATAAAGGAGTACATAGACATCCCGGGAATGGAATACGAGCCCAAGATAGGAATACTGGGAATGGACGTGTGCGTGACGCTTGCGCGCCCGGGATTCAGGATAAAGAGGAAGAGGCTGGGCGGAAAGATCGGGAAGAACCATCTCATAAGGAAACAGGATGCCATGGATTTCGTGAAGCAAAACTTTGGAGTTGCTGTAGAATGAGGACAAAAGCGATAAAGAGAAAATTCGGCCGCGGGTCGAGGCACTGCGAGAGATGCGGAAGCATGAAGGGCGTGATCAGGAAATACAGGCTCTTCTACTGCAGGCGATGCTTCAGGGAGATAGCGAGGAGCATAGGATTCAAGAAACTGAGCTGATGATTATGGTTGGATATAAAATGATGACAAGAGCGAATGACGGAAGAGAAATACATATGGTAACACAAGTAAGCAAATGCGACTATGCAAGAGTTATGTCATATCAGGCGCCAAGAAGAGAGTTCAATCATAACTTTTTCACAAGCGGCGTTATTTTCAGACTCACAGAAGGATTTATGAGAGTCTTTAATTGCAGCAAGTTTGCATGCTCGCCTTTGGCTGTATTCAGTGCGTATGCTTCTACAGAAACCCTTTCTGAAGAACTGCTGGAGGATTTCATGAAGATGACAGGATCAACACAAGCGGAAGAAAGCTATGTAACAAGGAAATTGGCTGATTATTACAGAGAGCTTGATGCAAACCAGTGCAATCCAGAACAAGAAGAAGACGATGAGGATGTGACAGTTCAATGAGACACGACCTGCTATCGGACGTATTGTACGTCATAAACAACGCGGAAAAAATAGGCCGCAGGACTTGCATAGTGCCGGCTTCGTCCCTGGTGAAGGAAGTGCTTGCGGCTGTCCAGAAAGCCGGATACATCGGCGATTTTGAATTCATGGACGACGGGAAATCTGGAAGCTTCAGGATAGATCTTATCGGCCGCATAAACAAGTCACGCGCCATAAGGCCGCGATTCGCGGTCAGGAAGGACGAGTTCGAGAAATGGGAAAGCAGGTACCTCCCTGCGAAAGGTTTCGGGATACTTATAATATCAACGCCCAAGGGCGTGATGAACCAGAAGGAAGCGCTGGAGAAAGCACTAGGCGGAAGGCTACTGGCTTACATCTACTAGAAACTTTTTACAAACTTTTTGGTATTATAAACGGAAAGTGAAAAAGTTTGATCAAAAATGGCTGAAGAAAAAATGAAAGCAATTGAATCAAAAATGGCTGAAAAGAAGGAAAATGAAAAATATTGGGTGGAAAAAATGCAGAAAGAAGTTGCAATTCCGGAAAAGGTCGAAGCGAAGATAGACGGCAAGACTGTCGTAGTCAAAGGGCCGAAAGGCGAGATCCAGAAGGACTTCAACAACCCGGCGTTCAACAGGGACATAGAAATCACGCAGGCAGACGGCAAAGTAATTATCAAAACAGACTCGGACAAAAAGAAAGCGCTGGCGATGACCGGCACAATAGCCGCGCATCTCAGGAACATGGTAACGGGCGTGACGGACGGATACAGCTACGAGCTGAAGGTCATCTACACACACTTCCCCATAACCATAACGGAAAAAGACAAGATGATAGAGGTGAAGAACTTCCTCGGCGAGAAAGGCACCAGAAAGACAAAAGTGGTCGGGAACTGCAAGGTCTATATTGACAAGGACGTGATAAAGGTCGAGGGCGTTGATGTCGAGGAGATCGGGCAGACGGCGGCAAACATAGAGCGCGCCTGCAAGCTCAAGGGCCGCGACCGCAGGATATTCCAGGACGGAATTTTCCTGAGCGCAAGAAAGCTGCAGAGCGGCAAGGAAATATGATAGTTATGCTAGGAAAAGGGAAAATTTTGATTGTTGATGGAAATGAAGACCTGATAGGTTCATTATCCACTTACTTTGAACTTAACGGATACGGAACTCTGAAGGCAAATAATACAGCAGAAGCAGTTAGGCTGCACAAAAAACACCACCCTTCATATGTCGTAACAAATATAGACGTGGGAAGCGAAAGCGGAATACAGATGGCAATTGAAATACGCAGGTACGACAGGGAAAATGAAAGGCAAACATTTATAGCAATGATGCACGGAAATTATGTTCGTGAGGACACGAAACCTGAAGATTTACTAGCTGACGCCCTTTTTAATGTGAGAAATGACCCAGATCAACTGATGCATAAATTAAGGAGAGAAGCAGCATGAACGCACAAACAGAAAAAAGGGCTCATATTGTCGTACTTGACAAAGAAGAAATTCCGGGAAGCACAGAAGGCGTAAAATTAGTTCCTAACAGATGGATGTATGACAGCGTTGTCAGTGCAATTGGTGAATAATTATGTCGAAGAGATTCAAGTCCCAGGATTATTTCCGATACCCGAGGCTCGGAACAAAATGGAGGAGGCCCAAGGGCAGGCAGAGCAAGCTCAGGAAGAGGAAGGGCGGCTCTGGAATGAACGTGTCAATGGGCTGCAGGACAAAGGCCAGCGAGAGAAACACCATCAACGGGATGCGCTTCAGCGTGGTACGATCGCTCATGGACCTCGAATCAGCGCAACAGGCGATAATCATAGCCGGCGGAATCGGGGTGAAGAAAACGATGCTCATCGCAGAAAAAGCAAAGCAGCTAAACCTCGTAATACTCAACAAAAAGAAAGTGAAAAAAGCGGAAAGGACGGAGAAGGAGATCGCCAAGAGGAAAGAGTCCAAGAAGGAAGAAAAAAAGAGGAAGGCCGCCGAGGAGAAAACGAAAAAGGCCGGTGCAAAGCTGCAGGAAAAGAAGGAGGAAGCAAAAGCTGGCATGAAGAAGGAAGAGAGTAAAGAAACAAACGTAGAAGACAAAGATGCCGATGCAACCGATTCCGCCGTGGAAAGTGAGCCTGCAAAAGAAAACAAAGACGGCAAAATGGAGGGCGCATGATCATGTTCGTGAATTTCGGGATGGGCAAGTGCCCGATGTGCGGCGATTTCGGGAAGAAGATCCAGAAGGACAACTTCAGCTGCAGGAAATGCAGCCTGATGTTTGACAAGTTTTACGTGTCGTTCCTCTCGGAGCCGCAGGAGCAGAATAGCTTTTGGAACTAAACGAAACTTTTACAAAAGTTTCATCAAAATATTATGAAGAAGTTTAACCAAAAATGGCTGAGAAACAGAAGGAAATGAAAAGAAAGTTAACCAAAAATGGATGAAAGGGAGAAAATAATCAAAAGGGTTTGAAAATTATGAAGCACAAAAAGCAAAATCAGCTTCTTTCGCAAACGGAAGCTGATGAGGTGTTTGCAAAATGACAGAACTGAGATCGCAGAAAATGATGGCAATGAGAATCATGAAGTGCGGGATAACGCGCGTGTGGATAGACCCGGAGCGCATCTCCGACGTGGAGGAAGCGATCACGGCAGAGGACATAAGAGGGCTCATAAAGGACGGCGTGATATCCGCGAAGCAGAAGAAAGGCAACAGCAATTTCCGTTTGAAGAAGATAAAAGCGCAGAAGAAGAAAGGAAGAAGACGCGGCCGCGGCTCGAGAAAAGGGAACGTCGCAGGGCAGAGGAAGAGAGCATGGATGAGCAGGATACGCGCGATAAGAAAACTGCTCCGCGAGCTCAAGGCGGAGAACAAGATAGAGGGGAAGACATACAGGCTGATGTACAGGAAATCCAAGAGCGGCCTGTTCAGGAGCAGGTCCCACGTGATGATATACCTGGAGAGAAACAACCTGATCAAAACAAAAAGAGCGGAAGAAAAATGAAGCACGAAATAAACGAAGCAGCTTCTTTACAAAACAGAAGTATGCGAGGTGTTTTGTAAATGCAATTCAGACGAAGACGGGAAAAGAAAACGGACTACGTGCAGAGGCTAGCGCTGCTCAAATCGGGCAAGCACAGGCTGGTCGTACGAAGGTCAGGAAATAATTTCCGCATGCAGATAGTAGATTTCACGCCAGAAGGCGACAAGACTCTCGTCGAAGTGGCATCCAGCATGCTGAGGAAATACGGCTGGAAGGGACACTGCGGAAGCGTACCGGCCGCTTACCTTACGGGGCTGCTGATGGGGAAGGAAGCAAGCAACAAAGGCATCAGGGAAGCCGTTCCCGACCTGGGCATGCAGATGTCGGTGAGGGGGTCTTCGCTGTTCGCGTGCGTGCTTGGCGCGAGAGACGGGGGAATAAAGATAAGCATAGGGAAGGAGGCTTTGCCAGCCAAGGACAGGATCGAAGGAAAGCATATCGCGGAATATGCGTCGATGCTCAAGGGAAAGGATGACAAGAAATATTCAAGGCATTTTTCAGCTTACCTGAAGAACGGGCTGGAACCTGAAAAACTGCCGGAGCATTTCAACGAGGTCAAGAAAAATATCGGCATCGCGGTCAAGGAGAAGGTGGAAGCATGAACACGGAAATATCCGGGATTTAATACGGAATGTAAAAATGGATAAGCTAAAGGAAAGAAAAAAGACGAACAAAATATATGCGATGATTATGTTATAGATGATTATGGCCTAAGACAACATCGTAAATGACGAGGAAGATAAAGAACAGATTATAGTGAAGCAAGGAAAGAACATGGACATATTATAACTTGCTTCACATATAGCAAACAAGAAAAGTAATCTCCAAGTCTTTTCTTGTATTGCTATAACATCAGAAACGAAAAGAGGGGAATAAAAATGGACTGGATACCACGAACAAAACTCGGGCAGCAGGTGGCCATGGGACAGGTAACGCTGGAAGACATATTCAATTCCGGCAAGAAAATAAAAGAGGCCGGGATAGCCGACAAGCTGCTGCCGGGGCTGCAGAACGAGCTCATTTTCATAGGCGGCTCGCCGGGAAAAGGAGGAGGCATCAAGAGAACCCCGACAAGAAGGACCGCCAGGATGCACAGGTCAGGCAGGCGATACAGGGTCTCCGCCATAGCTGTAGTCGGGGACGGGAACGGCCACGTCGGGATAGGCAAGGCGCAGTCGCTCGAAAACAAGGACGCGATAGAAAAAGCCATCACTGCGGCGAAGCTCAACATAATACCCGTCAAGAGGGCGTGCGGGTCGTGGGAATGCGCGTGCGGCGAAAACCACTCGATCCCTGTGCGCGTGGAAGGCAAGGCGGGATCCGTCAGGGTCACGCTGATACCGGCGCCCAAGGGAATAGGGCTCTGCATCAACGACGAGGCGAAGAAGATAATCCGCCTCGCAGGAGTGAAGGACATCTGGTCCATGAGCGACGGGGAATCGCGCTCAAGGCTGAATTATGCTTTCGCGATCTACGACGCGTTCAAGAAGATGAACAGCATGAAATTCCCGGATGATTACTCGCCGGACGACCTGAGAAAACCGACGCTCGAGGAAGAGGCCACGATCGAAGAGGAAGAAGAGCCGGCGCACGAGAGATTCGCGCCCGAAGAGCTGGAAGCGCCTGAGCCGGCAGAAGAGCCAGCGGAAGAAACCAAGCCGAAACGCGGCAGGAAGAAGAAAAGCGAATAATTGAAAAGGTGAAAAAAATGCTCGCAGCCATCAGACTAAAAGGAACACTGAAAGTCAAGGACGACATACGCGACACGATGCAGATCCTAGGAATGAAGAAAAAGCTCTCTATGTACATACTTCCCAACAACCCCACGACAATGGGCATGCTGAGAAAATCGCAGGACTTCATCGCGTGGGGAGAACTCTCGCCGGAGCTTGAGGAGCAGTTCAAGGGCAAGAAGATAGTCCCGCTAAAGCCGCCGAAGGGCGGGTTCAAGTCCCTGAAGCAGATGTACCCGAAAGGAGACCTCGGATACAGGGGCGACACGATAAACCAGCTGATCAAGAGGATGATTTGATCATGACACTACGCTTCAGAAAGAAGGAGAAAGGGCGCGGCGCAGGGACCGGATACGGCGCGAAGAAGAAGCACCGCGGCAAGGGCTCGAAGGGCGGGCGCGGGTTCGCGGGGCTGCACAAGCACAAGTGGTCATGGATAGTAAGCAAGGCGCCTGACCACTACGGGTACAAGGGATTCGTGCCAAAGGGCAGGAAGCAAGGAAAGGCGATAAACGTCGGAGATCTCGGCGACCTCGGGCAGGGAAACAACATCGACCTCGGAAAAATGGGATACGGAAAGCTGCTTTCAACAGGAAGGGCAGAGATAGCATTCACAATTAAAGTCGGAAAAGCAACAGACCGCGCGAAAGAAAAGATAGAGAACGCCGGCGGAAAGGTCATAATTTCAGAGATTGCAAAAAAAGAGAAAACTGAATAATTGTCTGTTGTTATCAGAAGGAGCTAACGTATGCGTTGTTGCTGTCATTGTCAGAAAACAGGAATAACAAAAACAACAGAAACGACAGAAAAATCAAAACGAAAATTATCAGTGAAAAAGGGCTGATTGCCGTGGAGATTACGGGTTGAAGACGACCCTAACGTATACGATGGGGCTGCCATTGTCAGGAAAAGCAGAAATATGTCAGAAAAGAAATGGTGTGGTCATGTCGGTCCTTGATGCAATAATCTCAAAACTACCCGGGATAGCGGAGCCGAAAGGGCACCTCAGCTTCAAGAGCAGGCTGAAATGGACGGGCGCTATACTGCTGCTGTTCCTGATTCTCGGGCAGATATCCCTCTACGGCATCTCGCCTGTGGCCCAGCAGCGGTTCCAGTTCTTTGACATCATACTCGGGTCTTCCATCGGCTCGCTGATGACGCTGGGCATAGGGCCCATAGTCACGGCTTCCATCATTCTGCAGCTGCTCGTGGGGTCGAAAATAATCCCGTGGAACCTGCGCGAGCCCGAGGGAAGAAAAAAATTCCAGGGCACGCAGAAGCTGCTCGTCATATTCTTCACGATATTCGAGGCCATGGCTTACGTGAGCTTCGGCGCCATCACGCCCGCAGCGGCCGATTTTGGGCTGTACTGGCTGCTCATAGCGCAGCTAGCATTCGGCGGATTCATAGTGCTGCTGATGGACGAGGTCGTGACAAAGTGGGGAATAGGCTCCGGCGTGTCGCTGTTCATAGCGGCAGGCGTATCAAGGCAGATATTCGTGAGGGCATTCAATCCGCTCACCCCAGCGGGAGAGGCAATACCCGCGGGCCTGATACCGCAGGCGATAACTTACATAGGAATCGGGGAGTTCTTCCAGAGCTTCATAGCCCTGCTGCCGGTGATAGCGACAATCATAATATTCCTGACAGTCGTATATGCGCAGGCGCTGAAGGTCGAGATACCGCTGGCGTTCGGCTCGATACGCGGGTTCTCCAGGAGATGGCCGCTCAACCTGATATACACGAGCAACATACCCGTGATACTGGTGGCCGCGCTGCTCGCAAACCTGCAGCTTGTCGGGAACCTGATGGCGAAGACGATAGACGAGAACGGGCTGCGGTGCGGGCTCTTCGGGTGCTTCGACCAGACCGGGAACGTGGTCAGCGGCATTGCGCAGTTCTTCCTCGTGCCGAACAGCCTGTCCGTCCAGGTGTTCTTCCTCGTGTTCATGGCAGTGATATTCATAGCGGCATTCTCCGCGTTCTACTTCAAGTTCAGGAACGCATTCCGCGTGATCGGGCTGTCCTTTGTGATAGGCTTCATCCTTGCATTCCTTGCCGCAGGCGCGACCACTGGGCTGCCGACAGGCGAGGAATTCGTGCGGGTGATAGTGTATATGCTGATACTCACAGGAGGCTCGATGATATTCTCCATATTCTGGGTAGCCACGAGCGGCATGGACGCGAGGAGCGTGGCCGAGCAGATAGAGGGCATGGGCATGCAGATACCGGGCTTCCGCAGGGACCCGAGAATAGTGGAGGAAGTGCTCAACAGATATATCCCGACTCTTACACTCATCAGCGGGCTACTCATAGGGCTGCTCGCTTCATTCGCGGATTTCACGGGCGCGCTCGGGACAGGAACAGGAATACTGCTGACGGTCATGATAATATACCAGCTGTACGAGAACATCGCGCAGCGCTACCTCGAGGACATGCACCCGGCGATGAGGAAATTCTTCCAGTAAACTTTTTGGTATTACAAATGGAAGGTGAAAAAGTTTAATCAAAAATGTCTCTAATCAAAAATGTCTCTAATCAAAAATGTCTCTAATCAAAAATGTCTCTAATCAAAAATGTCTCTAATCAAAAATGTCTCTAATCAAAATGTCCAAAAATGGCTGCAGTCAGAACAACGAAAAGTTTAATCAAAAATGGCTCTAATCAGGACAATGAAAAATTTAATCAAAAAAGAAAAGCCTTTATCAATCCCCAAAGACCAGGTGGAAAAATATGTTGCACGAATACGAAAGAGTCAGGCAAGACGTCGCAAAACAACTAGGCGAGGATGTGCTTTTTGCATGGGAAGTCAAGCACACACTAGACGATCTGGGCTTATACATATCCTCATTTACACATGGCAACGCTGCTAAAGTTCACGAGACAAAATAACAAAGAGATGAAATTATGAAAACGATTCATTACATCCTTGCCGTCGCGGTCATAGCAGTAGTCGCTGTATCCGCGTACCTGCTTGCGACAAGGGAAATCCACGAGCACGCAGACTTCTCGGTCTTCATCAACGGGCAGCAGATCAATTTCTCGGCAGACAAGTACATGCATCACGAATCGACAGAGGAGGAGAGGAACGAGACCCATGGCATCGAAAACGAAGACAAGGCGCACATGCACGACCTTGTCGGATGGATAGCGCACAAGCACGCCGCGGACGCGACATGGGAATTATTCTTCAGGAACATCAACATAACTTTCAATTCCACGTGCTTTGTCTTCGATAGTCAGGATTACTGCAACAACGAGACGCACAAAGTAAGAATGTTCATCAACGGAAAAGAGAATTTTGAATTTGGTGACGCCAAAATAAACGACCTGGACCGCGTCCTCATCAGCTACGACAAGGCGGGCGCAAACGTTTCTTCTTACATGACAGCTGTAACCGACGAGGCATGCCTCTATTCTCGCAGATGCCCTGAAAGAGGGGAAGCCGGCAGCGAGGGCTGCGTGACGGGCGGCAAGCAGTGCACGTGACTTCTGCAGTTTCGATCATACCGGCAAAACGAACAACGCAAATGACTGGTTCTTCCTGATCATTATTAAAAGATTCGATCCAAGAAAAATATATGGGCGAATTCAAGTGCAGCCAGTGCGACAAGGTGCTCTATTCAGAAGAGGCTTTGCAGCAGCATGTGCAGGCAAAGCACACCAAGCAGGAAGAGACGAAGAAGAGCGGCGGGAAGCCTATACTGAAAACGTCTTACATCGCGGCCATAATAATCATCCTGATCATAGCAGGAGGCGCTTATTTCGCGCTGACAGGCAGCTCTGCAAAATATGAAATAAAGACGCCGGACGACGACAACTTCATGGGCATGGCTGACGCGAAGGTCACCATCACCGAATTCTCGGACTTCCAGTGCCCGTTCTGCGCCAAGTTTTTCAGGGAGGCGGAGCCGCAGATAAAGCAGGAATACATCGAGACAGGAAAAGTGAAATTCGTCTACAAGCACTTCCCCATAGCCACCCACAGCAACGCCCAGAAGTCTGCTGAGGCGGCCGAGTGCGCCGCGGACATGGGCGGGCAGGACGCTTTCTGGAAGATGCACGACAAGATGTTCCAGAACAGCAACCTGCTCTCGGCAAGCAACCTGAAGAGATTCGCCGGAGAGATCGGGCTTAACATGACCGACTTCAACCTGTGCCTGGACAGCGGCGTCATGCGCTCGCGCGTGGTGAAGGACCAGGAAGAAGGCAAGAAGCTGGGCGTGACAGGGACGCCGTCGTTCTTCATCAACGGGCAGAAGATAGACGGAGCGCAGCCATTCAGCATATTCAAGTCGGCGATTGAGAGCAAGCTTGCAGCCGCTGGTTGAAAGCAAGCTGTAAGCAATATTTTTGATTTTTAATAATTTCTAGGCTTCACTAGTTCTATGGACAAAGAAAGGCTCAAATTCACAGCTGCAACTCACCTGTTTCTGGTAAAAGATGGGAAGATACTGCTTCTCAGGCGGTTCAATACAGGATACGAGGACGGAAATTACAGCGTTCCGGCGGGGTACATGGACGGGAAAGAGACCGCCATGCAGGCGACCATCATGGAGCCGCACAAATGTGACGAGCTAAAATGGTTTGACATGGACGACCTGCCTGATAACATGGTTCCATATGTCAGGCAGGCAATCGAGTGCTTCAAAGAAGGCGTGTTTTACAGCGAATTCGGGTGGAAATAATGCAGCGAGCAGAAGATCCAAGTTTTTCAAATGTTAATTTCGGAGTTTGTGAATATTGTTCCAATCTCGTTTTCTATCAGCACCAGAAAACTGTTGATATAAGCCATGGGTGCAAGCTGACAAAGGACGACAATGGTGAATTTTTGAGCATAGACAGATACGAAAAAACAGGTGATGAATTAACCATTTCACAAAAGGGCTGCAACCGTTTCGAACCATCGGGTTTGCCTGCTCATCCTATTCCATATGAGGAGTTATTAAAACTAAACCCTTTAGCCAGACAGATTCCGGTGGACGAAAGTGCAACAGAAACTTCATTTGCTTTTGCTGTTAAGCAAGAACGCTATCTTCCAGCGGAAAATATTCTGCAAGAAAATCGCATAAGAAATAAGTAAGATGCGCCGGCCGGGATTTGAACCCGGATCAGTAGCTACCTTCTTTTTTGGTGTTTTGATGAAACTTTTTCTAAAAGTTTCTTGGAAGGCTACGGTCCTGCCGTTAGACTACCAGCGCGTTTTTGATAAGATTGGAAAGAGAGTATTTATAGAAAAGCTTTAATTCATCCCTGGATATGAATACTTATGAAATTCGCTCTTCTTGCAGTAATGATTCTTGGAACTATCATAGTTGCGGGGTGCGTAGACAATCAGACAGCGCCAACAACAACCCAGCAGCCGAACGCCTCTTCAAACAATTCCCAGCCGGCGGCACAACAGCAGCCAAAAACAAAGCAGATAGCCGTGGATTCTTACAACCCTCGCGCGGTCTCGATAAGGAATGTCGGGAACGAAACAATACAGGCCGCAGAAATAGCCCTTTATGTGAATGGCGAATTGAAGCAATGCACGTGGGACAGCGAGACGATGCCGCCTTATACAGTAAGGAGATGCTCATTCTCAGGCGACTGCCTGGGCGGGCAGAAGATGCTCGTCATGGGGCCGGATAATTTGGCAGAGATAAAATGCTGAGTCTCACATTTTTTCTATTTTCTTCTTAATATCTTCCCCTTTCTTCGTCAGTTTATAGTAACGTTCTTTTCTAGAACCAGGGTTCAGGCATATAACTAATTCCTTCTTCTCCAAGTCAAGAAGCGCCCGGCTGACTACAGACCTATGCAGGTGCAATTCTTTTGCGAGCGCTGTAGGCGTAGTAGGCTTGGCGAGCTTGAATAAGACAAGTTTTCTATTCTTTGCCCTGTTTACAAAACTGATCATTTCCCATAGCATTATATTTAATTGCGTAGCGTTAGTTTTCTTCTTTGGTAACAGAAGCGTAGCAAATACGTAACAAGATTTAAGAAGCCTATATACAAAGTAAAAAAGATGATTAAGCTCAATTTCGGGTGCGGGTGGAAAAGGCTAGAAGGCTGGACAAACATAGACCACAGAAAAGAGGCGGCTGAGGTTGTCGTCGATATGGCCAAGTTTCCTTACACTTTCAAGGACGGGTATGCAGACATGATAAACTGCGACAACGTGCTTGAACACCTGGAAAAACCTACAAATATATTGCAAGAGTTCCATAGAATACTCAAAAAGGATGGCAAAGCAATAATACAAGTGCCTCATTTTACTGCTGGCGGAGCTTTGAACGGAGATAATCACATTAGGGTTTTTGGAATTGATTTCTTCTATAATTTCCTCCCAGAAGAAAGGGACAACTATGCGGCTGGCTGCAAGTTTTCGCAAGTTAAATGCAAAATTATATTTCCACATGGTGTCCAGATTTGGAACTATCCTATTGAATGGGTTGTCAATCTAAACAGGAAAATACAGGAATTTTATGAACACTCTTTTTTGAGAATTTTTCCTGCATAGCAGATAGACGCAGAAATGACAAAATGATAGTCACGCTATCCCCAGCAGATGAACCACAAACAGCAGGCACAATACCCCGATGACGTCCGCCACGCTTGTTATTATGGGAATGGTCGTGTTATCGGGATCTATATTCATCCTGAACGAGAGCACGGACACAAAAAATGTGAGGAAAACCACAATCGTGGTCAGAATGAGTCCTGCGGCCATCGTCACGTACATTATTTGGGCAAGTCCCATGCCTCCTATTCCCGTGAGGGATGAAAACACGAAAGTGACAATGCCGACAGTGAGGAATATCAGGACAGCGAGGAGGTAAGAATTCAGGAACTCGAGCTTTATGTCTTTCGAGAAAGTAAGGCGCGGTTCGACAGAGCCTATGTGCAGCTTGGTCGCGAGGCGGGCGGCCATTATGTTGCCTACGTTGCCGCCTTCCTCGAGGAATGCCGGAAGCATGACGAGAAGCACAGGAACAGCGACAAGCACGGAGAGATTGAGCTGAATAAGCACGCCGGACAGGGAATCGATGAACAGCGTAAATGCGAGTATGAAAGAGCTCTGCAGCACGATATGGCGGTAAGACGCCTCCTTGAGGCGCTTTGACTCGTCCTTGGACTCGACAAGGAAAACATCCAGGACGACAAGAAGCGCGATGCCCAGTGCTATTATGAAAACGGAAAGATTCGACGAGACATGGCTATTCACCACTATGAATGCCGCAAGCATGAGAGTCGGGACAGTGAAGAAATCGCCCAGGGCGGTGATCATCGGCGAGGTCACATTGTCCGGATCCCAGTTTTTCCTGAACGAAATGAAGGCTATCGCTATCGTGATAAACAGCAGTATCACGCCGGAAGCTATGCCGCCTATGAACGATATTAGAATGAGGTCTATCACGCTGATGCTCTCGAACCCGAACGCGAAAAGCACGGCCTTGGCTATTATCCCGAGGAACACAGAGAAGACAACGGTAAGCGCCATGGAAGCGTATATGTTGTTCCTGATCACGAGGTTCTTCCTGTCGAACCTGCTTATGGTGCCCATGTGAAACGCAGAGCCCAGGCGCGAGCCGAGTGCGGCGAATATGTTGCCCCGCATGCCAAGCGCCGCGGGGACGAGCACGACAAGGCCTGGGAGCATCCGGAGCTGCTCCTCGGCGTTGCTAAGGAACACCCCTGCAAGGATGCCGGTCAGGATGCTTAGGAATATCGCCGCATAGCTCTGCTTGAGGCTTGTTGAATTGCCGCGGAGGTAATCAGCAATTTCTCCAAGCCGAGGCTTTATGGAATCGAAGATAGACCTGTCTCCTGTCAGCACCTCGTCCATTAGCATGTCCTTGGATTCGTGGTTGTTTTTTTTGGGCAGGGCACATCACCTGAAACTTTTCAGCTTAGAATTGCCGTATTAAAATTCATGAAAAACGGAAACGATTTAGTGCAAATGAAAGAATAAATCATTTCCTTCCCTTGGCTATCCTTCGCAGTTTCGCGCAGCTGATCTTTGATCCCACGGCGATGAGGATGTCGGCGCCTTTTATTTCCGTATTCTTGTTCGGGTTGAACAGCCATTTCGTTCCCCTTCTGATGGCCACTATCCTCAGGGCCAGCTCGGACCCGAGCTTTGACTCCCCAAGCGTCCTTCCCACAATCACGGAGTTCTGGCCGACAACAGCCTTGGCCATGCTTTCGTCCGTGTGCTCGAGCGCTTCCCGAATAACAGGATGCAGCCCGCTGCCCTTCAGCACGAGCTCGCTCAGGTTCTTCGCAGCCCTGCCGACAAACGTCGCGCTCTCGACTATCTCGAGGATGCCGATGAGCTTCTCGTTCTTCGATCCGCGCGACGCAGCGAGCAGATGCAGATAAAGGCTCTGCTCCAGCTCCTTGAGCCGCTCCTGCAGAAGCAAAACCTCGCGGGCTATGTCCTTGCTGTTGAAGAATACAGACGAATAGCCAAGATCAAGCATAACCTCCGAAAGGTTCTTCATCTCTTCCAGTATGTCTTTAACGTTTTCCATGCAACCACCTTCTTTTATTGTAACCTGCATGGATAAAAAATAATGAGTCCTTCATTGGACTTTTCTTATGCGCGCCAGAACATACGGCTCATGCGGCTTGTGACGGCACGTAGAAATACGCAGTGCAGAGTACCCCCTATCTAGCGCTATTGTGACATATTCCCCACTTATGTGGGCATCGCGTATGTGTTTCATGTATTCAACCCAATTTTCAGGCGTCATGATCCAATCGCCATAAAAATGATAAGATCTGCCAGAGGCCACCAAGGAACCTGTCTGGCCGCCTTCTTGAAGCGCGTATAAAATCAAATTCGTGCGGTCCCGAGAATTCTCGCATGTAAAATCTATTTGCGGAAGATGAAAATCAGAACCGTTAACAGAAACGCGGGAAGAGACAGCAATTACCTCGTCACCTTTGCAATACTTTTTTTTCAGGTCATCTATCTCCGACCTGCTAAAGTTTTCAAGGCCAAGATGCAGAAGTTGTGGTGGATTGTCTAGTACCGCGCCAGGATCGTCGCTGTTCAAAACAGGATCGTATACTGCGAGTTCTACATTGCCTATAAGATTGGAGCCAAAAATATAAAATATTTCAAGTTTCAACGGAATCCTCGGCTCGTAATCGACGTGAAAACCCATGCAGGAAGTAAACAGCAAAAGTATTTATGCGAAGCGTCAGAACAATGCCGTCACGACGAATGCGAATATTGTAAGGCTCCCCAGGTCGGCTATTGACGTTGTTATCGGAATGAGAAAGTTGTTCGGGTCGTCGCCACGCTTGAATATCATGTATCCGCCGGCAAACGAGATGACGAGGATAAGGGCGCCAAGCAGCAGGGTGCAAAATACCGCGAGCGCAAGAAGCCGGAGAAATATTGAGAACGTAATTGAATAGCCGTTGAATATTGCTATAAGCGACGACATCGAGGCGATGTAGGCTGCCGAAACAAGCGCTATTGCAAACAGCGTTATAGTCAATTCATGCACCTTCGGCGAGCGCCACCATTTGTTCCTTACCCTGCCTGTGAAGAGATACGTGCTGAATTTTCCGGCGGCAATCGTGCCAAAATTGCCCACCATGCTGTTAAGAGCCGGCACCATGACGAGCAGGGGAAACAGGACAGAAAGCTTTGATTGCAGCGACTGGAGCCAGAGGCCGCCAAAGGAGCTGATCAAAGACGCAAAAAGAACAACCAAAAGCGACTGCTTCACGATGGCGTGCCAGATGTGCCTGTCCTGGCCGTAGCTCTTGATATAATAGAGCGTCTTGTAGGACAGGCGGTGCTTCTTGTGAGCGTGATGCAGGGCTATATGAAACTGCCTTCTTTTCAGTTTCTGGATTTTCCTGATCTGGAGCGTTCTGGGCTTCATATCAATATCACCGCGATAAGCAGGGCAATGATGCTGACCACGTCGCCTGTCATCGTGACATAGGGCCCCATGATGCTGTTCGGGTCATGCCCGCGCCTGAAGAGCCAGAATGTCGTGAATATCGTAAGCGGAATTTCAATCGCATTCGCCATGAGGCCGGCTGCGAAGGCTATCAAGATGATTCCCGTGTCTGCTATGCCGAATATGTAGTAACTTGCGAAGTAAGCAATGGCGCCAAGGACCAGGCTTATCACGGCGCCGAGCAGGAAACTCGCGATAATATTTCCCTTGAGAATCTTGCTGCGCCTGAAGCGCGGCTTTATCGCCTTCATAAAGAGCCCGGAGCTCAGGCGGCCGGAAAGCGTGCCGGATATGTTGCCGCGCATCTCGAGAAAGCCCGGCAACAGGATGAAAAGGCCGGGTATGATCTCAAGCTTGTTCATCATAAACGCAAGAATGAAACCGGCAAAAAGGCCTCCGGTCACTGATATCAATTCTGCAGACATCATGTCCCTGAAATCGTGCCGCAATTTCATGAAATACCTGTTGTTTTGCCTTATATTAAAAGAATCCTTTTGTATTATTTTTAAGGGAAAAGGATTCATCGAAAAAGGAAAAATATTACCAAAAAAGGAACTTTATAGATGTGCAGAAAATAAGTTATGCAGAACACGACGTTTGCGATGATGTCCATGACAGCTGAAAAAACAACAGATACGACAAGCAGAGACAATGCGTGCATCTGGATCTTCATACTTGCAGCCATAACTATCACTGCGGGCTGCGTGTCACCGATCGACAACGGCGATATCCCCTATCAGATCAATTCCACTTTTGCAAGGCAGTTCGACGAGTTGATAGCCAGATGGAACAACGTCTCGGAACTCCAGGTCGCTGCAACGAAGGAAGGGCTGAAAATATATTTTGACAAGGGCCTCAGCGCGGCGAACTTGTCGTGCACAAACAGAATGGCGCCCACGTTCGAGTGCAGCGACCTGATGCTGGAATACACGCCGGCGCAGCGGGACCTGAAAGCAGGCGATGTCGTGTCTTTCGAGATATACGGCAACGAGTCGTCGCTGTTCGGGGAAGAGGGTTTCAGCGGGACAAGAATCATCCAGCGCAGGATATACCGCGTCGGAAACGACGGCAAACCTTACTATGTCATGAAGCGCGACGCGACCGACGTGGCTTACAAAGCGCTGGTGAGGTTCGACAGGATCCGGGGGAAAGCCGCGGGATTCATTTTTGACGCCAAGACCGAGACGACAAACATCACGCCATTTACGCAGCAGGCAAGAAGCATCGAGGACTACAATTCGCTGGTGGCAAGATGGAACGGGTTCATCGGAAAAGTTTATGAGGGCAGCATCGAGGGCCGCTTTGCACTCTACTACGACAAGGGCTTCGAGGTGCCGTCGCTGGCATGCACAGGCAGCATGCGCCCGACAATAGACTGCAACGACCTTATACTCTCTTACAAGCCGCAGAACGCCAGCGCCCTCAGGCAGGGCGACATAATATCGTTCCGCATTGCGCCGAACGAGACATCGGGCTTCCTCGAGCCGCCGAGCGACACGACGATACACGTGATGCACCGCATATTCAGGACAACAACTTCACAAGGCAGGACGGCTTACATCACCAAGGGCGACAACCCCGAGACAAATGCGCAGACAGACGCGATATATCTAGATTTCGGGCGCGTCGAGACGAAGGTGCTGGCGTACTTCAAGGAGAGCTTCGGGGCGACGTTTGGAGGATGAAAAAACTAAGATTTTTTTGAAGACATAACACCTAGTTTTTCGAGTTCAATCCCTATGTTATTTTTCTCACTTTCTATTTCAGTAATAACTTTTGCCAAAGAAATTGATGTTGGTTGACCATTAATAAACATAGTTTCATGAACTATACTGACAACACCATCATCTATACTTACTAAAGGCCCGTTGCTATTCTCAGGATTAAATATTGTATCAATTTCGTAAGTCGGAAAATTATTTCTTTTTACTAATTAAGTGTGTAAGGACTGCTTTTCCTAATTCAGTAGTTTGGTAATAATGTTGTATTGAATGTGGATTGTCTTTCAATACTTCAACAATGAGACCACTTTTTGTAAGTTTTTGTAATCTTTCTTTATAGTCATCTCCAAAAACTTCTTCGATATTGTTTATTATTTTGCTTTGCATTAAGAATGTTAATAAATCTTTATCCCTTTGATCAGAAACAGAATTTATAACACGAAGTTGAAAATCCTGTATGTACGACATACTATCTATGTATGTTCAGACCTTAAAAATCAGCGTAAATTCCTAAATACGTTTATTATGGAAGAGAAATGTACTCCAGATAAATACAAATATTTTGATGATGCTTTCAAAGACTTTATTCATGATTCTCATATGATAATAGCAATACTCACCCAAGAAGGCAGTAAAGATGGTATAGGATGGGAAATAGGGTTTATGCAAGGTATCGATACCCTATCAGAGAGTTTTGATATAAGAGAGAAGCTTCTTTTGTGCTTGGAAAATGACATAGAGACAAAGCCAGAACTTACGCAGATGATATCAAACGGTATTGTAAAGAAGTCTGGCTGTAAAATAGTAAAGTTTTCAAATATCAATGAGTTATGCGACACTTTAGAATCATTAGCTCATTCACAATTAATGAGGACTCTATCAAACAATTAAAAGTCCCTTTTTGTTACAGCCTAATTTAAATCCTGCAAACGTTACAAAGCCACTAAGCCCTGAAATGTTATAACTCTTCAAGAGCCTCGTAGATGTTACAGAGCCATACCAACTACTGAAAAGAGCTGGTGCCCGGAGTCGAACCGGGTTGTCCCGCTTGCTGCATAAGTCGAGAACCTAGGTTCTCATCCTTATCAACCTCCTCTCCTAATAGGGCTGTTTTGCAGCCTTATTATTCTTTGGGGTTTTCAAAGACCTTTCTTTGTAAGAAAGGGATTTGACTGCAGGCGGGCACATCTGCGGTCTGCTTTCGCAAATAGCCGTTCTGCCACACCAGCGTACCCTGCATGCTTCGCATGCATCGTACCGCCATAGTTACTTATGTTCTTTCCTAATAGTCAGACATTATTTTTAAAGCAATTAATAATGGAGAAAGTGCGGCTGAAATCAACGGCAATGTTGCGTCAGTAATGCCTCCAGGCTACGAAAAACTTTATATACACCTTCTGCGCATGTAAGAAACAATACATTGGTGCAAATACCAAAATGTCTGTGGTATAATGAAAAAGACCATAATAATATTTGCTATTGCAGCGCTTTTCTTATCCTTACCTATGGTATTCGCTGATTATTTTGACACAGGCGCAAGCACAGTTATCCCGACAAACGGCACGGTTAATGTGTCCGGTTATGTGAAGCTGACGAACGGAACGGGAATCGGCGCGTACTTGATAAACTGCACCCTGAACGGCACCATGAACTCGACCAATACCTCGGGGAGCGGCTGGCTTTCCGTCCTCATCCGCGCCCCGCTGATGCCGGGCGATTTCAATGTCACATGCATCACGCCCAATGCGACTTACAACGAGACCATTCCTGTCCATATTTCTAATTTCACTTCCGCAAACATAACATTTGACGGACTCCAGCCGCCATTCACCAACGGCACGAATTTCATAGTAAACGTCAGCACAACAGGAAACGGCACGGTAGATCCTTCTATCCGGATATTCAAGAGCTACGGCGCATACATGAACTGGACCGTGACAAACATCAGCGCAGTGAACAACACAAACAGCAGCAACCACACAATACGCTACAACATTTCCATGCCGGGCGATGCCGACGGCTCCTACATACTCAGCTTTGAGAAGGGCCTTGCGTTCAGGATTTTCACCGTTAAATCGACACTAACCATCGTGGGAGACATCCTTGACAGCTCGAATTCCAGCACAACCATCATAGGAAGGACGGAGAACATCACGCTGAGGGCGCGCGTTTACGACTCAAGCGGGGCGATAAACAGCTCAAACGTCACGGGCAGGATAACTTACCCGAACGGCACTTCCATCCCGATCAATTTCACCCTCCAGAACTCCACAACAGGGACATACAATTTCACTTTCACGGACACAACCTCTCCGGGCCGCTACGAGATCAGCATGGTTTCAAACACCGGCAGGAATGTCAGCACGTCGACAGTTTTCGACATAGGCACAGTTGACGCGAAGCTTGACACGGTAAAAGACACGTTCTTCGAGTTCGGGAGCGAGTCCGGCTTCGCCGCGGGAGGGCAGATAGCGTTCAACGTCCTGGTGGCGAACCTCAGCAACAACGCGATATTCAGCGGCTCGGCAAGCAATGCGATAGACAGGACGATATGCACAAACACGAGCACTACCATATTCCCGATAGAGCTCAAGAACCAGAGAACAAGTAATATACTCACATTCGGCACCACTAACCTGACCGTCGGCACTGGCAGCTTCTTCGGGCAGACCGTGTGCAAGATCAACTTTACTGCGCCCTCGGAGACGGGCATATATTCGCTCAAAGTCAACACCACGACGAACGTGAGCGGCGTATTCTACAACGCAACAGCTGTCGGCTATTTCCAGATACAAAAGTACATCCTGAAAGTCGCGCCTGTGTCAACGCTGGGCGGGGGCTTTGAATTCCTTAGCTCTTTAAGACCGGGCGACAATGCGACATTCGAGATAGGCGCACGCAACCTTTCGAACAATGGTACAGCTGTACCGGGCTTGAACATAACAGGCATCACATTCAAGAAAATCCAGTCGCTGAATTTCCTGCGCCGCGAGACAGACATAACCGGGCTTTCGTCCAACGTCACTGCAGGCACTGCCAGCGCTAACCCAAAAGTGCAAATCGTACTGCCTGAAAACAAGACAGGGCCTTACCAGATCGAATTCCAGGCCACCGTGGACGGCGAGAACGTGACAGGGACGGCATTCTACTTCGCCAAGTACATCGAGGGCTTCGCGTTCCCGGCGGGCTTCTATGGCGGAGGCCCGGGCGGCGGCGAGGGCAGCAGCAGCGGGTTCAAGTGCAACGGCACCGCTACATTCACGGTCAAGACCATGGATGTCAAGACAAGACAGGCCGCGCGAAACGTGGTGCTCAATAACATTGAAGCCGCGCGCTCGGAATCCAGCGGCCAGGATGTTGCTTCGTACCTTTCCATAGCTTCATCAACACTCTCGGACAGCAACGGCCTCGCGAACCTCACCATGAACTTCTCTTCTAACATCAGCTACTCAGGCTTTTACTTCTTCCTCGTGAACATCACGACAGACGAGGGCAAGGCGGACATACTGCCCGGCGGGTTCGAATGCAGGAACCTGAACTTCTTCCCGAGCGTGAGCGCCAACGGATCAGCATCTGGGTTCAGCGGCGGCTTCAACATAGCTCCGACTGCGGCGATAAACATCTCCGTAAGCGGCATCCAGAACCTGAGGTTCAGCGGGAACACGACGAGGAACGGGACCGTGACGATAACAAGGCTCAGGAACTTTGACATTTCCAAGGGCGGCGGCTCGGCTTACACGCCAGCAAGCACGCTCACTTACAACCTCTCCAACGGCAACGTGAGCTTTGTGCTGGGGGCAGGAAACTTCTCGGGACTGACAACATGGCCCAATGGCTTCAATGATTTGGAGATACAGGTCACAGACAACCTGACAGGCGGGGTGCTGACGACGGACAGTAGGGGAGCGTTCTTCAGGACAGTGGCATTCGACGTGTTCGCGCAGTTCGACTTTGGCACGTACACGCCGGGCCAGGTAGTGGCAAAAGAGGTATATGTGAGGACGAACCTGACGCACAACGGCACTGGCTTCACGAACGCTACGCTAGGGGCAGGCTTCACCGGCAAGATGGGCAGGCCGTGGGAAGGGTCGCTTGTTGACCTCACCGTGAACGGGACGCGGATAAGCGACGGCTGGAGCAGCAACGCAGACTTCGGCACGGAGAGATGGAACGTGACCTTCACGATACCGACCAGCATGAGGAAAGGCTTCAACATGATAATGATCACCGCGAAGAGCAACATCACGAACGAGACAGCCACGATCGAGATGCCGGGGCAGGTCAATAAATACACTGTCCAAGTCCCGGACGAGGAATTCTTCCAGATGCAGAACTACGGCGTGCTTGCCGTTAACGTGACGCATAACCAGTCGATTTACACAAGCTATGGCATAAACCTGTCCAACATCTCGCAGAACTGGGGCGTGTCTTCCAAATCAGGCGGCGTCTGCATAGCAGTGAACATCAGCGTGCAGAGATTCGGCATGGGAGGCGGCCAGAGCATCACTTACAGCACGAGATCCGCGTCCGCCAATGTCAGCGCGGTGGTGCTGGACAATGGAACAGCAGGGATATATGATACGCTCATAATCAACAACAGCGGAAACATCACGGTCGCGAACGCAAACAACAGGAGGTTCAACAACCTGACCAGCAATTCCAACCTCACGGTACTGTACCTGAGAAATGTCATGGACTGCGGCTTTGTCTCCCTGCTGAATTCCGCGGCTAACTCCACGGGCTTCGGCTCCGGCTTCGGCGGGCAGCATCAGGCAGGCGCAGGTAACAACATTTCCATACCGTTCAAAGTCGCGCAGGGCTCTTCTGTAATTGCCGGGGCGAACATGACGGTCTTCCAGATAATAATGCAGGACACGAATGGCGGCTCAGACGGCAGGGGTGGCTTCGGGTTCACGGGCTTCCTTGATTCCACGCAATACAAATTCACAAACGGCACTACGGACAGCAGCGGCATAGCATTCCTCACGCTCAGGAACATCTCGACAAGCGGCTCCATGAACCTGATGTGGAAGCTTGACACGGGCTCCGACACGGACGTGGCCGAGTTCTTCAACGGCGTGCAGTTCGAGGTCAAATCATTCAAGGCGTGGATAAACCTGCTGGAGGCGCCTTTCCGGGTCGTGAATCTCACGAACATAACGACAGGCGCAGGCCCGCCGGGCGGCAACATCTCGGCATGGAACAACAGCACAGTGTCGAACGCGGGCTTCAACGTGTTCAACGGCACATGGAACGAGGCGACACAGGGCCAGCTGGTGCTGGACAGCAACAATACGAAGATCTTCTACTTCGTGCTGAGAAACGTGAGCGCGGGCTCGCCTGGCAGCTTCCCGCCAGCTGCGGGGGATGCGACCACAACTTATACTGACGTTATCGCTGATGATGACATAGACCTGAGCGCCGGCGAGTCGCCGACGCAAGGCAATTATACTGAAACGTCGAGCAACTGGACAAACAACATCAACTTCAACGGGCTTTCAAACATGCTGAAGGTCATGGGCAACAAGACAATAAGTGCCAGCGTCATCCAGTTGCTCATCGCGCAGGAGAACAGGTCCGATTTCAAGACGCTGATGCCCAGCGGCAACTCCACAAGGGTGGATGCGAATGTAACAATAGAGGTGTGCGCATATACTTATGACAGGCCTGAGAGACCTGTTATAGGTGCGAACATAACAGTTACCACGGAGAAATTCAGCCCAAGCGGGCCGCCCAGCAACATAAACCTGACGATATGGGACCCGTTTACGAACGCGAACGTGACATCGGTCAAGACAGGGCCGAGCGGATGCGCGGTGTTCAATGTTTCGCACCCGTCGTGGAGCGGAAACCCCGTGGGCTGGACAGCAGGGCAGCCGAACAACATCAAGGCGATAGTGAACAGCTCAGGCACTGCCGAGACGGCGTACGGGCCTCCGATAATGGTGATGTGCCCGCCAGGAGTGAGATGTTACTCATAATTTTTGTTTTTTCAATGGTTGAAATGTCAGGACATAAAAATCAAGAGTGAAGAAAAATGAAAGCAACAACAATCATGATCGTAGTTTTAATGGCTTTTGCCTTATCAGCATCAACGACATTTGCGCAGGACTCGCAGTGCCTCTCGTCCGTTACAGGAAGCGCCTCGGCTAACACCATAACTACAGGCACGGATTTCAGCATAAGCGTGACGCCTGCAAGCAGCAGCTCGGACTGCTCAGTCAGCACCCTTACGCTCTCGGGCAGCCCGACATCCTACACGATCTCGGACCCTCCGTCCTCTCAAAGCAACCAGTACAGCGGGTTCACCGCAGGAACCACAAAGACATTCACGGTCTCGGTAGGCAGCGCCGGCACTTATACTTTCACCCCGACTGCGACAACGAGCGCGGGCAGCATGAGCGGGACAGGGATCATAGTAAGCTCCATAGACCCTTCCACGCTGACGACATCCGCTTCGCCAAGCGCGGCGCAGCTGAACCGAAGCCAGAGCCTGACACTTATAATATCGATAACAGGCTCCTCGTCTGCCGATGTGACAACCTCGTATTCGCTGAACGTGCCTTCGGGACTCAACGCAAGCGGCGACCCGACTACAAGCAGCGCGCAGTCCGTGACAGCTAACAGCACGACTTCGCTGACATGGACAATCAACCACACGACATGCTACACAGGAGGGAAGACGATAACATTCGGCCTGGGAAGCAATACAAATGCGGTCGGGATCACGGTCACAGGCAACAGCTCATGCGACGCAGGCGGCTCGAGCAGCTCGGGAAGCGGCAGCGGGAGCGGCGGGACTTCTGGCGCAACGCTGAGCGCCAAGACCGCGAAGATTTCCGTCGCAGTTGCAAGCTCCGGCGCCACGAAAGTGATAGACGTCGGCCTGAAGAGCAACGACACGTCGGTAAGAAGGCTGGAATTCACGACTTCATCTTCAGCAGCGGGCATGGAATTCCTTATTGACAAGGTAAGCTCAAGGCCTTCATTCGTTTCCGTAAGCCCGCCTTCGGGATCAGTTTTCGGATATATAGTCATAAATCTCACGAACCTGAGCGACAGCCAGCTCTCGGGGGCAAAGCTCGACTTTGCCGTAAATAAATCATGGCTGTCCTCGAACAGCGTGGACAAGAACAAGATCGCTCTTTACAGGCTCTCGGGCAGCACATGGACAAAGCTTGATACAGTCATATTCTTGGAGGAAACAGACAACATAGTCTATAGGGCGACATCTCCCGGGCTTTCAGTGTTCGCGATATGGGGAGAAAGCCCCGCAGCTCCGGCAAACCAGACAAACCAGACAGCAGCACCGCCCGGAGGAGAGCAGCCGCCAGCTGGAGAAGAGCCGCCTGTGCAGCCTCTCACGAACGGAACCCTGCCTCCGCCACCCCCGGGACGGCCGCTTGATCCCGGCACGGCAATGATATACATAGGCGCGGTTGCAGTAGTCCTCATATTGATCGGCGGATACTTCGCGTTCAAGAAGAAGTCCAAGGGGAAATATGAATACCAGAAGAACCGCAAGGAGTAAATTCTTCCTATTTGATGTTTTGATCAGTAAGATTGGGACTAAGTTTTTACGCAAATCAGAGACTATTAATGTCCTAATTATTCATAACTGACCGACGTTTCAAGCCTGAGAACAGAGGCAGACAACGAAGAGACCCAAGCATTTTTCAGGAAAAAAGGATCCAAGAACGCGACACATGTGCCTACATATAGAAGATTTTTCTTGTTTTAATCATGCCGTTGTTCTTTGGTACCTTCTGATTTGCGGATCAACGCCTTCGGGCATAACACCTACGATTGTTTTGATCTTACGGAAACCCTGAGAAAGAAATTCATTGACAACTTCTTCGTGCGCTGCATAGAGAGGCATGGTTGTATCGTGTGTTCTTTGCAGAATTCCGCGCGGATCTGCACTTACGCTCCATGCCTGAAAAGCCATGGTTTCTGCCTCTTCAGTATAATTGTTTTCAGGATTATACCAGTCTCTGATTCCTGACACCCGGTCTCATAGGTGTCAATAATCACATTATAAAGTTTATAAATATCGCTAAAGACCGAGTTTGTTCTTGTTTTTAAATATTGGCGAGAAAGGAATAGCATGCTCAAGCTCTACAATACCCTTGCGAGGAAGAAGCAGGTGTTCAAGCCCCTCAAGGACAAGGAAGTGCTGCTCTATACATGCGGCCCGACTGTCTATGATTATGCGCATATCGGAAATCTTCGCGGTTTCCTGTTCTACGACCTGCTCAAGCGCGTCCTCGAGTTCAACGGGCTCAAGGTGAAGCACATCTGGAACCTCACGGACGTCGGGCACCTCGTTTCCGATTCAGACGAGGGCGAGGACAAGATGCAGCTCGGCGCGCAGCGCGAGAAAAAAACCGCGTGGCAGGTCGCTGATTTCTACATCCATGCGTTCAAGGAGGACATCAAGAGGCTCAGCATAAAGAAGCCGGATATGTTCCCGCGGGCGACGGACCACATAGACGAGATGACAGAGCTGGTGAAGGCGCTGGAAAAGAAGGGCTTCACTTACATAACCGGGGACGGCATCTATTTCGACACGTCGAAGCTCAAGGATTACGGCAAGCTGGCGCGGCTCAATATCAAGGGCCTGAAGGCAGGTGCGCGCGTGGAGATGGCAGAAGGCAAGCGCAACGCAACGGACTTCGCGCTCTGGAAATTCTCCCCTGCGGACAAGAAAAGGGACATGGAATGGGATTTTGTAAATGAAGCAGTTGTTAGCGATGATGATTATGAAAACATCAAAAGAATATCAGAAAATAACCCAAATATCCAGATCCTAAGCGTTTCGGAAGACAGGACAAAAAAGGGCAGCAGCAAAAACATCAGGATCAACACGAAAGGCTTCCCTGGATGGCACATAGAATGCAGCGCCATGGCCAGGAAATATCTCGGGGACACCATAGACGTGCACTGCGGCGGCGTGGATCACATTGCTGTCCATCACACCAACGAGATAGCCCAGAGCGAGGCTGCAAATGGCAAGCCATTTGCGCGCTATTGGCTGCACAACGAGTTCCTGCTTGCAGACGGGAAGAAGATGTCAAAATCGCTGGGAAATTACTATACGCTAAGCGGCATAAGGGAGAAAGGATTCCCGGCAGCGGCTTTCCGGTACCTGTGCCTGAGCGTGCATTACAGGAGCCAGATGAACTTCACGCTCGAGGCGCTGAAAGACGCTGAGAAAACGGTGCAGGGCATACGGGATTTCGTGTTCAGGCTGAAGAACTCAGGGACGGACGGGAAGCCGAACAAGAAAATCGCGGCCGCGCTGAAGAAATCAAGGGACAAATTCGCCAAGTCGCTGAATGACGACCTGAACACGCCGGGCGCATTTGCGGCATTGTTCGGGCTCATGAAGGCCGTGAACAAGGAGACAGACGCGGGCAAAGCTGACAAGGAATCGCTGAAGGACGTCCTCGGCTTCTTCATGGAAGCCAACAAGATCCTCGACGTCATCGAGGAGAAGGAGGCAGAGCTCACGGCCGAGGAAAAGAAGCTCGTGGAGCTAAGGGAGCACTTCCGCAGGAACAGGGACTTCCGGGCGTCAGATGAGATACGCAGGCAGCTGAAGGAGAAAGGCGTCGTGGTCGAGGACACGCCGCAGGGCGCGAAGTGGAAGAAGACCTGAGTTTTATTAAAATGTGAGTATAATTTTATGCAGGCTAATTGACATCTAGAATAAAGTAGGTATGCAAATGAAATTCACAATATTCAAAAAGAAAGACATAGACCCAGATGACAAAAAAGCAGAAAGAGTAATGAATATTTTTGAAAGAATTGAATGGGAATATCCAGAGTTAATGACAACCATGAGTAAACAAGATAGTATATATTCTATTGATGTTGTGAGGGCTTATTACGAGCTTAAAATGATGGAATCACAAAAAAGCAATAACAAAATAATGATAGTTCTAACAGCACTTAATGTGGTTCTTGTGGGTATAATAGGATATTTGACTGTTTTTAGACCATAACCAGAAAAAAGACTTTAGGTGCAGATTTCAGACTTAAGGTGCAACGTTGACTTTAGGTGCAAAACCGAACAATCTTATAAGCTTTTAGATTGGAATGTAAGAATATAACGTGGAGAGAGGTCAACCCCACAAAGCTTATATTCATCTTTTAGATATAATTACCGTAGAACGAGGGGATTATTGATGGAGCTTTTGTCTTTAAATGATATTTCGCTGGATTCTAAAATTTTACTACTTAAAGAATTAGGTTTTGATTCCGACGGAATTTTTGTTTTCAATAAAGAAGGCGAAAAAATCTATGATAAATACATTAACGAGCCCATTAAAATCGATAATATGGTTATTTTACCCGGGAGCACCGTGATCCTTGATGATAACCCTCTAAGCATAGCTCTTTATATCGAGGAATATGGCAATGTCTTCTGATGAATCCCCTACTTATACAGATCCGATGTCCTCTGTCGCTGAAGGAGTAATGAAAGGCTTCTTGTCCTGGACAAAAGAAGAACTCAAAGGGATTATAGAAAAGTACCAAAATAGAGGTCTTCTTTTTATTGGTGACAGAGAAACAATTCGTAATCTTAAAGAGCAAGAAAAAACTGCCGAGTGGCAAGTATATTGTCAATATGTGAAAGACAAAAAACTTAGAATGCTAATCAAAATGGGATTAACATTGAGGAAATTGTCAGATAGCGACGAAACAAAACTTCATAATTTGAGAACCAAAATCCGAAGCAATTACACGGTTGAAGGTCTTCACGTTGCCCAATTTATTGAAACTAATACCTTCGGAAAATATTTTGGAATAATTTTATCGAAAGGTGAGACAAATGAAGAATTACAACAACACATAGAAGAGACACTTAACAATATTGATAAATACACAGAATTTATTCAAACAGGAGACAATATAGAAAAGATTTCACTTGCGATAACAACCCGCATCAACGCCAATCTACCAAGCACGTTCATACTTTTTGGTAAGAAGTCAGCAATAGAAACTGCAAAACAAATTCAAGCGAATGTTATCAATTCATTGATAGAATATTCGGTTGAAGTGAACGAGAGCGAAAAGGATTATATCTGCTTTTTTAATAGGCGAATAAGAGACTATCTTAGTGATAAAAATATTAAGAGCAAGCAAGATATTCTCCGGTGATGTCAAAAAAGTCATAGAACTCGCTAAGCAATAATCATAATGACTTCTAGAATTTCTTTCAATAAGTATTGGGCTGAGCATCTTCGTAGTATAGTAAAACACAATAACTACGCGCCTACTTGCGTAGAATGCAGGACAATCATGAAACGGCTTAATAAGTTCGTGAAAGGAAAATAAGCCTATGCCTGAGCGCTCGAGAAAGAAGCCGGAATTCCAGACGAAGATAGCGAAGGAACGGATAGACATACTCTTTGGCGAGGCTGAGCATGCAAAAGACGACCTCGCGCGCAGGTACATCAGGCTCGCCAAGAAGATAGGCATGCGCTACAACGTCAAGCTCGGGCCTGAAAGGAAGAAGCTGTTTTGCCAGCACTGCTTCACGCCATTCCGCGGCGCGAGGACGAGGATGAAGAACGGGCTCCTCGCGAGGACATGTGGGCACTGCGGGAAGACGACGAAGACAAGAATCAAATAATGAAAGCCTTTGATCGGTCAGTTTCTCCGGGAAGCACCCAGACCAGCGCGAGCAAAACACTTATTAACCCAAAATCCAATGGGTAGAATAGCATGAAGATATTTGGCAAGGCACTAAAAGAGTATTTCGGCCCGATAAAGTACTATGTCATAGTTTCCGTCCTGATTGTAATTTCTCAGTACGCAGTTGCTCTTCCTCTGAACGACGAATACCCGCTTATTGTAAACCTAACGCAGGCCTTGTGGACGCTCATGGTTGCCTTGTCTGTGATGACCCTGGTTAAAAATCACGGCTTCGACATGAAGAACGTGATAGTCACTGGAATTTTCTACTCCTTTATAATCCACGGCCTCAAAGTTTCAATAAGGTACGTCTTTTACGGAAGAACATCACTGGATTACATAGCTAACAGGTTCCTGTACGGCAGCTTTCTCGTGATGGTCACTGCTATAATCATCGGCGCTGTGTTCATCTACGCCAGGAACAAGGGCATGCTAAAGAAATGAATTTCCGGAAACCTCAGAAAAATTCAGATTGAGTTGTAAGTTTCACATCCATGCATAGTTGAAGCCTTCAGCGCCAAAAGCTGTTTTCATGGCATTTTTCAGCTTGCATTGCAGCCTTTTTTCTATTTCGCCATTGCCGCAAAATTCGCACTGCATAAGGATTCAAGTAAAATAAAACTTAAAAATTTAGGACAGGATTTTTTTCATTTCAGTAGAAATTAGCTTATTGGTCCTGCCATCCTTGACAGATATTCTCACAAAATTCTTCAACTGATGACTAATAGAGCTACATTCGCGCACAAATATGTCATTTTTCTGAAGTTCTTTTACCAGCTGCTTTGCCCTTATCTTATCGTGAGTAAGCTCCACCAGAAAGAAATTCGCGCAGGAATCATAAACAACGATAGAACTGATTTTTCTCAACTCTTTCGATAAACTCTCTCTCAATTTATGCGTTTCTTTATATTTCGCGCTGTAATAGTCCTCGTCTTTCAATGCTTCTACTGCAGCAACTTGTCCCACAAGACTTACTACCCATGGCGGAGTGATCTTTGATATATCTTCCACAAGATTTCTGCTTCCAACCATATAGGCGACGCGAACACCGCTTAGTGCGTACGCTTTCGACATGGATTTTATTACGACAAGATTCGATTTTTTGGCGACTTCTGTTTCCATGGATTCTTTCTGATTCACATAATCTATGTACGTTTCATCTAGGACAAGAAGCGTGTCCTTTGGAATACGTGAAAGCAAATAAAGAACGTCTCTTTTGCAGAGATGCTGGCCAGTCGGGCTGTTTGGATTCACCATTATGACAATTTTTGGCTTCGTAAGGTTGATATGCCCGAGGAGTTCTTGAACATCGATCTTGAAGCCAGCTTCTTTGACGAGCTTGTGCAAAGTAATATCTGCTCCTAATACATGCGCTAAGATATGGCCATATTCGGCATACATGGGGTCTAGAACAAGTACATTGTCTTTAGAGGAAACGATTCTGGGAAAAAGCTTGAAGATGATATCGGAAGAACCGCCGGCAACCATTATATTCTCGACAGGAATTCCACGGCGGCTAGAAATTGTGCGAATCAATCCATGGCAGTGAGTCGGCGGGGATGTGCGGATCAGAAATGGCAGAAATGACCTGATTTTTTTGATGACTCTTGGCGACGGATCAAACCATGCATCCAGGACATCCGCACTGATAACAGAGCGGGACTTTCCCAGAGATGAAAAATCTTCTCCTATAGCAGAGAAAAAAGAACCTCCATGAGCAGCTTTTTTAATGGGCATAAAGAAACACTTAATCCAACTATTAAAAACAAGTTTTAAAAGTCTATGGAAACAAGGAATGAAAGATAATCATGGTATTAGCACGCGACGCGGAGCCGCAACAGCTCGTAGAGAAGACTGCGGAAGCCCTGAAAAAGGACATGCAGATGCCCGAATGGGCGCTGTTCATAAAGACCGGCGTGAACAAGCAAAGGGCGCCGGAACAGCGCGACTGGTGGTACCTGCGCTCGGCTTCCGTATTGAGGCAGATATACATGGACGGGCCTGTCGGGGTCGAGAGGCTGCGCAGCTTCTACGGCGGCCGCAAGAGGCTTGGGCACAAGCCGCCGCACTTCAGGAAGGCCGGCGGGAAGATAATACGCACTATATTAATAGACTTGGAGAAGCTGGGCTATGTCGCCAAGAAAGGAAAAGAAGGCAGGACAATAACGCCGCAGGGGCAGAAGTTCCTGGACGGCACGGCGAAGAGCGTCAAGTGATATTTTTTTCAAGTAACTACCAAGCAGTGATGGTAAAGCTTAAATACATTTCTACCAAAACAATATGAGTGTTTATGATGACAATTATAACCGCTGTTGCCGCAGACAGGACAATAGAAGTGCCGAAAGACACGTATTCTCTGAAATATTCGCCAAGACTATTCAGGACAGGAGCAGACTTCTACGACACGCTAAAAATGGCTGCTGAAATGTCAGTAAGCCTGTCGACAGCAGGAGAAGAGCAGGCGATCTATGTTCAGAGAAGCGCCGGCGCAAAGAAATTGCGAGATGTCGAGGAATTCAGAGACTATTTTGCCAATAATGACGAAGGTGCGTATATTTGGGGACATAATTCTACAGGCTTGCGATTCCGCGAAGCGGATTTGCGAAAACCGTATAATGCCGGGGATAAAATTACAGCCCTTATGATAGAAACTGACATAACTCTATACGTAAGCCAGATAGCTGACCCGCAATTTGCAAGGGAGAACTGGAAAGACATCATAGATAAAGTGAATCACGTTAAAGGCGAAGCGGCCGTGCCATATGCAAGAGGCCATGTTATCAGGGAAATGCATCCTACTTTGGGCATATTTACAGAAGTGGAACCAACAACCGAGCACAAAGCGCCTTACGGATTGCACGCTTGGCTAAGGGAAAATCTTGACGTTCCTCAAGACCCGATATCAGGTCATTATGACGTTGCTGTCGGGCGCAGGTGCCATTGGCGTCACGACGGGGACGGGTGCCTGGACGTCGATGCGGACTGCAGGCGCTGGGACGCGAACTCGCTTGACGGCTTCCGTCCCGTGGTTCGGGGTTCTGATTTTTAGGACCCGAAAAAGAGCCAACTGCTTTCTATAAATAATGTTTCTTCTAAATATATTTCATGACATTTTTTGAACCGGGCTTTCTAAGCGGGGGGGGGGGTTCAAGTACAAAGCCTCTCTAAGTAAATTGCTTCTTACTAATTTCTCTCTAAATGCAATAATACATAACACATTTTTTTCTTCATTTCATAGTCTTGGCCATTGTCGCCAATTACAACCAAAGCAGCGGCCGCGCCAAATAACAAAGCCGCTCTGTGCAATTGGCGGAACCCCGAACTACATGCTTGTTCAGCTGCGGAGAAGACAAGCTTCTCCAAGCTCTCGAAAAGCTTTGCTTTTCGCAGATAGGCGAAGCTCTGCCTTGCGCGGAGCTGATGACATAAAATACAGCGGCGAGATTCGTCAAGCCGCAGTGCAGATAGCGAAGCTTGCTTCGTTGTCTTTGATGAACAGGCTACAAGGTTGCTGTCGGGCGCAGGAGCAATTGGCATCACGACGAGGATGGTGCTTGCAAATCAAGCATTATCGTATACAGGTGCCTGAACGTCGATCTGTTGAAGTATTTTTCACGGAGCGTAAATGCGAACTACAGGCGCTGGAACGCGAAATTGATTGCAGAAATCAACGCGAACTCGGATGACGGCTTCCGTCCAATAGTCCGGAATGGCCAAGACCTTATAATGATGTTGCTATATGACACGTCTTACCCGGTTTTGTCTAATATCCCTGAAGCTGTTCATAAGCTGCTTTAACAAGTCCATATCCACATCAGCCTGCATCTTGAGCTTTTCGTATTCCTGCCTTGGGATCGTGACCATGTCTTTCATAGCATTATTATCATGGCTGCACATTTAAATCATTTGCTGCGCTGCAGCATATTTTCCTTAGACTCTACAAACCAACCTCTAATTGGCCTTGTAAACTCGGATTCAATAACTGGATAATGTTCATGTTTATGTCGCATAGAAACGCAATTCGCTATATAGGATTTGCGTCATATTATGTAACATATCTTGCGCAAATTCTCATAACTATAGATAACTTTATAAATGTTGTTAACTATAGTTAACTTGGTGATGATATGCCAACACAAATGCTTGGGGTACGGCTAACGGGACGAGAAGAGGATGAAATAAAGAAACTTGTAGAAGCGGGGCTGTATGTATCTGCCTCTGAGTTCATCCGGGACTCGGTACGGAAAAACCTTGCTTCGCTCAAAGCAGTACAAATCCGGCCTGTCTCAAAAGCCACTGCCAAAAAAGAGATACTTGATTACATGAAAAAGCACAGGGAAGCTTATGCAAGCGACGTATCAGAAGAACTCGGCCTTGACCTGGACCTCGTCTTCACTATTATGAAGGAAATGAGCGCAGAGGGCGTGATAGAATGACTGTCATGATGGAAGCAGGGGACAAAATTCGCGGCGACCGGATCGTTTGCCAGTACCGCAAAGAGCGCAATGCTGTTCTTGTTCACCTGACAGGCGGGCACAAAGGAATGCAACGGGTTATAGAAGGCCTGCCGGCAGAAGCTATCATAGACAAAGTGTGGCGGCTGAAGGCGAATATTTCTTAAAATGTTCCATGAAACCTGCGGCTTCAGCCGTGGGATATATTTAAACGGAAAAATAACAAATTGCATGCAATTTTTTCAATCAGATTCCAATATCAAAAGAGCATTTACTGCACAGTCTCGCGTTTCTCGCCAAAGCGTAGTCCATATCCAGTCCGTTCTTTATGCCTTCTATAAGCGGATAAAGTGCTCCCATTAATTTATCCCCGATTTCTTTCAGCCTTCTTCCTTCATAGAATAATGGCTGAATGACTAATGTTTTTGAGGGAGCTTGTGTTCGCGGCGGCATTATTTCAAGACTGCAAAAGCCTTTTTAAGCATTCTTCGCTGAGGTCATTCAGAATAAACCGAAAGCCCTAAAAACCTCATGCCTCGCATATGGGCAATAACATTTTTTCCTGCCAAATCTTTCGCTCTTTTCGTTCCAAATTCGTACAGAAGTTCTTGCCTGTCTTTTACATCTGTATAAGTAGCTCTCACGCCGCTGTTGGAAAAATCTATTTCTATATTCAGGCCGTAAGGGCAAAAAGCCGTCTTCCCAAAATAAGCATCTCTGATTATCCCCTGTTTTGTTATTAGTTTTTCTGTTTCAGGCGAAATTTCAGATGGCTGCACGTTACAATGAAAAAATACTCTGCTTCTGGGACGTTTTGTTTTTATCATATCATTGTGGCGAATAGAAAGTATTTAAGGGTTTGAATTCGATTTTCTGTATGACCTCGGAAGAAGAGCTCAAGAAAAAGATGCTGCAGCAGAAGATGCAGGAGCACATGGCTGCGCAGCAGGGCGACATGATGCAGGCGGCCATGCAGCACCAGCAGATGGAAGAGGCGCTGAAGGCCATAAGGGTCCATATGCTCGAGCCCAAGGCGAGGGAGAGGCTCGCGAACCTGCGCACCGTGAAGCCGGAAGTGGCGACGAACCTGGAGATATACCTGGCCCAGCTCTACCAGAGCGGCCAGCTGCGCTCTAAGATAACGGACGAGCAGCTGGTGATGATACTCAAGAAAATGACGGAGACCCGGGAATTCAAGATAAAGAGGAAATAAGCATGAAAGGAAGGTTTTTTATAAGTAGCGAATCATTAAATGATCTGGCATATTTCAGCGTTCTGCCGGAAACAACAGAGGTGCAGGTTTTTGCATATACGGCAGAAAGAAGACGCCTTGTGTGTCCTGATGCGGGAACTCATATAGTTGCCTATATTTGCAGGCTATTAAACAACGGCGCACATAAAGTTGAAGTCAGGTACAAAATACCATTAGGCGGAGAATGCTAACATCTGCAAACAACTAAGTTGTTTGAGATCTCCAAAAACATAAGGAGTTGAATTTTTGAAGATGTCATCGAGAAAACCTCTTGGAAAGAAACTGAAGCTCATAGCAGCGCGGAAGCAAAGCGCGCCGCGATGGGCCGACATCAGGAAGTTCTCGCTCAAGCGCGCGCGGAGCAGGCGCATACGCGTCGCCGTGAAGCACTGGAGACGCGGGAGATTGAAGGTGTAAATAAATGGGAGAAAAATTGAGAGGATACTGCAAAGGATGCGACGAAGAAAGGGTTTTTACTGAAGCAACAGGCGACGGAAGCAGCAGAGAAATCTTGACATACAGCCCGTTCATCTATTGCAAAGCATGCGGCGATGCTTATACTTTAACAAGAAACAGAAAAACAGGCAACTTTGAACCGCTAACCGTTGATGGCATGAAAGTAAGGTATGTCAGCGGATCGTTAATCAAAAAAGAACCGGTAACAGCGTGATAATCATTCAGGCGAAATAAATTTCATCTTATTTCAAAAACAGATGTCTATGGAGCGTTTTTAAAATGGCAGAGCCAAAACAAGAAAAGAAAAAAGAGAAGCAGAAAGACGCGGAGAAAGGCGAGAAGATCTACACGATCAGGCTCACAGAGGCTTACAAGAAGCCCCTGAACAGAAGAAGCCCCTACGCCGTGCGGCTCGTCAAGGATTACGTGAAGACGCACACGAAGGCGAAGGAAGTCAAGATCGGGTCGAAGCTGAACGAGACGATCTGGACGCGGGGGATAAAGAGGCCCGCGCGCAGCGTGAGAGTGAAGGTTGTGAGGGACGGCGACATCGCGAAAGTGGAGCTCATGGGATTCGACTACAAGGATTTCAAGGCGCAGCCGAAGAAGGAACGCCAGGGCATGAAAGAGAAGCTTCTCGAAAGGCTCGGTCCGAAGGCGCTCAGGAAAGAGGAAGAGGAAAAGAAGATAGAGGGCGAAACGAAAACAGAGGAAAAGCTGGCAGGCGACGCCCAGAAAGCCGAAGAGCTCATAAAGGAAGAAGCGAAGGGCGAGGCAAAGGCAGAAGCGAAATAAGGGCTTATAAGTTTTTCTACTATTTCTGATTCAATGAGAAAATACATTCCAGAGCACAGGGCGAAATTCGCGTATTTTATGGAGCAGCGAGTCAGGCTTTGCTACAAACAATATCTTAAAAACGGCACCATTGATTACCTGAATGTTTTGTCTTTGCTGATGAATTACAGTACAGAAGAGATAAATGCGATGCTAGACAGGGGAGAAATAACAGGCCCCAGGATAACGCGCAGCGATCTGGCCGCATACGCACGAGAGGGAATAAAGGAAAAAATGAAAGACCCGCGATACAAGCAGGCGTGGGCAGATGCGCGCAAAGAATCTCTTGATAAGATGGCAGAATTCGCAAGGGAAAATGCAAAGAATCCTGAATATTGTGCATCAGCAAACAGAAGACTGAACGCTGCAAGAAAGACAAAAATCAAAACAGACGAAGAATTCAACAGATACATGAAAAAACTCAACGAACAGAAGCTTAAACTTGCGCGCACAGCCCTGCAAAATCTCCTGCAAAATGATGAAGAATTCAAAAAAGCCCAAGAGCAGCGGCAAAAACAGGCTATAAGCCGCAGAAAGTCCCAGATAAATTATGAAATGCGGATGCGATACTTAAGAGATGTAATTGAGCACAATGGAATAGATGTAAGAACTATGCCTGCTGCAGAGTTCAGAGAAATTGTCCTAGAGGATCATGGATACCTGTTTCAGCATTACCCGGAAAATTTTACAGAAGCGTTCCAGCGCGATTACAGGCGACTGAGAAAGGACTTCAGTGCGTCGTTGGCACAGGCAACATCGGATTAATCATCAGGCAATCTCTAGAATTCATCCGCACCAAACTCCTTTTTAACGTCCGGAACCGCTATATAATCATGGCCGCCAGGGAAAAGGCGTTCAGCGTCAGGGGAAAGATCGCTCCAGGACCGCGCAGGGGCAAGCCGCTGATCGAGCACAACTTCTTCCAGCTCAAGGGCATTCTCGGATTCGAGCCTTTCAAGGGAACGCTGGACATAAAGACCAGGCAACTCGTCAATATCGCGGGCGTCGCGACAAAGGCGGTGGATCGCGTACTTCTTGACGGCTCGCGGCACGTGGACCTCTACATAGCGCCCGTCACCCTGGTGATAAGGCCGCATGAGTATGTAGAGATTGAGGAGACGCACACTCCCAGGAAAAAAACCATGCTCGACAGGATAGCAGACCTGAGAAGGAACCAGGACAGGATACTCGTCAGGCAGAAGCAGGCAGAGGAGATGATGGACCACCCGACGGAGCGGCATGACTGCTACGCTGTGCAGGAAAAGCAGCCCATAGACAGGACGATGATTGAGATTATTGACCAGGAGAAGCTCAAGGAAAAGTTCTCGCTGGACGAGGGCGACGAAGTGGAAGTGATATTCTACAAGACGGAGAAAAAAAGGCCGTCCAATGCATCGGCCTTCCGAACCTGAAGCGGCTTAAAAAGGATTAAAACGTTCCGACTTGCCGAAGGTTACAAAGGTTTTAGCTGCGGGATGAATGGCAAGAATCCGAAAAGAAACCTGCAAAGAAAACTATGCCTTCAGGCATAGACAGCAAAAGGATTTCATTTTTTCAAGGAAAAATCTACGGCAGATTGCACTATAATTTCAATTGTATCAAAAAGTTTAATATCAGTATAGGTTTGATTTATTGCAAGAGGGATCTCTGTGCAACCCATTACAATCGCTTCTGCGCCCTGCTTGATGTAGTCTCTTGCTATATCTTTCAGGGCAATAATATCGCCGGTTTTTTGGTTGCCGCCCATCACGTGCTCGATCACCTTGTTAAGGACTTCCTGCTGCCTTTCGTTTGGAGGGATAACTTCAATGCCGCTTTCGGCAAATCTTTTCTGATAGAGTTTTGTCTTGCTCGTGCTTTCTGACGCGAATAATCCTACTTTTTTGTAGCCAAAATCCAAGACCTTCTTTTTTGTCTCCTCAACGATGTTCAAGACAGGTATCTTGACAGCTTCCTGCATCTCATCAAAGAAAATATGCACCGTATTGCATCCAATTATAATCAAACCGCAGCCGGCATTTTCTAATTTCTTAACACCTTCTATCAACTGCCTTTTAACAGCATCTTTGTCTACAATGCCGGTCTCATCAAAACCCAGCAAAGGCATGCTGTATATGATGATTGGCGGATAGTCAGAATCCTGCACAGCGCCATATTTATGCTGGGTATATTTGATCATCTTGCTGTATAAATTAGCCGAAGCTTCCGGCCCCATCCCGCCAAGTATACCGATTGTTTTATTTCTTTTTGTCATACAAATCACTTAAAATTCATTTTTATAAGCCTTTTCCGAGAGACGAGCTATAACTTATTCCTTCCTACACGGACATATGAAAGCATTAAAGCATTTTTCTTCAGATTACGGGTATGCTGAGGACAAATTTCGACGGGGACCCCAATCTGGGGCTGTACGGATTCGCCACGGACAAGTACTGCGTAGTAGGCGCAAATCTCGCCAGGAAGAAGCTGGAGCAGGAGCTGAAGGTTGATGCGCATTTCTTCACGGCGTTCAACACGGGACTTCTCGGCATATTCGCCGCGGGCAACTCGTCCGGCATAGTGCTGCCCGACTTCATGGACGAGCAGGAAAGGGAGCACATAAAACCGGAGGCGCTCTTCCTGAAAACGAGATACACGGCACTGGGAAACCTCATACTCATGAACGACAACGGGATAATACTCTCGCCACTGCTGAAAAAGGAAAAAGCCGCAGTGGAAAAATTCTTCGGGCTGCGATGCGAAATGACCAAGATAGCCAATACCGTGGTGGTAGGAAACGCGGGGATCGCGACGAACATGGGATGCCTAGTCCATCCGAAGATCAGGAAGAACGAGATGAAGCTCATACAGGAAGTTCTTGGAGTGGAAGCCGACATAGGCACGGTGAATTTTGGCTCGCCTTACCCGGGCTCGGGAGTGATAGCGAACAGCCGCGGGTTCGTGGCCTCTGAAGAGTCGAGCGGCCCCGAGCTGGGAAGAATAAACGAGGCGCTTGGATTTCTCTGATTGGCAAGCCAAAAACGAGAAAAAATTTGGAAAAAATAATACCAGACTTTAATCAATTTACCAAATTCATATCCAAATTCAGAGAAATTGTTGATTCTGGAAAATTAGCAGAATTCTATTGCAGCAGATTGTTTGATTTGAAACTTGTTAAACCTCGTAATTCTAACATTGATGCTATAGGTCCAAACGGTGAAAAGATTGAAATCAAGCATAGATTTTATTCAGGTAAAATTGGATGATAATTTATTCCCAAAACGAATATTCAAAATAAAATCAAAAGATATAGATTACACAACGGGTAAAAGAGTATTTTTCAAAAGGGTATTTAATGAAAATAAAGTGGAATTGGTATTTCAAAGTTAGTGGCGGGCTTCGGCGGACTTTCTCGCTAACGCTCGAACCCTAACGGGGCGTTGAACAGGCATTTGTTAAGTGAAATATGGAGAATATAAAGCCAAAATAGCCTCAAATTGAGCGAAATCTTTAAATATAAGAGTCTTTACATCATATAAATAGCAACAAAAAAGTGATGTAAATGGACTGGCAGAAAATGGCGAAAAAGCTCAGCGGCTTGCAGACCGTGTCAAGCATAAGCAGGGCGCTCGGCGTAAGCAGGGCAACCGCGATAAATTACGTGTATGAAATGAGGAAGCGTGGCCATGTTGCGGAAACCAGGGGAAAAGGCAAAATAAGAGTTTACGAGATAACGCCAAGCCCGCGCACGTCTTACGGGTATCCGGGGCTGTACGACATAATAAACGCGAACTCGCCTGTAAAAATCACAAAACCATACGAACACAGGATATACCGCGAAATGCCGATAGAAGAGGCAATTGTCAGGGCCGCAAAGACAAAGGATTTCAGGGTGATACTGGCATCCCTTGCGCTGTTCAGAAAGGTGAAAGACTGGAAGCTTTTGTACAGCCATGCGAAAAAGGAAAACCTGCAGCGCCATATAGGCGCGCTGTACGACGTCGCGAGAACGTGCACAAGGGTGAAAAGAATGGATGGCAGGATCAAAAACAAGCTGAAAGAGACAAAACTCCGGAAGAAATTTATCATTGATGGCATGCACAGTAGGGATTTCAAGGATATAGAAAAAGAATGGGGCATCCATGTCCCGTTCAACAGGAGCGACCTTGACAGATACAGGGAAGCGAGAAAGGAGTTTTCAAGATGATAGGAATAGAAGAACAGCTGGAACTGCTCAAGCTTATTGGAAATGAGCTAAAAAAGCAGGCAGAATGCGTGATCATAGGCGGCTCGGCAATGCTTTTCTACGGATTCAAGTCCGCAACGAAAGACATAGATATCGTATTCTTCTCGGAAAACGACAGGAAAAATTTCATGGAGGCATCTGAATCGATAGGCTTTGAAAAAATAAACAGAATAAGTCAGGAGGTTAAGACTCCGGTGATCATGGAAAGAAAAAATGCCAGAATGGACCTTTTTGTGAATGAAATAGTCTCGTTCAAAATGTCTCCAGGGATAATGTCAAGGATAAAGGAAAAGCACGAGTTTGGAAAACTCACCGCAGATATCGTATCAGCCGAGGACATAATCCTGCTGAAATGCGCCACAGACAGGGCTGGCGACAGGAAAGACGCTGCCGAGATGATAGCCAAGCTTCAGATAAACTGGGAAACGATAATAAACGAAGCTGTCTGGCAGACGGAAAACGGCAAAAAAGCGTTTTCTGTCTATTTGTTTGATTTCTTTGAAGAGCTTCTGGAAGACTACAAAGCTGAAATCCCGAGAGAGGTCATACGGAAGACACTGAAGATTGCGGAGAACGATATGCGGAAATTCTCCGAAAGGGCAAGCGGGAAAGACAAATAAGATAAATGAAAAGGAGAAAATAATCCCGCAGGACGTGCTGGAAAAGCTGGCGAGTCTGTTCAGGATGGAGGTATGAGAGGACAACAATAGAAAAATCCGTTTTTAGAAACCCTGCAATGCTTTTAATCTTCGACTTGCCAGAAAAATATCATGCTCCTCTCGAAAAAGAAGTTTTATGAAACCTTTAAGTACGTGCCGAGGGTAGCCACGGATTCCGTTGTGCTAAACAACAAAAATGAAGTATTGCTCGTGAAAAGAACAAACGCGCCTTACAAAGGAAGGTGGTGCCTGCCAGGGGGTTTCGTTGAAAAAGGAGAGACAATCGAACAGGCGGCCATGAGGGAATGCTTCGAAGAGACGGGGATAAGAACGAAAGCCGTGAAGCTTATCGGCATCTATTCAGACCCGGGAAGGGATCCGAGAGGGCATGTCGTGGGCATTCCGTTCCTGATGAAGCCGTTGAGCAACAAGACAAGAACAAGCAACGAAACGAGCGATGTAAGGTTTTTCCCTATCAGAAAAATACCGAAGAGGCTTGCTGCTGACCACAACAAGATAATAAGAGATGCGCTTAGAATAATGAAAATAAAACAAAGTTAAAAAGACCTGAGGGCTCCATATATCCTGTAATCGCTTATAGCGACGGCAGAAAGCTAGCCGACGACATCAATGACGGGCTAAAGTATCAGGCGGCAGTGATTGACCTATCTCTTCCAGAAGCTGACGGCCACGAAATAATACCATTAATTTAAATGCCTTGTTCGCAAAATAACAGTGATAATCATGCCGAAAAAACACAGCCATGAACATGAGGGAAAACCAGCAGAAAGAGCTGCGGATGACCAGGAACTGCAGAAGAAGTACATGCAGCTGCAGATAATCAAGCAGCAGTTCTCGGCCCTGATGGAGGAGAAGACGGCTGTCACGGAAAAACTCACGGAGATCTCGACGACCATCGAGGCGATGAAAAAGCTGCCTGCGGTGAAGAAGGGAGAGGAAATGTGGTCCTCTATAGGCAGCGGGGCGTTCGTGAGGAGCGACATAAAGGATACGGAAAACGTGTTCGTCGCCGCGGGCGCGGGCGTCGTGATAAAGGAAACGAGGGAAAAGGGCATCCAGATACTCACGGGGCGCATGAAGGAGCTGGAGAAGATAGACACGGAACTGGCTGCAGAGATAAACAAGTTCGGCGAGGCTGCCGCGAGGCTTGAGCAGGAACTCCAGCACGCGGTAGAGAACAGATAGTTACAGAGTTATTTTTGAAAAATTATACTAAATCTCAAATAAGTATCTTTATATACTTATATCAATAAGATATTAATTAATAATAAATAGTGATTAATATGTCATTAGAACAGGGATCTATAAAACATGCACCGACACTTAATACGGTGCTTATGGTAGAGGATGTTCTGAAGAACATGAATGAAAGCGTCATAACAGTTGCAGAATTAAAAAGAAAATTGCCCAAACAAGTAAATCACAACACGCTCAAGCTGATTCTCGAGTATCTAGAGGAAAGCAACAAGATTCTAGTGACAATGAAAGGCATAACATGGATACACAACGTGAATACTAATCTCAAAAATGCTGTTGAGAGAGGCATGGAACTATGAAACAAATACGCGTTAAACTTTCTCCAGAAGCAGAAGAAATCTACAAACATATTAATGCACAAGCACCTACCTCGAAATTAGAAAGAATGATCCTTAAATCAATTGATCAGAAAATAGAGCTGATAAAAGCAAATCCGCATTACGGAGACGGAGTTCCCAAAAACCTAATACCCAAAAAATACATATTGCAATATGGCGTAACAAATTTATTCAGGGTAGAACTTCCTAATTTCTGGAGAATGCTTTACACTTTGACGGCCGGAGGAGAAATAGAAATAATAGCGTTCATTCTTGATATAATCGACCATAAAGCTTATGATAAGAAATTTGGCTATAAGAAAAAATAACTCAATTAGGCAGATTTTTATGAAAACTATCAAAAATAAGAAAATGAAAAGAAAGTGCCTTGTTTGCGGAAAAAGCCTAAATATTTTATTACATGACCAAAAATATTCAGGCGGCCATTATTTTGGAAAATTCAAGCTGCCATTAAAACCTGGAAAATACAAAAAAATAGGAACCACAAAAATCGGAAAAATTAATGCAGATGTTGTTGAATGGACCGGGGAAAAAAAGGAGTTCGAGTACTGGGAGTGCAATAAGTGTTTTGACAAGGCGTTGCACGAATGCTGGCTTGAAGAAAAAATAGAAAAATTATTTGGAAGGAAATGCAAGGAATATGAGCCTCACTGCCCGGTATGCGACGCATGGTTTTTATACGAGACAATACTTGAAGACAATAGAGGAAAATTGTGACAAGGTCGTGATGTAATTAGTTTTGCTTTTCGGTATTAAAAATAATAGAAGGTAATTGATAACTATGTTCGGCGGGCTGAAGAAGAAGCTGCAGGAAGCGATAGCGAAGGTCACTGCACCGAAGAAGGACGAGATAGTGCAGGAGATCAGGAAAGACGAGGAAGAGCATCAGCAGCAGGAAATCAAACAGGAGATACAGGAGCTTCAATCGAAGGAAAAGGAAACCAGGGAGGTCATGGAGGGCAGGCGGATAGACGACACCGAGCACAAGATACAGCGCATGGAAGAGCGGATGGAGGCCAAGGTGCAAAAAGAGGAAATGATGCTTGAAAAGCTCGAGGAAGAGATCACGGAAGAGAAAGAAGACGACCTCGAGGAGATGGCGAGGGAAGAATTCGACAAGATCGCCAGGCAGGAGTCCGCGGATAAAGAAGACGAGGCGGAACTGCTTGCGCGGCAGCAGCTGCTGGAAAAGGCCGGGATAAAGGCAGCACCTGAAGAGCAGAAACTGCTCGAAAAGAAAGAACTGGCTGCAGAGTCCAAGCTCCGGGAGCTGCTCGAGACGGAGAAGCCGGACAAGAAAAAAGAGGAGAAAAGGAGCTTCATATCGAAGATCGTGAAAAAAATCGCGGAAAAGACGCTCGACGAAAAGGAGATAGGCGCGATAATCAAGAACCTCGAGCTCGCGCTGCTCGAGAACGACACCGCGCTCGAGGTCGCGGAAAAAATATGCGGCGATGTAAAGAAAGGGCTTGTCGGGAAGAGCGTGAAAAGGGGTGATGTCGAGAATGTCGTGAATGAATCCCTCAGGCATGCCATGCTCGACGTGATGAAGCAGGAGAAAATTGATATCGAAACGATGATTCGGGAAAAAGAAGGGCCGCTGCTTATCATGTTCCTAGGGTTCAACGGCACAGGAAAAACGACATCATTGTCGAAGATTGCGTACAGGCTGAAGAAATACAAGCCCGTCATAGCCGCCGGCGACACGTTCCGCGCCGCGAGCATAGAGCAGCTGGAGGAGCACGGCAAGAGGCTGGATATCGAAGTCGTGAAGCACAAGTACGGATCTGATTCAGCTGCAGTAATATTCGACTCTAAAAATCATGCAAAGGCCATAGGAAGCAAACTTGTTCTGGCAGACACGGCGGGCAGGAGCCACAGCAACGTCAACCTCATGGACGAGCTGAAGAAAGTGGTAAGGGTAAACAAGCCGGACCTGAAGATACTGGTGCTTGACAGCGTGACGGGCAACGACATCTACGAGCAGGCGCGCCTGTTCAACGAGGCTGTCGGCGTGGACGGCATCATACTAACAAAGGCAGACGTCTATGACAAGGGCGGCGCAGCCCTCAGCGCGGCATACACATTGAAGAAGCCCATCATGTATTTAGGAGTCGGTCAGGAATACAACGACCTAAAGGAGTTCGTTCCAGAGGAAGTTGTTGAGAATCTGCTGGAATAAACTATTCTATTTTCAGGAACCTCGGATAAATTTCTATGTAAGGCAGAAGTGGATATGGGATGCGTGATGAATGGAAATCTATGTAAAATTCTTTGCCTTTATAACCATCATTATTTAGCATGCGCCTCATCCTCTCCCGATAGAATAAGCTAATCTTTAAAAAATAAAATCCTAGCCTTCATTAACCAATTTTCTGACAGCGTCGCGGACGGCTTCAGACCTGTTCGGATAGACGCCTTTCTTGACAAGCACGTCTATGTTGCGAATCTGCTTTTCCGTGAGACGAATCTGCACTGTTTCCATTACCATTGAATACACCTCGTTTATACAAAGGAGATACGATTAGATCCCCATTAAATTACAATCACTCTACAGTAGTAAAGCATTTAAAGGTTGTCATTTTGCAGTAGTTAAATACCTTTGCATTACCTGCGTAATTGATTTCCTGCAAACCAAAATGTGCGCCAATGTATAAAAAGACTTGAGGCGTAGAAAGGATGTAATGGTGGGAAAATTGTTGGCCCAGATCAAGGCCTCCGACAGAGATCCAGAATTCGATAAGCAGCGTGTTTACAGAGGCAGCGAGACCATACCTTTTATCGAGTATTTCCAGCAAAATGGAATACGACCTTTTAACAACGAACTTGTTGTGTCGTGCCACGGCAATACCGACCTTAATTTAATATACGTTAGTCGTATCAACGAACTCGCGAAAGACGGCCACAGGGTAGTGGCAATTGAGGCTGGCGGGTTCTATTTCGCGAAACCGGGCATTGACGCAGCAAACATGCCCACGGTTCCAGTGATAAGCGTGCCTCTTGACGGCGTCTGGTATGGCGGCGTAGATGCATTCCTGGCGCCGTTCCTTCCCAGCGGAACAGCGGCAATAGCTGGCGTCGGACAAGGAGATTATTCCACGGCAGCAATTGTCGCGAAAGAGATACTGACAAACACGTTCGTGGGTGTTTATACTTACAACGCCTCACCGAGAATGCTGAACTTGCTTGAACATTTTGGAATCCCGGTTCTTGGCGAAGCCGGATCTGGATCCAGAGATGGTATGATTGTGGGGATGATCGAAAAGCTGGCTGGCCACGAATTTTCCTATTTTGACGGCCTCGGACGCATCGGGATCTATTCGCCGCCAAATTCTAGAAAGGCTGAAGACATAGCCAGACTTATGGACTGCTGTGCCCTGATGAGAAAAAGCGCGTTCACCCGAGGCGAGGAGAATGTTGCATACCTTGCCGCGAAGATCATGGCTCCATACAATTCGCAGTCAGCGGAAAGGCTGAAAGAAGCGGCACAGAAAAAAAGGATGAGCTATGCGGAAAGGACAATAACACTTGATTCTTTTAGGAGGGTTTGAAAATGGGAAGCGTGAAAGACCTGACAGTTATAGAACCAGCAAGCGCCAAAGGAATGGGCGACGGCAGCTTTGAATTTTCAAATCGTTATTCCGTATTTGACTGGGGAGAGATGCCGGATCATCTGGAAAACAAAGGCGCTGCGCTTTGTGTCATGTCTGCATATTTCTTCGAGAAAGTTGAAGAAGAAGGGATTCACACGCACTATTTAGGCCTGGAACAGGACGGCCTCATTGCATGTGTCGATTCACTCGATTGTCCTGTGACCAAGATGGATATTCTTCTTGCACGCGTGATTAAGCCTGAGGTTGTATACGGCAGTGGAAAGGCAATTGGCTATGATTATGAGAATGTAAGAAAAGCTAACGGAAACTATGTAATTCCAATTGAAGTTATCTACAGGAATTCGCTCCCGAAAGGCAGCTCTGTTTTTCGCCGCTTGAAGGAGGGAACTCTTACACTGCAAGAAATGGGGCTGACTGAACAGCCTGCAGAAGGTCAAAGACTGGCAGTACCATTCGTGGACGGAAGCACGAAATACGAGGAATTTGACAGATATCCTGGATGGAGTGAACTGCAGCATATAGCAGGATTGAGCGACAAAGAAGTCCATCAGTTGAAAGCGATAGTCCTCCAGCTTAACGAGACAGTTTCGGACGGCATGGCGGCGGTAGGACTTGGAAATGAAGACGGGAAGTTTGAATTCGCTTTTGACTCTACGAGAAATCTCATGCTTGTCGACACATTAGCCACGCTGGACGAGTGCAGATTCACTTACAAAGGAGTAGACGTGAGCAAGGAAATACCAAGACAGTATTACAGATTTTCACAGCCAGCGTGGGTTGCAGAAATAGATGCAGCAAAGGAAGCTACGAAAAAGGGATGGAAAGATCTAGTCAAATCGCGCCCTGAACCGTTGCCCAGCGAATTGAAAGAAATACTTGAAGCCTTGTATCCTGCAGTTGCCAATGTGGTAATCGGCAGACCGCTGTTTTTCGGAATCCCTCCTGTTGCTGAAGTTGTTCAGGAATACGAAAAATTTAAGCGATTCAACATGAAGTGATACCATGCAAAAAACGTGGCCAAAACCTTCGGGTATAGACGAAGTTGCAGACGCGCCGCGGCTTCTCGAGGGACGATATGGCACGAAAGAGATGTGCGATATCTGGGGAACAGACGCTGACACTTACCTTGCGATAATGAACGCGCAAGTCGCTGGGCTTGACACCATAAACGAGATGCATCCCGGCAGGCTCCCTGAAAAATATGTCGAGGCACTAAGACGAACGGCAAATTTCGAGCACATAAACCCTGATGACGTAAGGCGTGAAGAGGCAAGAACAAAACATGATGTCATAGCTGTGAATAATATCTGGGGGCAGGCCGCGGAGAAAGCAGAGTCGGGCGCTTCTTCCATAATCAATTTCATGAGAACAAGCGCGGACAGCACAGAACCCGCCAAAGCGATGAGATGCAAGCAGTCTTTTGAAGTGCTTGCAGACTCTTTGGAAAACCTGAGAGACATCCTGCTCGAAAGAAGCATGGAATGGATTGATGCCCCGCACATAGATCAGACCCACCTGTATGACGCGCTTCCTACTGTTGCAGGCAGGCCAGTGAGCCACTATGCTGAAATGCTGCAGTCAGATCTTGATGTTATCGCGTTTTTTCACAGATTTTCCCTTCTTGCAAAGTGGGCAGGCGAAACCGGAAACCATCACAATACCGTGGCAGGCGAGATCAATGGAATCGAGCTGCAGGAAGCGTACGCCAGAAAGCTCGGGTTGCGATGCATGACAGCGCCGGCCCAAATAGCTGGACGTGAATTCAATGCGGATATAATTTATGCGCTTTCAAGAACTAGCGGCACGCTGGCAAACATCGGGAACTACGTGAGCACGAACAGAGGCAGCGATGCAGCGCTATACAGCTACATGAACCCGAACAGGGCAAAAGGGTCTGCAGGAATGCCGCATAAGGACCTGTTCGGCGGGAATCCGACAGCGGAAGAACAGGCTCAAGCGCTGCTGCACGGGCTTGCCGGAAAGATGGTGACTGCGATAGAAACAATTAAAATGGACTATGCGAGAAACCTTGACGGCTCTGCGACTGACAGGCTGGATCTGGGTCCTGCTTTCAAATTCACAGATCATGTAACAAGACGGCTGGCTGAAGTCTTTTATTGGCTTGAACTGGACAGAGACAGGGCGCTTGAGAGGCTGAACAGGACGTATGGCGTGGTTACGTCGTCGCAGGTCCTGACTTATCTTACGGATCCTATGAGGACATCGCAACCTATGCCAAGGAAACAAGCGCATAATTTGCTTGGCGATCTCGCTGCTAGAGCCTATTTGGATAAGAGACAATTCTTTGACGTTTTGACGGAATGTCCAGAAGTTACAGAAAGAATAGATGCCGACACGCTGAAAATGATAACAGACCCAGTCAAATATATCGGCCAGAGCAAGAAAATCATAGAAAGAAATTACGGAAGATTCTACAGGACAAAAACTTTCAACGCGCCTAAACTTTAAAACCTTCTTCTTCAATCATTAAAGATGCTAGGCGGATTATCGGAGAAGCTCAGGGAGAGCATCGACAAGATTGCGCGGCTCGGCGTGGTCGACAAGGATGCGATAGAAGAGCTTGTGAAAGAGATGCAGCGCTCGCTGCTCTCGGCTGACGTTGATGTTTCCCTTGTCTTCCAGCTGAGCGAGACCATAAAAAAAAGGACCATGACGGACCTTCCCGCGGGACTGACAAGAAAGGAGCACGTCATCAAGGTCGTCTACGAAGAGCTCACGAACATCATGGGCAAGGAGAAGTCCGTGATATCGCTGAATCACAAGAAGATCCTGCTCTGCGGTCTATATGGCAGCGGCAAAACTTCGAGCGCAGCGAAGCTCGCGAGATTCTACCAGAAAAAAGGGCTCAAGCCCGTGCTGATATGCTGCGACACGGTAAGGCCGGCTGCATACGAGCAGCTCCAGCAGCTCGCCGCAAAAATAGAAGCCCCGTTCTACGGCGAGAAGGGCGAAAAAGATTCCGGCAAGGTCCTGAAGAATGCATTGAAGAAGATGAACGGCGATGTCATCATCGTCGACAGCTCAGGCAGGAACGCGCTTGATTCTGACTTGATAGACGAAATAAAATCCCTTGACAACACCCTCAAAGCATACGACAGCAGGGATTATGAAAAAATACTCGTGATCCCTGCTGACATAGGGCAGGCCGCGAAAAAGCAGGCAGACGCGTTCCACAACGCGCTGAACATAACTGACGTGATAGTCACGAAGCTGGACGCGACAGCAAAGGGAGGCGGTGCGCTGACTGCATGCAGCGCCACAGGCGCGAAGGTGAAGTTCCTCACGATCGGAGAGACCATAGAGGACCTCCAGCAATACGACCCGGAGAAATTCGTGGCGCGCCTCATAGGATTTCCTGACCTTGAAACACTGCTCGAGAAGGCGCGCTCGGTGGTGGACGAGGAGAAGGCGAAGAAGGTGATGAAAGGCGACTTCGACCTCGAGGATTTCTACTCTCAGATCGAGGGCATGCAGAAGATGGGGCCGCTCTCGCAGATCATGGACATGGCGGGGCTGGGCAGGCTCGCGAGCAAGGCCGGCAACCTCAACGTTCAGGAGCAGAAGATGAAGAAATGGAAATTCATCCTGCAGAGCATGACGATGGTGGAGAAGAGGAATCCTGATGCCATAAATTCCTCAAGAGTGAAAAGAATCGCTATCGGCTCTGGCACCCAGGAGCATGACGTGAGGGAGCTGCTCTCGAATTACAGCAAGATGAAAAAAGTGATGAAGAAGATATCGCCGAACAAGATCAAGCGCAGCGGCGACATGTCGGGGCTGTTCAGGCAGCTTGGGATGAAATAAGGATTAGACTTTATGATATTCAGAAAGAAGTTGTATCCCACCTTTCCAGTCTTTTCTTCCAGCAACTAGTGTGTCGCGATACGGCACTTTGATTAGTTCTTTGACAGGTTCAAAAGCGTCATCATGATGATATGTCGATGTAACAATAACTGAAGGCCTTCCTTGCTGATGAGCTATTTCAGAAGCAATTATTCCCAAAGGCAAGTTAGTCCCGTCCCTGATGCCTTTTTCTATTGCCAGAAACTTATCATATTTTTCCGAGTCTTTTATGCCTGCTAGCGCGTCCCTTGCAGCCTTTAAAACAATGGGAGGAGTGTTCAATTTAGCCATAACATTTTCTACATAATCATTTGCTGGTATTCCGAAAGTATCTGCACATTGTTTTACGGCATTCAACACAGCGCTTTGCCCTAATTTTGGAAACCTTTGCCGCTTAAAATTTTCGTATAAAGGCAAAAATCTTTGCACGTACGGCTCTGTAGAAATATTGCCGGCGGGAAAAAACAAATCGGACAAAACAGCATCATATTCAGGCATCGCAGTCAGCCCTTCTGACAGGTTTGTAACGGCCCTAAAATCCAGTCCAATAGCGGTTAATTCTGCCTGGGCGTAAATTACTTCTGCAACATTGTCTTCAATTATCAATACGTCTTTCATTTGAATCACTATCTATAGGATAGTTATAACGTATTTAAACGTTTTCAGTATTTAACCACCAAATAGTCATGACGATTTATTTTTATCTGCAAATGCATTGAAAACTGCTGCCTTTAGGCAGCAGATGAAGGCAATGCATTTGAGATCCCATCTTCCAGCAAACCACCGCCTTCAGGCGGTGGATATTAAGGAAGATGTGATGAAACAAGATCAGAGAATTATCGTCTGGTTCCTGTCAGGGCCGACAGATACTATCCCTATTGGTATCCCTGTTTTCTCTTCCAGTCGTTTCAAGTAAATTATTTCTTCGGTAGGCAAGTCTAAATATTGCCTGACTCCTGTTGTATCTTGACGCCACCCCGTCACTTCAGAATAGATGGGCTTGCACCGAGCGAACTCCTCAGGCGTCGCGGGCAAATAATCGATTTCTATCCCGTCTAGCGAGTACCTGTCAGAATAGAGGATTTTCTCAAACCTGTCCAAGATGTCAGCTTTGGTGACTGCAAATTTCGCTTTTTTATGGAGACCGCTGCCGCCATTAACCATGGCAGCGTGCCTTAGGATCGCTGTATCCTGCCAACCGCATCTTCTCGGCCTTCCCGTAGTTGCGCCGTATTCATCGCCTACAGCTCTCATGTATCTGCCGATTTCATATTCAGAAGCTTTACCGGTTATAACTTTTTGAAAGAGCTCATGAATCAAACGTTCCCTGCCGGCCGGGTCGGGCCGTCTCTCGCCTGAAATTTCCCTTTCTGTTCCAAGTTCAGTAGGGAACGGGCCTCCTCCTACGCGGGTTGTATAGGCTTTTGCGACTATAATAACTTCATCGATGTCCAGAGGGCTTACTCCTGTCCCGGTAAGCGCGCCGCCTGCAGTGGCATTGGAAGACGTCACGAAAGGATATGTCCCGTGATCGACGTCCAGCAAAGTGCCCTGGGCGCCTTCAAAAAGCACGTTCCAGCCTTCCTTAATCCAGTCATTGACAAGCAACCTGGTATCCACGACAAAAGGCTTTAGAGGCTCGAATTCTTTTTCCAGCTCTTTCAATACCGTTCTCGGGTCGACATTGAATTTTTTGTCGAGTCTTCCTATATAACATCGCTGCAGATACCTTTCTGCTGCGCTAAAACTGTACCGAGTTTCCAGGGAGCGGGTGAGTGCATCTGCATCCACTTTGTAATGCTGTTCTATCGTGTGCAGTACCCTCTCCCTAGTGTTGCCATCGCGCAAATTTGCAAGATCGCCTATACGGATCCCTGTTCTTTCTGTTTTGTCGGAATAGCAAGGCCCGATACCTCTTTTTGTGGTGTCTATTTTTCTTGATGTTGCGGACTGCTCTTCATCAACATGATAGGGCAATATAGCATGGGCCCTGTCCGAAATTGCAAAGTTTTTCGGGGTAAAAATAATACCACTGTCGGAGAGTTCTTTTCTTTCTTTGTTCATGGCGGCCAAATCGATGACAACGCCGTTTCCTATTGCCGTGTATTTGCCGCTGACAACACCGGAAGGGAAAATGTGCAGCACAACCTTGTGGTTATCCACCACTACCGTATGGCCCGCATTATGGCCGCCCTGATACCTTACAACAGCATCAAACCCAGGCATAAGAAGGTCGACTATCTTACCCTTCCCTTCATCTCCCCATTGTCCTCCAACTACAACAGTTCCTGGCATAAATTATCACTCTTTATACGGATATATCACGCAGCCTTCCTGAAACTCTTTGATATTTGCGAATCCCTGCTTGCTCATGCTCTGCCTAACTCCCTCAGTCAGTTCTGTCAGGAAGCGTTCTGCATTGCCTTTTGAATCAACTTCAAGCACGTTTCCTTCTTCAACTACGGCATTGTTCTCACCGGGACCGATATCGTATCGTGCACGTCCGCCGGCTTCCATTGCTTCGACAGAGCCCATGCCGCGGTATTTTTTAACGCGCTTGCCAGCTTTTGTGGTGACTATGGGACCGGCTGACTCGTCAAATCCGGCCAGAAGGCTGCCCATCATTGCAGACTGCGCGCCAAGAGCAAGCACTAGTGCAATATTGCCTGCTGTTTTCAGGCCGCCATCTGCATTGAGCGGAATATCCGGCGCCAATGATTTTAGTTCCTGCGCGCATTCATAGACAGCCGAAGGCTGATATCTTCCCACTTGCAGGGCTTGTGTCGTTTTGCATGCGGCTCCCGGCCCTACTCCAACCTTGACCAGATCAATGTATTTGCCAGCCTGTTCAATCAGTTCCCTTACGACATATTTAGAAGCAACATTCCCGACGCCGACCTGAATATCCGACTTGCTGTATGTTTCTTTTATGTATCGGGCTATTTTTGGCTGGGATGCATAAACAACACCCTGCTCAATTATGAAACAATCCACGCCGGCTTTCATTGCCTTGTCGATTCTTTCCATTTCTTCCCTTTCTATTTCACGGTCGTGCCATGAGCCTTTTATTGCAACGAAGCCGTAGAGCTGCTTGTTTTCATCCACGCTCGCGTTTGGATACTGGTTGTGCAGCCGCAAATCCCTGTCGGTGACGAGTGCGCACGGCTTGTCTTCGTCATCGATTATCACAAGCCTGTCAAGTTTGTGTTTTGCTAATATTGAGTTTGCTGCCTTGATCCCGGCTTTCAGGTCTGGCTGGTCAAGCGTACCCCTTCTGTGAGCTACAAAAAGTTCCTGCCTTGGCGTCATGACGTCTTTAAGCGGTATGCCAGGCGTTTCTTCCTGATAGCGAACGTCGCGGTGACTTACAAATCCCAGTAGCCGGCTGTTTGCCGTGCCGTCTTCAGTAATAGGAACGCTGTAAAATCCCCTTTCTTTGTGAATGTGATATACATCGCTCACCGTGTTATCAGGACGCAGGCACAGCGGATTTCTTACGAACGCAGCCTTGTAGTTTTTGACACTCGCCAGCTGTTCTATCTGCTCGCCTATTGTTCGAAAATTATAGTGAATAACGCCGATGCCGCCTAGCAGTTCGATGGCTATTGCCATAGGCGCTTCTGTGACTGTGTCCATCGGCGCGCTGAAAAAAGGCAGGTAAGTTTTCAGCCTTCGCGTTGCATATGTGCTCAGATCAACATCGCTGCGGGCCACCTCAGACATCTTAGAAGGAACCATTGCAACATCGCGAAAATTGAATTCCCTGCCCTGCAATTCCTGATGAAAATGAACCATGATAAATTATTCCTTCGAAGCGATTTAAAGTTCCACTGCAGAAAAACCGCATCACGTCACAATCACACTATTTTGCCACAAGCAGCACCGCGATAACCAAAATGAAAACGAAAGCTATGACCGCGAGCCAGTAGGATTTCGAGAAGCCCTTTGACATTAAAAACACCAGATGCTATATTTTCTTAATAGTTTATATATTCTTGCGGATTACCAGTCATGTGAAACCCGGAATTTACAGAGGGGCTGTTGCTGTTGTGGCACTCGGCATATTTCTTGTCGCCTCTTCTGGCTGCGCAAGCAGAAGATATCATGTTCCTGCTGCAGCCGACAGACCAATATACAGACAAGTTTCAGCAACTGAATACAGAGAATTAAAGCTGCAAATAATAAAGGCGGATTATTCATTTACTATTAATGGATGGGCGCCATGGCTGGAAATGAGCGATATGATGGGCTGCAACGATTATGACAAAAATCAAATGAACTGAAGGACAAAAAATAGCCTTTTAAGCTTGAAGCGACAAATAGTGGATAGAAGAATTCCCACTCCGTAAAACCGGAACGGGAGACTTTCTGCAGTACATCATATCATTGCGATATGGTCCTGCACGGCAGCCTGTTGCGCACGTCGCAATGCCTGCCTTTTGAATGGTGATGCTATGGTCGGTTATCTGGGAAAAGCTGCGCTTGCTGGATTTATCACTTCGGTTCTTGCAATGCCGCTATTCGGGCAAAGGGAATATACAAGAGCTGATGTTGTCAGCGAGTTGCAGAAGGCAGGATACTGGGTGCAAGTTGGCGAGGCTCCGGAAAAACACATCTTGAACATAGAAAGAATGTCAAAGACAAAGGAAGGTCATGGAATTTTTGGAATTAGATGGAACAGAAAAGACGAGTGCAGGATTGACTATATTTCGGTAACGTCTCTTGTAGAGAAGAAAGGCGGGAAATATTTGATGAAGATTTTTTCCACTTTTACTGAAATTGCTCCACAAGAGATGGAGTCTCTAAAGAAAGACATGAATAGGACTTATACCAAAACCGATATAGAGTGCCAAACATCAGAGAAAGCCCCTTTTGGAGTGTGGCGAAATAAAGGCAAAATAACTCCACCAGAAGATGTCCAAAAACTGCCAGTTGAATATGTGACAATAAAAAAGTGATATGACATGAAAAATTACCTAAGAAATGCCGCAGTTACTGGGTTGGCGGCTGCAACTCTTGTAATGCCCGCGCTTGGCGCAGACAAGACCAAGCAGCCTGCTTATCTTGAGCAGTTCAGGAAGGCGGGATATTCGGTTAATGTGGGACAGGAAACGGGCAGAAGACTTGTCAGGCTGCAAAAGAATTATATCCGTGCAGAAGTGAGCTGCGGATCAACAAAAAAGCATAGCATGAGAGAGATATGGCTGCTTGATTACCGGCAGAAGACTCCATCCGGGATTCAGTATGGCATTATCAAACAAGACGGCAGCGTATCGTATAACTGGGTGATCAGCAAAGGAAGCGGAACAGCTGAAGAAAAAACGGCCAGCGGCAAGTGGCAGAAAAAACAGCATCTGGACAAGCTGCCAGATGGCATTCCTTTATGGCTGCCTGAAAGTGATATTAAAAAATAGCAGGTGATCTAGTATGGAAATTACTCCTCCAATGAAACAGATGGGCTACGACAGGGCTATAGTTGTATTCTCGCCGGAAGGCAGAATGTACCAGGTGGAATATGCGCGCAAGGCAGTCGAGAAGGCCTCGACAGCAGTGGGAGTTGTATTCACAGCAGGCGTGGTGCTGGCCGCAAGCAGGACGATACAGAAGCTGCTCGTGCCGGAGAGCGTCGAGAAGATCTCGAAGATAGACGAGCACATCGGCATCGCGTCCTGCGGAATACTGGCAGACAGCCGCGTGCTGATTGACTACTCGCGCGTGAAGGCACAGATCAACAGGATAACTTACAGCGAGCCGATAGAGGTCGGAACGCTCGTGAAGGACATCTGCGACCGCAAGCAGAGATTCACGCAGGTAGGCGGGATAAGGCCGTTCGGCGTGTCGCTGCTCGTGGCGGGCGCGAACGAAGGGCCGCACCTGTTCGAGACGGACCCGAGCGGGACGCTGCGCGAATGGAAGGGGCATGCAGTAGGCAGGGGCTCGAAGGACGCGAAGAAAGTCCTGATAGACGAGTACAAGGACGGCATGCCGAAGGACAAGGCCATAGAGCTCGCGCTTACGGCACTGAAAGCAGGAGAGAAGAAGCTCTCGCTGAAGGGCGTGGAGATAGGGCTGATAGAGAACGGCAAGTTCCGCCTGCTGGACAGGAACGAAGTAAAGGAAGCGATGAAGAAGTTCATTTGAAACTTTTTGGTATTAGAAACTTTTACAAAAGTTTCATCAAAAATGGCTGGGAAAGCCTTTTTATTTTATTTAAAGTGAAAAAAGCCTCGGAAAAAGAAAAGTTTCATCAAAACAAGGAAAAAAGATTGATCAAAAACTCTTAGAAAAGTTTCATCAAAAATAACAAAAACTTCATCGAAACTTCTTCTTCATTTTTTATTTTTGAATTCGCCAGAAAACCTGCAGCTCTAGCTGCGGGATGAATGACAAGAATTCGAAAAGAAATCCGCAAAGAAACCTATGCCTTCAGGCAAACAAATGCTGTGCAAGCGGCAAGAGGCCGAGCTCCGTCGGGCTTTCTTTTCTTATTTCATGCCTCAGGTCATCGAGAATCCCGTCTTTTATCACTATTCCTTTCTTTGATCTAACCAGTTTTTCGACCTCCGGGCGCGCATGATATGCGACAGGCAGACCGGACATGTCGAGCATGGACAAATCCTCAGGGCCATCACCGATCACTATCAGCTTCTCGGGCGTTGTTTGCATCGCATCAGCCATTGCAGCGAGATGCCCGCCTTTGTTCTTGTCATTCACGCTGCATACCGGACTGCCGCCGTTCAGGAAATAATCAGAAATATTATTTGCAATAACATGCGGAATTCCATATGTTCGCTCCAGATATGCGGCAAGAGGATCGACGCTGGCGGTAATAATGCCTACCCTGTTCCCGTAACGCTGCTTTGCCAGAGAAAAGAGTTCATACGCTCCGTGCGTATGAGGCACTGCGCGCGCTAGTTCATGCATGTCATCCAGAGAAATATTGGTCTTGAGACCTGCGACAACAGGACAAAAAACGCCCTCGTAGAGGATTTCATGACTCCAGTATCTATTAAGCAGCGCATCCATTTCTTGCTCTATGCCCGCGCGCCTTGCTGCAGGCCGCCACAATCCATGCGCTTTCGTGACCACGCCCTCAGCATCGGCGACAAGGCCTTCCTCTCCATTGAGAATAGACATCTTTTCTCATACACAGGAACGTTTTTATTCCTTCCGATAAACCAAAGGCTGCCATTGAGAACTGCATTCGCTTTCGTAATGCCGGGCTATTGAAGTAAGCTGTTCATTAAGCCTGAGATGTTCCCCGAGATAATGCGCATTTATGGCCGAAGAAACATAAACGAGCCCATCTCTCCTGAGCAAAGGCAGCATGGAAAGAAGCTGACACGAACTTATGGGAGCATTTGAAAGGTATAATTTCTGAAACGAATCCGGCGCATATTCAAATGCTGCTATGTCACCATGCATTATGCTACAACGGAAAATATTCGATGCTATTCTCTCCAGCAGGCCCGGCTGCTCAAAGTACATGTTACGGCGCGCCTTTTGCCTGTCCAAAACATTCTCCTGAGGAAGAAGCCCCAACATGGCGAGAAAATCGCGCTTGTAGCTTTTTCCCAGGAATCGCCTGAATTTTCGCGCCTGCAAAAGTCCCGCACTCTCCTTTGCATAAGCAACTTGGAATTCCCGAACGTCCATGAGCATCTAATAGACCAAATCGCTTTAAAACGAAACTTGACTTAAATACTTTTCTTTGCGAATTTTAGCAGGTTAAGATGACTTGGGGAAATATTCCCGCTTGACTTTACAAAAAAGGCCCTCATTTACCTGAGCGTACAACAGGGACGAAAGTTCCTATTTGAAACTTTTACAAAAGTTTCATCAAAATACTATACAGGGCCCTGGTACAGGTGATTTCGTGGTTACAGTTGACGAGGCAATAATTGCAAGGTATGAAAAAGACGGGAAACATTTCGAGATACTGGTCGATGCCGAGATGGCTTACGACCTGAAGGAAGGCAAGACTGTTTCTATACAGCGAATGGTTGCGACCAATTTTATCTTTACTGATACGCGCAAGGCCACGAAAGCCACTCCTGCCGATATCCAGAAAGCCTTCGGCACGCAGGACATCGAGAAGATAGCCGAGGAGATAGTGAAGCACGGGGAAGTCCAGCTCACGACTGATTTTCGCAGGAAGAAGACAGAGGAAAAAAGGAGGCAGATAGCGGAACTCATAAGCAAGCACGCCATCAATCCCCAGACGAAACTCCCGCACCCGCAGCAGCGCATACTCTCGGCAATGGAGCAGGCCCGCGTTCACGTGGACGCGTTCAAGCCCGCGGAGCAGCAGGTCGAGGACACGATCAAGCAGATAAAGGAAATCCTGCCGATCTCGGTGGAAGAGCTTGTCCTGACCGTGGAAATACCGGCGCGCTACGCAGGCAGGGGATACGGCGTTGTCAAGGAGTACGGCATAGAAAAGGAAAACTGGCTGGCCGACGGGTCGCTGGTCGTGAAGATAACTATCCCGGCGGGGCTGAAGGAAAATGTTTATCGACGCCTTGGCAACCTGACAGAAGGCAACGCGAAGATAGAGGAGGCGACGAAGAGATGATATGGTTCGGAGTTTATGATAAAAAACCTGCGGCATTCGTTGACGTGAGACAAGGAGGAGACACATTAAAATACAAAATGTTTGTAAGGCGACGCAGGGGAGAATGGCCTTATGACCATGATGAGTTTCAACTTCCTGAAGACGGATCGCGCACTTTCGGAGAACGAATAACGGATGATAATATAACAAAAGCCCTTGCGACCGCGGCAACCGTCAGGACACGCCGCAGGAGACGAATACCGGCGCATGACCCTGTTGTTTCTCAAGGGATTGAGGCAGTATACACGGCGACGAGGGACAAAAGAGGTGGAACAGCGTACGCATCCAATAGAACCGAAGTAAGTTACTATATAATGCGCAATAACGGAAATAGCGGAAGAGCATCGAAAACGAGGAACTGCGTGAGATGAAAATGCAGAAAAAATATTCGAACCCTACCTGAGAGGGATTTCATGATTACGCGTAAAGAACAAAGTTCTTTGGCGCCTCAAAGAAGCGTTGCTTCCTTGAAGGAAAACAGGAGTTGATTAAGATGGAAGAAAGAAAACTTGTAATCCCGGGAGACTTCCTGGGAGAAGGGCACGCGGGCAACGGCGCCTACGAGGAGACGGCGGGAAAAGTCTTCTCAAAGGTAATCGGGCTCGCGGAAGAGAAAGGCGGGATGTTCTTCGTGATACCGCTCAGCGGGATATACAACCCGAAGCGCGGGGACGGAGTCGTCGCGCGCATACAGGACATCATCGTCTCAAAGTGGCTTGTTGACATCAACAGCCCGTACGAAGGCGTGCTGCCGCTGAGCGAGGCGACGGAAGAATTCATAGACTTCACGAAGTCGGACATGACAAAATACTTCAACTACGGGGACCTGATCTTTGCCGAGATACTGAGCGTCACGAAGACGAAAAACATACAGCTCTCGATGAGGAACAGGAAATGCCGCAAGCTCCGCGGGGGACGCGTAATAACAGTGACGTCCGCGAAGGTGCCTCGCATCATAGGCAAGCAGGGCTCGATGGTCGAGATGATCAAGGACATCACGAACACGCAGATCGTGGTGGGGCAGAACGGCATCGTATGGGTCAAGGGAGACAACGAGGACATCGCGATCGAGGCAGTGCTGGAGATCGAGAGGAAGTCCCATGTATCAGGACTGACAGACCATATAAAAAACATGCTGGAAAAGAAGATGGGAAGCTCGGGACGGGAGTTCAAGCCTACAAGGGTAAGAGAAACGCAGGGCGATGAGCAGGACCAGGAATTCCAGCAGCATGACGAAGGAGCTGAATTCAATGAGTAAAGAAGAACTGCAGCTGATCAAAAACGGAATACGCACCGACGGCAGGCGGATGGACGAGCTCAGGCCGATAGAGGCCGCGGCAGGCGTCCTGAAAAAGGCCGAGGGCTCTGCCATGTTCAGGATGGGCAATACCATCGTGATGGCGGGAGTGTTCGGGCCGAGAAGGGTCTTCCCCAAGCACCAGGAAAAAGCCGAGCGCGCGATATTGAGGACGCGCTACAACATGGCTCCCTTCGCGACGACGGAGAGGGCCAGGCCGGGAATAAGCAGGCGCAGCCAGGAGATCTCGCTGGTCACAAGGCAGGCGCTCATGTCAGTGCTTTTCCTGGACGAGTTCCCGAAGACAGCCATAGACGTCCATATAGAAGTGCTGCAGGCGGACGCCTCCACGAGATGCTGCGGCATAAACGCGGCAGCGCTCGCGCTGGCAGACGCAGGCATCCCGATGCGGGATCTCATCGCGAGCTGCTCCGCAGGCAAGGTGCAGGGACAGGTCGTGCTTGACGTCGCGGGCAAGGAAGACACGGAAGGCGAGCTGGACCTTCCGATAGCGTACTACCCGAAGAAAAAGAAAATCACCCTGCTGCAGATGGACGGCATCGCGGACAGGCAGGAAGTCAAGGAGATCATCGCTCTGGCGACAAAAGGGTGCGAAAAGATATACGAAGCGCAGAAAGCGGCCCTCAAGAAGAGATTTGCCCTTGAAGGGCTGGCGGAGGTGTGACATATGGGATGGATAAGAAGAATAGCCGAAACTATGTGGCCGCACCTTTCCGAAGACGGGTGGAGACGACAAATGACCTATCAAGAACTAATGCGCCTAGGCAGTATAGACAGCATAAAATTAACCGCAACAATGAGGCAAAACTATCCGGAGCTTTATAGACTCTCCCAGCCGGGATATGTCATAGGAAAAGATATAGAAGCCTTAGTGGCTCAGGGAAGAGTAAAAACTAATTCAACAGGCACAAGATACGAGGTGATAGCATGATATCAATAGACCCGGAACTGATAAAACAGATGGCCGACGACGGAAAGCGGCTCGACAACAGGGCAGCGGACCAGTACAGGGAAATAAAGATAGAGAAGAACGTCGTGACTTCAGCGGAAGGATCCGCGCGCGTCCGCATCGGCAACACGGAAGTGGTAGCCGGCGTGAAGATGGACGTGGGTACCCCGTTCTCCGACACGCCGAACGAGGGCGTGCTGATGGTAGGGGCGGAATTCCTGCCGCTGGCTTCGCCTGAATTCGAGTCAGGACCGCCGGGCGAGGCTGCCGTAGAACTCGCAAGGGTCGTGGACCGCGCCATCAGGGAATCGAAGATCATGGACATGGGGAAGCTCTGCATCAAGGAGGGCGAGAAAGTCTGGATGGTCTTTGTTGATATAGACATCCTGGACGACGACGGCAACCTGATAGACGCGTCGTCGCTCGCAGCCATAGCGGCGCTCAGCAGCGTCAAGATCCCGAAGCTGAATGATGAAAGCAAGGTCATCTACGGCGAGAAAGGAACGCATGCTTTGCCGCTGAAGGGCCACGCGCTCTCAACTACGTTCGTGAAGATCGGAAACTCCATCTTCGCAGACCCGTCGCTGCCTGAATTCGAGGCGCTGGACGCGAGGCTGACCATAGGGACGTTCAACCAGAACGGAAAGACGCTTCTCTCTTCGATCCAGAAAGGCGGGACAGAAGGCTTCACGCTCCAGGAGATAGAGAAGATCATGGACATGGCCGTGAAGAAAGGGGACGAGCTCAGGGCTCTCCTTTAATTTTCTTTCTTCTTTTATTTACTTTATTTTTTGTGTTTTTATATATTTATAAATTTATAATATTTTATAAACTTTATATATTTATAGTTTGATAAATATACTAGGTGATAAAAAATGAAAGCCCGGACGGAAGAAGATGTAATTTTTGGCGTCTCTAAAGTCACTTCAACAGGCTCGGTAGTCATACCGGCAGATATCAGGAAACGCGAAGGCATCAACGCAGGCGACAAAGTATCTGTTGTGGCAGTTGGCGATAAAATAATAATACAGAAGCCAAATCCAGAGCCGCTGAGGAAGGCAATAGAGGCGCTTGAAAAGATAGGCAAGGTCTAAGAAATGAATATATGCCTTGATACACGGCTGCTCGAGGAAATTGCATCCAAGAACGAGAAACAAAGAGAGTGGCTGATCAAGACATATAAAGACCCTTCAAACCACATATTTTTGCCCTTAATCACGCTAGCGGAATTCATTTCCCAGTCATTAAAGAAGCGCAGCGAGAGCAAAACAGATGAAGTTATCAATGCCCTTATTGCACTGGACAAATCAGCCATCAAATTCTCAATGGCTGGAATCAATACTGAAATAGCGAAAGATGCGGGAAAAATACAGTACGTGCATCATTTTGGCATTGCAGACAGCATAATAATAGCTACGGCAAAGCATTACAAATGCAAATTCATCAGGACAGACCAGAAAGAATTTGAAAAAGTAAGAGGAATCAAAACGCAATTCTAGTTTCTTTTTTCTATACGATCTCATTTTCAAAGCGGTTTTTAATACTTTGTTATTTTCAGGATAAAGCATGTTAATTGATAATGCCAGACTCGGCAGTCTTAGGAAACCGCTGAAAGATGCTCTAGAAGGGTACCAAGAATATCTCGGGGGAGCTGTTAGGTTCGAGGATTTTCCAGATTTCGCGTTAACACCAGAGAAGCCTAACTCAGCCCGGGCTGTTGTACCAGTAACTTATTCAGGCAGGAGGGCTGGCGACTTATATGTTATATTGTTCCAAGAAGGGGACGGCACTGGAGATGCAAAAACATACAAGTTAAATGAGCTTGCAGTACCTAATGAATTAAGCTATCTTGAAAAACCGGAAAGAGTAATACCAAGAGCCAAGACAGGAGTCATTTGCGAGGGATTCTTCCCGCTTTTTTCCATGAAGAACAGCAGGCCGATTATGTTTGCAGCGTGCCTGGACGAGCTCGGCGTAGATGATGTTGAGAACCCTCAAAGGATTGAATATGCGTGGAAACTAGGAGAAAACAGGCTAAATTATTTTCTTGCAACCGGCTGCGGAAAAAAGATAGCGCCGCGGGTTTATTTCACATTAGGACAAGACAGAGGAGGCAGGCGTTTTGGCGACCCGCATGCAATATACTACAGAGTTCAAACAGGCGGGATGCTGCAAGTTGCGGGGTTTTTGGCAATCAGCGATAAAGACAACCCTCTACTGGCTTTAACAGACAAATGGGTTTTGCCTTCAGAGTACAAATAGCAACTTTTGGTCTTTTATTTCTCCAGAAATTCACACTGGTCCGGGTACCAGTCAGGCGACGTTACCACGAGAATTTCCATGCTCTTTGCCCTGACATAGGACTTTTCTCCGGGATTTATCACGACAACATCGCCCTTGGCAACTTTGTGATTCTTGTTTCCCACGCAAACAACACCAGCGCCGCTGAGCACGAAACATACCTCTTTGCATACGTTGTTCCTTGACCAGCCGGCCTTTGGAAACCTACCGGCGATCTTCTGGACTGAGATGCCCGTGTCCTGCGAGGGGAGCCTGTAGTCCCATATCTTGCATTCTTTGGTATCGACTTCCTTGATGCTGTCCTTCTTTTTGATGAGCATGCTCCTATTTGCACTGGCGACTATTAAAAAATTCGGCCTTTTCGGAGGCGCAAATGAAAAGCTTAAATAAGATGGCATTTAGTAAAGAACTATGTTGTCACTAAGAAGGACTGCCGCGGAACCGGAAATGCCGTTGTGGAAAGCCAATGTGATCAGGGAACTAGAGGAGCTTGATGCAGCAAAATACGCGCACGCTCTTCTTAACATGGAGCATGGCTTTGATTACGAACCTCTTGCAAGAGAGATCGCCGGCAGACGCGGATTGAACAGCTCTGAAATTGACATGGCATTGCAAAAGGGCGCTCCGCTGCGGGATGCAAGGGCAAGCGAACGGGCAAGGCTGAAACCTGACTACAAAAGAGCAGAAGCGATGCTGGCTGAGAACTGGCCAAAAGCTCCCGATTACAGGAAGGCGGCAGACGGATCAACCATGATAGGAACCGGCGACTTGTTCATGGAATACGGAAGAGCTGTCCGCAATGTTGCCGGGGAACTTGGACTGCATGGAAATAATTATATGTGCACAGATGAAAATCTGCGACAGGAAGCTGGTAAACGATATAGTACGCTGTGCAGCAGAATTGCCGGAACTAGCGAAATTAAAATCGACACTCTAGATGTCCTATATTTAGGCATGATAGAAGAGGCACTTGGACTGCATCTGGATTACCGCATAGGACTGAAGTACCTGTACGATGCCATCGAGATACGCTCTGCTGACGAATTCCGCCAGGGGCAGGAAACCGTGGCACAAGACCGCAACATAAAATGGCAGATACTAACGTCCCCAAATGTTGCTTCTATGGAAAGATTTCGCCGCGTCCAATGATACGCGGCATGACGTCGGCGCTTGCAAGGACGCAATTCTCCTGATAAACAGCTACCGGAGAATCGAGCTCCAGTGAAATTTTGCCGCCTTCGATATTTTTTATTTCTCCACCGATGATTTGCAGGCCAACAGCAACCATAAGGCGCTTTCCGGCCGCCAGCTCGAACTTGGAATACTTGCTTTTCGTGGCATCAAGAATCAGGGATTTTTTGCATTCAATTTCCTTGTCCGAGAAAACATATCCGCGCTTCAGCTCTTCAGCTTCAATTCCTTTCAGGGCGAGGCCGATGCGCTGGCCGGGTTCTGTCTCCTTGACGTCCTTGTCCTGCGACTGCATGCTCTTCACGACAACTTCCTTCTTTGCGGGATAGCACACGAGCTTGTCATACTGCTTCACCTGGCCTGATTTCACCAGGCCGAGAACTACCGTCCCCACGCCCTTCACGGGAAAATAGCTGTCGATCGGAACTATGACAGGTTCTTTATTCCTGCTGATGCCCGCACTCATGAGTTTTTCCCTGACTGCATGCTCGTCTTTCCTGGCAAAATCAAAGCCTGATATTTTCATCTCTTTTATCATTGCCTTTATCTTGTCCTCGTGAAAATCAGTAATGATGAGGCCGTTTTCAAACCCAGATTCTTCAAGGACCATCAGTATTTCGCCTATTTCGGGCGTGATGTCATTAACCACGACAACAGGATAATCCGCCATGGCTGCCGCCTGGAGCACCGGCTGGATCTTCTCCGAGCTGGGCGCGACATAAGTGATGACATTGCCTGAGTCTGCCTGGTTCCTTATCAGGAGATCGTTCTCTGTGCCCTGCTTGCCGAACTTGCGGAAGAATTCAAGGTCGCCGAACATGCCGACAGTGAGATGCATCTTGTTAGACAGGAAAGAAAGCTTAAGAAATTAACAAATTATGTAAAGGCGGTGCCGAACGATTGCAAAGAAGCGTCTGAAAGGGCAGTTTATTTAGGCGCACTAATCGGACTCAGGCGCAAACTTCCGGAAAACGTATACGTCCTTGTTCAGGAACTTGAAACCGGAATGTTGTATGGAAGCATCGTTAAGATAGGGTACAAGAAGAAAAGGGACAGGAGCGTAGAAGTGAGTCCAAGAGTAGAGAGGTGTGAGCTGATTGAGACTTATTACGAGCCCGCAGATATGGCACATCGCTTGGCTGCGGAAAAAAATGAAGATTCCAGATACAAAAAAATTCCGCTGCTCTGCGACGAAGCTGTTGCGCTGCAGATCTGCTACAGGCTTCCAGCGCTCGAGATCGAGAAGGGGCGCCGCTGGGTTGTAATGACAGATCATGGTTTTCTTGACATGTATGCCCCTCACGCGGCAGAGGAAGTGCTGGATGAAAATTCGCCGGGAAAAATAATATTCAAGTTCGAGGAGTAAGACGTTCAAAATGTCTTCTCCCTCCTTTTAAAACATTTCTCTTTTACTTATCTCCATGACCGACTTCCACGAAAACATTACAGAACTGATCACGAGAATGCGAGCCAGCGGCAAGAAGAAATTCGTGATACAGATGCCGGAAGGGCTCAAGACAAAAGCCCTCGATATTATAGCAGCACTTGAAAGGGAAGGATTCGAGATCATCTATGCCGCCAACCCCACATACGGCGCGTGCGACCTTGCCCTGGAAGAGGCGCGGCTCGCGAAGGCTGACGCGCTTGTCCATATCGGGCACAGCAAATTCTATGTTGGTATAAAATCTGATATCCCCGTGATATACTTCCCGTGGAAGATGCACGTCAATTTTGAGGACATAGACATTTCGGCCATAAAGGAAGATGTACTCGGCATTGTGACTACGATACAGCACACCGACGTGCTTAATGATGCGAAAAAATTCCTGGAGTCAAAAGGAAAAACAGCTGTCATAGGCGGGCAGATACTAGGGTGCTGGTCAATATCTGCGGAGAAAATAGAAGAAAGTGTTGATGCGTTCGTTTTCATAGGCTCGGGACATTTTCATCCTCTTGCATTGAAAGATACGAAAAAGCCTATCTATGTAATGGATGTGGAAAGAAAGGCAACAGAAAAATTGGACACAGAAAAATTCGAGAAAAAGAGATGGGCAAACATCTACAAGGCGCGGGACGCGAAGAGCTTTGCCATCCTGGTATCCACAAAGGAAGGACAAAAGGAGCTGCTCGGCCTCGCGGAAGTGATAAAGAAAAAAATAGAAACAGCGCAAAAGACGACAGTAATCATCATGATGAATGAACTAACCGAGCAGAAGCTCCTCGGAATAAAGGCAGACGCGTTCATAAACACGGCATGCCCCCGCCTGCTAGACGACACATGGAGCAGGCCGATAATCAACGCGATGGATGTTGAAGAAGTCTTGAAAAGTGAGTAACATATGACTCCAGAAGAACTGCTAAAAATACACGAAGAACTTAGAGAGTCAGCAAATGGCGATGCGCTCGAGAAGAGATGGGGCATTTATGATAATTTTCCTGTATTGTTGTATGGAGAAGAGTTTCCTTTGTACAAAACACTTTTTGACGCCTTTCTTAATTCGCCTCGTCAAGATGGATTACACGATAAGTGGATTATTGACACCAGGCAAGCAAGACTGGCGATGATTCTCGAATATTTATCAAGGAACCAGATAATTTCATCTCCACATTTTTACTATGATCCTGGTACGGCTTCAGTAGTATTTCATCAGACCGGTGAAACACATGCATTCAGAAGAGCCGAATATCACTTGGGCGGAAAACCAAGTTCTCTTTGGTTGAGTTTTCACCCATATAATCCAAAAAAGATGGAGGGTGTGCATGGCAGGGTGGGGCTTGCAAGTGGAATTGCCGACTTTGTTCAATACGTGGCCAAGAATGATATTGCGGCCAGGTTCTTAAGGTTCGAGGGAATAGATGTGCTATAAAGATTTATTGAAACGTACCTGTTGCTCGAGTTCCTTTACGTAATTAAGCGCTTCGTCTATTTTCTGCGACATCAGTGATATATGAATCCCATAATGCTTTCTTTTTGTGCTGATAAATCCCCGTCTAATGAGGTTTTCTAGCGCAGCTTTGCTTGCTTTATCGCCATACTTATTGTCCGGCGGGATTCGCCTTACCATATTTTCAAAAGTTGTCTGATGCTTGCCGATTCTATTGCTTAGCAGCCAGTCGATTATAAATATCTCCGCTTTCATTCTCGCTAAGTCTTTCTGCGAAAAATTTTGCATGATTTATAATTAAAAAGTTATCTTTAAATACTTGCGGATTTATATAGAAACAGGCGAAAACCATGGGACTTGTGCATATATTCGGCAATAAACCTCTGCCTCTTGTATTAGATTTCTTCAGGATTCACCAGTTTTGGGATTATTCACTGAAAGATGTACAAAAAGCTACAGGAGTCAGCCACAGAACCCTTCAAAGCACTATAAAACAGCTCGCGAAGAACGGATTTGTTAAATATACAAGATCAGAAGGCAAGGCAAAAATGTACATGTTTAACACTGGTTCGCCTGTTGCTGGAGAACTGCATAATTTTGCAAGGCGAATAGATGCCGAATTTCTGAAATCCCAAGGCAAATTGGAAGTGAGCGACAGGGAAGCTGAAAAAATGGAGAAGAACCTGAAAAGGGTGTGGTCTACATAGGAGCCAAGGTCGTTCTAGACCGAATAAACCCTTAAAAACCCTTTGATGCAAGAAAGAGAAAGATAGAATCTTTTTTATTATACAAAAAGGAAAAAGATTCATCAAAAAGGTGCTAAAATGAAACTGGAAGTCATCGAGAACGAGGATGAGAAGCTGAAGATCAGGATACCTGACATGACTCTCATCAATCTCGTGAATGAGAACGTCTGGCAGCAGAAGGGCATAGACGTGTCGGCATACGCGCCCGAGCATCCCTACCTCAGCCAGCCGGTGCTGCTCGTGAAGGCGAAGAACCCGAAGAAAGCGGTGCTGGACGCCATCGGCCAGATCCATGACGACGTGAAAGACCTGAAGAAGCAGTTCAATGCGCAGGTAAAATAAGGCTATTCAGCGCTTTCTATATGCTTCCTTCCTCACTTCGGTCAAGTCCTTTGGCAGCAATTTTTCTCCACCATTCGGATAATAAATAGCCGCAAATTCTCTGTTTTGTTTCAGGTATTTTAAAAGTTCTCTTATAGTGGTTGCATAATAATAGCCCCCGAAATGAGTTTTTATCAAATTTTTAAGCGCTGACTTTCTTTCATGGTATGATGCTTCTACCGCAGAGCGCCTGTGACCATTGCCTGACGGGTATTTTCCACTGGTAGTCGCCTTTTCCGGCGGCGCGGGATCATGCTCTTTTGCCGGTGCAACAATTGTGTCCTGTTTTTTGGTGTCGTCAAAAATAAGCTTAATGCCATATTTTTCAAGGGCCGCAGCGAGATCTTCTTTCGGCTCTTTTGAATAATGGCTAAAGACATGAGGCTTTTGACGGAGAGCTTGCAGCAGGTTTTGGTATTGAATTTCTGAAGGAGGGAGATAATTACCTGATAGTTCGCGTGTACCGAAAACTCCTAGAACTATATCCCTGTACAGATCCTCATTGTGGCCGTTATCCGCGGGCGGCGCAGAAATGACGCGCGAGGTTTTATGAAATTGCCGCTTCCTTAGTTTTTTAGGCTCTCTGTTCCTGACATGTGAATAAGATTTTTTGCCTGCATTCGCTGGTTTAGGCGTGCTTACCGCTGAAAGAGGGCGCGTTACTTGTTCCTCAAAATCCAATGAAGGTACAAATCCAGCTGTTAGCGGATCTTTTTTAACAAAGTTCTGAACTGCAGAAATTTCAGGAACATTTTCAGTCAGGCCGCTTACGTCGCTTTTTTTGCCAGCCGGCTGAGTAGATATATTGATGTCAAATTTTTGGGTTCTCCCGTCTTTGCAAGTTTCATTCTTTTTTTCTGCCCATGCCTTGCGGCCTTTGTAGAAAGCGAGAGACTGGTCATCTATCGACTTGCCGCGTTCAAGCGGAGGCACTTCGTATTTTCTCATGTCCGCAATAAGCTTGGCAGAGGTCATTCCCAGATTTTGCGCTGCCTCTTCAATACTGAAAATCGGCATTTTTGATATATGTATCAAATCTTCTTAAGGCTCCGTGATCTTTTTTCAAGGAAGTCATCGTGAATCTGGCGCCTTATGAGGTATTTCCTAACGGTTTCATGCGCCATGCTGTAGTCGCTTTCTGCCAGTTTCGCGGATATTTGCCTCAGTGAATATTCCCCTGTAAGGAGCTTTTCCACTTCGGGGCGGAATGGCAGGCCTGTTCCATGTTTCGACTGGGGAATACTGATGCCTTCTCTGTAGGCTACATAGGATATCAAGTGGGCGCTCTCTCCTGTCAAGGCTGCAATCTTCCATTTAGGATGGCCCTGGCTGGCGTAGCTCTTGATCTGCTGGATAAGCTGTGGGTCTATCTCAGGCGCCGAATATGCAATTTCCATATGACCTGTTCAATTCCGAGACTTTATAAATAATTGCAGCCTTCATGTCTTAGAGCACTATGTTTAAGAAAGAAATCCGCATAATCGCGTGGGACGACTGCGCGTTCAGGTTTGGGCAGAAGTCGGTGAGGATAGTCGGAGCGGTCTTCCGCGGCGGGGAGTTTATAGACGGACTGCTGTCGGTCATGATAAAAAAAGACGGCAGCGATGCCACGGAAAGGATATCGTCGGCAGTGCTGAATTCAAGGCATTACGACCAGTTGTCATGGATAATGACGAACGGCATCTCATTCGGCGGGCTCAATATTATAGACATCGGCGCGATGCACAGGAGAACAGGGCTTCCCGTGATCGCTGTCATGAGGAAAATGCCGGGCATGAAACAATTTACCGGGGCATTGGGAAAGTTTTCAGATGCAAAGGAGCGCATCAGTGCTGTGAAGAAAGCGGGCGCCGTCACCAAATGCGGGGAGATATATTACCAGAAAGCCGGCGCGCCCAAGAAGGAATGCGAAGAGATATTAAAACTCACATGCACAAGGTCAAAGATACCGGAGCCGCTGCGGGTTGCGCATCTTATAGCAAGCGGCCTGAGCAGGCGGGCGGCCAAGAAAGACAAAAATGGCTCCGCTGGCTATGAATCCAGGGGACGCGCCTGACGGGCTGATGCTGCGATAATCAATACAAAAGCTTGCTATATCTTAGAAAATCATTACGTTCAAGCAACAAAATAACATAAAGACGGACTGATATCATGAAAAAATCCCACAAGGACGTGGTCGAGGTAGCAGGGGCATTCATCGTGGCTTTCCTGTTCTACCAGTTCCTCATCCTCGCGACAGGGTCGCAGCTTCCCATCGTATCCGTGGTATCGGACAGCATGTACCACAGATGGGGGTATGACCAGTGGTGGGAGAACTCGGGAAATTTCTACCAGAACATAGAAATATCGAAGCAGGAATTCCTCAAATTCCAGAACTTCAACGGGCTATCAAGGGGAGACCTGCTGCTTGTCGTGAAGCCAGCAGACCTGAAGGTCGGCGACATCGTGATATACCAGCGCAGCCCAAGGGACGTGATCATCGTGCATCGCGTGATAGAGGCCGACGGCGACAAAGTAATCACGAAAGGCGACAACAACCCGGGAGCTGACCAGCCCATAACAAGGGCAAACATGCAGGGCAAGGTCGTGTTTGCGGTGCCAGTGCTTGGCTATCCGAGATACTTATTGCATGTGATAGGGATTTAGACAGAAAATAATTTCAAGCAGTGCTTTTAACAAGTTTTTGTTCTTCTTGATGATTGTCGTTTTTTGGATTAAAGTCTTCTAATACAGGTTCATCTGTGGCTAGATTAAATATATACACTACTCCTGGCAGCAAAGAAGCATCCGGAGCGGCACTTTGCATCAGTTCGTGGATTTGATGTATCGAGTTCTCATTGTAAGTAGTTTCGAGAAATACAATCTTGCTTTTTGGCAGCATTTTTTTAATTGCTTCCTTGTCTTTTTTCCTGTATAAGATAATATCACTCCTATGAAAGACACGTAAATTGAGCGGCTTATTGTCATAGGCTAAAGCAAGACTACACGCATAGTGGTGTGCTTCGCTATCTAGTTCTATTACATTCGTAGCCGGGTATCTACGCCTGAAGACTAGAAATGGACGTTCAATTCTGGCTGCTAAATTAATGTAATGTCTCTTATCTTCAGGGATCTCGTAGCAAATACTATCACTCATTCACAACACTTTCCTCTTCATCTTCTTTACCTAGCTTCAAAAGACCTGATAATAAAACTAGTCCCGCTTCTCTGCGGGTCAGTGGGTGCTTTTCTTGGGGTCTTTCTTTAATCTCAAGTGATACATCTTTTATGAGTCCCTTGCCCAATAGATAATTGTAAGTGTTTCTTTTGTTGTGGTAAATAAAAGCCTCTGGTGTTGGATATTTCCGTACTTTTGTTCTTCTTGCAGCAAAATCTGCAAGTCCTCCTGTTTTGTCTGTTGATGTAATAAGAAATGACGCTTTAACGATGCCGCGCTGAACCAGGTGCCGGCCGAGGACGTATAATGCAAGGCCGCTTTCCCCGCTTTCCATCCAATCTTCAAAACCGCCGAAATAATCGACGTCGCCATTTATTTCTGCAAATTTTTCTATCTCTCTCCCAGGCGTTAGTATCATTCTATATTCATCAAATATTTTTAGATTGCCTTGATCGACACAGTCCTCTTTTCTCATTTTTTTCCATTGCTTGTAATTGTGCATCATTTGAGAAGCTTCATGTAAAGCTCCTACCCATGTATATGGACCTCTTTTGTACCATAAGGCATTTACTCCAGCAGCTTCCATTGGTTGTCTCAAAAATCTCGAATCTTCATATGCTCCATGATCAACCGGAACAACAAGCAAGCGTCCTTTGCCAATGGTTTTTGCTATATCCGTACTCATTGCATAGTTCTCTGCGTATGTGGGTCTTACATCTTCCATTAACCCATTATTTACATCTTCATTTATGTTTTGCATTGCAGCGTGCATTTTTATCACTCAAGTATTTTTATTGCATCTATTCTTTTATCGCCTTTACTGTCGTAACCGGAAACAACGCGTATGAATGCATCCTTAGAGTCATCATAAACCTCATTAAAGTGTTTTGTAAGCGCTATGATAGCTGCCTGCATGCCGCGTGTGCGTACGCCACCTAATAGTAGAATCTTCTTATGTTTGTTAAAAGGATTTAAGCACTTAACAATGACACCTACACGCGGGTCATTGTAGGAGTTTCCAGAAGATTTGACTATAATGTTTGTTTCACGGTCTATATCAAAACGAATAGGTAATAAATCATTCAATTTATCTATAGCAACATTTGTGCGCGCATTGCCTAGTAGAATCAGATTAGATTTCATATCAACTGTATCCGTATCTAGTTTATAATGTGGGAAAGAAACTTCTGTTATCAATCTCCCTAGAAGAACTGCGAAATCAAACAAGTAAGGGCCTTCTGTGGCCGGCGCGTCATATTTCCCATGCGAATAAGAATCTCCCAGAACTATTTCTGCATTGAGCTTCCCTTGCAGAATAAAAGGCTCGACAAATTTTATGACATTCGGATTGTCAAATGGATTCTCCTGGCGCGACTGATAAAAGTTGTCATTGAGTTTCGCAGAAATCACAGGCGACACAAGGCCATATATCTTCGCGGTCATGCCGTAGCGCGACTCATTGCGCTCCAGTTTGATAATTCCCGCGTCCTTCATCTTTCTCAAGTGATAGTATATCTTCTGCTCGTGATGGCCTAGTTTTTTTGCAAGGTCCATTGCGCATGCGGGCTTTTTGCCCAGCTCTGCTATCATTTTCATGGCCAGACCATTGCTGAATATAGACAAGTTCTCAGGCTCGACCAGCAGGCTGTCATATATCATTTGCGTGCTGCCGCCGTTCTCGACAAAAACAGATTTCATAACTCCACACCAGTTAGTTATATAGACAGCGCAATCTTTATAAATTATGATTTGATTCATAATTTTACGAAATATTTCATAGAAAGGCTTAAATACTACTGACACATTCTGGCGCAAACGTACATTTCTTTGAAAGTTTTTTGCAAAGTCCCTTTTATAGTTTGTTTCATAGCTCGTTGTTATTGGGTTTACAAGAGATGAGCACTATGCCGGTAGTACCAAAATGCTGCGGGAAGAGGATGCACGTGAGCCTCGAAACCTCGAGATTCATAGAGACATGGTGCGACGTCTGCGGCGATGTCGTCTATATCAAGAAAGACGAGATACGAGAGCCGCAACTGGTGGATGACTGATTCTGGCTGTTTTGATGGCGTGATGCAAGTACTTTACGGGCTTAATTATAGAGGGACGAATCCAGGTGCGATGACTGCGGGCTGATAATAAGGTGCATGCTTTAGGGAAAGGGAACTTCATGACGGCAATCAATAGTGGTATTAATAGATTACTTTTCAAAAGTATCGGATTAAAAAGGTGTTCTCATGGCTAAAAAGGCCAAGAAAATAAAAAAACAAATCAAAAAACGCGGCAGCGTGAAGAAAAGAGCGGTGAAGCAGATCAGGAAATTCTTCAGGAACGAGGAACCGAAAAAGCCGGTGGCTTTGATCGAGTTCTGCGACAAATGCGCGTCGATAATGGTTCCAGTGAAAAAAGGCAGCAACACTTACCTGAAGTGCAGGAGATGCGGCGCCGAGAAGAAAAAAGAAGTGAAGGCCCTGAAGATAACCGAATCGCAGAAGAAGACAAGTGGCGTGATCATACTTGAGAAGGACACGACGCCGCTGCCGATGGTCGAGATGAAATGCGAGAAATGCAACAACGCCCATGCCTATTTCTGGCTGCAACAGACGCGCTCGGCAGACGAGCCTCCGACGCAGTTCTTCCGCTGCACGAAATGCAAGTACACGTGGCGCGAGTACAAATAAGTCGAGAACCTAGGTTCTCATCCTTATCAACCTCCTCTCCTATGTGAAAAATATTACAAGGTCTTTACCAAACCCCAAAAGAATACGGACCTTGAAATAGACTCGAATCGCGCAAATGCTATTTCTGAAAGCTTAAGCTCGTCAAGTAGGTGTTAGTCAAACTGGATTACGAGCCCTATATATGATTTTTGATTATTGCCTGGAAGAAGCCAAGAAGCAAGAAGGAACTTGTAAGGAACAAAAACAACTTTTGGATGCCATGAGATTGTTACCTTTGGCAGAATTAACAGCGTATTCAAGGTTTCCATCTGGCTGTCTTGTTATTCTTAGACCAAAAACGAACTCCGCTTTATCTTGGCCATCATCAGCCATTATTTTTCCACCCCAAAACGTGAAACATCCAGTTAGAGTCGTCTTTTCGTTTCTTGTATTTAATCCTATAGCTGTCTTTTGTTACCAGCTTGCCCCAATCTTTTGAAATTGTTTTGGATTTCATAAGGAGTGTTTGGTGCCCTAACCTTAATAAAGTTTAGTACCTTCTTGGCGGCCTTCTTCCGCCGAAAGAGCGGCGCGGCCTTTCGTATCTTGGGGCAGCGATCCTTATTTTCGGAACGTCCTTCTCGACTATTTTTTCGACGTCATGAACTCTTATTATCCTGCGGAATGCCTCGTGGTCCTCGGCTGATAGCAGGGAGATGACTTTGCCTTCCTTCCCTATGCGGGCAGTGCGGCCGATGCGGTGCGTGTAGTTCTCGGCATCAGAAGGCAGGTCGTAGTTGAAAATATGAGAAACGTTCTTGATGTCAAGGCCCCGTGCGGCGACGTCGGTAGCGACTAGTATATGGGGCTTGCCGCGGTGGAAGCCCTCAAGGACATTCATGCGGGCATTCTGGGTAAGATCGCCGTGTATCGCCTTGGCTTCCATGCCGTTCTCCTCGAGCGTGCGCCCTACAAAGTCTGTCGCGCGCTTGGTGTTGCAGAAAACTATGGCAAGCGACGGCTTTTCCTTGCTGATGAGATGGACGAGCAACGAGAGCTTGTCGTTCCTGTTCGTGTTGCAGTAAAACTGCTTGAGCTTGCTGCTGGAAACAAAAGTCTGTGTAGTGACCTTCACGGGCGCATTCATGAATCTCCGCGCCAGAAATTCTATCTCCCTTGGCATTGTAGCGGAGAAGAGCATGGTCTGTTTTTTTGCGGGCAGCACTGACATGATCCTTCTTATGTCGTCGATGAAGCCCATGTCCAGCATCCTGTCGGCTTCATCCAGCACGAGGATCTTGACATTGTGCAGGCTGATAGTACCCCTGTTCATGTGGTCTAGAATGCGGCCGGGCGTTCCCACAACGATATCCGCATGCCTAAGGTGCGATATCTGCGGCTCGATAGATACGCCGCCGAACACCTCAACAATATCAGCCTTCATGTACTTCGAGAACTGCTTGAAATGGGCTGCTATCTGGTCCGCGAGCTCGCGCGTCGGCGTGATTATGAGTGCCTGGATGCCCTTGCCGTGCTCCAGCTTGTGCAGGATCGGCGCGCCGAATGCGAGCGTCTTCCCAGAGCCTGTCATGGACTGGCCGATAACATCCTTGCCGAGCATGGCAAGCGGGATGGATTTCTTCTGGATATCCGTGGGCTCGGTGAAGTTCATGTCCCTGAGCGCCTTCATGATCCTTTCGTCATTTATCAGTTCCTCGAATTTCATCAATTACATTTGAATGAAGGGTTTAAATGCGTCATTTTCAGGTGTTTTTCGACGAGAAAGCTAATCTAGGCTAATGATTCTTTTTTGCGGAGTTTGCGGCGAAAAAAATCGCAATCTACCAGAAAGACGGCCCTGGAAACCTCAGAAGACTTTACATGGACAGGATTTTATCCCCAAGGATATAGGGGTCCCGCACATTTACAAAAAAGAGAAGCGAAAGGCGTTCAGGCTGTATCAGGATGCACTGACCAAGAAAATAAAAAAACTGAAAGACCAGCGACGTTTAGGGATTTAAGCCTTTCTTTTCATGTTAGGGAAATGGATATTGATTTCTGCGAATGCGGCGGCATGATGGTGCCCGCCGGCAACAAAGCGAGGTGCAGGTCCTGCGGCAGGGAAGTAAACAAGAAGATAGAAGCAAAAGTCACGTCGCAGGCAGAGAAAAAAGAGATGCTAGTGTTCGAGAACAACGATCCTGACATGCCGACCATAGAAAAGGAATGCGAGAAGTGCGGCAACAACAGGGCGTTCTTCCAGGTCATCCAGACGCGGTCGAGCGACGAGCCGCCAACGAGATTCTTCAGATGCACGAAGTGCAGGCACACGTGGCGCGAGTACCAGTAGCAAATCCCTTCTTTGTAAAGAAGGTCTTTGCATTTCCCAAGAAACATATGGCTTCGCAATATTAAAATGAAAAGAAAGTTCTTTTACCGTTGTCAAATTTCTGCAATTAAATACCGCCTCAAACAAAATAATACCATGCGCGCCAAAGCCGTTTCACTGATTGTCCTGGCCGTAGTTGTCATTGTATATTCTATTTACATATCGCTTCCTGCCGGGCAAGCGGCGGCGCAGCGAACAGAGACGATAGTGACAAAGGTCATTGACGGCGACACGCTTGTCATAGAAGGCGGGCAAAGGGTGCGATTGCTGAATATCGACACAAGAGAAAGAGGGGAGAACTGCTACACAGAGGCAAAGAAGAGACTTGAGGAACTCACGCTGCTGAAGAACGTGACGCTGGAGCGCGACAAGGAAGACAAGGACAGGTACGACAGGCTGTTAAGGCACATCTATGTCGGCAACATCTCTGCCAACCTGCAGCTGGCCAAAGAAGGGCTTGCTGTGGCCTATATTTATGAGCCTAATGTGAAATACAGGGAAGCGTTTGCTGCTGCCGAGCAGGAAGGGAAAGCAGCTAAGGGATGCGTCTGGATGAAATTGCCCTAGCGTCTCGAAAAATAATATCTTTTTTTCCTTGTCGTGGTAAAAGGCAATTGGAGACCGGCCTCAAAATACACGGAACCAACGGGCCGATCCCCATAAGGAGTCATGAAGAAACCGAAAGCGAAATAATAAAGAACGTTGGAACCAGCGAAATATTTTATGTCGAACCGCAAATTTGGTTGAAAATAAATGCGGGATTTTGTACGTCGCAAAAGCCTTGAAACTGGAATTCGTCCAAGGCAACTCATTCCGGGTGCCGCCGAATTCCTACAAATCAAACGCATAAATACTTTTTCCGACAACTAAATTCGATTGATTTTTGCATGTTTGAGAAAATTGCCAACTAGAGGCGAGAGCATGGATGAAAAATACGATTACCAGATAATCAAGCCGGAAGAAAAGGACGAGCTGCTGAAAGCAAGCGCACAGAAACTGATCTTCGACAGGAAGGCAAACATACACGGGATATGCATCGAGCTGCTCACGGACGACAAGGATTTCAAGGAGATGTGGGAGGACAATTTCTACTACATGGGCGAGGAGATAAGGCCGCACGGCAGGATTGTTGCCCTAAAGGACGAAAAAAACCCCGCGGTCAGGGTGCTTTACGAGCCGGCCTCGAAGACGTGCTTCCTGCTGAATGCGGATTACTATGGCTGGGTCAAGAGCTTTGCCCTTGGTGTGGCTGCGGATTTCCTCGAGGAATACGTTTCCATACACTCGCGCTTCTCGGTGCACGGGTCGTGTATAGATTTTTCTGGAAGAGGGATAGCCCTCATAGCGACATCAGGAACCGGAAAGACTACTCATAGTTTCGGGCTCCTGCTTCTTGACAGAGCAAAACTCATCTCTGATGACTGGTTCTTCGTGAAGTTGTCAGGAGACGATGTTATAGCGTACTCATCCGAAAGGAATAGCTACATAACAGACGACATCGGAAAGTTCTGGAAGGTATTCCAGCCTCTCGTGGACAAGACCAAGCTTGACAAGCGGGGCCGCGGCGTGGCCAATGTCGAGGACGTAGTAGGCGGGTTCAAGAAGCGCAGGCTTACGGTAGTGAAGAAAATAATAATACTCAAAAGGGACGCAGACGACCATAAAATAATAAGAAAAATGCAGCCCGAAGAAGCTGTTGAATATCTCGCTTCCGTGAACCTTTGCAACCCATACCAGATGGTCAAAGACGAGAGAAAGCTGAGGCTCAGGAAGGAGTTCTTCCTCCAGATGTTCAGGAACACGGAAGTATACCTGCTGAACACGTTCAAGCCGGTAGAGGAAACCCACAAGGAAGTCAGGAAGCTTGTCGAGGGAATTTAGATTTATAAGTCCTGTTTTTCAAGATTTATCATGCAAAGGAAAAGCCGTTATATTCCATTAACACAGCAGCCATTCTGCTGCATGCCAACCTGCATACAAATGGTGCTTCTCAGAAGAAAATTGCAGTTGCTGCCGCAGGAAGAAATCGGTTACGACCTTGGATTGCGGCAGGGGACGAGGGTGCCAAAATACCGCAAGGTCAGGCTAAAGAGGCTCATCAATGCAATGGAAAAACATCCTACAGGCGGCTTTCATCTGATAACATCAGTGAAGAAGCGCTAAGAAAAAAACAGCGACCTCGCTTTCGAGAGAGAGCGGCATGAGTCGCATATTGGCTGGTCCTTGTTCTTGTGGGTAAGGTCGTTCAGCTCTATGCTGCACATCATGCACTTGCTTGGCCCTTTGTCGTTCTCCATAAAACCTCATATTTGAAAGGGGATTTAAACACCTCAATACAAATTTATCCATGGGAAGCTACGACAGAGAAATCCTGCTGGCGGGAATCGGCATCGTCCTTATTTTTACCTTTGCTTTCGGAAGCAGCATATTCAGCGGAATGATACATCACATCATCGGCGACCTGACAAGCGAGCTCGGAATTCATTTGTATATCGTGGGATGGGCGCTGGTTTTGTACGGGCTATACAGGGTTTTGAGAAAGCAGAAGGAAAACAGCAGTAAAAAACAATAGTAAGCTACCCGTCATATTCCTTCTTTCTTTGCCTCATGCATGTGATATACGGTTACAGCAGCCCCCAGGAAAAGCATCCCGAGTATGCCGAATGCCGTCCATCTCGTCGTGCCGTATTTCGTGATCACTCCGAGTATGAAGAATATGAAGGCAATCGCAGTGAAGACTAAAGAAAGCCTGTAGAGATTGCCCTTTACAACATGGGTGCGCCTGCTTGTGCGCGCCCTTTTCCTCTTTGCTGGCATTGTATAATAAAGTTGTTCTGGGCGCTATTTAAAATTTGGGAGCGATGTAATTCTTGCGTAATTGAGCCAGTCAGTGAGTTATCCAAAGATGCCTGAGTTTTATATCTTATCATCACCTAATTATTCTCAGGAATGATAACATGAAAAACAGCATGGAACGCAAGGGAATAAAGATAGAGTGGCTGAACCACCATGCTTCGTTTCTCATCACTACCAAGGGAAGAAGGATTTACATAGACCCCTGGGAGATCAAGGCGGAGGAACCTGCTGACATCATACTGATCACGCATTCGCACCACGACCATTTCAGCCCCGACGATATAAGGAAGATAAAAACCAACCAGACGGTCGTCATCGCGCCGATAGAATGCAAGGAGCACGTCCCGGGCACGTTCAAGAGGGCCGAGCCGGGAACGAGGATAAACGAGGACGGGATAATCATTGAGGCCGTGCCTGCCTATAATATCCGCAGATTCAAGGCTCCGGGAGAGCCGTTCCATCCAAAGGAGCGGAAGTGGAACGGCTATATCATTGACATAGACGGCGTCCAGATATACCACGCGGGCGACACGGATTTCATAGACGAGATTGCGGGCATCAAGGGCATAGAGATCGCGCTCGTCCCGTGCGGCGGCACATATACCATGGACGGCGAGGAGGCGGCAGAGGCGTGCAACGCGTTCATGCCACAAATCGCAGTGCCGATGCACTGGGGAAAGATAGTCGGGAACAGGAAGGACGCTGACAAGTTCGCGGAAAACTTCAGGGGCGAGACGAAGATACTTGAATGATTCCTATTCGGAAGCTGATTGATGATGCGTCACTTGATCGGTGTTTAGAAGCCGATGGGTTTTAACCTTTCGTATTGATAGAGGCTTTATGGTAATGGCTGGTATTTTCAGTGACACATTTTGGTACCGACTCATCAAGGAATTCGATTCTGTAGGTGACATAAGGTCGCCTCGATCAATAGCAGTTATTGGTCATTTGATGACTGAAATTGCACTCAATGATGTTATAGATCGATATGCAGAGTTGCTTCCAAAAAGGCTAATAAACCAAGGATTTGACAAGAAGGTCATTGCCCTGTGTAAGAAAGAAATCATCTATGAGGACACACGGTCAAATCTCATTACAATAGACCGGCTTCGTAATGCGTATGCGCATATCCGAAATCCTGAGGATCTCGATCCTAGGCAAGAAACGATAGAAGGTCTATTGAAACAAATATCTCAACGACGTCCCAAAAAGGACAACAGCTCATTACCGTTAAGCCATAGAATTCAGAATGCTATTCTCGATGTGTTGCTAGATCATCTGCAGGAAGACGTCGCTGAGTTTGAGGACGTGCAACGGCTTGTGAGGGAAAATACCCTCGGTCTCGACGGTCTACAAAAGGATATCAATTTACATAAGCCATAAACATATTTTGAATGACAGAAACAAAAAGAAGGGTTTAATAAATTCTTTACATTATTTCTTAGATGATCTCCAACCCACTGACAAGCAGGCAACTGGCAAGAGAGCTCCTTCTTGAATTGTGCCCGGCTTATATTCAGGAAATGCCGCCTAGCAGACAGGAGGATATTAGTAAATATTTTGTACGCTTCAATACCGAAGAAACATTAACAAGGATTAGAGATCAGCACAACAGATTTCGTGAAGGAACCCGAAATAATCCAGAGATAAAAAGACCTGTTTTTGATGACACTGCGCGTTACAGAATGGAAGCTGTTGATTACATATTCAAGACGACGGGAATAGAAATACCTTTCTCGCTTGAACTGCCCTCTCTTATGTACGAGAATATTGCAGATACACTTGGCATCTAGGCCAGACTAGCTGATTTTGTTTCTAGTATTTCCACGTCTTCCGGCCCATTGATTTTATAGCGGCGGCCGCGCCATACAACCGTGTTTCTCCTGAAGGCAACTACTACATTGTAAGCCGAGATAAAGAGGGCAGACACGCCGGCAATCGCGTATTTTAGCTGGTTTCCTGTTACATGGATGTTCTTGCCGTAGCCGCGGAAGGCTATGTATTCTTTCAGGACATAAAGGGGAACCAGGGAGAGCATGAGCGCTGCGGGCAGATATATCCCGAGCGCAAGGGAAACAATACCCAGAAGCATGAGGAAGCACCTGCCGGGCATCAAAAAGAAGCCCAGCTTATGCAGACCCGGGATGCAAGATTTCATTATTATCGTCTGCCTGTTTGAAAATTCAAGAAAATCCTTGAATCTGAAGCTGTCGGCGTTGTAAAGGACGCACTGCGGCGCATGGCTTATCCTCATTCCGGCTTCCTTGATTTTTGTAGTCAATGAGAGGTCGTCGCTAATGGCGTGCTTCCATGTGTCAGCTACGCGAAGCCGGTCAAAGTCTTTTCTCCGGATAGCAAATGACGAGCCCATGACAAATTTCCATTTGCCGAAGATGAGATTTATGGCGGCGCTGTTCCATGAGGAGCGTATATATGATTTCCATGTCTTGCCGGGCAGGTAGAACCGGATGCCGCTGCTAACGTCAGCGATCTCAAGGCGCGAGGCCAGGCTTCTTAGCCAATTGTTTCTCACAAACCCGTCTGTGTCCGCAAAAACCAGCACTTCGTTCTTCGCATGCCCGATCCCGGACAAAAGAGCTGATATCTTTCCGCTGCATCTTGGGAGAGGCTTTGCAATGACAATTTTCATGTTCTTGCGGATAAGTTTCTTTATTATGTCATGAGCAGGGTCATCTTTCGAATCAAGGACAAATATATACTGAACTTTTTCCTTTGGATAGTTCTGGCTGATGATGCTGCGTATCTTCTTTTCCAGCCCTGGCTCAGGCCCTTTTGTCGGAGCTATGACAGAGACAGAGGGCTCGTAGCTGAAGTTTTCCTTTAGATCTCTGCTGTATTTTCTCTGAAAGGAAAACTCGGCAAAGGCAAAATAAATACCGGCCAGCAAAGCCAGCACCCCGAAGGCACTAAGAATAATGTATATTATTTCTAACATATGCTTTTTCCTTTTTCATGAATTTATGCTAGTTTTAATGGAACTTTTTCTAAAAGCTTCTTATGAACTTTCAAGAACTTCTTTTGCGTGGCCTTCGGGCTTCACCTTCCCGAATATCTTCGATATCACGCCCTTTTTGTCGATGATAAAGGTCATGCGGAAGATGCCCATGTATTTCCTGCCGTACATGCTCTTCTCGCCGTAGGCGCCGTATTTCCTGCATATGGAACCGTCTTTGTCAGCCAGGAGCGTGAAGGGCAGCTTATATTTTTCGCTGAATTTCTTGTGGGATTTCTCGTCATCCATGCTCATGCCGAGCACAACCATCTTTTTTTTGGCGTAGGCGCCTGAACTGTCCCTGAAGCTGCAGGCTTCCTTTGTGCAGCCGGGCGTATCGTCCCTTGGATAGAAATAGAGCACGACTTTCTTCCCCCTGAAATCCGAGAGCCTGACCTTGCTGCCGTCGCTATCTGCAGACTCAAATTCAGGGGCTCTGTCTCCGGCTTTTAGCATGGGATCACGATAAAAGTTGAATGCAAAAAATAAAAAGCCAGCGGGGGAATTCAGCTGCACTATTTTTATGAGAAATTGAAAATTCAGTCATCTTTAAGAGCCGGGCGACAAATTATGTGATTCAATGACAAAGCAAAAATACAAACTCAAGAAGGAACTGGGTCTTTTCCAGCTCACGCTATACGGGGTGGGAATAATACTGGGGGCCGGAATTTACGCGCTCATCGGCGAGGGCGCGGGAATCGCGGGAAATGCGCTCTGGCTGTCATTCGTAATCGCGGCGATAATCGCGGCTTTCACGGGGTTGAGCTATGCCGAGCTTTCCAGCAGGTACCCGAAGGAGGCTGCTGAATACAACTACACCAAGAAAGCGTTCAACAGGAAATCGCTGTCGTTCATGGTCGGGTGGATCATGATAATCGCGACCATTGTCTCAGCTTCGGTCGTGGCGCTCGGCTTTGCCAGCTATTTCTACGCGCTGTTCGGCGTTGACAAGCTCCTTATCGCGGCATTGCTCATAATATCACTCTCGTTCATAAACTACATAGGGATAAAGAACTCTGCCCGTTTCAATATGGTATCAACGCTGATCGAATCCGCCGGCCTTTTCATAGTCATCATAGCCGGGATTTTTTTCGCCTATTCCAGCGGGATCAACGTGAATTTTTTTGAGGTGCCTTCCGATATCGGGATTGCCGGGATACTCTCGGCGACGGCGCTGATATTCTTCGCTTACATCGGCTTCGAGGACGTCGCCAATGTCGCTGAAGAGACGAAGAACGCCAGGAAGGTCGTTCCCAAGGCCCTTGTGTTCTCGATTGCCATATCAACGATATTTTACATCCTTGTCGCGGTGCTTTCGATAAATACCATAGGATGGCAGGCGCTGTCGCAGTCGCACGCGCCGCTCAGCGACGTGGTAGGGTCCGTGATACCGAACTCCCAGTTCCTGTTCTCAATAATAGCCCTGTTCGCCACGGCAAACACGGTGCTGATACTGCTCATCGTGGCATCGAGGGTATTCTGCGGCATGGCGCGCGATCATTCGCTACCGTCGCGCCTGAGCGTGATAGGCCGCAGGGGAACGCCATATATCGCGATAATCTTCGTCATGTTCCTTTCGCTGCTCGCCTTCCTGGTGGGAAACATCAAGACCATTGCGCTGCTGACTGATGTCGGGATATTTGTCGTATATTTCTTCGTCAACGCGTCCCTGCTGGCTTTGCGCTACAAGTCGCCGGCAAAAACAGGATTCAGGGCGCCAGTAAATATAGGCAGGTTCCCTGTGCTGGCGTTTCTTGGCTGCCTGACGTCGATATTCATGCTGTTCTATTTCGACGCGCCGATAATCGCCATGGAAGCCGCCGTGATATTCATCGGCTTCCTGTTCTACGGGGTGTTCAAAAGGAAATCAGGCAAGAAAACCAGGCGAAACTAGTCTCAGCATGCTTTTATCCGCTGTTTCATTCAAAAAGAATTCAGTTATTAATCAAAAATACATGTGATATGGAAGAGGAGATTTGATTGGTCTTTTGCATAATCGGACTGGCAATATTCGGCGTGCTTGGCATATTCTCCACCAAGTACCGCAGGTATTTCAGGGAGTCCTTGCACTGCATGAAGAGGCAGGTCACCTTCAGGCCGTGCGACACCCAGTTTGACCATGAGATGAAGTCAAAGATAGCTGCCAGCGCGGGAAAGAAAAGCGAAAGGCTCGGGAGATTCATCTACAAGAGGTTCGCCCTCCTTTCGTGGATCATGATAATAATGCTGGTTGCCAGCATCGCTCTCATCGGCTTGGGCGTTTATAATTACTTTGCTTTCGGGAACTGCAACGGCCCTAATTCCAGCGACTTTTGCATATTCGGCGTCCTTGGCGGGAACCCTGAAGAAAGGATTGCCAGCCTGAAAACAATAGACACCAGGAATGGCATCGAGGCAGGCAGTCCAAACGCGCCCGTGAAAATAATAGAAGTAGGATGCTTTTCCTGCCCATATACGAAGAGCGCGGAATCACTACGACTGCAAATACTCGAGAAATACGGGGGCAACGTCAGCTTCGTTTTCAAGGATATGCCGCTGCCCTCGCATAACCTCAGCCGCGAGCTGGCAGAAGCTGCAAAGTGCGCCAATGAACAGAATGCCTACTGGGAATACCATGACAAGCTATTCGAGCAGCAGGAAAATATGACAGAACAGAAGATGAAAGATATAGCAGCAGGCATTGGAATGAATGCAAGCCAGTTCAATTCATGCCTGGATTCGCGCAAATACGCAGCCGAGGTTGAGCAGGATTACCAGGATGGCGTTGCTGCGGGCATATTCGCGACACCTACGTATTTCGTGAATGGCAAGTCTGTCATAGGATTAAGAGCGTTTGCGGAACTAGAAAAGATAGTTGCCGGAGAGATAACTGGACAGTGCCCGGATGCATGAAAGAGGTTTGATAGAGTTCAGATGCTTGTTTCAAAGCACGAAGTTGGCGGGAACGAGGACCAAAATTTGCTGAAGGACGCTGACAGCATAAGCTTTTTTGAAAACCAGGTTGGACATTTCCTGAGTAAACAGACAGCCGAGACAGGAAAAGAAAAATTAAACAAAGATAGGCGATTAGCATGAACGTAGAAAAACTGAGGCAGGATTTTCCCATCCTGAAAAAGCATGTGTACCTGGACAGCGCGTGCATGTCGCTGAAGCCGGTACAGGTAGTTGAGGCGATGAACCGCTACTTCCTGGAATTCCCTTCGTGCGGCGAACGAAGCAGCCACAAGCTGGGGAAGATGGTGACAGAAGAAACTGAAACGGCCAGGAAAAAAATAGCGAAATTCATAAACGCAAAAGACGACGAGATCATATTCACAAAAAATACCACGGAAGGACTGAACCTTGCCGCGAATTCACTCGACCTGCGCAAAGAAGACATTGTCATAACGAGCGACAAAGAGCACAACTCGAACTTCTTGCCATGGAGACAATTTAATCACAAAATAATTGCAACCCGGAAAGGCATGCTCGACTTGGAAGATTTTGAAAGCAAGATGAACAAGAACGTGAAGGCTGTGGCAATACAGCAGGCGTCGAACATAGACGGCATGACGTTCCCGATAAAAGAGATATCAAAAATCTGCCATGATAACGGGTCCTTGATTGTAGTTGATGGCGCACAGAGCGTGCCGCACAAGGAGACGGACGTCAGAAAACTTGGATGCGACATGCTCGCGTTCTCGGGGCACAAGATGCTCGGGCCGAGCATAGGATGCGTCTATATACGAAAGGGGCTGCAGGAGAAGATGAAGCCTTTCATGGTCGGCGGCGGAACAGTTGCTAATGTGATTGACGGCAAGCCACATTTCCTGAAACCGCCTCATATGTTCGAAGCCGGGCTCCAGGATTATGCGGGAATCATTGGGCTCGGCGCAGCCGCGGATTATCTCGACAAGACAGGGCTGAAAAACATAGAGAAGCATGAGACCATGCTCAACGAGATCATGACAGAGGGAATAGAAGGGATAAAAAACGTCTCCGTTCTGGGCGGATCAGTAGGAGAACGTGGCGGGATACTTTCCATCAGCATAAATGGAATGAAATCGACAGAAGCTGCCATCATGCTCGATTCCCACGGAGTGCTGGTAAGAGGCGGGCATCATTGCTGCCACAACTGGTTCAATACGCACGGCATAGACGGATCTTTAAGGGCTTCCTTGTACCTCTACAATGATGAGAGCGATGCAGAAGCATTTGTCAAAGCCGTGAAAAAAGTCGCTGCAATGGCATAGATGCATAATATGCAAAAAAGAAAATAGACAAAACTCATGCAAATGTTTTGTTCTCGTTATGCTGTCGCGGTGCTTTATTTGTCTCTCTTTGCTACTGCTGCTTTTCTTGCCTTTTTCCTAGCTGCCATTTTTCAACAACTCCATTGATTTTATAGTAAAGACATGATTTTGCCCCATATTTAAGTTTTGTTGTACTCCTGTGGCTGCTGGCCTCATATTTAAGATTTTCTTCCAAAGATAAGTGATGAAGCAAAAAGAAATGAAGCAGCTTCTCTCGCAAACGGAAAGATGTGAGGTGTTTGCAAGATGAAACATATTTCTGCAAAGCCACTCTACATGACTGATTCTTACCTGAGGAAATTCGAGGCTGTTGTCGAGGAAGCCGATGGAAGGAACGTGGCGCTGAGCGAGACCGCATTCTATCCGAGCGGTGGCGGGCAGCCTACTGATTTCGGGACAATCGAAGCGGAAAACGGCATCTATAACATTGTCAAGGCCTTCAAGAAAGACGGCAAAGTATGGCACGAAGCCCATGCTGAGGGCTTGCAGACCGGCGACAAAGTAAAGTGCGAGATCGACTGGGACAGGAGATACAAGCTGATGAGGATGCACACGGCCGCGCACATCATTTTCACGATATTGTACAACAAGACAGGCGCCCTGGCTACCGGCAACCAGCTTGACGTGGACCAGTCAAGGCTGGACCTGACACTGGAAAGTTTCGACAGGGAAACCATACAGGCATACATAGACGAGACAAACGAGATCATCCGGCGGGGAATAGATGTCAAAGTTTATTTTCTCCAAAGGGACGAAGCCCTGAAGATACCGGGCGCCGTGAAGCTTGCAAACGTCATGCCGCCGGAAGTGGAAGAACTGAGGATAGTGGAGATACCGGGAGTCGACCTGCAGGCAGACGGTGGCACGCACGTCAGGAACACGAAAGAGATAGGAAAGATAATACTTCTCAAGACAGAAAACAAGGGCAAGAGCAACAGAAGGATATATTATGCCCTTGAGCAGTAATGGCTTTTAATTCTTAAACACAATATATTTTTATGACAAAACGCGCTGACATGGCTTTAGCAAGAAGCCTAAGGCAACGTGCAGTAGGAACATTAGGGGCTCGTTATGAATCATCTGTAGAACAGTTTTATCATCCGACAAAGCCACTCCCAGAAATTTATGATGATGCAAAAGACATATATTACAGGCTGCTTGTCGAAATTGATGCGCTTCAAGAACTCAGCCCGTCATCACATCTTATTCCAGAGTTACGCAAGGCTGCCGGATTTATGGAGGCACGTTACCACCTCCGAGAACGAGATGTTGCAGAGAATTTTGTTTTTGGAGACTATCAGGCAACAAAGAGCCTGAGGAAAGTGCTGAATCAAGCATGGGGCAAAAGCCAACAAGGCGCACCATGCTAATCAAATGCGCTGTTGATCGGCGGTATTTATATTTTTATCAAAACAATAAAGAATATGTATTATCTCATAGCGATAAGCAGTTCCGCTATAGATCAGAGAGGTCCCAGACTCCCGCGCGAAGTTGAAGAATTTTTTCGGGATGTGACATATTCCGGGCATGTTACGGGACTTCATGACAGGCTTGCACATGGCGGGAACGAAGCGAGATACATAGCTGAACATCGCGGACTCCCGCTTACTGATATGGACTTGACGCATATTGCTGAAATCGCGCGCAGCAACGGCTCGCAGATTGAAATATACCAGCTTGAGCCGCTGGATGTCATGAAAAGAAAGCCGTCAAAATAACCGCTTCTGTTAAAATACTTTTTGACTGCGTATATTTCTTTTGCTTATCGTGTTGGCAAATGAGGCAGAAAAAAATGAGATGCATTATAAAATAAAACATCTCAATTCAAAACATAAATTCAAGAGGTATTTTGAAAATGAAGCATGAAAAAATGAATCAGCTTCTTTCGCAAACGGGAAGCTTTGAGGTGTTTGCAAAATGAAGCACACAAAAATGAATCAGCTTCTTTCGCAAACGGGAAGCTTTGAGGTGTTTGCAAAATGAAAATTGCTATCGTTACCATTATTGTTGTGCTGATACTGGCGGCTTTTGGTGCTGGCGCTTATCTTGCTCCCATGCTCAACCCGGAAATCTTCCCCGCCGTTGCTGAGGCAGGAGAACTCCCGACAGCAGGACTTGTGACCGTGAACGTCAGCATAGAAGGGACATCAGTCTCGCTGACGCACGAATGCAGGACGATAGAATTCGACGTCACGGAAGACCAGGCATTTGCGATTGCGCATGGCATAGACGGCACCGTCACCGCCAGGCCTCTCACGCAGGACATATTCAGGGATGTGCTGGAGAATTTCGGCATCGCGGCGGCGCAGATAAAGATCGACAGGTTTGAAAATGACATTTACAAGGCACGCATGTTCCTTGTTCAGGGCAACAAAACGCTGGAAATTGACCTGAGGCCGAGCGATGCAATAGCGCTTGCCACGCGCATGGGCAAGACACTTTATGTCGATGAGGGCGTGATGAATAGCAAGTCCGCGAAGACGTGCTAGCAACAAACTTTTTGGTATTAGAAACTTTTACAAAAGTTTCATCAAAAATGGCTTAATTGCAACTGGAAAGAAAAATAAAATAATACATGGTTAAGCGAAGCTTAACCTGTACAGGAGAATCTCTGATTCTCCTTGTATTTGAAATCAAGGTCTTGAAGATCCCCTGTTTCTTGGGGTTCACAAAGACCTTCTTTTCAAAGAAGGGATTTGTATGGCGAGACAAAAACAATCAAAATCAAATGCAAAGATCATTGCAGCCATTGCTTTAACTTTCGTGATCGGCGTAGCTGTTGGTGCATTTGTCCTACCCGTAAAATCAGGACTGGCGCCTGGTCCTGTGCAGCTCGGCAAAAAATCAAGCGTAGTGATGGGAATACCAGCGGTTGATACATTGAACAAGGGCGTCCTTGGCAAACTGACAACTGAAGTGGAGCCCGGGACAGGGCAGGTCCTTGTGAATGTCATCAACATTATAACGCTCGGCGACACGCAGCTCTCGGCGCAGAAGGCTGTCAGGGCTGCCGCGAATTACACAAGAGCGGACATGAATGGCTTTGATATCACTTTCAATATCGACGTCAATGCGAGCACTGTAGAAGGGCCTTCTGCAGGCGCCAGCATGGCCGTGTCGATAGTGTTCGGCGTGAGGAACGAGACGCCGCGCAGCGATGTCATGATTACTGGGATAATAGAAGAAAACGGCCAGATAGGGAAAGTCGGATCGATATTCGAGAAAGCCAAGGCAGCCAAAGGTGGCGGAGCGAATGTTTTTGTAGTGCCAAAGGGACAGTCCGTAGAAAGCCAGACTTCAAAGACGCAGCAGTGCAGGCAGATGGGCAACTCCCAATACTGCAGGATAATATACGAATCCAAGCCCGTCAATATCGGGGAAAAACTTAACATGACGGTGGCCGAGGCGGAGAATCTCGACGAGGCTGTGGAATATTTCAGGAAATGAAAACTAGGCCACGAGCCTAATGCAATCGATTTTGGTTTATAAGTTTATAATCATAAGTTGCATTATGAAGGACACAACACGCAAAAATTTGCCAGAGAAGATTGATTTATCTTTTCAGAGCGGAAATGTAAAACTAAAAGGAACACTTTTTTATCCTTCTCATAAACAATCTAAACACCCGGCAATTCTTTTTGTTCATGGCTGGACCAGTGAAAGAAAAAGAAGTTTCCAATATGCTAAAGCACTAGCTAATTTGGGCTATATTTGCCTCCTTTTTGATATGCGAGGTCATGGAACGAGCGAAGGAGATAAAAATGTTTTTACTCCTAAAGATTTCTTGGACGATGTTCTTGCTGCTTATGATTACCTTTCAAGCGTTGATGGCGTTGATACGAAAAACATAAGTGCTATAGGGTCAAGTTTTGGTGGCTATCTTGCTAATGTTCTTTCGGCAAAAAGAAAAGTTAGTAATTTGGCATTAAGGGTTCCGGCAGACTATCCGAATGAGGCATTTTATAAACTGAAAACGCTTTTTAGCGGCAAGAATCTAAAAGTTATGGCCTGGAGAAATAAGCCGAAACGGCCAAAAGAAACATACTCTATTGAAGCACTGCATAAGTTTGAAGGAAATATACTAATTATAGAGTCGGAAAAAGACGATACAGTCCCTCATCAGACTATTGATAATTATGCGAATGCAGCTAAGAATAAAGATAAACTCACTCATGTTATTATGAAAGGTGCTCCCCACAGCATGAAACAAGGCAAATTTAGGGATGAAGTTGAAAGAATTCTTATTGAATGGTTCAGAAAATGGCTGTAGCTTAAATCACATCCTAACTACAAACTCTTACAATCCGTTCTACACTAATCTGACTTCCCTTTGCATCAGTTCCTGCAGCCGCTCCGCGAGCTCGACCCTCTGGACTGCGAGCGACTGCACGAGCTTCTCCTTTTCACCCGCCTTGGCGGCGCGCCTATCCAGGAGCTGGGTTATCTCGGCTTTTTTCTCGTCTATCGAGAGCGCCATGTGACTCTTCTCCTTCTGCAGCGGCAGCAGCTCCTCGCCCTTTGCGTCCCTTATGCTGCTTGCCTTTTCCGACAAGCCCCTGTACTGCTGGCGGAGCGAGTCGAAGAAGTCTATGTTGCGCAAAAGATCGAGTATCTTTTCGTATTTTTCAGGGTCTTCTTTTTTAGCGGCGGGCTTGAGATTTTCAAGAATCGTACGGATCTCCAGGTCTTCGTCAGAGATGAAGGCATTTCCCGGGTTTGCTATGTAATCATTGAGAAGGCTGTGTTTTTTTGGGCTGTCGTGATGGAGCTTTTTCATGAGGCGGTCTATGCTGCCGAATTCGGTCCCGATGCGCTGCTTTATTATCGCTCTTTCGGATTCCAGATATGAAACAGCTTCCTTTGTCTCCGCTTCCATGGAAGATACCTTGTTTGATGCTTCTGAAAGCTTGCGCTCGTCGCTTTCAAGCGCTTCCTTGATGAACGGCACGGCTTTCTCTATCTCCTGCAGCTCGGCATCAATCCTCATGACCTGGACATGGACGCCTTTCGCAGAATCCGCAAGGGAAACGATGCTGTTTATCCTCTTCTGCTTGCTTGAGACGTAAAGCTTCCTGAAGTCCTCGAGGCGCTCGTCGATTACCTTGAGCTGGGACGCGATCCTGTTCATGTCCTCCTTGAACGCCTGGAAATGGCGGAACTCCTTGAAGCTGATGCCGCTTATTTCCTGGGTGCAGAGCTGGACGCCGGCGATGAATTCTTCATAGGACTCGGGCAGGGCAGAAAGCAGCTTTATCCCCTTCTCGCAGAAGCGGTCCTTCAGCACATTCACGTAATTGTCGTCAGCGCGCTTTATGGACAATTCTTCAAGGAAGGAAAAGAGCTTCTTCGCCTCTTTGTCAAGCGAAAGCTTTGCAGCCGCGAGCTTCTCCTTTTCGGAATTGTCGTCCAATCCGGAAACTGCCGAGGGCACGCTGTCCAGAGTGAGCTCAACAGCGTCTTTCGAGAACAAGGACTTGAATTTGCCCAGCATATCACAATTTTAAACGCAAAAGTATTTAGCGTGTTGCCGTCCTAATACATTCATGGCATGGTTAAAGACTTTCTTCTTGGTTGCGATGATTTCCATGGCTTTTGTTTCTGCAGCTTATGCAGCAGAGGTCGACAGGGCAGTAGCCGCCAAGATCGACAGCACAGGATCAGGAGAAAAAGTGCCTGTTGTGATACGATACAAGGAAGGCTACAACCCTGCCGCACAGAAAGCCGGGAAAGCGCTTTCATCTGCGGCTTCAATAATGCCGCTCGCTGCCGGATTCGAGACGCGCCGCGAATACAAGGAGATGAATGCTGTTTCCGGTCGCATCGACAAGGCAGCGCTCGATGCGCTGAAAAACGACCCGAACATAGCCTCGATCGGCTATGATTACCAGGTGAAGATAATGCTACAGGACATGCTGCCCCTGATAAATGCCAGCAGGACGCAGAACGCCACAGCAGGAGGAGCGCCAGTGAATGGCAACGGCGAAACCATATGCATAATAGACACGGGAATAAACTACACGCATTCCGACCTAGGAGGATGCAACGCAACAAGCGACATCAACAACGGGAGCTGCGCAAAGGTGATAGGAGGCTTCAATTACTGCCCTGACAACAACTGCAACACGACAAGCTCCAATCCGATGGACAATAATGGTCATGGGACGCATGTCGCGGGTATAGCAGCTGCCAACGGAACAATCAGAGGCGTAGCTCCGGGAGCGCGCATAGTCATGATCAAAGCCCTGAACAGCGCGGGCAGCGGGTCATTTACCGATGTCGAAGCAGGCATACGGTGGTGCACCAACAATGCTACAAGGCTGAACATCAGCGTGATATCCATGAGCCTGGGCACATCATCCCCGGACATCTATAATTCCTCATGCGACGGCAACAGCTCATACAGCAGCCTTGCGGATGCTGTGAATAATGCAACGCGGCACAACATATCGGTGCTTGCCGCGGCGGGAAACGATGGCAGCGCGACTTTGATAAGCTCACCGGGCTGCCTTGCCAACGTGACAGCGATAGCATCTTCAAACAAGACGGACAGCGTCTCGTCCTTCAGCAACAGGAACTCGCTTGTGCAGCTGATAGCCACCGGCAGCAGCATCAACTCAACAAGCATAGGCGGGTCATATACAACGCTATCAGGGACTTCCATGGCCACGCCGGCTGCGGCAGGGGCATTCGCGTTAGTGAGGGCATATGAAAGACAGGAAAGCGGCACGAACATGACGCCAGCCGCCATCAGGAATGCGCTCAATTCAACAGGCACGCTGATATCCGACTCCGGCAGCAACAGGAACTACTCAAGGATAAACATCCTTGCAGCCATCTCGTCGATAGACAGCACGCTGCCGGCCGCGAACGTGACATCGCCGGCCAATGCAACGTACAACAGCGCGAACATTACGCTGAACTTCACTATAAGCGACAACGTGGCCACCGGCAGCTGCTGGTACATCAACGCCACCGGCGCGAACGTCTCGCTGGCAAGCTGCGGCAACATAACATTCACAGGAATCGAGGGCAACAATAACATCAATGTTTTTGTGAATGACACCAACGGCAACACGAACAGTACCCAGCGGTTCTTTCGCATCGATACAACATTGCCTCAGGTCTCGATCCAGTCTCCGGGAAATACGACGTTCTCAACCAACAACGTGACCCTGAACTTCATCGCCAGCGACGCGGCGATAAGCTCATGCTTCTATTCCCTGAACGGGGCTGCAAACGTCTCGCTTCCGGCATGCGGAAACATAACCTTGATTGCAGCCAGCGGCGCAAATAATATCATAGCATATGCGAACGACACGGCAGGCAACCTGAACTCGAGCCAGGCGTACTTCACGGCAAACATAACCGTGCCCATAATCTCGGTCCAGTCGCCGTCAAACACCACTTACAACACCACGAACATCTCGCTCAGCTACACATTGGCGGGAAGCATAGACAGGTGCCGGTACCTCAATGCGACAGGCTCCACGGTCTTCCTCAACACGGCGAGCGGCGCGGCCTGCTCCAATATCACGTTCCTTTCCAGGGAGGGATACAATAACATAACAATCTTCGCGAACAACTCCCTGGGCAACTCGACATCCAGCCAGGTATTTTTTGTCTCTGATACAACAGCGCCGCAGATAACGTTTGTTTCTCCGACGCCAAACAACGAAGCCGTGAACACAACCGCCCTGACGATAAACGCCACGATCGATGACAACGTGAGCTATGCACGGGTCTTGTTCAACGGAACGACGCATAACCTTTCAATTTCCGGGTCTTCGTGGAGCGCCAGGCTGGAAAACCTGACAGACGGGAACTACAGCTTCAATGTGACTGCGAACGACACGGCCAACAACACGAACACGTCGGCGACGAGATGGGTGTTCATCAACACGACGCGGAACGTGACAAACTTCACGTCAAACCTGACCAGCGCGCTTTCGCAGAACAATGTCAGCTATTCCATACTGAATGACACCGGAATCGTCACGAACAACATCGTGGACGTCGTCAATAACTACACCATACGCTTCAACATAAGCGGAAGGTTCGCGGACATAGTCAATTTCACGTGGCTCAACGCGAACACCACAGCGGTGATAAACGTGACAGGCAACGTCTCGACCGCCAACATCACCGCGGCATTCAACAGCTCGGGAGGCGTGCTTGATTCCGTCATTTGGATAGACATGAACAATTTCACATCGAGCTTCACCCCAAGAGCTGTGTTCGGGACGAACGCCAGGATATTCTACTACATAAACGGCAGCAGGACCGAGCCGAACTATACGAGGATAACTGCGCAGTGCGACGCGAACAGGACAACGCTGCCGTGCTACGAGATAAACAGCACGAATTCGTTGGCTTACCTGTCAAATTTCTCGGGCGCAGCGGCAGGGAACGACACGCAGGCGCCAAATGCCACTATAAGCTCGCCTACCGCAACCATATACAGCAGCACCAACGTTACGCTCAACTATACGATAGCTGACAATGCCGCTGCGGACAAATGCTGGTACGTGCTCAACAGCGGCAGCAATACCTCGCTGGCAAGCTGCGGAAATATAACATTCACGGCTGCAGAAGGCACGAACAGGCTTTATCTTTATATCAACGACACCAGCGGGAACCAGAATTCCAGCAACATGAATTTCACGGTCACGCTGCCGCAGGCCAGTAGCGGTGGAGGAGGCGGGGGTGGCGGAGGCGCAGCTGCAGCGCCTGCAAACCCGAACAAGAAGAGCTACTTGTTCTCCGGGACAAGGACGATCAAGCTCAACGTAAGCTCCAACAGGACCGCGCTTGAGACGATCTACATAGAAACGGCCCGGTATATGTCCGCTTCCCTGTCGGTGGAGGCGCTCAACGCCACGAACACGACGCCTCCCGGAGTCTTCTACCAGGCGGTGTCCATCACGCCAAAGGACTTCACCCCGGCATTTGCCTCGGCAATCATTGTCTTCAGGGTGACGAAGGCATGGATAGCAGCCAATGAAGTCAATTACACGACAATCAAGCTTTACAGGCTTAATCAGACATGGACAGCTTTGGAAACACGGCTCACTAGAGACGACACGGACTCGTACCAGTATTCAGCAACGACTGTAAATTTCTCAACATTCGCCATCGCCGGCGAGCAGCAAACGAAGGAAGCGCAGCCGCAGGAGAACACCACGCAGAACAAGACGACTCCAAAGATATGCATACAGGTCATAACTCCAGCAACAAACGGCATGGACTGCGTCAATTACCCGACGCCATGCGACGTGCCGGAAGGCTGGACAGCGGTGAAAGAGTGCCCTGCGGAAAAACAGCCCGGTCAGAACCAAGGGCAGGACAATAGTCTCATGATAGCAGCGGCAGCGATAATTGTCGTCATAGTTGTGATAGGTGGAGGCCTGGCTGCCAGAAAATAGATCAGGAAAAGAGACTTTACAAAAAGATTCAGGAGAGCAGGAGCAGCTTCTGATTACATATATGTGTCTTCCCAGTCATCAAGCTCGCGATCGTTGATGGTTTTCTTTTTCTCGGGCTCTTTGTAGGAGCTTCGCGTGAAGATCCCGATTGCCAGCCCGGCGAACAGGCCAGCTATGTGCGCGACGTTGGCAATATTACTGGGGAAGAAGACGCCTGCAAAGTCCAGCAGGAACCAGAACGCGACAGCGATGAACATGGGCATGGGAACGCCGTACGTCCAGACGACCATCTTCGGGCGAAGGGCTGCCAGCACGCCGAGAACCCCGAAAATGGCGCCGCTTGCTCCAAGGCTGGATGCGTAGAAGAAGGACGATGCCGCAGAGGCGAGTAGGCCAGTGACAAAGAAGTAGAGCAGGAAGCGCCTGGTTCCCACTACCTTCTCGAGAATCGAGCCGAAAAGCCCCAGGGCGAAGAGGTTCGAGAGCAGGTGAGTCATGGAGCCGTGCAGGAAGACGGAAGTGAGAAGAGTCCACGGCGCCGATGCCACGCGGGAAGAGTCCAGGACGAATGCATCCGTGAAGCCGCCGACAGAGACCTGGACAACGAAGATCAAGACCATGGCTACGCAGAGCAGCAGGGCTGAAAAGTAGAATTTTCCTTCTTGCATGCCAGACTTTTGTGCAGCAAAGGTTTATAGTTCGCCAAGGAAACATTTAGGTATTAGTTTCCTTGTTTGCTATATGTGAAGCAAGTCATAATATGCCCATATTTTTTACTTTCTTCACAATGATTTTGATGCTTTCAAGCGTTACAAAGAGTGTAAATACACTGGAAACAGCAGGAAATTTCCGTGCGAAACACTGAAAAAATTTCCAAAACACGACGTTGCATTACGAAAATCTTTATATATTGCGAAGCATGGAATAGATTCGGGGCAGGATTTTCCGGCGGTCAGACGGGGACAAAAAAATGAGGCTTACCATTTCAAAGTGCGTCAACTGCAAGAAGAACCGCCTGGTGGACAGGGTTGACGAGAAATGGGTATGCTTCGCGTGCAAGCAGAAGGACCACATCAGCGCGATAAAGACGAAGCCGATCACCGCATTCACGCAACCGAACAACTGAATTTCTATTTCTTTTGGTAAAGATGGACAAGAGTAGCTGAAAGTAAATAGAGAAGTATCGCATTTACTGCAAAATTTATGTACGAATAATTTTCCGTTGTTTTGACGCTAATTCCTCCAGCAGTATCTTCTGCCGTGATGCAAGGATCGCCGCAAATGCTCTTCGTATAAAACGGCAGCGGGAATCCATGAGAAACGGAGGTTGTGTCTGTTGCCGTCGTGTTATACTGGTAAAGAACAGAAAACACTAGCAGGAAGATGAACAAGATAATTTTTGACGAAGCAGGCATCAACAGCTTTTTCCAGTCCATATAAATTCTTTATTTTTTCCGACTCTTAAAGAAAGAAGTTTTGTTAGGGCTAGTCATAAAATAGCTTCATCAGTATCGGGGTCAGGATCACGGTTCCTATCATCGCGAAGATTATTGAGGTGTAGAGAGACGCGGATATCAGGCCGAGGCCGAATACAATCTGTGCCAGCGCGATGTTCTCGTTGCCGCGCGGTATCAGGGAGATGCTTATCAGTTTGATGTCATGGAAGCCGAACCCGGCGAACTTGCCGACAATCGCCGAGCCGAAGACCTTGCCGAAGACAGCCGCTCCGAGTATGCTGAGTATCAGGAAGGCGTTCAGGTCGCTGAGCACGAGCAGCGTCCCTATCGACGCGTAGAAGAGCGGGATCAGGAAGGCATGGCCCAGCAGCTTGGCTTTCGGCTCGATCACGGAAGCCGTGAATTCCGTGTTTGCTACCGTCATTCCGGCCAGGAAAGCGCCTGCAGCCATGCTCAGCCTGAGGTTCTGCGTAACGTAGCCGGCAAGCAGCGCAATAACCAGCGGCAAGGCCAGCATGATCTGCTCGTCGTGGAACTTGCTTGCGAGCCCGATCACGCGGCGGATGATCTTCTCGCCCGCGGTCAACACGACCAGATACAGGCCGATTGTAATGAAGAACAGGGCGCTCACGTCGGTGATGACATTGGACGTGACGTTACCCGAATAGAAGCTGAACAGCGAAAGCGCTATCAGCCCGACGACATCGTCCGCGATAGTCGTCGCCACGATGAGCCTGCCTGTCGGTGTATGGAAGTGCTTGGTCTTCATGAGCAGCATGAAAAGGGTGCCGTTGCTCGTCGAGACCAGGACGGTGCCTATGGCGAAGCCGACGAGGAAGTTGTTGAAGAAATACAGCCCAACCAGCATGCCCAGTATGAAAGACAGGAAGCCGGCGCCCATCGCAAGCGCCGAGGCGATATATACATTGTTCCTGATGTCGTCGAACTTCACCTCGAGTCCCGCGAGGAAGAGCAGCATGATAATTCCAAGCGTTATGAAATTCTCGAGGAACGGGCCTATGATGACGATCCCGACGAGCGGGCCGAGTATGATGCCGGAGCATATCTCACCGAGAAGCGACGACACGCCGAAGCGCTCCGTGATCTCCCCGAGGACCTTGGCGAAGAGCAGCAGCAGCCCTATGCTGAGCAATACGGATTCGAGCGGCATACGAAGAGATGTTATCCGCGGGGAATAAAGATTTTGGTGGCGAGATACACGGGAAAAACGAGCACGGAGCAATTACGGAACTTAGGTTAAGAACTTTTTCTTTCTACAAATCATGATGAAAGCCAAGGAATATGCCATGAAGGCGAGAAAATCGCTGAATTATTGGGCAGAGAGCCACCTGCGTGGGGGCAAGATGTGGTCCGATGACATGGGAGAAACTTACAGGATATTCAAGGAAATATACCCGAATTCGCCGACAAAACATATGCTGCTAGCCGTAGGAGCCAATGCAGGCATAGCTGTGGGACTTGAATGCATTGTCCCTTCCATGATAAACGCGACACTGGCCATTGCTGCTACAGGAGTCGGGCTTAGTTACTGGCATACAATCTATGTCTACAAAGATGCTTATGATTTTTTTGGGAAAATGGTTGAGAAAAACAAAGCAATACCCATAAACAACTCCACTAATCCTATTGCCCAAAGAATCAAGGAGCTCTGGATAAAGGACCACGGGCTTGAAAAACAATACAGAGAGGCACGGTTCGTAGCAGAGACATTGACCAGAACGCCAATGCGGGGCTAGTTTTCAGTATAAAAACTTTTTTGACATATTTCAGAACGAGAAAAATGATTACTGAAAAAGAAATGCGGCTTTTAGAAGAGTACAGAAATGGAGAATTAGATCGTTTAAACTATTATATAAAAACAAGCAGATGGCCTGAGGATGTTCAAGATGAATTGAAAGCAGCAGAAGAGCTTCGTGAAGGAGGAACTGACAGATCGTCTTCAGGGTATAATGACAACTATTATTACGTAGAAAGACCGCGGCCTCAAAGAGAAAGACAACGGAGCCATGGTGGCCAAGAACTAGTGGAGCAGGCAAGGCAGTCTGTTGAGGATTACAACAACAGAAGAATAGAGATCATGGCCAAGGACTACAGGGCAGGGAAGACGAAAGAAAAATACCTGCAGCTGCTCGTCAGCAGAAGACAATTGACAACATCCCAATTCGAAGAAATAACAGGAAATCCTTATGCAGAGAATAAAACACCTGATGTTAGCGCAGTTACACCTAGAAGAGAAACCAGACGTAATCCTTATAGCGGCCACTGGGAAATTACAACAGTCGATTCAAAGCCCGAACTGCCCAAGGAAAAGCCGTCGCATCTTCTTGTTTTCAGACAGCCCGACTATGGTCAAGAACACATAAAGGACATTTCCCAGCTTCAGGCCGGAAAGGAATATGCCGTAATGAAAGGCAGGGAACAGGTCGGGAACATACGCGTTAAAGCGAATGACGGACATTATGAGTTTACTCTTCATCACACAGACCTAAGCAAAGAAAAAATAGATTTAGCTGGGCGTGATACTGCGCAAAAATATGGGTTGATGCCTGACACCAAGGGCAGATGGAGCACTGAGTTTCATCTTGAGACGATATAGTGAGCCATCATGACAGCGAGAAATGCAATCACAAACCTTCTTCTTGTTGCAGGCACTGCCGGATATCTTGGCGGGCTGGCTCCAAAGATTGCATATCAAATATGCAGACTACGGAACTGCCGTAAATCTTGTCTCTTTCCTGCCTCTTATGGCCGGTTTTGCAAGAAAAATGAAGAAGTAAAAACTATACTAGTCTCTCTTCACCGCGCTTCGCATAGAAAGCGAAGACACTATCATGCTTGAAAACAATGGCGGCAGGCTCGTTGCCGCCGTAGTGGGGCGTCATGCCCACGTCTATGTCAAAGACCCTGTCGTGGTAGTTTGCAATTTTGCCTGCTGTCTGGGGCGTGTGACCTATTACAACATAATCTGCCCTAACGCTGTCTGCCAGGACATGCACTTCGGCTTTTCTCATGCCTTGGGGTACCCGCCTGTCCCAGAATATGCTGTCGGTATCAACAAGCCTGCTTTCAAGATATTTCTGCTCACTTCCCCCGGCTTCTAATGTTTGCCGGGAGACATGATCATCAAACCGGCGCAGATAGTCCCCCATTTCATGCCTGCTGTTGAGGTCTTTAGGGATTCCTGCATGGACAAACAGCACAGTCTTTCCATTTGCCCTGGGAAGCCAGAACGGATTGAGCCCGCGCATCCATTGCCCTATATCGCCGTCTCTTGACATTCTTTGCACATAGGAATCAAAAATAGCCTTAGGCTCGCCGCTTCCGAATTCCCTGACAAAGGCATCGCCGCCATTGCGGCCGTGGTTGCTGCATATCTTGTAAATCTTAAAAGGATCTTGCGATTGCGCAGCCCTCCTGGCTTCATCGAGATCAGCCAATGCCAGCAGCTCGTGATTGCCGAAAAGCGCCTGAACTGAGCCGGGATTTGCTTGTTCCAGCGCCTTCACCAGCTCGATAATCTTGAGCCCTTGGTTTCCGCGATCTATGTAGTCGCCTGTGAATGCCATTGCAACATTTGGCCTGAGCTTTGCCGGGTTGTCATCTTCAAAAATATTGTAGCAATTGTCCATGGCAACCAAGAGTGAATTTAAGGCAGGATAGTGGCCGTGAAGGTCGCCTATGCCGAAAAGAAGCTCTATCTCGTCAAGATGCGTTGACATCATTTCTCCCATGCAGAAGCATTCGCGGAAATATATTTAATTGGAACAAACACTGAACTTTCAGGAAAAATTAAAAGTTTAAATACTCTTTCACGCATTTCTATAGATATGTCTGTCAGCAAACATAGTAAGCCGGCGAAGGCTGAAATGAGTTCAATGCAGGAAAAAGAGCGCAAGCCGTCTGAAATAGAGCTGGGCATGCTCCAGATGCAGGTCCTCTGGATGCTCAGCAGGAAAAGCACACACGGCTACGACTTAATGAAAGACCTGAACGATCTGAAAAAGACGACAATCACGCAGGGAACCCTTTATCCGACGCTGCAAAGGCTTGAGGAGCTGGAGCTGGTGAAGCGCGACGAGCAGGACAGGAGAATCATTTATCATGTGACTGCATTGGGCAAGCAGGTCATGACGGACGCGTGCAGGGATTTCTCGCGGACGTTCTTCGGGATATTCAACGACTTCGTGTGCGGCAGGTGCGACCACGGCGAGATGCGCCACAAGGACAAGCTGGAGTGATGAAAAATGATAAGAACAAAAGATGGAGTATTCATAACAACGGAAGAATTTGAGAAACTAAAAACAAGTTCAAATTTTTATGTTTTAACAAATGGATCTTTGTTTACTGCATTAGGCAGTACTGAGATTTTGTTTAATAATTCTCAATTAGAACAAAAAGTTATAGGAGTTGGAATATTGCAAAGTTTAGATGGTAGTAATTTTGTATATGAAAATTTACGAGCCGATTGCGGCAGTATAGATGTAACTAGATATGCTCTTACTGACATAGGCGGAGGAAGTGTTTTAATTGGAAATGCTGTAAAAAACTTTCCCGAGCATCATTCTTCTGGATTTCCTATATGGTACCATCCTTTCGGATTTGGATCAGGAACTATGACAAGCGGAGGTATGAACTAATGCACACGCTTGAAATAAAAGACCTCCACGTTTCAGTGGAAGGCAAGGAAATACTGAAAGGCGTGGACCTGACTATAAAGCAGGGAGAGGTCCATGCCATCATGGGGCCCAACGGCTCGGGAAAATCCACGCTCAGCTGCACGATCATGGGGCATCCGCGCTACCATGTGGACAAGGGAAAGATACTTTTCGACGGCCAGGATATCACGGAGCTCAAGGCAAACGAGAGGGCGAAGCTGGGACTGTTCATGTCATTCCAGTATCCATCGGAGATAGAGGGAGTGAGCATGGGGAATTTCCTCCGCACGTCGCTCAACGCGCTGAACCCCGGAAACAAGCTGAGCCTTCAGGACTTCCAGAAACTGCTGAAGGAAAAGATGGAAATGCTGAAGATGGACAAGAAATTCGCGACGCGCTACCTCAACACAGGGTTCTCGGGCGGCGAGAAGAAGAAAGGCGAGATACTGCAGCTGGCCGTGCTAAACCCGAAGATAGCTGTGCTCGACGAGACAGACTCGGGGCTTGATATTGATGCGCTGAAGACGGTCGCAGAAGGCATCAACACGATCACGAAGCAGAGCGAGATGGGTGTAGTGCTGATTACGCACTACCAGCGGCTGCTCAATTACATAAAACCGGACTATGTTCATATACTAATGGACGGAAAGGTCGTCAAATCAGGCGGCGCGGAGCTGGCAGAGCACCTCGAAGAGAAGGGATACTCATGGACAGAGGAAGAACAGGAGGCGGTTGCATGAAAATCTACAAAGGCACAATACCTTTCACGCTAGCTATGCTAGGACCGGTGGCAATAATTTTGGCAGCCGGGGCTTATGCAGACATGAAAGGAAAACCAAGCCAAGTAAAAGATACAGGAGCCAGAGTAGTTGAAGGCGCAAACACGATAGAATTTAATGACTATAAAAACCTGACAATAGGCTTTGATGACAACAAGGACGGGGAACTGGACCGCTGCAATGCAAAACTTTATTCAAAATTTCCCATGACAAAACCATGCAATGAAAAAGAGATGGCAACAACCCAGGAATCGTATAGGGAACCGTATCGCTTGCTTGGAATTCAAAATAAAACAGATGCAAAACAAGACGTTCAAAAATAAAGCGCGAAGAAACCATAAAGCATCTTTCCAGAACAGAAATATACGAGGCGTTCTGAAAATGACTAATGACCAGAAATCATTGCTTGACCTGCGATCGGGCTATGGCGAGCAGTTCGGGTTCTCCGTGGAGAACAAGGACTCCGTGACAACTGGAAAAGGGCTGTCAAGGGAAGTGGTAGAGCAGATATCCAAGATTAAGGACGAGCCACAGTGGATGCTGGACTTTCGCCTGAAGGCATACGACATATTCCTGAAGAAACCCATGCCATCATGGGGGGCCGATCTCTCAAAGATAATATTTGAAAATATCTCATACTACGTAAGCGCAGGCGGCAAAAAGAAGACGTGGGAAGAGCTGCCGGAAGGCGTGAAGAACACTTTTGACAGGCTCGGGATCCCGGAAGCCGAGAAGAAATTTCTTGCCGGCGTCGAGGCCCAATTTGATTCTGAAGTTGTTTATAGCAAGGTCCGCGAGGACCTGGACAAGCTCGGTGTAATATTCTGCTCGACGGACGAGGCTTTGAAGAAATATCCGGACCTCCTCAAGAAATATTTCGGGACAGTAGTGCCTCCCGGGGACAATAAATTTGCAGCTCTGAACTCAGCCGTATGGTCGGGCGGATCATTTTTATACGTTCCAAAGGGCATCGAAGTACCGATACCGTTGCAGGCGTATTTCCGAATCAACAGCTCCAATATGGGTCAGTTCGAGCGCACTCTGATAATAGCTGATGAAGGCAGCAAGGTGCATTATATCGAAGGCTGCTCAGCACCGAAATTCTCAGCAGACAGCCTGCATTCTGCCGTCGTTGAAGTGATAGCTCTGGAAGGCGCGCACGTAAGATACACGACGCTGCAGAACTGGTGGAACAATGTCTATAACCTGGTGACGAAGCGCGCATTCGCGCATAGGAATGCTTTTGTCGAGTGGTTGGACGCGAATATCGGGTCAAAAATTACTATGAAATATCCAAGCGTTTTTCTTGTAGGCGAGGGCGCGAAGTCTGACATGATGTCAATCGCGTTCGCGGGGGAAGGCCAGCATCAGGACACGGGATCGAAGGCAGTGCACATGGCAAAAAACACAAGCTCGACTATCATAAGCAAATCAATCAGCAAGGGCGGCGGCAAGACGACTTACAGGGGACTCATCAAAGTTGACAAAGGCTGCACAGGGGTGAAATCAAATGTCCGCTGCGACGCGCTGCTGCTTGACGAGAAGTCCGTGTCCGAGACAGTGCCATACATGGAGATCGACGAGAAGAGAGTCTCCATAGGGCATGAAGCTTCCGTAGGGCGCGTGAACGAGGAACAATTATTCTATTTGATGAGCCGCGGGCTGAGCGAGCAGGAAGCCACGGGGCTCATAGTCAGGGGATTCTTCGAGTGCTTCACCAAGCTGCTGCCGCTTGAATACGCAGTCGAGTTCAACCGCCTCATCGAGCTGGAGATGGAAGGCAGCGTCGGATAAATTTTTGTTTTATTCATTGTTTATGCAAGTATCAACTATGGATAGGAATGAACTAACCCATGCTGAAAACAAAAGAAGACCAAAGAAACGCTTGCGAGCATCCGATAACAAGAGCGGAATTCAGTTACATGCGCAGCGAAATATTCATGAAAACATGCATGCTGTGCGGCATAGAAATTAAAAAGGTATGAACTATATGACTGAAGCTTATGTTAAGGCAAGAGATATCGGTGGTGTAGAGAGGCGTATTACTAGTGCTGCCATTTCCCTTAGGTTTGAGTATGATAAAAATGTGCTGATTGCCCACGGCACTAGAGCAGATGTTCTTGGCACATTGGATGGAGATGGCTATACAGTATATCACTGCACGATAGGCATCGAGCATGACGAAAGAGGTTACAAAATAATTTTACAGGACTTGCCGCCACAAACTGACGTAAGACAAATGAAATTAAGAAAAAAAGAAGTGGAACAATTTTTACGCGAAATCGAGAGATGATAATCATGGAAATGCTGCAAACGAATGCAAAATGGCTTGCTGAAATACGCGAAAAAGCGAAAAAAGACTTTGAGAGCCTTCCGCTCCCGCAGGAACGCGAGGAGGCGTGGAGATACACGAACCTGAGGAAAATGGGAATCGATTTCAAGTCCAGCGACGCGTCTTCTGTCATGATAGAATGCGACAATGACAAGGCAATAGCAGTGGATTTCGCCACGGCCGTGCAAAAACATCCTGACATGATGAAGAAATATTTCGGACGGCTAGTCAAGGGCAATGACAAGATAAGCGCCTTCCATTTCGCCAATTTCTCTGACGGAGTTTTCATCTGCGTGCCAAAAAACGAGCGCGCAGTCGTGTCGGTGGTGTTCGAGACTGCAAATGCGCATAATATTATAGTCACAGAGGAGGGGGCATCGCTTGACTATTCAGAGCAGCTCACTGGCGACACAATCACGACACCCACGGACGCCACGGAGATATTCGCCAATGAAAACTCGGCGGTCAGCTTCAGCTCGCTGCAGAACTTCGGCCTGAACACGAACGCTTTCTCGGTCAAAAACGCGCAGGTTGAAAGGAACGCAAGCGTGAAATGGACATTCCTTTCAGCAGGCGGGAAGCTCTACAGGCTTCATGCTTCAACGGAATTCGCGGGCGAAGGGGCGAACGCGGAGACGATATGCGCCTCGCTATCCAGAGAGAACCAGCACATAGACATAACGACCAACGCATACCACAAGGTCCCGCACACGGCAAACAACATACTCGCCAAGAGCGTGCTGCTGGACAGCTCGACAGCGGTCTACAGGGGCCACATAAAGATAGACCCCGGTGCGCAGCAGACAAACTCATATCTTTCGGACCACATGCTGATGGTGGGGGAGAAGGCATTGGCAAACAGCATCCCTAGCCTCGACATACAGGCGAACGACGTCAAGGCGAGCCACGGCTCGACAACAGGGCAGATAGACGAAGAGCAACTGTTCTACCTGGAGAGCAGGGGACTGCCTAGGGAAGAGGCTGAGAAGCTGATAATACAGGGCTTCCTGCTGCCGGTGCTGGCAAGAATAACAAACGCGGAAATGAGGAAGAGCTTCGCGCAGTCAATAGGTGTAGAGGAATGATTACGGTAAGCAACGGCGAATATAACGGCAATGGAATAGCCCGCGAATACAAGGGGCAGCTATGGCATGCATATTTCCTGCTGACCACGAAGGGATTTGCCGAAATGGCAGCGCATCTCCGTCGCAATGGCAATAGACTGAAAAGCTACAAGAGCTTTGCAAGAGAAGGGGAGCATGAAATGACAAAAATAAACGACCCTGCCATGCTTTCGACGCTAGAAGATGATATAAGAAAAATTAACGCCTCTGCGCGTGGAAAATATGACTCAGTGCAAGGCGTAGAAGAGACATTCAAGGCATTAATGAAACTGGTGGAATGATAATCATGGATATCGACAAAATCAGGGAAGATTTTCCCATACTGCAGCGCAGAGTGAACGGGAAGCCGCTGGTATATCTAGACAGCACTGCGACTACGCAGAAGCCGCGCGCGGTGATAGAAGCAGAGAAACTTTTCTATGAAAAACACAACGCGAACATCCACAGGGGAGTGCATGCGCTGAGCGAGGAAGCGACGGAGATGCATGAGAATGCACGGGAAAGGATCGCGAAATTCATCGGAGCGAAGCCTGAAGAGATAATATTCACCCGCAACGCAACGGAAGCCATTAATCTTGTAAAGTTCTCGTGGGGCGGCGCGAACATCCAGAAAGGCGACAGGATCCTCACTACGGAGACGGAGCATCACAGCAACCTGGTGCCTTGGCAGATGCTCGCAAAAGAAAAGCAGGCGAAGCTGGACTTCATTGGATTTGACAAGAACGGCTTCCTGATTGACAAAGACATAGAGAACAAGATCGTCGGATCGAAACTGGTCGCATTTACGCAGATGTCAAACGTTCTTGGTACCATCAACGACGCGGAAATGATAATCAAAAAAGCGCACGCAGCAGGCGCAATCACGCTTGTCGATGCAGCGCAGAGCGTGCCGCACATGCCGGTCGATGTAAAGAAACTGGATGCAGACTTCCTCGTGTTCTCGGGACACAAAATGCTCGGGCCCACGGGCATCGGCGTGCTCTACGGAAAGAAAGAAATTCTTGAGTCCATGCCGCCATTCCTCGGCGGCGGGGACATGATAAAGGAAGTCCATCTCCGCGAGGCCAGCTGGAATGACGTGCCATGGAAGTTCGAGGCAGGAACGCCCAATATAGCAGGCGCCATAGGGCTTGGTGCCGCTGTCGATTACCTGAAAAAACTTGGAATGGAAAACGTGCGCAGGCACGAGATCGAGCTGACGCAATACGCGCTTGAGGAGATGCCAAAACTTCACGATATAAATATTTACGGCCCGAAAGATGCAGAAAAGAAAGGCGGGGTGATGTCTTTCAATCTCAACGGGATGCACAGCCACGACGTCGCGAGCATACTGAACGACGACGGCATAGCCATACGCAGCGGGCACCACTGCGCCATGCCGCTGCTGGAAAAGCTGGGGATCTGCGACGCGTGCCGCGCGAGCTTCTACATCTACACCAAGAAGGAAGAGATAGATGCCCTTGTCCAGAGCCTGCAGCGCGCAAGAAAGATATTCAAGCTCGACATCGCAAAAGTGAAGGTGTAATTAATGGATGAAATTTATAGGTGTCATAAAACAAGGTTTGACATTAACGAAGAAGACATGTCATTGATATTGGACATACATTCCGATATGTTGGAACAAAAAAGATGCAGCACGTATTTGGAACTTATGAATAATCATCTTCTTTCTTGTAAAGGCTGGTTCCTTTTTTCGGAGCTTGCAAGAACGCAGAATTATGGTGGTTGGATATGCTGAGCGAGGACATGTACCAGGACAACATATTGGAGCACTACAAGAACCCGCACAACCATGGCGAGCTGAAGAACCACAATATTTCTTACAGGGACGTGAATCCGCTGTGCGGCGACATAATCGAGATGCAGATGATTGTGAAAGACGGGAAGATAGAGGGCGTGATGTTCAGCGGCAAGGGATGTGCCATCAGCCAGTCCGCTGCGAGCATGCTCACCGACGAGATCAAGGGCAAAAGCGTGAATGAGGCGCTGAAACTGGAAAAGGAAAACGTGCTCGAGATGCTCGGGATCGAGGTGTCGGCAACAAGGCAGAAGTGCGCCTTCCTGAGCCTGAAGGTCATGAAGATGTGCCTGTTCATCGTGAAGGGGAAGAAGTCAGAAACAGAGGATTAGTTGTCATACATAAATAGGATCTATCATGAAAGCTGTAGAAGGAGGGTTAGCGTGTTCTTCGGCGTAAATCAATTCTATCTCTTCTCCGATTTTTGGAATCAGTTCTGGATTAATTTTCTCGCTAAATTCTATATGATACTCATCAGTACGTTCCCAACATGCTCCGCCTCTTTTCCGCGACTCAAAGAAACCGAGCGGCTTGGAAATCCGTATAACTAGGAGGTCTGGTCTTGGTTCTCTCTTTCCCGTGATATATGATTTTATAGATTCTGTTAGAATTTCAATGCATCTTACGTCTTCTAAATTTTGTTCTTCTTCCGGCTCTTCTCTCCAGTAAGTAGCAACACATCTGGAGCCAAGTTTTCTATGATTTTCGTCAAAATACCTATTACTGCTAAAATAAATAATAGATGCTCGAGGAAAACTGGCTAGACGGAATAATGCCCGTGCAACATATTCATCATGTGTTTCCGGAATAGTGATACGAGCTGTTTGATACTGCATACAATATTTAATTAAACTGAACTTTATAAAACTGTTACACTGACGCACTTTTGTCAGAAATTTTCTTTTCTTCACCGTTATGGCTGAACTGGAATGCGGATGTATGCATCAAGCCTGTGATGAATGCAGACGACCTGCAGAAAGCCAGCGGGGATATAGAGAGAATAGTCAAGGAAACGAGCTAGCCTTTCAGTTTTGCATTTTATTTTTTTCAATAAATATCTTCGGGCTTTAGCCCGAAGTATTTTCGCATGAATTTAGAAATATATGAACGACCTAAAGGTCGTAGTATTAAACTAAATTCATAGCGATAAATTATAATGGCAAGTCAGTGCTCGTGTCCAGGGTTATTTCATTAGCTCTGTTGTGCCTGAATATTCGATCAACAAAAGAAGGAATGTCACCGATCTTTGTATCGCGCGATTGCATTTCGTATTGCGCAAGCCCGAGAGCCCATTTCAGTTTTGTCACTGCAGCTTCTGGCGTCATGTCGCCCGCCGGGATAACGCCCATCTCAAGAGCCTTTCGCCCGGCTTCGTATGCGCTCATGTTCAAACGACCCCCTGGATATTGGGATACAACTATTATTGGTATGTTCTTTTTACGCGCGGATAATATGGTCGGGTATAGCAACTCCGGAATGTTGCCTGCTCCTAGTGATGTCCATACAAGTCCTTGTACCTTCTTATCGCCTTCCCCGGCAAGCAAGCTTTCGCTGATGTGATGCGCGTCGGACGCGGCATGAAGGGAAACCGCTATCACCATCTCATTGAAGTAGGGCAGGAATGTGCGCGAAAATGTCTGGAGCTTCTCATTTTCCTCCATATTGAACTGCATGCCGCCTCCAAGGTATTCTGCCAGAGGCATCTCAGCAGGGCTGTCGAAAGCTCCAAGCTTGCGCTCGCTCCTTTTCTGCGCACGCACGCCCCTGTAGAGGTAGTCATGGAAACTTATCATGACTTCCGGCCTTCTTGTCGTTATCGCCGCAAGCACAGCCCTTTCCAGGTTTGCAGTTGCATCGCTTCCCAGCTCGTGCGGCGCTGCCTGTGATCCTGTGATAATGACGGGCTTCGCGAGCGTGCTGCCGAATGCGAGGGCGATCGCGTTTGCCGTTTCCACCATGGTGTCCGTGCCATGAGTTATCAGGAAGGCGTCATAGTCGCGCATGTTGCTATTGATGGCGTCTATAATCATGAGCCATTCATTGGCCGTCATGTTGGTGCTGTCTATGTCTGTTATGAACTTGATCTCTATGTCTGCATATTCCCTGATCTTCGGGGCCATTGAATAGAGCTGCTCCGGCTTCAGCCCGGGCTCGAGAGCGCCCTTTTCATTGCGGACCATGGCGATAGTGCCACCGCAAAAAAGCGTGAGGATTCTTTTCTTTTTGGAGTTTTGTTCTGTTGTCATTGAACCACTTTTTTTCTAGCCCTTTCTTTTCATGGCTGTGTCTTAACTGCGTCTTAATTTAGCCGATATTTTTTAATATTCATGTTCAATAGCGACTTGTTGGTCACTTTTCCAAAAAGCGAAACCCAGTACACTATAAACATCTTCCGGCATAACTCTCTCTATAGGTTAAAAATATCAAAAATGTTTTTAAATGTGCAAAATCACAATAATCGTCAGGTAATATCCATGGTAACATACGACGAGTTCGGCCCCGAGAAGATAATGGAGGTCTATGACCACAAGACAGGGATGCACGGCTATACAGTTATCGACAATACGGCTCTTGGCCCTTCGAAGGGCGGGATAAGGATGACGCCCAGCGTGAGCATCGACGAGGTCGCGAAGCTTGCGAGGACAATGACATGGAAGTGCGCGCTGGCAGGGCTGCCTTTCGGAGGCGGGAAGTCAGGCATAGTCGCGGACGCCAAGGCGCTCACCCAGGAACAGAAGTTGGCGATAATGAAGGCTTTCGGCAAGGCGCTGCGGCCTATATCGCCGAAATATTATATCGCAGCGCCTGACATGAACACTGCGGAGGAAGAGATGCGCGCCTTTGTTGAGGGCAATGGCTCCATGAAATCAACCACAGGCAAACCGTCAAACATGTGCGTGAAGCCCGGGGAGAAGTGCGGCATCCCGCACGAGTACGGCTCGACGGGGTTCGGAGTTTTTCATTCAACGATAGTCGCGCTGAAATATGCGAAAATAAAAGATAAGAATTTCACCGTAGCCATAGAGGGCTTCGGGAACGTCGGCTCTTTCGTGGCAAAATATTTATCAGAAGCAGGAGCAAAGGTGGTTGCAGTAAGCGACAGCAAGGGAACGATATACAACAAAGACGGCATTAACTTCCAGCAGCTCGCAGACACCAAAGCCAACACAGGCAGCGTCGTGAATTACCAGGGCGGGCAGAAACTGAGCAACGATGCGCTGTTCGAGCTCGATGTCGACGTGCTAATCCCGTCTGCTATCGCCGATGTCATCAACGAAAGGAACATGGAAAAAGTGAAGGCAAAGATGATAGTCGAGGCCGCAAATATTCCGATAAAGCCGGAGATCGAGAAGAAGCTCCACGACAAAGGAATCCTCGTGGTTCCCGACTTCGTGGCCAACGCGGGCGGCGTAATCTCGAGCTACGCAGAATACAAGGGCAAGAACCCCGATGACATGTTCAAGCTCGTCGAGAAGAAAGTCAAGGCCAACACGAAGAAAGTCCTGAAGAAGGCGAAGCAGGAAGGGGTTTATCCGAGGGAAGCTGCGATGGCGATTGCTGTGGAGAGAGTGAGGGCTGCGGTGGAGAAGAAGGAAGGGAAGGATTAAGGGCTCGTAGCTGTGCTTGCTTACTCGTTTGGTTCCCCGCAGGTTATTCGTGGACTATGAGTGGTTTAGAGATCAATCCATCTTACAACATCTTAATCAAAGAAAACAACGACAAAACTGCATTGTTTATTCCAGCAGCCATTTCCATACGGGTTTGACCGTTATTTTTTTGCCTTCGATAAGGAAATCGTCTTTCTGGTTATAGGTTAAAATGATACCTTCCTTCAAATTAAATTTCCTCAAACTTTCAAGCAAGCCACTTACTTCTCGGTCTTTGGTCTCTTCGTTAAAATCAAAACAGACCTGTATCGCATACATTATCTTTTCATCCTGTTTAACAACAAAGTCACACTCGCGCACTTCCCTAAAATAGAAGATATCCTTGAACTTTCTTCTCAAAGCCAAAAAAACAAGATTTTCCAGCATTTTTCCCATATCTCTTGAAAAGGACACCGAATTATTGAAAGAAAAACCATTGTCTATAGAATAGACTTTTTTTGGATTTACCTGTTGCTGCTTGTAGGAATAGCTGAAACGAGGCACGGTAAAAATCAGATACGCGTTTTCAAAAAAAGATATATAATTTATAACGCTCTGAACGGATTTGATAGAAAATGTTTTTTTAATTGAATTGTATGAAAACTCATTTCCAACGTTGCTTATCAGAAAAATGAGAATTTTATTCAGCACGTCAGTATTTTTAATCCCGAATCTTGCTGCAATGTCCTTCGCTACGATGTCATAAAACAATTCATGAAGAATTGTCGGGTCCTCTTTTTTGAGATACTCTGGAAATCCGCCATTATACAGATACTCCTCAAAAGAATTTATTGATGGACTTTTGTTTTTCATGCTAAGAAATTCCTTAAACGAGAATGGAAACATCTCTGTTTGTAGGTGCCTTCCGGTGAGTTTTGTACCAAGTTCTCTGCTTAGAAGGACCGCATTAGAGCCTGTTATTAAAACCTTTTCTTTTTTATCAACCAAGTATCTTATGAATTTTTCCCATTTATCTATGTTCTGTATCTCATCAAAAAAGTAAATCCCGCCATTCCCGTACAATTCGTGCATTATTTCCTCTACTTTGTTGAGATCCGCCAACTCACATCCCTCCAAACGGGGATCTTCCAGATTCAAATAATAACACTTTTTACGTTTCCGCAATATTTGGTTCAAAAATGTGCTCTTGCCACATCTTCTTATACCGGTTATTGCTGTGGCAAAAGATTCTTCTATTCTAACGTCTTTCTCTCTCGGCGTGCCCAGATCCATCTTATCCAGGAAGTCCCTCTGCGAAACTATCACCGATCGTATAACGTCTCTTGCTAACATAACTATCATTAGCTCCGCATGTATTTAAATCTTTCTATTACAAATAGAAACTATCTTCTATTGGCAATGTGAAGAATCATTGATCAAAGACCAGTGGTTCTCACACGCCACAAACCACCAATCGTAGATTGGTTGTATTGTCACGTATAAACCGAGAAGATCTTTCCATAGGGCTCGTATTCTGGTTTGGTTAAGCTGTTGTGCATAAATATCTTTTCTGCATAATGTATTAGCTGATTTCTATGGACTTCGACAAGGCCGCGCTTGAGATGCACAAGAGCAAGAAGGGCAAGATAGCTGTGGCTTCGAAAGTCCGGATTCTCGACAAGAAGGACCTCTCAATCGCCTATACGCCGGGCGTAGCCGCGGTGAGCAAGGCGATCGCGGCGGACAAGAGAAAGGTCTGGGACTATACCATAAAGCAGAATTGCGTGGCGATCGTGACGGACGGGTCTGCTGTACTTGGCATAGGCGATGTCGGACCGGAAGCTGCGCTGCCTGTGATGGAAGGCAAGGCAATGCTGTTCAAGGAATTCGCAGGCATAGATGCCTTCCCTATCTGTCTGGACACAAAGGATATGGAAGAAATAATCAGGATTGTGAAGGCGATAGCTCCTGTCTTCGGCGGAATAAACCTCGAGGACATCGCAGCGCCGAAATGCTTCGATATAGAGAACCGCCTGCAGGACCTGGGCATACCAGTGATGCATGACGACCAGCACGCCACGGCGATAGTGATACAGGCCGCGCTCCAGAATGCTGCGAAGGTCGTTGGCAAAAAAATTGAGGAGCTGCGCGTAGCGATAAACGGCGCAGGAGCCGCCGGGCTATCAACAGCCAAGATGCTCCAGTGCATGAACATCTCGAAGAGAATATGCACGTCCGTCAATGACATCGTGGTATGCGACAGCAAGGGAATAATATCGCGGGAGCGCAGGGACCTCAATGATTACAAGCGGGAGATGGCCAACAATACGAACAAGCTGAACAAAACCGGGACGCTGGCAGACGCTGTCGAGGGGGCGGACGTCTTCATCGGGCTCTCCGCGCCCAACGTCCTTACAGCAGAGATGGTGAAAACCATGAATGACGATGCGATAATATTTGCGATGGCTAACCCCGTGCCCGAGATCATGCCCGACATTGCGCTCAAGGCAGGGGCGAAGATAGTCGGCACCGGCAGGAGCGATTTCCCCAACCAGATAAATAACGTGCTGGCATTCCCCGGAGTCTTCAGGGGGGCGCTTGACGCGGGCGCGACGAAAATAACTAATGAAATGAAGATAGCTGCTGCCCATGCGCTTGCAAAGTCCGTGAATCCGCGCGCCGACAAGATACTACCGAGCCCGCTTGAGAAGCAGTATGTGAAGGACATCGCCGCCGCCGTGGCAAGGGAAGCCAAGCAATCGGGCGCAACAAGAAACTAATTGACAAATTTTCAGAAGCCGGAGGCATGAAAATTCTTTAAATTGTGGCTTTGATACATAATTCAAATGCGACTGGCAAAATGGATGACAATATTATTATTACTAGCCGCCTTAACATTTTCATTCTCCAGCGCTCCTGTCAATGCCCAGGCATGCCATGCCGCTTCTCCCCAGTTCGGCATTGTCGGCTGCCAGATCACCAATCCACCCGTCTGGATCAGCGAGGAAAAGCAATTCCAGGCGCTGCCGGGTCAGCAGGGCTGGAAATACTCGAGCATCACATTTTCCTGCCTTTCGGACTGCATGCTGGAGAAGCCCGGGGACATCAAAGACCCGCAGAACCGTTCTCTTGGTTCTGGCGCTGATTTTTGCGGCTCGCTGGCTGATTACTCGGTGGCTGTGTATAAAGGCCCGTCGAAAGTCACGAGCAAGAGCCCGGGAGGCTCCTTCGACGAATTCCAGAGAAGGTTTCCGGTGAAGTTCGACCGCGACAACCCCCTGACAATAGAAATGTACTGCCAGCCCGTGGTAGGCCAGGACAATTTTCCAGTTCTGACCCGATCCAGCGCGAAGATCAGAAAGACCCAGCTGCTCCTGTATGAAACCGCCCCGGGAGAGCGCGACGCAAAGCTGGTGGAGAACAGCACGGACTGCTCGCCGGAAAATTTCGCGATCAAATACATGCAGCAGGAAATCTCATCGGGAACCCTTCCGTCGCTTTACATCAATGCTTCAGGCTCGATAGACGGCGCGCCAGGGGATTACAAGACAATCGGGGCGCTCATCGACGAATTAACCCCGGGAAAAATAAAGATTGGCCAGAACTATTCTTTCCTTTACGGGTGGAGCAAGATCCAGAATACGGATTACATAGGAACCAGCGCAGGGAACTTCGTCTGCGGAGGCATGAAAGATGACAAAAAGATTTTCTATTACTCCAACGTAAATACGTCAAGTTCCTGCTACCTGATACCCACTTCCTCACAGAGGCCTGTCGGATGCTGCCGGGACACCGACTGCGCCAGCCTGGGCGACAACGCTTTCTGCGATTCCAACCTTTCCTGCATAATAAAGGAGCCTGTATACTCCGTCAGCCTCTCTTATTTCAACCGCACGCTCTCGCTGAAAAAAGTCCAGCTTGCCCTTGCCATGCTGGGCAACGACACGCCTGAAGAGGGATACATAGCAAGGCTCAGGAATTCGAACGGCACGGAAATCCGTTCAGTCAGGTTCTTTGTCGATGACAGCACGCCCGAAAGAAAAGAAGTATCGTTCGACATGCCTTATTCTGCAGAAGGAATAAAAATCGAGATCTATGACAGGGAAGGGCAGCTCAAAGCCGCCTTCGACGCGGGAAACGCGGCAAGCGCCGGCGATGAAAACATGCCCGTATTCATCATCGGCGGGTTTGTGGTGCTGATGCTTGCGGCCATTGTAGTGCTAGCAAAAACCAAGAAGCCTGCCGCACAGCCAGGCATGGTGTAGCAGTTCTGCAAAAAATCATGAAAAAGTCACATGAAAAAGTCACATGAAATTGTCAGGAAAGAAAAGTTTGAAAAGAACAAAATCGAACCGGAAAATCTGATAAATCCTGTGGGAAACAAAACTCATCGTGAGACATTGAATTCTGTTGTGCATATTCATGGCATGCTGTTGAAAACATGCAAGTGATTTTGCAAAATCAGCGTCTTCTTTTTTTCCTGCTAGAGGCGTATGCAACGACCGCGCCCATCAGGAGTCCCAGAATGCCAAATATGGATGTAGTAGCCAGGGTGTTGTTCAGGCAGGACCCGCTGCAGACGCTCCCAAGCGAGTACCCGAAGAGAAGGAACACAATGAATATCGCGACAGCCAGTATTTTGGCCTGGTGATGGCTTTTCATAATAAAATATCGGTCACGGAGTTTAAATAGAAACTTTTTGGTATTATAACTATAAGGTGAAAAAGTTTCATCAAAAATGTCTTAGGAAAAAAGTTTGATCAAAAATGGCTCACAAGAAGGAAATAAGTGAAGTTTCATCAAAAATGGCTCAGAAAAATTTGATCAAAAAAGCGGGAGATTTTTATGCAATGGCGATGTACAAATTGCGGCTGCGTGCACGAGGCGGAAGAGAAGCCGCATTTATGCAACGTGTGCGGGTCGGCGCATCACATGGAAGACGTCGATTTCTCGAAGAAGCGCATGGGCAAGATAAACAAGGATGACACAACTGAATAGCAAAATAATCAGTCAGCAACTTCTTCCAGTTTTTTGGCCCTTGTACCAGAGGAAATGACGAACCTTATGCCCTCATAAACTTTAGCTGACAATTAGAAGAATAAGACGGCGATATCCATGTCAGACGACCAGGAAAGGTTCGAGCGGAAGAAGAAGCGATACAGGGGCTTCAAGAAAGGCTTCGAGAGGAGCCGGTACGCCAAGAAGAAAAATTAGTCCTTTAGAAAAATTTTCCTCAGATCCTGATAGAGCAGACCGCCTTCAAAAAACACATCGCAGGCTGCTGTAAAACTCCACAGCAGCTCTCGGGCCGCTTGGATTCCCATCTATGAGTTTGTCAATAAGCTGCATATAAACTGCCAGTGCATCCAGAGAGTCAGTGATTATTTCCGGAGCAACAGGATGTTTCCACCATGAAGGATCGGAAAGCCGCACAAGCAAGCCATATTCTTTCCTGGTTTCGTGATCCAGTCGTTCAGAGTTAATAGGCGACCCACCGCTCTGTTCCAGCAGGCTGATGTCCATTTCTTTCAGCGTTGAAATTACTAGCTCTATCTTTGGCTTCCTTTGCTCATAGTAAGAGCATCCGGGACCCCATACTATTTTTAAATCGGGCAAAAACAATTAATAACTATGGTAATCAAGGCCGAAGTGCTCGAAGCGGTGCAGGAATTCAACAAGTCGAACCGCGGGATAAAGGCCAAGTTCCTGGACTCCGGAATCAACCATGTCAAGATAGAGTTCTCCGGAGTCTTCTGCCGCAAAACAGACGACTGCCATGAGTTCCCCGGTTTCAAGGAGCTCCTCGAAGCCAAGGTCAAGCAGCCCGTGAATGTCAGCGAATCCGTGCGCACGGGCGAGGAGTCGCACAGGGTGGTATATACCATCGGCCAGGAAGACCCCGCGGACAAGATACTCATGGTCCTCAGCCGCTACGAAGAAGGCGCGCCCGGCCGCGGAGAGGAATTCGAGGACTGATTTTTAAGCTTAAAAAGCTTTGTTCCATAACCTCGCTATGTACGGTCCTAACGAGAATAAAAGGCTCAGCGCAGCTGATCTCAATGACAGCCACCTGGGACGGCACTTTACTTTTCATATTCCAGGGGATTCTATGGGAGTTAACGGCATCTTAGTGAAAGCCCACAACATGAAAAAACCCGGTTCATCAAGAGAGTATGTCTACGACAAAAGCGTATATGCGCTGGAATGTGAAAATGGCGTTTACGTGCTGTCGCCTGTTGACTATACAGCATGAATATAAGCTTTTGCCCTCAAGTTAAGTTAGATTCATGCATATCAGCCAGTAATGAAGTAAGAGTCGAAAATTCTGCTTCAAAGGCAGATGATGTGCGTGGGCTATTTTTGAATCAAGAATAGTTCGCGTTGTTTAGAACGTGATTTGATGATAGAAGCGGCGGCACTGGACCTTGATGGAACCCTGCTTAATTCTGAGCAGGTGTGGTATGAAATACATAGAGATGTTTTTAGAACGTATGGCATCATCATCACGCCGAAATTATACAAAGAATGCTGGATAAAAACCAACAAAGGCGCGGCTGGCCTGTGCAAAGAGTTCGGCATACCACTCGAGGAAATAAGAGCGCAAAAGCGCACCAAATGGGAAGAGCGCAAAATGGATGTACAGCTCATGCCAGGCGCACAGGAGCTTATCGAACGGCTTTATCAAAATTTCCGCCTTGCTGTTGTATCATCATCCTACCGCCAGTCCGTGCAGACAGCGCTAAGGGAAATACTGCGGGCAGAAGACAAGATCGAAGTCGTGGTGGCATACGAAGATATTACAAACACCAAGCCTGACCCGGAGCCCTACCGCAAAGGAAGGATGCTGCTCGGGCTGCAGCCGCATCAGTGCATTGCAATTGAAGATGCAGAAAAAGGCGTCATATCTGCAACAGAAGACGGGTTGCACTGCATAGCTGTCCCGAACGAATGGACATCAGATGGCGACTTTTCTCGCGCGGACGCTGTGGTGAAAAGCTTAAATGATATTACATTAGAGATGATAGAAGAAATTAGCAATAAACCATGATAATTGTTTCAGGTATGAAAAAGATGGAGGTGACAATCAATGCCATTACCAGCAGGGATAAAGAAAATCAATGACTTTTTGTGGGAGTTCCCGAAAGTGACGAAGCAGGGCATACCGATGCAGGTGCCCGCTCGCATCATAGGCAGCAAAAGCATCATCGACCAGATGGATGCACAGGTCTATGACCAGATCACGAATGTAGCCACGCTGCCGGGAATTATCAATTATGCTTATTGCATGTCTGACGGCCACAGCGGATATGGTTTCCCGATAGGCGGAGTTGCGGCCATGGATCTCGAGAAAGGCGTGATTTCCCCAGGCGGGATAGGATTCGATATAAATTGCGGCATGAGGCTTCTCACCACGAACCTGACAGAGAAGGACGTAAGGCCAAAGCTCAAGGAACTGGTAAATCTTCTTTTCGAGCGCGTGCCTGCGGGCGTCGGGAGCAAGGGATTCGTGAAGCTGAACAAGCAGACGTTCCGCGAGATCATAGAGCAGGGCGGGAAGTGGTGCATCGAGCAGGGCTACGGATGGGAAGAGGACCTCGAGCGCACTGAGGAAGAGGGATGCGCAAAGGGCGCTGACCAGACCAAAGTGAGCAACAAGGCCATAGAGAGAGGCCTGGAGCAGATTGGCACGCTCGGAAGCGGCAACCACTATCTTGAAATACAGACGATAAAACCAGGGCATATTTTTGACGAGCATACAGCAAAGAAATTCGGCATAACAGGCGAGGGACAGATAGTTGCCACGTTCCACTGCGGCTCGCGGGGTTTCGGCCATCAAGTTGCTACTGACTACCTGAATGTCTTTCTTGATGTCATGGAGAAAAAATACGGGATAAAGATACTGGACAAGGAACTGGCGTGCGCGCCGTTCAGGAGCCCGGAGGGGCAGGACTATTTTTCCGCGATGAAGTGCGGGCTCAACATGAGCTTCGCCAACAGGCAGGTCATCCTCCACAGGATAAGGGAATGCTTCGAGAAAGTCATGGGAATGTCCGCCGAGGACATGGAGATGCACCAGGTCTATGACGTCGCGCACAATACAGCCAAGGTGGAGAATCATAATGTCAACGGGAAAATGATGGATGTGCTCGTCCATCGCAAGGGAGCGACGCGCGCGTTCGGCCCCGGGCGCGAGGAAGTGCCTGCCATGTACAGGGACGTGGGGCAGCCTGTGATCATCGGAGGCTCCATGGAGACGGGATCGTACCTGCTCGCGGGCACGGAAGGCGCGATGCAGCAGACATTCGGGACCACATGCCACGGCGCAGGAAGGACAATGAGCCGGACCCGCGCGAAACAGCTCTGGCGTGGCGACAAGCTGCAGAAGGACATGGAGAAGCGCGGCATCTATGTGAAGACAACGTCGTTCTCAGGGCTGGCGGAAGAAGCAGGCGGAAGTTATAAAGATATAGATGAGGTTATCGATTCAGTTCATAATGCAGGGATAAGTAAACGCGTCTGTAAGCTCAGTCCTTTGGGGAATGTCAAAGGGTAGGAATGCAATTACTCCTGGGTTCGAGCTCTACACATTCACATTCGGGTAACTGCAGGCGCTCCATGAAATCACAAGCAACGCCAAGGCGATTACTATTCCTGCCAGCAAAAGCGAGCATGTATCCTTTCTTCCGATTTTTCGCTACGAGCATCAAAGAGAAAACAGAAACATGATGATATTAACAGCAAGAAGGGAAAGAACAGCTCTTTTGTACATGCAAACACTTGGATTCGGTCGGATTTAAATTCTTTTGGCCAGATGACTGATTATGATAGAATATGAGGCAGAGATAGATGCGCATGAATCAGGCTACTGCTATACAGACGCAAAACTGCAGTCCATCCTGATAAGTAGAGGATATCAGGCAGTAGTCAGGGAGAAAGCAGTCCAGACAGACAAGCCCGTAGATAGAGAAACAATCAGCTTCCTTTTCAACAGCGCATGGATATCTCTTGTGCCAAAAACCCAGTGATAATCATGGATGTAGAGAAACTTGAGAAGGTATTGAAGGAGCTCACCGGCGAAGAGGACGTCAAGCCGTTCATGAAGACTGTCGCGCACTGGACAAAGAGGATAAAGTCGAGCGACAACAAGTTCGTGACGGACAACTACAGGGAAGGCGAGGCCCTCAAAAAGCTCAGCGAGCTGCGCATAGTGAAGATCGACGTGAAGCCCAAGGACATATTCGAGGAGATCACGGCAAGCCTGACAAAGGACGGTGAGGAGCTCAGCACGGACTTCTTCATGAAGGGATTTTACCTGTGATTGCTATGACGAGACAGATCGAATACAGATTAGGAAGATGCGAGATTAACGTGCAGACGTTAGCCAGACAAGATTCGTCAGATCCATACACGCATCGTTACATAGCTGCAGACGAATTCGGAAAACTCTTGACAGAAGACCTGCAAAATCGCGGATTTGAAGTCAAGGGTATAAAACCTACAGGATCTAGCGTTCACACATTCTGGAGAAACGGCCAATAAAAAGCGGATAATCATGATAACAAAAGAGCAGGTCATAGAGGCACTGAAGAACGTCGCGGACCCGGAGCTGCACATAGACGTATGGACGCTCGAGATCATCTACGAGATCAATATCAAGGAAAACGACGACGTCTACATCAAGATGACATTCACGACGCCATTCTGCCCGTACGGCCCGGCGCTCGTCAGGGACGTGGAGAACAAGATCAAGGCAGCCGGCGGCAAGGAAGTCCAGGTTGAAGTCGTGTTCGAGCCGCCGTGGAAGCCTTCAGATGAATTGCTGGACATGATGGCCATGGGGATACAATAATCCCATAAGACTAGTTCTTTCTTTAAGAATTTAACCTGTTTATTATTTGCAATGAAAATTGGCATAAGCTTTGAGGAAGAAGAGCATGACCGATATTTTGGCCGGTCAAGATATGAAAGAGAGCAGCAACATTTTCCTGTGGATATTGAGCTGTCACCACTGGTACAAGAAGCAGTAGAACTTACCAGACCATTCTGGTCACAAACATCCGACATACCTATTGTTATCGCTGACGGAGGCGGTCATGGATTTGACAGAGGACTAGTAATACATGGCGACACGTGCGACTATTCACAGGATACTGACTTTACGAGATCCAGTATAAGGACTAGGATCTCTTTTGGCGGCGAACTCGCAGGAAACAGGTTTGATTTTTTAAAGGATGGAAGGCTTCATGTAAGCATTTATGCAGGACGGCAATTTTTCCCTCAAGAGTGGCAGGAATATATCCCAGTGGAAGGCAATCAAAGATTTGATGATGACCATAGGGAAACTACGCCGGTCATAGAAGAAGTTCATGTTTCTTTCAGATGGTTAGTGCAGGAATTCGATGACTGGAGCGATACAGAACTATGGCTCAAGGAAGCAACATCAAAGGTGATGGGCAGGAAATCATTCGATTCGAGACGAACAACATACTGCGCGGCAATAAAAATTCATGACGTCAGCAAACGGGAAAACCATTCTAGTAGAGAAATGGGCATAGATGAAAAGCTGGCATTTGTCCAGCAAGAGGGCAGAAAAAAGCCACTACTGCGCTACAGTCCTAGTGTACAGCCGTTTTCACATTCTCATGCATACGCTAACAAGTTGCTGGAAAGATTCTTCTATCATGGCGTATCGAATAGACTGCCTGTCATAGGCTACCAAGAAGTTGCTGGCGCGCTCTATGAAATCCTTCCATACCGAACCAACAACGACATCGCAAGAATGAAAAAAGAAGAAGGAGTTCGTTTCCTGTTCAGCGATGTGATGGCTGGCCTGCAGAAATTTGTGAGTCATCCGTGAAAAATTCATATTTTTATACCGCCTTCTCCAATTATCTTCATGCACAAGCCCGGCCACAGGGAGCGCCATGCAACAGATGGCATCTCTTATCTCAGGGACATAATACTCGGCGGCCAGGACGGGCTCGTGAATGTCCTTGGGGTCATACTTGCAGTTGCTGCGGCGACGAGCTCACCCAAGATCATCATCATCGCCGGGCTCGCGGCGACCTTTGCCGAGTCCATATCAATGGCTGCCGTGGCTTACACATCCACGAAGGCGCAAATTTCCCATTACAAAAAGGAGCTGGAAAGGGAGAAGTGGGAGATAAAGCACCTGCCTGAGCGGGAAAGGCAGGAGATCAGGGACATCTATTACAAGAAAGGCTTTCGCGGCAGCCTGCTTGAGCAAATCGTCAGGAAAATAACATCCAAAAAGAAAGTCTGGCTCGACATAATGATGAGGGAAGAGCTCGGCCTGTCTGACGACTATGAATCGCCATCCAAGAGCGCCGCAATCGTGGGATTCTCGGCCCTTGTCGGCTCACTGATACCGCTTATTCCGTTTCTGATCCTGCCTGTTGGCGAAGGCATTATAGCCAGCCTTCTGTTGTCTATTGCTGTCCTGTTCGCCAGCGGCGCCATAAAAGCCAAAGTTACAGTAGGAAGCTGGGTGCGCTCCGGAATTGAGATGGCTGCGATAGGCATGGGTGCCGCGATTGTCGGATATTTGATAGGCGCAGGGTTCGGGGCAGCGCTGGGATAATAGAAAGCTATTATTAGTTTTGAATACATAGATAAACTATGTCTAAGAAAAAATCTATAATGCACCTTGCCGGCCTCTGGAAAAACGACAAAGAGATGGACGAGATATTCAAAAAAATATTGGATGAGCGACACAGGGCAATATACCTAGAGAAGGATGCGTCATCGTAGTCTTATATATCCAATACAACCTGACACCGCCATTTCTTTCCTTTCTTCACAACTGAGAACAGGTGCCATGTCACCGCCTTCACGTCAACCAGCATCTCATGCCTCTTCGCATCAATCTTCTCGCCGCTGAGCGCGGCTGTCAGGAAGAATTTCTTGTTCTTCTCGGAAATATCAACGCTCACGTCAGAGAACAGAAGGAGGTCCTTGTCCTTCCAATAAACGAATTCCTGCAGGAAATTGAACAGGAGCTTTTCGATCGAGTCGCTGTCAAGCTTGATTTTTTTCGTGACCTTTTTCTTCACGGCCTTCAGGTCCTTTACCATGACGTTAGTCGTCGCGAGACCAGCGGACTCAAACATCTCTTCCAGCGTCGCGCCTGTGGCGATGAAAGCAACGTCGGCTATGGATACATCCTTGAGATACTTGTACGGCATAAATGTATTCGTTGCATTTAGATATATAAGGCTGCGATGTTTACGATGTCCTTGAATTTCCTGACTATGCATTTTCAGGTATTTTTTCAATTCCATAGAAAAACAAGCATGATAAATTTTAAAAAGCCTTTTAGATTGTTATGAACGACAAAACGACGGCGCTTCCAAGAGCTATGGCAAGGCCGGCTTTCTGGTGCCGCTGCAAAAGCTCCTTGTTTATTATAATGCCCAGCAGGGCTGCCAGGGCGATATAGCTTTCCGACAGGGCGAATGCGATGGCTATGGGGATTATCGTTGCTGCTATCGCGATAAATACCCAGGCAAGGTTATCAAGAAAGCACGTCGAAAGCACAAGCTTCCTGTTGGCTGCGAAATCCCTGGACAGCTTGCCTAGCTTGTGTTCCGACATCAGGTAGAAGAGGCTGATGGCAGCGATAAACACGTTAAGGAACCAGTTCGCGAACAGCGGGCTCGTGATCCTCGAGGAAAAGCCCACCATGAAATTGGCCAGACCCATGAACAAGGAACCTGCCATGGCCACAATGGCACCCCTTTCCAGCCATGCCTGCCGCCGGAAATGGTGCTTCTTTGCAGAGACAAGAACAAGCCCGAGAACAAGCGTTGATATGAGAAATATCTGCAGGGCATTCATGCCCTCATTGATCGCGACGAAGGTGATGATGGCGGTAACAGGCACCTCAAGCGCCATTATCGGCTCGACTATGGCGAGCTTGCCTTTTTTCAGCGCCTCAAAATCCAGCAGAGCCGCTGCGAACAAGACAACAGACATCCCGACAAGTATCAGGAAAGTGCTGTCATGGAAGCCAGCAGCCGCCTGCAAGTCATTGTAAATGAAAGGAAAAAGAATTATGACACCGAACAACGTCACCACAAAAAGAGTCTCCCAGTCGCCTAGCTTCCTCGTCGTGCGCTGGATCAGGAAGTCGCCGAAGCCCCAGAAAACAATGGCGCCAATCGCAAATGCGATTCCGGTCTCAAGTCCCATGAATTTTATTGCAGGAAGCTGGATAAAAGCCTTCTAATTGCGTTTTCGGCAACTACGCAGCTTTTGAGTAAGTAGTGACTGCATAACTGCCTTCCGGACATGCAAGAACTTTAGATTTTATTTTTTTGTAACCCTGAAAAATAAATTTTTTAACTGCCGCGTTATGCGCCGCATAGATGCCTTCAGATTCGTGATGTTCCGAAAGAATACCTCTTGGGTCTGTTCCGATATTCCATGTTGAAAAAGCCATTGTTTCCATGTCTTCGTTGTACTTGTTTGCGGGGTCAAAGCCTTCATGCACTCTAGTACTTACCAACACGTGTTTTTCTGCCAGTTTTTCAGGATGCTGCAAATAAGTATATATTATTTTTTTCTGCCTGATTTTTGATTTCATGACGATAAATTAACAGAAATATATTTAAGCTCTTGAAACTTAACTGATCTCGCATTCTTTCAGCTCGTTCAGGATGTCGCCGGCATAAAATGAAGCATTCTTTCCTATGAAGACTATTTCCGTTTTCTCTGCGCTGTGCGGCTCAAGGTCATAGCGGCCGAAGACTGAATTTAGAAGGAAGTCGCCTTCGTCCGTCCTGACAAATCCCTTTGCCCGTATGATATCTTGCGGCAGGGAAGAGATCAGTATCTCTAGCCGGGCCTTGTCGAGCTTCTTCTCCGTCGCGAAGACAAAGCTCTGGATAGCATCTTCCTTCAGATGATCGTGGTCATGCTTCTCATGGACCTTTCTGGGGCTCCGGATATCTAATATAGAGTCGAAATCGATGTCGCACTTCACAGCTTCTATTATGACCGCGTGCTCGTTCAGTTCCTGCAGCTTCTTTCTGACTTCCATTTTCTGATCCGGTGTCACGAGGTCTGTCTTGTTGAGAATAAGGACGTCAGCCATCTCTATCTGAACCCTTCCTGTATGGCCAATGCTCGGGAACCTAATGATGCTGTCGGCATCCGCGATTGTTATGATCGCATCAAGCCTGACTCCTTCTATGTTTTCTAGTATATCTCCTACGATTGCATCAGGCTCCGCAACTCCGGTCGTCTCAATCACAATAAGTTCTGGGCCTATTTTTTCCCTTATTTCTTTAATGGCTGCCTCGAACTCTCCTGTCATGGAGCAGCAGACGCACCCCCCGGAGAGCTCTATCATGTCTACGTCTTTTCCCTTGATGACCGCGCCGTCTATGCCCACGGTGCCAAACTCGTTCATGAGCACTGCTATCTTTTTGTCAGTGGTTTCTATGACATTCCTTAGAAGAGTAGTCTTGCCCGCGCCTAGATAGCCCGTGATGATGACGATAGGAGTTTTCATGAAAATCACTCAAGAACTCCGTTATCCCGGAGAAACTTTAAAACAAGCTTGAAGAGCATTTCATGGCCTTCTGAATCGGGATGGCAGCCATCTTCCAGATGCTCCATATAACCGGACTTGGAAAGCACGCCGAAAGAATCCATGAAAGGCAGGTTATTTTTGCTGCAGACACTCTTCACGATCTCGTTGAATCGCCTGCAATTCTCGTTTGAGTAAGATATCTCTTTGCGCCAAGGAACAGGCTGAAGTTTCGAGTTTTCAAGAGGTTCTATGCCGAGAAAGAGTATCTTGCAGCCAAGCCTATTTGCAATACTTATCATTTTCTCCAGATTTTCGGTGTATTCTACCTCTGATACGTTTGTTTTTTCTTCGTCTGTCCCAAAATAATAAGAATCATTGGAGCCTATCGCAATAATAACGATATTTTTACCAACCGGGTCAATCCTCGCGTTCAACTCAGGCTCGAACCTTGCAGCAATCTCCATGGAAGAGTCACCGCTTATCCCGAGATTATAAACCAGCGTGCCAAATCCCGTTCTTTCCTCAAGATACGACTTCAGGAGCTGCACCCAGCCGCCGTGCTTCGAGTCTGCGGCGCCGTATGCTATGCTGTCCCCGAATACGATAATATGCATCCTAGAAATTGCAGGCAAAGAGTTAAAAAGAAACCGAATCACCACTTCTTCGCTGAAATGTATTCGTAAGCAGAATAAGCCGCTACGCAGCCCTCCGCAGCGCCTGTGATTGCCTGCTTCCATTCCATGTCCGCGACGTCGCCTGCGGCGTAGACGCCTTCCACATTGGTTCTGGAGAGGCGGTCGATGATGATTTCGCCTTTCTGGTTGAGCTTCACGCCGAGCTTCTTTGCAAGCTCTGACTGCGGCAGGTGGCCGATCTCGATGAAAAGACCGCCAAGATGGAAGTCTTTGCTGCCATTGTGCGGGCGGTCGAGAACGACATGAGTGATGAACTTGTCGCCTTTTATCGCGACAACATTCGCGCGCGGTATGATTTCTATCTTCTCGTTCTCCTCGACGCGGCGCATGTTGATTGGCTCGGGATGGATCTCGTCGCCGCGATAGATAATATACACCTTGCTCCCATACTCAGCGAGGAGCAGCGCCTCTTTCGCGGCAGAGTCAGAGCCACCTATTACGCCGATCACCTTGCCCTTGAAAAGCGGGGCGTCGCATGTCGCGCAATAAGAAACGCCCTTGCCATAGAATTCCTTTTCGCCGGGCACGCCAAGCTTCCTCCTTTCCGTTCCGGTGGCGAGGAGGACAGCCTTTGCCTTGTACTGGCCCTCGCAGGCCTTGACAATGAAATAATCCCCTTCCTTTTGGATATCAACGACCTCGTCATCCACTATCGGAACGTCATAGTCCTTGACGTGGTCTTCCATGTGCTGCATCAATTCGGGCCCGCTCAGGCGGATGAAGCCCGGGTAATTCTCAACGACATGCGTGGTGGCAAGCAGGCCGCCGCGCTCCTTCGTGATGACAACAGTCTTCAGGCCGAAACGCGCGGCATAGATAGCCGCGGGATAGCCGGCAGAGCCGCCCCCGATGACGATGAAGTCGTAGGTTTGCATAATGACCGCCTATAAAATATTGCAATAGTATATAATTAGGATAAGGCATTAAAAAAGAAAATTATGGACCTACTTCCCCAGCGTCTTCTCGCCTGGCTTCCATTCAACCGGGCAGAAGTCGCCTGTCTGGAACGCCTGCAACGTCCTCAGGGTCTCCTCGACGTTCCTGCCCACCTTGAGATCGTTTATCGTCGCGCTGCGCAGCACGCCTTCGGGGTCGATGATGAAAGTGCCCCTGAAAGCTATTCCCTCGTCTTCCTTCAGGACGCCAAACGTGTATGCAAGCTTGTGCGTCGTGTCCGCTATGATAGGGAACTTGACTTCAGGCATATCTCTCTCGATCCATGCTTTGTGCGAATACTTGGAATCCGTTGAACAGCCCAGCACCACTGCATTCAGCTTCTCGAACTCCTTCTCGTGATGGGCAAAGCTCTTGATCTCCGTCGGGCAGACAAACGTGAAGTCCAGCGGGTAGAAAAACAGCACAATCCACTTGCCCTTGTAATTGCTTAATTTTACGCTCTTAAAATCCCCTGCAACAAAAGCCTGCTCCTCGATCTCAGGCACCTTTTCCCCTATTTTTACCATACAAATACCCCGTTTGAACAAGAAATGCAGCTGATTTTATAGCAACAAAGTTTTTATATTGAACGCAGAAAAGAACCTTCACGTCTTTACAGGCCTAAACACGAGATTCAAAAAACAGACGCCGGAAAAATGATTATTTCTTTGCATCCTTGAAGTTTTCTTCTACTTGCTTCCAATTAACCACGTTCCACCAGTCTTTCAGGTATGCTGCCCTGTTCCACATGTGCTTAAGATAATAACTATGTTCCCACACATCAACACCCAAAATCGGAACCTTGCCTTCCATTAGCGGCGAATCCTGGTTTGCAGTGCTATAAACTTCCAGTTTCCCGTTGCTCAGCACAAGCCATGCCCAACCGCTTCCAAACCTGTTCAGGCCGGCATTCGTGAAAGCTTCCTTGAATTTTTCAAAATTCTCGAACGCTTCTTTTATAGCATCGGCAATATTTCCCTGTGGTTCGCTACCGGCATCGAGTGCCATCACTTTCCAGAAAAAACTATGATTCACGTGCCCGCCGCCGTGGTTTCTTACAGCGGTGCGAATCGCCTCTGGAACGGCATTAAGATCCTTCACCAGATCTTCGACGGATTTCTCCTGCAGGTCTGCGTGCCCCTCGAGCGCGGCGTTCAGCTTATCCACATATGCCTGGTGGTGCTTCGTATGATGTATCTCCATGGTCTTCGCATCGATGTACGGCTCTAGCGCATCGTAGGCATAAGGCAATTTCGGCAGTTCGTGCTTCATCTTGAAAACACCTCACAAACTTCTGTTTTCGAGAGAAGCTGCTTCTTTTCTTCGTGCTTCATTTTTGGAACACCTCGTATATTTCTGTTCCGAAAAGAAGCTGCTTCTTTTCTTCGTGCTTCATTATCATCATCTCCTTCTCAGAATAAGACTAGTCCGTCGCAAATTTATATAAAACCATATTCAATGAATCCTATGCAAAAACGCAAAAGCGGCATAACAACAATCATCTTCGACATCGGCGGGGTGACTATCGACTGGGACGAAGACATCGTGTATCGCCACGTAGAAAAGCAAACTCGCATGCCATTCAACAAGATCAAGAAGACATGCTTGCTATGGATGAAGCTCTTCGAGACCGGAAGAACCGGCGAAAAGGAATACTGGGGACGTGTTTCCAGAGACATCGGATACACCGGCAGCCTGCACGGCATATGGCTGGACCATTATGGCAGTCACGCGAAGCGCAACGCAGCCGTAATAAAAATCACCAGGAAAGCGCGGGCAAAAGGCTACAAGACGGCGACGATAACCAACGTCATAAAGCCCTATTACATCTACAACAAAAAAACAGGACTCTACAAGGGATTCAGCAGCGTCTTTGCGTCGTGCAACCTGCACATGCGCAAGCCAAACAGGAACATCTATCTATATGCACTGAAGCGGCTGAATGCAAAGCCGCAGGAGTGCATCTTCATAGACAACACAAAAGAAAACGTCACGGCTGCAAGGAAAATAGGCATGAAGGCTATACTTTTCAAAAACGCAGGCCAGATGAAAAGAGAACTGAAATCACTGGACGTCAAACTATGATAATCATTGCCGTCAAGGATTTATTCTTCTCTGCAAAAATCACCGAAACAGCAAGCAAGCTCGGCAAGAAAGCGGAATTTGCAACAGACGACGACGAGCTTGTCAGGATGGCAAAAAAGAACCCAGGACTCGTAATCGCGGACCTTAATGCTTTCTCCCTCTCGTCGCTGAAAATGGCAAAGAAAGAAGGATTGACAATCATTGGCTACCTGTCACATGTCCAAACGGATCTGAGGAAAAGGGCGGAGAAGATCTGCAATGAAGTTATTACGCAATCAGAGCTCACGAAAGACTTGCCGCAGATACTTTCAAAATACTAGATTTGGCGCAGGTTTATACAAGCTTGATTATTCAGGATTGCCAACCGGTGGAAGGCATAATGGAGAAATAAATGAGCTCATATCAAGTACCGCCAAAGAATCAACCAGATTCTCTTCTGCATTTCTATTCATAGACACAGATTCTCTGGTAAGCAATTTGTATGTTTCTACCAGCGTTTCATACATTTCCTCCTCTGCTTCGTACAGGCTACTGCCTATCACACCAATGCTCTGCTGTAAAGCGCTGAAAAAATACTGCATATGCGTACCCGGCATGATTCTGCCTGTCATTTCAAACATTGAGACTTTCACCGGCCTTGTTATTTGGTAACCATTCAGTACTCTGGGCTGCAATACGTGTTCCTGCATGTAGTTCTCCATACTATCACGAATCAAGAAAATTACTTAACTTCCAGAATTTCCGCTTTTTCAACAGCATCTTTTATCAGCGCGCCAAAATCAATATCCTTTTCCATCTCGTCCAGCTCTTCCCGCGTTGATTTTGTCGCGGGATGTTCTGCGATGAAAGCGGAGCAGCAGTCGTCATAAGGCAGGATCGAGGTTGAGTACGTGCCAATCTGTTCAGCGAGCTTTATTATGTCTTTCTTGTCGTATCCTATCAGCGGCGCGATGACAGGCTTGTTCGCGACGGAATAAATCACATCCAGGTTGTCCAGCGTCTGCGAAGCGACCTGCGCGAGATTGTCGCCCGTGACGAATGCCTTTGCCCTTTCATTTTCACGTATAACTTCAGCTATCCTCAGCATCGCGCGGCGGTACGCAAGCATTCGGTACTCGGCAGGCACGCGCGCTATTATCTCTTTCTGGAGCTCGGCAAAGGGAACGACGTAAAGCCTGGTGTGCCCGTTATACACGGACAGCTTCTCAGCAAGCTGGACAATCTTCTTCTTCACGGATTCCTGATAGAGCGTATAATTATGGAAATGCACGAGCACGCACTTGCACCCGCGCTTCATCGCAAGGACTGACGCGACAGGCGAGTCTATGCCTCCCGAAATAAGGGAAATGACCTTTCCCGTGACGCCGACGGGCAGGCCGCCGGGGCCCTGTTGGATGTCGGAATAGATATAGGCAGCCCTGTTCGTGATCTCGATGTTTATGTCCAGCTCGGGGTCCCTGAGTTCTACCTTCTTCCCCAGGTCCATGACAGCCCCGCCGACGACCTCATTGACCTGCAATGATGTCAGTGGGAACGACTTGTTTGCCCTGTTGGCGCTTATCCGGAATGTCGCAGCATCGCTTTCTTTTGCGAGAGCAACAGATCTGGAAATGATATCGTCGAGATTAAGATCGGATTTGAGCACGAAGGCGAAATTGGCGATGCCGAATGTCGAAGACAGGGCTGAAGCTATCTTATTCTTATCCGAACCCTCATTCAATTCGATAACAAAGCGGCCGTAGCCGCGCTTCAGCTTTTCTCCGGAGAGCTTTCTCCTGATATTGCGGGCGAGGGCTTTCTCGAAGAACAGCCTGTTGCCTTTCTTGATGCCTATCTCGCCGTAGTGGATGATGACGTGCGTGTGCATAATCCATGTAGAGCAAAAAGACTTTTAAGGCAAACTATTTCGCTGCCTGACAAGCTGTTTTCAAAGCACTTGAGGATGAGGTAGCTGAGAAATCAGCAAGGCCTTTCGCCCCAGAACAGCTCCCTGTACTTCGCGAAGAACCGCAGGCCGTGATCAGTCGTCCTGTAGAAGACCTCATTGCCTTCCGATTCCATGGACAATATTCCTCTTTCGCTCATCGTGTCAAGACAGGAATGAAGATAAGAAGACTGAGGCTTGGCCGGCTTTTCAATTCGCGGTTCTGGCTTTTTCATATCAAGTATCAGAACATCACCGTCACGATAAAATGGCCTCATATCCCTGTATGCAGCACGAACCTGATGATCAACAAAACGCGGCAGGATATACAGGCGAAAAACCATTGTCTCTTCAACAGAGAAACCAAGCCCAAATTCCTCGAAAAGCATCGTTGCTTTCCTTTCGTTTTCCCTACGGGCAGCGAACATTTTGCGCGCGTTTTCCTCGTCCATACCAGGCAGTACCAAGAAAAACCTTAAATACCATAAAATCACATTAATAGAATCTTAAAAAGTGAGGTGATTTAATGGCATTGGTAGTTGCATCGGCAGTAAAAGACGCGATAAAGAAGCACGAGATGCAGTGCGCAGGGGACTTCTGCGAGGCGCTCGACAAGAGGATCGAACAGCTCGTGGGCGAAGCCGCGGCGCGCGCAAAAAGCAATGACAGAAAAACAGTCAGATCAGGGGACTTGTAAAGCAAAAGAAATTTTTATTTTTGTGATTTCTATTCAAATTTGTTAAATTATCTCAAATTTCTCCATTTGCGTCGAGTGAAATCTGACGGTATTTTACCATAATAAACCTCATGAGATACTGGCGTGTCATTTGAGTCATAAAATACTATCACTGGCAATTCTGTATTTACATTGAGTTCTATCGTACCTGTTTCGTAGTCAGCAGGGTAAGAGGCGCCTCTTCTACTGACTTCTAAAGGGTCCATAAACTTTCTCTTAAATGTATTGTACTCTTTCCATGCCTCTTCATCGTCAGGGAGCCATACCTTCACGGTATAAGTAAAAAAGTCCCTGAGTTTTCCTAAGTCAAGCATAACTAAAAAACGAGACAAAAGCTTAAAAATGAAACAAAAGCTTAAAAACAAAACAGAAAGAACCAGAACTTATTTTCCCGCGAGCTTCTTCGCCTTCACAAACACCCATATCTTCTTTGTCATCTCGCTGGGGCCGATCGGCTTGCTTCCGAACACGTCCTCGAGAGTCTCTTTCCTGCCCTTGAAGTTGATGGAATATCCGCCAAATGCTTTTTTAGCTGCCATTATTTTATCACCTGTAATTACTTGGTCAGGGGCGTTTTTAAGCTTTAGACCGACGTCAGTGACAAGCTACCACAATACTTTTATAGTCTTTGATTATACTTACTAGGACGTGATAACAATGCAGGCATACAAAACAGCCAATGACGCTCCAGAAGATGACAATAATCAACCAAAAAGGTACGAGACGCCTAAAATTCATACCGGTCCCGATGGCAGAAATTACCTGATAGTCAGGCAGAGCCTTGCCGACGCGCCACCTGAATGGATGCAACTGGCAAAAATCCGCCTATTCGAAAGAAAATTGTAGAATTACTGATTCTAAAAAAGATTTTTGATAATAGGAGACCTTTCAAATAAATGAAATTTAATATTACGAGATCCCCTTTATAGCAAGCTCAACAAAAATAGAAATCAACCTTAATCTTGGTTCCTGTGGATCTTTGCCGTCGCGGGCGTGAGGATGACGAACTCGTCGCCTACGCCAACTATGTCGCCGTTGAAGACCGCGACAGAAGTCTTGAATTTCGAGATGGCATGCTTCAGCTCGTCCATGCTGCGCTCCTTGATGCCCCTGATCGCCACTATGACGATTGCGCCTGTCCTTACTTTCCTTATGATCCTGTCAGTATCAGTGAAGTCCTCGAGCTTCTCTATCATGATCTTCATGTGCTCCTGCTTCTGGTCGAGGTCTATCGGGAGCTCGGTGAATTCCTCTATCTGGGGCTCGTTCTGAGGCTCTTCCTTCCTGAAAAACTTGCCAAACAATGCCATCAAATCACTTTGCTATAATATCCCTGTGAAATACTTAAAGATTTGTTGCCAGTTGCGAGCTTTCAGAAAGACGGGATTGTTCCCGAAGCCTTGCGCTCCTTTTCAAGCTCTTTCCTGACAGCTTCTGCTGTATCTTGTTTCGGCGTCTATTCCGCTGTCAGGACCGGAATCTTTGCTGAATCTAACCTCGTAATCATTTATCGCATATTCTTTTTTAACTTCGTATTCCTTCACTGGCGAAGTGGCATGACATGCAAGAAGAGCAAAAGACGCCAGACAGATGCCAGCTTTTTTAACCAGCCGCTGCATTTGATCACTTCTGAATTTCCAAAAATCTTACTAAAGAAAAATTACTTTTGCGCAGAATTTACCCTGTCCGCGTTCAGCTCCTTTTCTACAGCCCTGTAATCAATACCCGATGCGGGGTTGTGCAGGACTGCGATGCCCGACGCAGCCGTCAGCCCAAGAACAGCGAACTCATCAAAAATATTACTTTCTAAACTTATCTTTACATATGTTGCAGATGTTGCCCATGTTGGACTTCTCGAGCGCGCCCTCGCACATCAGGCACTTCGCCACTTTCAGCATCTTCGGTTCGCGCATAATAGCCATGTCAATCCCTTTCTTGTAAGAAAGGTCTTGACGAACCCCAAAGAACATGGGATCTTCAAAACCTTATCTTCAGGTATTATTTTTCTTTGGTTTTACTATCGTCCCCAGTCTTTTTATTCTCAAGCGAGGCTGCCGTCCCCTCTATGATCTCATCTTTCTTCTTTTCCTTTGCCTCCCCAATCCGCCTTTTTCTTATTGCTTTCAGGTATTCAGCGTCACGATCGACTGAAGAGCGGAACGTGAAATTTATGGCATTTTTCAGGCCGTTAGCTGGCTCGACCGCCATGGTCCGCCACATCACATACCGGACCGGCAGTATATCCTTCTGGCTCACCGCCGCTTCGCGTATCTTCAATAATAATATTGATGCAGCGAGGCGCAACACGAACGAGAGGAGAAACACTATCTGCAGGCCCGCGAACCAAAGAAACACGGAGCCCTGAAGCGCCTCGGCAAGGAAGCCGCCGAGCCCCGCGCCGAGTATGATTCCTATGCCCGCGAAAAAGTTGTGGTTCGCTATATACTGCGGCCTCTTCTGAGCAGGCGTGACATCAAGCAGGTAGTTGAACGCGACCTGGTCGAATCCCGCCCACACGAAACCGTCGAAGAGCTTCAGGATGAGGATCTGCCAGACGTCCGAGACCAGCAGCCACCCGAAAGGCGTGAAGCAGGCAAAGAAGCCCGTGACCATGAGTATCTTCCTGCTCCCGAACTTGTCGTTGAAATATCCCCAGTACTTGTAGGAGAATATCCTAGCCAGCGCTCCTGTTATCGTGACGAGCGCGAATGCCTCGTAGCCGATGTTCAGGTTCCTCAGCATGAACACTACATAGTAGGGCGACGCGATCTCCACTGCGAAGTTGAACACCGTAAGATACAGGGTAAATAGCACGAGGTTCATGTTGAGCCTGATTGCCATCCCCCACTCCTTCGGATGGAAAGCGAAGCTGTGCCTGTAGTGAAACACCTTCTTCACCGACGGCTCGTACATGCGCATGAAGATCGGGATCGACACCAGGCTGAGAATCATGCCGACGAGGAATATCAGGGAAAAGCCGAAGGCGGCGACCATGAAGCCCGCGGCCAACGTGATCGCCACGCCAGCCGAGCCCGTGATCATGTTCCTCTTGCCAAAATACGCGCCTCTCCTGTCCATTGGAACAAGATCTCCCATGAGGCTCGTCCATGCAGGCCCGCGCATGGCAAGGAAAAACGACGATATCGCCGCGATGATTATAAGAAATGTCACGGGATCCTGCAGGTTCATGAATGGCAGCAGTATGATCGGGATCCAGACGACAACCTTGGCTACCAGCTGGCAGACCAGCCAGATGGTCTTCCTGTTATAATACTGAGTCATGCGGGCACCCGGTATCTGGCCCGCAGTCGATGCTATATTCTGCGCGGTATTTATGAGGCCTACCTGCAGGTTCGTGGCTTTCAGCGCCAGCGCCAGCGGGATGATGAACGTCGTGAAAATGCTGTTAGAAGATGCGTTTAGCATGCCCTCCTTTATCGACGCAGAGAGGCTTTTCTCGATTTTTTTGCCATGATCGTCTGCGACAGGAGATTTTTTTGCCGAGGGTTTTTGGGAAGAAACAGGAGACATCATGACCACGAGACAATATATCCGCGCTAGAAAGATAAAGATATGCTGTTTATAGGTCTTGCATAAGACGGGAAGGGTTATAAACGACCGAGTTTTTAAACTATCGTGCGCAATTATAGCCCATGCAATCCAACCTGCTTGTTACTTACAATCCGGCGCATCCCGGGAAAGCGGAGAAGGAAGTCCGAGCTATCCTTGATGACTTCGGCGAATTCGAGTTCATCGACAGCACGACGCCCGGCGTGTTCCTTATCCATGCCAAAGATGTCAAGAATACCATAGTGAAACTCAACCACATGCCGCAGGACAGCTTCGAGAACACCTACAAGTGGGTGCCGATAGAGACATGGGTGAAGACGGACGTGAAGGAGATGTCGCCCGTGCTGAAAAGCTACAACAACCACATAGAAGAAAACGAGAGCTGGAAGCTCGTGCTGTTCAAGAGGCTCTATGACGACCACACCACAACAGAGCTCATACAGCTTCTCACGGACAACATAGACAGGGAAAACGTCGACCTGAAAAACCCGCAGAAGCTCGTCGTTGTCGAGATCGTCGGGAGCAAGACAGGGCTTTCTCTTCTGAACAGGAATGAATATCTGGATACACAAAAGATGCGAGGCTAGTGTCATGCCACCAATAATCACAGAACAGGAATTAAGAAGATACGTGGGCAACCAAATAAAATTCGGCGATTATTTAGGCGAACTCAGATCATCTGGATCTGCTTTTTCAACAGAATTTTTCATAGCTGTATATTCAATGGATGAACTAAGCCAGTTTATTCCCTTGAAAAACGAGGACGAGATAGAAATAGGAACCAATTCTCATTTTTTGCCATATAAAGTAAGCTTGAACTAACGTATATCAAAGATACGATTCAAATTCTTCCCTTGAAATTTTCAAATCTTCAGAAATAATCTTGTTCAGAAGCCCAGGGCCTATCTCTTCATTCGGGTGGTTTGGAATAGCAGTTGTCCTGCCATCAGAGTGTTCAAAAATCATGTGCTTTCCAATTCTTATAAGCCGAAATCCCATTTTATTCAGAATTTTGGCCATTTCCCTGCACGTGAGAACCGGCAGCTTTGCAATATTCTACACCTCGATTTGCTGAAGCCCTATAAACTTTTCCTGGATTTTTGTGCCCTTTTTTGCTTCCAGATATTCTACTATCAATTCCTTCGTCCTTTGCATAAGCTCATCCAAGCTTTTGGCCTGCGTATGACAGCCAGGCAACCCGACTACTTCAGAAACGAACCAGCCTTCCTCATCCTGTTCTATCAATACATTATAGATTTCTTTCATAGAACTAATATCATATCAATATATTTAAAAACTCGCATGACTCATGATATATTTTTAGTGTTAGCAGCCAGATGCTTCGTTATCCTGAAATGCGTCTTCGCGATCTTGTCGAGGATTTCTTCGCCGTGGCGCTTTATCATTTCCTTGCCTGCTTCTTCCACGTGCGTCGAGCCTTTTGGCAGCTTGTACCCGACAAGAAGGGAGAGCTGGCGCAGGGTCTTCAGGAACTCGGCCCTTGCAAGGATGGAAGCAGCTGCAACTGCCATGTCGCTCTCAGCCTTCGTTTTCTGTATCAATTTGACTTTCCTCCCCTTTTCAAAAAGCGCTTCCGCAACAAACTTCTCGTTGCCAAACTTGTCGGTCAGGACAAAATCAACGCCTTCAACCTTCTTCAGCAGGTTTTCTATCGACCTTGCGTGGCCCCAGGCGAGCAGCTTGTTCAGGGACTTGAAGCGCTTGTAGAGCAGGTTATATTTCTCGGGGGAGATTTTTATGACTTCGTGCTTGCAGATTTTTTTGATCTCCGTTGCCATTTTCATCGCTGTCGAATCGATGACGTTCTTTGAATCGCGTACTTTCAATTCCGCAAGCTTCTTCTCGGCGACGTCATCAACATAAACAGCGGCCACGACAAGATAGCCGAAATAGTCGCCCTTCCCCGACTCATCAACGCCAATATGAGGCATGATGATTATTTGTTGGCTCTATTTTAATAATTCGTTCTTAACTTTTTTGCTGGTTTTTGTCTCACATGCCACAGGAAAAGCGAGAGCACTGAAAAGCAGCTAGAATAACCTCTGCCGTACATAAAGCCCTTTATTGTGATCGCCGAAACGTATGCGTAGCATGGGAAGATCTTCAAACCGGCATAATTTACGGCAGCAGAAATCAAAGGCTTGATTCGAAGCCGCCATATGCAAGAGCCCATATCGTTTGACAGCAACTTCTTATATTCCAGGCAAGAAATAACATCCATGGTTCTTGGATTCAACAGCAACCCTGTACCCGGGATCAGGAAAAAATACGACAGAGTGCGGGAAAAGGCCGACAAGCTAAAGGACAAGGAGAAAAAGATGCGGCTTCTCAGGCTCCTGGACCAGTTCGAGCCAACATTGATAGCGCTTGAGGAACAGGAACTGCCTAAATTCGAGAAAAAAAAGCGCACGGCGTATGTAAAGGACGGCATTGAACAGGCGGAAAAGATCCTCAAAGAGAAGCAGCCGAAGAAATAATTCCTAAAAACCCAGATTCTTCACACGATTTGTACCGTAAAAACTTTATATCGTATCTCACCCTAATAATATCCGTGTGGCCACTATGATGAAGCTATCCATTGCCAGGTGCAATTACTGCAAAAAGGTGAGGCTTGTCGATAAATCATCGGGCATCTACACGTGCTTCGCGTGCAAGCACCTCGTCAAGAAGCAGAAGAAGAAATGATCATCTTCATGATTTTTTCATTTCTACGAATTCTTCCGGCGCGGGCGGAAAAATATTTCTTACACAACGCAATCAGATCCATGTCCCTTGAGCAACACTTTACCGGATTCGGACATCCAAAATGAAAATTTCACCTATGCAGCTAAAGCTGCAGGTTTTCTGGCGAATTCAAAAATAACACCCGTTTTGGATCATTTTTCACTATTCAGTAACAAAATAACAAAGGCTTTTTAAGCCTTTGTATCACTTAATTATTACAGCGATTCTTCATCGCAGAAATATAAATAATTTATTGGTGGGAGAATGAAAATCAGAAACCTGATGATAAACGGAACAGCAGCCCTTATGCTGGCTTCCATGCCATTGATGGCGCAGAAAGAGCCCGAAGTGAGGCTGGGCTACGAGCAGCGGAACCCGAAGCCCGAGGCAAGACCGGCTTACAACCCGCAGGGGACTTCCCCTTACAGCAGCGTGAGCCGGCTTCCTATCGCGCAGCCGGGTGGAAGGCAAAATATTTACGGATATTCTTACGGAAGAGCGCCTTATGCACAAGGACAAGTCTTATGGACGCCGCAAATGCAAGCACAAGAACCTGAACAGATGACATGGGAACAATATATCGAGGATGCCATTGCATCCGATCTTGCAGCCGTCGAAAGAAAACTCGGGCGCAGATTTTTCCAGCGCAACCGCATGGATTCAGAAGGCAACCTGCACGACTTTATAATCTACGAAACCTACGGCCTGCCAGGCAGCACCGACGCGACAGTAGCGCGCGTGATCGACGTGGCAAGGAAGGGCAAGAAAGTGGCAAAAGGCACGGATGACAGGAAAATGGATGACGCTTATGCATTGTACCAAGATCATTACTGGGGAATTCGCGGGATAAAGTACAAATTTGTCAATGTCAGCGAGATAAAGAACATGGAAGACATCGATAAAACACGGGCTTTTGTCGCAGCATTTGTAGTGCCAGGGCTGAATTTCGACTTCCACGCGGAGCCTGAAATCCGCATCAAAGACGAGGGGCTTTACAAGGGCAGCAGGAAAGAACTGAGAGACAAGAAGCCGGACCAATAGATTTTTCACAGGTGATGATGATGAAAACCAAGCGCGTCGGAAAAATCGGAGCAGCTGCTGCCGGAGCAATGTTAGCTCTTGGAATGGGAAACGCTGCCAGGAATGAAACGCCAGGAAGCAAAGATGCAGGCATTAAAATCCTTTCAGAAGCAGAGGCCGGCCAGCGCGGAAACGTTTCCTGGTTCTCCTACAACAGCGGATTCTACAGGCTCTGTTCGCCAATACAGGCTTTCGGCTCCTACTATCAGGGATTCAATTACGGCTTCCCTGCCAGCTTCTACGGCTATTCCTTTGCGCCTCACATCCTTTACCAGCAGGTCGCGCCTTATGCTGCAATTCAAAACCAGGCCTTGGTGCAGCAGAATAATTACGACCGCTTCGGGCTGAACACGCTCGAGCCGCCGATACCAAACGTTGGCGAGCCTTCAATGGGAGAAAAGCTGGAACAACAGATGAGGGAACAGGGCAAGAAAATAGACGAACTTACAAGAAAGATCGAGGAAGAAATAAAAGAGCCCCGTTATATCCATAGAAGAGAAGAGACGAAACAACCATCTCATCAGACTGAAGGAAAGAAAAGGCATCGCATAGAAGTCCGCTATCTTGGGCACGCATGCGACAACCAACTCGACGATGTGGCTATAGGCGACGTTTATAACCCGATACTCGGGTTTGTGCGCGAAGAATCCAATGGCGCCCTCAATGTCGCGGCGTACGACGAAGGCTGGAAAGCCGGCAGATATGTAATAGCTTTCAAAACAGAATGGAGCAGAAGGCGGTACGGAGAGGTTGATATTTCTGATGCATTCCGAAAAGGAATTACAGGGCCGGAATTCACAAGCAAACTGCTGGAAAAAATGAGGGCATCACAGGTTCTCGGAGACTTCTCTGATGTCTTGGACCGGCTGGACATCGGCTTCAGGAATTATTCCTGCGGTCAGCAGTGATCACTGCGCCACAACATGCGAAATGTGGTTCTCCTTGTAGACCTTCAGCACGTTCTCCACATATGTGTCTATCTTGGGCTCATGCGACACGATAATAACCTGCTTCAGGCCGAGGGCGTGGATGACATCGCGCACCTTGTCGAGCTGGTCCGTGGAGAAGCCGTCCGTGGGCTCGTCAAGGATGATCAGGTCCTTGGTGCGGATCGAGTCTATCATTATGTTTATCACCTTGTTCAGCGCAAGGCGGTACGCGAGGCTCACGGCTGTCTTTTCGCCGCCTGACAGGTTCTCGAAACTCGTTTCATAGCCATTCTGGTCGATGACAGGCGTGAAACGCTCGTCTATGCGCACCGAGAGCGCGTCGTCCATGAGTATGGAGAACCAGTACTGGAAATACTGGTCGAATTCCTTCTGGACCGTGAGAAGCACATGCTTCTCTATGTTCTCCATGAGCAAAATGAAATTGTCAAACCACGACAGGAGAAAACTGACATCATCCATTTTCTGCCTGGCTGCCTGCTTCTCCCTGATCTCGGCCTCCAGGGATGCAAGACGCCTCGCCGCGTCCTCCTTCTGCTGCTCCAGCCTTGAAAGCGACTTCTCCATCTCGAGCTTGTCCTTCTGCAAAGCCGCCATCTCCAGCTCTGCCTTCCTGTATTCGGGCTCGATGCTGTCGTATTTTTTTACAGCATCCCGCGCTTCCAGGAGGCCCTGCTCCGCCTCCTTCATGGCAGTCCCCGCGCGCAAAGACTCGGCTTGCTTGTCCGATCTCCATGACTTAAGGTCGTCTATAGTCCTCTTGACTGCGCCGTACTTTTCCAGCACAGCCCTCTGCTTTTTCATAATATCAAGGCTTTCGTCGAGCTGCCTTATGCCGTCCATTATCTCCTGCCTCTTCCCCTTCCTTTCGTCTATGCGCCCCTTGAACGACGCCGGGTCGGAAACAGACTGGCCGCAGAACGAGCATAAGCCTTCGGAATAGATAGAGGACAGGCGGTCTGCCTCTGCATCTATCACGGCCATGTTCTTCAGCATGCCGTCCCTGTCGCGCTCGAGCAGCTTTAGCGATTCGAGTGTGCTGTTCATGTCGCCGCTCACAGGCTCGGAGAACAGATTGACATTGAACTGTATCTTGGATTCGATGTTCGAGAGCTCGTTATCAATATCAGCCAGCTTCCTTTTCAGCGCGCCCGCTTCCGACTCCTTTTTGGCAATCGAGATCTGCAGCTTCCTGAAATCTTCCATCTGCACTTTCATGGCATCTATCCGGGCTTTCAGGCCGTCGTGCCTCGCATTCAACGAAGAAATCCTGCTGCTGAAGCCGTATATCTGGCCATGGACAGCATCAAGAAGATCCTCGCTCTCTTTTTTTTCCATGGCCCGGATCTCAAGGTCTTTCGAATAAGCCTCGAGCTCGCGCTTCATGCTGCGCAACTCCGTGAGGAAGACACGGGCATTTGCGCGGATCACGCCGTACTTGTCGATGTTGAATATTTTCCTGAGAATATCCAGCCGGCTTGCCTCGTCACTAAGGATCTTCTTCATCTCTTCCTGCGGAGTATAGACCGTGTAGCGGAATATCGGCTTGTTCTTCTTCACGAGCTCCTGCGGATAGCCCAGCATCTCCAGCACGCGCGCCTTGAGCTCCACAGGCATGAGGCTTTCCGAAACGCCGTTCGTAACAAGAACGCAGCTCTCCTGCGAGATCGCGCTGCCGCGCTTGAGGCTGCGCCTGATGCCCATGCTCTTCGAGTCCAGCTCAAGCTCGAGCTCTATGGATCCCTCGTCCTTCCCGTGCCTCAGGAGATCAGAACCGGAAAGCTCCCCTTTCCTTATCCCGAAAAGCGCAAAATCAACGGCCATGAGTATGGTGGATTTCCCGCAGCCAATGTCGCCGGAAAGCAGCGTGGTGCCAACAGGAAAGTCTATTTTCTCGTCAAGGTAGCTGCGGATGTTCCTGAGCCTGATGGATTTTAGGAGCATTATAAGGCCTCCAGGGTCTTCAATATTTCCTCTGGATTGTGAACAATCACATCAGCTCCTTCCAGCTTATGAACAGGATCATACCCGTAAGAAACTGCTATGACTTTGGCAACTCCTGCATTCCTTGACATAGTGATTTCATCTATTGTGTCGCCTATTACACAAGCCTCTTCTGGTTTCACATCAAGCTCTTCAAGGCACATGAGCAGTTGCTTTGTATCAGGCTTACGAGCTTCAGGGATATATCCAATGATGCTATCAAAATGGCCGTGAATTTCAAACTTTTTCAGGAACTCCACTATAAACTCCCAATGGTTGTTTGAAACAATGCCCAGCTTGTATTTTTTTGCGAGCTGGCTAATAATTGAATCGATGCCTGCAAACATCTTTATTTCATTTCTCAACACTTCAAATTCTTTTTTGAAAAGCTCAGGCTCTTTTTCTATCAGGTCTTCCGGCACTCCCCTGTTCCTGTAAAATTTAACCCAGTCGGCCCCGAATTCTTCCTTGAATTCCTTTAATGTGGCTATGGGCTTCCCGAACGTTTCCAGAATATTGTTGGTCACCTGAAATCCCATATTCAACGAATCTGCAATTACCCCGTCAAAATCAAAAATGATTGCTTTGATCATAGCGAGAGCACCTTCTTCGCGTTCTCCTTCAGCCTGTTCTCATACGTCGCATTGGTCTCGTCCTCGCCCTTCTCTTCCTTGAAGACGTTCATCAGAGCTACCACGATATCGGATGCATTGAGCTTCGGCATCTTGAGCTGGGCGGCGTGCTCCGCCACGAGCTTCCTCTCGATCTCGTCCGTGGTCATGTTTTCCATGACGCTTACTTCCTCGAACTCCCTTGACGACAAGCCGGACGTGCTGCGCTTCACGGTGAAGGCGCCCTTTTCGAGCGCCAGGCTGATTATCGGCTTCATGTCGATGTCCGCGGGCTTTCCTGAAGCCAGGGTGCCGCTGACCTTTATCAGGAGCGCCTTGTTCTTCAGGTCAAGCCGCTCAACAGCCGCTGTTATCTCGTGCTGGACCGCCGGAGGCGCCTTGCCTTCTGCCGAGAAATGCATCGACATGACCTCGAAAAGCTTGATAGCCCTCCTGGACAAGGACATTTTTCCGCTGCCATCAACATCCACAATAGTCAGGCCGCTGTCATATTTTTCAAGCTCGGGAAATTCCGTCGGAAACAGGGCATTCGGGAACACTATGAATCCGCGGCCGTGCTCGGACGTGTGGCGCACATGGACATGCCCTGTTGCATAATAATCAAAGTTCTTCGGGAGCTGCGCAAGAGAAACGGCAGGCATGTCCTGCATGTTCGGCGGGCGGAATTCAGCGATCGCCGAGTGGAACATGAATATCTTGAAGCCGTCCAAGTTTTCTATATCCTTGTCGATGATGTCAAAGGACTCTATATCCAGGGCGCCTTTCTTGCCGACAATGCCGCAGATTTTCGCGCCTGTCGGATCTTCAAAAACACGGAGCTTCCATTTCCCGTTCTCCTCGTCGTGCTTCGCCACATAAATGATCAGTCCGGCTTCCTCCAGCACGTGCAGCATTGTCCTGCCCGTGGGGGAGAAATCATGGGAGCCTGCGATCGCATAAACGCGCAGCCCCTTGTCCATGCATTCCTTCAGCTTCGCGACCGCGCGCCGCAATATGTCAACAGGCGGCAGGGCCGTGTCGAAGAGGTCGCCGGCAACAAGCAGGAAGTCTATTTTCTCCTTCACGCACTCGTCCAGCGCGCGCTCGAACGCGATGATCGACATCTCCTTGAGTTCCGGATGGCTGTTCCACGAGCCGAGATGGCAGTCAGAAATATGGGCGAAGCGGAATGACATGATCATAATATCCGAGGAAAATACTTAAAATGTCGGGAACCCTTTTTATTCTTTTGTGATATAATTCTTTGATGCCTGTCAGATTTACAAAAACACAGGATTTTCGCGAAATACCTCAAAGACTACAACAACAAGCGCATATGTATTTGATAGGCATAACTTTCCCTTCTGTTGATGCAGCTCTCAACCAAAGAAATGGGAGGGAAAAAGTCCTAACAGATTTTTATCCTTCACCTGACGGAATAAAAGTACGCTTCGAGGAGCCGCATTCTTCTTTTTATCGCAATGTCTTGGTTTTGAAACCGACATACTTTTAAGCCTTCCTTCCAATTCTAATCATGCCCCCGGAAAAAGAAATCGCAGAAGTCATAAAAGCGATAAAGAAAGCGTCGAAGAGCTTCCAGAACACCGCGCTCATGGAAGTTGCCTCGGTGCCAGAAAGCACTTTCCAAGTGCTCATTTCATGCCTGATTTCTCTCAGGACGAGGGACGAGGTGACTGCAGCCGCTTCAAGGCGGCTTTATGCCGTCGCGAAGACGCCTGAACAGATAGCAAAGCTGCCGGCAAAGAAGATCGAGAAACTGATATATCCGGCCGGCTTCTACATCACAAAGGCGAAAAGGATCAAGGACATCTCAAGAATCATACATGAAGACTACAAAGACAAAGTGCCTGATACAATGGAAGAGCTGCTCAAGCTCAAAGGCGTGGGAAGAAAGACCGCGAACATCGTCATGGTCTATGGCCACAAAAAGGAAGGGATGCCTATAGACACTCACTGCCACCGGATACCAAACCGGCTGGGCTGGATAAATACAAAGACTCCTGAAAAGACGGAAGAAGCATTGAGACAACTATTGCCAAAAAGATACTGGCAGGATTTCAACGACCTTTTCGTGAGCTTCGGGCAGAATATCTGCCGTCCCGTAGGGCCGCGATGTGGGGAATGTCCAGTGTCAAAGCAGTGCAGGTATTACAGGGAAGTTTATCTGAAGAAGGCGAAATAATGTTTCCGATAAATTCCGCTGATGACCTGAACAAAATAAGCAATGCAGCCAAATGGCAGTATTTTGACTGGGGTTCTTCTCGAAATACAAGCTTAAGAAAATTTGGTTTATAGATTAATTATGCCATTATACTATGTTATAGAAGCCTCTTTTGGTCCCAGAGTCGAGCAAACTGGATTACGATACGGGCCGATTGAAGCCAGTGATCCAGAAAATGCAATTCACAAGACTCGACATGAAACCCAAGGATATGGTCATTTACGGGTTGAAGTTTTCAGCAATGAACAAAGCTATAAGAAACGTGAACAGCCTATTACCGCCTGGGAAGATACTGATTCTTTACGCTCGCTAGTCAGCTCGTTAGTCAAATCAAAGTCTATAAGGACAAGAGAAAGGTTTGAGGCATTTTTTGTAACGCCGTTACCTTCATAGCATAGCTTCTTTTAAGTTTCAAAACACAAAAAAGAATATGAATTTTCCAATATCATCAGTGCAAGACTTAGAACACATTTCTTCCAGCGCTAAATGGCAGTACTTCGAGAAACTCACTGCATTCATCTTCGACCAGAACGGCTACGAAGCGAAGCAGAACGTGATAGCCAAATTCGAGGGAACGAAAAGGCAGTTCGACGTCATAGCCAAGGGCACGGGAAAGACGTTCCTTGTCGAGTGCAAGAAATGGAAGAGCAGGAAGGAAATGGCACCTGCGCTGAAATCTGCCGTGAGGAATCACCTGGAAAGATGCGCGGTCTATTCTGCAATGCATGACAGCGAAAACGTATTGCCATTATTGGTTACTCTGGCAGAATCCGAAATACTGCAGCACGAAGACACGTTCATAGTGCCGATAATGAAACTGAACTGGTTCATAAATAACTTTGATGGAGCCCGAATCCTTATAAAGATTGCACATAAGAATAATTATTAGTGAATATATGCCAATGAAATTTCTTGGTATGACTATACCTACATATATAGAAACAACTGAAATGAAATATGGCAGAATTCTTAATGCCATAAGGGCCGATGATGAATTTGCGGAACCTGTGAAACAGCAAACAGGCTTACTTGCGAATGACGCAGCTTATCTCTTCGAAGCTGTGTGCAGAGAATACAAAAAGAACGGACCGCTGCGGGGCTGGAGAAGGTACTTTGGCAAGGTAGAACACCATTGGGGAAGTTCTATATTCGGCCCGTTACTCATGAACGCAGGATTGATAACACCTTCGCAAGATGGAAATTATGAACCAACATCAAAAGGGCTGGAAATCTATCGCCGCCATCTATCTGGTTCCTCCTGAACTTCAAAGAATCGCCTCTCAAGCATTTACGAAATCGGCTATATATATTCCAGAGCACATATAATAAGCTGGTTCTTTTCTGTAATGTTTTCGTAATGAACTAGAGGATGATATAGTTGCCAAGAAAAGTCAAGAAAAGCAAGTACAAGAAAACCTACATCGAAACGTGGAAGTGCAAAGGATGCGACTTCCAGTGGTGCTACAGGACGATGAAGTGCCCGATGTGCTATCACTTGGAAACGATCAAAATTATCTGATGCTTAACATGCAGGTTCCAGTCGTTTTTTCTGTTTTTATTTTCTATCAAGCTTTCTTGCTCTATCCATTCTTGACCTTGCTGCCAATAAAACTACTTTTATATACATCCCAGCAGAAATAATTAGAATGTCATTCCAGATCCACAAGACGACTGCCGTATATGGCATCGTGCTGATAATCGCAGCCACTATTGTTTATTCTACCGGATCCTCGGGCACGGGGTTCGTCGTGAATGCGGGGCCTGACATCGACGTGAAGATAAATTCGATCTCTCCCGCGGCTCCGAAATTCCTTGACAAGAGGATAACAGTAAATTTCGCCTCCAGCGGAGCACAAACGACAAGCGCGAAGACGATCCTGTACAAATTCAACCTCGAGTACCCGAGCAAGAAGAACGTCGCCTACACGGCATACATGCCTGCAGCTTTGCTGAAAGGAAACGTCACTAAGACATTCATGTGGAACCTTGACCAGCGCGGGACATACAAGCTCACGGTCACTGCCGACCCGAGCAACAGCATCAAGGAAACGAACGAGCAGAACAACCAGGACAGCATCATATTCAAGATCTAGTTTTCCTGCCAGAATTCAGCGCGGAGAAAACATGAAATTGCCCATGCCGTCTCCAATGAAAAACCACTTGTAGAATTTCGATACAAAAACATGTCTTGACGCAAGCTCCCTAACCTTACAGCTATATCAGGGTTGCCATCATCATTCATATCAGATGCCGCCAAAAGCGCACCTGTTGCCAGAGCGTCTGCGATATATCTTTTACTCATAACTACCAGAATAATTTGATGGCCAAAATCCTTAAAAACCGATTCGCAAGATGAAGAAATATCCAGAAATTAGCCTCAGCTGGGTACAACACTAATTGCACGCCGCCCTATAAATAAATTATTTCTTTACCGCCCAGAAAAGAACTTTTTATATCTTGCAGCCAATGTCTCCCAATGAAATTCATCGTTGTAGTCGGCGGCGTGATATCGGGCGTCGGAAAAGGCATCGCTACCGCGTCCATCGGCAAGATACTGCAGGAATACGGGTTCTCCACGACCGCGGTGAAGATAGACCCGTACATCAACGTGGATGCAGGAACTTTGCGCCCGACAGAGCACGGCGAGGTCTGGGTTACCGACGACGGCGGGGAGATTGACCAGGACCTCGGCAACTATGAGCGTTTTCTTGGCTATGAAATACCGAAAAGGAACAACATAACAACAGGACAGGTCTATAAGGAACTCATCGACAAGGAGCGCCGCGGCGAATTCCTGGGGCAGACCGTGGAAGTGATACCCCATGTCCCGAACGAGATAAAGAGAAGGATCATGGAAGCCGCTCAGGGCTTCGACGTCACGCTGGTGGAAATCGGCGGGACTGTCGGGGACTACCAGAACATGCCATACCTCTTCGCGACAAAGAGCCTTGAGATGGAGCTCGGAAGGGAAAACGTCATACACGTGCTTGTCACTTACCTTCCGGTGCCGCACAACCTCGGCGAGATGAAGACGAAGCCCACGCAGCAGGCGATCCGCATGCTGAACGAAGCGGGCATATTTCCCGAGTTCGTGATATGCCGCGCCGCAAAAGCGCTTGACGACGTGAGGAAAAAAAAGATAGAAGCGAACTCCAATATCGGGGCAGACCACGTGATATCAGCGCCCGACGTCGACAGCATATACCAGGTGCCGCTGAATTTCGAGAGGGAGGATTTCGGGAAGAAGATAATCGCGCAGCTCGGGCTGAAGCAGAAGAAGCAGCCGGACTGGAAAAAGTGGCAGAAGCTCGTGGCGACGATGGTAAAGCCGCCGAAAACGCTGGACATCGCGATGGTCGGGAAGTACATAGACATCGGCGACTTCTCGCTGGTTGATTCTTACATATCCGTCAATGAGGCGATAAAGCACGCCGCCGCCAACCTTGGCGTGGGCGCGAAGATAACGTGGGTCGATTCGAAGACGTTCGAGAAGAACCCGAAAGAACTGAAGATGCTCAAGTCGTTCGACGGCGTGATCGTGCCGGGCGGGTTCGGCTCAAGCGGAGTGGAAGGCAAGATCGCGGCGATAGGATTCGTCAGGGAGAACAACATCCCATATCTCGGGCTCTGCTACGGCATGCAGCTCGCGATAGTCGAGTTCGCGCGGAACGTCTGCGGCATGCAGGGCGCCAACACAACGGAAACGAACCCTGACACGAAATATCCCGTGATAGACATACTGCCCGCGCAGAAGAGCGCGCTCGCGGAAGGCAGGTACGGCGCAAGCATGAGGCTCGGCGCATATGCAGCCATGCTCAAGAACAACACGAAGGTGCTGGATATCTACAGGGCAACAGACCGTCTCCAGAGGGATATGAAAAAAATAGCGTCAATAAAGGAGAAGTTCCGCCTCGGCATCGTCGAGGGCAAGAACGCGGTGCTCGAAAGGCACAGGCACAGGTACGAGGTGAATCCGAAGTACGCCGAGGCCATAGAAAAGAAAGGCATGATATTCTCGGGCTACCACACGAGAGAAGACGGGACGAAACTCATGGAATTCATTGAGCTGCCCAAGCACAAATACTTCGTGGCCACGCAGGCGCATCCGGAGTTCAAGTCGAGCATGGAAGACCCCTCGCCGCTTTTCCTGAAGTTTGTCGAGGCTTGTAAGGGGAAATGAAAACACGTCTTTTTACAGAATTTCTTTTAAGGCAGAGCATTATTATGCTCTTCATCTTTTGCAGCATAAAGAAGTGTGACAACTTTCTCTTGAGATTCCTCTTGGCCAAAGCCTATCTGCCAGAATTCTGAACCCGTCTTTTCTATCAGGTTCGTCATAAATTCTTTTTGTTTTGATCATATTGCAACTATTCTTAAGAAAATTAATGCGCCAGCCAAAACATGGCCCAGAAAATCGCTCAGAATCAGAATTTCATCTTTGCCGAGCTGAATTCCTTGCCGCAGAAGCCGCAGAATATCATGGCGCCGTGCCTGATGAGACGGCCATCCTTACAGCTGTAACAGTGCTTGATCTTCATTTTCCCACACCCCGTTTTTACCCAAGCGAATTCAAAAATAAAAAATGGGCTTTCTTCCCTTACTTTTTCGTCTTTATATTTAAAGTTTTCAGGCCGGAAAACCTTTAAAGGCGCCGATTTCGCGCCGTCCAGCGGCAAAATCAGCGAAGATGCCATGACCTATCTTTAAATAGTTGCCGTTTTAGAAACTAAACATAAAACATGAGGTGAAAATTCAATGAAGTTCAAATATGGCGACGATGAAGACGACGATATGGATGACATGGACGACGACGATGAGGATGAAGGGAACGGGGACGGCGACAACTTCGAAGACGAGGAATAAGCCAGCCCGATTTTAATTTTTCACGTTTTCTAAAAATCTTTTTTACAAACTTTTACAAACTTTTTGATATTACTACCTAAGGTGAAAACTCGAAGTTGAGCAGAGCTCAACTTGAGTCTCCGAAAGGCTTTAGAAAGTCTTTCGATAGAAGTTTGATCAAAAACTGAGGCAATTATTCGATACCACAAAGCGCGCCGTTCAAAAGTTCAGCACAGCACTTTTTTGATCTTTTCCGCTACAACGGGATAATTATTCTTTATATGAGACATGTATCTTTCCGCCAGCTTCACGGTCTCCGCGCATTTTTCAGAACAAGGGACATGGAAGATATAAGGAGAAAGAAAGGAAAAAGAATTCCTGGAACGCTTGGCAAACATGAACGCAACCGGATTGAGGAAAACAGAAGAGCAGCACCTGGGGAACCCGAAATTGGTGCCGTCCAGCAGGCTGCCGGAATTTCGCGCGCGTGCCCCGATATAGATCCTGCCATCCCTCACGGTGAATGGTATCTCATACTCATTAAGGACTTTCACCAGCCCTGGAGAGGAACAGAATCCGACGGTGGAAAGCGGCTTCAGGCCGTCTTTTGCAAGAATGACAAGCGCAGCGTCCTTGAATGTTATCTCTCTTTTCTTTGCGAGGGAAATAAGCTGCCGCTGGAATTTTTGCATTCTAGATCATTCACCAGAGGAGTATATAAAAATGACTCATCATTTACAAAATATTGAAATTTGCGCTTGAACTCCAATTGATACGTTTTTTCATGCATACCATGGAAATTTTTTTGCAGCTGTTTATCATGCCAAAATACAGTTAAGAATGAAATGCTCCTAATATCCCACGGCTGAAGCCGTGGGTTTCATGGGAGCATGGCATCTCAACATTGTTTGTATAGTATCTGCTGCCTAAAGGCAGCAGTTTTAAACAATGTTGCAGATAAAAACATGCGGCCACAAAACATCTGAAACCATGAAACCGAAAATCCGCTGCCAGAGATGCAATAACACGAGGGAAGACAACAGGGCTCCCAAGTACTGCGACCGGTGCGGCGGGCTCATGTTCTTCCTGCGGCTGTTCTGACCACTCTTTTCACTTCCGGGTCGTAATCATATGCGAATTCTGCCTTGTAATCGGCAAAAGACGGCCGCGGACCTCCATGCAGGCGCTCGACGTTTATGAAATTGTATTCTCTTACCGGCCGACCAAGGACGTCAGCTACTATTGTGTTCGCGCCCCAAGCACCCAGGCCAAGCATCACATCCTTCTCCGGATTTAGAACACGCGCATAACCCTCGTTCACGACCTGCCTGCCGGCCTTTAGTTCTTCCTCTATGCAATCAAACAAGCCGGCATCAATCCGGGATAGAAATACGCTTGAAATATAAGTTAAATCTCCTTCATCAGTACGCAGTATAGGCCATTTTTTTACCCTGACAAAATAGTCTTTCCACCCCACAGCTGAACCAGCAACATCTTCTCTCAAAGCAGATATCTTTTCATCAGGCGCGTATACGCGAGATTTGAGATAGCCATGATTTATTACATCCGCTTCACTAGTACCAATGACGCGTCCAGCAGTGGCATCCTCCAGAGGATAAGAAGAGCTTATTTCCTGCCTGGCTTCCCTTTGCATATTCGCAAGCGGCGACGCATCGCCATCCGAAGTACCGCCTATCGTTATATAATGACCCCTGAATATCCTCACAGGATAATTATTGTCATAAAAAGTCACGAGCATCCTTTTGCTGGAGTCGTTCGGCATGATAACCACAGATGCTGAATGGTGCCCCACTTGCCTCATGAAATCACAATTAGAGTACAATCAGAATGCTTATAAACCTTTCCTTTTTAGTCACTTACCAGAAACAACTCTTATTAGAAACTTTTTAAAAAAGTTTCATCAAAATGGGAAGAAGATTGACCAAGAACCAGCAGGCTCACTTCCTGTAGATGTTTCTGACCCGACTAAATGCTGGAAAATGCCTTTAAGAATCTTTCTTCTTTTTGAATAATTATGATTTTGGAGATATTCGAGGCCGAGGGGTACACGCTTCCGACCGACATAGACGTCCTGCTTATCAACATGAAGAAGAAGCATGCCGAAGACCTCGGCATCAAAAAGATCAAGATCTCGGACAAGCAGGAAATCAAGAAGCACAAGGACGTCGTGCAGGTGCTGGCGCAGCAGGGCCTTGACGCGCTGCCGGTGATAAAAATGGACGGGAAGATAGTAGAGCACGAGAACCTTGAGAACCTGCTCCACAAGAAGCTCGGATGACGAATATGCTGCCCATATTTTATGTAAAAATCGATAAAAACCTGCAAAGCCGGATAAAAAAGACACGCCCTGATACCAGAAAAGCAAAATAGTTAATTATAAATCCTACTGAGGAATAATTAATTATAATTAAGGTGTGGAAATGGATCAAAGAAGTAATTTCTATACGCTGCGAATCGGCAGAGAAACAATTGAGCTAAGAGGGACTGATGCTCATGGCGCGCTGGCACAATATGCCGATGACACTAACATAGAATATTCGCAGTTTCTGAGACGTTTATTCAGAAGACGGGCTGTTCTCAAGGAAAAACCGCCTTTTTCACACACAGAAACTACAATAGACATCCTAGACCTTGCTGCCCGATACTGCGCAGAACAGGAATTCGCAAATACAAGCGACACAAATTCTTTGATGACACAATACAGAATAAACCGTAATCTCACAGAAACCGGACAGCTCAAAACAGCCATCAGGGGGACCCTGATCAGCGACTACAAAAAATCCAGAGGAATGCTATTCGAGCTGCTCGGCACAGAACCACAAAACGCAGATTTTTCATTCATATCCAGAGAAGGCTACGAACATGAAATAGCAGCGCGAATTGCTGCCAGGATGCCAGGCGGCATTCCGTACAACTGGGAGAGCGCCCTTGAACAATCCCACCAAATGCATCCAGGAACACTTCGCCGAAAACATTCCAGTCGCTGAACATTTGAATGCCTTTTAATATTTTCCACTCTTTTTCTTAGCTATGGACCAGAAATTCAAGCGCGCGCCGGCTGCCTACAGGAAAATATCCGAGATAAAGCCCGACCAGGACATCAGGGTGCGCATCCTCGGCCGCGTCATAGGCAAGGGCGACGGCATGATTGCCATAGACGACGGCACAGGGAGAGCCGACATCGTTACCGAAGAGCTCGACGCGAACACAAACGACATCGTGAGGGTCTTCGCGCGCGTGCTGCCGCTGGAAAACGGCTACGAGCTGCGCGCAGAGCTGGTGCAGAAAATGGACAAGCTCGACCTCGAGCTGCACAACAAGATATTCGGGTGATTATTACGAGAAATGCAGAGCTAGCTTGAAATATTTTAACCTAAAGAAGATTGAGGAGAAGAATTAACACATGTTCAAAGCAAAGCTAGATGACGTGACCCTGCTCAGGGACAGCCTGGCAACGATTGCGGAGATGATCGACGAGACAGAACTCTCTGTCGGAAAAGACGGCATAGAAATGATATCAGCCGACCGCGCCGTCGTGGTTGTCGTGGATTTCGCCCTGTCAAAAGATGTGTTTTCCGAATATCACTACGAGGAAGACACAAAGATAGGAATAAACCTTCTCAACCTGCTGCATATATTGAGAAGGGCGGCGCCTAATGACACGCTGGAAATCACGCTTGACGGGAAAAAGCTGGAGCTCGTGCTGAAAGGCGACTCGACGCGCCGGTTCGTGCTGCCCCTGCGGGATATATCAAAAGGCGAGACGCCGGACCTGAAAAAGCTGGAGGAAGGCTTCACGTCATCGTTCCAGATAAATGCAGACATACTCAGCAGCGGGATAGAGGACGCCGAGCTCGTGACGGACAGCGTCGTGATCACGGTAAGGAAGGACAACTTCGCGATGAAAGCGGAGAGCGACGCCACTTCGACGCAGCTCGATCTTCCGTCAGGCACGGACGCGCTCAAGGTGATAGACATAGGCGAGCCCGTGCGCGCAAGATACAGCCTCGACTACCTGAAAAAGATGATCAAAGCCAAGAAGCTCGCTTCCGAAGCGACGATAAAGCTCGCCACGGACTACCCGATGAAGCTCCAGTTTGATATACCAGGAAAGATGCGACTGGGATTCATCCTCGCGCCGAGAGTCGAGGAATGATCAGATGAGATTGGGACAAAGAATTGCTGCAGGATTGTGCGTGCTGGGACTGACAGGAATAGGGCATAGTGCCTATACCGGGCTTCCTTCAGAAAGTAAAAAATTGTTAACACCAGAATTACAGAGAATTTACCAGGGCAGAGCGAGGATGTACTGAATAGCGATTTACTAGTTCTTTTAACTCTTGCTTCTGGAAGTGCAGCAGAAATATCCGGACTTTACCTCCTAGGCGAAAGGCTCGGATTTTACTTCAACAGCAATATCGTAAGAAGCCTGAAACTGAAAGCAGGAGAAGAAGTTTATGTTTCAGTTCCCGACAGGAAACACATCGTCCTGAAATTTGAAGAATAATTTACAGAGAACCTATGCTTATAAACTTTTTCTTCTTATTTGGATAAATGTCCACAAAATATCCAGCCACATTGGAGAACATAGGTGCTGTGATGGATGCTCTTTCAATAAATGAAGGCGATAGTGTCCTAGCTGTGTGTTCATCAGGAGACATGGCATTCGCGGCGTTGGAAAGAGCTAAGAGTGTGGTTGCTATAGATCGTAATAGCATCTAACATAAATAACCTGACACTAGTTGAAGGCTGCATATTCTCAACAAAATGGAATTCGAGATTTTCAAAGGTATATTTGTCAAATGCATGGGGATACCCGAGAGACTTCATGCGGTTGCTGCCGACTGTTGAAGATGGAGGGCTTCTTTATTATTCGGCATACGATGAAGTTCAATCTTACCAGATACCAAAAGAATTAACTCCCGAACATGAATTAACAGCGCTAGCCCGGCAGAAAGATCATGCCTGGAAGCCTGTTATTTATAGAAAAATGCAAAAAATTGCCTAAACCCCCATTATATCCTTTTCTGCTGCTGATCATCTTTATAAACCCCGTAATACAAGTGTAATTGAGACGTGTTAAAAACGAAGCCAGAAATTCATGACGGCTTCTTTTCAACACTGAAATTGGAGAGGTGTATCTAAATGGCAAAGTCAAGAGCAAGACCTTCAGGAAAGAAATGCACCTGCAATCCTGGCTGGCTAATAGTGGCAGTCATCCTGCTGACAATCGGCCTGTACGGAATTGTAGGAGGCTTCGTGGCACAGAACGCGGGGTTCAGCGTTTCAACAGTGCTTCCGTGGTACTTCGTAGGCATATTATTGCTGGTGTTCGGCAAGATGGCAAAATTGAAAAGCCATGGAACGTGCCCGGCGCACAACTAAAGACTAATTGAACAAAACAATTGAAATTCTTCTTTTGTTTCCAATTTTATTTTTTGATGCTGCTGATCCAATGGGTAATTTCTCGAATTTAAATAATTATGCTATCAGCATACGACAAACGGATGGAGCGGCCCATCCGGTCCAAGCGACGTATATAAAGCGTTCAAGCTGTTCCACCAAAAAGCAAGCGCCAGAGAGGCGCTGCAAATGGCAACTACAGCGATCAAAGATGCTTATTCAAGACTGATTTAAATCTATTATGCTCTCAATAGATTCATAATGCTTGCTAAAAACGCATTCACGGCCATCGCACTCGGGATCATCTATGACCCGAAAACAAGGAAGATACTTATCGGCCGGAGGGAAAAAGACCCATACATCAAGGAGCTTTCATGGTGCTTTCCCGGCGGGCAGCTGGAGCTAGGCGAGAGCCCTGAGGAATGCGTGAAGAGGGAAATCGTTGAAAAGACAGGGCTGGATGCTGACGCCAAGAAAATCGTCTTTGCGAGAACTTCTCCCGCCAAAAAAGAGTTCGTCCTGCTGTACTATTACTGCGAAGCCACCGGAGGAAGGGAAAAGGCGGCTGACAGCCTTGCCGAACTGAAATGGATCAGGCCTACAGAAGTCAAAAAATACTTCACGCCTCCTGTGCATCCCAAGGTCATGGAATTCCTGAAATCGCTTGAATGATATCTGATCAGCTCTAAGTACTAAATACAATCTTCTTTTTTGGAAAAATTTTCTTATCTGCAAATGCATTGAAAACTGCTGCCTTCAGGCAGCAGATGAAGGCAATGCATTTGAGATCCCATCTTCCAGCAAACCACCGCCTGAAGGCGGTGGATATTAAGGAAGATGTGATATATCCTGACCGCAATTTTGTTTTCAGGCTCCACCCTGTCGATCTGGATGTCGTCTGCTGATTTTTTTGCCTGCTTTATGCAGAATTTAATAAGCCCTGTGGCTATCCCGTTGTTGCGGTATGTTTCCTTTACAAAAACCTCGGCAATTATCGCGCGCTTGCTATTCTTTCTGGCAGTTCAGGGCAGTATATACAACAACGCTTTCCCTGCTATTTTCCCGTCCGCTAGTTTTGCAACTGCTATTTTAGCCATGCCTTTGGATGCCAGTATTTTTTTCAGTGATTTTCTTGCTCGCATGCCCTTGCAAAAATCGGAAAGCTCCTTGTAATCCTTCTTTGTGGCGAAAAGAAACCTGATTTTATGCATAAACATCAACTTCTGAAGTAGAGCGCAACATTGTTGCCCAATGTAATATTGCTGCTTCTCGCGTAATCCGCATTCACTTCGAGAACGTACTTGGCAGGCGCCTTCGAGGCGTAAGACGGGCATGGATCTGCCCTGCAGGGCTGCATGGTTGCGATGTCGATAATTTCCAGCTTGTCCGATATGAATATCATGTCCAGCGGGATCAGCGTGTTCTTCATCCAGAAGCTCCTTGGCTGCTCGCCGGGGAATACGAAAAGCATGCCATCATCTTTCCCCAATGACAGCCTGTTCATCAGGCCTGCCCGCCACTCCTGCAGCTCGTCGGCGATTTCTACATTCACTATTTTTTGGCCGCTGCCTGTTGAAATTCCAACCTGATTGACCTGCTGCGAGACGCAGCCGGCTGTGACAATTATGAACATCAGCAACAGAAACGTCAAGACCTTCATAGCGATCACTGATTTATATTTCCCTGCAGGAATTAATAAAATGCTTCCTGCCATAGCCTACCAGATCATCGCGTTCCTCTGCATAACTTTCTTCCTTCCGCTGCCCATCTTCTGGTTCATACTGCACCGTAACATCAGGCACTTCAGGAAATACCAGAGGCACGCGCTCTACATGAAGGCCGGAATGCTCGTCGTGGCCGCTGTTTTCGCGCTTTACAACATCAATGACATCTCATCAGCAACAGAAACAGATATCGTGCTGAAAGTTGTTGGCGTTGTTTTGTTCGCGCTCACATGCTACCTGACCTACAAGACGGCAAAACTGCTGGGAAAAGACACGCTTGTCGGAGTATCGGAGATCCGCAACAGAGAGATACTTGTGAGCAGCGGCATCTACAGGGCAATAAGGCACCCAAAATATCTGACTGTATTCACGTTCCTGCTTGGCGTGTTCCTCATCACAGGCATAACATCTCTGGCGTACCTTTTCATCTATTCGCTGATCACGTTCTATCTCGTGTCGATAGAAGAGGAGAAAGAGCTTGAGAAGCGGCTCGGATCAAAATACAGCGACTACAAAAAAACCACGGGAAGATTTTTGCCAAAGCTCGGACGCAAAGTGAAAAAGGGAAACACGACTTCCAAAAAGAAAGCTCATGCGAAGAAGAAAAGAAAGCCCTGAAGACTTTTATGCTTGCATATATTTTACATCAATTTTCACTTCCAATCTATCTTACAAATCAAGCTCCCAGTCCTTCGGTATCCCGCCCTTGACGTCCTTTATCTTCGGCATCTCGGGCATCTCTATCTTCTCTTCTTTTTCCTCTTTCGCTTGCTCGGGAGAGGCGTTCTTGATCTTGTTATAAATCACATCTATAGTCTCTTTCGGCGGATTGCGGACGATCGAATGCATGGAACCGCCGCCGTCGCCATTGAAGCGCGGGATGACATGGACGTGAACGTGCGGTATTGCCTGGCCGCCTGCCTTTTCCTGGTTCAGGCCGATGTTGAATCCGTCGCAAGCGATGCCTGACTTGATCTTCTGCGCCGCTTCCTTCACCAGCGAGAACAACGAGCCAAGCGCGTCATCATCCATGTTCAGGATAGTCGCGGCATGCTTCTTCGGAACAACAACTGTATGGCCTGGAGATACGGGATTTATGTCGAGGAAAGCCACGGCTGTGTCGTTGGTGGCAACGGCCTTCACCGGTATTTCCCTTTTCCCGATCTTGCAGAATATGCAGTCGTCCATGATTGTTGTAAGGGAAAAACGTATTTAAGGCTTTTTGACATCTGGCTTACGGCGGATATGGCAATACCCTTGAAATACGCGGAACACAGGGAAAGGCTCAGGGAACTGATACAGCAGGGCGCGATACGGGCAGCAGAAGTCCTTCCGCAGCACAATGCGTGCTACTTTTGCCTGAAACCGATAAAAACTGCATGCTGGGAATTGATAGAAGAGGATGCCCAAGGCATATCAAGCTACTGCCTTGACGACGGCTGCTACCGGGAAGCGAGAAACAGCTTCTACGTTCATGGGATTCCATTTTCCACGAACTAATCATGCTTTAATTCTTTTTTCCGGATGAAATTATATGCCCTGCTGCGACATCTTCGAGAAGTGGAAAGCCGAGGAGAACCTGCTCAGGATGTACAACTACTGGATCGTTGCTGTTAGATCGAAGCAGCCGACACTCGGCAGCTGCCTCATAATCCTGAAGAGACATGCAGAGAGCTTTTCAGACGTCAGCCATGAGGAAATTACGGAGTTCCTTGATATTGTAAAGGATCTTGAAAGGGGGCTGAACAATGCATTTTCTCCAGAGCTTATACAATATTTTGTCCTGAGAGGAACTGACAGGCACTTCCACTTCCATGTGCTGCCAAGATATCCAAAAGAAAAAGAATTCTCAGGAACTGAGTGGAAAGATACGTCATGGCCCGGCGCATTAAGGCATGAACTTGAAAAAGTAGATGAAGCCCAAGCAGAAACCTTGACAGCCATAAAAGACCAGATACAAAGGAATTTCTAGTTCTTGTCAGCTGTAGATTACCGGTATTATTATCACAACGGTGAAAGCCACAGAAACAGCAAGGGATATGTAGATGAGATAGTGGAGCGCCTTCTCGTAGTCCTCAAGGCTGCCTATGTTTGCCCTGAAAAAATAGATGAGCAGGAAAAGCGCGGGAAGCAGGACAACAAGCGCGACAATGGCGAGCTCGGAGCCGAGAAGCCCGAAAGTGATTGCTTTCAGCACGAAATTCATGCCTATCAGGAAGACTATGAGATAGATCAGAAGAACATAGACCATCAGGCGCTGCATGATATTTAATTGCTTCAAACTGCTTAAATATTCTGTTTTGCAGGCTCCTCTTTCAGCAGCTTTTTCCTTTTTGGCACGTCAATATTTTCCCAGACGACCTCGCCTGACGGCTTTCTTACTCTTACTATATGGTTGTAATCGAAGTGTGGCCGCTGAATCGCATCGCCGCCCACATCTGTTTCATGCAAGAAATAAGGAGAGACATCTAATTCATGCCCTCCGCCAAAATTGCCGTTATATTTTACAGAGAACGAAAAATGCAGGCTAATCCCTCCAAATTCATTAGGAGACAATGCTGTAATCAGCTCGCGCGGACAGAACTGGCTATATGCCTTATTTTTATGGCCGTAGACCATTACTAAACCATTGTCAACCTGTTTTATGAGTCCAATTCCATAGCCCGTACGCTTCTTTGGGCTGAAAAATTCAACAACAGGCGCATTGAAACCTTTTTCTATCGCATCCATGAATTCCTAAAGACTCTTAATTATTTAATACCAACCTGCACAATAAGAAATATGAAAGTCCCGCAATGGGCTGTCAATGCAATGGATGAAATTCTGGCAGAAAACCGCTGCAAGAGATGCGGCGGGATAAAGGTGAGGGACGAGAAGACGAAGAAGCTCGCGCAGGCCTGGGGCAACCCGTGCTGGTGCGAGATGTGATTTTTAATAGATTAAATGCGTAATTTTCCGATGGCTTACATTGAACGTCCAGAAGCTTTCAGACAGATATACATACAGGAAAATGGCAAGGTCATAAAAGAACTCATGAATCACCTGCAACGAAGAGAATGCGACATATTTTTCATCAGCAGGGCATTTGGCTTTTTGACCAGGCTAGGCAGACAGAACGGATGCAGTTTTTACTCATCAACAACTGAGATATTTTTCAGCCCTACCGACTATTCAGACGCAATAAGCGGAACGCATTATGAAATGCCTGTATATCAGGTTATCCTTGACCTCGCAATTGACAAAGAAGAAAATCCGTTCATATTGGTTTTCTATGGCGACCAAGTGCAGAAGTACCTAGATGAGAAATATCATCCGGAAATGACAGCCGAGCACGAAAAAATCATACGAACACCAAAAACATATGCGATTGTTTATAGAGAAAGCGAAATTCCGCTGTTCGGACGGCATCCTATCGAGAGGCCGCAAATACAATTCTACACCAAATGATCAGCACCCGCATTCTTCCATGACATAGTTCTTCACGGCTGCCTCGAATTTCCATTCCGGCTCGTAGCCAAGCTTTTCCCTCGCAAGCGCCAGGTCTGCCTGCGTGAATGCCTGGTAAAACTGCGTGTAAGGGTTGTCTATGTATTCAGGCTCTAGTCTGGTATTGAGAGCTGCATTGAGTGCAGAAACTATCCTGTTGAACGTTACCGCCTCGCCGCTGCCAACATTAACGATCAATTTTTCTTTTGCATCAAGAGCAAGCAGCGTGGCATGGACAGCATCCTTCACGTAAACCTGGTCGCGCTTCTGCTCTCCGTGCTTGAATATGCGAGGGCGCTCGTCCGCGAGCATCTGCTGCATGAGCTGGAAGACCACCGACGCCAGCTTGCCTTTGTAGCGCTCGCGCGGGCCGAAGACGTTGAAATAGCGCAGGCCAACGACAAGGTTCTCTGTTTTATTCTCCATTACAAACTTGTCGAGCAGCCATTTTGACCTGCCGTAAGCATTCGCCGGATTGCCTGCGTCGCTCTCCTTGGTCGGAGCAGGAGCCATGCCATAAGTAGCTGCAGAAGACGCATAGATGAAATGGATATTGCGCTTCGCGCAATAGGCGAAAATCTTTTTCGACGCTGCAAGATTGACATCCATGATGAGCTCATCGCTCACCGCGGAGCCGTCTTTCGGATTCACTACGCCCGTGACCGCGGCCTGATGAAATATCGCGTCCGCCTTTGATTTCTGCCATTCAAATTTTCTTATATCAGCCTTAATGACTTCGCCCTCAAAGCCATTCAAGTTGTTTTTATTGCCTGTGCTAGAATCATCAAGAACGACCACTTCATGATTTTTTCCCTGCAGCGCAAGTGCCAGGTTAGAACCAATGAATCCCGCACCTCCAGTAACAAGACATCGCATAGCTAACACTTGGGGGAAAGAAATAAAAGGTGGTTTTGAGAAGTCAATAAATGCTTATAGCAATACAAGAAAAGATTCAGGTATTACTTTTCTTGTTTGCTACACGCAGAAAGCAGAGCTTTCTGTTGCACCAAAGAGCCACAGGCTCTTTACGTGTATGTGAAGCAAGTTATAATATCTCCAGATTCTTTCCTTGCTTCACTATAAAAGGATTCCTGTAAAATCAAAAAGATGCCAAAAGTGGCTGTAATAACTCCCACATACAACAGGGGGGATAACGGCTTCCTGTACAGCGGCATAGCGTTCGTCGGAGTCGCCCTGAGCGTATGGGGCTACGCATATTCAATCGTGAGGAGAAAGACGAAGAAAAGGAAAAAATAAATACAAATCATGCCCGAATTATTTTCTATAATCTTTCACGTCAATGCGATAAGCAGCCGCCGCGGCATCAAGGGCCGTCTTTCCTTCCTTGAATTTGAACCTAGGCAACATGACGCCTCCAAATTCTTTTCTGAAGTTCGACATTAAAGCACGCGCTTCGCGGCCCGAGAGCTTATCATCTTTTCCGTGTCCATGGTAAAGCAGAAATTCGGGATTATAAGCAATAATTATAGGCGTATTTTCCTCCTGCTGTTCGCATTCTTCTATGCACTGAACCAGCCCTTTCTGGGGGAATGCCCAGATAATCCTTGGGTCTGTCTCTTCCCTCGCAATAAACTCTGCATGCTCTTCACTCAGATCTCCCTTCAATGCAGCAGCCGTGCCACTATGAAACTCATCATGCGCCGCGTCTTCCAGATTCCTGTCAGTGCCGTAAATCCTGACATTTTCCAGTTGCTGTTCGGACACATTTGCTCCTCTATAAAGCAAATCATGCCTGTAGATTTCCCTCGCCCTCAAATCTTTCAGAAGCCTTCTTGCTATGCGCCCGGCATCCTCGTACCTGCCACATTCGAGGTTGTAAATATTAAGAACCATATCAACTCATCCCGTACTTGCCGAGAAGCTCCCTGACAAAAGCATAGGATTCGGGATTCAGCTTTATCAGGACTTTCCCGCCTGCCTTCTTTTTCAGGAAGGGAAAGCCCAGATTCTTCAGGTCCGAGACATAGACGCGGACGGAAGATTTCGCGACACCCAGCTTCCTCGAGATCTGGGCGTAATCGACTGCCGAGGCCTCGTTCATGAGCAGGCGTATCAATTGCATGTGGCGATCTTTTATCACGACAGGAACTACAGGCTCTTTTTCAATTATGACCTTTGTTTCCTTTTCGTTTTGCCTCGCTGCCAGAAGCTCTGCCATTTCCTTGTTGTTGATTATCATGCTCTCGCGCAGGTCGCCAAGTTCGGACATTATCCTGTCGTTTTGCTGATCAATGACGGACATCACGGGCAAGGGTATTTCGTCCATCAGGCCATCTATCCTGCTTTCGAGCCCGCCGATCCTCTCGGCCACGGACTCGAGAACCTCTATAAGGGAAGCTGTTCCAAAGGCTGCTTTATTACCAGCCAAAAAGCCGCTCTTCTTCGCTATAGCGCTCCTTGTCGCAGGCCTTGCTATAACAGGCAGCCTGCGCTTTTTCCAGTTCCAGTAATCCCAATTCACCATGTAATGCATTTGCAATGCCAAGGCTTTTAAAGCTATGTTTTTTAGTTACTTAATAGTGGTTAATTTTTACTGGAGCCTGCAACATTGCTGCAAGAAATCATCTCCGATACTTTTCCGTGACTGAAACTAGTTTCGCAACATGCCACTATATGCTGTTTCAGCGTATAGTTGCTTGGTGATATGATGGAAAGAGACACGGCACTGATGGTAGTGATTGGCATCGCGCTGCTTGTGGTGGCATTCCAGACCGTGCAGCTCGTCGGGCTGACGAACAATATAAAAACTACGGGACTTGCAACGGCTCAGCCGTTGCAAACAGGCAGCAGCGATCCGGCATACGATCAAATGATGCAGGAGATGCACCCGGATCAGGTTGCGCAGGGAGCAGGGTCGCAGAGCATAGGCGGATGCTGAAGGTTTTGAGGTGAAAAAAATGGAAGCAAGAAAGAAACAGAAACCAAAGGGCAGCGGCGGATGCTGCTGAGGCGGCAAAATCTATGGGGCCAGAAAAGAACATTATTATAACGCTGATGATAGCCGCGCTGATCGCCCTGATCGGGACGAACCAGTACCTGCTGTCATCAGCATTTTCTGGCACCCCGGCAGCGGCAACAGCGAATGCAGCAGGGGAATATCCCGCATCGATCTCAGGCGTGCCGCTTGACAACAGCGGATACCAGACGCTGCTGAACTACAGGGATTCCATAAGCCTGCCGGCAGAGCAGGCTGCAGAATACAACAAGCTGATCGGCTATGACCCAAACGGAAGGCCTTACATCGACCATCCGTGCTGCGGCGCGGCGATATCGCAATGCGCGCCGTGCGGGCATGGGGCAGCCATACAGGGTCTTGTAAAACTAATGCTCCAGAAGGGCTACGGCGAGCAGCAGATACTGGACGAAGCGCTCAAATGGAACAAGCTGTTCTTCCCGGAATACTACGCAGCTGGCGGGCAGCAGGCAAGCAGCCAACTGGGCGGGTGCTAGGACCGGACTTATCTTGAACGGAGCTGGATATCGAAATGACAGAAGAACACAAAACGGAACACAAGATGCATGGAAAAAAGCATGCGCACAAGGCGAAAGCACTCTATCTGCTTCTGGCCGCACTCGTGGCGGTTTCGCTGGCAAACTTGGCAATCATAAGCAACGCGAACGCGAAAATAGCCGATGACATCAGGCTCAAGGCAGAGGAGAGCAGGCCGGCAAACATCAGCATAACAAGGCTCGAAGTTCCGGGCTGCAACGACTGCTTCGACACTGACGATGCAGTCGCGTCGCTGGAGCAACTCAATGTCCAGATAACAGGCGACAGGGTTGTAGGCGTTTCTTCTGATGAAGGGCAGCAACTGGCCAAGACATACGGGATTTTCAAGGCGCCAACGCTCCTCATCCAGGGAGAAACAGAAAAACCCAGCGTAAAAGCCGCGCTGGCCCAGCTGGGCGAGATGAAAGGCGGCAATACGATTGTTTATGCAAAAATCGCGCCTGTTTATCTTGACATAAAATCCGGCAGGATGGTGGGGAGATTGAATGCGACAATAATCATGGATCCTGCATGCGGCGAATGCCCGAACCTTTTGGCCGTGCTGAATCAGATAAAGGGATCTGGCGCTGTCGTGGAGCAGGAAAGGACACTGGAATTGCAGGACACTGAAGCACAGGCACTGGTGAAAAAATACAACATAACGCTCATCCCGGCCTTGATGCTCTCGAGCGACATTTATGCTTATGAAAATCTGGCGCAGGCCCTGCTGCAAATCGGTTCTTTCGAGAGGGATGGGTCGTATGTCATGAGGACAGCCGGCCCGCCGTTCAGGAACATCTCGACAAATAAAACCGAAGGACTGGTGAAAATGATAAACCTGCTGGACGAAACATGCAGGGAATGCTACAACGCAAGCACCAACAGGCAGATCCTGGAGAACGGCTATGGCGTGTTCATCGCCAGCGAGGCGAGCTACGACGTAAATTCCACTGCCGGCAGGGAGCTGCTGGGCAAATACAGCATAAATGCCGTGCCCACTTTCGTGCTCTCGCCTGACGCCAAGTCATATGCAGGACTCATGCAGGCGTGGGACAGCGTCGGCACAAGCGAAAAGGACGGCTGGCTCGTGTTCAGGAATATAAACGCCATACAGGGAGCGGTATACAAAAACCTGACAGCCAACAAAACAGGAGGTATATAACATGAAACTATACGGATGGATTACAGCGCTTATCGTGCTCCTGGCGCTCGCAGGACTGATCTTATCAATTTCTTCAAAGCCATCGAGTACAGGGAACGCAGCAGCCGGAGTTGGCTCCGCCGCGCCGGATTTCACACTCCCTTCAACGACAGGAGAAAAAATATCACTTTCCGATTACAAAGGCGAATATAACGTGCTGCTCTATTTTCAGGAGGGCGTGATGTGCCCGCCGTGCTGGACGCAAATGATGGATTTTGAAAAGAGCATTGACAAATTCGATGCCAAAGACATCAAGATACTTACCATAACAACAGACAGGCTTTACCAGTCGCAAAGCTATGCCAGGCAGGCAGGAACCAGCCTGCCTGTTCTTGCGGACGAAGACAAGAAAATCTCCAGAATGTACGACGCGCTGAAGGACAGCATGCACCCGGGCGAAAAGCCGGGACATCTCTTTGTGCTGGTTGATAAAGATGGCGGCATCATCTGGCGCTACAGCGCCTACACCAGCGGTGGCGCAGGGAGCGATCACCACAGCGGCGGGAGCGGGCGGATGTACGTGCCTGTCAGCGAAGTCCTGGATGCCATAGGTCGCTCATTATGATAGAGATATTCTTCACCGCATCGATCATTGCCGCGTTTCTTGGCGGGATCGTGGCTTTCTTTGCGCCGTGCTGCATCACGTTCCTGCTGCCTTCGTATTTCGCTTACACGTTCAAGCAGAAAGCAGCCATACTGAAGATGACCTTCGTCTTCATGCTCGGCATTGCGGCTGTTCTCCTGCCCATAGGACTGGGGCTCGCGGCGCTTTCGCAGCTATTCACGGAATTCCACAAGGAGGTGTTCATAGTAGGCGGGATGTTTCTCCTGTTCCTCGGCATCCGTGCCTTGATGGGGAAAGGCATGGGAATAAGCATCAAAAACAAAGGCCTGCTAAAGAAACATGACACGCTTTCCATATTCGGCCTCGGCCTCTTCTCGGGATTCGCAAGCTCATGCTGCCTGCCCGTCCTTGCAGGCGTCCTGGCGCTGAGCGCGATAAGCGCGTCGTTCGTGCAGGCATTCGCGCTGGGATGGGCATATGTCTTTGGCATGGTATTTCCACTCCTGATGGCGGCATTATTCTGGGACATGAAAAAACTGTCAGAGAGCAAGTTCATGAGAGGCAAGATGATAGGTTTGAAGTTTGCCAGTAGGCAATTCTCAATACACTCAACTGCACTCATTTCAGCTGCGATATTTTTCATAACAGGTGCGATGGTCCTGGTACTTGCATTCACTGACAACGTAACCTCAAGCTCTGCCCTGCAAGTGGATTTTGCGATATTTTTGCAGGGCGCTGCCAATAGCATAATACAAGCAACTGCATGGATACCCAGCTATATATTTGGAATCCTACTCGCCGTGATTATGGGAGTATTGGTTTGGAAAGCGTTCAGGCTGGATAAGAGTAAAAATAAAAAGAAAGAACAATAAGATATAATCAAGGAGGTATCTGAATGGCTGAAAAGTTGAAACTAAATCCAAAGAGTCTTGGTCTGGCAGGCGGAATCCTGTGGGGCATAGTGCTTTTTGCCACAACACTCGTATCCACTGGAAGCGGCTACGGCAGCCAGTTCCTTGCGGCATACGGCAGCATTCATCCCGGATATTCCATAAGCCTTGCGGGCAGCATAGTCGGGCTGGTCTATGGATTCATCTGCGGGTTTGTGGGGCTGTACGTGCTGGCATGGCTGTACAACTGGCTTGAAAAAAGGAAATGATTTTTCAAGAGGACTAGAAACTGAAAATATTAGCCGGATCGCTCTAAAAATTCAGGAGAAGATGTGATGAACAAATCTGACATGACGGTGCTGGCAGTAATCATCCTGCTTGTTCTGGCGTATTTAGCCATGACAGCAGCCATGCATCCGGCGTGAGGTTGTCATATGGGAATTTTGGAAGACTTCTTTGTCCGCCCTGTCACGGAGCACAGCGGCTACAATCTCGTGAATACGATAACGTATGCGATCGTGCTGATAGTTGTCCTGTTTGCAGTGTATAAAATACTAATGCGAATGAAGATCAAGCTGGACAGGGATCTATGGATAAGCCTGCTGCCGTTTGTTTTTCTCGGCGGGATGCTCAGGGCGCTGCAGGACATCAATTTCTTCGGATTTCTCGGAGCCTATCACGCGCTCTTCGTTACGCCAATGATATACATAATGATTTTCCTGCTGGCATTCGCGTCGCTCCTGATTTCAAGGCGCTTCTGGGCTGGTTTCACCAAACACTTCGGAATTGCCCTGATGCTTGCCGCGGCGATGCTCATAGCTTTTAATGCAAAAAATCCGGCAGCGCTGGCGATGATACTTTTGATCACTGCAGCAAGCTACGCAATTTTTTACGCTGCCCTGAAATATTCAAAAATAAGCCTCATGGGCAAGTGGAAGTCCTTCAACTCGCAGATTATGACGGCGCATCTGCTTGACGCAAGCGCCGCGTTTGTCGCCGTTTCCATTGTAGGAGGGTACAGGGAATCCGGGATCTTTACGAATTTTCTTTTTTCCCAGATACCAGGATGGGTTTTCATACCGATAAAGGCCGCCGTAGTCCTGACGGTGATTTATTTCATCGACAAGGAAAGCACCGGCGAAATGAACTGGCTGCTGAAGCTTGCCGTGCTTGTACTTGGGCTGGGGCCCGGGATTCATGACACATTTTCAGTTTTAATGGGCAGCAATATGATTTGAATCGGCATCTTCGTAATGTTACTGCTTCTTTAGCACTACCATATTGGAAGATTTGCAATAAGTCCCGGCTTCATGGAAGAAACTTGTGGCGTTCGAACTCGTCTATTTTCCTTTTTGCAGAATTCAGGTGTTTGCCTGTTTTTTGTACTCTAATGGCAAACTTATCGGCATAAGCCTCTTCTTTGTTGGAATCGTAATGAAACCTCGCGAGCAAGGAAAGCGGAGAAAACATCCTTAGAATAGACAAGGACGTTGTCAATACTGATGCCTTGCGCTTTAAATGCGCAAGTTCATGAAGTATCACCGCTTCCAGCTCCTTTTTATCCAGAAGGTCTAAAAGGCCCGCGGACAGAAACATCATCGGCTTGAACGACTTGAAGGAAAACGCGACAGGGTTGGCATTGTCGATTATGTATATTTTCGGCATTTTAATTTTCATTTTCTTGGCATGGAACTGATTAAATTTCATTATACGGGCATTTCCCGTCTCGGATTTTCTGCTGAAGAACATGTAAAATCCCGGTATGACAAAAAATGCCACAGCAGTGCTAATCAAAAGCGTTGTTGGGAATGCCAGGGCGATCAGATTCGTAATGTTATTTGCACATGACATACACGCAACACCACATGCGATATCGGTAGTCAGGACTGCAAAAGGAAAGAACAAAAACATGAGATGACCATAAATCAGGCCAACTTTCGCTTTCGCAGAAAACCCAGTTTTCCTAAGAAGCAATAAAGTGATTATGGCAAACGATACCGAACCTGCTATGAGCAACAGTTTGTCCGCATCTATTACAAAGCCTGCAAAACACCCCAGAATCATCGGCCACGCCTCTTTGAAAACCGCTTATAGAAGTAATTTGCAGCAACATCCCCGAAACTATTGATAAGCTTATTTACTGTATTGCCAATAACTGATTCCTCGAATTCCTGCCGCGATGTTTTTGGGGCGTAGATGTAATGGCCGCCTCCGCGCCCGTCTTCTATTGTCCTTACAACTATGCCCTTCTGGTGCAGGCGGTCAAGCATAACGGCAACGCTTGTAAGCGCCACTTTCCTTCTATTTTTCAACAGGCTGTAAACCTCCCTGGTCCTCGCTTTTTCCAATTTCCAAAGGGCCAAAAGAACATCTGTTTCTAGCGGGCCTAGGAAACTCTGCATGCCTTTTTTGTCAAGCCTGATCTTTTTTAGTTTAATCACATCTATCACGCGTGTCTTGTGAGCAGCAAATTGGCGAAATTACTATTATTAATTATTTCTCGCCGGTGATTTTTATAATTTACCATTGCCGGTTTAAATACTTTTACAATCCCTGTAAGTCTTACAAAAAAATGCGAAAGTATTTAAGATGGCATAAGCAATAACTAAAAATATCTGCACCGGTGAAACCATGAAAAAGAAGCACGGCACAGGCGGCATGACAGAAGAAGAAAAAGAAGCTTACAAGAAACTAGAAAGAAAGTTTGTGCTTGTGCAAAAGAAAGACAAGGCAGCGCAAAAAAAACCGCCGATCAAGGGAGGAGCCTTTTCCCATGCAACCGGAATCCTGAAGCAAAGAAAATATGCAAAAATAACTTTAATGTCAATTCTTGGTTTTGCAGTCCTATACTCGTTCTTGTACGGATTCTGGCAAATACCAGTTGTGCAATTTGGGTTTGTCAGAATGGCTGAAATTACATTTATCGATATAGCCTATGTCGCTCTGATTTCCGTTATGGCAGGATTGCTCGTCTCATTGCTTAAATATAAAGCTGATGATGCATCTGGCTCAAAATTGGGCGGGATAGGAGGCGTTTTTGCCGGCTTTGTTTCAACAGTATGTCCTGCATGTCAGGGCATAACATTTGCAGCTTTGGGCAGCACTGTTGCGGCAATTCCTTTGGCTTTTCTGGTTCCTTATCTATGGATACTGCAGATCGCAACAATATTTATTCTCGGATTGAGTTTATGCTTGACTTCGAACAGTATTTACACAAAAACCTGCATTTCATGTTCTGTTCCAGAAAAAAAGAAAGTATTTAAACTATCCAAAACAAATACCACGTAACACTTACATAACATGTAAAACATAGAGGCACCGTGCATGACAAAAAAATCTGACGAAAATAAAATGACAGAAGAGGAAAAGGATGCTTACAAGAAACTTAGCGAGAAATTCAAGATTGTCCCAAAAAAAGAACATAAAAAAGAGCACGGCGGGAAAGAGTTCTTCTTGTACAGAAATAATGCCGTTTTTGGAGCAGTAATGGTTCTCGCGCTCCTGCTTATAGTAAATAACTTCATGATAACTTCTGCATTTTCAAATGCCGGTGCAAACGGCGGCAGTAGCGGCAGCATAAGCATTAAGCCCGGGTTTGAATACGGGCCTAAGGTGACCCTGAAACCTATGCCCCTGGCTACAGGAGAGAACCCAAGGTTCCAGGGATACAAAACAATAGTAAAGCCTTTGCCAACAATAAGCGAACTATCTCTAAGCCCTTCTACAGGCGATGTTGTGCAAGATTTAGTGAATAATGTTGTTCCAAGAGGAGCTCCATGGTACAGCCAGGAGACGGGCGTCAGCTTTGACGACCCTATAGCGGCACAGCAGCTTTGGGCTAAAGGACAAGGGATCCAGCTTAGTGCCGACGAGCAGAAAAGATGGGAAAGGATAGTCAATTCGTTTACATGCGATTACTGCTGCGGCTCGCCACAAAACCCTACGATAATAACAAGGTGCGGCTGTGCGCACTCGGCTGCGGCACAGGGCATGGCAAAATGGTTCATAAAGAATTACGGCGACAAATACTCTGACGAAGAAATATACGGCGAAATGGCGCGATGGTACGCTTTGTGGTATCCCGGGCCGACTGTAAAAAGAATTGCAGAGGAATTGCAGGTGGCAAATTAGGCGTGATTTTATGGCAAAAAGAAAAAGCAAAATCAGCGATAAAATGATTGGAATTATGATAGGAATAGCGCTAACGATTAGCGCCGTAGGGGTAATTAGCGCTGTATCTGTTTCTTACGCGCCAGGAAGAAATCGACGAAATGCTGAAATCAATGGACAAGGACGGCGACGGACAATGCGATTATTGCGGAATGTCTATTGAGACGTGTAGAAAAATGATGGGTTCATAATGGATGTGATGTGATGTCAAAGAAAAAACAAAAGAAAGGAGGCTGTTGCTGATGGAAAGAAAAGAATTGCTGATGACGCTGATGATCGGCGTGCTTCTGCTCACAACAGCGATGCAGACAGTGGCTTTGGCAGGCGTGAGCAACGGACAAGTGAATGTGCCGACAAAAAGCGCGTCGAGCGGTCCGGCTCCAAGCCCCAGCGCGCCATCGACAGGCGGCTCGGCATCAAGTTTGGCAAACCTGCCTAGCATGGTCGGCGGCTGTTAGCGAAAACAATGGTTGATAACAAATGAGCAAGAAAACACTAGATGTCATTCTGTACATTTTTATAGCGCTAGCGATCGTACTTTCCGCTGTAAATTTTTCATTCGTACTAACCCGCAGCGAAAGGGTTCAGGAGACTGTAAGGTTGGCAGAGCAACAAAATCAGCCGGCTAAACTTGAACTGATAAAAATTACCGCTTCTTCTTGCCAGAACTGTTTTGACATCAATCCTGTTGTAGAGAACCTAAAAAAAGCTAACGTTAATATTACATCTGAAAAGACTGCAGATTTTTCATCTTCAGAAGCAAAACAGCTTATTACCCAATATAACATTGAAAAACTGCCTACGGTTATAGTTCGTGGAGAAGTAAACAAGTCTTCTGTAGTTAATTTATGGAACCAGAATTGGTACGTTGAGATGAAAGATGGTACACAGGTTTCGGCTGTCTATTCAGCCGTTTCCCCGCCTTATGCTGATGCTTCTGGCAATATTAAGGGCTTGGTTACGTTAACGCATGTCATAGATAGCTCGTGCCCGACGTGCGCAAACCTTACGCAAATTATAAGCTTCTTCAGGCAGAATGGCGTAAAGTTTTCAAGTGAGAATACTGTAGATTACATGTCTGCGGAAGCGAAAGAATTAATCTCGAAGTTCGGCGTGCAAAAAATCCCGGCTTTGATCATTTCTAAAGATATTTTGGATTACCCAACCGTTGCCCAGGCATGGGACCAGTTAAATGCCACGGAAAAGCAAGGCTTCTATGCGTTGCATACTAATGTCCCGCCATACAGGGACCTGGCAACGAATAAAATAGATGGTTTGGTCAGCGTCGTTTACCTTAATGACAGCACATGCGCAAGCTGTTATGATGTCCAACTCAACAAACTGATTCTTGAAAGAAACTTTGGCGTGGTAATAGGCAATGAAACTGTTGTTGATGTAAGTTCGAATTCAGGAAAAGCCCTTTTGAAGCAGTACAATATAACAAAGGTTCCAATAATGTTGGCCTCGCCTGATGCCAAATTATATGCGTCGTTTGTCCAGGCATGGCCGCAAGTCGGGTCTGTAGAAAATGATGGCTGGTTTGTTATGAGAAAGCCGGAAGTTCTTGGAACTTACAATGACCTAAACAAAGGAAACACTGTAAATATTGTGGCAGTTTATGGAGGCGAGTTTGAGTTCCAGCCAAACTCGGTAGAAGTAAAGAAAGGCGAAACAGTAAGATTAACATTCGTGAACTCCGGCACAGTAGAGCACGATCTAGTTATTGACGAACTTGATGTGAGAACAAAACTTTTACAGCCGGGCGCAACAGAAACAATAGAGTTCGTTGCAAACAGGACGGGCACATTTTCATTCTATTGCTCAGTGGAAGGACACAGGCAGCAGGGCATGGAAGGAAAGTTAACTATAAGTTAGGGTGCGGAAATGACAAAAGAACAAAATAAAAGCAGTAGGAATATTTTATTGTTCGGTATCATCGGCTTGGTTCTGATTATAATTGCCGGCGTTGCTTATGTGCAGTTATTCCAAAAACAGGAAGAACAGACATACAATATGCCATCGGCGAAAGAAGTCGTGAGCCAATACTTCGAATCTTGGGATAAAAAAGACTGGCCCAACATGTACGCGACTTTGTCCGACGGCTTTAAGAAAATCGATCCAAATGCCAAAGATTTGGCCACATTCAGAAACTTCGCAAGCTCGCAAGGCATAGATGGCGTTAATACATTAAGCATAAAAGAAATATCCAATGACGGCAATACGGCAAGCGTGTCATATTCAGCAGAGTTTGTTCTGGCAGACGGCAACAAAAGAAGCTTTGACGACACGTTTACTTTGAAGCTCAGGCAGGGTGACATCATTCTAGGATGGAAGCTGATTCACCCGTACGGGCCTAATGTGGATACGTCTTAGGTGGATTCATGAAGAACAAAAAATCCGCAATAAGAGGCATAAAATCATCTATAATAGCCTCTCTTTGTTGTATTACACCTCTTGTTGTTGTGCTTTTGGGCGTGGGCGGGATTTCGATCGCCTTGAGCTTCCTTAGGTATAGAATATATTTTCTTGGCATTGGCGTCATGTTCCTTTTTTTGGCAACTTACATATACCTGAAACGGGACTATGGAAAATGCAATTATTCGATAATCAAAAAGGAGAAAAATTCTATTATAATTTCTGTCGTATTCATGGCCATTGTGTACGTTGTTTTAACGTATTTCATAATACCTCCATTGCTTATTTCAGCGACAGAAAGCACTATCCAAAAATCTCAGCCAGCAAGCGCAGAAAACACAAAGGAAATGAAAGTCCTGATAGAAGGCATGACGTGTTCCTGCAATGTAGCAGATCTTGAATACAATATCATGCAAATAAAAGGGGTTTTGAACGCCTCTATTGATTATGAAGCAAAGCACGGCCTCATAAAATATGACCCAGATAAGACGAACCCCGATACGATACTGAAAAGCGAAATTTTATCATCCTCGTATAAGGCAACTATTGTTCAGGGCTGAGCGTATGAAGAAACCAAAATCAACGGAACAAAAACATAAATTAAAGACGCTGTCGATAATTCTGGGCAGCGTATCGGCTTTGGTAATCTTCGCCGCATTTGGAATTATAACAGTGCTCCTGCCAAACGGCATTTTCATCAGGATGAGCCCTGTCTACTTTTACGATTATATATTTCTTGTCCTGACGGCATTGCTTTCAGGCGCTTACATAGGATTGTGGTACTACACAAAAAAGACGCAGACGAAATGCAATTACGCGGCAACAGGCGGGGCCGTAGGCGGTTTCCTCTCCTTCGGATGCGCGATCTGCAATAAAATACTAATACTTCTTTTGGGAGTGACGGGCGTGGTAACATATTTTATGCCTTTGCAGCCAGTGCTTGGTATAATTAGCTTGATTCTCTTGTCATATGCCGTTTACATGCAATCTAAATTTTTAATTTCAAGAGGTAAATAAAATGAAAAATATCCTAATAATTCTGATATTTGCAGGGGTAGTTTTTGCAGCCGGTTGTGTAAGCCAAAATGCTTCGCAACAAAATATGACCCAGAAAGAAATAACCTCTTCCATCGACAGAAGCACAGCCGGACTTGAAGCGGCAGAAAAACCCCAGATTGCTGAACTTTCTAACGGCGAAACATTCAATTTGGAAGCAAAGCCAGTTGCAAAAAGCATAAATGGAAATCTAATCAGAATGTATGGCTACAACGGCCAGATACCGGGTCCGCTCATAAAAGTTAAGCAGGGCAGCAGCGTTTATATCAACTTCACAAACAACATCGAATCCGAAACAACTGTTCACTGGCACGGCATCCGGCTGAATAACAAATTTGACGGTGTTCCTAATGCTACACAAAATCCTGTAAAACATGGAGAAAGCTTTCTTTACAAGCTGGATTTCCCTGACGACGGCGTCTATTGGTACCATCCCCATATAAGGGAAGACCTGCAGCAAGAGCTTGGACTGTACGGAAACATACTGGTAGAACCTGCGGTGCCTTACAATCCTGTAGGCCAGGAACTGGCTTTGTTTCTAGACGATATAAGGATGGCCGGCAGCGATGTCGACGCATTCAGCAAAGATTATGCGCAGTTCGCTTTGATGGGGCGCTTTGGAAATGTTATGCTTGTCAACGGCGAGACGGATTACAATACAAATGCCAATAAAAACGAAATTGTAAGGTTCTACGTAACAAATTCTGCGAATACGCGGACATTCAATTTCTCGATTGAAGGCCATAAAATAAAACTGGTTGGGGGCGATTCGGGGAGATACGAGAAAGAGATGCTTGTAGATTCAGTTGTAATAGCGCCTGCAGAGCGCTACATTGTTGAGACTTATTTTGACAAGCAAGGGCCGTACAGGCTGCTTCATGTCACGCCGGAAAAAACCTATGTTCTTGGATCAGTAAATGTTTTAGAATCCCAGGCGATGGATAAATCCACCCAGTTTTTATCCCTTAAAGAAAATAAGGATATAGAAGCGAATCTAGAACCACTCAAAAAATATCTCAACATAGACCCGGACTATCAAATAGACCTTACTATTGAAATGGCAGCAATGGAAGGCATGAGCAGTATGGATCATAGCATGATGGGCATGACAATGTCGGGCGGCAAACCTATCGAGTGGGAAGATGACATGAAAGCTATGAATTCCATGATGACTAGCGAAGACACGAGATGGATACTAAGGGACAAGAAAACCGGAGAGGAAAATATGGACATCGATTATAAAGTCAAGGTAGGGGACAAAAAAAAGATTCGCATTTTTAACGACCCTAACTCCATGCACCCTATGCAGCATCCTATTCATCTCCACGGCCAGCGCTTTGTTGTTCTGAGCCAGGACGGCAAGCCTAATGATAATCTTGTATGGAAAGACACGATTCTTGTGCCAAGCGGTGGCACCGTAGACATACTTGTTGACTTCACAAACCCAGGAGAATGGATGATACATTGCCACATAGCGGAGCATCTTGAGGCAGGCATGATGGCATCGTTCAGTGTTAATAATTAATACAAGAGGTAAGAAAATATGGACAATACAGAAAAATTTGCATTCGGATTTCTTGGCATAACCGTTCTAATAGCAGTATTTGCGATGCTATCCGCCTTTAACGTATTTTCATTTAGCAATTCAAACCCGGCCGCATCGGGAGATTCTGTCCAGAGCGTAATGGGACAGCGGCTGACAAGAATGAGCCTGTCGCCTTTCGATGTCAAGCTTGCGAAGCAGTTCATGGACAAGGACGGAGACGGCAAGTGCGATGCGTGCGGAATGCCTGTTGAGATGTGCATAGACAGCGGACAGGTGCAGTGCAACATGGACTCAAAATCTACGATAGGGATTTTAGGCTCTCAGCACATTCATGCGGACTGGAAAATATACATAAACGGCAAGGCATTAGACGATAATTTTTTTGACTCTATAGCCATGGACATGTCAAATGCAAATAACGGCATATCGAGCAGCTTCATACATGTAGATAAAGGCGCGCCTTCCCCGGAAAAAACAGGGGATATAATACATATGCATGCTACTGGCGTGCCTTTATGGATATTCTTCAAAAGCGTTGGAATGGACTTTAACAAAGAAAGCTTGACTTTGCCTGATGGACGAAAATTTTCAAACGACGGCAAGAATACACTGAAGTTCTACGTAAACGGCAAGCCTAATAACGAGTGGGAAAATTATGTATTCAGCGATCTTGATAAAATCTTGATAACAGATGGAAATGGAGATTTGAATGAGCAGTTAAATTCTATTACCAATTTTGCAGGAAATCACTGAGAGGTAGAATGAAATATGAAATGTTGTAAAAGTAACAAGTGGATGATGGCTTTATGTTTTGCGCCGATTTTATTATTCATATCTTTAAAAATATTCTTCCCACAATTCGCTTATCTGTCATTTTTAGCTCTTTTGATTTGCCCGGTTTCCATGGGCTTAATGATGTACTTTGCGCGCAAAGAAAATAAGTGTGGTCATAATGAAAAAAGCATCAAATAAAAATAAAAGCAAAACGCATAAGGAAAGGTTTCTTAGTTTATTTAGCGGGGTTTCTGGCAGCTTGAGCTTCCTGGGAGGATGGCAGATTTGCCATAATTTATGCTTGGGTATTATAGCCCTGCTGTCAATGATAGGCATAGCAGTAGTTGGCATGCCGCTGTTGTTTTTGACCCAGTATGCTGTATATTTCTGGTCAATGGCCGTATTGCTTCTAATACCAATCCTGATCCTGTATTGGAAAAACAGGAAATGCATGCCGGCAAAGCTGATAATGTTTAACACAGGCATAATAGTCGCAAGCGTGCCTTTTGCTCAGTTGCAGGCTTACCAGACTGTGTTTTGGTCTATTGGCGGCATTCTCATTGCAGGCTCAGTATGGATGTTTCTGAAACCAAGATTTCAAAGATTAAACAAGCCAGGTGCGCATTATGGATGAAAAATTTAGATGTGAAGAATGCGACAGGGAGTTCCATTCGGAAGACAGCCTTGCACATCATAACAGGGACAAGCACGGCGTTGGGGGCACGCAATCCCGGCACGAGCTTAAACAACTTAAAAAGCAGGAAAGAGAAAAGCATGAAGATCTCGATAAAAAGAGAGCGGCGCGATCAAAGCTAATAAAGCGAAGCGCGTATATTTCGGTTCCGATACTTCTCATAGTTGCCGTGTCCATATTTGCCGCGTCACAGCCACAAGCAACAGGCAGCGCGGCCGACGCGGCTGTCGCAGCCGATATTCCAAAAACTCCAATACACTGGCATCCGGCATTAGAAGTTGTAATTAAAGGCCAGAAACAAACAATACCAGCAAATTTAGGTGCTGCTGGCGTGCACCAGCCGATACATACGCATGACACTACAGGCGTCCTTCACTATGAAAACAGCAACCCAACGCCGGAAAATATGCCACTCCGCTATTTTTTTGATAATGTATGGAAGAAGGAATTCAACAGCACGTGCATATTAAATTATTGCAGTGGTGACTCGGGGACTGTAAAAATGTTTGTCAACGGCAAGGAAAATTTCGAGTTTGATGATTATATACCCAGAGACAAGGATGAGATACGGATAGAGTTTAACTAACCTTTAGGTTTAGCTGCGGTATGAATTCGCGCAGCTCTTGCAGCAAAAATCTAGCATCCTGCCGTTTATTTTTTCTTTGCACGCACCTCTGTAGATTTCACACTTGCAGTGAGCGCAAGATTTGAGTTTTTGCCGTATTGCTGCATCCATAAGGTCTGAAAAGCGCGTCAGCAAACTAGATGATAATTTCCTACCTTCCGGCGTCAGGCTGTAAACCTTTTTTGTTTTCCTGCCAGAAACCACACTTTTCAATTTAATGCAGCCGTTTTTTTTCAAATGCTTCAGGAGCGGGTATACCTGTCCCGCGCTGGGTTTTTTACCCGTGCGCCTGCCCAGCTCTTCTATCAATTCATATCCGTGCTTCGGGCTTTCTTGAAGCAGCATGAATATGTACAGCTTCGTCAGGTTTGTCATATAGCTTTCTTCAGTTTTCATCCAAATCACTAATTATGCTATATATCTAATAATGATATAAGCTTAAATATTCATCTTTATTAGATATATCATAAGAAGATATACATTGGTGGTCGCCAAAACGAAAGAGGCCTCATGATGCCATGCAACGTGATTGTTTACAGAAACAAGAGAAAGACATTTGTTTCGGCCGTGCTGCCTACGTCTGCGATGAGCATGATTGGTAATAAAAAACTGAAGGCGGTTGCTATAGCGGCGGAAGAGAAATTAAAAAAAGTAATCGATAGCATGTAACGAAGGTGAGAACCATGGCGAACAAGAAAAAAAGAAGGGAAACGGGGGAGGGTGCTGCTAACGGGTGTAGCAACATGGTAAAATGCGACGGATGCGGGAGCCTCGTCAAGAGGAGCAAAGCGATATTGGCTATGATAGATAACAAACAAAGGTTCTTCTGCTGCAAGGGCTGTACCGAGCTCTTCCGGCAAAAATATGAAACTTTGCTGGGTGTAAAACAATGAGCGACAAGTGCCTTGTATGCGGGGATGAGAAGAAAAACTATCCATTGAAGTGCAAGATGTGCGGCATGGGAATAAATATGATGGTATATAGGTGAAAACAAATGACAAAAGACCCGATTTGCGGAATGGAAGTTGACGAAAAGAAAGCGATAAAGCTCGTGAAAGACGGGAAGACATATTATTTTTGCGGCAACAACTGCAAGGAAGAATTCACAGGCACAAGCAAGAGAGCGGAGCCCGATCAGGATATGCAGAAAGATGACATGCTTTCCAATCCCAACCCTTCAGGCAAAACCGAGAAAATTGCACTAAGCATTACAGGCATGCATTGTGCGTCCTGTGCGCAGAACATCAGGGAAAAAATTAAGAAAGAAAATGGGGTGCTTAACACAAGCGTGAGTTATTCTGCGGGCAAGGCTTCAGTGGAATACGATCCCAAAAAAACTTCTGGCAAAAAACTTGCTGATGTGGTAAATAAGCTGGGTTACAAGGCCTTTTTCAATGCCCCAGAATCCGAGGGGTTTGCAACCGACCCTGTATGCGGCATGCGGGTAAGCAAGACAAACTCGATAAAAAAGCAGTTTGACGGAAGAATCCACTATTTTTGCAGCGAGGAGTGCGTAAGAAAGTTCGAATCCCCGGAAGAAGAGCTTAAGAACATGAAAAAACGGGTCGCAATAGTCCTTTCTGGATTTCTTGTCATCGCGGCGCTTCGCGTAATAGCGATGTTTACGCTTGCAGCGGGCGTCACCCTGATAACATGGGCTCCAATACCGTCGCTTCCGTGGTTTACATGGGGGTATTGGCTGTTCATACTTACCACCCCCATCCAATTCATAGGAGGGTGGACTTTTTACAAGGGGGCATATAACGCGCTTAAGAACAGGGTCCTGAACATGGACTTTCTTATCGCAATGGGTACTTTGACGGCATGGGCATTCAGCTCGTTCGTGCTTTTCTTCCCGGGCGTCCTGCCTGTAAAAGAGAGGGACGTCTATTTTGAGGTCTCCGCGATTATAATCGCCTTTGTGCTTCTTGGAAAATTCATGGAGGACTACATAAAAAAACGCACATCCGCAGCCGTGAGAAAGCTTCTTGACCTTCGCCCGAAAACTGCGCATGTAATACGCGACGGGAAAGAGGTTGAGATACTCGCGGAGGAAATCATGGCAGGGGAAATCGTTGTTGTCAGGCCCGGTGAAAAAATACCCGTTGACGGTTTAGTGATAGAAGGCGAAAGCAGCGTTGACGAATCCATGATAACAGGGGAAAGCATCCCCGCCTCAAAGAAAAAAGGCGATGAAGTGATAGGCGCGACCATGAACAAGCATGGCATGCTAAAATTCAAGGCAACAAAGGTCGGCTCGGAAACTACGCTAATGCAGATAGTTAAAATGGTTGAAGAGGCGCAGGCTTCAAGCGCACCCATACAGAGGATTGCAGACAGAGTAAGCTCCTATTTTGTCCCTGCAGTAATTGCGGTCGCCCTGCTTTCTTTCGCGGGATGGTGGCTCATCGGCGGAAACTTCACAATGGCAATTCTGGCTTTTGTGGCTGTTCTTATAATATCGTGCCCGTGCGCAATTGGACTCGCGACGCCCCTGGCACTGATGGCTGGCATCGGCAAAGGAGCGGAGGCAGGCATACTGATACGCGGCGGGGAATATTTGGAGCGCGCGCACAAATTGCAGATTGTTGTTTTCGACAAGACAGGAACTCTTACAAAAGGGGAGCCCGAGGTCACGGATGTTGTTCCCGCAGGCAAATACAGCGAAGAGGATATCATAAGCATTGCTGCTGCCGCTGAATCGGGTTCCGAGCACCCTCTTGCCGATGCAGTGATTAGCGAGGCAAAAAGAAGGCGGGTTGCAATCCAGAAAGTTTCATCCTTTGAAGCGGTAAGCGGAAAGGGCATAAAGGCAACGCTTGGAAAAAAATCTATTGCTGTCGGAAACAGGAAGATGATGTCCGACCATATGGTGAATATACCCGGGGATATTGAGGATAGAATAAAGTCTCTTGAGTATGAGGGAAAAACCGTTGCTATCGTTTCAGCGGACTCAGCCATTGCCGGGCTGATTGCAATAGCCGATTCTCTCAAGGAGCATTCTGCCGAGGCGGTAAAAGAGCTTGGCGTCATTGGAATAGAATCTGTAATGCTTACTGGAGATAACGAGCGAACCGCAAACGCGATTGCCTCGCAGGCTGGCATAAAGCGGGTGATAGCAAACGTTCTTCCGCATGAAAAGCTTGAAGCCATAAAGAAGCTGCAGGCAGAGGGCAAGGTTGTCGCAATGGTCGGCGACGGAATAAACGACGCTCCTGCGCTCGCGCAGGCCGACATCGGGATAGCTATCGGCTCCGGGACAGACGTGGCAAAGGAAACCGGCGGGATAATCTTGATAAAGGACGATTTGAGGGATGTCATCAAGGGAATAAAGCTTAGCAGGACGACCATGAAAACAATAAAGCAGAATCTTTTCTGGGCGCTTGCCTACAACACTGCGGCAATACCCCTGGCTGCATTTGGGTATCTCAATCCCATAATCGCGGCAGCTGCGATGGCGTTAAGCTCGCTTACGGTGGTAATAAATTCATCACTTCTTAAGAGGTATAAAGTGGTTATGTAATGATGAAAAATAAATTCGTAATTCACGCAGTAACAGCGAGCATAGCATTATCTGCAATATACTTTCTTATCGTGAGCATTGCGCAGGGTTTCCCTCATGCCGCAGAAGAGTTTGCTTCGATATGGTACCTTATGGTTCCGCTGGTCGTAGGCTTCGGCGTACAAGTCGGGCTTTTCTCGTATACTCATGCCGCCATCAAGTCTGTTTCTTCCAAGGGCGTTGCCACAAGCGGCGGCGTTTCCACCATCTCGATGGTTGCATGCTGCGCGCATCACGTAACAGACATATTGCCGCTGATAGGCTTTACGGCGTTTGCGCTTTTCCTTACCCAGTATCAAAACTTTTTTGTTGTACTGGGAATATTGTCCAACCTGATAGGCATATTTTTTATGCTGGGCATAATCCAGAGCAGAAAACTTTACAGCAAAAAATCATCTTTCAGCGGCATATTTGCGCATGACATGAAAAAACTCAGGAACGTGGTAATTGTAATTTCTGTGCCAATCCTGATCATTTCATTTTTGTTTATGACCATGCCAACAGCTCAGGTACTGCAAAATATCAGGAGCCCGCTTGTTTTATCCGAGAAGACAAACAGCGGTAACGGGCTGGCAATCATTGCAAGACCCGTAGACTTTAGCTTTGATAAGCCTGTAAAGTTTGAAATAAAATTCGACACGCACCAAGGCTCTCTGGATTTTGACGTTGCCAAAGTTTCTGTTCTTGAAGACGGCAACGGTGCCAGATACACTGCAATATCATGGGACGGCTCCGGGCCTGAAGGACACCACAGGGAGGGAATTCTCACGTTTCCGGAAATCTCCGGAAAGCCGCCGAGCATGAAGCTTATAATAATAAATGTCTATGGAGTAAATGAAAGAGCATTTTCGTGGGGTCTGGTGTAGTAACCAGACTCAGCGAGCTATGAAAAGCGGTCAGTTCAAAAATGAATTTGGATATGGAAGGCAATGGGATTCGAAATTTAAGGTGAGAAGCGAATGAACATTAGTACAAAACAGATCGGAGCGCTTGTTATTGCAATCTCCCTGATTTTTCTCTTTGTCCTTGTTCCGCTTTCCTTTAAGCTAGCAGAAACAGGCATGTCACAGTGCGTGCATGAAGCAAATGCAGCATGCTCGATAACCGGCCACATACCCCTAGAATCTTATATCGGCATAGCGTCAGTTGTAGCGCTTGCAGGCGCAGGCGCATTTCTCATGTTTAAAGTGCAGAGATCTGAGAAACTGAGCAAAGAAATGCTTCAGAAGATAAAAGAAAACGAAAAGAAGCTTGAACGGGGTGAGAAGGCAGTATATCAGATCATATCAAACAGCAGCGGTGCTTTGTTCCAGAGTGAAATTGTAGAGAAAAGCGGATTCGGCAAGGTTAAGGTCACAAGAATCCTGGACAAGCTGGAGGCCAAAGGCCTGGTCGAGCGCAGAAGGCGCGGAATGACAAACATGATTCTGCTCAAACATTATAAATAACTTGAGATGGAAATGATTCTGTATGCCGAAGTTTTCAGCAAAGAGAAAATTCGTTGGGATCGCCGTAATATTGTTTGCCGCGGCTTTTTTCGGGGCTATAACGCTATTCACGCTGGAGATAAACGAGTTCAATTCGGTGCTGCACAAGGACTGCCCGCTTCCGGCGAACATATGCCCTTACGACCAGCCGATACACACGACTTCCGCGATAGCCTACATCCTGGATGCCCTGCTTTTCGTATTTGGAGCGTACTTGCTGCTCAGGAAAGAGGAAGCGCTTCCCCAGAAGAACGGGCTCAGGAAAATCGGCTTCTCCAGGAAAGCAAAGATACCGCTGGACAAGCTTGAGCCTGACGAGAGGAAGCTGGTTTCTGCGGTGCAGGAAGCCGGCGCGATATTCCAGAGCGAGCTCGTGGAGAAGACCGGCTTCGGAAAAGTCAAGGTGACGCGCATACTTGACAGGCTTGAAGCAAAAGGGATCCTGGAAAGGAAAAGGCGCGGGATGACGAACATCGTGGTGATCAAGCAATGAAACTAGTTTCACCCTAGCGGTTATCTGCTGTTTCTTCCATAAGGAGCACATGAAAGAAAAGAACACAACAGTCGTGTATGCCCTTGCTGTGGTTGCTGTTGCATTGCTTGCGATGAACCAGCTCATGATATACAACATAAACGGGAGATCGCAGGGAAAAGTGACCGTGACCGCGGCAGCAACGGCATCACCCGACTTGGATGCAGCAAAGGCGGCAGAGGCAATAATACCGAAAGGCGTGCCGCCTGTTTACGGGCAGGAACTGGGCGTGAGCTTCGACAAGCCTGTTGAATCGCTGAGCGTGCTCTCTTCTCTTGACGGGGACCTCTACGACAACGGAAAACTCAAGCTCTCCGACATGAACAATGACCAGATGAGCCGCTACCAAAAGATAGGCATGTCTATCGCGTGCGAATACTGCTGCGGGGCAACGTCGCTGATCTTCAACGACGGCAAGCCCGCCTGCGGGTGCACACACTCGGCAGCCATGCGGGGGCTTGCAAAGTATCTGCTGATAAACCATCCGGACATGACGGACAGCCAGATACTCGAAGAACTCACGAAATGGAAGACGATGTTCTTCCCGAAGCAGATGATCCAGAAATACATGCAGGAGAACGGACTTGCGCCCGCGAGCGCCGGCATGCCAGACATGGTGGGAGGTTGTTGAGATGGAGAACGAGCAAGCGCTGATGGTGTTGCTGATACTCATTGCAGTAATATCGGCAATACAGTTCGTGCAACTGGTTTCAATAAACAACGCCCTGATCATCGGGCAATATGCCCAGGCCGCCGCCCCGCAACAGGCGGCCCAGAGCAGCATCCCTGCATTCCAGAACCTGCCTTCAATGGTCGGAGGATGCTAGCGATTTTTTGTTTTATTTTTTTCATAATTTTCAGGAGATAATACAGATGGTATTTTGCATAGTCGGGATAGCCGTATTCGGCGTGCTTGGCATATTTTCGGCCAAGCATAGGAGATACTTCAGGGAGTCTTTGCACTGCTTCAAAAGGCAGATGACGCTCAGGCCATGCGACACGAAATTCGACCAGGAGATGAAGGCTAAGATTGCGGGCGCGATATCAAAAAGGAGCAGCCTCGCCGGCAAATTCGTCTACAAGAGGTTCAACCTCCTCTCGTGGCTGATGATCATCATGCTTATTGGCAGCGCCGGGTCCATAGGCATCGCCGCTTATAATACGGCGGCATACGGCAACTGCAACGGCCCGAACTCGACAGAGCCCTGCATTTTCAGCTACATAATCGGCGGGAACAGCACCGCTTCAGCCGACGGGTCGCACAAGGAAATGCCATCCATGGCCAATGAGGACATGGCAGGAATGCAAAAAAGTGGTTAGCATGACGAGAGATACAGCATTCTGGAGGTGATGAGATGAAAAACGCTTTGATGATGGGAGCCGTTGTCTTCGCTGTCGGCGTACTGGCATTTTCCATATACACCCTTGTGGCAACGCCGAACTATTTCGGAGCTGATTACAAAAAGGCTGTAAGCAGCGAACTGCAGGACAAGTGCGCGACGCCGCCAGGCTACACGGACGAGCAGTGGATAGAGCATATGGGCCACCATCCCGACATGTATGCGGAATGCCTTGGATAAGCATGAAATGAGCCCGAACAGGGCGATGATTTTTGAATCATGTCCGGCAAATATCGCTTGACGGGCATGATGATATTCTGCATTTTCTTTAGCCGCGGGCGGCGCGATGGCCATGAGCTCGGTTTCCGTGGTCTCGAACTTGCTCCTGCTCAAGGCAAAGAAGCTGGAATGAAGTTTCTGGGCAAGCTGGAGCAATTTGAAGCTATATATACTCTTCCCGTGCAAATACAATAAAAGTGATAACAATGACAGATCCCAAAAAGCATTTCATTGAAACGATGAAAAAATCAGGTCACTCTATAATAGCCGAAGATATCAAACTGCTTAAAGAGCTTGCCAAACATTAAGCGTGTTTTACTGCATTTTCCTTAATCCACTCCTCTATCTCTCTCAATGGCTTGTCGCGCGCAATACTCATAATGAAAGGCACTGCATCTTCGTACGATACCTTGAAATCATAGTTTCTTGAAAGAAGCCAAGCTCTTGCAGCAAAATGGGATGTGCGCTTGTTGCCATCAACAAAATAATGCCTTGTAGCGATAAGATTGTAAATGATAGCTGCGCCATGAAACGGCTTGTCTACGAATTTTTCAGCTGCCCTAAGTATCTCAAAAGCAGCATGCGCCAAGCCTCCTTTATCACGGATTCCATGCTCTCCTCCAGACTGACTTATAATCTCTTCATGCATCCTTTCGAGCTGCTCAACAAACTCATCAACCATCTGCTTGGTAACTGGCATATTCTATACTTTTAGCGAGCTTGAATGTAAAGCTGATTTTACAATGAAAATGGGGTCGGGAGGATTCGAACCCCCATGAGCAGTTTTGGAGACTGCGGTACTAACCTGGTTATACTACGACCCCTTTCTAGCTGATATTGAAAGCGATGCATAAAAAGGTTGAGAAAAGCGCAAAAATATTTCAGACATTTCACAAAATACTCATTTTTCCAGCAGCTCACTTATAGGCAACCTTTGCGTATGCACAGATTTCATGGATTGAATTAAATTCCCCGCATATCCGCCTGTATTAAATCCATTTCTCTGCCAATTCAGCGATTCATTGATTGCCTGCATGTCACGCATGCCATAAAATGTGTCCCCGCTGCTAGGAATAACACCTGCCACTCTAGCCCCTGGAAAGACTAATGTCCGGTACTCCCTTTTTTGATGGCGCCAGGGAAGCGGCCGTTTTATCGAAAAAGGCTCCAGAACAAGATTGTCCATGATGTCAACTGCAGAAGTCAAGTAGTCTTGGCAAGTCAGTGAGGTCATAAACATATCAACATATTGCGACAATCTCTCCTGTGGCTCTTGCGCAGCAAGCCTGCTTAGAGAAGATGCCATGCTTCCCATATCTAAGCTTATCGGAAAAGGCACGTTAGCCTGGATAGCCATAACAGCCATATTAAGCGGCGGTTCCTGAACAGCATAGAAAAGATACTTGTTGAAGGCATGCACATATTTCAGCAGCAAAATCCTTTCGTCGGCCTGCTGAGGCAACGTAAAAAAGACTGGAGCGGACCGGATGGCCGTGTTTTTTAATGCTCCTTTTTCATCCAGAGCAAAATCAGAGGCGTAAGCTATTGCAGTGTCAAAATCCTGCCTTGGCATGGAATTCAATCTGGCTGCATATGCGTCAATGGCGCTGTAAAAACTAGATGGCTTCAGCACTTTCTCGCTGACTGCAAGCAGGCGCCCATACAGCTTCTCGCCAAGTATCTTCTCGTATTCCTTATTGAGGCAGTCTTCGGCCCGGCGAAGTGCATCCCCAAGAGCCACAAAATCCCCTTTGTATACAACAACCATGAAGCAATGATCGACAAAAACCTTAAGAAATGTTTCTACCTCCACTGAAACATCTTTTGTCACTATTTTTTCGTAGCAACATAACGCAAGATACTTAAAGCTTACGCTCTTGCGAAATGCTTAAATATGGCATCCGGCATCAAGCTAATATGAAAACTGCTAGATTGGGCGAACTCGCATTCCTAGCATTCGTCATCATAGCCATTCTGGCTGGATTGGCGACATCCGCATATCCGATGGGCGACTATGGCGTCGTCACGGCTGTGCTGGTTGTGCTCGGAGTGATAGTGGGTTTGCTGAACGTTTCGGAGAAGGAAACTACTCCGTTCCTAGTAGCATCTATCGCTTTGCTGGTTGCAGGCACTGCTAGCTTCGAAGCTATCACTGTCGGCGGCATCGGCAAGGTCATAGAGAACATCCTCAACTTCATCGGCGCTTTCGTTGCCCCTGCGGCAGTGATCGTGGCGATAAAGGCTGTTCACGCACTAGGCGCAAAGAAATAAATCCAAGCCGCAAGGCGAGGGTTTTTTCTTTTTCCCTTTTCTTTTTATTTTCAGCAACAGCAAAAGCGACGAAAAAGATGAAATGCCCAGAATTCAAAATGATCTACATTTCCCCTTTCTTCTCCTTCTTCAACATGGACAGCTCCGCCTTCTTGTAGGTCTTCTCGGCCTGGGAGACATGAACCTTGCCGGCCTTGGGCTTCGCGACAAGGCGGCTGGCTATCGTGGTGTAGAGGATCGTGGTTATGATGACGACGAATATGATGTCCGAGAATATGGCGGCTTCCTTGATACCGGCGCTGACCGGCAACTGGGCCAGCACCGCCGCCGCCAGCCCCTGCGGCACCATAACGCGGACAAGGTTCTTTTCGTGACGGGCAATGGACATCCCGTATGTCCCTATCTGCGCCACTATGAGCCGCACGATTATGAGCACCCCGGAGATCACGAGCCCGTAGATGATGTACGTCGGGTTTATCGCCACTATCAGCCCCAGGAAGACGAAGAAGAACGAGCGGATGAAGAACGAGACCTCCGTGTGGAAGCTCCTGAAGAGCGGATCCGCGCCCGCGCGCTTCCTTATCTTCAGCATCCTGCAGACAGCCGCGCCGTTGCCGAGCATAAGCCCGAAGAACAGGGACGCGATGGCGCCCGAGCCTGCCGCCGACTCGACGACGATATAAACGACGAAGAGCGCGGCGAGGGTGAGCATGTAGTCGAAAGGCTTTCCCTTGAGCTTCTCGAGAATGAAAAGCCACACAATGCCGAGCAGGACGCCTATCACCGCGCCGATCGAGAACGCGCCTAATATGCCCTGGTACGCGGAATAAGCCGCGTTCGCGACCATTATATTTATCAGCGCGATGGAAACGACAATCACCAGCGTGTCTGTGAAGACGGACTCGAGGCTCAGCAGCGTCTTCACCTGCGCCCCGGCGCCGGACTTGCCCACGATGGCGAGCACAACCGCCGATCCCGTGCCGCCTAGGATGGCGCCGAGCAGGATGCCAAGAAGCGGCGAGAAGCCGAAGAATGATGACATCACAAATCCCACGGCTGCCATGGAAAATGCCAGGTAAAGGATGCCGAGGAGCATGCTGCGCGGCGCGCCGCGGACGAGCTGGTAGAAGTCCATGTTGAGGCCCGCGTCGAACAGGATGACGAGCAAAGCGACAGCTGCGAGGAACGGCGATATCGTGATGAAGAGCGCCCGGTCCACCAGGTGCAGGATCGGCCCGACAAGTATGCCGAAGAGCAGGAGCCATATTACATCGGAGATGTTCGTCTTGTTGAAGATGAGCGAGCCAACATAGCCCACGAAGATCGTCACCGCGAAAAGGGCGAGGATCTCAAGCGCATTAACCTCAACCATAAGCCTGTCTTGGCGCTGATTGTATTAAAAACTTTCAGGCGCCTGCAGCAAGTTTTAAGAAGGCTTACAAAAAACGTTCCACAATGAAAAAACTTTATGAGATGAGAAAGGGATCACGGAGCGCGGCGCTTTACAAGCCTTTCTGGAGAACGCTGTTAAACCGGAAAAAAGGCTATGTTCTTGGCATTGGCCTGAAAAGAAACGAGAAAACATATCCCGCATTTCCGCAAACTTTCCATTCTCTGGAAGACATGAGGGAATACATGGGCGAGCTGTCCGTGGATAACAACAAAAGCTATGAGGGACGCTTCACGAGAGACTTCATTTACCACATCCAGCAAACCGCTTCCCAAACCCGCGAGAGCAGGCTCTATCCCGCCGACACGGCATTTCTCATTTATGATGCCCTGATCAACACCAATGTCCTGACGCAGACTATAGAAGGGCTGAAAGTCCAGATAAACGCATGCGAAAAACTGCTCGACAGGCAGGCGACCAAAGAAAATACGATAGAGGCGCTCCAGAAGCAGCTCGACGCGAGCAGCAGGGAACTGCTCTCGGCGCAGCAGCAAGCCGCGATATACAAAAGCAATCTCGATGTGGCGGAAAAGCTTCTGGACGGCGTCAGCGACCTGGAGGGCCAGAACGCCGAGTTGCGGGGACAATCGCAGTCGCTTGCTTCGAAACTCACAGACCTTGAAAGGAACACGTCGCGCGAGGAAATCGAGAGGCTGGAAACGGACATCATAGAACTTGAGGCAGAAAACGCCCAATTAAAAGAAGGGAAAAGAAGCGTGGAGCGCGCATTCCGGTATGCCAAAGGACTCCTCCAGCTGCCACATGCACAGCTCGCTGCCGCCGTCTCCGTGCTGCCGCAGATAATACCGCCAAAGAGCAAGATACATCCAGCGAAAAAATACCACACCACAACTGCCGGCCATCATAGGCCGCACGGATACCATGAATTCGTGTCAGAATTGTGCGAAATACCCTATGTGAACCATGTCACAGAATGGGGCGGACCGAGGAGCAATCACAGGGAACTCGTCCGCGTGAACGGGGACGGTATAGTGGTTTTCTACTATGCTGACAAGCCGCAGGAGCTGCTGCTGAAAACCACCGCAGAAACGGACATACAAAAAGAATTTGTCGTCGAATACATCCGGAACGAGATATACGAGGGGAAGCGGGAGCGCAAAAAACCTTTAAATCTGGTCATAACCAAATTAATAACCAATGGCAGAAGCTGACCTTGGAAAGACTTTCTCTCAGGCGTTCAATTGCGCCAAATCGCTGAAAAGGATGGCTCCTTTCTTCATAGTAAATATCGTATATCTTGTAGCCCTCGTGCTCATGCTGGGCTCGCTGCTGGCGTTCCTTAGCGCAGCCCTGATCGCAGGCGCTGCCGCACTCTTGACGCTTTTCACGGCAGGCCTTGCGCTGCTCGGCTTCCTTGTCATCATGGCATTCATCAACCTCTACCTTCAGGCAGGCGTCATGGACAATGCCTACAGCTTCTGGCAAAAGAAGGAAATATCCTTCGGCAAGAGCCTCCAGAACGCGAGGCCGAGATACCTGAGCCTGCTGGGCGCAACGATACTCTATACGATTATAGTAATGCTCGTGAATCTCATACCTTTCGTGGGGTGGATAATCGGGCTGGTGCTCTCATGGGGCTTCATAGTGTATGCCCCTGCCGCAGTGATAGGCAAGAAAGGCGCTGTCGATTCGCTGAAAGACAGCTGGGCGATATTCTCGGCGCAGAAGCTCAACACATTCCTCTTCTGGCTTCTGCTGATGATAATCGGCGGCGTGCTGTTCATGCTGGCTTTCATACCCGTCTTCATAGCGGCTCTTCCCGCGCTCGCTGCGATATACACCGGCGGAGTCCTCGCCGCCATCCAGGCCAACGTAACGGCACTCTTTGTCGGCGGCGTGATAACGGCGTTCCTGCTGTCTTTCGTCACGGTGTTCATGCAGTCCGCGCTAACGTTCTACTACGCGCAGGCCAAGAAAAAGTGAAGCAGTTTCTGGCATTCAAGTATTGTAACTAGTAAGCTCTCACATCCCGTCGTTCAAAAAGACTCTTCCGAGCTCATTCTCCATCTGTAACGCCGGATCATGATAAATTCGCGCTTCACGGCGGATATATCGGACGCAATAAAGTGCGCTTCGAATTCAACATGGACAAAGTCATGGACTTCCTGAATAACAAGACCGACGCCTACAACAGCGAGACGCTGCTAAGGAAAGGCGAGCACATACTCATGCCAGACCTCAACCGTGACGGGATGATCAGGAGCCAGCCATGCAGCCAGCAAGGCACGCTGACATTCGACGCGCGCTACGACAGGCAAACCGGAACAGTCGGGAAGACTCTGGAATATAATGGAAGAAAGGTCAGCGCGAAGTAAAGTTTTTCTGAAATCTAGAGCCACCGAAGGGAGTTGAACCCTTAACCTGCAGTTTACAAAACTGCTGCTCTGCCAGATTGAGCTACGGTGGCGGTCTTACGCACTAATTAGTCTTTGCTTAATTTATAAAACTTCGGCCCTGCTGAAAATTGAGGCAAGCATTCTTTATATATCGCCGGAATCCAATCTATTTCTATGCCAATAGCAATGCTGGGCAAGGCGCTGATAATTCTGATAATCGTAGTCATCGTAGCGCTGCTGCTAGAGGCGAATATCGGCCTCTTCGGAGGGCCGCGGGGCGGCAACCAGACCAACGGCACTGACCTCATAGTCACAAATCTCAGCATAGAAAGGAACGGCGAGTTCGCGATGCTGACGCCCTACATCAGGAACATAGGCGCTGCAGACGCGGGGCCAAGCACGACGCGGCTGCTGGTGATATCGAGCGGGATGGCATGGATGCTGAACACATCCGCTATACGAGCGAGACAGACAATCGCAGCAGAACCGGCCGTGTTCGCGGTTTCCAGCGGATTCTCGGAAGCGTTCAACACGACAGCAGATTTCTTCAACAGGGTGCCTGAGACAAATGAGAACAACAACAATCTCGCGACGAGCGCGGTGTTTCCCTGACGGCACAATACAACTTTCACTCTTTTATAAAACTTCCTGACATAGTTTAACGATGCCATTTCTTGACGACGAGCGACTTCGCTATCCGGTAGAATACATCTCGATGGTCGGGGGCAGGATAACTAACCTCAAGCCCGTGCCGAACAAGCCGGACCTCGTGACATTCACGTTCATTAGCAACGTAGGGTTCTCGATATTCTGCCAGGCAAGGACGGACCTCGCCACGAACATCAAGGAAGGGACGATAAATGCAGGGACTGCCGACGGCATACTGAAATTCACGGTGCCCGAAGACAGGAACATCTCGAACACGCGCGTATTCATGACCATAGAAGAATGGGAAGGCGTAGTGATAGAATAAAAATAGAATATTTCATCATTTCTTTCTTCGCTTTTTCGGCATGATACGTTTCTTCAGTTTCTCTTTCACCTTTTCGAAATGCTCCATTTCCTTTTCATAATAAGCTGTGAGGCCTATATTTCCTTCTTTTTCCGCTTTCTTCAACTTGACCCTGTGAATCTCCATTTGTTTTTCAAGAGATTCGATGCCTTTTCTTGCCCTTTTTTTCCCTGACATGTCTTATTTTCTCCTCTATGATAAGAATAAGCTTATCAATCGTGTCTTCTGACGGCGTGTATTCCGGAGTTTCTTTCTTGCCGCGAACTGCCCTGTAAGTATCCATGAGCAGGGAAAAATCTCTCTGGCTTATCCCATGGGCTATAGCCTCTTTTTTCACCATTCCCGTGGAATATTTCCTGTTTTCAATAAGATAATGCACCAATATCATTTCCTTCAAACGCAGCATGAGAGGGTAAACCATTTCTGCTCTTTCGGCGCCTTCCTTGATCATCACTTTTACTATATTCAAGGCAGATTCGGCGAGCGAAATTCTTGCCTCAATAGAACCCAAATCAGGCTTTTCTTTAAGCAGATCCTGGAGCAAGCCGCGATTTATCAGCGCAACCGCCTCGTCTTTCAATATTTTATGGAGAACCGCGTCATGCATAACAGCGTTTCTCATATCATCCATGCTTTTTACTTGAATGTCATACATTTTATTCAGCCCGGAAGGAATGCCGAGCTTTGCATCTTCATCGACTACTATAATAATGTCTATATCAGATCCATCCGACTGCTCATTTCTTGCATAAGAGCCGTACAAAATAACGCTTATTACATGCTCCAGAGGAATCTTGCTGATGAGATCCTTTTTTACATCAAAAGGCTCTTCTATCAATTCTGCCCTGACTCTTCCGCCTATCCAGTTATTAGGGACGTAAATACCTCCAGAGTTCCCATATCTTTTAACGGTCTTTACTATCGCTGCCATACGTATATACTATGTATATACATTTAAATAGTTATTTCTGGAAGTGCCAGCATACTGCATTTCTCTTGCAAAGAAGGAGATTCTCGAATACACTTATAAAAACTCGCGGCATTCCTTATGCATGTTCATAGACCCGCACGTCCATTTCCGCGACGGGCCGCAGAGCTACAAGGAGACCGTGAAGCACGGCTTGTCTGTAGCAGAGCGCGCGGGCATGACTGCTGTTTTTGACATGCCGAATCCTGACCCGCCGCTGACAAGCTATGACGCGGTGGCAAAGCGGATAGAGCTTGCTGAATCGGCCGATTCTCCTGTATGGTACGGGGTTTATGTCGGGGTGACTGCCGGTGAAAAGCAGATAGAGGAAGCTGTCAGGCTTTATGACATGTTCGACAGCGTCATCGGCATCAAGATGTACGCTGGACATTCCACGGGAAACATGGGACTAATAACCAGGCCAGAACAAATGATTGTTTATAAAACGCTTGCCAAGAACGGATACAAAGGAGTTATTGCCGTGCATTGCGAAAAAGAGTCTGTGATGAGGCATGGCCTCTGGGATCCGAGCAATCCTGTTTCTCATGCAGCCGCGCGGATGCCTGAAGCAGAAATCACATCAGTATGCGACCAGATCTACCTGTCACACGAGGCGGGGTTTGAAGGAACACTGCATATCGCCCACATTTCCGTGCCGGAGGCTGTTGATATCGTGAATGAGGCAAAAAAGCACATGAAGATAACCTGCGGTGTTACGCCTCACCATTTTCTGCTGGATCTGACAAAGATGGAAGGGCCGGACGGGCTGCAATACAAGATGAACCCGCCGCTGAGGCCGCGATATATGACAGACCAGATGGCTGCTTACCTGAAAGAAGGAAAAATAGACTGGATAGAGACGGACCACGCGCCGCATTCAACTGAAGACAAATTCCAGAGATACGTCTCTGGCATAGTAGGGCTGCCATTCTATCCCCGCATGGTAAGATGGCTAGGCGCGAACGGCTTCAGCGAGCAGCAGATAAGAGACCTGACATTCGACAACATCAAGAAAGCTTTCGGAGAGAAAACAGCGCACCTGCAGCCGAGGCAATGCGAGCCTGACTACAACCTTGCGGGGGATACCCGTTCGACCCGTTCAAGGACTTCAGGTAATCATAAAGAATCTTTAATTTTGTAAATTGCATACACCAGGATAATCGAAATAACCAGATAAACAGCTAAATCTGCTATTAAACTTAACATGCTAAATGGCGAAACTGGCAGGGGAGCACTTCCCGTGATAATTTCAGACGGCTCATAATAGAATATGAATGGAAATCCCCATTCTAAATTTTCGTCTATTGACTTTTGATTTTTATAGGAAATAGAAAACATAACAGTTGATATCAAAACAAGAAAGACAATAACCAAAACAGCGAATTTTCTGTTCAGCATCAATTATTATTAACTAAAGCATCTTAAAAACTCTTCCTCCAAACCATAGAAATGAAATACCGCCAGTTCGGGAAGACAAAATCAAAAGTCTCGGAAGTCGGGATGGGGTGCTGGGCAATAGGCGGCAGCGCATTCGGGAACAGCTACGGGCCGACTGACGATGCAGAGAGCATAAAGGCGGTCAAGAAAGCCGCGGAACTGGGCTGCACGTTCTTCGACACTGCCGACGTCTACGGGCACGGGCACAGCGAGGAGCTTCTCGGGCTTGCGCTGCAGAAAATCAGGAGCAGCGTGATGATCGCGACGAAAGCCGGAGGCTCCTACATCTATGGACAAGGCGCAGCCATTGTCCAAGATTCTGAAGAACATGGTTCTTCAAGAATGTACAACAACGAGAGTTGGGGCCACATCAATTTCTCGCAGGAGTACATAAATTTTGCGGTGGAGCAGAGCCTGCACAGGCTGCGAACGAACTACATCGATGTTTACCAGCTGCACAACCCGCCGCTGCGCATGATACAGGAAGGGGAAGTCTTCAAGCCGCTCCGCGAGCTGCAGAAGCAGGGCAAGATCAGGCATGTAGGAGTCTCTGTATTCACGCTTGACGAGGGCATTGCTGCTCTCGAGCACGCTGACAGCGTGCAGTGCGTCTTCAACATGCTCGACCCGCGAAACTACGAGCTGATGGAAACCGCGAAGCGGCGCGGGGCCGCGATAATAGTAAGGGAGCCGCTTGCAAACGGATTCCTCTCCGGGAAATACAACGGAAAAAGCACGTTTGACAAAAGCGACATCAGGAGCAGGATGCCGCAGGAATACATAGAAGAGATGACCGAGCTCGTGCAGGAAATGAAGAAGAAGTTCGCGCAAAGGCAGGCGACCATGGCACAGATAGCGCTCAGGTATGTACTGGCATTCGACTGCGTCACGAGCGTGATACCGGGAGCGAAGACAGCGGAACAGGCAGAGGAGAACATGCGCACGTCCGAGATAGCCCCGCTCACAGAGGAAGAGATGAATTTTCTGGGGAGCTGAATTATTTTTAAAGTCTCTGAATATTGTGATACATATGTTAGAAGTTCCGCGGCTCATTGGCGTGAATCATGGCGGACATATTCCTGTGCTTTTTGGGCTAATTATGCAGAAACTACATACTTACCCAAGCGAGGAATTCATTGAGGAATTGAGGAAACTCCCGAAAGGCACCAGAATAGGAATTGAGCCTGACATTTCTGATGCTGACACTAGCCCGTCAAAGCAGAAGCTTCTTTTTCCCTGCTTGGAACTCGCTCCCGAAAGGCATGAAAAAAGAACGACAAACAACAATTATTTCGATACATTAATGCAAGAAGCCGCTGAAAACGGGCTGGCATGTTATTTTTTAGGTGATCCAGAAATAAGCAAAAACGGCGAAAAATTGCAAAGAGCATCTGACGACAAAAGGACCGCTGCGATACACACTCCAGTAGGGGAGAAACATGATGAAATGGTGCAAGGAAGCTACGCAGATTCGACAGAAGCAAATTATATATTTGAAATAGAGCGCGAAAGGGAGTTTTTGAATAACATGCGACGCTTTCGGCCTTACATTGTTGTACTAGGCGATTTGCATGCTTCTTATTGGTTTGCTAACCGAGAGTTGCTAAAAGAAAGACACGACATTGATTTTCAGTCATATAGTACTGATTTAATAGATGAAAATCTAATGCAACATCATTTTAGTTCTTATCCCGAAACGCCACTAAGTTTGGAAGCACACCACATCAAAAATGCAGAGCCAAACAAAAGGTTTCTTGCTGCCAGAGAATCCACGGTGCGAAAATATTCCGCAGTAAAAAAAGGCAGGATATTTCCGGAAAGAAAGCCGCAGTTTATAGGAACGTGGGACGTTCAGGTACCTGAAGCAGGGCTGTTTGAGGTATACATAGAATCCGCACATCCCGACGGCTTGGTTGAAGGGACGATTGAAGACGTGAACGGCCCTGCATATTTCCGAGGAAAAATTGAAGACGCCCGCGTTTCATTCAGCAAATTCTACAGCGAAGCTGCAAGAAGCATTGGAGCAGCGCAAGATCTGGTATACTATGAAGGATTTCGCGAAAACGGTGAATGCCGCGGATTTTTCAGGCATGACAACAGCAGCGGAAGCTTTGTAATGCAAAATTACAGGGAAGATATAAACTTTTTACGTGTATGGTAAACATGACAGAAAGAAAAACAGGCGCTGGCACTGGAACTTTGATAATAAGAGACGGGCAAGTTCTCTGGGGCAAACGGCATGACGACCCTCTAAAGGCAAGCAGCGCGCTTCACGGCGAAGGAACCTGGACAATACCCGGCGGCAAACTGGATTTCGGCGAAGACTTCGAGGAAAGCGCGCGCAGGGAAATACTGGAAGAAACCGGAATAACTGCAAAAAAGCTGCAAGTCATTTGCGTTTCGAACGAAAGGGCGCCTGACGCGCACTTCGTTACAATAGGCATGCTTTGCACAGAATTCGAAGGCGAGCCGCGCGTCATGGAGCCTGATGAAATAACAGAATGGAGATGGTTTCCTGCCGACGAGCCGCCTGAACCGCTCTTCTTTCCTGCGGAAAAGATACTGAAGAACTACATGGAAAAGCAATTCTACAAATACTAACCTGCTTCCCATGGCTGCTAACACAAATGAAATCCTTTTCCTACCTATGCCTGAAGGCATAGGTTTCTTTGCGGATTTCTTTTCGAATTCTTGTCATTCATATGGTGAAATAAAAATTTCACCTATGCAGGAAAAGCTTCGCTTTTCCAAGCATCCTGCAGCTAAAGCTGCAGGTTTTCTGGCGAATTCAAAAATAAGACTTTTAAGCTTAACAGACATCATTTTATTCATGCATCAGATGGATACGAGAGCTTTGATGGGAAGCGGTGTGTATATCAAGGATTTGGGCATTTATGCAGACCCTATAATGAATTTTGTTCAGAAGATTGGAAATTCTCCTGAATATCAAGAAGCTGTTGATGAAGTAAACAGGAGAGTTGCACAAAAAAAGGCCGAAGGTTTCGTGGATTTGTTTTCCGAATCTTTAATTCCCAGATTATGGCATAGAATCGAAAGAAGAAAAACAAATAGCGGATATGTTACGCGAGAATTTTCAGAGGAAGAAATTCCGAGAATCTTGGCAAAAGCCGGTTTGTATCCTGATATGAACTTAGCATCAACTGATCTATCTAATGCACTGCAGACAGATTTTTCATATGTAGATCAATTCAAAGGAAAAAAAATCATTAGATACGCATGGGTTGGAAATCCAGAAAATCACAAATTCAGGTTGCATAAATCAGTAGAAAAACTCTAATAAATTGAAAAGTATTCATATATAATGAGCACTAAATTTTTTCTTTCTGCAAACTCCTTCTGTCCAGCTCGTTATTCACTATTATCGGGCAATGGGACGAGAACACTATCCTCGGGCCCAGACTGACCTTGCTAGCGCTGAACTGCTTCATGAATTGATCGACTTTGTCCGGCAGCCCTACAGGATCGCCAAATATGACAACTGAATCCTTGGCGAAAGGGAATTTCCTGATATCCTCTCCGTCCTCGTCAAGCACGACTAGCTGCATGCCTTTCTGCGCATATTCCCAGACGAGCCGCTCGAAGCTCTTCTTTGCCACAAAGACGCCCACGCGCACCTTTGTCTCCTCATTCAGGTGGAGATCGCGGCCGCGGCGCAATGCATCTTTAATATAAACTGCAACAGAGCGCTCGTCGTGCCACATGCCCTTCATGTCGGCCCCGCGGAACGTTATCACCTTTGGCCCGTAAGGCGGCCCCTCGAGCACGGCGTGAAAAACAACGTCCCGGCGCATGTCATTCGCTATCCAGATGCTGTTCGCGATCGCCGCGCATACGGTGTCCATCTTGCCTTCCTTCGGCAGATGGTCCATTTTGAATTCCGGCTTTGTCACCGCCTTCCGCGACCTCATGATGAAGATCCGCATGTGAATAGATGGAAGGAAGGGGATAAAAGGATAGGCTTGATGGATCATTTGAAAGAAATGTTAAAGACTTTTATCTGCAAGTTCGGGACGGCTTTTGCAGCATATTCCAGATATGTGTCTTTCTTGCCAACTATAATTATTCCGCGCACAGCCTTACATTCTTCTTGGTGTATTTCTATCCAGCCCATATAGCGCAATATTTGGTCCATTATGGAAGATGTGGCTTTCATTCTTTTGAGTTCAATCACAACGCAATTTCCCTGCATATCCTTGCAAAGCAAATCTATTCTTCCCACATCAGTCACTTTCTGTCTTCCAATCAGTTCAAGTCCGTCTTCAATATTATTCAGTTGGTTCACGATGAAATTTTCAAGATTCGCTTCCAACAGGTCTGGTCTTTCCGAATATCGGCGTATTTTTTGCTCTAGTATCTCTTTTTTGATGGTTTCAGGTATTTCTTTTTTGTTTTTGATCCATTCTCCGTTTGCAAGATATTTCAGAAACTGATCAATTGATCTGTATTTTGATTTTATTGTTTCTAGTGCCTGTTCGCCAAACGTGGAAAATCCTTGAGGTATGAAATATTTGCTGTATCCCACTGCGTTATTAAAATCTTCCGCGGGGACTGAAATCTCGATAGGATCATCCAGAAGATATATATATTCCCATGTTTCTCCCGCGGCATTTGTTTTCCACAAATGTTTTGCAAGCGCTGCGTTGTGAAATTTGAAAACGACACGAACTATATACTCAAAATTTCTTTCTCTGTAGATGATTATTTTGTCGTTTGTGTTCAGTTTTTCCCAGTTTCTCTTATTGCGGGCCCCTGAAGTTGCGCCCCAAGCTCTTATTTTTCGTTCTCCAAAAAGATATTTGATTTTTTGGTACTCCTCATTTGTGAGAAAGTCTTTCACGCTGTCGGCAGTGAAACCTTCTTCTATCGTATCTATATAGTGCTTATACGCTTCTTTGCCTCCGGCAGTCAGAACAAACAGGTTTTCGCTTATTGAAATCACCATTTATCCATTTGACAAATATTTTTTAAAATTGATGAATAGACTTACCCATAAGCCTCATTCAACCCCTTCGCCAGCTTCTCCCTCTTCTTGACGTCGCCAAAGGCAGCCGCGAGCTTCTTCAGGTCGAGCTTCTGCTTCTTCATGAATCTCATCAGGGAAGACGGCTGGAAGCCTCTCGGGTTTGCCAGCATGTGCTTGCAGGCGCGGTAGTAGAAAATCGCCTTGCTGACGTCATATACGCTGGCTTTCGGGATCTTTTTCTTCAGGTCTCCTGCGAATTCCTGGATGCGCTCCATGAAATACTTGTCGTCCTCGTAGAAGCGGTAGTAAGGGCCGAGGTCCTTGTTCGAGAAGTCCTTTATCTGGCGGCTTGGAGGGCAGAAGTCCCGCGCCTTTCCCACGCTGTGCAGCCAGAGAATGACTTTCGTGAATTTGACGTTCGTGACATCCTCGTCCTCAGCAAGCTCGTTGATGAATTCCCATGTCTTCTCCTTGTCCACTGCCAGCTTGTCCAGGACAGCAGGGCTCATTTTCGTTTTCTCGAAATAGCGCGCCGCACCCTTCAGGGACGCGATGATTCTGAAGAGCTCATTGTCAAGGTTCTGCAAGACATTTTGCAGATGCTCATTTTTCTCGGACTTGATCTTGGCTGCTATGATTCTTGAAAGCTCAGCTTCCAGCGGCTCCCCGCGGGTTTTGAGGACATAATCGAGATCAAGCGCCTTGCCAAAAACATCCAGCAAGTAGTTTATCTCCGCGTCTGACCTGCTGCCTCCGAGAAACACGATGCGCAGGAATTTCTCCCAGATCTCCTTGCCTGTCTTGGGGGCAAAAGAAGAAAGAGGCTGCTCCTTTATAACAAGCTTGACAAGCGCCTCGAAGCCGTCAGGATTCTTGATTTCGTCGTCCATTCAGATACTATGAAATTAATGAGTATAAGAAGAGTTGGTTCATAGTTCATAAAAGCCTTAAGAAGACTTTTGAGATGATTTTAGAAGGCGTGAAAAATGAGCTTGGTTGAAGGAATGCATTTCGATTTTTCTGAAAGCGATGCAAGAGCTATTATTCAGGCGTATTCCGAAAGCCCCAACAAAATAGCAGATCTTTCTGCTCCACAATTCGCGCATAACATAGACCACAGAACTTATATGGAATGGTGCTTCAATACTCCCTGGACAACGCATACATACTATTCCGGCGAAGGACTTAACCGCTTTGTTGCGGATGAAACGCACTACGAGCTTGAAAGGCAAGGCTTCAGATGGAACCCGTGGCAAAAACATTTCAGCGAAACCGGGTCTAATGGGCGGCATATAAGCCAAGCTTACCCACGAACCAGAGGAAATGTGATGAAGGCGTTGACAGAAAGAGCTATTGAATTTTTCATACCCTGCAAAAATTACTTGTGGCCTGCAGATGATAATCCTAAAAATTTGCGAATTTCACTAGAACCTTGGATACGTCAAATAGAATAACCTAATTTTCATTACTTCTAGACATTCATCTAAATCAATGAAAAAAATCAGCCTGAATTATCACGCATAAACAGGGCTCTTGAGGCGCTCCATGTAGCCGCACCGCTTGCAGACCCTGCTCGCCATTATGTACTCGAAGACGTGATGGCATTTCTCCACGTTCGTTATCATGATGTATAGTAGGTTAAGGCAGTATAAGAAACTTTTTGATATTATACCTAGAAGGTGAAAAAGTTTCATCAAAAATGTCTTTAGGAAAGTTTCATCAAAACTTGAACCTGCGTGATTTTTTCGTGATTGTTTTGTACGCCAGGACATGTTTTAAATCCCTTTCGGGCAAGTTATTTTTATGAAAATAGCAAGCATCTTGCTGCTCACAGGGGCTTTGATTCTTCCTAATGCAGCATCGGGACAGGAAAAAAGCTACAGAACCGAATACACGTTCGCAGACAATATTGTGACTATTGGATACACCGACAAATTCAACTGCGACCTCCCTTTGTATTTTTCTCTTGAGAGAAATCTCGAATCCAGATATGCAGGCAGGGTGTTCAAGCACAGAGGCGGTGTTGTGGTCCAGATCAGCGACGCAGGGTCGCCGGAAAAAAAGAACGAGTTCATGGGGCTTGAGCACAACAAGCAAAACGAGTCGTTTGACAATCTAGCGCCCTTGGAAGAATACACCACATCTTTGCCGCCTAAATTTGGCGCTTCATACAATGACGGATTCAAGAAATTTCAAGGAGGCGAGTGGTCGCGCGTCGCAGGCGAAAAACTCAGCCCTGAAACTGTTCAATATTTCAATCGCCTTTTCAATGGCCAAATACTCCCCCGCCTTGAAGAATGCAAGCAGCCCAAAATCCAGTAATTCCTCCGTGCTTCAGGCGAAATTGCCGCTCTGCCTTAAATTTTTATTCTGGCTATAATACAGCATGGGAAGACGACTTGCTGCTGTTCCGCTGATAATTGCGCTGTTTGCAGGGCCTGCTGGAACAACTGAGGCCGCCGGAATTGGATACGCGGCAGCTGCCCAAGAACCCGAAAATCTGGCCAAACTGCTTGAGCAATACCAGTGCGAACTTCCCGTGTTTTTTGATGCTGGCGGAAGATATGTAGGTGCAGTCGTCAGGGATAATAAAATAAGAATCAGATCCCTTGATGCCGGAAGCGCCAGCGCAAAAACTGATTTCCTGTCAAAACCCGGCTTTGAAAAAGTGAACGAACTGGATGTAAACAGATATCTTTTTGAACTTTCAACTAAAGGCGAAGCGCCCTACGGCACTTCCCAGCTGGACGGCTTCCGCGAAGATAAATACATAAGCGGAGACGGCCTGAAAACATCAACAGAAAGCCGCAGCGGCAAAAGCCCAATTGAGCTGTTCAGGGGACTCTACCCATCACTAAAGACTGCGCTAGAAAAATGCCGGCAAAAGTAGTTGCGGCGAATTTTATTCCTTTCCTCACGACTAAACAAAATTCAGCAAATCCTTTGTCTTGACGTCGCAGATGCCGAATTTATTCTCGATGTAAGAGGCTTTCTTCCGCATATTTGCTTCGTCGCGCGCCGGCCCGAAGGCGCGGAATGCTTCGTCTTTCTTCAGCCCGTTGATGAAATGCGCGAATTCGCGGTCTCGCTTGTCTATTATGTACTCGACCCTTTCGAATAGCAGCTTGAGGTCGTCAGCTTCCGCTCGGCCTTTCGAGATCCATTTCTTCAGCAGCTCAAACGGCATGATAGCCTTTTCCTCTTCCAGGTAGGAGATGGCATCGTCGAGCTGCCTGGTCGGGATCTCCTGCCTCAGGGCCGCGAGCGATTCTTCCATGACGGCTTGCTGGCGGGCTACTTTTTCCTGGCCGAGCATATGATCCAGAAGCTCCGAAACATTCAAAGAGAACCTGGTCCTGTCAATCGGCAGGATGGAAACATCAAATCCCAGCAATGACGCGAGGAACATGAAGAGCTGCTGGTTGTGGAAAAATTCGCTGCCCACATAGAATAGCTCGGTCCTTTCGTCCTTGCGGGCGATGTAGTCGGGCGAGCCGGGGCCCCCGAGATACGAGCAGAAGCGGCAGACATACAGCAGCTTGGAGGCATTTGACACGCCGAGCCACGACAGGAGCTCCCTTGAATACTCTTCCTCGTGCTTCGCGAGACGGGGCTTTTTGCCAAGCTTCGTCCTGATATAGCGGTCGAAGACCTGCCTGCCTGTGCAGAAGCGGCGCAGCATTATTGCCTCGAAATCATCAGCGGGCAAAACAACGTATCCGCTCTCCTGGAGCCTTTTCATGGCGAACTTCCTGAACGCGAACGTGTCTATGACGTCGTCAGGGCTGAAATCGAAAATATCCCGCGCGTCAAGCTCAAGAACGCCCAAACCCATGTCCATCATTCCATTTCAGGCGAAAGGGATAAGAAGAAAAGGCACAAGACTTTACGACGATTTTGAGCGCGACAGGGAAGCGAGACGCGACAGACTGGCCGAGTTTGTCTTTTACGAAAGAATCTATCTGACATGCGAAAAAGCTTTGCTGGCAACTGCAAAGTTCCTCAGGCCCCGAAAAAATTATCAGAAATCTGCCTAAAGCCTAATCCATGTATTCATGCTGCTGCTCGTGCATTGTCTGCATCGTTTCCCTGATGGCGCCCTGTTTCTTGTGGTAACCTTTGTACGTTGTCCATATGGCATCCGAAGCCTTGCCGCGCAAGATCTTTGTCACGACGCGCTTGGGTATCTGGGACTGCGGCGAGATGGGATAATAATCGACTATCACGACGTCGCCTTCCTTTATCTTCGAAGCGAGTTTCGCGTCCACGAGGACGGTAAAAATATTCTCGTCCCACATCTCAATAAGAGCGTGCAAATTGTCGTCAGCCGAGAGGACTTCCTTGTCTTTTGGCGAGAACAATTTCAGGATTTTTCCCGGATGGTACATGGCTAATAGATAATGCGAAAGGGATTTAAGCGCAACACATAAAAACCTATTATTAACATCTTCACCGATATTTTCGTATATTTCAGAGTGGTATCAATGAGCCTGCAGGAAAGATTCGAGAACTATATCGACGTTAACAAGTACTTCGGCTCTATGCACGCTTGCCGGGACATCGGGCACAAAGCCGCCATCCTGGACATGTTCAACAATTACTCTTATTTATTCGAAGAATTTGGGGAAAAGGACGGTAGCAAAATATTTCTTCGCCACTGCTCAGGATGCGGCTATGTTTATGATGCAGTCGTGAGTGAAAGGCTATTCCATATGGGAAATCCAATTGATCCTGAATTCGCCCAGGCAAAAATACAGCTAACGACGACCTTTTGCACGGGGTGCTATAAAGACATAAGAAGACCTGCGATGCATGAGAAATGGGGGCATCCGATACGCCCTGCTCACCCATAGCTCCTTTTCACAAGGAGGACAGGCTGGTCGCAGAAAGCCTGCGCTGACAGCGTGTAATTGAAGTAGCCGGAAACCACCTTCTCGATTCCCTTGTTCAGGCCGGCGTCGGCATAGCTTCCTGTCTTGGCCTTGTCGCAGGCGCAGAGCAGCACATCGACGACTGCATTGTTCTGCTGGGCCTCGGGGCTGGCTACGCAGGTCTTTTTCGCGCCGCAAAGTTCCGAGGTGACGGTCACGGGCTCGGTCGCAAACTTCGCGGAGCAGCTGCCTACAGAAATCGTCTTGTCCAGGTTCCCGCTGCCAAGAAAGAAGAGGACTACAACGACGACGATCACGACAAACATCAAGGCGAAGCGCTTCTGCATGTTTTACTTATCACAGGAGCGGAATATAAAGTTTAGAAGCAGAATGGATGCCAGATCAAGAAAATCAGCATTCCCGAATATTATTATTTTCATTATTACCAATCCATGACAAAGAGAGATTACAAGCTAGCGGCAAACCATCTTTCCATTCTTTCTCTCGCTGGGGCAATATGCCAAGATCAAAAGGTTTCCGCAACTCTTGCCTGTACTGGCACAACACAGACACTGCCGTATCTGCCAAGCCAGTCCAAGCCACGCGCAGCTTTCTCCAACTCATGCCGAAAACCTGCAGCCACGTATAAAAATTACAGCAAACATTTATAAATTGTCACTACTGTTGAATAATTTCAAAAATGTCCAAAATTTCTGCACCATTTTTCCAACTATTTTCACCGCATTTCGGTGGCAGAAAATATTCTCATCCCTACCACAACGTTTATATATCCCTTAAAAGTAGTTAAACGATATCTCTGAAAAAGAAACTTTTTCCAAAAAGTTTCATCAAAATGCAAACAGAGATTTTTTCGAATCCGCGGAGAGGCATAGACCTCTTCGGGAAAGAGAAAAATTATGTTCCCGAAACTTTTTGGTATTATATATGGAAGATGAAAAAGTTTCATCAAAAATGGCTGGAAAGGAATTCATCAAAAAAATATGGTGATCAAAGAAGATCATGATAAAAATGATGAAAAAAGGGAAAAGATCGCGCCAACGATCTCATCCAAAGGAAACTGATTCTAATCGGAGATATGCGCGAGCATTATATAAAGCATTGCGATGCGACGACGTATATTTCGCGGAGAATAGCTTCGAAACATCAGAAACAAATTGGAGGTAATAGAAATGGGAGACTTTAACGATGAAATAGCTAACTTTCAAGTCGAACAGGCCAGGATAATGGTCTTCGGCTGCGGTGGCGGCGGAACAAACACAATCAACCGCCTGACAGAGATGGGAATTACGGGCGCTGCAACAATTGCTGCAAACACGGATGCAAAGCACCTGGCAGTGATAAAAGCGCAGAAGAAGATCCTTCTCGGCCGCGAGCTGACAAGAGGCTTGGGAGCCGGCGGATACCCGGAAGTGGGCAAGAAGGCGGCAGAAGAAAGCAAAAATGAAATCAGGGAAGCATTGCAAGGATGCGACTTGGTATTCTTGACATGCGGGCTTGGGGGCGGCACGGGCACGGGCGCTGCGCCGGTAGTTGCCTACATGGCAAAAGAAATGGGCGCTATCGTCATAGCAGCTGTGACACTGCCGTTCAAGATCGAGGGAGCAAGAATCCTCAAAGCAGAGGAAGGCCTTGCGAAACTGCGAGAAGTATGCGACACTGTGATCGTCATAGAGAACCAGAAACTCGTGGAGCTCGCGGGAAACAGGCCGCTGAAAGAGGCATTCGGAGTCGCGGACGGCCTGATAGCGACTATGATAAAGGGAATCACTGAAACGATATCGCAGCCTTCACTCGTGAATCTGGACTACGCTGATGTCAGGACCATAATGCGTGCTGGCGGAGTAGCGACGATAGGAGTAGGAGAGAGCGATTCCCAGAACAGGGCAAAAGAAGCCATTACAAAGGCACTGTCTCATCCGTTGCTGGACGTGGATTACTCCGGAGCGAAAGGAGCCCTTATCCAGGTGATAGGCGGCGAGGACATGAAGCTGGAAGAAATCGCTACCATAGGAGAAGTAGTGTCACAGCACATGGACCCTGAGGCCACCGTGATGTGGGGCGCGAGGATATTGCCCGAGTTCAAGGGAAAGCTGCAGGTAATCACCATCATCACCGGAGTGAAGTCGCCTTACATCCTTGGAAAATCCATGCACGGCGGATTCAACAAGGCAAAGGCCCAGAACGACCTCGGCATCGAGGTACTGGTCTAGTGCGACAGATCAAAAAGGCAAGAAAAAGCGAAAAGCCGAAAGACATGCTTCGCATGTCAAACGGCCAGGGGGCGGAGATGCAAAAATCATCTCTTGCCCCTCATTATAGTTCTGCCTAGCGAATTTGGGGCGGAATGCTGACACAGGACACTAATCTCTGTGCCGGCAAATGGATTGGCAGACGAAACGATAGAGCCCATTTCAGGGCGATTATCCCATTCGTCATGGACCACCATGAAGAAAAAACCGAACTTTGGAGTTCAGTTCGGATCTGACAAGACGGTGCATGAGAGAGGACGTAAAGACACACAGGCGCTTCGGCGCCATACACCTTGACAACTGGACGTTCTTTGTTTTGTGCCAAGCACTTCAGACGAACAGGCACCTTGTTCAAACGTTCGTCTGCCAATTTCCCCTTCCATCGCTCCGAGGCCCAAAAAGCCGAGGGGAGTAGGAAGGGCATGTTTAAAGAACCGAAAGGTTCTTCAACATCTGCGGAGAACAAAGTTCCCCGAGAACTCGAAAAGCTTTGCTTTTCAAGGTCTCAGAAAGCCAAGCTTTCTGCAGATAATCAACAGAAACTTTTTCAGAAAAAGTTTCATCAAAAACATAAAAAAACATCAAAAATCATCAAAAACAAATCCCAAAGGTGAAAAAAATGCAACCAAAAAAACAGGAAACGCAATCAAAACCAGCCAGCTGCTGCCGGTGCTGCTGACGGGCGATCAAGAAGGAATGACATATGAGAAGAGTCATGGTGAAGAAAAGAAGGCTGGAAAAGGAATTCAACAACCTCAAGCTCGTGTTCGTCGTTTATGACGTCTGCGAGGTCTCGAAGAACGAGGACGGGTGCACGGAGATCAACATCAGCCAGATATATGACGTGCTCGACGTATGGAACTTCCAGGACTTCAACGAGATGTTCGCGTAGAAACTTTTTGGTATTATAATTATAAGGTGAAAAAGTTTCATCAAAAATGGCTTAAATAAAAGTTTCGTTAAAAACAAGAAAAAACAAGTTAAAATATCATAGTTATGCTGGACCTGAAGGAGAAGTGAAACTGACAACCTAGTGCAGGAATCTTTTTTATTATTTGAGATGGAAAAAGATTCATCAAAAATAATAAAGGCAAGATTCATCAACCAGATGCTCCCGATTCCAGCTGACAAAACAAAAAGATTTCTGCGGCCCTTTGCTGTCCGGGAAGGGCTGCCAGAGAACTTTTTTATTTTTGATTCCAGCAATGCTTAAATATCCTGTATTACATAGATAACAATAGGTAACAACTATGCCAGACAAGCAGCAGGAAAGCGATCAAGTTGCCACAAGGCTAAGCTCAAAAGAAATTGAGGAAATTGGAAAGCTGGTAGAAACGGGGTTCTATATGAACACAGCTGATTTTATACGCCAGGCAGTAAGAGAAAAACTCGAAAGCATTGAAATAATCGAGCCCAGGAATATCCCAAAGAACAAGGCAAAAGAAGAAATACTGAATTACATGAAAAACAAAGGCCGCGCATATCCAAGCGACATCGCGGACGCACTCAGACTGGATGTAGATCTGGTGATTTCTGTGACAAAAGATTTGCTCAAAGAAGGCCGAGTCCGATGATTTCCAGCAAAATCGGGGACGAAGTGCAAGGAGAAAGACTTATCTGTTTCTACAGGAAACGCGACCGGGAGGTTTTATTTCATTTAACAGGCGGTCACAAGGGCTGGAGGGTATCGCTGCGCGGACTTCCTGCACGCGCAATCATCGAAAAAGAACTGCAATTTGTCCGCTAATTACTCATTCCAGCTTGCCTTCCTGAGCATGTAAGCGGCCACGCCCAAGACAAGGATCAAAAGGCCCAGAATGGCGAGCTTCATGTTCGTCTCGTTGAAGCCTGTCACGGACGCAATCCCGAATCCGGCGAGCATGAGGATAACGCCGGAGGCTGACATGATCTTCATGACGCTGATGCGCTTCTTGTACGTGCTGGACATGATATCACTTCGAATAGGTTTCTGTCATGCGCCTGAAAACCACGGCAAACCCGAGGAAAAGGAGCGAATGGAACAGCGCAAATCTCGAGACAGATAGCCCAATCAACACGAGGGAAGCGATGTACAGGCAGCTGTAAAATTCAAAATAGAAATGCCTGTGCTTTGACGCGCGCAGGCCCGTCTTCCTGTTAAACATGATTTCTATTGAGGGAGCAAGAATAAGAATATGCCGGAGACGGGTTTCGCATAGAATGTTCGGAATGACTCTATATGCTGATTTACCGAAAGCTTTATTAACTTAAGTTTACATGTGTAAACTTATATGGACACGTATAAACTAAAATGGACACATTTGCAATCTGAAATATTCAGACTTCTCTGTGTAAAAGCTGGCCAAAACTTGAATCTAAGAAGCATAGCAAGATTACTGAACGTTTCTCCGACAGCTGTCTCCAACTCAATCAAAAACCTAGAAAAATATGGATTGATTGTGATCGAGAAGTCAGAAACAGTAAACCAGCTTTCAATAAAATTTAACAGAGACAATCCAAAAGCAATTGACTTAAAACGCGTAGAAAACCTGAAGGCAATATATGAATCAGGTCTTGTGGATCATTTATCAGAAACGTTCCCAGGATGTACGATTATTTTATTTGGAAGCTATTCGTTTGGGGAAGATGTGTGGATCAATACAGAACAAGGGCATAAGTCAGACATTGACATTGCAGTAATAGGAACTAAAGACAGAGAAATAGACCTAATAAAATTCGAGAAACTGCTGGAAAGGTCCATAATAATAAACTGCTATACATCATTCAAAAATATCCATGAAAATCTCAGGAATAACATTTTAAGCGGGATTTTATTAAATGGACGTGTCGAACTATGAAAATGCCAAAAGAATTCAGCTATTACCTTGCTCAGGGCATAGTTGTTAAATCGTCGCCAAATATGCAAAGAGCCGCATTTCTTATAAAGGAATCTGGAAATTCTCTGGAAGGCCTAAAAGAACGTGTAGATAAAATAGGTATAAACGACAAAAACGCAAATTCGATTGTGAAAGATTGTTATGACATAATAATGGAGTTAATAAGAGCCAAACTCCTCATTGAAGGCTACGCTTCTTCGGGCCAGTACGCCCACGAGGCAGAAGTGTCCTATTTACAGGTTCTTAAATTCCAGGAAAAAAACACAGTTTTCCTAAATGAATTGAGATATTTTAGAAATTCCGTGACATACTACGGAAAAATTCTAGATAAGGCGTATGCCCAAAAAGTATTTGACTTTCTGAATGAAATTTACCCGAATCTTAAAAAATGCTTGCCTAGAAAATGAAAAAGTGAAAATGCCGGAGATGGGTGTCGAACCCACCGCCTCGTCGTTTCTTTGTCACTGCCATCTCGAATGGCTCAAAGCTCATAATGACCTATGAGCGACGCGCTCTTTCTGGCAGGATGCTGTGCATCCCATACCGCTTCTCGCAATCCCGATCATTTTTCTAATATCTCTGCACCCGTTCTTTGGGGTTCGCAAAGACCTTTCTTACAAGAAAGGGATTTGCAATGAGCTACCCCGGCTTTTTAATCTAGATTTGTTGGATTGCTTTAAAAACTTATTTTGGCTAATTTTTTCCATGGACTACGAAGCCTCGATATCCGTGCCTTCCAAAATCGAATCAATAGACCTGCTCCATGCATTTGTAGAATCTTTCATGACACTGAAGAAATATGACCCGGATGACATTTATCATGCGACCTTCGCTACAAGGGAGATGGCTGCAAACTCCATGGAAAATGCCCACAACTGGGAAACCGAAATACCGCTGCAGCTATATCTGCGCGACGAAGAAGACGGCGTCAGGATTTACCTGAGAGACAGGGGAAATGAGTATTTCGACCCCGCTGCCCGCGGCAACAAAGTCTCTTCCGAGATCAGCAAAAAAGACGGCCATGAGATCGTGGAGATGATAGGAAAAAGGCGGGCAAAAAAAAGAGGGACAAAACAGCCAAGCACGGGCCTCGGATGCTTTCTTGCGTCGCAATTCGCGGAACTCGATTCCCGCAGGTGGTCATACCAAGGCCAGGAAGGCAACGAGACCGAGATATTCATAAGGAAGGGCGTGGCAGCGCCTGCCTAGAAGAAAAAAGCCAATTATATCTTAAATCAAAACTACTGACGGCCGTGGCTGTTTTGCTTCAGCAACACCTACACGACGGCTTTTTCCTGTCTTCTTTTCAAACACAAGATTAGGGGTTCTCGGCTCTGTTTTCATATCTCCAATAATCCCGTCAATAAGCATGGCATCATAAGGACCTCTGGCTCTCGATTCATTAAGCCGCCTGAACGTGTCATAGTATTTAGCGTGATGGCCTATCAGCATCAGCGGCCCTGGCTGTCTTTGCCCGTCGATCGCCATGAAAAACATATTATATTTGTCTTTCGTATGCCTGAGAAAAGGCTGCCGTTTCATTCCATCTGCCTGGGCACTCTGATATTCCGTTGGAGGAAGCATGCGCTGGAACGGCAAAACTATCGAGGTTTTCAATAGCTCCCTTCTGTCAAGCTGCATCCTAAAAATCAGCAGAGAAAACTTAAAAAAGCAATTTTTATCTTTTTCCTATCAGCGCCACCTGCGCAAGCAGGGCCTCGAGCTGGATCTGCGGGTTGCTGCCCTCGGTGAGGCGGAACTCGTACTCGCCTATGCGCTCTATGATCTCCATCTTCTGGGTGTCTATCACGGAGAGGTTCATGACCTGATTGTGCATCTCCTTTATGATGTCCTCTCCCGACAGGCCCTTCTGGTACATCAGGTCGGAGAGCATCTGGCGCGCCGGCGGGAACTGGCCCTTCAGGGCGATGTCAAGCATCTTTTTCACTTCCTCCGGGTCCGCGCGGCTCGTGACGCTGTATATAATATCCTCGGTGATCTTCTTCGATGATGACGCCATCTGCAGGATGTTAATGGCCTTCCTGAGGTCGCCTTCTGCCGCGGCCATGATCGCACTGAAGGCGTTTTCATCAACAGAAAGCTTCTCTTTTTTCGCTATCGCCGCGACGCAATCAGTCACATCCTTCTCGCCCAGCGCGGAGAATCGGAAAACAGCGCACCTGCTCTGAATAGGCGCTATGATCTTTCCCGAGTAATTGCACGCCAGGATAAAGCGGCAGATGTGCGCGTAATTCTCCATGGTCCTTCGCAGGGCGTGCTGCGCGTCCCTTGTCAAGGAGTCGGCCTCGTCGAGGTATATGATCTTGAAGGAGCCGTTCATCGGGATGGTGCGGGCGAATTCCTTTACCTTGACCCTTATCGTGTCTATGCCGCGCTCGTCGCTGCTGTTAAGCTCCAAGAAATTTCCCTGCCACTGGTCGCCGTACAGCTCGTTCGCGAGCGCCAGCGCCGCGGTTGTCTTGCCGATGCCCGCGGGCCCGGCGAAAAGCATGTGCGGTATGGACTTCTTGCCGACGAAATACTTCAGCCGCTCCACGATGTGGCGCTGGCCTATGATCTCATCGAGCCTGCCGGGCCTGTACTTCTCGGTCCAGATTTCTTCCACAGCATCAGCCATGCATAGCATAACGAAAGAAAGAATTTAAGGGGATTCTGCTATTGGCTCGTAAGCGACTTCCTTCACGTTGCTCTTAGTGAGATCAAAAAAATTTAGAGGAAACATTCTTATAACTTCGCGAAAAACTATCTTTTGCTATGGATATTGACAAAGCGCTTGAGGCGATACAGAACGCCCAGAGTGACGCCACGCTTATAGTAGGAATAGCTGGCGGCTCGTGCTCCGGGAAAACCACGCTGGCAAGCGAATTAGAAAAGCGACTCGGGGCGCGCATCCTGAAGATGGACGATTATTACAAAGAACACTCCAAAGTCACCACGCAGATGTTCGACCACAACTTCGACGAGCCGGCTGCGATAGACATGCAACTGCTGGCGCAACACCTTGGGCAGCTGAAGCAGGGGCACGCAATAGAAAAGCCGCTCTATGACTTTGCGACTCACAGCAGGAGCGGATATGAGAAATTCGCGCATGAAGGGATCATCCTGCTCGACGGGCTGTTCTGCCTGCATGATCCAGTGAAGGAGCAACTAGATGTAAAAATATTCGTTGATTGTCCCGAAGAGAAGCGGCTGGAAAGAAGGATAAAGCGTGACATGGAAGAGCGCGGCAGGACGAGAGAAAGCGTACTGCATCAATTTCACAAGACTGTCAGGCCGATGCACGAGCTTCACGTCGAGCCGACGAAGCGGCACGCGCATGTAGTTATAACGAATGACGGGGACGGAATTTGATTCAGTATTTAATTAATTGCAATCCAGAAATCTTTGCAAAATCCGAGTCTCTTGTGACGAGCTTTTCGCCGTTTGCGCGCGCAATCCCCGCGATCATGATATCTTCTGTTCCAATTATTGCGCCTGCTTTCATAAGCGCCGCTTCTATCTCTCCGGCTTCTTTTGCGCTTTTTTCATCTAAAGGCAGAATTATCAGCGATCCAATCAGCTCGTTTATTTTTGTCTTTTCCTTTTCAGGCAATCTTGCAAAATTAGCGCCTGACCACAATTCCATGACTGAAGGCGCTGCAACTGCTATAATAGACTCTGTTTTATCCAGACTTTCCTTCAGCTCTGTGACATCTTTTTGCCCGTGAAGCAAATCAACAAGAAATGTAGTTTCCAGGCAAACCATTATTTTTTCAACTCCTCTACTAGACGGCGCATCCTCTTTTGGTGACCGATGTTTCTCCTCTTTCGCGCTTCCATTATAGCGCTTTCCAGCCGTTTGCCGCTTTCTTTGCTTAATGCGCCATAGAAATATGACAAAGGCTTTCTCTTTGCAACGCGGAGAATCGTCTCGCTGAAGCTCTCGTTCTTGTCCTTCAGGGACTTCAATGCCTCGTACGCGCTCTCTGTGACTGTAATTGTTTTCGTTGCCATATCTATGTTTATGTATGTTTAATTATTTAAACGTTGCTATGTTTAGATTTTAGCCCAAAATCAGAACTTTCTTTTTGTTTGCAATGTTATAAATATATTTCTGATAACGCTTTCTGATGTCGATAATTAAACAGGAAGAAATACGCATATGGACAGGCGCTATTCTTACAAATGAAATGTCTTGCAAGGGCCTAGAACTTTCTGAAATAGCAAACCAGCCAGGTCGTTCAGTAATCGAAGCCATAGATAGAGTTTTAGATAGCCGCAAATGAATAAAAACAGGGAAAGTTTAAGCTATTTCTTCCCTTCCTTTGAAAGCTCTTTCTTCGACTTCCAGAAGAACCAGCCGATTATCGCGAACGTTGCAAGAGGCGTGAGATATTCGGGAACGTGCATGCGGAATGCATTCGCCAGCATGATTATGCCCAGTACGAATATCGAATACATGGCACCGTTCTTCAAATATTTGTAACGCTTCACCCGCTCTATGTTACTCACAGTTAGCTGGCGCACTGCCACTGCGCCGATGCCGTTGCCTATCAGGATGAGCGGGACGGCCAAAGTAAAAGCGAACGCGCCCAGCACGCCGTCAATGGAGAAGGACGCGTCTATCGCCTCGAGGTAAAGTATCTTGCTCCAGTCCGAAAGCCCCGTTCCGCCCTTCTCCAGCATCTGCTGCTCCTTCTTCGCGGCGTTCTCGCGGAAGCCGTGGACTATGAAGAAAATCGTCGAGCCCATCACCGCGCCGAACGCCATGATAGGATTGTTGTTGATCGCAAACCACGTTATGACTGCGAGCATGATGGAAACAACGGCAAAGAACCACACACCTTGCCTCTCAATATGTTTTTCACCACGCAGCCCGTAATGCTTGGGCTCAAGGAAGAGCCAGTGCAAAAACAGGAAGATCAGGAACATGCCTCCGAGAGCGAGCAACGGCGGAGCCGACATCTCTATGGCCTCGGCCACTGCTGGATCGTTGCTGAAGGCGGCTGTCCATGCGCCCACAGGGCCGAGAGACGGCGTGGTGCCCCATATTATGAGCCAGGGGAGGAGGCCGCGTATAAGGAAGACGGAGAAGAATATGCCCCATGTCAGGAACCAGCGCCTTGCCTTCTTGGACATCGTATTGAGGACTTCCGCATTGATCACGGCATTGTCTATGCTGGTGATGACCTCGAACGCCACGAGACCCAGAATAACCAAAAGCGCGGAAAATATCTCTACCATCAGACCACAATCTCTTTAGGAATGGTCAATTAAAAATATAAATGAGAATACCTAACTCAATTGGCGAAGACAAAAATAAATTTTATCAATTAGTATCTTTTTAGTGGTAACAAATAAATAGATTAAAAATCTGTTTGTTCAAAACCAGAGACTTATAATGTAGATTGGCGACAACGTGTAACTAATTTTTTCGCTTTGCTTTTTTGGTTTTCATTTTTTACACCTCAACATGAAAAAGCGGAGGGCTGACCACACACCTCTAATCTTACTTAATTCTTCAGCGGTATCATCAGCATGTCTTTCTCGATCTCAGGCTTCTTGGTCTTGCCTGTTTTTACGAAAGTTAGAAGACCATAAGTTTCAAGAATGCCTAAATCCCTGGATACGGCTTCCAGCGGACGCTTAACGGACTTTGCCAGTTCGCTTACCGAGTGCGGCTTCTTTTCCCTTATTTCCCTCAGCAAATCCATCCTGGCCGGCGTTATGATTTTATCCAGCGTATGCCTGCTCAGGCTGATAACCAATATCCTGCTTGGCGATATCTCGGGCTTTTCCAGCGCAAAATCTATCATCCTGCTTACCATCCTGTCGGTCTTGTTCATCCCAATTCACCTCTTTTTCTTGCCTCTTTGAAAAGCCTAATCCATCTTTCATGCTTTTCAAAAACTTCCTTCTTCCTTTCCACGAATGCGGAATTGTAATCCATGTCCAATGGAATCGGCTTTGGCGATATCCAAAATCTTTGCTCGTGCAGATAGCCGTGTTTTGTATCAACCCTATACACGTCTGTAAATTTGCCGTCCTCCAAAAGACTGGCATTAATAGCAAAATCTATAACCTTCCCCTTTTTTATCATCCACCTGAAATCAAGCCTTGCTACATCGCCGTCCTCCAAATCTTTTATCTCTGTTATATGAAACTCTTTTGTCATCTGAATCATCTAACGTCATATATCAATTAACGTATAAAGTTAAGTATTTAAAACGCTCGTCTTTACAGAAAAGCGGAGGGCTGACCACGCCCCAGAAATAGAGAAGGACTATGACTTTGCTTTTTTCTTTGCAAAATGCTGCTCATAGCGCAGCCGGGCAAGCTTCTCGAACGACATTTTCATTACCTCCTGCCCAGCAGGGCTATTTCCCCGTCATTGAGGAGATTTTGAATATTAAGTGCTGGGATTTCAGCACTACGGTTGCGGACAGCACCTGATTCTTTCGCATTTTTCACGGCTACTTTCTGTTTCTTTTTCATGGGGATCACCTTTTTGTTTTTATGAATTTATAACCGGGTCGCAGGAGGCCTGCCTTTTCTCCGGCGGGCTGAAGCGCATTGTGCTCAAGGCACAGGAACGCAATTTTGGAAGTCATCTTTGTTTTGATACATTGTTCCATTTGGCTTCTTGGCACAGGGAAGCAACAAGCTCCTCTGCAACTGGCTACTTTTCAATTGGCGGGCGCTATATATACCGCTTTGCCAGGGACGCGAGGAATGAGAAGTGATGGCACAGGAAAAGGGCATTTAGACCAACTAGAATGCGTTTCTGCGAGGACACTTCTCACAGGAAGAAAAAATCAGCGTTTTTTTGTAATCTTGTATCTTCGGACTTTTTTGAGTATCCTGTCCTCATCGGATTCCCTGGGGCTGCCATAGATTTTCCACAAGTATGTCGTGGCTATGTACGCGAGCACAAACGACAGGAAGAAGACTATCCTGAAATCTAAATAGTGTATGACCACAACGAAGAACCAGAAAAGTATAGCTAGAAATCCTACAATTACCATATAAGTTTCTCTGCCTTTTCCATAGAGAGCGGCATTTTTCCTGTGGATCCAGAGCACTAAGCAGGAAAGCAGGTAGCTCGTGACGAATATCACGGCAGCAAACCAGAGCACGTCGAGAGGGGAAAGGAGATGGATGCTTATCAAAGAAGAATTGGAAATATTTGCTAAAATTCCTGAACCGTCGATTGATCCAAATGCTTCGAGCTTTTGCGGACTAAAAATCAGTTCTCTGGCCTTTGGATAACTGCAATATTCGAATTCATTGAATATATTCTGTCCTCTCGGAGAAAGGGCAAATTCTCTCCATGCTTCTATATTTGGTTTTTTTCCACTTCTACCAGCTGTTTCATCAAAAACTTCTATAAAAAGGCCAGGAAATTTTGTTTCATTTTGAATCTGACCAACAAAGAGCGCTGCACAGCCAGTAACTCTCACAACCTCTATAGGTATGGCGAGATCCAATTCTGTTGCAGCACAACTGGTTTGTTTACCTCCAGTAATCGTATTACAAAAACTAGTCCCGAATGTGTTCAGGACATATTCAGGTATATAAGATGCGAAAGATGTGAGAAAGGCACCAACTAATTTATGCTGGTTTGCTTCCGCCATATTACGAGCCACAAAAAGCTGTGTTTCTATGGACGGTTCTGTACCGTTCAAGTTTGTGTTATATACTGAAAGTTTCACAACTTCCAGCGAACTATCAACAACATCTTTTACGTCATTCTTTACATTATTTGCATATAAGCTACCTAGAACGAGCACAAAAGTCAACATGCAAATCAAGACAACAGGCAGCACTATCTTCTTCCTCTCGAAGGCGAGGAAACCGCGAATATCCATTAAAAAAAATGGATTTCCCGGGATATAAAGTTCTATTCTTATATTTTCTATCCAAATTCTTTATCATGGCAAAGCTAAAACCCGGCGAGACGCTGTTCAGGGACGAGAACGTGTTCGAGACAAGCTATCTACCTGAAGACTTTCTTTTCAGGGACAGCGAGATCAAGGAACTCGTGGCCTGCATGAAGCCCGCGCTCAAGGGCATGAAGCCCGCGAACGCTTTCATCTTCGGCAAGCCGGCAACAGGAAAGACCACGGCCGCGAAACTTATATTCAACAAGCTTCAAGAGGAAACCAGCAAAGCAGTGACGTTGCATGTGAATTGCCACATCTACAACTCGGAATACAGGATACTTGGCGAGCTGCACAAGCGGCTCTTCGGGTTCATGCCGCCGGAGACGGGGCTGCCTGTGGCTGCCCTCTACGACAAGGTATTCACAAAGCTCGACAGGGAAAAGAAGGCGCTCGTGATGGCGCTGGACGACATGAATTTCTACGAGATGAAGCAGGCGAACGCCGTGCTGTACGACCTGATCCGGGCGTACGAGGTCTATCCGAAGATAAAGACGGCCATCTGGTGCATATCCACCGCCAACGTGATGCACAAGCTCGACGACAAAGTGCGCTCGTGCTTCGTTTCCAACACCATAGAGTTCCATCCGTACAAGAAGGACGAGATGAAAGCGATACTCAAGGCGCGCGCCGCTGCCGGGCTGTTTCCAAACGTCGCGCCAGACACGGTGCTTGAAAAACTAGCAGGCAGCTCCAGGGACCTCAGGCACGGCATCGAGCTGCTGAAGAAAGCAGCGATGCTGGCCGAGAACGATCTCTCGACGAAGATAACAGACAAGCATGCAGCTGCTGCGGTGAAGACCTTCGAGCCGCCGGCGAGCAGCCCGATGCTGGACGACGAGAAAATAATGCTCGACCTGCTGAAGAAGAAGAGCATGGAGTCGGGCGAGCTCTACGAAGAGTACAGGAAGATAACCGGCAGCAGCTACGCAACGTTCTTCCGCATAATCCAGAAGCTCGAGAAGGCAAAGCTCATAGAAAAGGAGAACATCGAGAAGGAAAAAGGCAGGACGAGCAGGATACGTCTACGCGGCAATCGTACATGACAATTGGAATTTTTATCCCATTTTTATGGAATTTTAGTACCAAAAACTTTAAATATAATTGGAACTAATATTCCAACTATGGGAGCTATTAGAGACCACAAACAGCGAATAAAAGAACACTTTGAAGCGCTAGAAGGCGCTATAGCTGTAGGAGTAGTGAGAAAGCCTGTCACAATAGGCCTTCATACATCATCATGTGCAATCGAACTCATAGAACTTTACTTGCACAAGGAGGGAAAAATTCCCATAGGCAAAGTTGTAAAGCACGACTGGTTCAAAAAACCGCACCCCGAACAGAAAGTCGAACCGCTTATAGAAAGGAAGCTGCGGGTTGATTTTCCATCAAAGAAAGAAATATATGATCTCATGTATAAAATCGAGGGAAACAGATCACAACTCGTATATGGCCGTCCTACGGAAGAACAGATAGAAGCAGTCCTAAGCGCGTTCAACAAGCTTAAGGACATGCTGCTCGAAAAAATTGGCGATATTGATGACTGAACAGACCAGAAAGGCCATAAGCTACGCGCTTGATTTTCTTAGCTTTCTTTTCCTGGAAAAAGGCGCAGAAGACAAGGTCATTTCCGCATATATTTTCGGCTCCGCTGTAAGAAGCGAGCTGGACAAGGAAAGCGATATAGACATATTTATCAACTGCGAAAAGCATGATGAAGATTTCATTTCCAAAGCCGCCAAAGCTGCCGAGACGAAGTTCTTGAAATCCCAGGATTTTGACAAATGGCGCGGATTCAACTTTACTTACCCAATTTCAATAAAAACAGGGCCGCTTCATGAATGGCAATTAAAAACAAGCATAGAGTCCGAGGGGATAGAATTATACTCTAAAAATGTACAGCAGCAAAATACAGAAAGGCTTGTGATTTTTTCGTTTGACCTGCCAAAAAACAAAAAAAGTTACCTCAAAATCAAGAGGGAATTTTTCGGGCGGATAGAAAAACACTACAAATCCGAAGGCATTGTTTCCGAGGCCGGCGGGAAACAGCTTGCTTCAAACATTTTCATAATTCCAAAAACCGCACAAAGCAAATTCATTAAAATCATGCACACCAGAAAAATAAACTTCAGCATGATGGAAATTGCGAAACAAAAAGAAAGCTAGGGAATCCGGAGAGCTGTAGAGGAATACAGGAAGATAACCGGCAGCAGCTACGCCACATTCTTCCGCATAATCCAGAAGCTCGAGAAGGCAAAGCTCATAGAAAAGGAGCAGATCGAGAAGGAGAAGGGCAGGACAAGCCTGAGCAATGGCAAAACTGCCTCTTCTCAAAGCAAAGGAGCTTGCTAAAATTCTCACTAAAATGGGATTTGAACTGAAACGCCAAGAAGGCGCGCATATGTTCCTTGAACACCTAGATGGAAGGACTACTTTAGTGCCAAATCATCCTCTAGAAATAACAAGGGACGAATTCCTGAAACATGCCTAACTTCCATCAAAACCTTCTCGAAAGTGTAACTCCCCAGTAAAGGTTGCTCGGGATAGGCTTCTCCGGATTGTCCGGGAAATGGCCAAGTCCCTTCTGCGGCCTCAGATTGAATGCAAGGCTGTATTTCCCCTTTGAAAGCGCTAGCTCTGCATCGTACCGCAGGGCCGCGGGCCCGTGAAAACCGAAAATCCCAAGGGCATGCGAATACTGGACGCTGTTCGTGAAATTGAGCTTGTAACCATTCTTGTCGGCCAGTTTTTTTCCTGTTCCGGCTTTCACGAAAAGGAGCGCGCCGCCGGCAGTAGGCCCTGTGAGCAATGTCTTTGCATCGATCTCGACTTCAAGGGGAATTTTTCCGGAATGCCATCCAACTGCCGTATCCAAAAAATTGTCGTGTTCTCCCAGCAAACCTGAGGGATAATTATACCTCTCGTAGCCTGCTCTGACATTAAGCCCGCGGCCTAGTCCGAGAGAATAATAGCCGACAATATCGTACTCATGAACTGCCTTATCGCGGACATCGAAAGTATCCCAAACGCCGAAAGATGCGTTGTCGCCTTCGCGAAAAACATTCGAGACGCTGATGCCCGCCTCGTTCTGGTGAGCAGGCCCGGAGCCTATCATCAGCCCCAGACGCGGCTGGTACACCGAGACAAAGGAAGTCGACAGGTAGCCGTGAATCTCTGGCTTGGGCTTGCTGTTCTGCGGCTGGTTGTTTTTTTGCGGGTCTTCGCCAGCACGAGCCGTAAGCCCGGCAAGCGCGCAGAGCGCCAATCCCAAAAAGCCCTTCTTCAGCATTCCCATATCATCGCCTTCAAAAGGATTCCAAAAATCTATTTAAAGAAGCGGGAAATTGTGAATGGTAAGATGAAAATATTCCTTGTACGCCACGGCGAGACGGCAGGAGACGTGGAAAACAGGTACGGCGGCGACTACGACGACCATCTGACGAAAAAAGGCGAGAGCCAGGCAAAGACTCTTGCGAAAAAGCTGGAAGGAAGAGGAATAGAAAAAATATTCACGAGTCCGCGCTTTCGTGCAAAAGAAACTGCACATATCTTGGGCAAGGAACTCGATGTTAGCGTTGAAGTCATTGACAGCATCAGGGAGAGAAATTTCTACGGCATACTTACAGGCATGAAAAAAGAAGAAGCAAGGAAAAAACACCTTGAAATGGCCGAACAACTCAAGAACTACAGGAACACGATAAAAGGGGCAGAGCCGTACGAGCATTTCAGGCAGAGGATATTGAAAGCCTTTTCAGAGCTTACAAAATCCAAATACAAGACAATCGCAATCGTGACGCACGGCGGGCCAATAAGCTGCATATTCAGGGAGCTGCTGAAAATAGAGATAAAGAAGATGGCAGACTGCGCAGTTTTCGAGCTTCGATCAGAAAAGGGAAAGCTGAATCTCATAAAGACGGGGGAAGCTGAATTACTATGATAATAACAATCTCAGGCACGCCGGGCACAGGGAAAACCGCCATTTCAAAAGAGCTGTCAAAGCTTCTAGGATATGAAATTGTTTCCATCACCGACCTCGTTAAGAAAAGGAAAATCCCCTCCGGCTACGACAGGAAAAGGAAATCTCATATTGTTGATGAAAAGAAGCTTGACAAAAAAATCAAGAAACTTCTAGGGAAAAAGAAAAACTACATCATCGAAGGCGGGCTGGCCCATTACGTCAAGTCTGACCTTTGCATCGTGCTCAGGACAAATCCTGCCATACTTGAAAAGAGAATGAAAAAAAGGAAATGGCCCGCGGAAAAAATAAAGGAAAACTTGCAGGCCGAAATACTCGATGCGGCCGTTATAGAAGCAATGGACAAAAACAAGCGCGTCCTCGAGATCGACACCAGCAGGAAAACGCCAAAGCAGGCTGCGACGCTCATCAAAAAACTCTTAAATAATCATCATCTGCAAAAAAAATACATAGCAGGAAACATCGACTGGTCTGAAAGATATAAGAAATATTTGATTCAATAAATAGGCAAATATCAAAGAAACAAAAAGACACAATTATCAGAAACTATATGCAGATTACCGCTTTGACTGAAAAAACGTGATTGACATGGGCTCTTTCATAAAGACGACGCTATTACTTGGCCTGCTCACAGCCATATTCCTAGCCGTTGGGTTCTGGTTCGGCGGGGTGTTCGGCCTGACAATCGGCCTCGGGCTCGCGCTCGTGATAAACTTCTTCTCGTACTGGTACTCCGACAAAATAGTCCTTTGGATATACAAGGCAAAGCCGCTTCAGGACAGGAAGATCAATGCCATGATTGAAAAGCTTGCGCACAAGTCCGGGATACCGAAACCGAAAACATATATCGTGAATATGGAGATACCGAACGCTTTCGCCACCGGAAGGAGCCCGTCGCACTCCGCAGTAGCAGTGACAAAAGGGCTGACGGAAACGCTGAACGACGGCGAGATTGAGGCTGTGCTGGCGCACGAGATCAGCCACATCAAGAACAGGGACACGCTGATATCGACGCTGGCTGCGGTGATCGCAGGAGCCATCTCATGGCTCGCGTACGCGTTTTATTTCGGCGACAGCAAGAACAGGAACGCGCTCAGCTTCGTGCTCCTCTTCATACTTGCCCCGCTCGCGGCTTCGCTGGTGAGGCTGGCAATATCAAGGACAAGGGAGTTCGGCGCTGACCATTCAGGCGCGCTGATCTCGGACCCGCTCAAGCTGGCGAGCGCTCTTGAAAAAATATCGGCCCACAGCGGGAAAATGCGCGGCAACGCAGCGACCTCGCACCTGTTCATCGTGAACCCGTTCAGCGGCCAGTCGATGGTCGCGCTGTTCAGCACGCACCCGCCTCTGGAGGAAAGGGTTAGAAGGCTGAGAGAAATGAAGAGATAAAAATCAAATCAGCCAATGACAACTGCCGTGCCATTGATAATTTTTTCTGTTACATAGCCCTTTGAAAATCCCCCTTTGCCGTCGGATATCAAATGGCCCGAGACTCCATTGTATTCACCGATGTTGTTGAGGTATGCCTGCAAAACTGCCGTGTCTTCCGAACCTGTCTGCTTCATCGCCTGTGCGACAAGCATCACGGCATCATACGCGGAGTCTGCGCCTATGTCTATCGGAATCCCGTACCTTTTCTCATACGACTCCTTGAATTCAGGAGACGGCGTCAATGACGTCAGGAATTCCATGCCTTCGTATGCTCCCTGGGCCGCCTCTATGGTGCTTGCGTCTATTGTTATAGAATATATCGGAAGAACAACTCCGATCTCGCGGGCCCTTTTCGCTATCAAGGCACCGACAAGCACGCCGTCCGTAGTCGAGACAATAGCATCCGCCCCGCTGTTCTTTATCTTCAGGGCTTCTGAATAGACAACCTTGTTGGAAGGATCAGGTTCGAGAAGTACAGCAACAGAGCCTCCGAGCTCCTCGAAACGTGCTTTGAAATTGTTTGTCTGGTCCTTTACCCAAACTTCCTGCGCGCCTATGATCGCGACATTCCTGTAACCTTTCGCATACACATATTCTGCAAGCTGGCGTGAGAGGAGGAAATCGTGCGGCCATGTGTTGAAAAGATATCTGCTCTTCTCGTTGAACTCCTTCATGCCGAGCGAGGGCGATATCATCAATACCTTTTTCTGATCCGCAAGATCTACCAGAGGCAGTCCTGTCCGCGACCATGTAGTGCCTATGATGATTTTTATGCCGCTTCCGTCAACGAGGCTTTCAAATGCGCTAAGCGCTGTTTTCGGGTCCCGCGGTCGTCCTGGTGGCTGACTGCGAGCATTCTGCCGTTTATCCCGCCTTCAGAATTTATTTTTTCGACTGCCATGTCGATGCCGTTTTTCTCGGCAATGCCCCAGGCAGAGCCCTCGCCTGATAATATGAGAATGCTGCCGATTCGTATCGGCTCGTTTCCCGATGGTGCGCTGCCCAGCTGAATGCCGACTATAACCAAAGCTATAACGGCAATGACAACGATTCCGATAATTTTCATGTTTTTCATTTCTATACCCCCAAATCATCTTGTCGAGTTCTTCCGGTGAGCCAGAATTTCCTCCAGCGACGCAGTGAAAAACCTGAACTGGAATTCTCTGTCGCTTTCCAGCGTCCTTTTTCTCCTCCTTATCAATTTTCCAAACTGATGAAAAATAAAATAAAAATGAAACTGCCTCTTTTGCAGATGTCCTGAATCAACGCTTTTTCAAATTTCTAAATTCCTGCGGGCAGACATCAATTCTATTATCGCCGCCGCTAATTCCCGATATCGTAAGAGACATATCAGGATTCAGTTTTGCCGCCCTGCCATCAGCAAGCCGGACATTGTATTTATCCAGCCTCTGGCTTGTTTCTTCCATCTCTTGTTTCAGCTGATAGACCTGCCTTTCGAGAGGCCGTGTTTTCATTGCATACTGCATCCTGTCTCCTATGAGCACTGCTCCGCCAAGAGTTGCCGCTGTTGCGGCTGCTGCTGTTCCGTAAGCCACTGCTTTTCTCAGATTCATTTTTCACACCTCCAATGTGTTATTACTAATACGTAACATATGACTTTTGACAATATAAATATTCACTCTCCATAAATGGAGGATAAAAGAAAGAATTAAATAGTAGCGGGGCGAAATGAAAGCATGGACACGCAGATACTCGAAGACATAGGCATGAGCAACGCCGAGATCAAGGTCTATCTTTCGCTGCTGGAGCTCGGCAGCGCGACTGCGGGGCCGATAATAGAGAAATCAGGGCTTCAGAGCTCTGTCGTTCATATGACGCTCATCAAGCTGATAGACAAAGGTCTCGTTTCCTTCGTGAAAGAGGGCAAGAGAAACCATTACCAGGCAGCCAATCCAAAGCACATAACAGAGCTCCTCAACGAGAAAAAGGAGCGGTTCGAGGAGATGCTCCCGCAGCTGCTCTCGAAACAAACAATGGCAAAGCAAAAGCCAGAAGTAATGGTATTCAGGGGCATCAAGGGCATCCGCGAGTTGCTTTATGAGCTACTGGAAGCCGGGGGCAAGGAGCATCACACTTTCGGCTCGCCCAGGGAATCGCTCATGATGGGCGAGCAGTGGTGGGTCAATTACCACAAAAAACGCGCAAAGAAAGGGATCGCCGCCAAGTTGCTGTTCAACGAATCGCTGAAAAACTGGGCTGCGGAGAACAGCTATCCAAAAGCCGAAATCCGATACACGAAGCAGGGCATCGAGCCGCTCACGGAGACCATAATCAGGAACGACAAGACAGGGATAATCCTGTGGATAGAAAAGCCCATAGGCATACTTGTCCAGAACAAACTGCTAGCGGACTCGTATGACAACTTCTTTTCCGTCCTCTGGGCCGCGGGGAAAAAATGATTTTCGTGATTTCAGTTATCACTCAAATAAAGCCGTTTCATACTTGCTTTTGCTTCTTCTTCGCTTATCCACCAGCACTCACAGCCCCATATATGCTCTCCGTCATCCGAGAGAATCAAGGGATTTCTATCATCTGATTTTTTATTTGTGTCCGGATAATCATAGAGGCCAAGGCAGGTTCCATAACAGCCGTGCAGTTTTTTAGCAACATGCCTGCAATCCTGAACTATTTTGACCCTGAAAGGGCCCGAATAATCTATATCAGAATCCGACATAAAACATTTCTTCCGGCTAAGCTTTTTAAAGTATCTGCTATAAGAAAAGCCAGTGAGCCAGAAATGCCAAAAAAAATACATGAAGTTGTCGCGAGGCGGCTTTTCACGAACATGTTCGTATGCATGCAGTGCAACGCGAAGATGCGCACGACAATGGACAGGGTCAAGAAAAAGAAGATAAAGTGCAGGAAATGCGGCTCGAAGAACCTACGCCTCAAGGCAAAGGAACGCAGGGGACAGAAGGTTTAAATCCATTCTTGATTTTCATTCTGTAATGAGTTACAAAGAGGGTATTGTTACCGGGCTGATTATAGGCGGATGCCTGATTTTTGCCGGTACAAAACTTGTCAAATATGCATATACGGGAGCAGATGTTCGAAGAATGAAAATGGCTGACGACAAACAGAACTATTTGTACCTGACAACCAAGCATGGTTTTTACAGACTAACAGAAGATGCAGAAGGAAACCTGGTCAAGATGGAAAAATACAACCCGCAGCAGCAGGCCAAACTTGCACCAGCCCACAGCCCGCGTAACCAATAGTTTTAATTCTTCTTTCTACAATGAAACTTATGCTTCAATACATCAAGCTTCTCAGGCCGCTCAACGGCATCATGTCCGTGATCGCTGTGTGGATCGGCTCGCTGCTGGCCGCGGGGCCTGTAATTCCCGGAAGTGCCGTCATCTACGGCATGATCGCTGTATTCCTCGTATCCGGCGGCGGCATGGTCGTGAATGACATCTTTGACATCGATATCGACAGGAGGAACCGCCCGAATAGGCCGCTGCCTTCAGGGAAAGTATCGACGGCCAAGGCGAAAATCTACGCAGCGCTGCTGTTTATTATAGGCAATTTCTTCGGACTCATGCTCGGAAGGCAGGAATTTGCCATCACGCTTGTTTCCTCGATCCTGCTCGTCGCATACGCGTGGAAGCTCAAGAAAGTGCTGGTAGCGGGCCATATCGTCGTGAGCTTCCTGGTCGCGCTAAGCTTCTTTTTCGGCGGCCTGATACAGGGGAACATCCTTGCGCCGCTCTGGGCAGGGCTTCTCTCGTTCCTCGCGAACATGGGCCGAGAAATTTACAAGACAATCGACGACATGCTGGGCGACAAGCAGGCCCATGTGCATAGCCTCGCCATCATGCTCGGCGCGCTGAAGACAAAGACCATCGCGTCGGCTTTCGTGATAGCTGCCGTTCTCCTAAGCTTCGTCCCCTACCTGCTCGGAACGCTCGGCGAGATATACCTGTTCTTCGTGATTATCGCCGACATCGCGTTCGTGTCCGCAATAGGCGCGCCGGTGAAATACTCGAGCAAGCTCGTGAAGGCCGGGATGCTCATAGCGCTTCTCGCTTTCATCTTCGGCGCGCCGCAGGTGCTGGCGCTGATCTAGGCGTCCTGACACAACGCGCCGGCTGGGGGAAACGGATGTCCCAGCCCTGAGGGGCATCTTCAAGAGATAGAATATTTTTAGGATCAAATTTCTGCATTCTGCTATTTGCTGCAACATACTCCAGCTTTCCGTCTTCCGTGACCAAATAGGTTTTTTTCCTTTGATCCCCTTCAATCACTACAACAAGAGAATATTCTTCTGCTTGCCCTGTTTCAGATAGCCTAGAGAAAGCTTCGTACCCTGCAAAATGCTGCCATCTGTTGCTTGGCATAATTTATAGATGACGCCTGTTCTCTTAAAACGGCAGCAATGATGAAGACGGGCTGCATAAGCTTATATATTTTTAACAATTACTTTTTTCATGAACGGCTGTCAGAGCGTTAGTGCTGCGCTGAAAAGACTTCCTGAGCTTGATCCCGAGCTATTCCAAAAGCGCGCGTTTCCTAGCAATTCTATTTATGATTGTTTTCGCCTTGCAGGGGCAGCACTTCCTGTAATCGAAGTTGCAGCCATCACGTATTTTACAGCGGATCCTCCTTTGTTACTTGACCGGCGCGACGGCACATATCACGGAGGCGTTCTTGGAAAAATTGGGAATTCTGTAGTAGTCGGTAGCTGTTATGTTTCTCGTGTTGATGAAGGATCCGAAGTTGCTATACGGCCAACTGACTCTTCAGGCAAAAGGGGCGTATGGATAGGGCGATATGAAGTTCTCAATAACGTCAATCCACAATAAACATCTTCTATGATTGATCTGATTTCTTTACCGCAAGTTATAAATACAATCCAGCAGTAGTAAGCACAGAACCTTTTACAAAAGCTTCACCAAAATATTAAGGAAAAGTGATTAGAATGGGAAAAATACAGGACTACGCGATAAAGAACAACATCTCGGCGAAGGAATGCGTCTATCACACGTGGAGGGATACGAAGAACAAGAAAGGCGAGACCACGGGAAAGATAAGAGTCCTTGTCCCGCCAAAGAGCCTGACGGCGATGATAGAGTACAAGTGCCCCGAATGCGGGCACGAGGCTTACAAGGAAGAAGTCTGGAAAAGGCCATTCTCGACGAAGTGCGACAAGTGCGGCTTCAAGCTCTCGGTGCCAAAGATGAAGGCTGAAGCGAAGAGAGAATCCAAGAGGAAGAAATAGCCTTCTTTCGAGAGCAGCACGCAAAATCTGCAACATTATGCCTTGTCAAAATTTACTCCATAAACAAATTCTTTCCATCCTCTGGTTCCGGGCTTGATGGTTGCAGGAACATCACGTGGCAAAGTTTTCAATACTTTCTTTATTCTTCTGTCTTCTTGTTTCCTGGCAACAGGGTCTTCATATGTTTTCTGAAAATCTGAAAGCCACATCATTTCGCCCACACTAAGCCCGTCTGTGCATTTTTCTGCCAACTGCCTTGAGATAACAAGACGTGAGCCATTCATATCACCGAATGAATATTCGATCGTAAAGGCAAAATAGTTTTCATTTGCCATCTCTACGCACAATTCCAGGGGTTCCCACCGCTTCATATCCGCCAAGCCAATAAAATGTGCATTATTTTTCCCGGGAGTCCGAGGCAGCTCTTTCTCATATGCTTTCATTACACCACTGAGCTCGCTGCCGGAAAACGTTTTCTTTTTTATTAGCATATAAACATCTTCAGGAACAAGGAGTGTCCTGGTATTAACAAGCTTGTTTTTCTGGCTCCACATTTCGCAAAAATAATTCCCCTTTACTGGCTGCAGCCCTAGCCTCATGCTAAAAGTGTTGAAATCCGTGTATTTTCTTGCTGCCTCCTCGAAAGTGATGTCAAAACCAATGTGTCGCGCGCCGTACCTAGACATTATCCAATTATCGCGCAAAAATTCAAATACCTTTGTATTTTTTATACATCTGCTCGACGTTCTGCTTGCAGACAAAATCGTGCTGGCGGAAGCCGCCTCCCATGGACTTCGGGATGTGCATCAGCTCATGTATCAGAGTCTTGGCCTTCTCCTCCTCGCTGAGCTTGTCGTAATGCTCCGAAATGACCTCGATGATATAATGCGCCTTCACGCCGAGGGCTTGCTGCATTATGCGCGGCAGGGCGTGGCAGCGGGCCAATGTCCTTTTCGCAAGCGATCCGCGCGAGCGGACGAAGCGGACGCGGGAGAAGTCATGCTTTATCGCGAGTTTCTCTGATATGTGTTTCGCCTTTTCCTCGATGTCGGGCGCCGGGAAATATTTTATCATGATAATCCGTAACTGCCAGAGCTTAAATTAATTTACCTGGCCTAGATAATTATGTCTTTTGCCTTTTCGCGCTTCCTGATCACCCATGACCTGCCTTTTGATGCCATTACTTCTACAGGCCGCGGGCGCGTATTATAGTTCGAGCTCATCGAGAATCCGTAAGCTCCTGCATTGAGAATAGCCAGCATATCGCCTTCCCTGCATGCCGGCAACGGCCTGTCGCTTGCGAAGATGTCCCCGGATTCGCATATATTTCCTGCAATAGAAACCTTTTCGATTTTCCCTTTCAAATTGCCTGCATTAATTATCGGATGATACGAGCCGTAAAGCGTCGGCCTGATCAGATGATTGAATCCGGAATCAACGCCTACAAACTTCTTTCCTGGATTCTGCTTAATGTCGGTGACTCGCACAAGCAAGGCGCCGGCTTCGCAGACCAGATAGCGGCCCGGCTCGAATATCATTTCCGGCTTGCTGCCGTAACCTTTACAGAACCTCTCAAAAACAGCAACTATCCTGCTGCCGAGCTGTTTCATGTCAAGGGGCCGCTCTCCCGGGCGGTAAGGGATTCCAAGCCCGCCGCCGAAATTAATGTACTTCAGGCCGTCAAATTTTCCAGCTGTATCCAAAATGGCTTTCATGGCGCGGAGAAAAATAGACTGGTCAAGGATATTGGACCCGATATGCTGGTGGATCCCGCTGATCACGAGATTGCGCCTGTCTGCTATTCTTTTTGCCTCGTTCAGCTGGGAATGGTAAATGCCGAACTTGCTGGACACGCCTCCCGTGATGACATGGTGGTGGTGGCCTGCGCCGATCCCTTGATTCACGCGGATGCCGACTGCTCCGCCGGAATTCAGCCTGCCGTATTTCTCAAGCTGCGAAAGCGAGTCGATATTGACCTGTATCCTTTTCCTGACAAGGAAGCAAAGCTCTTCTTCCGTGATGTTGTCGCAGGAGAACATGATACGATCCGCGGTGAAACCGGCCTTCAGGGCTGCGAGCACCTCTCCCTCGCTCACCGCCTCCAATCCGGCGCCAAGATCTTTCAGAAGCCTCAGAATATGGACATTCGTATTGGCCTTGCAGGCATAGTAAATCTTGAGTTTTTCAGACTTTATTCCATTCACGAGTTCAGCATACTTCCTCCGTATCACCTCTTCCTCATACACATAGAGCGGCGAACCATGCCTCCCCACCAGCTCTTCTGCCCGGACGCCGCCAAAATAGAGCGAATTGCTTTTGACCTGCATAGGAGACATATTATTATCCATATTTAAATTTCCCCCCTCATTTTACACTTTGAGCAAATCCCTTCCTGCAAAGACATCTTCGATGTCTTTGAGGTCTCAAAGAGCTTCGCTCTTTGCAGATATAATGCCACGTTAGCTCATTTGGTAGAGCGCGTCCTTGGTAACACAGCAGAACGAAAGTCCTGCTTGTGACGGAAAACAAAGAGGACGAGGTGTCGAGTTCGACTCTCGAACGTGGCTTATAATTCACGAAAGAATTTTCTCAAAAAACTGCCTCTCTTTAGCTTCAAAGTCATCTACAAACTTTTCAAATGCACGTCCGAAAGATTCATGAAGTGCTACAGGAAGTTCACGATGAATAACAGAACCAACAGAGCATTTCATATAATAAGCAGGCTTCAGAAAAGCTACATATATTCTCTTAGGAAGACTGATAACCTTGCGTCTTGTTAGCTCATAATTCACAAGAGCGCCGCAGGCAGCCTGTCTTTTCGCCAGTGCATAAACATTGAGGGATGTATCCGGATTATCTGTATCTATCGGCTTATTAGCAAGAAGTTCTTCAACCACATCCAAATAAAGAGGAAAAACTTCTTGCATATCCATACTAAAGCGTCTTGCTATTTCTCTAGCTCTTGCATCTTTGAGATCATTAATCTGCGAAATCATAGACACATACTTCAAAGCTCTGTCCTGCATTGCCTAGAACTATATCAATAAACTATAAAACTGGAATTATGGCCGAAACCCTAAAACCGCGGGCAGTTTTATATACCGCCCTCACCGATGTAAATAATATGTCGAGCAACCTTACCATAATATCGCTTGCTATCGTGCTTTTCGTAGCCCTTTCTGCGGCTTTCTTCATGGAGAGCTACAACAACCAGGGGCAGAATCCGCTGAAGAAATTCGCCTCTGCGGAAGAGATGCAGAATTTCATCAAGGCGAACCAGGGACAGGACGGATTCGGCGATGCGGCATTTGCCAGCAGGGTCACTTCAGCAGCAGGCGCGCAAATAGCGCAGGCTGAGAGCGCGGGGCAAAAAACATTATCGGCCGGCTCTGACGATTACTCCGGCACAAACATCCAGGTCGAGGGCGTTGACGAGCCTGACATCATAAAGACGGACGGCAAGTACATCTATACCATATCCCAGGAATCTCTTGTCATACTCGACGCTTATCCGGGCGAGAACGCGAACATCGTTTCCACGACAGCGCTGAACGGCAGCGCGCAGGAAATCTTCGTCAGCGGCAACAAGCTCGTAGTGTTCGGATACACTTATGAAAAAACAGACGTCCAAACATCGCCACCGCTGCCGGCAGCAGGACAGGAAAAAATGATCGCAGGAGCTTCTTCTTATTATTATCCCCAATACACCCAAAGGGCTTTCATAAAGGTCTTCGACATCGGAGACAGGTCCAACCCTGTGCTGAAGAAAGACATCAAGATGGACGGCGAGTACTATGACGCAAGGATGATAGGCAGCCATGTCTATGCGATAATCAACCAGCCGATACAATACAGGGACGGCGTGATACCGTTGCCGATGGAATACACGAGCGGGAAGGCAAGCCCGGCTTTCGCATATACTGACGTATATTATTTTGACTATCCGGACTATTCCTACAGATTCACGGACATCGTGTCGCTGAATCTCGGCACAGAAGAGGAAAAGCATAATCCGTACCTGCTGGGCTACGCGCAGAACCTTTTCGTCTCGCAGGACAACATCTACATAACAGGGACCAAGCAGTTCAGGCAGTCTTATTTTGAGGACGCGATGGTAACCGAAGTCATTATCCCTGCAGTTCCTGCCAACGTCGGGGCAGAGCTCTCGGCAATACAAAAATCGAATGCCACTTATTATGACAAATCCCGGCAGCTCGAGGAAGCCTTGAACAAATACATGAACACGCTTTCCGAAGAGCAGAAGAGAGACCTGGAGACGCAGGCGCGAAAAAGAGCCGATGATTTCACAATCAGGATCCAGAAGGAGATGCAGAAGACGATCGTGCATAAGATATCAGTGAGCAACGGCAAGGTAGAGTACAAGGCGCATGGGGAAGTGCCGGGCACGCCGCTGAACCAGTTCTCCATGGACGAGCACAACGGATACTTCAGGATCGCGACCACGACAAGAGACTTCGGAAGCTTCGGCGGATTTGGAGGCGGCATCGCAACCACGCAGGTGTCAGGCCAGCAGATCGCGAGCGTTGAGGAAATTAAATCTGACACCAGCTCCGGCGGCGGAATAACCATCGAAGAAAATCAGCAACTCGTAAAGCCGGCAGCATCGGCTCCGACATCCATAGCGCCATCGCTGCCTGTTGTAGAAAGGCCAACAACATTGAATCATATTTACGTGCTTGACGCAAACATGAACATCGTTGGAAAGCTGGAAGATCTCGCGCCCGGGGAGAGCATATACTCCGCTCGCTTCATAGGCGACCGCGCTTACATGGTCACGTTCAAGAAAATAGACCCGCTGTTCGTCATAGACCTCAGCACGCCTTCAGCGCCAAAAGTTCTGGGCAAGCTGAAGATACCGGGCTACTCTGACTATCTCCATCCGTACGACGAGAACCACATCATCGGCATAGGCAAGGAAGCTGCCGAGGCGAAACAGGGCGACTTCGCATGGTACCAGGGCGTGAAGCTTGCGCTGTTCGATGTCAGCGACGTTGAGAACCCCAAAGAGATAGCCAAATACAATATCGGCGACCGCGGAACCGACAGCGAGGCGTTGCGCGAACACAAGGCATTCCTGTTCAGCAAAGAAAAGAATTTGCTCGTGATACCGGTGCTGCTCGCGGAGATAAACAAGGAGCAATACCCGCAGGGCATTCCGGACTTCACATACGGCGACTACAAGTTCCAGGGCGCATATGTCTTCGAGCTGACTGCGGAGAACGGCTTTGTGCTGAAAGGAAGGGTAACGCACGTCGCGGACGACAGCTTTGACAAGAGCGGATACTATTATTTCAGCCCGTACTCGGTGAAGAGAAGCCTCTACATCGGCAACCAGCTCTACACGCTCTCGGACGGCATGCTGAAGATAAACAATCTCGCTGATTTGTCAGAAGTGAAATGGATAGAGCTGCCTTATACCCAGTATTATTACGGGTTTGAGGAAACCAAGCCGATGATTGTTGTCTAGATTCTCGACTTTTGTTTTTAATCTCTTTCTGCTTTAGCGTTATTATGGACACAGACAAAGAAGACTTTACACACATGGAGGAATATGCGCGAATCGTTGCCAGCCAGATGCTCGAGGTCGCATCCGGCATAGAGGAAGGCCGCATCAAAAAAAGGTGTGCAGAGCCGCTGGCAACAGAAGGATATGTTACTATCAGAAGGCCGGGTCATACAAGATATGTGCCGCATGAAGAGTCTGTCAGCTACATGAAGAACATTGCAGAAAGCATGCTGAAAAAAATAGAGATGGCAGGCCAGACATATACAGTAGGCTTCAACCAAGGCGAACCTGTGTACTACAACGTAAGCGAGAGAGAGGTTTGCGAGGCGGTGAACGCGGATATCGTGACTATAGAAGACTTGCTTGCCCAGCTGAAAAGATACTACGAAATTCCTTAAACAAAACTTCTTATCCCTTGCCGTTTCACTAATCGCATGCAACGGATAATACTGCACATGGACCTCGACTCGTTCTACGCCGCTGTCGAGGAAAAGAGAAATCCTTCCATAGCAGGCAAGCCCATAGTGATATGCGTTTTCTCGGGGCGGTCCGCAGACAGCGGGGCGGTGGCTACGGCGAACTACAAGGCCAGGGAGCTGGGCATAAAAGCCGGCGTTCCCATCGTCGCCGCCAAAAGGCTCGCTAACGAGGAGACCGTATTCCTCAAGAATGACATCGAATATTACAGAGACGTTTCTGAAAGGATTATGGACCTCATTGAAGACGAGTGCGACGCGCTGGAGCAGGCAAGCGTGGACGAAGCATACATGGATGTCACGAAAAAATCCAGCGGCATCTGGGAAAATGCAGAGGCAATAGCAATAGCGATAAAGAATAAAATAAAAGAGCAGGAAGGGCTGACATGCTCCATAGGCATAGGGCCGAACAAGCTCGTCGCGAAGATGGCGAGCAAGGCGAAGAAGCCGGACGGGCTGACAGTCATCAGGCAGGAAGAAGTGGAAAAATTCCTGGAAAATCTGGACATCAGAAAGATACATGGCATAGGCAGCAAGACCGCAGAATCCCTGAATTCACTCGGTATAAAAACGGCAAACCAGCTCGCCGCATCTGACCCGCTGAAACTGGAAGAGCAATTCGGGAAGAACAAGGCGCGGCTGCTCCAGGAGAAAGCACGCGGGCACGACGAATCGCCTGTCGAACAGAAAGAAACACAGCAGATCTCCAGAATAGGAACGCTGAAAGAAGACACAAGAGGCCAAGAAATCATATTTGAGAAAATCAAAGAGCTTGCGCAGGGCATGAAAAGGAAAATAGAAAAGAAAAAAGTTTATTTCCGCACTGTCGGCATAATAGCCATCGACACCGGGCTAGAGACGCAGACCAGAAGCGAGACGATGGCGGAGACAGACGACATAAACATCGCACTATTGTGCGCAAGGCATCTGCTGGAAAAATTCCTCGAGGAAAACCCCAAGAAACGCTTAAGAAGAGTCGGGATAAGAATTTCTAACCTGCTCTACAAGAAGGAGCAGACAAGCCTGGGCGATTTCGCGCAGAGATACTTCACGAGATGATTGCAAGGAGTTTTCAAGATGAAAGACAAGCTTCTCTCGAAAACAGGAATTTATGAGGTGTTTTCAAGATGAAGCATGAGATAGAGAAGCAGCTTCTCTCGAAAACAGGAATTTATGAGGTGTTTTCAAGATGAAAGACCAGAAAGCGGCGCTGATAGATGCGATGTACGAGAAAATGTCGTCAAACGAGAAGGCCAAATCACAGTTCATGAAGGAATTCAAGGTGGATGAAAAATCATTCGAGAAGATGATCAAGAAGATGCTTGACATGTGGCTGGACAACCCGGATCTCATCATGTTCCTGTCAGAGATGCTCGGGGTCTATGCCGACATCGAGACAAGCGAAGACGACGAAGAGGATCAGGATTATCTGGGTTAAAGCTAACAATTATTTCTGCAAAAGAAGGCGACTGCCATGGATGAAGAAGAGCACGAGATGACATGCAACGTATGCGGCCGCAAGCTGAGGAAACGGACCGTGAAGAACCCGATGAACTCCTGGGACACGTGGGACTGCCCGTTCTGCCACCCGTGACAAACAACTTCTTTTAAAAAACTTGTGCACAAATACCAGATATGTCAGACAGCTATTGCCTGATGGAAGACCTTGGAGCATCCTGTTTAATTGCGCCAGTCGGGCTGATCTCATTGCCTTATGCAAACTTCAAAGGCGGATGGCGCGACAGACATTTCAACCTGAATCCAGATCCGTATCATCATACTAAAGCCAACTGGGACGGCAGGGACTACATTACTGCATCTGTATTAGCCATACTAGAAACAATTTACAGCCCTTTTTATTTCCTTGGCAGAGTAACTCGAGATTTTAAGGGAAATTACCCCGAGCCTCAGAACCTGCCACGAAACCCGTGATCACTAATAAAGATAATGGAGAATAGAGAAAAAGAAAGCCGAGCGTGTTCTGATATGAAAACAAAAAAGAAGCCCGCAAAAACTGACTGGAAGAAAAAGCTCACGCCGGAGCAGTACCACCTCCTCAGGGAAAAAGGAACTGAGCAGCCTTTCACAGGGGCTTTGCTAGAGAACAAGGAGAAAGGCGCGTACGTATGCGCGGGTTGCGGGAACAAACTCTTCGCTTCAGAGCAGAAGTTCGAGTCGGGCAGCGGCTGGCCAAGCTTCTGGGCGCCCGCCGAGAAGAAAAGCGTGGCCACTCAGGACGACAACAGCTCAGGGATGCGCAGGACAGAGGTGCTTTGCAGGAAATGCGGCGGGCATCTCGGGCACATGTTCGACGACGGGCCTGAAACAGTCAGACGTGCCGATGGCACGTCAGTCGCCGCGACAGGACTGAGATTCTGCATAAACTCCGGGGCGCTGGGGTTCAAGGAAGGAAAAGAGAAGGCTAAAAGCCATAAAAAGAAGGGCAAAAAATGAGCATTTGAACCTTTGCGAAAAACTATTTTGCATGAAAATATACCGCACTGAAAATTTAGGCGAAGAGTGCAATATCTGCGGCAATTCAGACAGCGTTCCTTTGAAAATAGCAAGAGCAATGACCGGCAAAGTGCTGGACAATGAAACGCTTCATTACCATTTGAAAGGGCATGAATTTTATCTCTTTATCAGAGGCTCAGCAAGAATGCGCATATCCGACGGCTATGTAGAAGTAAAGGCAGGCGACATGGTGCATGTGGAACCTTACGAGCCCCACCGGATAGAAGAAATATTCGGATTGAGTGATTATCTCGTCATTAACACAAACCCGGATCCAAAGGACAAAGTAGTTCTAGAGGAATGATTATGCCCTTCCCATCCGAACACTCCGGCGCGACCAAAAAGAGAAAGTGGTACAAGGTGAGATGGAACGAGAAGGCGAATATGCAGCTTATCGGAAAAACAGACCTGCTTGCCGAAGATGTCTATGAAAAGCAAAAGAGCTATGTCGAAATTATTGATACCATAGAAACGGAAAAGTGCGCCGGCGGGACGCCTCTTGGTTTTGGAAAGTGGCCGGAAGGAAAAATAGAAGAATGGATAAAGGCGAACAGGAAATGATTTTGTGCAGATAAGAAAAATGAAGAGCATCGACCATGCGGAGATAATGAAAATAGCCAAATCGCTACCTGAGTGGTTCACGAAAGACGGCGTGCGCCAGATAAGATACGCTATCAAAAGGCAGGATGGCATTGTGGCTGTGGATAGGAAAGTAGTCGGCTTTGTTACATACAGGACATGGAAAAACACAGCATTAATGACGTGGATCGCCGTCAGCCCTGAAAAAAGAAAAAAGGGCATCGGAGCAGCACTGGTAAAAGAAATGGAAAGACTGATGAAGAAGAAAGGACTCACAAAAATACAGGTTTCGACCCTTGCGAGAACCGTGAGATACAAGCCATACCAGGAAACAAGAAAATTCTACGAGGAAACCGGATTCAAAAGTGCAAGGATAGACAAGAATTTCTACCCACAAGGCGGCGACAGGGAAATAATGGTGAAAAAACTTTAGTTTTTGTGCGTGATGCTTAGAATCAGTATTTGAATCTTCTTTCGTAGTTTTTGTGGTTCATCCATTCGATTATTATCGATACAATATTTACATTGTTTCCCTGGACGGTATAGAGAAGCCGCTATCTTACATTCAGTCATGCATTATCAAGCCCTGTTTTTCAAGACGCTCTATCATGCCGGGATTCCATATCCAAACCAGCACTTTTTTGCTGTCCATTGTTATCTTGTTTGAATTAATCAGGTACGCTATTATTACTTTGTATGACTGGTAAGTTATTTTCCTCGGCAATTTTTTCCAGAGCTGAAAAACCTTATATTCGCCGCTATATTTTTTAATCGCTCGCTCTACCATAAGTATCGATTCAAGCGTTGGGTTAAAGTCCAGCCTTATTTCACTTTCCAGTTCTTTTTTGTTAATTGTGATAGCCATGATAATCACTATTATACATATATGTATAAGTATTCAAATGTTGCTATGATGGCTATCAAGTATTGTTTTGATTTTCCGGCATTTCCAAAAGCATTAAAACTATTCTCTTCTATTCTAAGTTGATAATCATGTCGCAAGGATTGAAACCCTTGCTATATCGAAAACGAGGTTTTCAATATGTCGCAGGAACTTGACAAAGCATACGAGCACGACAAGAGGGTGAAGAAGGTCTTCAAGCTCAGGATCGTCTACAACAAGAAGGGCTGCATATCCTCTGACCACTGCGTGCTCTCGGATCCTTACGACTTCAAGCTGGACGACGAATTCAAGGCAATACTAATCGATGGCAAGGAGCAGGAAGGCCCTGTGAAAGGCATATTCATCAAGGACATAGACACGACGGAGCCGCACCTCGCGATAAACGCGTCAAAGACCTGCACGCCCCGCGTTATAGCGATCATAGACAGGGAAACAGGAAAAAGGATCGCGCCGTAGGCGTTTTCTAGCAGCGGCTTGCCTGAATTGAAAGCTATAAAAGAATTTAAACTATCTTGGCTATCAGTTAAAAGGTGATTATATCGAGAAAGAAAAAATAAGCGGCTTAACAGCTGTTTATAGGAAAGTTAAAGAGGGCTATATTGCTTACGTAGAAGAAATACCAGGCGTCAATACACAGGGCTCTGACTTGAAAGAAGCAAAAGAAAATCTGCTAGACGCCCTAAAACTTGTGGTTGAAGTCAACCGCGAACTGGCGGAAAAAGAGATATCAGGGCACGACGTATTAAAGGAAAAGATTTCAATAGATTTGTGATGAAGCGCAGAAACCTTATCGATCATCTTGTTTCTAACGGCTGTGTTCTGATAAGAGAAGGCGGCAAACACACTATTTTCTACAACCCAGTAATGAAAAGCACATCATCCATTCCACGTCATACCGAAATAAATGACTTTCTTGCAAAGAAAATATGCAAGGAACTTGGAATACCATTGAAATAAATTATTTCTACTTTTGTCGTCAAATTAGAGACCTTAAAAGCTTATAGGCAAATTAAGACTTATGCAGGAAATCGAGACAGAATATTTGCAGAACGCCATAGCAGACAAGGATAGAACAGCGCTGAAGATCGAGATCGTGGTTAATGACGAATTCAGGATCACGGAAACGATAGCGATGCTGCAGGAGCTTGAACATGATGTGAAGGAAACCGAGTTCTTCGTCTATTGCCCCAACCTTTTCAACCAGATAAAGATAGACGAGCCCGACCCCAACCACAATTCGCTGGCAGTCGCCGCGGGCATCGTGATACACAGCATGCATCTTGACACGCTGCCCTATTCTTCAGTGATAGTCACCGCGCCAAAGGGAGCCGAGGAAAAGATCAAGGAGATCTGCCAGAAGCACGGAAGCAGTTTTGAGGTTATTGAGGGGCTGTAATAATAAGAGTTTGATATTTTATTCAGAAACGATAACGCAACTTTCTCGCTGGTCGTTCATAAAACATCTCCCCGTGCTTTGGCGACTTGATTTCTCAAATCTGCAAAAATCTGTTCAGAGGGAGAACATTGCCTTTGTTCCATTTCTCCAAGAGCCTTCATTACGCCGCCTTGCTCCATAAGCCTTCTTGTTATGCCTCTGTATTCAGCCAGACCATCAGAAACGGCTTTGTCTATCGTCTCCGGCGCCCAGCCGCTTTTCGCTGCACTGCGGACAAAATCCTGAAGCTGTTCTTCACCCGCAAAGCTGCCCGTAGTGACGTATTTCAATTGTGACTCTGGTATCAGCTTTGGAAGAAGCGGATGAATATGCGTTCTTTTGAATGTTTCTACGCCTGCGGTAGGATATCCGCGAACACCACAAACATCAGGCATCACGAGCGCAACCCTCTCATACGTTTTTCCAGAACGTATCATTTCTTGTTCAGCTTCCGGAAGAATTTCAAACGGGTAGTATCTTGTTTCATTCATATCAATCCACCGGCCGACCACAGAAGGGTCGCCATCAGCCTCGTACAGCGCTAAAACAACAGCATCTGCATAACCTGTTTTCAATTTCTCCAGCCCAGCGCACAACGCATGATAGACAGCCGTGTTATCAACTGCCCTTTTTGGAGCCGCGCTAGCTACTTTCTGCCGCGGCTTTTTGGCAAAAAACGTCCAGTTCATAGCATACATATAAGCAGACCGGTATTTAAAGATTTCATTTTTTATTACTTAAAAGTAGTTAAATTTCTGACAGAAACCCATAAAAGCTGTTTTTCGCGGATTTGCTATAAAGCCCTTTCTGCATGTCTAAAATCATGCCTCGCATCAAGCCTTATGAGCAGAACGCGCTGGACAGCTGCCTTACGTGCTGCCTGCTCCTCATCTCGAGGCACTACAAGAAAAGGGCGCGGGTGACCAAGAAGACGGAGCTGCGGGTCCTGAACGCCGGGCTGAAATTCGACAGCAAGAACTACGACATAGGGCAGCTTCACGAGACTGCGCGGCGCTACAATATTGACTTCGACTACTTCGTCGAGAACCTGGAAACTTTTCATTACACAAGGAAGCTGCCGTTCTCGAAGCGCATAGTCATACACAACAAAAAGATAGACATGGAATTCATCAGGGAAAAGCTCGGCAGCGGGCCTGTCATAATCCCTCTCGACCCCTACGGCCTGTTCGACGAGGGGCACTATGCCCACTATGTCCTGCTCGCCGGGAAAAAAGGCAAGTTCTTTGCAGTGGTCGATCCATGGACTGGCGAAGAGAAACAAGTGGAGCAGAAAGCCGTTTTCAGGGCTATCAGAGCGATGAAGAAGCTGAAATTCGCGCCGGTGCTGATAGCGAAGAGAAGCCGGAATCTCAAATGACTTTGTACGTCACGTCCAGCGGACTTATACCAAGCTTTTTTGCGAGTTCGTGCCGCGCATCGACCGCTTTTTCAATATCATACGGCTGAGGGTTCATCCAGTAGAATAAATTCCTTGCCCTCCTGAATTTCACCGGAGCCTCAGGGCGTAGCTCCAGGTAAAACATCTGCGTAATTACGCAGACATTACAAAATGTTTATATATTGGGCAGAAGAAGATACTAGCCAGAGGTCATACAATGAAGAAGCTGCTCCTGCCTGTAATCGTAGTGCTGATGCTTGCTGCGACATCGAATGCCTTTTCCTTCGGCGCGCCGGACAAGACCATAAACGTCCCGACACAGGGCGCCAGGGATATAATATTGACCCTTTCCAGCGACACCAGCGAGGCAGTTGCCATAAACCTCATAGACACAAAAACATGGACATCGATCAACCAGAACCTCGTCAGGCTGGAGCCGGGCAACAAGACAGAAGTCATCCTAACCATATCGCCTTTTGCGGATACTACGCTCGGGCTGTACAGGGTGACGCTGATCGCGGAATCCATCACGACGAAGCAGAAGATACGGAAGGACCTTTTCATCTCCATCTATAAAGGCGAAGTCGTGGATATCGAGAAAATAGTAGTCGCAGGCGACACCAAGCCTACAGGCAACGTCAGCGTCACAGTGATAGTCAAGAATTACAAGACCGTAACATCGAACGAAGTGGTCGTGAATGCAGCCGTGTCATCGCCAACCAAGAATCTCTTCGAATTCACGGAAGTAATAGACAACCTCGATCCTGACCAGAAAGTCAGCAGGACGCAGACTTTCAACCTTGGCAAATACGCGGAAGCAGGGACGTACAAGGTCCTTGCGACGCTCATCGCCGGGAACGAGACCAGGGAAGTGACGCAGACGTTCAACGTCGCATCGAAGCCTGTAATAGTCACCACGGAAGAGAAAACGCCCCTCCTGTTCGGATTCGCCAAGAAAATAACGATAACCAACGAGGGCAACGAAGTGGCCCCGACAGTCACAGCAACGAACCCGATATCAGGCATAGAAGGCGTTTTCTATTCAGGGACAGATCCCGCGAGCAAAGACAGCGGGATGTACGCATGGGTCGTGAAAGACCTTGCGCCAGGCCAGACATCCGTCATAGAATACAAGATTGACTACACGGCGCTGTTCATGTTCATCGTGGCGCTGATAATAATTTTCTGGATATTATTCTTCAAGCTCCGCACGGTAAGGATCAAGAAATACATAATGCAGAAAAAAGAGCTGGAGGAAGGCGAGCAATTCACCGTAGGGATAGAGGTGAAGAACGCGTCCGGCAAGCCGGCCGAGGAGATCACGGTGAGGGACTTCGTCCCGCCAGTGTTCGAGTTCAGGAGCGCGCAGGCGCCAGAGCCAACCAGGAAGAAAACCGCAGCAGGCGTCGAGCTGACATGGAAGCTCAAGAACGTCCATCACAGGGAAGAACGCCTTGTTTCCTACAAGATAGTCCCGCTGTTCGGCGTGCATGGCCAGATAAGGCTGCCGCGCGCGTCCGCGACGTTCAAATGGAACAAGAGGGACATGACGAACAGGTCGACGTTCGCCGTGATAGGCATAGCCACAGAACCGGAAAAGCAGCCAAAAGAAAGGAAAGGGAAGAAATGATATTATCCAGTCCTTGAATAAGAAGCACCTAACTTATATTGCTCATCATAAACTTTTTCACCAAATAATATTCTGCTCAACATCTTATCGTTTTTCAATTGCTTACATATTTCTTGTTTCTCGGATTCTTCCATCGAAGTCAATAGCTCTTGTCCGATTAATCCCATTTGTGAAATATATTTCGTTTCAGGCGTTCCCTTAGGGCCTTTATACCTATGCGAATTTTTCAGATCCCAAAACGTCATCCTTTTTTACCTCACCTTCATCATCAAATAAGTAGAAAACGCCCCGACCAAAAGCGACTTTCTTTTGTCCATGGTTTGCTTTTACATATAAATCAAAAATCTCTTCTGTTCTGCTCATTGTTAAGATAAAATAGAAATTTATTAAAAAGAAATAAAAAATCCCGCGAGCCGGAAATTCCGCAAATCTCTTCATTTTCTAATATTTTGATCAAACTTTTGTAAAAGTTTGAAGGGATTTGCTTTTGAACCGGCAACCTCCCCGTACCTGCTAATAAGCGCCTGCTAATCAATAAGACAAATCCTTGTCCTATGCTACAGCGGGGCGCTCCACCGTTGAGCTATCGCGGGTTAATTCATTAGATTTCTGCCAAAGGATTTATATAAACAATATGAATGCAACTAGAACGGCTTCGCCATGCCAAATATGAGCAGCAGGAAAAAGAGGAAAAGCAGGACTGCTCCAATGAATATTATGATGTCGGCTTCTCCGAAGCGGCCCTTCAGCACTCGCATGATATAACTTGCAAGAGGCTGCTAATAAAACTTCAGTAAAACGTGAAATTCGTAGATACAATGCCAAGCAGCTTATCTCTTTTTTAGATTTCCAAAGTAGGGCGTCGCTTCGTCTATTTGTACAAGGAATGGCATTCTAAATTTTGGGCTATATTCTATCACAGGTCCTTGCAGAATTACCTGTCCTTTCTGAACTGCACCATCCAGTTTTTTAAAATCTCCCCGTCTTATGCACCATGGGTCAGTCTCAACTTCAATAGTGCCTGTTTTATCCGAAATCCGGCCAAACCAATAATTAGAAGGACTAACAAGCTGATATCCGGCCTGTGGAAAATGAACAACCGCATGTCTCTCTGTCACCAAAGACACAGGAAACCATGCACTTGTATCTGGTATCTGTCCTTTATTTTCCAGAAAATCCCTTACGTTTTCAGCCTCGTAAAGCCTCGGCTCTCCAATATTTTTCAGATAGTTCCAAACTCCGGGTTTCTCTAGTTCTGGATTGATATGCTTCATAATTATCAACATTCAGAAGAGGCTATTAAAATCATAAATCTATCGCATAAGGGCATTTAACTGCCGATCTTTTCGACTCTTTGGGATCGTCAGCGCCAGAATAGCTAATTCCGCCCGCACAATATTTTCCCAAATTCCCTTCTATTTCTCCTTCTATTAGCCAAGGACACCTGACATCTGTCATCCCTGAATCATAAACAACAACAAGGGCTGTCACGGGCTGACTACGCCGCGAATCATATACTTGACTGCTTCCATCACCCATTCGCCTGAAATGAAAACCACCGCATGATAGTTGGTGAGAGTTTATCGCCTTTTTCTCATTTGCGCTCATTCATATCACCAATAGAAAATCATCCGAGATTTTTAACAGCAGAAGAAGAGCAGACAGGGCATTTCATGGAAGAATAAAGCCAGTTATAGCTGCAGTCGCCGCAGGAGAACTTCTTCGCGGGGTTCTTGGCGTACTTCAGCGGCCTCTTTGCCGCTTCCTCGAGGCGCAGCACGTCGTCATGGCTGAGCCAGCCTTTCACGCCCTTCAAAGTGAGTTTCTTCATATCCACACACCCTTAGTTGCAATACGGCTTCGCCGTCATTTTGGTTATTATTGTTTTGTAGTAACCCATTACATTTGTAATTACTATTCAATGACTACAAAGGTTTATAAGGTTTTCGGTTAAGCAGATTTTCATGCCAAAAACATATGATCCTATAGATAACATCCAGAGAAACAATGCAAAATTATTGACGTCTTTTCGCCAAAAAAACCGCGGAACTATAGATTGCGCATATGTTCTTGAGGGCGGGCTGAATGGCAAGCGCTTTATCGATGCAAATATGGGGACGGATACCTCAGAAATCCATTACGATCCGCACTGCGGCGACGAATCAAGAAGAATAACAAAAGGCAAAAGAAAAATGAATCCCGCGAATATTCTGCTAATCATTGACAACAGCTACAACAGAGGTTTTGTATTTCACGAAACCTGCGACTTTTTCCAAAAACAAGGATACCCAATCGGGCAGATTTACTGTCTTTATTTTTACGGCAAGCTAGGCGTGCATGGCGGCATCGGAGAGCCGTTTGTTCCGATTCTGGACAGCGCACAAAATTTCCTTGACAAAATACTTCCAAAACTAGAATGACAAGATAAAAACAGGAAAAGAAATCCCCTTAAATATCTTTTCTTCCAATTAACAACCGGTTGGCGACCAAAGCGGAGGGGTTATACCCGATCCCGTTTCGATCTCGGAAGTCAAGCTCTCCAGCGATGTGCTAAGTACTTGCCCTTGCGGCTGGGAACTGCACGACGTTGCTGACCATTTTTTTATTCTTCTCTATTTTGCTTTTCGTCATAGATAAAAAATCCTTCCGGTTTTACTACCCTTTGCAGTTGCGGCATCAATTTTGCCTTTAGCTCCGTCCCTACTTGCTGCCGCCTTTGTTCTTCGCTCGGGCTTATACACCCTTTTAGCGTCGGGGAATTGAACAAATAGCTTGCGTTCGTTATGTCAATTGAGCTGTCAGGGAGGAAGGCCAAATCATCGTCCAGAAGATTGCAGGTGTAATTCTCGAATCCCTCTGTTTCGAGATCTTTCGTATCGATGCCGATTACCGGGACACCCAACTCACATAACATTCGCGCAAGCCATGGTTCGTATTGCCTGCATCCTGTTTTCCCAGTATAATAACAATCTCCTTTCACGCGTCCGCATCCCAAGTCAAGAACGCGCAGACGGTATTCTACTAACCGCGGCTTCAGGCACAACATTTTATACAGCTGCGTTTTGGCACTAATTAGCCCTATTCCGTCTTTTTTGGCATCCATGCTGTATTTTTGCTGAATCTTTTCTTTTACCACATCCCTGAATCTAACAGAAGCGGAGAAGGCGTTGAGGTCAAAATCAATTTCATCATAGCGAAGTATATACATGAATGAAGTGATTAAGGAAGCTTATTTAAAATTTGTTGTCATCAAGCTTGTATGCCTGAGAACATAGAAATATTTGACGCTTTGGGAAACCCTGTTTCCGGCGTGCTTTCGATACCGCAGAGAGCTAATTCCGTCGTGATAATGTCCCATGGGTTAAGCTCCAGCAAGGACAACAGGCTGTACAGGGAACTCGAGGCTGAGCTCAACGGCAAAGACATCGGAACGCTTCGATATGATTATTACGGGCACGGGCCTGCTTACGGCTTTCCCGGGCCGTCTTATGGAATGCTGGGCGACGTGACGCTGAGCAAGACAATGGAAAGCCTCAAGGCGATGATATATCTTGTCAGGCAAAGAGGCGAGTACAGGGTCGGCTTATTGGGCTCGAGCTACGGCGGGCTGCTGTCCATCGAGGCGGCATCGCGTGACAAAGAAATCGCCGCGCTGGCGCTTAAGTCGCCTGTAACGGAGCCAAAAATATTCTGGAAACAGCGAATACTGGAAAAATTCGGCGAGCGCGGCTTCGCTCAATGGAAAAAAGAAGGCAGCATACACTACAAGAATCGAGTCGAAGACTTCGATCTGTCATGGGACTTTTGGTACGACCTCCAGAAATACGACACTCTGGCTGACGCGAAAAAAATCCGATGCCCTGTTCTAATAGTGCATGGCGACAGCGACAGCTACGTCCCGATAGAACAGAGTTATTTGTTGAGCAGGGCGCTGGGCAAGACGCTCAGGGAGAAAGTAAAAATTGTCAGAGGCGCGGACCATGGATATAATGAACCAGAGCAATACTCGGAAATGAAGAACCTAATAAGAGACTTCCTGTTCGCTGTGCTGGCCAACACAGAGATATAGCTAATTGTCGATCATCTTTTCTGTCTTTTCCTTGCAGGATTTTTATGGAGGAAAGAATATGCCACAAATGCCAGAAGCAATAGAAGTATTACGATTACAACTCCGGCAACTGCAACAAGCTCGAATCCGCCAGAAGGCTCGCATGTCTGCTGCCCTATCATGCCAGGCGGCAGGTACGGAGCAAGACCCGGGCAGCATTTTCCGGAGTCCCAGACATGAACTCCCTGCTTCACGCAATAATCCTGAGTGAGCCACTTCTGGTCTTTTTGTGTATAAATAGAATTCAGCGAGATTCCCAGCAAAAAGATAGTAATTAAAATACCTAAACAAATTATGAAGATGACAAAAAGCCCCGGTGGTGTAGGAAATCTTTCACAAAAGAAAGGTTTGCAAACTGGCCTAGCATGTAGCCCTGTCAGAGCTTTTCTTGTAAAAAGAGAAAATCTCAGAAATCTTCAAAGAACAAAGTTCTTTGAGATGCCAAAGACCTTGCGGCCTTTGTGCAAGAAAGCTGCGGTTCGGCTACGAATTATTGCCCTGATGGACAATAGTTAGCAAACCCGGGTTCAAATCCCGGCCGGGGCGCTGCCAATTGATGCACGAAGTGCGTCATGCGGATTTGGGCTCGTAGCTCAGCCTGGTAAGCTTTTTGGTAAAAAGCTTGACCAAAAACTCAGCAAAGAGCATCGGCCTTTTAAGCCGGGCGTCGCGGGTTCGAATCCCGTCGAGCCCATCTTTATTGAAATATGAACAGGAGATACGCTTAAATATTCATGCTGCTATGAATAGAGCATGGTTAGCCCTCAGGACAAGTTAGAAAGATTTCTGTTTAGGCTTAACGCCAACAAAGAAATTCTGGGTTCCAATAAAAAACGGATTTCTGAGTTTATTGAATCAAGGCAAGCCAAAGGCAATGCACCAAACACGCTAATCAAATATCTCTATCCTCTTTATCAAATGAACTCACTCGGCTGGGTAAAAAAATCATATAACAAACTGACAAAGGAAGAGGTGCAGGAGTTGGTAATCAAAGTGGAAAAGAAGGACTGGTCACCAAAAACAAAAAAGAATTTCCGCCTCGCCCTGAAAGTTTTTTACAGGTGGCTGGAAGGCGAGGAAAATTTTGCTCCGAATGAGTATCCGACAAAAGTCAAATTCATTTCAACAGGCATACCAAAAAGGGATAGAAAAGAAATATCATTCAATGACATCATTACGAGGGAAGAAGTTATCAAGATGGCTCAGCATACTGCAAATCCCATGCACAAAGCACTTCTATGGTGTGCGTTTGAGAGTGGGGCGAGACCTCAAGAAATACTGGATTTGAAAAAATCTGACGTTGAATTTGATAGCTATGGGACAAGAATATTTCTGCAAGGGTCTAAAAGCAAAAGACATGTAAGGTTAGTTTCTTCTACCGAACCTTTGCGTGATTGGCTACGAAAACACCCTTTAGCAAATAAACCCGACTTTGGCGTGTGGGTTACTCAGTTTAGCAAGAAGAAGGAAAAAGGCGAAATATGGACTAAGCTTAGCGATGCTGGAGCTAATAAGATGCTAAAAGAACTTGGTCAAAGATGCGGCATAAAAAATAAGCGGATAACAATGTATTCTTTGCGAAAAGGCAGAGCAACAGAATTAGCAGCAGACCCTAATGTTTCTCGTTCTGTGCTTCATGCCTATATGGGGTGGGAAGAAGGAAGTTCAATAAGTAGAAACTATGTAAAGCTAAGCGGCGAGACAACAGACCAGTCCATATTAGCATCAAATGGAATTAAATTTTCCAAAAAAGAAATAGAGAGCTTTATTGAATGTCAGTTTTGCGGGGCGAAGAACTCGCCGTCAGCACTTTACTGCGAGCGCATGGAGTGCGGCAAGCCGCTTGTAATCGGCGACATGCAAAAAGAACTAAGGGGACTGATAAAGCAGCTGCGAGGTGACAGGAAGGTGCTGGTCAAGCAGATCCTCAACGATCCCGAGTTCGAGCGCGAGCTCCTGCAGCGCCTGGAGGAGCGGAAGGCTGAGCAGGGAATTATCGAGAATGTGACACGGCCTTATTTGAAGGAGAGATAAGTTCTGCTAGAATAAAGACGTGCAACCGCTACCACTTCAGGAATCAGCCAGAAGCGAAATACTGCAACGCCTGCGGCTTCGTGCTGGACATGCAGACAGCAATGGAACTTGAAAACAAGCTGGGTGATGCACGTTTTGTCGAGGAGCAGGTGCTGGGCGGCGACAAGGACATAAAGGACATGTACTCAAAGATGAATGAAATGGAAAAGAAGTTCGAGGCTTACATGGCTGTGAAGAAAGAGAAAAATTAGACTATTTTTTTCAATAAGTTATTTGAAAAAACCCTGAGATAACTAATTGAAAAAATTGGAACCACGGCAAACAAATAATTAAGAAACTCTAAAAATAATTAGTATCACAGTTGCTATAATAGAGGCAACAATCCCTAAAACAAACCCGATTAAAATCTGTTGCCGCGACCAACGTTTTCCTGCCTTTTCTATTGCCACCATTTCCTCTATGTCTTTGGATAGTTCTTTCAGATCGCGGTAAATATATCTATATTCTCCTATACTAGGGTCACGGACAAGTTTCATTTCTGCATCCTCAATTCTTTTAAGAAAAGGACGAAACGGTTGGTTACCAGTTTTTTTATTTAGAATAAATGAAGATAAATTTTGCTTTAATCCAATAATTACATATAACCAATAATTACGTAATATTTCATTTAGTTCGTCTCTGCCGACTTTAGTAATTCTTCCTATTGCCTTATAACGATAATATGCTTTTTTGAATTCCAGATCCAGTTCTTCATTTTGCTCTTTGCTACTTACAATAGTATATTCTTGATTCCAGAAATCAAATTCATCAATCTCGGGTTTAATCATTTAATCACCGAGAAATCGCCTTTTCTTTCTGGGTGTATATATATAGAACCCGTATCCCCTTCGATAGGATATCTGCTCTCCTTTCTTTCTTTTTCTTATCGCAGCATTTAGATCTGGATAGTATTGCGTCATGGTTATAAATTCAAAATATTCTTTTTAAAGTAATTTCTCCTCTGGACTTTGCACTTAAAAATCATATTTTCGCACAAGCTTTGTTTAAATTTTAGCCAAATTGATTTTCCTTAATTTCTTAGTTGCTTCTATTACACGTTGTATAACGTATTCTATCTCCTCTTCGCATTCTTAAGGTTTTGGGAATGCCGTATTATAGTGATCAACATGCAAGATGAGGTTCTGGCCGACATTCTCGAGTGGTCCAAGGGACGTTTAGGTTGGCAGCGTGACGCCTTACGACGCATCTTCTCCGCTGGACCGCTCACCGCCGCCGACTTCGACGACCTCGCCGACCTCTGCAAGGCAGCGCACGGACTCAGCCCTTCTCGGACAGCGGATGTGCTTGCTGAGAAGCATCTCGCCATCACGGGCGCGGCTGAGACGCCGGTACGTCTCATCAGCGTAACGCATCACCGCGGCGTGAACGCGCTTGCGCCCGAGCAGATGGTTTCGTTCGGTGAGCACCTCACAATCGTGTACGGGCAGAACGCAACCGGGAAGTCCGGGTATACGCGCATTCTCAAACGAGCCTGTCGCTCGCGGTCTACGGAAGGCATCCTGGGCAACGTCTTGAGTGGCCACGCGCCATTGACTCCACAAGCAACGATACGTTTTCATGACGGCACGAAGGAGGTCTCACACGCATGGACATCTAATGCTTCGCCTGCAGCTCAGCTGGCTGCTGTGAGCGTGTTCGATGCACAATCAGCTCCTGTCTACCTTCGCGACAAGACGGACGTCGCGTTCAGGCCGTTCGGACTTGACGTGTTCGACAGGTTGTCAGTTGCATGCGCAGAAGTTCGCAAGCGTCTTGAGGATGAGCAGCGCAAGCTGGCTGTGAGTACGGCGGTTCTCCCTAGCCTGCCCGAAGGCACGAAAGCCAAGGCGCTCGTCGATACCCTCACCGGACTGACGAAGGTCGACGAGGTTCGTGTGTTGGTCACTCTGTTACCTGAAGAGCAGCATCGACTGAAAGATCTGCAAGAACAGCGACGTGATGTCATGGTGGCCAACCCAAAGCAGCGCGCCCGCGAACTCAGTCTCAAGGCTGATCGTATCGCACTCATCGAGCGCCATGTCGCAACCCTCGCGGAAGTATTTGCCGACGCGCGCCTCAAAGCTCTCTGTAGTGCTGCTGAATCGCTCGACAAATCACGGACGGCCTTGATCACTCTCCGGAAGACGGCACTGACGCCCGACCTCCTGCCGGGAACGGGTGAAGACGCATGGCGCAGGATGTGGGACGCTGCAGAAGCCTTCTCCAAGACTGCGCTTGGCGCTGCAGGGATCGCGACCGATGCTCGATGCCCGTTCTGCCAACAGAAGATACAAGCCGATGCGACAGAGCGACTGAAGCACCTCCGTGAGTACATCACGTCGAACGCTCAGATAGAAGTTCGCAAGGCGGAGGCTGCGTACGAAACCCAGATGGCCAGGGTCATACAGACCGCGACGACTCGCCCTGACCTCGACGTCGCCATCGCCGAGCTCTCCTCCGATGAGCCCGACCTTGGCGAGCGAGTGCGGGCGTTTCTGGAAGAGGCAGCCCGCGTGAAGCAGGAGATCGCGACCGCACACTCGGAGGGCCTCATCTCGTCAGCACGCGGCGTTAACCAGAACACTAGCCCCGACCTCGCGGCATTCGAAACGGCGTTGCGGGACCGCGTGACTCAACTTCAGGGCACGGCACCGGCACTCGAACCGGAGGTAGTCACAGAACTCAAGGAACTGGAATCTCGAGACACACTCTCCCAGCACCTTCAAGTCGTGGAAGACGAGATCGAGCGCAAGAAGCGCGTGGCAGCTTACGGACAGAGTATAGATGATACTGTCACGCAGCCAATCACAAGAAAAAGCACCGAGCTAACTAAGAAGCTAGTTACTGATCATCTGTGTAAGACGTTCCAGGCAGAGCTCGACAATGTCGACTTCACACATCTAGCCATCGAGATTCAGCCAGCAGGTGGTACTAGGGGATCGCTCTTCCATCATCTCGTCTTCTCGAGCGCTCCTGAAGTCCCGTTAACCCGCGTCCTTAGCGAAGGAGAGTCCAGGACGCTTTCTCTCGTTGCGTTCTTGACGGAGCTCAGCACAGCGACCAGCAAGTCCGCGATAATCTTCGACGATCCAGTCTCATCCCTAGATCACATCTGGCGAGAGCGCATCGCACGGCGGCTCGTCAAGGAAGCCAGTTCACGACAGGTGATCGTCTTCACGCATGATCTTCTGTTCCTAAGACTGCTAATCAACGAATCCGAGCGCCAAGGCGTCGCATGCCAGCATCAATACGTACGGCGCAATGGTGAAGCGGGCGTCTGCTCATCGGACTTGCCCTGGATTGCCATGGGCGTCCGAGAGCGCATTGGTGTCCTTCGAACTCGTTGGCAGGCGTCGGAAAAGCTGTCACGGACTGCCAGCTCTTCAGAATATGAGAGTGATACACGTGAGATTTACGGTTTGCTTCGGGAGGCGTGGGAACAGGCAGTCAGCGAAATTCTACTGAACAAGGTGGTCGAGCGATTCCGTCACAGCATCGAGACGCAGCGCGTGCGCGTCCTGCACGATATCACCCCTGGTGACTGCCAAGCAATTGAAAAGGGGATGACTGAGTGTTCTCGGTGGATACGGGGACACGATGCTCCGCAGGCAGACGCGGCGCCGTTTCCAAAGCCGGCTGAACTAAAGAAGCACATTGATGATTTGGACAGTTGGGCACAAGCAATAGCAAAGCGGCGAGACTCCTAAGGACCAGTCGGACAATCGTCTTTGCGATTTCGTGGCGAGATCAGGTGCTCGTCGATCGGCTCGCTCAACGCGAGAATCCTGTGCAACCTAAGAATCGCCTCATCTACATCACGGCCGGAGAAGTGCACATACGTGGCACGGCACGGCTTGCGTTGTGCTCTGATATTTCTCGTTAAATTTTAGCCAAATTGATTTTCCTTAATTTCTTAGTTGCTTCTATTAGACGCTGTATAACATATTCTATCTCCTCTTCTGTATTGAATCTTCCAAGACCAAATCGCAATGATGAGTAGGATCTTTCCTCTCCAAAGCCTAATGCCTTTATAACATGAGAAGGTTCAACTTTTGCTGTTGTACAAGCTGATCCAGCCGATATGGAAACAGCGTTCTTCAGAACATTTATCAATGCCTTGTTTTCTACACCCTTCAAGTAAATATTTAGATTATGAGAAAGCCTTTGCGTAGGATGCCCATTAAGCTGTGCTCCCAAGTCAGCATTAAATGAGTCAAACATACTTTTTGTCCAGAAGGCAGTTCTTTTGTTCTCAACTTTCATCTCTTTAACTGCAATTTCTGTAGCTTTGCCGAATCCAACTATTCCAGGTACATTAAGCGTGCCAGATCTCATACCCCTTTCATGGCCACCGCCATAAATTACAGGCGCGACATTAGCTTTTGGATTGCTTCTACTTACATAGAGTGCGCCTATACCTTTAGGCCCGTACATTTTATGGGCCGACATAGACATTATGTTTATATTCAATTCTTTGACATCAATAGGGATATGACCAAAGGCTTGAGCTGCATCTGTATGAAATAAGATATCGTTTTCTTTGGCAATCATTCCTATTTCATGAATAGGCGCAATAGTACCAATCTCATTATTAGCCATCATAATGGATATGAGTATTGTTTTATCTGTAATAGAATCTTTCAATGCTTCCAGATCAACAATCCCATAAGAATCGACTGGTAAATAAGTGACATTCTTACCCCTTTCCTCAAGTTTTTTGCAGGTGTCTAGAATAGCCTTGTGCTCTGTTGCACATGTAATTATGTGATCCCCTTCATTAGCGTATTTTTCTGCAACCCCAAGAATAGTTATGTTGTCTGATTCTGTAGCTCCACTTGTGAATACAATCTCTTCTGGCCTTGCAAGTATAGCAGCCGCAAGTCTCTCTCTGGATCGTTCTACTGCTTCAGATGCTTTCGCACCATGTGAATGGTCTATACTTGCCGCATTTCCGAAATTTTCATTAAAATACGGAAGCATTTCGTCTAAGACTCGTTTATCTACTGGAGTTGTTGCATGATGGTCCATATAGATAGGTAATTTCAGTGTCATGAAGATCTACTCTGCTTTTTGTTTTGCAACGTCTGCCGGTAAAAGAGCATACAAATCTCCTATATGCTTAACTCTACTGAACAGCATCCCAACGCCTCTATTCAAGTGTCCCTTAAATTGCATTAGTAAATCCTTATCTGTATCCAACCCTTCTTTGATCATTCTTTCTTTCAATAATGCCACAAAGAAAGAATCAAATTCTCCTGTTAGTGTATGTCTATTAAATTCCTGCCCCTCTTCATCATACTGAATTTGAGGCAGTGCAGAAGGTTCACTAAGAGATAAACAAAATGCAATCCTACATAAGATATTCGGAGTTAAGCCAGTACGTCCTTTAATCATGCTCAAACGCGCTGTAGCTTCTTTGCTTATACGAATTCTATTAAAGCTCATTCCTTATGACCTCTTTTGCTTTCCAAAAATAATTATTTTTTGTAAGTGTTGATCCTTTTTCATTATCATACTGTAGATGATATGTTTTTGTTATGTAAGGGCTTAGCAACTTGAAATATTTTCTATCAATTTCTGTATTTGTAGAGAATATAATTACTTGTTTTCCAGTCTTATGAAAAAAGTTCACAACAAGGTTTTCTCTATGCTCGCTGTCTAATCTGCCCAAAGGGGTGTCTATTATGAACGGTAACTGTTTACCAGAAGTTCTTGCCAATGCCCATAAAATAGCAATAGCATATATTTGTTTTTCGCCAGCAGATAGCCCATCTCTTTGTAATGGTATCGAACTTCTATCATGAAGAACTATAGAGAAATCTTTAGGATCAACACCAACTTTTCTAATAAATTTCTTTTTCCTGTAAAGGTGATTGAAGCATTGAAGCAATACATCAGAAAACTCGTTTATTTTTTCATGTCTCAATCTTTCGGAATATTCATCAAGTACTGTCTGAACCTTAGACGTTAGATCCAGTCTTCTCGATAAATTTTTGTTCTGTTTTAGCTTATCTAAAAGATTTTGTATGCTTCGATTAGTTTCCTTTATTCTATTATTAATTTTTAGGATAGCCTCACCATAATGGTTTCTCTTAGTTTGTAATTGCCCTAATTCGTTGTGCAAATCATTCAAGTCTCTAACTAACGGCGCCAATGTCTCATCGGATGGGACCTTAAGCAGCATACTTTCAATAGACTGCCGCTCCCTTGTCAATTTTTCTAGTTTACGCGTTAACTCAACAATTCTACCGGGCATCTTATTGACCGATACTTCAATCCAGCTCAGAATTTTCTGCTGTTCTGGTACAGAAAAATAGTGCAGGATTTTATTATTGGTTTTTGAAATCGAGTTAACAAAGTATTCAAGAACATTCTCAGTTATTTTTTTCCTTTCTTTGTCTGACTTTATTGAAGAATTTTCCCAGAGATTTGAGGATGCAATTTCATTCACAAAACTAATGTAGTTTTTCTTGAGCTTTGATTTAATTACATTATCATACTGGTACTCTGCTTCTGTCAAAATTCTATTTTTTAATGTCAGGCATAATTCAGGCAATATGGCAAATGGAAATAAATCTTCTGCCAATTCCCTTATCTCCTTCTCTGTATTAGTTATTTCTATATTTAGTTTATTGGCATTGAATTTCAACTCATCAATCTTATTTGCAAACCCGCCACCTTCACTGGCTATCTGCTGTTCTTGTTTTTGGATTCTGGACTCGATACCATCTATAAGACTTTGAACTGAAGCTCTATCTTGATAAATTTCTTCTAATTCGTTTTCTAGCTGCAACTTTTCTTTCTCGAGTTTTTTCATATCTGTTTCTAACTTAAAATTAGGCGTGCTCTTAGTTTCTTTGACTGTGTATATTCTCAAATCCGTCTTCAGTCTTTCAACTACATCCAGCCCAAGAAGAGAATTAAATGAATCCATAAGGTACAAATTTTCACCATTATTGGCCAAATTCTGTATTTTCTCACCATCAAAGAAAAAGAGTTTAGAAATACCGAGAGGTATTAATTCTGTTATAAAACTTTGCCATTGGTCTTTTTCTATATCATTGACAATTTTTCCATTGCATAGAATTTCTAGGTTTTCATTGCTGTCATCATCGGTAAATTTCCAAGACCTTCTAACTAAGTATTTATTTAATTTGCCAGAGCGCGAATAAATAAGTTCTACTGCAACTGACATTTTATTTTCTACGATAGAATTTTTGTGCAATTTATCTTTCAGATATTGCTCGTAATCTGCTGAGAATATTCTACTTCCACGAAATCCGATACCGTATAAACATAATTTTATAGCTTCAAATAAGGTTGTTTTGCCTGAACCATTTTTACCTCCAAATATGACTATAGGCTTGTTTTTTGCTGGTTCAAGATCAAAGACGTTGATACCTCTAAATAAACCAAAGTTTTCAATGTAAAGTTTACTAATTATCATTATGAAACTAATTCAACTTTTCCTTCATTAACTCTTCTTCGGAGCGCCATTCCTCACGAAGAACTTTTTCTATAGTAACGTAGATACTTGATCTTCTGCTCATACCTTGTGTTTGAACCTCAACATCAAGTAATTTCTTGACAAGCATAACAGGTACATCGTATTTTTGACATATCTGAGCTATGATACGTGACTCTTTTTCTGAGAAATTTCCTATGTCGTCTTCTACCCAGTCAAGGTCTTCGCCCAGTATCTCTCTGTATATCTTAGGAATGGAATCCTCCCAGTCACCCCTTTCTAATTTCCAAATTCGCCTTATTTCATGTAGTTCTTCTGGAAGAATCAGTGTGCCATTAGGATCTGGCCCCATTTGCCGTACTTTCGTTTGAGCTTGAAGCAGTTTTTTAAGCAATTCTTTACAGAACTCTAATTTGTATGGACCTCGTGATATAACCGGACTACCATCACTTTTGAAATCAACACGCCCATTGCGACGCTTGTATTCCCTATAAAGATGTTTTTTTGCCGGATCCTGAGTTAAAGACAAAAAATCACGTATTTCAAGTAAAGGCTGCATCCATTCTTCACCAGAATCGATTAAAGATTCCATCGTTTTATCTCTTGTAACAACTGTACATACCCAACACCCAAACCTACTATTGCCGCATGAAGGCGTTTTTTCATCAACTACCATTGGACACTCTTTTCCCTGACTAGCACTAGCGTATAATGCGGATAAGTCTCTGTTGTTGTTTCCCCATGGAGATGGAGTTTGTAACAAATACGACCAAACATCGTTAACGCTGAAATCTTCTATTGGCGTATAAACAAACGCACCTGGGAATCTTGAGTGTCTAGACAAAATACTATTTTTAATTTTATACAAATCCATGACTTGTGCTCTTGTCATGCTTTCTGATTTACGAACACCTAGGATTAGAACTACTTCACCGTGCTTGGATGCCTTTTCCATTATGAACTTATCGGCTGGCCTTATTTTCATTCTATCAGTGCACCATCGGAATTTTTGTTGCGGTGCCGGATACCCACGACCTATGAGGTTTACCCAAAAAGTATCACTTATTGCCGGTCCTAATTTATGAGTTCTGAACGGCAATTTTTGCTTTATAGCTGCTTCTTCTATGTGTTTTAGTGTTGTATCTATATAATTTACGATTATAGGCGTTTCTACTAATGTATCGGTAGATATTACATAAATCGGCTTAGTTCTTTTTTCTGGTGATAATTTTTCAACAGCGTACCAGATCAATTGAAGTGCAGTGGTTGAATCTTTACCTCCGCTAAAGCCGATTATCCAGGGCTTACCATCACTTAAGTATACTTGCTGAATTTCTGAATAAATATCATTGATAGATTTCGTATCAAAAACTGAGTTTTGTTGTATTATTGGCAATGACATTAATTTCACCTATTTCTTCTTTTCAAGAATTTCTTTTCGGTTATTTTTTCTCTTGAATCTAATTTCAAGCCTAACTTTCTTTTTATGTAATTCGTTGTTAGATCAACATTAATCTGAGCTTTACTGACACGTCCGCCTACAGTAGCTCTACCTTCCCATACATCAACATTAGATTTACTCCAATCCACTTCTTTCAGATTTTTCAATCGATTTTTCCATTCTCGCGGATATTTAGAAATAAGTAGATTTCCAGCAATACCGAGTGCATGCAAAATTAATCCATGGACATGCATGTATTCTTTTCTTAGTTCGCTGCTTGTTGTTTTATCTTGTAAAAGGAGTTGCCATTCAATCATATTTTTTGATACCTCAGACCAGTAATCTATAACTAGTTGCTCTTCTTCATTAGATACAACATTTTTCTTTCCACGTTTTCCTAAAAGCTCTTTAGTTGCTTGATATATGCTACTAAGTGTGAATAATTTCAAAGACCTATTTGATATGGTTGTTTTTTCCAATTCCGTTCTATTTTTAAATATGGTAACGTTATCAATAATATTCATTACTGATCGTGCCAGTGGATCTCTGTGGTCATATAGTATACCTATAGATTTTGTTGGCCGTATTGCATGTTTATTCAAATCAGCAAACATTTGCTGGCTTCGCTTAAGTCCTGCATCAATAAAAAATACTACAGATATGGTTTCCATACCCAATTCTGGTTTCATTTTTAATGCTTCTTCAACTGCTGCTCTTCTATGCTGGCCATCATTAATTAAAAAACGAGCTGTCATTGGAACTATAAGATTTCCCATTTTTAGTCCTTTTCCACTTGAACTATACGGCTCAAATTTTACAGGCCCATCTATTGATGCAGTAATTGCAGAAAATGTATAGTCTTTTGGATTATCTACTAAGTAACGTGTAATTTCAGGAATTCGAGCTTTATTCAAAGTTCTTTGTGCTCTAAGTTTTGGTGGTATTTCTTCGCTATCAAAAATAAAAATCCTAGAAATTAGTTTCAGAGGACACATAGTCATATAATATTCTCTTCCGGATTGGATTCCACGTAACGCTGGAAATGTATAACTTTCTACTTCCCCAATCTCAGAAGACATAGAAGTAGTTATTTTGGAAGTTTATAAAGCTTATTTGGAAGTTAAATTTATGACGCACTTTTAGATGTATTAGATTTTTCTATTTTACTTAATTCTTTTTCCATTGTAAGTTCAAATTCGCCTGGTTTGCTACTTAATAGTGCTTTTTTTATAATTTCAATCCCACCATTTGCGTACTCTTCAGCAATCTTATAGATTTCTGCTTCATCTGGAATAATCTCTACACTTTCTTTTGTTGTAGAAATAGCTATAGCTTTGACTAACCAATCGAATTGGTTTTTAACAAAATTTGTTGAAACAGAACGTTTAGGATTTTTTATTGGCTTTCTTTTATCATAGTAATAACCATATGCCATAGCTATAACAAAAAGGTATGCCATTTCATATCTCTTCAGTTCTGGAAGATATTTACCTTTTTTCAATTCTTCATAAAACTGATGATTATTAGATTCTATTGCTAATTCTCTTGGTGGTTTAGTTTCTTTCAATTTGTTTCACCTGACTCATTAATTGTTTTTCAACCTTTTTAATTTCTATTAGAGATCCCAATTTACTTTTCATTTCACTTTTAACATCGGGCGTAAATTCTGTATCAATAAAAAAGAATATGAATTGCATTCCGCTAGATAATTTTTCCAAGTTATTCAATAGCTTAATTCTATTGGCTCCACTTATCCTACCAAATAAGAAGTCTATTAAAATGGGTGAATCAAATCCCGATTCTTGTCTTAATGCAAGCATAAATGAAATTGCTAACGATTCTTTTTGGCCTTCAGACAAACTAGAATATATGTTTTCACCCTTGTGGTTCAATACTTGTAATTGAAAATTGTCTTGAATAGATATTCTATCAGCTCTAGGTTCATGAATTGCATATTTGAATAATTCATTTGTCCTGCTTTCTATATCAATTTTTACTTCGTTTAATAAATTTTCTTTTACATTTTCTAAAAATTTTATAGCAGAATCACAAATATCAAATTTATCTTTTAGTTCAGTATTTTTAATCAATTTTTTTTGTTCTTCGCGCATCTGTTTCTCGTATCGTGTTATATCTTTATCATATATCTCTATTTCTTTGTTTATTTCTCCTTTCCTTGTATTATACCTACTCATTTCTTCTATTTGAAATTCTTTTTGTGAATATAATGATTCTATTTCTTTTTGAGGGATACTTCCTATATCTTTTTTAATTTGATTGAGTGATTCATTTATTGCAATAAGATCTCTATTAGAGTCATTAATACTAATAAAAAACCTTCTTCTTTCTTCTTGGAATGCCGATGTTTTTGATAATAATATTTTAATTTCAGATTGTCCATGTCTGATAGATTCTTCATATTTCGATAGTGGTGACTTATCTCGGAATTCTTCAACAAGTTTTCTAGCAGAACTTCCTTGTGTAAGCGGTGTGCCACAAATACATTTTTTCTTTTTATTAAGAAGGTGTTCTAAAAAATCTAATTTGATATTCGGAGGTAACTCGCCACATTCATATTTTTCATCGATTATATGACTTGCTGATTTTAAAGAACTTTTGCAAAATATTAGAGGAACAGAATTTAATAAATGCTTAAAACTCTCACTTTTTAGATCATCTATTTCTTCTATTAGTTTTTCTTTCTCTGAATTTAACTTCTTTTCACGTTCAAGTAAATCCTTTAGATCTTTATTGTCCAGACCTTTTAATTTATCTAATATTTCATCTAATTTTGTTTTAGCCTCTCTATAGTAAGCGTCACATTTATTTCTTTCAAATTCGCCTTCGCCAATTCTAGTTCTAGCCCCTTTAATCAATGCTTCATATTGTTCTATAACTGGATTATCTTCCTCTTCTTCTGGTAAATAATATTTTGCTACAGAATTAAGGTGACGCATAGTTTCTGTTAAAAAGTCTATTTGAGTAATTTCAATTATCGCTTTTCTAGTATTCTCAGAGTTATCACCCTCAAAAAGATGTTGTAATTTTTCGCCATCAAACATGAATAAATGCTGAATTTCTTCAGGGAAAACTCTATTAACTGGTACTATTGGATCTGCTGCATCAATATAATTATTCCTAGCATCTTTGAGTTTTACATTAAACTTTTCAGTATGAGGTAATGCTCTAACAACACCATTTTTGTCTTTATGAAATGTTAAACTTCTAGAAAGAATATACTCAATCTCTTCTTCACTTTCTCCTAATGCAATTTCAACATTAACTTCTGTTATTTCATCTTTTTTTAATTCAAATCTTTTTTTATCGTTCAATATTCTATCAATAGGTTCTGGCTTATGTTTTTCTTTACCATAAAAACACCATGATATCATATCTAATGTTGTTGTTTTTCCTGCACCATTATCAGCACAAATTACATTGAACGGTTTTTTATTGTCCGTACTAAATTCAAATAACTGAGTACCATAAAACGGTTTGTAATTAATTGTTCTAATTCGGATTAATTTTGTCATTTAGCAGACCTCTTAATAATGATATTTGCTGTGTCTATATTAATTTGATAAAATTTAGTAAAATGAGTATTGTTTTTTCCTGCGTCAATTTCAAATTCTATTAACTTATAAAGAAGTTTTTTTATGTTGATATCTAGATCTGATGTATCAATTTTTTCTTTCATCCTTTTATTTATTTCGTTTTCTTTCATTATAATTCATCTTTATCTTGTGTACTTATGATTAGATTATACATTTTTATTACATTTTCAAGCTTCTTAAATGCGTCTTGTGTATTTGATGCTAAATAAGCAAATTCAATAAATCGATTGAATTCTTTTTGGATCATTCTCTGTTCTAATTCTTGAAATTTGATTTCAGAGTCAGTTAAGAAATTTGGTAAAACTATAAAATCATAAAGCTTTGCTTCTTTTTTCCCTTGATGTTGTCTAAGGAGACGACCTCTTCGCTGTATAAATTCAATTGGGTTAGAACTATGTTGTAAAAAAATGCCAATTTTTGCCGAAGGGATATCTATTCCTTCATTTAAACAATCAATTGCTAGTAAAATGTCAAATCCACCTTTATTTCTACCTAACGTAAATTCACGAAGTAGCTTTTCTCGTGTTTCAGAGTCTTGATATTGTGTGAATTCAGAATAAACTTTGCCCAATTTAGTTAAAATATTTTTTACTCCAGGAAGCTGCCTTTCAGAACAATAAATTATACAATATTCAAGTTCAGCCTTGATCTTTAAACACAGTTTTTCAAATTCTTCTAATTTGTTTTTTGCATTTTGAACTAAAGCTGCTCTCTTGAACGATAGCCCTCGAAGGATTGGATCTGATAAGTTGAATTTTTTAAGAACGAAAAATCTTCTTTGTATTTGTCTTGTTAGATTTAGATATTTTTCACTTTCTTCGACATTTAGGTTTGTTAAAATAGGATCGTAAGAATATGAACACAAGAAAGTTTTTCCAGTATCTGGATTTATTGTTCTAATGGCCTTTTTCATGGAAAATTTATAAACAGTTTTATCAAAATATTTTCTGATTAAATATGTCCCTTCGTCATCAAACCATCTATCGGGTGTAGCACTTAATCCCAATCTATAAGCATAATTTTCAATAAGACCCTTAGAAAACTCAGGTGCACCAACGTGATGAACTTCATCGCAAATTAATAATATATCGGCTTCTATACTTTTTATAATATCTACAAAGTCTTTTGAAGAAAATGTTTGATATGTAGTAACCACAATTTCATGATCAGTATAACCAAGTGAAATACCCAAAGACTTTTTCCGTAATTCATCCCTCCAATTACTAAACTGTTTTTGAGAAGAAGCTCCCATACTTTTAAATCCATAATATTCTAATCGCTTAACCCACTGGAACAAAAGAGATTGACCATGAACTGCTACAATAACAAACATTGACTTATTTTCTTTAACTAACGCATCTATTATACCAATAGCGGTTTCTGTTTTTCCTGTACCAGTAGCCATTTCAAGAATGCCTTTATTTCCATTCTTGAACCACTCATCTGTTGCTTCTTTTTGATAACCTCGTAAATCTAAAACTTTGAAAGGTGGTTCAATTTCAACATTAATTTCTTCTTGTATAATTTTATTTCTTTCAACAATTCTATTCAATTTCTTTTCCATTTCAAAAATTTCATCTTGAGATCTAAAATGAGACTTGTATTTAGTTAGTACATGTTCCTCAATTATGTCTGTAATTTCAATTGTTTTTATATTATCCGATTTATTACCCCAATAATCATCAAATTTACTGACATGTTTATTAAAATGTTCAATTGTTCCTTTATCCCAACTTTTGAAAACATCAAATGACTCTTCATTGTGAGAAAGAGCACCTAAGCTTTCGTTTATGGACCCATTAGTGACGATTGTATTACCTTCAAAATCTGTGAAAATCATTACCTTCGGGTGAAACTTAAATTTTTCTGGGTTTCTAATTCTACCATTTTTTGCAACGAATCCTATTTTTATTTGAAGTATTTTCTTAGATATGAGATAACTTAGTACTTGTAATCTGTATCTATAGATATTCTGACTATATTCGTCTAATCTGTCAATTAATTCCTCAACTCTTCCAAACTCCTTCAATATTTCGCTTTCAATCAGGCCATTTTCGTCTTGAAGTCCTCTTTCAATTGCTTCCAGATCTTCCTTGTTAATTTCAATTCCTACAATATAGTATATTCGACATTTATTTTTTATTATTTCGATGAGAGATTCACTTATCAGTGAAAATATGCTTGAACTGAAACTGTAAGTTTCTCTCTTGTAGACTTCTGTTCTTTTTAGAACTGGATTTAAAAATTCTTTTACTACATTTGTATCAGAATTGTAGTAAGTTGATTTAATTTCACTATCAATTTCCTTAAAACTTAGTTCTGTCATAGCAAAACCTACGATCTCAATTTAACATACTCACACATTCCACAATCTTTATCCTGCTTCGGCTCAGACCCGTTCAAACACTTTATAGCTTGATTGAAGACTTTTAATGCCCTTTTAGGATTCGTAGCTAGCTTCACCACATGCACTTTAAACGGCACGCCAACGTGAAGCTCGCCGAAATCCGGATAGTAATAAACAATATAACCTGTATTATTGATTTTGTGGCCATTCATTTCGAGCAATAGCGTATAGCAATCCATTTGCAATTGATATGCTTCATGCACCTGATGGTCCTCTTTGGGAGCGAAGCCTTTTGTCTTGTGGTCGAGGGGCGCGTGTTCGCCGTTGGTAAGAACAAGGCATTCGTCTAATTTTCCGCTTAGCGCATTGCCGCCTATCTCAGTTTTTAGCGTCTTCGACAAAAATTCAATCAGTTTCCCCGGCACCTTCCCTTCAAGGAATGGCAGTATTTTGCCCTTTGGCCTGTACCTGTTCATGTATTCCTTTATCATGCGGTCCATGCCGTTTGTTATTGTAGGCATGGGCCCACCATGTAGCCCTACACCCTTCACTTTGGCGAGCCAGAAGCACTTCGGGCAGTCCAGGAAGGAGTTCAGGGTGGAGGGAGACAGTTTGATCATACTTCTTATATTCAATAATTATTATTAAAATCCTTCAAAAGCAGCCATTTTCTACTATTAAAATGTTTCTATTGGCCATTATATTTACTTTTCAGCAGCTCATACCTCTTCAAATCTCTAAAACCATCTCTAGTAATGGCTATAATTACGGGCTCTCCGCCGGTCACTCTATTAGCTTGTCTTGGTTGCTGGTCTATGGAATAATAAAACTCCAAAACACTATCATTGACAGTTATTATCAAATTTGCGAGTCTTTCACACATTTCTATATTGAATTTTTCAAGTAGTATTTGTCTGTCTCCAAAAGCTTGGGGGATCAAATTAAAAAATCCATTGGCAATGCTATTCTCACCGTTAAATAATGGTATATATTTTCTTTCACATTCATATGTTAGTTTAATAGGACCCTTGTGATATTCTTGATTTGAATTTTCATTGATAAACTTGCCTTTTTCACACCAGCTTACATGAAAAACATGTTTTATTCTTGGTTTGTTAGAACCATTTTCTAATATCATACCTGCTATATGAAATCCCATTTCTTTGTTATCATAGTCAGGAAATTTTTGCTCTAGGTATAATCTTAACTTTTCTGTAATAGAATCTACTGTTTCGTCTTCGCATAGATTTTGTTGGAATTCCTTCAAAATATCAAGAAATTTATTTCCTACAGGTGCTTCTCCCCAATAAGAAATTGCTATATCAAAGTTTTCCACCTTTATAATCTTAAGAACATCGTCTGTAATTTGATTAGTTACTTTATCTCTAATTCTACTATCTGCACCCATGACTATACCTTCAGGACATGATAAAGTTACTATAGTTGTCATATCTCGATCGCCATTATGATGCGAATTCATTTAATTTTTCAACAACAGATATAAAAACCTTCTTTTCTACAATGTTACGACTTCGATTTCGTACTGCTGTGCATTATTTTGGTTTTCTTTTTCAGTCTTCAAAGCTGTCTATGATTTTGTCCTGCATGCCAAGTCTTACCAAGTCAAGCTCGTATTGCTTTACGCTGGGATTTTCTTCTAAAACGGCCACAATATTGTAGACCATAAGTGCCTGCTTCCCAAGCGATTTTCCCACAAGCTTCCGCATTACGACTCTCCTGACCCATCTTATTTCGCTTGGAGGACCGAACCTTAGAACATAGTACGCTAGCGTCAGATCCTTGAATTCTCTGTCGGCTAGATGGTCTCTCTTGTATCGCAGTCCTAGCTTTGAAAGAGCGTATGCGTAAAGTATACTACCTCTTTCTTGCTTCCTGCGTTTCCTTGTCAAAAAGCCCATTCTATAAGTTCTTCGCAAAGTCTGTGAAACCGTGTTTTCTTTCCTGCCTGTTATTTGAGCTATTTCCTTAGAAGTCAACTCTTTTACCCCCTGTTTAGTCAGGTCCTTGAATATCTTTAGAATCTGCCAGTAACCCATGTCAACACACCCCAATACTTTTTTGGGCACTGGAACAAATAAAGAGAGTTGGTTCTGTTTTCTATATTTCCGAGATGACATTATGGTGTCATCTCGGTTCAGATCTGTAAATATCTGGAATATTTGTATATGTTGGTATGGAACCCATACAGGCATATGCAACACATGAAAAAGGATTTAAGTAGCAACGCATATAATGATTGCAGAAGGTCTTTTTCTTGATCATATGATAAATAAAAAATCTCTTATACGGATTTCAAAAGCTCTTCCCGTCGAGCCCATTTCATTCATTCTTCAGAAAGCCGTAATTCTTCTTCAGGGTTCTGACAAGAAAATCTATTATTTGAACGTATTTCTCCTCGTTTGCAGCCCTCACTGCCCGCAGATAATTGTTCCTGTCCTTGACATAGATGTTAATTTCAGGATAATTGTTCTTCTTTAGTATATAATTCATGAGGAGGCGGCATATTCTTCCGTTTCCGTCTGTAAACGGATGAACACTCACGAACTTCATTGAAAACAAGGCTGCCAGCTCTACCGGATGCAGGTTTTTATTTTGTTTGTACCATGCTATAAGCCCTTTCATCAGTTTCGGCACATTTTCATAGCCTGGCAGTCTAACATCGGAGCCAAGGATGAAAACAGGAACTTCCCTGTATCTGCCGCGCTTTTCGTCTATATTCTCCATCAGCATCAAATGAAGTTTTTTAATTAATCCCTCATTTACATCTCCCCGGTAAGAAACCAGGAATTCAAGCGCTTTTTTGTGGTTTTTTGCCTCATAGAGCTCACGCAAAGATATATTTTTCGGCGCGATCCCATCATTTATTATCATTGAAGTTTCTCTTCGTCCTGCAGTGCTGCCCTCGATGGCATTGGAATTATAAGTAAGCTCAGTAAAAAACCATTCATTGAACCTGTCAGAAACTGCTTTGCCGCCTTTCTTCAGATAATTGAAAAAACGCAGCCTTATAATTTCAATAAATTCCTTCTGATCCTCTGTAAGATAATTCGTTTTAACAAGAAACTTATCAAAAATTTTCAGTTCTTTTTTTACTTTCTTTTCTGATAAATGCCCTTCGCCGATGTATTTCCTTATCTTTTTCCATTTGTTCCCATCACGCATAGTATGAACTATGTAATTGTATCGCTTCTTGTTGCGCATCTTTATTTCGCGATATGACATGCTTCTATATACGTCCACATATATTTAAATACTTAATTTTGTGGACGTACAAGTGCATTCACCAATTCCAGAAGCTCACGTCAGCCCATTTTTTTCTATTTTATCCCATTTGACACGGGGGCGCCAGAATTAAGAAGTTTCTGCGACTACTATTTCTTGGTTCTAATGACCAGCGAAGAAGTACATTTTTCTCCCCATAAACTCGGCGTGCTGAAAATAGAAGGAGAACCTTACCAATTCTTCAGGCAGTGGGACACGGCAAAAAACGTCCCCAGATACTGGCTGACAAGAGACGGCACACAAAATATGGAAACGATGGAAAAAACAGGCGGCAGCAACGCTGTCTGGTATAAAAACGGCACCCGGCTCAACCTGAATACTTCTGCCATGCTGAACAGCATGGAACGCGATTACAGAGTAGCGAAAGATATTTTGAGCGCGGCGGCCGGCGGCAACGGAGATTCTGCTGTCTCTGAAGAAACTGAAACGATCAAAACGCCAAAAGATGCCAGCCAGCAGGCACAAGCGCAGGAAAAACCAAAAGCGCCGCAACCGCCTGCGGCAGCAAAAACTAATGCTCCGGCAAAAAATTATGAAAGGATTGAACTTGGGACATTATCAATGGACGGGGACAATTACCGCGTCTTTAGGACATGGAAGCAGTCGAACATTTTCGGATCTTATGCATATGAGCGCTACATGGAAGGAAGCAAAAAATCAGAAGCTATCTACAAAAGCGCAGCCACAGGGCGGGCTTTATGGTCAAACTTCAGCGGCAGGGAGTTGGGCACAGCTGTTTCCAATTCCCTGAGCTCGCTGGACGACAGAGCAGGATACGAAGACCTGCAGAACTACAAGCCCGTGATGAGGAACTTTGACAAGCCACATAAAGCACAGCAGCAAAAGAAACCAAAAGCCACTGCAAATCCGCAATCAGTATCTGCTTCAAGAATCGCCATCCTGAAAGCCGCGCAGGAAAAGGCAGCCCCCAAACATGCAAGGCATGCCAGTCGCGCGCCGCGGCAGCACAGAGAGATCGGCGAAGCCTACGAGGATGGCGGCAGGGAAAACGAAGTGCTGAAACCGCCCTTCTACAGAGTGGATGTATTTACTGACGATACGGGCCTGATTACCGACACCAAATGGATAAAGGACCCTGCTGAAACTTACGAGACAATTATGGGCATAAAAAAGGCGAGAGCTGATGAAGTACAGAGAATTTGTATAAGATACACCCCCAGAAAAGGATATGATCAGGATATTTCTATCGGCGTGTTGAAAAAAATTATATCAGACCAAGCCAGCAAGCAGGAGCGCGCAAGACGCACGCCGCGCCAGCGCAGAGAGATCACCGAAAGCTACGAAGACGTGGAAGGTGAAACAGACACTAGAATATTTGACGACGAAGGCCCGGCGCTGACGTACAGCGACATCAAGCGGAAAGGATTGTTAGACTTATAAACTTTACTTTCTGAATAACTGAAGCGGTATCAGGATTTCAAATTTAAAAGGAGCTGAATTCAAAAATGGCAAAAGCGAAGGAAAAGGAAGAAGAGGACAAGAAAGAGATAGACCTATTCGGGAGCAATCTCGTCTCGAAGCAGGAAGTCCTAAGCGACGAGGACAAGAAGATGTTCCTCGAAAAGCTCAACATCTCGCTCAAGCAGCTACCGCGCGTGAAAAGCTCCGACCCCGTGGTAAAGACGATAGGCGGCAAGCGCGGCGACGTGGTGAAGATAACAAGGAAAAGCCTTGTCGCGGGCGAGTACAATTACTACAGGGTCGTTATTTAAAAGAAGTGTTGAGATGGGACAGGTCGTAAGAATTTCTTCTATTCCATGGGCAGTCTATTTGAATTTGCCAATAACCATTGTACCAAAAGAAGAAGTTAATGGTTTTGTGCTGGAAGAATCTGTAGCATAAATCCTCAAATCTGCCCGTAGTTACCTATTAATAATTTACTATTGAAAGTAAAGGAATTCATGATAGCCGAATTTCTCCCGTTTAGCAAGCAGAATGCAACAGCTAGTCGTGGCTATTGATTAAGACGAAATCTATCGAATAGAAGGGAGAATCGAGTATGCGGTGCAACACATGAGAGATTATCAAACGCTTCTTCGATCATACAAAAATTCTGTCGGCTTTGTCAATCACCAGGTCAAGTCTTTCAACGAGTTCCTCGACTTCCGTCTGCAGAAAATCATAGACGAGATAGGCGAGATACAGCTTGAGACTCCCGAGCTCGCGGAATTCAAGATAAGGCTCGGCAAGGTAAGGGTGCCACCGCCGCAGATCAAGGAGGCGGACGGCGCGACGAGGAACATCACGCCCAGCGAGGCGCGCATACGCGACCTGACTTATTCTTCACCGATATTCGTCGAGATGGTGCCCGTGATAAACGGCGTGGAGCAGGAAGTCCAGGAAGTCAAGCTGGGCGACATGCCGATAATGCTGAAATCCAAGCTATGCACGCTCAGCGGCATGACAAGGGAGCAGCTCATCGAGAACGGCGAGGATGCCGACGACCCCGGAGGATACTTCATAATCAACGGCACTGAAAGGGTGCTGGTCATGGTGGAGGAAGTGCTCGCGAACAGGCCCATCATCGAGAAGAAAGCCGAGATGGACACGGCTAGGATAAACTCGGAAGCCGCGGGATTTGTGCAGAGGCACATGCTGGACAGGAAAGGCGGAATCATAAGCATATCGTTCGCCAACCTGAAGAAACTGCCTGTCGTGGTGCTTCTCCGCGCGCTGGGGATGGAAAGGGACAAGGACGTAATCGAGGCCATCACGGACAGCAAAGAGGAGATGCAGGAGATATATTTCAACCTTTACGAATTCGACGTCAAGACGGCGGAAGACGCGAAGGAATACATGGGCAAGAAGCTGAGGATCCCGCAGAAGGAGTACAGGGACAAGCGCGTGAATGATATCCTGGACAAGTACCTGCTGCCGCACCTCGGGCAGACGAAGAAGGACAGGATGCAGAAAGCGCTGTACCTCTCGAAAGTGGTGAGAAAGCTGCTGCGTCTCGGCCTCAGGGACGTGAAAGAGCAGGACATCGACCACTACGAGAACAAGAGGCTGAAGCTCACGGCGGACTTCATGGAGATACTATTCAGATCTATATTATTAGGCAAATACGGGCTCGTGTCAAGGATAGTTTATTCCTACCAGAAACTCGTGAAAAGGGGCAAGATGCCATCGATAAAATCCATAGTCGAGAGCGACTACCTCACGAAGAGGATAATATCGCACATGGCAACAGGCCAGTGGATAGGCGGAAGGACAGGAGTCTGCCAGCGCCTCGAGAGGACAAATTATGTCAGGACAGTAGCGCACCTGAGGAACGTGATATCGCCGCTGTCCGCGACGCAGGAGCACTTCGAGGCGAGGGCTTTGCACGCAACCCACTGGGGCCGGCTGTGCTGCGAAGAGACGCCAGAAGGAGTGAATATAGGACTGAGAAAATACCTCGCCGTCTTCGCGCTGATATCGGAGACAACGACCAAGAAGGAGAAAGAGGCCTTCCTGGAAATCTCCGCCAAGGAGCAGGGAACAAAAAACATAATTTTCGTAGACGGGCTGATCGCGGGCTTCACTGACGAGCCCGAGAAATTCGCCGACAAGCTGCGCGCGAAGCGCAGGAGCGGCGCAATAGCGCCCACCATCGGGATCGCCTATGTGCCGAATTTTGACGAGGTCCACATCAACACGGACTCGGGCCGCCTCATGAGGCCGCTGATAATCGTGGGGAACGGAAAATCGCAGCTCGCCGAGAAGCACCTTGACAGGCTGGAGAGCGGCGAAGCCACGTGGAACGACATGATCAAGGAAGGCGTGATCGAATATCTCGACGCGGAGGAAGAGAACAATGCGCTGGTGGCGCTGACGAAAGACGACATCTCGAAAGACAACACGCACCTGGAAATAGATCCCGGGGTAATCCTCGGGCTTTCAGCGTCGCTCGTGCCGTTCCCGACATACAACAGAGGGGACCGAGTAAATTTCGGCGCAAAGATGTCCGGCCAGGCGCTGGGGCTTTTCGCCTCGAACTATCTCATGCGCACGGACACGAAATCCGACGTTCTCGTGTATCCGCAGATGCCTATCGTGAATACGGTAGTCGGAGAGGAAGTCGGGATGGGAGAGCATCCGCAGGGGCAGAACATAGTGATAGCGGTGATGAGCTACCGCGGCTACAACATGGAGGACGGAATAGTTTTCAACAAGGCGTCAATAGAAAGGGGGCTGGGAAGATCGTTCTTCTTCAGGACATACGCGACGGAAGAGAAGAACTACTGGGGCATCGAGAAGGACCAGATATGCCTTCCCGACAAGAGCATCAACGGCTACCGCACGGAAGAGGCGTACGCGAACCTCGCAGAGGACGGCGTCGTGAACAGGGAGATAGAAGTTAAATCCGGGGACGTGCTGATAGGCAAGGTCTCTCCCTTGCGATTCTTCGGGCCAGTGGAGTCATTCATGGTCGAGACCGAGAACAGGAGAGAGACGAGCGAGACGATACGCCACGGCGAGGAAGGGATAATAGACAACGTCTTCGTGTCGGAGACTGTGGCGGGCAACAAGCTCGTGAAAATAAACGTGCGCAGCGAGCGCCAGCCCGAGCTCGGCGACAAATTCACGTCGCGCCACGGGCAGAAAGGCGTGTGCTCGATCATAGTGCCGGAAGAGGACATGCCTTTCACGTCGAAGGGCATCGTGCCTGACATCATAATCAACCCGCATGCCATACCGAGCAGGATGACCATAGGCCAGCTGCTGGAAATACTGGCATCGAAAGTCTCGGCGCTTACAGGCGTGCGCGCCGACGCCTCGGCATTCAACAACATCAAGGAAGAGGAGCTGAGGGATACGCTGGTCAAGATGGGATTCAGGGACGACGGCCGCGAGGCGATGTACGACGGGCTGACAGGAAAGAAACTCGAAGGGATCATACTCATAGGGCCCTGCTACTACCAGAAGCTGCACCACATGGTCGCGAACAAGCTGCAGGCGCGAGCGCGCGGGCCAGTGACGCTGCTCACGAAGCAGCCGACAGCAGGGAGGGCGAAGCAGGGAGGACTCAGGCTAGGAGAGATGGAGAAGGACTGCCTGATAGCGCACGGCGCTGCGCTGCTGCTCAAGGAGAGGTTCAGCTCCGACAAGCAGAAGATCCCGATATGCGAGAAGTGCGGGCTCGTCGCAGTAGAGGACTACGTGAAGGGAAAGAAGTACTGCCCCGTCTGCAAGAAAGGGAAGATTATAGACCTCGAGCTCGCCTATGCGTTCAAGCTCATGCTTGACGAGCTGAAGTGCATGGGCATATATCCAAGGATGGTAGCGGAGGAATAACACGAATGGACTATGAAAGAGATATGGAATTGTGGAGAAACGCAGATCAAAACAGAGACTCATATACATCGAACCAGCCAACCAGAGTTGACCCTATTACCTTAACATCAACAACACCCAGAAGACAAAATTAAAAAGAAAATAAATGTGATAATCATGGCAAAACTGAAAAAAATCGAGTTCGGGTTCATGTCGCCGAAGATGATAAAGGACATGTCGGCGATAAAGATCGAGCACGCGGAGCTCTACGATCCCGACGGATACCCGATAGACGGCGGACTCACCGACTTGCACCTCGGCGTGGTGGATCCCGGGCTGCGATGCAGGACTTGCGGCGGAACAATCGGGCAGTGTCTCGGCCACTTCGGTTACCTGGAGCTCATCAAGCCTGTCGTGCATCCGCTATACGGAAAGAAGATCTACATGATACTCAAGGGCATATGCAGGAAGTGCTCGAAGCCTCTCGCAACAGAGGACGAAATGAAAAAGATGAAGAAGCCGATAAACGACCTCTACAAGAAAAGGAAAATGACCTGCCCGCATTGCGGCGAGAAGCAGAAGGAAATAGAATTCCAGAAGCCGACGTCCTTCAGGGAAGGCCGGCTGGAGCTCACCTCGGAGGAAGTGAGGCAGCGCCTCGAGAAGATAACCGACGAGGACGCGGCAATAATGAAAATAAACGGCGGCAGGCCCGAGTGGTTTGTCTTTACGATACTTCCGGTCCCCCCAGTCACAGTAAGGCCAAGCATAACGCTGGAGACGGGTGAAAGATCAGAAGATGACTTGACACATAAACTCGTTGATGTTGTAAGAATAAATGAGAGGCTCAAGAAAAATCTGGAAATAGGCGCGCCTGATTTCATCATCGCGGACATCTGGGAGCTATTGCAATATCATGTTTCCACCCTGATGAGCAACGAAATCTCGACGCTGCCGCCCGCGCGCCACCGCTCGGGAAGGGCGCTGAAGACTCTAATGCAGAGGCTCGGCAAGAAAGAAGGCCGATTCCGAGGCAACCTCTCGGGAAAGAGGGTGAATTTCTCCGCGCGAACCGTCATATCGCCGGACCCGTACATCTCAATAGGCGAGGTCGGAGTCCCGGAGGAGATAGCGAAAGAGCTAACGGTCCCGATAAAGGTCACGAAGGACAACAAGGACGACCTCAAGAAAAAAATACTTAACGGCCCCATAGTGCATCCCGGCGCGAACTACGTCATAAGAGCCGACGGTGTCAGGAAGAAGATCACCGACGAGAACAAGAAGGACATCGCGGAAGAAGTCGACGCGGGATATGTCGTCGAGAGGCACCTCATAGACAACGACATAACTGTCATGAACAGGCAGCCCTCACTGCACAGAATGAGCATGATGGCGCACCGCGCCAGGATAATGCCATACCGCACGTTTAGGATAAACCTCGCCGTGACGATACCATACAACGCCGACTTCGACGGCGACGAGATGAACCTCCACATACCGCAGACCGAAGAGGCGCAGACAGAAGCGGAAATGCTGATGAGCGTGCACCACCACATCCGCTCGCCAAGATACGGCAAGCCCGTGATAGCGTGCAAGCACGACTACATAACCGGACTGTACCTGCTCACGAAGAAGGACACGAAGTTCTCCAGGAAAGACGCGGCACAGCTGCTCTTCACAATAGGCATAGAGGATTTCGAGCTCAAGGACGAATACACGGGAAAGGAGCTGTTCAGCATGCTCCTGCCCAAGGACCTCAGCATAACATTCAAGGCGTCGTCCGCGGACTGCAAATGCGCGGCAGACGAATGCACGCATGACTCGTGGGTCGTGATAAAGAACGGCGTGCTGAAGAAAGGCGTGATAGACGACAACGCGATGGGCGAGAAGAAAGGGAAGATCATCGACGTCATCGAGAGGAAATACGACCACGAGACAACGAAGAAATTCATAGACAGTGCGACAAAGCTCGCGCTCGAGACGATAACAAGGAGGGGCTTCAGCATATCGCTTAGCGACGTCGATGTCAGCGACCGCGCGAGAAAAAAAATAAACGCAATCATTGATGATTACGAGACGAACGCAGACAAGCTGCTAAAGGACTTCACCGGAGGAAGGCTGACCCCGATGGCAGGCCTCACCGCCGAGATGACGCTCGAAAACAGGATACTGCAGCTCGGCGGCATGGCATCCAACGAAGCAAGCGAGGTAGTAAGGGGCGACCTTCCCATGAACTCGGCCGTGATAATGGCGCGCACTGGAGCAAGGGGAAGCTTCGTGAACCTCACGCAGATGTGCGCGTTCGTAGGCCAGGAAGCCCTGGAAGGGGAAAGAATACACAGGGGATATCTGGGAAGAACGCTCTCGCACTTCGCGCTTGGCGACCTCGGGCTGAAATCCAAGGGATTCGTGAGCCACGGATACAAGATCGGCCTCGACCCTTATGAATTCTTCTTCGACGCGATGAACTCCAGGGAAAACCTCATGGACAAGTCGCTGCACACAAGGCAGTCAGGCTACATGGAGCGCAGGCTGGTCAATGCGCTGCAGGACCTGCGCGTCGAATACGACGGCACTGTGAGGGACAGCAAGAACCACATAATCCAGTTCGTCGCGGGCGAGGACGGCATTGACCCCGCGAAGAGCGACGCGGGCAAAGTGGATATCGAGAGGATGATCGGATGACGGCGCAAGTTATTGCCATTGATGATATAAAAACAGACGCCATTGGAAGGGCTATAGTTTGTGCCATGAGACGTTACAGTGGCGGGTGGATAGATTACGACGCTTTGCTGACTAGTGCAAGGAAATATCTTGATTCCGATGAACCCAAGAAAGCAAAGGCGATTGATGATACAGAATTTAAAACAAAAGCAGGCAATGTGCTTTCTGCGCTTGAATCGCATTGGTATGCTGGCAGGCAAGGCAGATTATACATGTGGCTCATGCCGGAAACGGAGACGAATCGAATATGACAGAAATGATAGGAACAGCGCAGGTCTATGACATGCCAGTAGCGCTGTTATTGATGTGATGATCATGGAACTAGCGAAAAAAATCATGGAAGACTTCGAGAAATACTGCAAGCGCGAAGGGATCGAAGGCAAGCAGAAGGAAGAGAAGCTCGAGCTGCTAAGGCAGCGCATCGAGAAATACAAGTACGAGCCGGGCGAGGCGATAGGCGTGATAGCCGCGCAATCTATAAGCGAACCAGCCACTCAGATGACCATGAGAAGCTACACGCTCGCGTCTCAGAGCGACCGACTGAGCAAGGTCACGCAGGGGCTGCCGCGGCTCATCGAGATATTCGACGCGCGCAAGACGTTCGAGAAGAACATGACCATTTACCTCAAGGAGCAGCACAACGACAAGGCGAATGCCAAAGATTTCGCGATCCAGATAAAGGAATCGAAGCTCTCTGACATAATAATATCCGACTCCATCGATCTCGTGAATATGGCCATCGAGCTCGAGCTGGAAAACGACGACTACAAGAACGATGTGAAGGGATTGGTAGAGAAGAGCGCGAAAGACGCCGAAGTTAAATTCCACGGAAGGAAAATAATGATAAAGCCAAAGGCTAGCGACGTGAAGAGCCTGAGAAAGCTGAAGAACAAACTGCTTAAGCTGCACGTCGCGGGCGTGAAGAGCATCGAGAACGTAGTCGTGATAAAGGAAGGCGAGGACTGGATAATCCAGACAACAGGGACCAACCTGAAAAAGATACTCAGGCTGGATTTCGTGGATGTCGCGCGAACCAAGACGAACGACATACATCAGGTCTATGAAGTGCTCGGCATAGAAGCCGCGCGCAACGTGATACTGCAAGAGGCGAAGGACACGCTGGACGAGCAGGGGCTTGATGTCGATGTAAGGCACCTGATGCTGCTGGCCGACATGATGACATTCGACGGGACGATAAGGGACATCGGGCGATACGGCATCTCGGGCAAGAAGGCGAGCGTGCTCGCGAGGGCGAACTTCGAGGAAACGAAGAAGCACCTGATAAACGCGTCGTTCTACGGCGAGACGGACAAGCTCGAAGGCACCATAGAGAACATACTCGTGGGGCAGCTCGCGCCCATAGGCACGGGAATGATAAAGCTCACTGTCGACGCAGAAAAGATGAAGCTAATGGCGAAGAAGAAATGACATTAACTTCTTTTCGGAACAGAAATTGATGAAGTCATTCCAAAAATGAAGCTAATGGCGAAGAAGAAATAAACGAAATAATATTTTGAAGACAAGGTCTGGAAGAACACCATTCTTTTGGGGTTTGATAAAGACCTTTTCTTTAGAAAAGGGATTTATATGGAAACGGTCACAAAACTCCCGGAAGCAAAGGGCATGATAGGCGCGAGAGAGATAGCCCTCGCCGTGAAAGCAGGAAAAGTGAAAAAGGTCATAGTTGCGGACAATTGCCCCGATTTCCTGGTCCAAAAGATTGGAAAGGTTAAAGTAGAAAAATTCAGCGGGAGCCAGCGCGAACTGGGCACTAAGCTAGGCAAGCCCTTCGCAGTCGCGATGGTGGGATACGAAAGCGATTGAAGTCAGATCATCTATAAATTTGCGGGAAGGGAAATAACAATCGTAAGCGGCACAAACGGCACGATACTGATGAAAAATAAAACCCATTTTTCAGCAAGCGAAAGTCCCTGTATTTTGACGGCTCTTCCAGTCTCTATAAAATCATCAGATTTCAAGTGATATCATGAAAGTCCTCCTTGACCAGAATTCCATAGAGACGATAAATCTTTTCCAGAACCTCACGCGCGCGACTGTGATAGACAGCATAAGCGAGGAAGGCGAACTCTACTTTGTCATCGCCGAGGGGCAGTACGGCCTCGCGGTGGGAAAAGGCGGCGCCAAGATAAAGAACGCCGAGAAGGTCTTCAAGAAAACCATCAAGGTGCTCGAGTACTCAGAGGACCTCGAGAGATTCGTGCGGAACGTGATACCCGAGGCGCAGGAGATCATCAGGCACGAGAAGCAGATATTCGTGAAGATCAAGCCCCAGGACAGGCCGCGCGTCATAGGAAAGAACGGCAAGAACATCAAGATCATCAACAAGTTCCTGCAGAGGCTCTTCGACATCGAGGAACTGAAACTTAAGTGATTTTTCTTACGGATTTCAAACTTATATGGTTTTCGCACAGATCATATTCTGAAGACTATGGCAGTATTATCACACCACGAACTGATGGAAAGAGTTGGCATCGAAAATCCAGGTCCCGCTTCAAAAGACCTCCAGCATGGAGACATACGTAAAGTTCCCGACCCATATTGGAATAATAATTTCCGCCGCCTCCGAAAAGGCACTTCGGTCAGCATGCCGCGCAGCCAGCTTCTCGAAAATTCGCACCTGCATGCAGAAGATTGGATGCAGGGCGGCCATTATTTTGTGGAAGTGCAACTGCCGAAAGGCATTCAGAACTATGAGCGGATGTTCTCCATGAGGAGCAACATGGCGCGCAACGGGCTGATGGGAACAGAATTTCGCGGAGTGCATGGCGTGCCGGATGATGCATGTGCTATATATCTTAGGACATGCGGCACTGAAATAGAAACACCAAATTACCCGGTTTTCCAGATATTTTTACGCGAACCAGGCACCAAGCCGCTCAATGCAAAGCAAATCCGCAAAGCGCTTGATGACGGCGATGTCCGCGTCGAGGCCCCGGATCCAAAAATCAATAACTATGATGGAAATTACGGCTCAATCGACCTTGGCTGGGACCAGCGTTTCATAAGATACAAAGGGGGAAGGCTTACTCCAAAATGCCCCGCTGCTGATTTCTTTGAACCTTGCTCGAGCAACGGCGAAGTGCCGATCGAAGCAGGACGATTCTATCTAGGAGCCACAGTAAAAATATTTGTCGGGCCCGGACATCTGGGCTGGCTAATCGGCAAGTCGGACCCAAGAAAAACGTTAGTTCACATGAATGCTACTGGCGTCAATCCCAATACTTACAGCATGCAAACAATGGAAATATATGGAAAGCAAAATAACACAATAAACAGGGGCGAACCAGCATGCGAGCTCTTGCTTTTTGAACTGACAAGCCCGGCGCCTATAAACCTCAAGGGTACATACGGCGGCGGCAAGCACTACAACGAGCAGCCTGACGGGCCAGTGCCTTCAGGCATCCACACGTGGAACGTCTGATTTAATTTCAGACTTCCTTTTTAAATATTGGCATTGAAGATAGTAGAGTAATATTTGAAGACAAGATCTTTGAAATCCCCATTCTTTTGGGGTTGATAAAGGCCTTAAGGATACCGAAGCAGCAAAGCTGCTTCATACGGCTCTAGAAAAGGGATTTGCAATGGCAGGAGAATTCGGCGGAAGAAAACTGAAGCGGGACAGGCAGAGGTTTCGCTGGAAAAAAGCGAAATACAGGACGCGAGTCCTGCAGCTCAAGGAGAAGAAGGATCCTCTTGAGGGCGCGCCCCAGGCAAGGGGCATCGTGCTGGAGAAGAGAATAGTCGAGCAGAAGCAGCCTTCATCAGGGCTCATAAAATGCGTTCGCGTCCGCCTGATAAAGAACGGGAAGCAGATCACCGCATTCGTTCCCAAAACAGGCGCGATCAACCATGTCTCGGAGCACGACCAGGTGACAGTAGAGGGCATGGGCGGCTCGCAGGGCGGAGCCGTAGGATCGATTCCGGGCGTGAAGCACCGGGTTTTCAAGGTCAATGACATCTCCCTAGAGATGATACGCACAGGCAGGAAGCAGAAGGCCACGAAGTGATAACCAATGGAAAGAAGAACTGATTATAGAAGCAGAGACGATAATGAAGGACAGGGAAGGGGCTTCAGAGGGCGCGATGGGGACGAGGGCCGCGGCGACAGAAGAAGTTTCCGCCCGAGAGCTCCAAGAAAACCCGTGAAAATGCAGCAGAAAAAAGAAAGGACGAAATTCGACGTGAAGCTGTTCGACAAGTGGGACAGCAACATAGAGGTGCAGGACGCCAGCCTGCGCGGATACATAAACCTCGAGCCGCGCATACTGCCGCGCTCTGCGGGCATACACCGCGGCAGGTTCCACAAGTCCAAGATGCACATCGTGGAGAGGCTCGCGCTCAAATTGATGGGCTCCGGGCATACAGGAAAAAAGCACAAGCTCACCTCGGGCAAATTCGGCGGCGCATACCTCAACGTGCTGACTGTCGTGGAAGAGGCGCTTGCAATAATAGAGAAGAAGGAAAACAAGAATCCGCTCGAGATCCTGGTGAGGGCCATAGAAAATGCATGCGTCAGGGAAGAGGTCATATCCTACCAGCTCGGCAGCATCATGGCGCGCGAAGCCGTGATAACAGCGCCGCAGCGCAGGGTGGACAAGACGCTGCGCTTGTTCTCGCAGATCGCATACAGGAGCGCGTTCAACAAGAGGAAGGGCGTGAGCCAGGCTCTCGCAGACGAGATACTCGCAGCATACAAGGGCAGCTCCGACAGCTTCGCCATCAAGGAGAAGGACAGGATCGAAAGGGAAGCAATGGGAGCGAGATGATGATATGGCACGTTATGTTTTTGAATTAGGAATGAAGCATTACAATAAGGCAATTAGAGGAATTGAGCCACTTGATAATTACAGGAAGGCATTTGAATGCTTTGAAAAAGTCTCCTCGAATCTTCTGCATGATGATGCCGACAGAAATCTGCATTCCATTGCGCTGCAAGATATCAGAGGGAAACTAAAAGTTCTCGAAAGGCCTGCAGCTTGATGTTTGACTCTTAAGCAAAAACAGCAAATTCTTACAGGAAAAACGAGAAGAAATCCCTTCCTTCTGAATAGGACGCGTCGATTGCCTGCTTCACTTCTCTGAATGTAACTAATTTGCCCTGCGCCGCGATTTTTGCGGCCAATATCTCATACATCTGCATGCCTCGGGCGGCTTTTTCACCATGCTTTTCACTGAGCCATTCCATAAACATGCACTTACCGCCTCCGTGGTTGTAAGCAAGTGCCTCTTCCGCTATTCCCATGTTCAGCTCTTCAATTATAGATCTTACCGACAATACTCTTGTCATTTCCTTTCCGACTATTGATTTTGCGCCTTCTGTCAGATTCTGATTTTCATTCTCAAGGCGCTTCAAAAATTCAACTCTACCTTCTTTTCTAGCCCAATTTTCTACCGCCCGCGGTCCTATTTTCAATGCAGCTGCCCATTCACTTACGTAAGAAAGAAATTCTGAAAACTCCTGACTATTTTTTCTGATTTCCATGCAAGGCAAAGTCTCGCCGCAGTCCCAGTGAACCAGCTCATGCTGAAAAATAGCAGGAATATCTGTAGGAGTCCTTTTTTTCACCGGTTCTCTCAAAAACCTGAACATTGTTGTATAATACGGATCAAAAAACATTGCATCTGCGTACGGCATATAAGCTGCGGACGCCCCAATAATATCCTGTTTGTCAAATCGCATCCTTGTTAGGCCTCCCATAATTTCAGACCATTTCTTTTTCGCATATTTTTCATTCCTACAAAAAAGAATCTTTTCCAGCTTTGCTATTTGCCTGTTGACATATGTATCAACTTCCTCCTGGGAGAACCAGTAGTTTCCACATAGAATGCTGCTAGCAGCAACCGCGAGCGTGTCGTGAGGAAAATTGATAACTACCCTTGGAGAACCCTGCCTGTCGTAATCGTGCGCTATCCTTTGATATTCGTCTTCGAATATTCTCCGCAACTTCGAAGGCCCCACGTAATCCACTGCCATGCGAGAAATGTATGAAAAATCTTTATAAAGTTGATGAACGTTTTATTAGCTGATTGGCGAAAGGAGATGACGTTTTCTCAAAATCGTAGCTTCTTTCAGACTCATCAATCAAAGAAATAAAAACACCATAGAAGAGAGAATAATAGGAGGGAAAATCCACACATGGCGAAAGACAAGACAGAGATGATCAAGGACATAATGCACAGGCCGGCAAACATCAGGAACATAGCTATCGCAGCCCACATAGATCACGGAATACTTTGAAGGCAACAACTTTCAAGGTCCGTTAAGACGACGCTGACTGATTCTATCGTGGCAGGCGCGGGCATGATTTCCGAGGAACTGGCGGGCACGCAGCTCTTCACGGACTTCGACAAGCAGGAGCAGGAAAGGGGCATCACTATTTTTGCGGCAAACGTTTCCATGGTCCATGAATTCCAGGATACCGACGCCTCCGGCGCAGTGCGGTCTGATAACTACTTGATCAATCTCATCGACACGCCGGGGCACGTGGATTTCGGCGGCGACGTCACCAGGGCCATGAGGGCTGTCGATGGCGCGATAATACTCAGCGATGCAGTGGAAGGCGTGATGCCGCAGACAGAGACCGTGCTGAGGCAAGCGCTGCATGAAAGAGTCAAGCCAGTGCTGTTCATAAACAAGGTCGACAGGCTGATCAGGGAATTGAAGCTGACTCCTGAGCAGATGCAGGAGCGCTTTGTCTCAATAATAAGGCAGGTCAATCTGCTCATACAGAAATACGCGGAAAAAGAATTCGCGGAAAAATGGCTCGTGAAAGTCGAGGACGGGTCAGTGGCTTTCGGCTCGGGCTACAGGAAATGGGCCATAAGCGTGCCTTACATGAAGGAGCACAACATCTCATTCAAGGAAATAATAGACCTGTCCTCGCAGCAAAAGGACAGCGAATTGTCAAAAATAGCGCCGCTGCACAACATCCTGCTTAACATGGTCATCAAGCACCTGCCCAACCCGCAGGATGCGCAGAAATACAGGATCGAAAAACTATGGCACGGCGACCTCGACTCGGAAATGGGCAAGAGCATGCTCGCGATGGACAGCAAGGGACCGCTCGCGATGATAGTAACGAAGGTAGTGCCTGACCCGCACGCAGGAGTCGTGGCGACAGGCAGGATATTCTCGGGCACGCTGAAGCGCGGGCAGGAAGTGCGGCTTGTAGGGCAGCACGTGATGCGGCGCGTGCAGCAGGTATCGGTGTACAAGGGCCCGCAAAGAGTGCAGATGGAGGAGATAGCTGCTGGTAATATAGTCGGCGTAGTAGGCCTGAATGACGCTTTCTCAGGAGAGACTGTGTGCGACGCGGACAGGGAGATCGAGCCGTTCGAGGCGATCAAGCACATATTCGAGCCGGTGGTGACGAAGAGCATAGAGGCAAAGGACCCGAAGGACCTGCCGAAGCTCATAACATTCCTGCGCCAGGTCAGCAGGGAGGACCCGACTCTCGCGGTGAAGATAAACGAGGACACGGGAGAATACCTGATATCAGGCCTTGGAGAGCTGCACCTCGACGCCAAGGTAGAGCGTCCGCTCAGGGACAAGGGTATCGATGTCATCGCCTCGTCGCCTATCGTGATATACCACGAGACGGTCATGGCGATGAGCCCCGAAGTGGAGGGAAAATCCTCGAACAAGCACAACAGGTTCTACGTGACTGTCGAGCCGCTGGAGAAGGAAGTGTATGATGCCCTGGCCTCGGGAAAGATCGAAACGACAAACGTGAAGAAATACCTCAAGGAACTGATACCGAAGTTCGTCGAATGCGGGCTTGGCAGGGACGAGGCAAAGAAACTGCAGGATATCTACGAGAACAACATGCTCATAGACGCGACAAAGGGAATACAGTATATCAACGAAACAATGGAGCTGATAATCGAATCGTTCAGGAACGTCATGAACTCAGGCCCTCTCGCCCACGAGCCGTGCTCGGGCATCAAGATAAGGGTCACGGACGCAAAGCTGCATGAGGACGCGATACACAGGGGGCCGGCGCAGGTGCTGCCAGCCGTCAGCGACGCGATAAAGGAAGGCGTGCTGCGGGCCAAGCCCACGCTGCTCGAGCCAGTGCAGACCATCAGGATAGACACGCCGGAGGAAACCATGGGCGCCGCCATGAACCTCGTCCAGAACAAGAGAGGGCAGGTAATGGACGTGAAGACCGAGCAGGGCGCCGCCATAGTGCAGGCGAAGCTGCCCGTCGCGGAGATGATAGGATTCGAGTCGCAGCTCAAATCAACAACAGGCGGCAAGGGATTCTACTCGCTGATAGATGTGACGTTCGAGAAGGTTCCGGAAGAGCTGAAGGACCCGGTGATAAAGAAGATCAGGACACGCAAGGGACTGGCGGACACGCAGATATAATGCGCATTTTTAATACTCTTTTTTACATTTGTGATTTATGCAGTACAAAGTAAAGTTTCACGGCTACGTTGCAGACGGAAGCGACACAAGCCACTATTATACCGATGAAACTATAGAGGCCGCCAATAACTTCGATGCAAACCAGAAAGCTTATCGCGTTTTGCGCAACCTTCAAGAACACGAGTCGTGGATGAACTGGTTCATCAGCAAAGTAGAGCAACTGCCAGATTGAACAAACGAGCAATGAAATGCAACATTCGAAGGGCGAGAACAGGGTGGGAGAGCGGATTGGTTGCACAGCCCGAACAAACGAGTAAGAAGAGCTTCTATTCTGCTTCTGGAGAGACATGCCTTACAAGCATAATCCGCAAGCTATGTGATTAGGGATTAAAACAGGGCAAACAATATGTTTCTATGTTTATCATAGAACTTTCACGCAAAGCACAAAAGCAATTCGATTCTATAAAAGATGAAAAAATAACAAAAACAATACGCGTGACACTGAAATGCCTCGAATTTGATCCTGTCCCGGCGAAAAACTATGACGTGAAGAAACTGGAAGGACTGGAAGATACTTTTAGAATCCGTCTGGGAAAAATCAGAATAGTCTATACGATTTTATGGAAAGAGAAAGCGATAATAGTCTCAAGAATTGAAAAGAGAGGCACTGTTTTTGATTAACTAAAACGTATTGTTTGCCTTTTTCTGTATTCGTCCAAAGCTTCCTTGACGGCTTTCTTGTCCTCTTCTGTTGCCTTTTCGCTCTTGAGGATACGCACTTCTATAGAAATAAGCTTTGTCTTAATGTCCTCTATTTCCTTCAGAAGACTTTCATTTTGCAACGACATTTAATCATCTTCCATCTAATTCAATCTGGCACCCGCTTGCCTTTATGGATTTCAGGGCCTTCTGGTAAAGTGCTTCCAGTTCCTTGTCCGGAAAGGGTTTCTCTGTAGGTTGCATATCTATCATATCCTTTGATATTCTCCAGGTGTCCTATGGATATTTATGTATAGCTATGTATAACCATATAAAACTTCTATTTCCCGAATGCTGTTAAACTGACAGAACTTGGAAGAGGAGCACTGCGCTGCTACAAAGACTGATTTATAAACTTTTTCTCCATATTTGAGAGCAATGTCAGTAATTTCTTATGCAAAAGGACATGCAGCTGAAATTGTGGCATTTACTGCCGCAGGCCTCCTGATTCTCGGGGCATCAAAGAAACAGAGCCCGAGTGTTTATAATAGATACCTTGCTGAACACCATGAACCAGAACACTTTCCCAAAAAAATCACAACACAAGAGGAAGTCCGCGCCTTGTTAGCGTCTTACGAAGGCAATGCCCAGTGAACTACCCGCCACTAAAGTGGCGGGCGTCAGGG